>ERZ761602.118-NODE-118-length-186960-cov-10.016265_pt1 | contig 186960 bp, 142 predicted proteins | sample MGYA00512165_ERZ761602 | MGnify/ENA primary metagenome ERZ761602 (study PRJEB28899, sample SAMN02445085) | bioreactor sludge metagenome | biome: EBPR sludge; isolation source: Thorneside wastewater treatment plant | place: Australia: Brisbane, Thorneside...
CGGCAGCCAGGTTTCACCCTCAAAACCTGCACATTTCGTGCGGGTTTTGTTGTTTCTGAAGGTCGGTTGACAGTTTAGTGACAGTTTAGGGGTGGCGTGGGGATTCTTCGCCCCGTGGCAGGGCACTTCTGGGAAGGCAGGGGTCGTCGAGGATCCAGCGGCGGAATTGGCAGTGACCGTCGTCGCACCTGAGCCACGCGCTGGCCATGACTAAAATGTTTTAGTTGAGCGTCCGCCGTCGATCTGCGACGCACTGAGACTCCACAGCCTTCGACGAGCCGTGGGTTCTTGCGGAGAGGCTATTCGTGGCAGCGCGCCAATAGACCACCGGGGGTTGGCGGACAGACGGGAGACCGGGGTGGGGGAGAGCCCCCTCGGACCCGAGGGGGTGGGGTAGATAGGCGATCTGGCTGGCGAGTCGCGTTTCGTTTCGTTGACGGTATACGGCCCCGGTCTTCGATTACTGCCAGGGGCTTCGCGCACCCAGCCCCAAGCTCACAGCGGCGCTTGGACTAAACCGGGGCTGAAATGGAGGTTCGGGAAAGGACATCCCGAACCGGGTTCAGGACATGAAGAAGCCGTCGCCGATATCGGTCGGTTCCGACGAGGGGGGAGGGGGGAGGGGGTCCCCCTTCGCCGGAGCGCAAGCGCGCAACACCTCGTCCGCCGATGGAAGGACCGATTTGTCTGGCAGTGGATCGCCGAGCACAAGCCTCTGGGCGTGCCCGGCTCGGGTTTCGGTGTTTCGGACGTATCCGAGTTCGATTGCCTTGGACACTCGTCTGGACACGTTCGACGGGTGGATGTTCCACCTCTTGGCCAAATCGGCCTGTGTGACTGGATCGTGCCCGTCAGCCAGAAGAGCTTGTACTGACAGGACGGTGTCTCGGACGCTGCTGGAGACGTTCGAGGCGTAGGTCTTGGAGAGCGGGCCGTCTATGAGTCCGGCGACGACGGCATAGTCCTTGATTGTTGCGACGATGCGGCCATCGCCGTCTTTGTCTCGGTGTCGTCTGTGGAGCAGCGCGTGCGCCCACACAAGGGTAAGAACCTGCGTGAAGTCTCGCTGAGCTCTCGGGAGGCCTGCAGGGAAGAGCCGCGACAAGGGTTTTGCGTAGGGCACGACGACTCGACGATCGCCCGACTCCAGCCAGACCTGAAGAGCTCGCCATGACGAACGGTCGGGTTCATCGTGCCGGTTCACAATCTCAGCCGTACGGATCATGGACTCTCTGCCGGATTCTGCGGTGTACGAGACGTTCAGGCTGATGAGTCGCGTCTCGTTCTCGGGGTGGATCGAGCTGGCCGTCGTCGTGGTGATCAGACCCGTGGGACCTTCGCACTCGAGCGCTCTGGTCTGATTGCCCTTGGAAGTTGATTCCACCGTCTTGTAGACGAGGCGGCCCTCCGAGAGGATGGACCGCAACGCGTAATCGTGGAATTCGCTCGCATCATGCTGCACCTCGGCGACGATCAGCATCCGATGCTTGAGCGATTCATCGAGATAGAGAAGGGCCTTGGGCGACATTCCCGTTAGCGACAGATATGCGCTCGGCGGAAAGAACTGCAGGACCTGCTGTACCAGGTACGACTTTCCAGAGCCAGAATCGCCCTTTACCACCGCAGAGCACGGCTTGTCGAAGAGTCGGCTGACCATCACCAAGAACAATATCTTCGCATTGTCGAGATCACCGCTCACGTTGTGGCCGATCTCGTAGGCGAACTCTTGGAGAATATCGTTGTTCTCGGCGATATCCTTGCACATCTCCCACGCCTCCTGTCCAGCGCGTTTCGCTTCCTCTTTCTGTGTCTCATCGAGCGACGTGGACTCGGATCGACTCTTGCTCAACCTTTCGACGAATTCGGCTTCGCCAGCGATGTGCATCTCCGAAGGGTCCTTCCAGGGGGCGAGGTCGAGGATTCTCAGTTTGGCCCTGAGTTGGCCCTGGCCGATCTTTTCGACCATCGCTTTGCCCGCACCGTCCGGTTCCCGGACGACGTACACCGTTTCCACGTCGTTGAGATGATCGGCCCATTCGTCCTTCCAACTCGACGATCCCGGAATTCCGAGTGCGGGAATGCCGTGGAACCACAGGGTCTGGGCGTCTGATTCCCCTTCGACGAGCACGACGCATCCCATAGCGCGGGCATCCTTGAGACGGTTCAGCCCGTAGAGAATCAGCTTGGAGCCCTTCTTCCATTTGAAGCGGTCGGGACCCTCGAGAGCTGTTCTGTACCTTGTCGCTTTGAGGGTTTCCTCCTCATCGTAGTAGGGAATGCTGACGGCATGAGGATTGTAGTAAGCCGCGTCGGCCAGGCCCAGCCCTCGGAGAAAACCGACCGGCAGTTTCTTGGCTTCGGCGTATCGCTTCAGCGTCAAGCCCGTTGCGGTGTCGGACCGGCTCGGGGAGAGTGCCAACTCTCCCCCCGTGTCGTCGAACAAGTCCGCCATACACAGACCTAGAGCTTGGGTCACGTCTTGGGTGGTGCAACCGGCGTGGCAGTGGAGGAGGACCTTGCCGTCTGCTTGCTTCACCGAGAGCGACGGGTTGGAGTCGTCGTGGGCTGGGCACTTGGCCTGGTAGCCGTCCTTGGTCTTACGGGGACTGCAGCCCTTGCTACGAAGTGCCTTGAGGATCGTGTCGAGTGCGCTCAATTCGAGGCCTCCAAGCGACGCTCCACAAAGGCGTCTATCGCTGTACCGGGAATGAGCCGCTTCTTGCCGACCTTGATGCTGGCAAGCTCGCCGCTCCGCATGAGGATGTACAGGTCGACCTGCCCAGCGAGGTGAGCTCGGAAGCCTGCTTGACGTCGAAGAGAATCCTTGATTCTGCAATGTTCTTCATGTTTCGAGATGGAGCGAGGGATTCGTGCGCACACAATCTCGCTCCGTAACTAATGAAACGGACGTCGCCTTTGTTTTTGTGCGCAATCCGAGCACTTTTGTGAGACTCTTGGCAAGAACCAACGACGTCATATACGCCATAGTCCATTCGCCTTATACTGTTATGGTGTCTTATGCGCGTGCTTGGGACTATAGACATGTGGTGGTCCTTTGGACTCGGATGTGTTCTAGATAGCTTTGATCGGTCGGTCTGAGACATGGGACCTTGGGCCCGAAGCCGTATGAGCCACGTTCGCGGCGGTCCCGCTTGTGAGAAAACCAAAGGACCCCGCGTCTATACCGTCTAGAATGGCTCCGTTCGGTGACTTCACCTGAATCTAAGCAGGCAGAAGTTGCGATAGGCTGAATAGCCTGTGCCACTACGTGGACGTGCACAGGAGCGGTCTCTGTGGTGAAGTTTGCGTGTGCGGTGGTTCATTGTGAATGTGGCGGTTCAGTGTTTGATTGGTCGGTGACTGGACATCATGGTCGGTTGCAGAGGGTGGACGGATCTGATATGGAAGTTGGCACGGGCATGGGTCAACGGTCCTACTTTGAGGTTTCGGTTTTGCTTGTTGGGACAGTGTCAGCATCGTCGGTTGGCAGTGGCTTTGGACCCTGGTGGGCGAGGTGTTGCGTGGTTGCGGCGGATTGCAGGGAGAGGGAAGTCCCCCCCCCCCCCCCGATCAGCAAGGCACCGTACCGGGTATGGAGCCGAATGGCTCGGCTTCCGTTTGGCATCCTCCAAAGGTCGCCGTATCGAGCGTCAAGTTCTTCGCCCTTGGCATTGGATCTTTGCCTTGTCGGAGGTGAAGCCGCGACGCTTCGAGAACGGGCGGTAATTGGCTGAGGGCGCTCAGTTCGAGGCCTCCAGATGCCGCTGAATAAATTCGTGGATCGCTGCGACCGGTATGTACCGTCGCCTTCCGACTTTGATGCTGGCTAGCTCGCCCCCTTGCATGAGGTTGTAGAGCATGGACCGCTTGATCGAGGTCATGCGCGTCGCTTCGTTGACGTCGACGAGAATCGAAGGGTGTTGTTGCGTTTCCATTCAGTTTTGAGTTGCTTCCGCAAATGGAGAGACGGCACAGACCCTGAAGTCGGTGCGCGGTTCCTCCAGAAAAGTTCGAAAAGACGGTCCTTAGGATTGACTTCCTTTGTCACGTGCAGGTATTTTAATCGACCAATGTTAACGAGGCGTTAAGAGGGCTCGGTGGCAGGCTTGTGAAACCACCCTTGGACCTAGAGTGAAGGTGACGCTTCATTCGCGGCGGTGCGCTCGGAAACCTCGGGCGGGAACTGCCCCACTCCTGAAGCATGCCGTGGTGAGTTGAATTTGCGGTACTGCGAGCGGCACCACCATCGGTTGAACGAGTTGGCCGGAGTGACGTACGGGTTGCTTTCTGTTTCTTGATGTGCCCGTTGGCGCACGATCCATACCCGAGCGTTCGAGAATCGCAGTTTTGGCGCAGTGCTCCAAGCCGCACCATACGGCTCCGTGGCCCCTGCGACCCTCAATCGTTGGAGCACGACTCAGGGGAAGGGGATCATGATTGACACGGCCTGAAACGTGCTCCTAGGCGTAGTTTCGCAGCCGTGCAAAAAATGCGTCTTCGTCACCGGCCTTGAATACCTCGAAGAGTATTCCCTCGTCCTTTAGGGCTTCTCGCTTCACGGCGTCCATCCCCGCCACCCACTTTTCGTGGTGGATGCTCCCATCGACAAACACGTTCACGCCGTCCACCCGGTAGTCCACCTCGAGAATGATCGATCCGCCCCCTGTAGTGACGGCGAAGTGGTGCTTCTCCGGCGGTGGAAAGCCTCGGTCGCGTAAGCATCGCAGAAAGTGCTTCTCGTTGTCCGCGCCCAAGCCGCTCAAGCTAGCAATGATCGTCTCGAAGGCGCCCAAATCCACGGCGGTGGGTTCCGCGTCGAGGAGCCGTCGAAGCCATGGCTCCACACTGTGCCTATCGAGCAAAGCGTGCTCGCGTTGGTTGTGGTAGCCGAGGAGGCAATCGTAACACGCCTTGGCGCAGGTACTTCCGGCCTCAAGTTCGCCACCTTTGGGATCGAAGTGGAGAAGTTCGAGTGCGCCCCTCGCTACATCGCGAACCATCGAGTCCTCAAGGACTCTTCCGAGTGCGCTCGCAGAACCCGAAGTCGTCTCGAAGAACAGGATCTCTGTCTCTGTGCCTTTCGCGCTGGGCCGTACGAACGCCCTCACTTCCGTGGGGCTTTGCCTGAGGGCTTCGCTCACCGCGAGGAGCAAGGCGTTCATGAGCGTCGTAGCACAGGACGGGTGGAGCGCATGTTCGCTCTGCAGACGCACGGAAAGCAAGTCGTGCCGCGCCGTGGCGTAGAGGGCGAAAAAGTCGGCGTCGCTGCCCGTCTCACCGTCCCCACCTCGCAGGATCCATTGATCCTTCTCGATCTTGAAGCCCGGACGCGTCTGGTCGGACGCTGCCACCTTCACCACCTTCTTCTCGCCGGTCGCTATTCGCGACCTGAAGTTGATCGATGTGACCTCGCAGTTTGGGTGAAATGACAGAATCAGTTGCCCCTCGTCGCCGAGATCATAGGCCATCTGCCTTGAAGGTGCTTCCAGGGTAGCGAGGTCCGACACGGCGAACATCCGGGATTGCCGCACCGTGTCCGCACGGGTTACCCTTGCTCCGGGCTTCAATCTCACGGACGGCATCTTCCGTCCGCGCACCTCCGGTCCAAGCGTCTGTCCGCAATCGCAAGTCGACCGCGCACCGAGCGTGACGTCGAGCACACGCCCGCATTGACACGCCTTGAAGCGGCGAACGTCCTCTTGTCCCTTTTGCGCCCAGAACACTTCCCATTGACGCTTCTGGGCATAGCAGATCGCCCTGGGGCCGAACTCTCGGAGGGCCCGCATGGGATCCGCCACCGTGTCGTCCTCGGGGTTCGGGAACCGGACGATGATAAACTCCTTGCCGAACGCGTAACCGGGCAAGAAGCCTGTCGAGGCGAGCCACTGATCCATCCGATACGGACTTCGATTCGTGTTTTTCGCCTTGCCGATGATCTCGTTGAGTCTCAAGGTCAAGGCATCGATCAGTTGCCCGATTCCGGTTTCACCGGACCGGATGAGCGATTCCCTTTCTTCGTTGATGTTCTTGTACTCGTCGATGAGCCGCTCGAGCTCACGTCGGAACAGGGGCACGTACGATTCCACCCAACCCATCACGAGCGATTCGGGGAGTTTCGGGACGCTCGCATCGTCGAGCAGCACTCCACGTACCGCGTCGTTCACTTCCCATCTGCTTTGCTCGACTTGCTTCAGCATCATCTCGATCCGGCTTGCCGACACTTCGGGAACCGCCGGAAGCTGCTCGGTTTCCTCGAAGTTGGAGCGGTTCCCAGAAAGCACGTTGGTGTCGGCGACTTCACTCACGATCGCATTCGCGTGGGAGTGCTGAAGCCCCTCGTTAGCGAGATCGAACCTTGGCACCAAGATGCGGCCCGCGATCATCTGTTCTGGGTGGCGGTAATAGTGCTGATCGTGCGGGTTCTGTCCCTGCGTGGAGCAGAACGTGACGATCACCGCGCCTTGCCCACGCCTACCGGCCCGCCCGGCGCGTTGCACGTAGTTCGACGGTGACGGGGGAACATTCCGGAGCATGACTGTGGCGAGGGCGCCGATGTCCACCCCGAGTTCCAGTGTTGGAGTGCAAACGAGTACGTTCAACCGGTCACTCGCTTCATCGCTCGAAAACGCCAGTTCGCGCTTGATACGTTTCTCGTCGTTCACCAAACGGCTATGGTCCTCGACCACAAGCACGGGCAGTTCTCGCTCGCCGGTCATATAAGCCGTGCTGAGGAGCTTCGATGCATCAACTGGTTCCAGCGATCCACCACAGCGTTTGTTCACGCACTTGCCATGCTCGTGCCACCGGTACACGCGTCGGCACGACGGACACCGCTTGCCGTCCTGTGAGCCACTCTCCATCAAGATGATCGAGGCGTCGAGGACGAGGCCCTTGGCCGTGCGCCCATAACTGTTGATGGTGCGCTCGACCAGATACTTCTGCGCCTTCAAGAACTCCAAAGCGTCGTCGAGGAGTTCCTTCTTCCCGTAGGTGTCTCCGATCCACTTGCGCAAGCGGCTTTGCGGGCCTGTTCCAACCCTCTGCACGGCTTGCTCATCTCCGGAGACGTAATGGGCGTAAGAGATGGACTGAGGAGGCTCTTGGAAGAACCAATGCGGAGAGTCCTCGCCGTCGGGCGTCATCGGCTTGGTCGCCCCGGCGAAATCGCCCCGGTCGATCCACGCCGCGTGGTCGAAGGCGCGCCGCTCGCGGAACTCGTCCAGCACCACCCGGAGCAGGTCATGCGCTCCTCCTTTCGATAGATGGTACTTGCGGGCAAAGTCCTCGGCGAGGTCGTCGAACGCATCGAAGTCGATCGCGATCAATCCCGCTTGCTCAAGCCCGACGTCGTTGCCGCCGGTCATGCCGGTTTGCTCGAGGATACAGAACTCGATGTAGTTGTGGACGGCGCGCCGGACACGGGCGACGCTCAGGTCGAGCCCAGGCGAGATGGCGGCGAAGTATCCTTGTTCATCGAGCAAGGTGAATAGCGCCTTCGCGGCGTCCGCCACTTTGAGCCCCTTTCCGCTTTCCTTGAGCACCCGGTAGAGGAGCGTGCGGAAGACAATGTGGGTGTACCAATCGTCCATGTGCCCGGCGTGATAGGCGGCGTCTTGGACCGAGTCCACGAACACGAGGGTCTTCGACTTTCGAGGATCGGGTTTTGCGGCGAGGATCCCGAGCGCGAGCGAGTTCACCGCATCGGCCCGGCTTTGGCGCGAGACGAACGAGAGCGCGCTTCGCTCCCGTCCGAGCGTCCGGACGCCGCACGAGGGGCACATCATCAAAGGCGAAGGGCTAAAGGAATACGGCGCGCCCGGCCCGTCGCTCATTAGAGCCCGGTAGGTGTGATCGAGCACTGAAAACCGCGGTATGTAGCCTTCCTTGCCCTTTCGCGCTGTGCCATCCTTCTTGAACCACTCCTCGTCGCAGAGGCCAAGCACGTTGTCGAAATCGCCTTGCGAACCAAGTCTCAGGAGATATCCGCGCCCGGCCTCTATCTCCTGGTTGTCCATCTCCCACGGGGTAATCCGGCCCACCTCGTCTTGGGAGACGCCGTAGAGCTTCTCGCCGCAGGTGCGGCAGAAGTGGAGCGGATAGAGCGAGAGCGGATCGCCGCCATCGGTGCAATTTGGACAAGTCGTCTCGCCTCGCACCGTCATGTAGCCGCACTTCAAACACTCGGCGATGCGCCCACCCGATTGGAAGAACGCGTGGAGGCGCGTCGGGATAGTCTGCCGCCCGTCGGGAAGGGCGGTCATTCCGAGGCGCAGGAGCCCTTCCACCAAGAACGTCAACGCGTCCGCGTCGAGGCCCGTGTCCGCGAGACTCTCGACGATCTCCTTCACCGTCTTAGGGCGGTCCATCAAGGCCGCGTACACGCGGTGAAAGAGGTTCGAGCGGTCAAGTAGGTCGCGCAATGGCTCGGCGTAGCGGACCTCCGGCGCGAATGTCCGCCCAAGGATCCGCTCGGCCAACTCCCAACGGTGGGCATCGGGGTCGTCATCGTGCCGAGCAATCAAGTCGAAATCAGCGGCGACGATTGATGGGAACCCGATGTCTGGGGTTGGGAGTTCTTCCTCCTCCTCCGTGATGTAGGCCCCGAGTTCCTCCCCGAACAACTGGCCGAAGAACTCCTGCACCATCGCGAACTCCTTCGCCATATCCGGGTCCTTCACCAACGTCGCCGAAGTGGCGACGCACCGCACGCGACCTTTGCCCTTCATGCGGCGCTTCACTCGCCGGACCAGGAGCGCGACGTCCGCACCGCGACGACCCTCGTAAGAGTGCGCCTCGTCGAGCACTAAGAACTGCAGCGCATCCGCCCACTCCGGGTTGAGCATCTGCCGGTCGTGCGGCCGGAGCAGTATGAACTCCAGCATCTTGTAGTTCGTGATCAAGATATCGGGCGGGTCCTGGAACATCGATTTCCGGTCGATGATCTCCGAGTCGAGAGGCTCGCCCCGGTACACCTTCATCGCCTCTTCCTCGGTCGTGGCGGTCTGCCCGGTGAACTTCCCGATCTTCAGCCCGGTGCCCACGAGGCGTTGGGCCATGTTCCAATACTGCGAGTTGGCAAGCGCGTTCATCGGGTACACGACGATCGCCTTGATGCCCTTCTGCCCCTTACGCTTGAGGCAACCGTCCACGATCGGGATGAAGAAGCAGTTGCTCTTGCCGGAACTCGTGCCCGTCGCCACAAGGTAGTTCTTCCCCGCGGCGTAGGCTTGTACCGACTTCAGCTGGTGCATATGCAGGTCGATCGGGGGCGACTGACGGTCTTTCTCGTCGCGGTAGAACACCTTGAGCACGTTCGGGTGCAGCACACCCTCGTCCACCATCTTCTGGAGAGGCGCTCCCTTCTTGAACCGCCGAGTGATCTGCACGTAGGGCTCGCGCCAGAGGAGCTCGTCCTCCTCGATCGCCTTGGCGATCAAGTCCTTCACCTCCTGGTCCTTGATCACCTGCGTTCCTTCCACCCCTTGGCGGTAGTCGGATTGAATGGACTTCAAAACACGGAAAGGATTCATCTACCGGAATCTCGCCCCCACAGTGTTGCGATCACGCGCGGTTGCTTCCAACTTCATCCAGCCTTCCTGCGACCACTCTGTCGTCGAGCCGTTCCGACCCGGACTTGTTCGCATCCTCCCTTGACGGTGCAGGACGGTGTCGAGATCTCCAGTATGAGTTTGTCGAGAAACGCCAACACCTCATGGACATAGGAGTATGCACCCAACTGCCAGGACTCACCTTTGCGGTCGAGCGAGTACCTCAGCAACGTGAGCGAGGAGGAGTCATCCCCATCGGAATTCGAGACGTCAATCCGGAAATCCAGCCCACGATCCGAGAACTCGAAGTTGACGTACCAGCCATTGATTTGCACCATCATCCAGAGATGTTTCCCCGAAGGTGCGAACGGCAATGCCCTGAGCAGGGCCAGCAGCACGTCCATATCCTTCTTTCCATGCAGTTGCCTCCCAGTCCGTGTACGAAGTGCCGCGACGAACCGAACGAGCGCATCCCGGTTGTCCCGTTCGGTTTCCGGGTCCATGGGGAATCGAACCTCCCGCCTGGCTTCCGCAGCGAGGGCTCGCTTTCGACCGACTGGGGTCTTGGCTCTTCCTAGCTTGGCGGAGAAGTCGGCCAACCCATCCAGCTTCTTTGGGGTGCCCAAGCTTGCACTTGCCTTGTCCAGAACTTGCCAGTATGCCAATGCATTCGACTGACGTGACCGATCATCGCACTTCAGCTCGCCCTGGATGTCCCAGGCGGTGTAGACGGCATCGCGAATGGCCTGAGAGATTGCCGTGAGCTGTGCTGCAGACAGCCCTTCGACGCGCTCTCCAATTCGTTCCACGGAGAGCTGGCTGCAGATTCGGGCAAATGTTGCATGGATTGGCTTGTTTCGTGCCATTAGGTGATCTCCTTCAATCGCTTGAGTATGGCCGGGGGCGAGAGGAATTTGCGGACGGCGTTGGTTTCGTCGACGAGCACGGCCCACTCCACCGCCTTGCCTTGCTTGCGTTGGCCGACGACGGTTCCCGCGACAACGATCTCTTGGCCCGACGCGCCGAGGACGCGGACGCGGATGATGCTGCCCTGCTTGTCCATGAGCGGAGTCGGGGCCTTGGGTTCGGGGGCGAGATCGAACAGGTTTGACGGTTGGGAGCTTGGGAGGTTTGGAGGATCGGGGGATTCCAGGTCGGCAGGTTGAGTTTGGAGGTTTGCAGGTCGCTGAGGTGGTTCGGCGAAGAGGCCGGTGGCGACGGGTGCAAGGTTGGTTGGTCGGGAGGTTTGTCGCTGGGTAGGTTGATCCGAACCTACAAACCTATCAACATCAGAACCTCCAAACTTGATCGGCAAGGGTTCGACGGGGCCGAGCTCGTTCCAAAGGCGGTCCCACGCTTCGAGCACCAGGCGACGGGTGCGGTATTCGCCGTACTTCCTCTCCTCCTTCTCCTTGAGCACGCGGAAGGTCTCGCCGGGGAAATCGAGGGCTGGCTCGGCGGGGAGGGCGTGGGGGCCGGAGCAGGTGGAGTCCTCTTCACCGTCGTTGATGTTCTCCAACTCTCCCCAGCTGAGGCCGTGGGGGTCGAGGATGTACCGGAGCTGCTTGCGGTTCAGTCCGTAGAGCCGGGCGACGAGCGCGTCCAACTCGGCGCGGAGTACGGCGCGTCGGGCTTCGTCGTAGGGGAACGGGTCGCCGGTATAGCCGCGCGCTTCCGCCAAGGGCCGCAGGTGCTCGGAGGTGTAGACGAGCTCGAGCGCGAGCGAGACGATGCGGTCGAGAGTCGGTTCGTCGATGATGCCTGGCAGCAAGGTCCCGATCTGCTTGAGATAGTGGAGCGTGAAGCTCGTGCCACCGAGTTTCTGGCGGCACATCCAATCCCACACCATCGAATCCGTGAGCGCCATGAATGCCAACTGCTCTCTCGGCGGTTGTGCCAAAACTGCGAGCGGCGCCTTATGCCCAGCCCCCACCAACGGCAGCGCCGAGAAGATCGCCGTCCGCTCGTCCGTCGAGCGCGCGATGTCCCGGAACGCGATCAGCCACTGCGGCGCCCGCGGCCGCAGCCGCGCCACCACCCGCTCGGGGTCCATCGCCTCCAGTTCCTTCTTCTCCTTTCTGTCGAGGGGAACCGCCTTCATCAGCACGTCCGCCTCGCTCACCCAGTAGCGCGGGGTGGGCAGGTAGCGGGGGTCCTGCTTCTCGGAGAGGGTGACGTCGCGGGTCTTCGCCTTGTCCCCGCCGCCCTCGCCCTCCTCCTCGTCGCCTAGGAGTTCTTCCTCTTCATCCTCGACTTCCACCTGATCGGCACCGGCAAACGTCGCCCACCGGTGGTCGAACTGGTGGAACATCTTCGCTTCGTAGAGGGGGAAGTAGCGCATGGGAGTCGAGGACTATCTCTTGACGACTCGCTTCTTCATCGCATAACGGGCTCGCGGTTCTTGCACGAGCAGTCCCTGGAAGGCTTCGGGTTCGTCAAAGATTTGCAGGAGCCTCAACGTCGGGCCGCTTGGCTTGCGTACACCTTGCTCCCAGCTTTGCAAGGTCTTGACGTTGATCGCAAGGAGGTTTGCGAACTGGGCTTGGCTCATATGACGACGGGTGCGGATCGCGACGACCTCCTCCCCGGAATACTCCCGGCCCGCCGGAACGACTGTCGAAACCAATTCTCGATCGCCGCGGGCATACTCGATGCCCTCGTTCAAGGCCTTCTTCAGCCGCTCGGCGAGCGGCGCGCGCTTCTTGCTGGTGCTCATAGCTTTCCTCGTTTTCGTCGTTCTCGGAGTTCTTCGATGAGTTGCTTCGCGAGCTTCTGGAGCTCCTCCTTCTCATCCTTTGCCAGGTCGTCTGCCTCGTCCTTTCCGTAGACGTCGAGCATGAACAGGACGCGAAGGTCGGGGATGTGGATGTAGATCACCCGCAGCCCGCCCCGCTTACCCATGCCGCGCCGCTTGTCTCCCCACCTCAGCTTGCGCAAAGGCGAGGCACCGGGGATGACGTCGCCCTTGTCTGGCTGTCCGGCCAGTTCCGATTGGAAATCGGCATAGGCTTCGTCGCTCCCGAAGTAGTCTTTGACAACGTCGGTGAAGTCAACGGACTCGATGAAGAGGTAGGCACCGCTCATCGAAGACTCCTACAGAGTAGGATACCACAGATTGACGGAAAGTTCCCATTCACGGGTCCACCACCCACACTCCGTCTTCGAAGCGCGCGCCCATGGCGGCGAGGTCGTCCGCGGTCTTGAAGAGCTTGGAGTCGTTCGACATGTGGAACATGGTCGAGTACCGGATGCCCCACGGGTTGCCCGGAGAGGTTTGGAGGTCTTGAGTTTGTAGGTTTGTAGGATGGGAGGATTCTCGGACGAGGACCGGCACCCTTTGGTAGACGAAGCGGAGGAGGTCGGCGTCCTGGCGGGTGCGCAGCACGGGGGCGGTGCGCGTGTTCGGGTTCATCAGGCGGAAGTCGGCGGCGGAGAGCACGATCCGGCGGTGGGGGTCGGCGATCTGGGCTGGATTCGTAAGGAAGAAGCGCAGTTCGGCGTCCGCCCCGCCGCCCCGGGCGAGGGTGAGGAGCACGAACTTGAAGCGCGAGTCAATGTCGAACAGCTTCTCCCGGTTCTCGAAGTCGATCAGACCGGCGAGTTCGCCGCCGCCCGCGATCGCGCCGAACAGGTCTTTGGTGGTGTCGTCGGTGGCGATGCCGGTGGGGCAGATGAATCCCGCGCGGCCGGTGGCGCGTGTGAGCCCGCGGTCGGTCTCGGCGAAGAGCGCGTAAAGGTTGGCGTCGCCTTTGGCGGAGAGCGGGAAACGCAAGCTCTTCTTGGTGAACTTGCTCATGGCGGCCGCGCCGTGGCTGGCGAGGGCGAACGCCTCGTAGAGTGCGGGGTCCTTGGTGCGGAGCTGCTCGATCAGCACGCCGCGCTTGGCTTTGGTGGGGGCGTCGACGATGGCGTGGTTCTTTCCCGCGAACCACTTCTGCTCGACGAGCTTGATCTTGTTCCACGGCGGGTTGCCGAGCACTACGTCGAACCCGCCTTGGGCGAAAACGTCGGGGAACTCGAGCTCCCAATGGAAGAATTGGAGGGCCTCGGCGCGCCGCTCGACCTCGGCGACGAGTTCGTGGTTCAGGTTCTCGGCGTTGGCCTTGGCGGTGCGGGCGGGATGGAGCTTGGCCACCTCGAAATGGGTCGGAGGGTCGGGGAGGCCGTGCTTGAGGGGCCAGAAGAATGCGGCGCACCACGCGTCGGCGAACCGCTTGGGGAGGCGGTACGCGCCCGACTTGAGATACTGGTCGAACCGCCTCGTCTTCTCCTTGATCGCTTCGGGGTCGAGCTCCTTGATCTCCTGCATGTGGCGGTAGACGACGAGCCGCCCTTGCGTGAAGTCCTCGGCTTGCCCCTCGGTGAGGCGGAGTTGCCCCGCCCGCTCGCTCTTGTTCCGCTCTTGGACGCTCTTGGCGTAGTCTTTGTCGTCGTCGCCGACGGGGGCGAACGCCTCATCCGGCACTTTGGTGAGCTTGGAGGGCTCGAGGTCGAAGCCCTCCCAGCCGATGTAGACCTTCTTCTTAGCGTCGTTCGCCTTTCCTTGTTTGAGCAGGGCTTGGCGTTCCTCGGCGAGGACGCGCTTGGCCTCCTCGATCTGGGCCTTGGTGGGGACTCCGACGAGGGAGTTGCCGGAGCGGATGAGCGGTTCGAGATAGCTGAGCGGGAACTTGGGATGGGCGACGTGGAGCCAGATCGTGAACTTGCACAGCTCCACCGCCATCGGGTTCATGTCCACCCCGTGGATGCAATGGATGGCGACGTCTCGCCGCGCCTCGCGCAGTTGAAGCTCGCTCGGCTGTTCGTCGCCGAGCTGGACTCTTAGGAGGGCCTCGGTCAAAGCGTCCAGCGCTTGAATCAGAAAGGCCCCCGATCCGCACGCAGGGTCTACCACGCTGATCGCCAGCAGGGCTTCCCGGTTGTCCCTGTAAGTCGTCTTGCCCTTGAGCCGGTCCTCGATCACGGGGAGAAGCGCGGTTTTGATCAGTTCGGCGACGAGTTCAGGCGGTGTGTAGTAGCTTCCGGTCTCCTTGCGCTTGTTGCCCTTGCCCGCCCGGTGGAAGAAGCCGAAACGGCCCCCGGGATCGAGGATCGGACGCTCTTCGAGGAGGCTCTCGTAGACGCTCCCGAGTGCGTCGATTCTGAGGTGCCGGAAGTTGACCCGATGGATCGTCGAGACTTTCTTCTCCTTCCGCTCGAAGATGGTGAGCAGGTAGAGCGCGCGGAGGAGCGGCGCGTTGGCGAGTGGGGAGTTCTTGAGGAGCCAAAGACGCTCGTCGTCGAAGAGCTCGCCGCCATAGGGCGAGATCGGTTCGTTGAAGAGGGTACAGCCTTCCCGGATGATGCGGAAGGTGACCTTGAGCCCTTCCCACAGGTCTTCGCCTTCGGCGCGGAAGCTGCCGGGATCCTCGGCCATGGCGCGCAAGCGGCTGATGCTGTAACCGGAGGCCCACCGCGGGTCTTGGGCAGGCGTCCACCCCGGCTTGTTCTCGACATAGAGCAGGAAGAGGAGCCGGTAGACGACGCGGAGCACCGATTGGTAGAGCCGTACCGGCCCTTCGGAGTCGCTTTCGACCGCCTGACGGAGTTCGCCGGATTCGTCGGCTTCAAGGAATCCGTTGGCGAGGGTGACGACGGCCTCCACCACCTGCTTCCGAAGCTCTTTGCCGATCTCGGTGCCTTGCTGGCGGGCGTGGTCGCGGATCCGCTCGATGTCGCGCACGCCTTTGGCTCTTGGGATAAAGGCAGAAGCCCGGAAGAGCCGCCAAACGATGCGGAACGCGTCGAGATCGAGCTCGTCGAAGATGGATTCGAGGTCGGCTTCGACGAAGTTGCGTGTGAGGGTCTTGTGGTAGTCGGTGAGAAGCCGGATGGTCCGTCCGGTACACAAGATTCCCCAGTCGTCCTCCGTCATGTCGAGATACTCTTGGAAGAGCTCGTGCTTCGAGCGGCGGCGCTTGCCCTCGGTGGGGCGGTCGTCGGGTTTTTCGGCGAAGTCGGCGAGCCAGATGGGGATGGTCGACGTGCGGTGGGTGATGGGGACGCTTGCACCGCTCGGGAGCGTGGGGTGGCCTTTGAGGAACTGCGGAGAGTGCCCGAGCAGCTCGAGCAACGGGAGGATCCAACGTCGGCGCAGGCGCTCGGTTTCGAACTCGGCTACTTCTGATCGGATAGCTTGCCATTGGTCGCGGAGGAGGTCCCAAGCCGCGTAGAAGTCGCCTTCCTCGGTCTTATCCATGTCCGCGCCGGGGACTCCCGCGTCGCGGGCGGCAAGAAGGGCGAGCACGTCCTCGTTGAGGATTTCTCCGGAGACTTCAAAGCGCGCGATGGTGCCGATCTGGGCCATAGCTACTTCCTCTCCGGGAGAATGAGGGTGTAGCCGTAGACCTCGAAGCCCATGAGTTCGAGTTGGTCGTACCCTTGGGTCCACGCGGTTTCGGCGTCGCTTTCGAGTTCTTTCTTCTGCCGCGCTCTGTACGCCCCGATGCGGGCCATGGCATCGGCGATCGCCCTCTCTCGGGCTTGGCGTAGGTGATCGGAACCGACAAAGGTACGGATCCGCTCGATCGCGTCGGCGGGATTCACCGCGCCCGGAGCCGCCTTGGCCTTCGATCGCCGCTCGGCCTCGTGATGGGACAGGGGGCCTCCCTCGAGTCCTCCCTCGACTCCGAACACCAAGAGCTCTTCGAGGAGCACGGGGGGAACGGTTTTGGAGACGGCGCGAAGCACTCCGTGCGCAAGGATCGTGGCTCTCGGGACATCGGACGAGATGAAAGCCGCGGTGCGTGCTCGCTCTTCCCCTCGGAAACCCTCTTGCCTGATGAGCGCGTTCAGCCTTCGAACGACGGGGTGACCGATATCGATGAGGGTGGCAGTGGGGTGGAGCGTCTTGTCTTCTGGGTTGAGGACGACGTTCTTGAGCTCCTTCTCGACGCCGGAAACTTGGAGCCGTGGATTCGAAAGCTTGACCTCGAGGGTCCTGTCGGTCTTCTCGGTGACGTTGCAGGTGAAGAATTTGAGGCCCCCCACGATGTGTCGGCGGAGTTCGTCCGGGGTCCCCACCTTCCCGTAGAGCTCCTTGAGCTTATCTGAGACCTCCGCCACCTTGACGTCGGCTTGTCCATAGAATCCTTCGGACTCCATGAGCCTTAGGACATCATCGTTAAACCAGTCGTCCTCGAAGGTGTATTGCACCGCTTCCTGCTTCGCCCGCTTCTTGCGCTTGTTCGTGATGACCCGAAGCACAGTTTCTTCGGTCGCGAAGAACGGCGGGGCGAAGCCCTGATCCCTCCTCATTCGGTCGAGCTTTCGAACGAGGAGATGCATGACGTCCTCGTCGCTCGTGTCCTTGCAGTAGAGTGTGCGGATGTAGACCGTCGGGCTCTTTTGCCCGTACCGGTCGACGCGGCCGTTGCGTTGGTCGAGGCGGTTCGGGTTGTAGGGCACCGACTCGTGAACGACCATGCAGCTCGCGCTTTGCAGGTTCACACCCTCGCTAATGACGTCCGTTGCGATGAGCACGGATTGCCTTGATTCCGAGAACTCGGCAAAGCGTCGATTGCGTTCGGCTTCCGATAGCGATCCGTCGAGCGTGAAGACCGGACAACCGAGGGTGGCCTTGAAGTGTTCTGCGTAGTAGTCGAGCGTGTCTTTGTAACTGGTGAACACGATCACCCTTGCGGGAGCCTTTGGATTCTCTTTCGCGATTTCAAACAGCTCAGGGATGACTTGGTGGCACAGAGCTTGGAGCTTCGCGTCCTTGGCCGGTCCGATCTTCTTCAGGTCATTGAGCAGCTTGTTCCACTCATTTCGCTCAACTTCGCGCAGGAAACCGATGTCCATCAGTGACTCATCGGCTCGGAGCACCGCTTGCCCCTCGCCGTCCTCCTCACCAACCACCTTGTCGACGACGAGCCCGGAAAGCAGGTCGGCGTTGTCCGAGCCCGATCCCTCGAATGGAGCTTCAAGCTTGTTGATTCGATTCGCGATGCTGATTCTCAATGCTTCAGGGCTGCTCAACGCCCGGCGGTGAAGGTGGAGGCGGAACCACTCGGCGACGTGCTCACGGCGGAGTTCCGCGGCCTGTGCTTGGAGAGCATCGAGGAACTTATCGAGTTTGTTGAGGACGGTGCGGTACTCCTTGTGGAGGTCCACGCCGCACTCGGTCTTTTCTTGGGGCTCGCGTTCAGGGAAGGGAAACTCGCGGCCGACTGAGTCAAACCAAGCTTTGATGTCCTTCCGCGTCCGTTGGCAAACGTGGTTGCGTCCGATCTTGAGGTTGGGCTTCTTGTTGCTCCCATCGCCTTCGACCAAGTTAGGAGCAAGCATGTGGAGGAGTGAGCAGTACGAGTCGGTGTATCCGTTGTGGGGTGTTGCAGTCAATAGGAGCAGATGCTTGCACCGATCGGCGATCTCTCGAACCGCGTCGTAGCGATCCATGTCCGCCTTTTTTCCTGATCCGGTGTGCGGCATCGAGGCGTTGTGCGCCTCGTCGACGATGACCAAATCCCACTGTCGCTTTAGGATTTCATGCCGAATCTTGACGTCTTTGGCATAATCGATCGAGACGATCAGACGGTCGAAGTAGAGCCATGGATCCGCCCCAGGAGGAATAGAGCGCTCGAGCGACTTTCGGGTCTCGCCGCTAAGGATCTGGAAATCTTGGTGGAAGAAGTCCCGCATCTGCTCCTTCCATTGCTTGCGCAGGTTGGCGGGCGTAATGATTAGGACTGATCGGGCTTGGTTCCGCGCGAGAAGTTCACCCATGATCAGTCCGGCTTCGACGGTTTTGCCGAGGCCGGTCGTATCGGCAAGGAGGAGGCGGCACGGTTGGAGCCGCAAGGCCATCACGAGCGGGACGAGCTGGTATTCGACGGGAACGACCGATGAACGCTGTAGGGCGAGGAACGGAGCGGTCCCGTGAAGTGCCTCGATCCGAGCCGCTTGCAGGAACATGGATTGGAGTCCATGGTCGCCAAGTTCCTCGAGAGAGGGCGCCTTCGGCTCATAGATCTCCAGCGACTCGAGTTCGGCAAGGAACCGTTGTGGGGCGGCACCCATGTCATCGAGGGGCGTTGCAACAAGTTCACCACCGTCTATCGACTCGACGCGCCAGGTGCGACGCCTCATCGTCACCATCGCACCTGGCCGGACAGCTGAACGCATGGATCAGATTGACATATCTGATGCTCGGGGGGCAACAGCTCGTGACCGCCCCCCGAACGATCAAATCCGTCCAGCCGCTTTTGAGCATCGGTGGGTTTGTGGAGGAATGAATGTCGTTTGATCTGGGGCTACCCGCCCAGCAGCTTGCTCAGCCTCTCGGCACCTTCACGTTGGGCGGCGGGGACCATGTGGGCGTAGGTGCCGCTGGTGAGCAGGATGGACGAGTGGCCGAGCTGATCCTTGACCACTTGCAGGGGCACTCCGGCCGCCACCATCAGACTGGCCGCCGTGTGTCGCAGGGAATGGAACGAGACGTCCGGCAGCCCCGCTCCAGAAAGCGCCGACTTGAGGTGCTTGTGCACGTGCTTCTGGTCCATCGGCCTGCCTTCGGCGTTCAGGAACACCAGGTCCATCGGGTTGGCGAACCTTTCGCCCAGAACCGATCTCATCAGCAGTTGCTCGGCTTTCTCGCGCTTCAGGGCGTCGAGGGCCCGAGCGGTGAGGGGAAGACTGCGGCGGCTGGAAGCGGACTTGAGCTCGCGCAGCACGAGCTTGGAATCCACCCGCTGGAGCTGCACCCGGACCCGCAGAATCGCGTTGTCGAAGTCGACGTCGGACCAGCGCAGACCCGTGACCTCGCCGATGCGCATGCCGGTGTGCAGGGCGAGTTCGATCAGGTTGCCGAATCGCGTTTGGCCTGCGGCCTCGATCAGACGCTTGGCTTCCTCGGGCTGGAGGAACGTCGGGTCTTTCTTGACCTTCTTGGGCACAGAGACGCGTTGCGCAACGTTCTCGGCGACCAGGCTCTGTCTCCATGCGACGGTGAGCGCGGAGCGGAGCGTGGCGCGGATGCGGTCCACGGTGTTGGGCGCGTACCCGTCCTTGTCCTTCTCGTTGATCAGGCGCTGCACCTGCATGTGGGTCAGCTTCTTGAGGTCGAGTCTGCCGATGGAGTCCTTGAGGTGGTGTTCGTAGAGCTGCCGGTACGAGCGGTAGGTCTTGGGCGCCCGGTGGGGCTTGACGGTCTGTTCGAGCCACTCCTCGACGAACTGGGCGACCGTGACCCGCTGGGTGGGGACGTGCCTGCCCGTGGCGACGGCGGCGATGGCCTGGTTGAGTTTGGCGACGGCATCCTTCTCCGAGCGGGCGTAGGAGGTCTTGTAGCGGGCCTTGCCGTCCTTGTAGTCGAGGAGGACCTGGGCGACCCACCGCCCGTCCGCCCTCTTGAACACCGAGCCGCTTCCGGGCTCTCTTCTGCCTCTGGATCTTCGCGCCATGACGTTTGACAGTTTAGCACGCAAAATGACAGTTTAGATGACAGTTTAGGAAGCGGACGTCGGCGAACAATGGTGGACGGATGATGCAAGAATGAACCAGCAATCAGGTTCAACGCGGACGACAGCAGACATAGATACACTTCCGACCGAGGAACTGTTAATCAGCGGGTCGTAGGTTCGAGTCCTACTGCGGCAGCCAGGTTTCACCCTCAAAACCTGCACATTTCGTGCGGGTTTTGTTGTTTGTCGCGACGGCGTAAAGCGGCTTGGCGGCGAAGTCCCGGCACGGCTCGGCGAGCGGAAAGGATCCCGCGCTCTGGCCGTGACCGTCGTAGGTCGAGGGCGAGGGATGAACTCGCCGGGCTACGCGCAGTGAGCCGCGTCGCTTGGGCGGGAGGAGGTTCTGACCGGCACGAGAAGATGTCAGCTCGTGAGCGCCGCGATGACCTCGGGTGGGGCTTGGACCAGTTCGATCAACACTCCCTCGCCGCTGACAGGAAACTCGTCGTTACCCTTCGGGTGGATGAAGCATACGTCGTGCCCGCTCGCCCCGGGGCGAATTCCCCCAGGAGTGAACCGCACGCCGCGAGATGTCATCCAGGCCACAGCGGCGGCAAGGTCGTCCACCCAAAGCCCGATGTGGTTCAGCGGCGGGATGTGCACGGCTGGCTTCTTCTCGGGGTCGATCGGCTGCATTAGATCAACCTCGACGGCAAACGAGCCGGTACCCAGAGCGCAAATGTCCTCGTCGACGTTCTCGGACTCGCTACGAAAGTGGCCTTTGCGATCGAGATCGAAGATGTCCACCCAAAGCGACGCCAGACGCGACTTATCGGGCCCACCGACGGCGATCTGCTGGATGCCGAGAATGCGGAAGGGTCGTTCGTCCATGGTTCGATCCATAACACTACTCGAAGCGGATGATCGGTTGGTCGACGGACAACGTGTCGCCCTTCTTGGCGAGCAACTCGCCGACCGTGGCATCCTGCGCTGCAGTCAGGATGTTTTCCATCTTCATGGCCTCGATCACCGCTAACCGCTCCCCGGCGCGCACCTTCTGGCCAGCCGTCACCGCAATCTCGACAAGCAATCCCGGCATTGGTGATAGCAGGAATCGCGAGAGGTCGGGTGGTGGTTTGTGCGGCATTAGCGAGAAAAGCTCGGCGGCGCGTGGACGCAACACCAATGCCTCGATTTGGGTGCCATTCTGCGAGATGCGAATGCCCAACGGACTCTCCCCACCACCAGAGCCGCTGGCCAGACGCGCTCGCTCGACCTGTGCGGTGAACGGGCGTCCGTTGCAGGTCCCAGTCCCAAGGATCTCGCCCAAGCGAGTGTCGCTCTGAATGTCGTAGCGCTTGCCCTCCACTTCGATCAGAGCGCGACCAAGTGCGGCGTCGAACGACTCCACGAACACATTGTGGTGCTGGTGCTTGCCTTCGCGGTCCAGCAGAATAACGACCAGTTCGGGTTGGTTCCGGGCGTTGTGCCCGTCGAGCTGCCCGCTGATCCCGATGGCCCGCTCACGCGCCTTGCGCCGGACGAAGGCGGCCAAGGCAACCAGGAACAGCGGATCCTCGTGCACCACGTCGGACGCATGGAAGCCATTGGGGTAATGCTCGGCGATGAATCCCGTGTTGAAGTCGCCCGCGACGAACTTGGGGTGGGCGAGCAACGCCGCTTGAAAGGCGATATTGCTGTTGATTCCACGGACCACAAAGCCGTTGAGCGCCTCGCGCATCCGAGCAATCGCGTCGTTCCGGTCTCTACCATGCACGATGAGCTTGGCGATCATCGAGTCGTAGTACATCGGTATCTCGCCACCTTCGTAAACGCCTGTGTCCACTCGAACGCCGCCGCCATCGGACATCGGGCAGGCGGCTTCCAAGTTGGTGGCAGGCGGCATGTATTGCACGAGCCGACCCGTGGATGGAAGGAAGTTTCTGAACGGGTCTTCCGCGTTGATCCGACACTCGATGGCCCATCCGTTGCGCTTGACTTCGGCTTGGGTGATCGGCAGCGGTTCACCCGCAGCGACGCGGATCATGAGTTCCACCAGATCAAGACCCGTGATGCACTCGGTAACGGGATGTTCGACTTGGAGACGCGTGTTCATCTCCAGAAAGTAGAAGCTCTGATCTTTGCCGACCACGAACTCGACGGTGCCGGCGCTTTGATAATCCACGGCCTTGGCCAGAGCCACGGCTTGCTCGCCCATGGCCTTGCGAGTGGCGTCGTTGATGAACGGCGAGGGCGCCTCCTCGATGACCTTTTGGTGCCGCCGCTGGATGCTGCACTCGCGTTCGTTCAGGTAGACCACGTTGCCGTAGGCGTCGCCGAGCACCTGGATCTCGATGTGCCGCGGCTCCTCGATGTACTTCTCGACGAACACACGGTCGTCGCCGAAACTGGCTTTGGCCTCGTTGCGACAACTGGCGAATCCCTCGAAGGCTTCCTTGTCGTTGGTGGCGACTCGGAGCCCCTTGCCGCCTCCGCCTGCGCTGGCCTTGATCATCACCGGATAGCCGATCTGACGAGCGATCTCCACCGCTTGCTCGGGGCCGCCGATGGCCTCGTGGTAGCCCGGAATCGTGTTGACCCCGGCTTCGAGGGCGAGCTTCTTCGAAGCGATCTTGTCGCCCATGGCGGCGATGCTGGTGTGTTTGGGGCCGATGAAGACCAGCCCTTCTTCCTCGACACGCCGCGCGAAGTCCTCGTTCTCGCTCAGAAAGCCGTATCCGGGGTGGATGGCCTGGGCGCCTGTTTCCTTTGCGGCCGCGATGATCTTGTCTGCCACAAGATAGCTCTCGCGGCTGGGGGCGGGCCCGATGGGCACCGCCTCGTCGGCCAGGTCCACGTGGCGCGCATCGTGGTCCGCATCCGAGTAGACCGCGACGGTAGCGATGCCCATCTTCTTCGCCGTTTTGATGATTCGGCAGGCGATTTCGCCTCGGTTGGCGATGAGGATCTTGCTAAACATACTGGGGCTCCATGCGCGTTAGAGGGGGATGTTGCCGTGCTTGCGCCACGGGTTTTCGAGCTTCTTGTCCTTGAGCATCGCGAGCGAACGGCAGATGCGCTTACGGGTTTCGTGGGGCCAAATCACGTCTTCGATGAAGCCGCGCGCGCCTGCGACGAACGGGTTGGCGAAGCGCACTTTGTACTCCTGCTCGCGGGCGGCCAGTTTGGCCGGGTCGCCCTTGTCCTCGCGGAAGATGATCTCGACCGCGCCCTTGGCCCCCATGACCGCGATCTCCGCGTTCGGCCAAGCCAGATTCACGTCGCCTCGAAGGTGCTTGGAGGACATCACGTCGTAGGCGCCGCCATAGGCCTTGCGTGTGATGACCGTCACCTTGGGGACCGTGCACTCCGCGTAGGCGTACAGCAGCTTCGCGCCGTGCTTGATGATGCCGCCATACTCCTGGCTCGTGCCGGGCAGGAATCCAGGCACGTCCACAAACGTGATCAAAGGGATGTTGAAGGCGTCGCAGAAGCGGACGAAACGAGCCGCCTTGATGCTGCTCTTGATGTCGAGACAGCCCGCCAGAACGAGCGGGTTGTTGGCCACGATGCCCACCGTGCGGCCCTCCATGCGCGCCAAGCCGATGACGATGTTCTTGGCGTTGTCGGGCTGCAACTCGAAAAAGTCGCCATCGTCCACGACCTTGACGATCAGTTCCTTGATGTCGTAGGGCTTGTTCGGGTTCTCCGGGACGAGCGTGTCCAAGCTGTAGTCTTCCCGGTCGGTCGGGTCGCCGCTCGGCCGGACGGGCACGCCGCTGCGATTGCTCAGGGGCAGATAGTTGAAGAACCGGCGGAGCATCAGCAGGGCCTCGACGTCGTTCTCGAATGCGAGGTCCGCCACGCCGCTCTTGGTGGTGTGGGTGACCGCACCACCGAGTTCTTCTGCGGTCACTTCCTCGTGGGTGACGGTCTTCACCACGTCGGGCCCGGTCACGAACATGTAGGAACTGTCCCGGACCATGAAGATGAAGTCGGTCATGGCGGGCGAGTAGACCGCGCCGCCCGCGCAAGGGCCCATGATCATGCTGATCTGCGGGATGACGCCCGAGGCCATCACGTTGCGCTGGAAGACCTCCGCATAGCCGCCCAGCGACGCCACGCCTTCCTGAATCCGTGCGCCGCCGCTGTCGTTCAGGCCGATGACGGGCGCGCCCACCTTCATGGCGTGATCCATCACCTTGCAGATCTTCTCCGCGTGGGGCTCGGAGAGCGCACCACCGAACACCGTGAAGTCTTGGCTGAAGACGAACACGAGCCGGCCGTTGATCATGCCGTAGCCCGTGACCACACCGTCCCCCGCCACCTTGTTGTCGGCCATCCCAAAGTCGGTGCAACGGTGCTCGACGAACATGTCCCACTCTTCGAAGCTGTCTTCGTCCAGCAGAATCTCGAGGCGTTCCCGTGCCGTGAGTTTCCCTTTGGCGTGCTGCTTGGCGATTCGCGCTTTTCCGCCGCCGAGGCGCGCGGCTTCGCGCTTCCTCTCGAGCTGCTGGATCATGTCTTTCATGGAGTGTTTCTCAGTGCTGCTCCGAGGTCGAGCGTTCTCGGTATACCAGAGGGGTCGGGGGTTGCCCGCAGAATAGGGCTCAGTTGAACAGGTCCAACAGACGCCGGGCCGCGACCGAGGCGGCGAGCTTGCCCTCGCGAACGTCCTTGGAGAGGGAAGTCAACGCCGCGCGGACCGCCGGGTGCCGCCGGAACCGCTCCCGCAAACCCGCCTCGATCCGCTCCCACATCCACGTCTGATCCTGGGTGCTCCGTCGCTTCTCAAGCCCTCCGCTGGCGGCCTGGACTTCGCGAAACCGCGAGGCCGTCTCCCAAAACTCAGCGAGGCCCGTGCCGAGCAACGCCGAAACCTGAAGCACTTCGGGACGCCACTCCTGCTCCGAATGACCGGCGCGCCCCATGATCTTGAGGGCGCTGACAAATTGCGAACGCGCCCGCGTGGCGGCATCCGCGTCCAGGTCGGCCTTGTTGATCACGATCAGGTCGGCCAGCTCGGTCACGCCGCGCTTGATCGCCTGCAAGTCGTCCCCCGCGTTGGGCAGTTGCAGCAGCACGAACAGGTCGGTCATCCCCGCGACCGCGGCCTCGCTCTGGCCAACCCCGACCGTTTCGACCAGCACGACCGTAAAGCCCGCCGCCTCGCACAGCCGGATGGCCTCGCGGGTCTTGTCGGCGACCCCGCCCAGCGTGCCAGAGGATGGACTCGGCCGGATGAACGCTCGAGGGTCCATCGAAAGCCGTTCCATGCGCGTCTTGTCGCCCAGAATGCTGCCGCCCCCGACCGCCGAACTGGGGTCCACGGCCAGCACGGCCACCCGTTCGCCCCGCTCGATCAAGAGCAGCCCGAGGGCCTCGATGAAGGTGCTCTTGCCGACGCCGGGCACGCCGCTGATGCCGATCCGGAATGCGTTGCCGCTGTGGGGAAGCAGGGCGTTCAGCACCTCGTCGGCACGTTGGCGGTGGTCCTCCCGCGTGGATTCGATCAGTGTGATGGCTTTGGCGAGGGCGCGACGACGCTCAGCTTCCTCTCCGTTAAGGATCGCTTCAACCAACGCTTCCCCCGAGGGCGGATCCGTAGGTCACCTTTCCCTTTTCGTCGATCGTGAGCGCCTTCTGCTTCTCCATCTGAATCAAGATGCTGTTGATGGTCGCCTCGTCGAGGCGTTCGGCGAAAACGGCCTTGAGCAGAGTATTGAACAGCGTCTTCCGGCTGGCTGGACGGTTCTTCGGACGATCCTTGAGCCACCTCAGGGCAGCCTCAACTTGTTCTGAGACCGTCTTGGCCTGAAACCGCTGCAAGGCAGGGACTTCGCTGAGGCTTGGCCACTTGGCCACGCGCTTGGTCGGCTGGTTCAGGAACTCAAGGATCGAATCGTAGTCCCGATCCTTGGAGATGACGTGCAAGAAGGCGTCGGGCATCTGATGCCAAAGGCGGCCTAGATACAGAGCGATATGCATGTCCAACGCGTTGTCGCCAGCGCGTGTCACCCGGACGTACTCGGCCTTGTGCCCGAGCTTCTGCATCGCCTCGACCAACGCAAACGGCAGCTTAGTCTGTTGGGGCCCAACAAACACGAACACCCTGACCTCTTCCAAGGCCAAGGCGGACAGCAGGTCGGGTTGAACGTTCTCGTAGTCGATCAGGAAGACCTGGGTTTTCATGGCGCTTGGGCTAGCCTGATCTGCTCCAACACGTCCTTGGCGCTGGCAGGGATCGGGGTGCCGGGCCCGTAAATGCCCTTGACCCCCGCGTCGAACAGGAACTCGTAGTCCTGGTGCGGCACCACGCCGCCGACGAACACCACGATGTCGCCCCCGCCCTGCCGCTTCAACTCCTCGATGATCGCGGGCACCAGCGTCTTGTGGCCCGCCGCGAGCGTGCTCACCCCCACGGCGTGAACGTCGTTCTCGATGGCTTGGCGCGCGCACTCTTCGGGCGTCTGGAACAGCGGCCCCGTGTCCACGTCGAAGCCCAAGTCGGCCAGCGCCGTCGCCACCACCTTCGCGCCCCGATCGTGGCCGTCCTGCCCCAGCTTGGCGATCATCACGCGGGGACGGCGACCCTCCTGCTCGGCGAACGAGGCGATCTCGGCCCGCAACTGATCCCAACCCTCGGCGCCGTCGTAGGCGGCCGCGTAAACGCCTGTCACCTTCTGGATATTGGCTCGGTGGCGGCCAAACACCGTCTCAAGCGCATCGCTGACCTCGCCCACCGTCGCCCGCAGACGGACCGCGTCAAGGGTCAGCGCCAGCAGATTGCCGCTGCCTGGCCCCCCGTGCGCGCACTCGGTCAGGGCGTCGAGGGCTCTCTGGACCGCCGCAGCGTCCCGCTCGGCGCGGATCTTCTGCAGCCGGGCGATCTGGCTCTCGCGCACCTTCACGTTGTCCACGTTCAGAAAGTCCACGGGCTGCTCTTCGGCCAGCTTGTACTTGCTGACGCCCACGATGACGTCCTTGCCGCTGTCGATCCGCGCCTGCTTTTCGGCGGCGCTGGCTTCGATCTTGAGCTTGGCCCAGCCGCTGGAGACGGCGCGCGTCATGCCGCCCATCGCCTCCACCTCGTCGAGGATGGCTTGCGCCTTGTCGGCCATCTCCTGCGTCAGCGATTCCATCAGGTAGCTGCCCGCCCAGGGGTCCACCACCTTCGTGATGTGGGTTTCTTCCTGAAGGATCAGCTGCGTGTTCCGAGCGATGCGCGCGCTGAACTCCGTGGGCAGCGCGATGGCCTCGTCGAAGCTGTTCGTGTGCAGCGACTGGGTGCCGCCGAACACGGCCGCCATGGCTTCGATGGTCGTCCTGACGATGTTGTTGTAGGGGTCCTGCTCGGTGAGCGACCAGCCGCTGGTCTGGCAGTGCGTGCGCAGCATCAGGCTCTTGGGGTTCTTCGCGCCGAACCCCTGCATGATCCGCGACCAAAGCAGCCGCGCCGCGCGCATCTTGGCCACCTCCAGGTAGAAGTTCATCCCGATCCCCCAGAAGAAGCTGAGGCGGCTGGCAAAGGCGTCCACGTCCAAGCCTCGGGCCAGTGCGGCTTGCACGTACTCCTTGCCGTCGGCCAGCGTCAACGCGAGTTCCAAAGCCTGGTTCGCGCCCGCCTCCTGCATGTGGTAACCCGAGATCGAGATCGAGTTGAACTTGGGCATCGTCCGTGCCGTGTACTCGATGATGTCGGCCACGATCCGCATCGAAGGCTCGGGCGGATAGATGTACGTGTTGCGGACCATGAACTCCTTGAGGATGTCGTTCTGGATGGTGCCGCTGAGCTGGTCCTGCGCCACGCCTTGCTCCTCGGCGGCCACGATGTAGGCGGCCAGCACGGGCAACACGGCGCCGTTCATGGTCATGCTCACGCTCACGCGGTCGAGTGGGATGCCGTCGAACAGGACCTTCATGTCCTCCACGCTGTCGATGGCGACGCCCGCTTTGCCCACATCGCCCACCACGCGGGGGTGGTCGCTATCGTAGCCCCGGTGCGTGGCCAAGTCGAACGCGACGCTGATGCCCTGCCCGCCCGCCGCCAGGCTCTGACGATAAAACGCGTTGCTGTCCTCGGCGGTCGAAAACCCGGCGTATTGGCGGATCGTCCACGGTCGGCCGGCGTACATGGTGGCCTGCGGCCCCCGGACAAAGGGTGGGAAGCCGGGGAGCGTGTCGGCGTAAGCGAGCCCCTCCAGGTCGGCGGCGGTGTAGAGCGGCTTGATCACGATGCCCTCGGGGGTCACCCAGTTCAGCGCCGCCAGATCGCCGCCAGGCGCGGACTTGGCGGCGGCCCGCTCCCATTGCTCCAGCGTCGGACGAGGGAATTCGGCTTCGGGGGTCATCGTTCCACCCCGAGTCTACCGTCCGGGTGGTGAGTGGTCGGTGACCGTGCGGGGGACCTCTGTTGCGAATGGGCTAAATGGTCCCAGGGCCAGGTGTTCGGGATGTTCGATAGTGAGCTGGCAAGCTCGACAGGCTGAAGTGTCGTTGGCCCAAGAACCCCTGAGTCCGGAATTGACTGAAACATCGGTTTGCGATCCGCTTCCGAGGCGTGCATGCCCCGATTCCGAAACGTCTCCAAACTCATTGAAATCAACTCTTGACAGGCACATGACGCGGGATTCCGAGACCTGTGGTAAAGTTACATTGGAGGAAGCCAACCAATGCCAACGTTCCCATATGCCCAACCCATAGGTGCTCTCGAAAGGATCATCTCTAAGCTCCGCAGCAGTTTTCCCGAGAGGGTGGACTCTGATGTCCTCAAGAAGCTCTCGATAGCCCCGAACAACGAGTCGTACATCATCAACACGATCCGATTCCTGGGGATCATTGACAAGGATGGAGCCCGTACTGAGTCCGCGCAGGATCTCTTCGTAAGGGGAGATGATGACTTCAGGGACGGGTTCGCGGCCATGATTCGGGAGGCGTACGCGAGCCTGTTCGACCTTCATGCGGACGAGGCTTGGAACCTCTCCAAGCCGAGTCTCATGACCTTCTTCCGAACCTCTGACAAGTCAAGTGAGCTGGTGGGCAATCGCCAGGCTGAAACGTTCATGCGCTTGGCGGAGCTTGCCGGGAAGCGCGCGCCGACAAGTAGCAGCAATGGGGATGTGGCCAAAGTCAAGGGAAGTGGAACCAGCAAGAAACGCCCGAAGCGGCAGACGATTGACATAGAAAGCGGCAATAGCGGCAAGAACCAGAGCACAGTGAATCATCCGAATGTGGGTGTGGCTGGGGTGTCTCTTGCCGTGCGAATCGAAGTGAACCTCCCAGCTGGGGCTGATCAGGAGACCTACGACAAGATTTTCCAGAGTATCCGAGCGAACCTTATTGATCGTGGATAGCCTCAAGCTGTTCGAGAGGATTGTGCGCTCGGTGCATCGACTGGCCTTGCCGGGGTCAACGATGCTCTCTTTGCCAGGGACGAGTGACGAGCCGCATCCGTTTGAGTCAAGGAACATTCACTCTGATCTGCCGGATAAGGTTCGCAGACTGTTTGATGACGGGCATTTTGCCGAGGCAACGTTTGAGGCGTGCAAATTCCTGGATGACTTCGTTGGCAAGCACGCCCCCGGAACCAAGGCTGGCAAGGCGAGAATGATGGCGGCGTTTAACGAAACATCGCCGCTGATCAAGCTCACGGCGCTAGCCTCAGAATCTGAAAGAAACGAGCAGGAAGGGTACAAATACCTCTTTGCTGGCACGATGGTAGGAATCCGTAATCCGAGAGGCCACGAGCACTCCATCGTTGATGACCCCAACCTCTGCCTGGATCACTTGGGGCTTGTTTCCGCCCTGCTTCGACGGCTTAATCAAGCGGGGTTCAAGTAAGTCAATCACGGCATAGACAGGGGGCACAAGGGGTGGCTGACGCTCTGCACCGCAAGGGTGCTTGTCGCGACTGTTTCCGTCGGAGACCGTGCCGCGAATTGGTCGCCGGGGCACTGAAGGGGCGCAGCAAGCCCTCATTGAACCGACTGAGCCCTCACCACTTCGTCTCCACCGTGTACGTCACCGTCTTCGACTCACCCGCGCCGAGCGTCACCACGAACTCCATCGTGTTGGAATCCAGCTTCGCATAGTCCATGCTCGACCGAGTGACCGTCCAGTCGCCCCAGCGGCGCTCGTACAGGTGCACCGTCTCGGGAACGTCCTTCCGATTCCGAATCTCGATGGAGAACGACTCGCGCACCATCCGAGGCCCGAGCCGCTCGAAGTTGGAGCGCAACCGGTCCGCCCGAATGTCGAACGAGCGGCCCACGACCAGCGAGAGCTTCTCGTTCTTGGGCGTATGGTCGATCGAGTCCTCCCCGATCATCTGCACCGAGCCGCTCTTGTCGCGTTGGTAGACCTTCACCTTGCCCTTCGGCAGCGGGATGCCCAGGCCGTTCGCCTCGGTGTTCTCGAACTCCACGCGCACTTGCGGTTTGAGTTCGCCCGTGCCCACCTCGCCTTCGCCGGGATAGTACATGCCCACCGAGCGCAGGGGGTCGAGGATCAGCTTCTTGGTGGTCTTCACCTGGTTGCTGGCCAGCAGCGACACCTGCTTGGTCTCCTTGTCGCGCACCGTTGTCTTGCGTTGCAGCGTGTACAGGTGGTACTCGAACAGCGATTCTTGCTCGAACTGCTTGCCCAACGACATGTCCATGGCCGCGCCGCCGAATCCTCCGCGCGCAACACCCGGTCGCGGCGGCTGCACCCGGTTCACGTCGCCCGCCAGCAGCTTCAGCGTGGCGTCGGCGTAGGTCCGCCCGCTCTGGTTGCTCAGCGTCACCCAGCCCTGCATGGCGCCCGGTCCGTCCTCGACGATGGTCAGGACGTAGTCCGAATTCCACGTGACGCCGTTGGTGAGGTAGCTCAGCTCCACGTTGGATCGGCCCGCGCGCGCCGCCTCGATCTCCCACATGAGCGTGGGCTTGCTGATCAGGCCCTCGGGAATCTCGGCGACCTCGATCTCGCCGGTGGGGTTGAGCAAAATGCGCCCGTCGTCGGTCCGCACGACCATCCCGTTGTAGGTCATCGTCGAACCGCCGGGCATGCCGTACGAACCCCAGTTGTAGCCCGCGTTCGGGTCCGAGACGCCGGGGTTCACGATGGAAGTCGGGCTGCTCACCAGCGTGCCCGAGATGCGCTCCTTCGAGCCATCGGGGTAGACGCGGTTGAACGTGACCTTCTTGCCGATCGCCTTGTTCAGGATCGCCTGAACCGAAATCAGGTCGAACTGGTAGTTCTGCTCGAGCACCTGGAACGGCGTCCCGCCGATCAGCCGCACGCCCACGCTGTTCGTTTCGATGAGGGCGGCCACGTCCTCGATGGCCAAAGACTGCCGGCCCGCCGAAAGCGATAGCTCGCGAGCCTCCTTGACAAGGGCGAAGCCCTGGTTGTAGATGGTGAGTTCCGTGTTGGAAGCCAGTTGACCGGTCGCAAGACCGCCGAGAATGGAGAGCCAGATCATCCGCGTTTACCTCTGGCGCGAGCCTACCAACCCGCCGCCAAAGAAGAGACGTTCGGGCGCGTCGAATGTTGCGCCGAAGCGTACAGAGGGCCCAAGGGCGAGAGTTGCGGAAATCTCGGTTGTAAAGATGGGGCGTCACCTTCCGATACTTCGCGTTAGAAGTGAAGTTTCGCCGCTTTTTGCCTGTCTGGCTCGCATTGGCGCCCGTCGCGGCGTCCGCGCAAGAGGAATACCCGAGGTTCACGGGCGTGCTGGAGCACTACCTCTGGTCCATCCCGAACCAGGAGACCGACCGCATCCGCCACCGCTCGTGGTGGGCGCTGGGAACCCTGCACCTCTCGCCCATGTGGTCCGTCACCGCCGGCTACTGGACGATGAACGGCGCGTTCTTCGACCCGGTGACCGAGATGCTGGACGAGAACTTCGTCAAGTACTCCACCGGCGACAGCGACTTCCGGTTCGGCAGGTTTCGCAAGGCGTTCGGCTACGGCGACTGGACCGAGTGGTACAGCGGGTTCGTCCGCAACCCCATCATCCGCGTTCGCACCAGCCCCCAACTCACGGCCAACGGGCTGACCACGGGCATGGACGCTTCGTTCCCCATTGAGGGCGTCGGCCGGCTCCAAGCGGGCGTGCTCGACGAGAGCCCTAAGCCGTTCCAATGGGGCCCCCGCACGATGGATCACGTGGTCGCACGGCTCGAGATCCCGCTCGGCCCGACGATCGTCGGCCTGAACTCGCTCTCCAAGTCCGCTGCGAACCGCGCCGATCGGACCCAACTCTACGACGTCGACTTCCTCCTCACCGAGCCCGGCTATCAGGTCAAGGGCGAGTACCTCTGGGGCGATGTCGGCAACGCCAAGCCTCGAGGCCACTACCTGGACCTCTACGTGTTCCCGAAGTTCGACCGTAAGGTCACCTTGCTGGCGCGGCACGAGGGCTTCCGTGGCCCGAGCGGCGATCAGGCCATGCTCGCCACGACCGGAGCCAAGTACACGCTCACACGGGACCTCATTCTGGAAGCCAACTACAGTTGGGGAAGCAAGACGGGCCCTGGCGCCAACAATCGAGGTTGGAGCTTCCAAGTCATCACGTTCGTTCGGTTCTAACCCATGACCAAGCGCAACCTTGCCTGCCTCGCATCGCTGACCCTCGCCTCGGTGGCGAGCGCTGGGGACGTCGCCGGCACCGTCACGTTGAACGGCAAGCCCGTGGCGAATGTGGCGATCACGATCGAGGGCCCCGGCTCGGCCACGGCGCTGAACAGGCGCATGGACCAGCGAGAGCGCACGTTTGTGCCCCATGTGATGGTCGTTCCCGTGGGCAGTTCGGTGACCTTCCCGAACAGCGACACGCTCCACCACAACGTCTACTTCACGTTCAACGAGAAGGTCGTGGACCTGGGCACCTACGCCCGAGGCCAGTCCAAGTCGTTCAAGTTCGACAAGCCCGGACTGGCGCGCATGCTTTGCCGCATCCACGCCGAAATGAGCGCATTCATCCTGGTGGTCGAGACCAACCATTACGATGTGAGCGCCAAGAACGGCACCTACAAAGTCGAGAAAGTCCCGCCCGGAACCTACACGCTGAAGGCGTGGCACGAATCCGGCGCGGTGGCCACGCACAAGGTGGAGGTTCCGGCGAGCGGCGTGCTCAAGTTCGACCTCGAGGTGCGCAAAAGGTAAGCGATGAAGCTGGCGCTGCGACACAAACTCATGGCGGTCATCGCCGGCTCAGTGGCCGGGTTGTCCGTGCTGATCTTCGCCGCGCTCGCGATGCTGACCAACAACGAGGTCGACCGTCAGGTTCGGCAGGACATCGAGCGCAACGGCAAGTTGTTGGGCCAGATGATCGAAGACGAGAGCCACCGCATGCGGTCGCAGATCCAACTGCTGGCGTTCACAAGCGGCCCGGAGGTCATCGCGAGTCTGAGCGACGATCCGGCAGCCACCGAGACGCGGCACGTCTACGCCTCGGACTTGCGCGACCAGCTCAAGCTGGATGGCCTGCTCATCACCGACAGTGTGGGCCGATACACGGCTTGGTCGGGCTCGATCCGCCCCGAAGACGCCAGCGTTGCCGGTGTCGAGAGCGCCCTGATGGGGGCAGAGCATACGGCCATCACGGCCCGCGCAGGTAAGGCCTACCTCTTGGTCGTCGTGCCCTACATGCGTCAGGGGTTCACACAAGCGACGATTTCGGCCTACAAAGAGATCGACAACGTCCTCGCCGGACGCCTGAAGCAGGTCTTGGGCGTGGATGTCGCGTTCCTGCAGGGTTCGCGCGTGTTCGCCGCCTCGATGGAAACGCCCAAGGTGCTGGAAGCGGAACGCTTGCGGCCCGAACTGCTCGAAGTGGGCCATCAGTTGTTCTACGCCCAGTGGACGCCGCTGCCAAACTCCGACGCCGGGGAAGTGCTGGGCATGATCACGCTGCGTTCGCACGCCGAGGCGCAAAGCGTCTACGGTCCCTTCCGCGTCGGCCTGCTGTTGCTCTTTGGAGTCGGCGTGGTGGCGGCGCTCGCCGCAGGAAGGCGCATCGCCAAGGGCGTCTCGACGCCCCTCGAACACGTCGTCGCCGCGGCCAAGCAGCTGCGGGCGGGCGAGTGGCCCGAGACCATTCCCGTGACAAGAACGGACGAACTGGGCTTGCTGCAATCCTCGTTCAACGAGATGACGCGCTCGATGCGAGAGAGCCAGGAGCGACTGCTCGGCCTCATCGACCGCGACTTGCTCACCGGCCTGCTGAACCACCGCAAGTTCCGCGAACGCCTCTCGCAGGAGTGCCCCCGCTGCGCCGAGGCGGGCGACGCGCTCTCGCTGCTCCTCATCGACCTCGACCGCTTCTCCAAGTACAACGAAGGCTTCGGACACGGCGCCGGCGACGGACTGCTCCAGTCCATGGCGAGCCTGATCCAGGACACGGTGCCCGGTTCGGCGATCGTCAGCCGGTACGGTGGCGACGAGTTTGCCGTCATCCTCCCCAACGTCGAACTGCCGTTTGCCGAGCAGTTGGCCGAAACGTTGCGCGCCGCGTTCCAAAAGCTCTCGGCCAAAACGGGCTACACCGCCACCTTCAGCGTCGGCTGTGCCGCCATCGGCCCGACGGTGATCGAGAGCGAAGGCCTCGTCCTAGCCGCAGAGCTGGCTCTCTCCCGCGCCAAGCAACTCGGACGCAACACGGTCTGCCGGTTCGACTCGCTCCAATCCGACGGAGAGTCCGACCCGTTCCGTCTGAGCCAACTCCTGACCGGCGATGGCAGCTTCGTGGCCATCCAGGCCCTCGCCGCAGCAGTTGACGCCAAGGACGCCTACACCAAGGGGCACAGCCAACGCGTCGCCGAATACGCTTCGGATCTGGCGCGCGAGACCGGCATGACCGAGGACATGGTCGAATTGATCCACGCAACCGGCACGCTCCACGATGTGGGCAAGATCGGCGTGCCCGACGCCATCCTGACCAAGCCGGGCCGGCTGACCGACGAAGAGCGAGCCGTCATGGAAACGCACCCGGTCCTCGGCGAAGTGATCGTCAAGCGCGTGCCGCAGTTGGCGTCCATGTTGCCGGGCGTGCGCCACCACCACGAGCGGTGGGATGGGCGCGGTTACCCGGATGGCCTGGCCGGCGAGAATATCCCCCTCATCGCGCGCTATCTGGCCCTGGCGGACACCTTCGATGCGATGACCAGCGACCGACCCTATCGCAAGGGATTGGATACCGAAGTGGCGCTGGCCGAGATCGAGCGCTGCGCTGGAACCCAGTTCGACCCGTCGCTTGCCCCCGCGTTCGTGCGGATGATGCGCAAGCTGCACTCGACCAAACGCGCGGCTTAGAAGGGACCAGCCTCTGCCACTTGCGGAGAGCACTCCCGAAAAACAGAACTCAGCGACGTTTGTTACCGTGCTCCAAGTGCTTTCCACAGTACAGAATCCGCATCAACCCCACAGACTTGTCCAATTCGATATAGATCTGCACGCAACGATCACTGTTCCGCGCGATAGTGAAGTGTCGCTCCGCCGGGCCAAACTGCCCATTCGGTCTCTGGTCGCCCACCCGATTCATCGTGGCTTCAGACTCTCTTGGAGAGTACTTCCAGCCATCGCCCTGTTGCTGGTCCTTGAACCAACCCCAGTTTCGAGCAGTGACCTGTTCAAGAGCTGCCCTCAACGCAAGTTGAGTCTTCTTTACGTCCCCGAATGGGTGCTTATTTGCAGACGAAAGCGCTTTTCTTGTGATTTCAACTTCTGGATGGCGTAGCTCCCTAAGGACATAATAGAGCTTAACAGGCTCAGTTCCCCATAGTTCACCTTGGCGAAGAGAACTCGGATTGAGTTTGGATTCGGATAGCTGATGGTGGAGAAGCTCATTGTCTGCCCTGTAGATTTCAAGTTCAATTTGTTGGTCTTGAGAACGCCGCGCAAGTTCATCACGCTCTTGAAAAACCGTTTCAAGGAGCAACTCCAGCTCCGATGGGGCAGAGGCAAATCGCCTCAGAAAATCCGTACGCCATGGCGCAGGTACCGCTGCCAGAGCAGGCAGAAGAGATTGGAACGCACGCTCGACGATCTCGTCCGCTGTATCTTGGAGTAGATCACCCAAAACGATAGCGGCACTCCCCGGAAGCCAGATGGCGACAGGACCGTCGAGAACTGGCAATTGCTTGCCATAGTGGCGCAAAATCCACTCTTGCACGTGCCCATTCAATATGACGACATCTGCGTAGACCCCCAGACGGTCAACAAGCAATTTCGTGAGTAGCGAGACTGGTCCCGTCTCAACAGTATCATTGCTGCCAGCCAATGGTTCGGCAACTGTGATGACAGGGCGCCTTCTAAGGGGGTCTCTTAAGACATTCTCTATGAGAAGTCGGCCAGAGATGTGGCATGGCCCGTTAGGAATGTCTGCATCTAATGTCGAATTGTCTAGAATCTGTGTGCGAAACTCAGACGCCCAATCGTGGTTCAGAAACAAGAGACGGTCTGATCCTTCAGTCTCCGATCCTTCCACGAAATCGGCTGCGTCTAGATCAATATCGGATGAGGGGACCATCATGAACGTAACGTCCCCAAGGCCAGCTCTTATCGGATAGCCAGCAGGAATACCCGACGCGCAATGGGGCAGCCAATCCAGGAGCAAGGAAGGTTGATTGATCTCGAGCGGGTAGAATTGTTCCAGTACTGGATAAAGGGCGAATAAGTAAGCAACATGAGCCTGAGGGACCGGTGTGCGAATCAATGAACTAGGAATCGGCAAGTGGTGAGGAGCGTTACGGTCAACAAGCAACTCCCAACCTAGATAGGTGCGTCCCGGCTCCCGGTCTGGCTCGTGTAGGATCTCAAGTTCGATGAATCCAGAAAAGCCGGAAAGGCTGACTGGCCGCTTCAGGCGGGAATACCAAACGTTCCATGAGGAGGAGGGATTGCTCGATGAGTCTAGAAAGAGCAATGCGGCGCCCGACTGCAATGCGTAATCATGCGCACTGCGACAGAGAGCGAGGTCGTCGGTGGCTGTCTCGGGGATGATATTGTGGAATGCTCGGTCGTATATGTTGATGCATTCGACCAACTTCATTTCAGCGAATGAGTGTTCGCGATCTGGTCCGCCCGAGAGCGAATAGCGTAGAACTTCCCCCTCGGGGAAGCCGAAGTGCCTTCGCAGGAAGCTTCGAAGACTAGGGATTGAGACAGAATCGATGTTCAAAACCCTGGGTTGGGGTTCTAGAGAGAGTCGACCGTCGGTGTCGACATTTGCGGTGAATGGTGATGGGATTTGGTAGTCTGGCCCCGCAGGCTCCAAGAGATCGGGAAGGTCTCTGTTTAGTACTGATAGCCAAAATCCGAAGATTGGTCGGAAGTCAGGGTGGTGCAACATCGGTGTTAATGGAGCGGCTTGCCCAGCGAATGGGTTGATTTGCGTAGTGACGTTTAGCCGATCGGGTTCTTGAACCACTCGATCGCCTTGGCGATCCCTTCGTCCAAGTCCCGGTTGGGTAGGGCCTCGATATCGGGCTGAAGCGGGTTGCCCTCGATGCGAATGCCGGCGGGCATGCTCACGTAGTCGCTCACGGGGTACTGAAGCTCGAAGCCGTGGGGCAGCCGTCCGTAAACGGAGGCCAACACCGCTCCAGCGGTGCGCTGGCCGATGAGCGGGGCAGCCTTGTGCTCACGCAGAGCGCACGCCACGATCTCCGAAGCGCTGGCCGAACCTCGGTTCACCAACACGACGACTTTGCCCTTGAACGGCTCCAGCGAGCGCTTGCGGGTCTGTGTCTTGCGCTCCGACCACTTGGCGATCTCGACGGGATCGGTGGGGTCCTTCTTGGTGGCTTCCTTGAACTGATCGGCCATGCGACGGTTGACAAACACGCCGAAGGGGGTCGCATCGGGCAGCAACAGGCTCAGCAGGTGGTTCATGTTCGTCGTCGCGCCGCCCCCGTTGGACCGAAGGTCGAGGATCAGCAGTTCGGCCTTGGCTGCCACATCGAGGTGGTTTTCGATCTTGCGCTGGTCGTATCCGTTGCTGAAGCTGTGGATCTTGAGGAGCGCCACGTTCTTCTCGGGCCAGGTCAGCGTGTCCTCGCGGGCGGTCGCCATGCGCCGGGCCTGCATCGAGACCTCGACCTGCTCGCCTGTCGGGCGCTTGACCTTGACGGCCACCGTCTGGCCCTCTTCAGGGCGCAGCGACTCCGCAGAGGTGGGCTTGGTGCCGTTGACTTCGAGGACGATGTCGCCCACCTTGAACCCGGCGTCGGCAGCGGGGCTGTTGGCGACCACAGCGGTGACCTCCAATCCGTCTTCGACGGGGCGAGTCGAAAGGCCAAGCACGACCGCCGACCCCGAACGTCGGTTCGCCGAAGCCGACGGTGTACGCAGGTTGATGTGACTGAACCCAAACTCGCGAAGGGCTCGGTTCACCTCTCGGGAGAACGTCGAGACCGTGTCCGAAGCCTCGATACTCTCCCGTCGCTTCTCGACGAACTCGTTCCAACGTGCGAAATCCACGCCCGGCACGAACGCGCGGGTCGAAACGAAGGTCGAGATGCTGTCCAGGACTTCCTTGCGCTGGTCTGCGGTCAAGGTGGTGAGCGGCGGGGTTGCCGGGGGCGTGCTCGTTTCGGGGGGCGTTTGCTGGGCAAGGGCCGCAGCACCGAGCGCGAAGAGACACGCGAACACCGAGAAGGACCTGCGAAGGGGCTTCACAAAGGGTGATAACTGCCAATCGCCGGCATTGGTTCACTCGCGAAGCGCAGAAAAAACGGTGTACCCGCCAAGGTAGACCGTTCCGCTGCCACCGTTGACCGGCTGAACGAGCAGCGGAGAGTGCAGACGGACAGGGAAGTGCAGCACCCCGTCGTTTGCGCCGCCCCAGCGGTCTCGTGCCGAGTTGTCGAGCGGTACCACAAGGTGCCGCCAACCCTTGAAGTCGATCGGCCCAAGATCGTGCTGGAAAAACTGGCCGGTCGCGTCCACGATGCGCGCACGCAGGGCGTGGCCCGAGCCGTCGCCGTGGACCCACATCCCGATCGAGGTCGCCTGCGCGGGGAACGAGCCGCCATCGGGGGGCCGAACCTCGAAGTAGCCCCGCCCCGCCCCGAGACGATAGTCCACCTTGAGCGCTTTGCCAGGGAGTCCCGACGGGGCATCGGCGACGGAGACGGTCACGCGCTGAGTCACCCCGGCATCGGTGTCCACCATCGCGCGGAAGGCCGTGGCGTCCTCGGGGGCGAACCGCTTGGTGAAGAGCGTTTCGATCTTGCCCACCCAAGGGGCGCCTTGCCGCAAACTGGCTCGAAACTCCGCGCGAAGGCGTCGGCCCGGATCCGTTGAGCCAAGGGAAACGAGGACCGGGTTCCGGCGCCCATCGAACATGAAGGGCCGCTCGACCGCCGTGGCGCCTACTTTGGCCGAGCTGGTGCCGGCCGCCGTCTGGGGAACCAGCGGCACCAACGTGACTTCGAATGAGCCGTTCAGTGGGTCGTGGGGGAACACGGCCATCACGGCCAGATCGCGGACGCGCCAAACAAAAGCCAGGCGAACGCCTTGGTCGAGCGTCAAGGTCGCTCGAATGGTGGCCTCCTGCCGTGCCGCCAGCTTGAACAAGGGCGGCAATGCCCCGTCAATGGCCGAAAGCACCCGCTCGGCTTTGCCGGAAACGCGCTGGACGCCGGTCCCCTCCAGCGTCAGAGAGGCCTTGGGCCACACCCGCCCCGCTGCCGCCAGGGTGGCCCGAAGCGATTCGGTGGCCTCGGTCGGGTTCGACGCATGCCCGGGCGCATTCGGGAGCGAGGCCACGCGTTTCAGCAAGTCGCTCGCGCCGTTGACCTCGACCACCGTGGGCCTCGGGCCGAGCGGAATGGAAACGCGCCCGTTGTGGCTCGACTTTTCCGATGACCCATGCCCAGGGCGCATAACCCGAACTCCGGGCACACCGACAGTCAGGTCGGCCTGCGTCGCCCGGTCGCGGATCGTCCACGCCACCCACCGATAGGAATCGTTCTTGGCGAACAGCAGGGCATAGTCCTGTGGCGTGGCCAGCGCAAACCGCCCCACGTAGGAATGGTCGCGCAGGCTCCTGCCCAGGTCCTTCAGTGCCTTTGCCGCCGCCTTGGGCGTCCCATCCGACTGATACAGACCGAAGTGGTGCTCGCGCTCCTGCGGGTCGTCGCCGTCGTTCATCAGGTCGTACCAAAACGTGCGCTGAACCCCTGCGACCATGCCGGTCAACAGCGTACGCATCGCGTGGTCGGCGTGTTGGTCGTCGGTCATCCGCCCGCGCGCCGACGAGTACCCCCACTCGCTGGCGACGAGGTTCGCCTGCGGAGCGATGTGCCCAAGGGTTTGCCGCAGTCCGTCGAGTTCGGGCACGACCGACTCTGGGCCTCCGTCGCGGTAGGGGTGAAACGAGATGCTCGCGAACTTGGGCAACACGGGTGCCAATCCGGTCAGAAAGTTCAAATCGAGGTGCGAAAGCGCCGGACCGATCAAGGTTTCGCTCGGCGCGAGGTCCGCGAACACGCCTTGCACCTCCCGCGCCAGAGCGTTGTACTCGTCCGGGTCGGGCTCGGGGTGCCAGAACTTCGGGTGGTTGGGTTCGTTCCACAGCTCCCAGTGGAAGCCGCGACCTTTGTATCGCGCGAGCGACTTCGCGACGTAGTTGGCGAATTCTCGGCGGGCGACGTCGGTGTTCATGCGCGGCCCATCGTAGAATCGGTGCCAATAGTCGAGGATGACCAACACCTTCAGACCCAGCCGATCGGCATCGGCGAACAGGCGGTCGTAGGCCGAAAAGTCGAACTCGCCCTTGCGCCGCTCGACGCTCTCCCAGTTCAAATCGGTCCGAATCCACCCGATGCCGAGTTCTTTGACGCGGTCGAGGCCCCCCTTGCGGACGTGCTCCATGTGAACGCACACGCCGACTCGATCCTGATAGGTCAGGGAAGCGGTCGGCTGAGCGTTCAATGCGGCCAGGCAGAGGAGCGCGTACAGCATGGACATGGGTTTGGGACCGCCCTCATGATACTGAATGGCCGATTGGAAGCTGAAAACCCATTTCGGTGAATCGGTGCGGGCCGCTGGTGCGTCTAAGGCAAAGAAGCAGCGGGCCCTAGGTGCGCCGGAACGAGATGAACGAAGCTTCAGCCGAGGTTTCTTGACTTCGCTTTCCGGCAACCTGTATGCTTGCGCGAGAGGTGTATGCGTCAGTGACCGGTATTAGACGAACGTTGGGAACCCTTGGCGGGGTTGTTGCAGCCGCCGTGTTGGCAACCGCCGCTTGGGCCGCTCCGATGTCCAAGTCCGACAAGAAGAACGAGTCCCGAGCGGCGACTCAGGCTGAACTGTCGGGACTTGCCAAGCGAGAGCAGGGAAGGTTCATGGAGAACAAGGGCCAATGGCCCGAGGGAGTTCAATTCCTCGGCCGCGCACCCGGGTTCGACTACTGGGTGACCGAGGACGGATTGGTCTTCGACCACTTTGTGAACGGCTCCGGCTCCAAGACGGGCCAAGTGGTTCGCATGGACTTCGTGGGCGGACTCGATGCGCGAGCCGAAGGCCGCAAGGTCGTTGGCGGCGTGACCCACTTCTTGCGCGCCGATGAGTCGGGCAACCGCAAGACCGCGCGCAGCTTCGCCGAAGTCGTCTCGCAAGACATCTATCCCGGGATCGCGCTCCGCAGCTATTTCGACGGCGGCAAGCCCCGCTACGACTTCGTCCTGAAGGCCGGCATCGATCCCGCCGTCATCCGGATGAAGTTCGACGGCACCGAGTCGGTCCGCGTCGACTCCAAGGGCGATCTGGTCTTGGATTCGTTCAAGGGCGAGATTCGCCAATCGGGTCTGCTCGCCTACCAGATGGTGGACGGCAAGCGAAAGGTCGTTCCCGCAGGGTTCAAGCAACAAGCCGACGGAACGGTGACCATCGCCGTCGGCGAGTTCGACGGCACGCGCCCCCTCATCATCGACCCGCTCGTCTACGGCAGCTACTACGGTGGCGACAGCGGTTTCGACGACGTTCGCGCCGTGGTCAGCGACTCCTCCGGCGTCTACCTCACCGGTTACACCCAAGCGCCCGATTTCCCTGCGATTCAGGGACCCTACACCTTCAACCTTCAAGGTCCGATGGACGCCTTCGTGTCCAAGCTGCAGGGCGACGCCTACAGCCACGACTATGCGGCCTACATCTCGGGCACGGGCTCCGAAGTCGGCAAGTTCATCCAGATCGACCCGTTCGGCGATGTCTGGGTGGCCGGTGTCACCGATTCGCTCGACTTCCCCGGCAACCTCCGCGGCAACGTGTTCATCCTGCAGGGTGACAGCTCGGCCACGGGTGGCACATTCGACCTGACCTTTGGCGGCGAAACCGTCACGCTCCCATACAACGCGAACGCGTCCATGGTGAAGACGGCTCTCGAAGGCATCACGGGTCTGGCCGGCAACGTTGCCGTCACCGGCACGAGCCTTCCCGGCGGAACGCTCCGCATCAATATCAAGGCCGCTGGCCCGCTCGAAGTCAACAGCGCCGGCATGGCCGCCAACTACTTCGTCTCGTTCGCTCCGGACGGCGTCGCGCAGCAACTCACGCCCACCGCAGTCACCGCCGGTACGTTCACGTTGACGTTCAAGGGCGAGACGACGGCGGCGATCGCCTTCGACGCAACCGTGACGCAGGTCCAGGACGCGTTGAATGCGCTCAGCACGATCAACGGCGAAGCCCGCGTTCAGGGAGGTCCGCTCGCAGATGGAACCAATCCCGGTCTGCCGATGATGATTCGGTTTGCGGGCAACATGCGGTTCGAAGCGCAGCCCGCTTTCGTCATTGATACCTCGGCTCTCACGGGCGCGATCGTCGTTGATGCGCTCACCAGCCAGTTCATCGCCACCGATCGCGACCGAGCTTCGGTACCGCGCGGCGGCACATACTCGCTCGGCTTCGTTGGCGATGTGACGAACCCCCTCGGACACAACGCGAGCGGGGCGGACGTTCAGGCTGCGCTCGAGGCCCTGCCTGGAGTCGTCGTCGGAAACGTGTTTGCCACGGGATCGCTTCCCGTCGGTCGGATGCAGGTCATCTTCTTCGGAGCGCTCACGGGCGCCCAACCGGAGCTGGCGATGTTCGGCGACGACCTCACGCCCGACCCCGAGTATGTGATCTCGTCCCAGCCCGCCGTCTTCGCCGTTCGCTTCAAGCAATCGGATACGACGGTGCTGGACCCGCTGCCCGCCGAGACCTACGTCTTTGGCCCGGTGGCCAGCCTCAACTCGCTGGTCGGCTTCAAGATCGTTCCGAAGAACAATCCAGCCTCGACAGATCCCGTCGAACTGGTGTTCGCCGGAACCGGCCGAATCGACGAGTTGCCCACGGTTGCCGACACGGTGGCCTCGTGGCTGTACCGCGTGAACTACACGTCGGCCGGCTTCGCCATTCAGGCGGGATCGCAGTACTTGCAGGGCACCACGGTCAACGTCGCGCTTCGCGGCCTCGATGTGGACGACGAAGGCAGCGCCTACCTCGTGGGCACCGTCGCGACTCCGGGCATCGTGGACACGTCCGTCGATGACCGCTTCGTCACGACTCCCGGCGTGTACGCCGGCGGTCGCCTCCTGCGACTTGCCGATGCGTTCATCCGTAAGGTCACGCGCAACGGAACGCTCGCCTACTCCGCGCTCTTGGGCGGAAACGGCAGCGACCACGCGATGGCCGTCGCCGTGGACGGTGGGCGCAACGCCTACATCACGGGTCTGGCCGGGTCCTTCAACTTCCCGCGAACTCGCGACGTCTTCGGCGAGAACTTCCCGCCGAACAGCATCGTATACGTGACGAAGGTCAATCAGGACGCCAGCCAACTGCTGTACAGCACGCACCTCAACACGAGCGGCCCGGTCCAACCGATGGGCATCGCCGTCGATCAAGCAGGCCGAGCGTTCGTCTCGCTTCTGGTCGACTTCAGCATGACCTTCCCGTTCCCGCCGGCCGATCCGAATCAGCCCACGGCGATCACGCCAGGCACGATTCCAACGACCACCGACGCCATGCAGGCGACCAACGTCCAACCCGCGACGCCCGACATGGGCTCGCTGGAAGGCGGATTGCTGGTCCTCTCTCCCAACGCCAGAACGCTGGTGCACGGCACCTACATCGGCGGCATCCTCGACGATGTCGTCTACGCTCCGTACACCGACCGCTTCGGTGACGTGTGGCTCATGGGCTACACCGAGAACTTCCGGCAGTATCAGCGGGTCAGCACGACGGGCGCGGTCACCACGCACACGCAATCGGCCGGCTCCTCGCTCCCGGCGCAGTGGCTCTCGAGCACGGCGTTCAAGCGAACCGCCGACGCCCGTGGGACCACGAACGTGACGAAGCTCTACGGCCTCAAGGAGAGCCCGTTCACGGCGCCTCCCACGATCACCGCTGCGGTTCGACAGGACGGCTTCTTGGTCAAACTTCGGTTCGGCCTCGCGGCCATCCAAGACGTGACGTTCGCTCCCGACCAGATCGCTGGTGGCTTGGGCAACGTGGCGACCGGTACGGTCACGCTCACCGAGGCCGCTCCCGCTGGTGGTTTGGACGTCACCCTGACGATCCTCAACCCGGCAGGCGCGAGTTTCTCGGTCGCGGGAGACGTCAGCACCTCGGTGCTCACCATCCCCGGCGGCGCGACTACGGCGACCTTCTCGGTCTTCCCGAAAGCGGTCAACACGCTCACCCCGGTCGAGATCCGCGCCTCCGCTGAAGGCAACTTCGCGGTTGGCGTCCTCACGGTCACCCCGTGGCTCGCTTCGCTCTCGATCAGCCCGAACACGGTCGTCGGCGGCAACGCCGCAACCGGTCGCGTTCGACTGTTCGAGCCCGCGCCGACCGGCGGCGTCAACGTGACGCTCACCACCAACAACGCGGGCCTCGTCCTCATCCCGACGGTCGTCACCGTCCCCGAGGGCCAGGACAGCGTTCCGTTCACCATCGACACCAACGGCGTCATGAACGTCTCGGCACCCACCGTGACGGCCAGCCTGTTCGGAGTCGGACGAACCGAAACGATCACCCTGCTGCCCCCGAGCCTCGCCACGCTGACGTTCACGCCCAGCCGAGTGGCAGGCGGAACAAGCAGCACCGGGCGCCTCGTGCTGAACGGCAAGGCGGGCGGGAACTTCACCGTCAACCTCGGCATCGACGCCGGAACGGCGGGATACACCATCACGCCGAACACCCTGACATTCGCCAATGGCGACACGTTCAAGGAGTTCACGGTCAACACCGCCTTCGAAACGACCGACACGCAGCGCCGCATCACGGCGACGCGGCCGGCGCAAGGTGGCCTCAACCAGCAAGCCATCAGTGGCACGCTGTTCATTGACGCGGTCTCGCTGACCACGTTCACCGTGGACAAGGTCGCGCTCAACCTGGGCGAGAACGGCACAGGCACGATCACGATCAACCGCCCGGCTCCTGCGGGTGGCGTGGTGGTCAACGTCTCCGTGAACAGTGGCATCGTCGAGGTGCCGAGCCAGGTGATCGTCCCCGTCGGTGAGACGGAGGTGACCTTCAACTACCGCGCCACAACCCGCGCGGTCGTCCAGAACACCACCGTCACCATCACGGCGACCCGTGGTCCGGTGACTCTCTCGCGAAACGTGACCGTCCTGCCCACGACGCTCTCGGTGACCGTGGATCCGTTCCTGGTCGTGGCCGGCACGTCGGCCCAGGGTACGGTTCGCCTCGGCGCCGCCGCACCAGCAGGTGGCATCGTGGTCAACTTGAGCAGCAACACCACCGGGGTCAACGTCCCCGCTACCGTGACCATTCCGGCCAACCAAACGACGGCCACCTTCACGGTGACGACGGTTGCGCGCACCACGGATGTGGTTGCGACGATCCGGGCGACCACGGGGACGCTGACGGCTCAAACCACGCTGAACGTGTTGGCGGAGTTCCCGTTCGACATCCTCGGCGTCCAGTTCGACCAGCCTTCGGTGATGGGCGGCATGAACGTGACCTGCACGGTCACGATCGACGCCCCAGCTCCTCCGGCGGGTCTGGTCATCCAACTGGAAAGCAGCAACAGCCGCGTCGTTCCTGTCCCGGCCACGATCACGGTCCAGAACGGCAAGGTGGTGGCGACGTTCACCATCAACACCGCCAAGGTCTCCCGCGATCTGTCGGTCCGCGTGACGGCTCGCTACAAGGACAGCGTCGCCTCGGGCGTCCTGCAAGTCCGAAGGCGCTAAACACCGACCCGGTCGGAAAGCCCGAGAGGGGCGTAGGCTGAAGAGCCTGCGCCCCTCTCGCTTGTTGGGGCGGGTAAAACGGGGAGTGTGAGGATTACGCCCAAGCTGATTCTGATCACCGGCCTGGCCGGAGTCGCCACCGTGGCCATCTACCGGATACTGCGCCCGCTTCTCCAAGAACTGGGCGACCCCGGTACGCTCTTGGGCAAGCTTGAGACCAAGCTCGACGCGCTCGAATCAGACATGGAGCGCGAACCGGAGGCCTAACCCATGGGCTTTGATGGAGACGTCTCGCGAAAGGAGTTTCTCGGTGTCCTCGCCACGCTGGCTGTTGCAGGAGCGCTGCCGATGCGCGCAGCGGCCCAAGACCAAGAGGCGCCCGCGATCGACGCAGCGCTGCTGAAGTCCTTAGAGCCCATGCTCAAGCTGGGCTTCACCGATGAGGAACTCGAAGCCATCCTTCGTACCGTGCGGGGGTTTCCAGCGGGATTCGATGCCGTCCGCGCGATGCCCATCGATTACACCATCGAACCGCCGACGCCGTTCAAACCGTGGGGCCGCGTACCAACGACTCGCGCGGGAACCAGCGTGCGAACCACCCGCGTCGAGTCGCGAACCTTGCCGAGCAGCGAAGAAGCGATCGCGTTCCTTTCGGCGCGCGAACTGGCGGCCCACGTCCGGGCGCGGCGCATCTCTCCCGTCGAACTCACCAACCTCTACCTCCGCCGCATCGAACGCCTCGACCCCAAGCTGCTCTGTGTGGTCACCCTGACCCCTGAGTTGGCGCTTGAGCAGGCGCGCCAAGCGGAGCGGGAAATCGGGCAAGGGAAGTACCGTGGCCCCCTCCACGGTCTGCCGTTCGCCATCAAGGACTTGTTCGCCACCAAGGGGATCCCCACGACCTGGGGTGCCGGGCCCTACGCCAACCAAGTGTTCGACACCGATGCCACCGTAGTCCAGAAGCTGCGAGCCGCTGGGGCCGTCATGCTCGGCAAGTTCAGCCTGGGTGCGCTGGCTATGGGCGACCAGTGGTTCAAGGGCCGCACGAACAACCCTTGGAACCTTGAAGAGGGCTCCAGCGGCTCGTCCGCAGGGTCTGCGTGCGCGATGGCCGCGGGTCTGGCCGCGTTTTCGGTCGGAACGGAAACGTTGGGCTCCATCGTCTCGCCCTCCCACCAGTGCCGCGTCACCGGGCTTCGCCCAACGTACGGCCGAACCAGCCGCGCGGGCGCGATGGCCGTCAGTTGGACCATGGACAAAGTGGGCCCTATCTGTCGCGAGGTCGAGGATACGGCCCTGGTGTTCGCCGCGTTGCACGGCTCGGACCCGCTGGATGCCGCCACAGTGGACCGACCCTTCCACTTCAAGCCGCAAGCCGACCTGGGCAAGCTCAAGATCGGCGTCCTGGGTGCCCTGCCGGAGGAAGCAACCAATGTGCTGGAACGCCTAGGCGCCAAGCTGGAGCCCATCCAGTTCGATCCCATGCCGGCCGGGGTGAGCGTGATCCTTGGCGTAGAAGCCGCCGCCGCTTTCGATGCGTTCACGCGATCCGACCAGATCGACGGTTTGACGCGCACCACCTGGCCGATCACCTATCGCGCCAACCGCTACGTCCCGGCCGTCGAGTACCTGCAGGCGCAACGCGGCCGAACTCTGCTCCAACGGCGTTTCGAGGAGCAGTTCGGCGACTTCGACCTGTTCGTCGCCCCCGAACGCGCACTGGCCACGCTCACCATCACCAACCTGACGGGCCACCCTCAGGTGTTGCTGCCGTTCGGCAGCGACGACCGTGGAAGACAGCGGAGCATCTCGTTCGTGGGTCGCCTGTACGACGAGGCCACCATTCTCAGCGTCGCGTCCATGGTCCAGCGGGCCACCGATTACCACAAGAAGCACCCGTCCCTGTAGCGAGGCTGCTGGGACCAAGGAACGTCTCGTGCGTGTGGTGCGTCATAATGCACAGGACAACGGGGGCGTAAGGGCTCGACAGAGCCGGTTCGACCGTTGGTTGCGAGCCGAGGCGCCGCTGGCCTCGTTAAAAGCGGCAAGCACAGTAAGTGCGAACAACAACTACGCTTACGCGGCTTAATTGACCGCGCGGTCCCCTCGCCCAAGCCGGTCGGGTGAACGGGAGCGACGCAAAATCCGGATCGCTTGGAAGGCTTCTGCTCGGAGCCGACCCGGCTAAAGCAATCGAGCTGGTACCGCGCGCGCCCGCCTCGGGGCATAGCCTGCGGTCGAGACTTAAACCGAGGATACGCTCGTAGACGCCTTCGGGGCGACGGTTTTGGAAGCGGGTTCAATTCCCGCCGCCTCCACCAAACCTTTCTCTGCACCGGTTTCTAACCGGTGCTTTGCATTCCCGCCGCGATGCCCATCATGCAGTGCAGCATGGCCTTGGGGTCGGCCTCGCGACGCAACAGCGCCGCCTGCATGCGGTGCAACGGCGCAACGATGGGGTTGCGGAAGCCGATCGTCTGCCGCACCACCTTCGAGGTGGCCATCAGATCGTTGCCGGTGATCCGCCTGACCCATTCCGAGGTCAATCGGTGTTCGGCCTCGATGCGGGCGTGGAAGCGGTTCCCAAGTTCGGCGGGCTCCACCCGGCGGGCATACGCGGCGGCGATGCCGAGTTCCGCTCGACACAGCTCCAACTCCACGTTCTCCAAGACGGTGCGGAACAGGGGCCAACGTTGCGCCATGTCGCGGAAGACTTCGATGCGCTCGGCATGCGCCTCGAATGCGGTGCCCACGCCGTACCATCCCGGCACGCCGTAGCGCGTCTGCACCCATGCGAAGTTCCAAGGAATCGCCCGCAGCGAGTCCAACGTGCGGGCCGCTCCTCCTGGACGCAACACGGGGCGGCTCGCGATCGAGAGTTGCGTCATGAACTCGATGGGAGTCGCTTGCGTGTAGAACGCCCAGAAGTCCGGATCGAGATGCACCAACTCCCGATAGGCCGCGAGCGAAGCGGCGGCCAAGTCGTCCAGGGCGGCCCACCATTCGGGCGGGTCGGGAGGCTGTTCGCCAGCCGTGGCCAAGGCGAGGAGCGAAGCCGAGAGAATCTGCTCCAGGTGGCGGTGGGCGATCGGCTTGAGCGAATAGCGGAAGCCGATCACTTCGCCCTGCTCGGTGAAACGGATGCGCCCATCGAACGCACCGGGCGGCTGAGCCTGAATCGCCCGATTCGCCCTGCCCCCGCCGCGACCGACCGTACCTCCGCGCCCGTGGAAGAGCGACAGCCGGACCCCGTGTTGGCTGGCAGCCTGGGCGAGCGCCGCTTGTGTGCGGTAAAGCGACCAAGTGGCGGCGAGGTAGCCGCCGTCCTTCCCGCTGTCGCTGTAGCCGAGCATGACCTCCTGGCGGTAACCCCTCGACTTCAGATACGCCGAGTAAGCAGGGTTCGACCAGATGCCCTGCATCAAAGCTGGGGCGCCTCGCAGGTCCTCGATGGTCTCCAAGAGGGGAACCACGTCGAGCGATCCCGAGGGCTGCCCGTCCCGAAGCCGCAACAGACCCGCGTCCTTCATCAGGAGGAGCACCTCGAGCAGGTCGCTCGGCCCGTGGGTCATGCTGATGATCGAGCAGGGCACCGAGTCGGGGCCGTACCGCCGATGGGCCTCCGCAATCACCGCGTACAAGTCGCGTGCCTTCTGGGTCGCCTCGCTGCCGCGCCAATCGGGCCCGACCAACGGCCGAGGGTTAAGCAGTTCAGCGGTCAGGATCGTAACCCGGTCGGATTCGGACAGGTCGCGGTAGCGCGGGAATCCGGCCGCGTCGAGCAACTCCGCCACGGCCCCCTCGTTCACGGCGCTGTGTTCGCGAACGTCCAATCCGGCCAGATTGAGCCCAAACGTCTGCACCTGGCGGATCAGCCGCGGCAGCAAGCCCGTGTTGGCCGAGAGGTTGCAGCCGTCCTTGCGCAACTCCGTCTGCAGGTCGATGAGTTCGGCGGCGAGCGATGCCCCATCGGCATACCCTCCCTCCGTAAGTCGCGCGCTCAGGGCGCTCACCCGGGCAGCGTAGGCATGGGGCAGCACCGACCCGTCGGAGGTTCTGCGCCCCTGCGTGAGTTCGGTCTCCAGCCTGGCCAGAAGCTCGCTATACCGTCGCACCGCCAACTCGCGGTGCAGCACCAGCGTCTGGGCCGTGATCTCAGGGGTCACGTTCGGGTTGCCGTCGCGATCTCCGCCGACCCACGAGCGATACCGCAAAACGGGTGGCAGGTCGGAGACGCCGAGCGCCTGTTCGAAGTCCCGCACCAGCCAGGAGGCCACGCGCATGATGCTCGACTCGATGTAGTAAAGGGCCTGCCGGACTTCCTGCTCCACCGAGATGCCTTCGTCGAGCACCTCGGGCGTGCGCCAGAGTGCAGCCAGGTTTCGGCGGAGGTCGGTCAAGTCCCAGTTCTGGGCGTCCAGCGGCCGATCAAGGTCCGTCGGAACCTCGTAGTCCAGGCGGGCGAGGCTGCGCACGATGGCCTCCAATCGGTTGAGCACGTCGCGGTTGCGGGCCTCGGTCGGGTGGGCCGTCAAGGTTGGCGACACCAGGAGTTGGCTCAGCCAGAGGCGCAGTTCCTCGTCGCCGACGCCACGGGCGCGCAGTGCCGCAACAACTTGGCGGATGGATTCGGGGCGATCGGGGCGAGCCCGGTTCACGCGGACGATTTCCTTCTGCTCGGCGAAGTTGATCAGCTGAAACAGAACCGTGTAGGCGCGGGCCACTGTGGCCGCGCGCTCGGAATCGCGGAGTTCCGGAACAGCGTCGAAGGGATCGGTCTCGAAGTCCTCGCGGGTGGTGTCGTAGAGCCTCCGGATCGTCTCCAAGGTCTCGGGCCCTTCGACCTCAAGCACCAGTTCGCCGACCAGGCGGTTCAGCAAGCGGATGTCTCGGCTCAGCGGAGCCGAGAGCCCAGCCGACTCGGGGTCCAGCGGCAGCATCCCAACCTCGTCCATGCCACCTTTTACCCTCTCTGGCGTGGCCAATGGCTCAACGCGTGAGCACGTGGTACGTCGCCATCTGAGACGTCATGGGCGCCTCGTGGCCCTGCTCCTTGGCGAGACGCAGGTCCTCGAACGCCCGCTTGTGGCCCTCGTGGAACTCCTCCGAACCCACCCAGGCGCGAAACGACGCTTCGTCGTCCCAATGGCTCACCACAAGATACGGTTGGCCCTCGGCGGCGGGCTTCAAGACCTCCATGCTGCGAAAGCCGGGACGCCGGTCGATGGCTTTGGCGCGCGTCTGAAAGAGCGTCTCGAACCTGTCGAGGTACTCCTCGCGGCAGTGGATCGTGTTGATGGCGACGAAACCGGTGGTGGAAGAGTGGGCCACGATCAATCTATACCATATCGTACAGATTGAGTCAAGGGGGGTCGCCCCGAGCGCCATGCGTCACAATCCGGCTGTGGCGAACATCGCCCTCATCCCCGCTCGCTCCGGCTCCAAGCGCGTGCCGGGCAAGAACATCCGACCGCTGGCCGGGCACCCGGTCATCGCGTATTCGATCGCCGCTGCGCTCGGCTCGGGGTGTTTCGAGTCGGTGGTCGTCTCCACCGACTCCGAAGAGTACGCCGACATCGCCCGCCGCTACGGGGCCGAGGTGCCCTTCCTGCGGAGCGAGGCGATCGCGGGAGACCTGTCGCCCGACATCGAATGGGTCGCCGAGACCCTGCGCTTGCTGGCCGAGAAGGGAAGGCGTTACGAGACGTTCAGCATCCTGCGGCCGACCAGTCCGTTCCGTAGGCCCGAGACGATTCGGCGGGCATACAGCGTCTTCGAGCGGCACCCCGAGGCGGACTCGCTCCGCGCCGTCGAGCTGTGCAAGCAGCACCCCGGCAAGATGTGGGTCGTCCGGGGCGACCGCATGACGCCGCTCTTGCCCCTCCAGCCCGAGGGTCAACCGTGGCACAGCAGCCAATACCAGGCGTTGCCCAAGGTCTACGTGCAGAACGCCAGCCTGGAAATCGCGTGGACCCGAGTGGTCGAGGAGACGGGCACCATCGCGGGCCACGACGTGCTGCCGTTCTTCACCGAAGGCCTCGAAGGCTTCGATGTGAACAGGGAAGAGGATTGGCGCGAGGCCGAAGCGATTGTCTCGCGGGACCCATCGTTGCTGCCATCCCCGGGGTAGCGGTCCAGACCACAGCCTTGAACATCTGGTCGCAAGGGTCGTCTTGCTGAACATGCTCGCGTTTGCCATGGCTCTTGTGGTCTTGGGTTCTGCGAAGGAACCCAGCGTTGTGGACCTGCTGCACGCCTACTACGACGGCGTGTTCCAAGACTTGAGCCTCACGGAAGGCAAGTGGGTGGAAGGAGAGGCCAATGGGAAGAAGGTTCGACGCTGGCAGCCCGCTCGTTTCGGAGTCAGCCGCATGCGCGGCACTCCCGTCGTGGGCCAACACTACCTCGATTGGACGGCGCTCTCGCGCAAAGCCGCGGAAGAAGCCAAAGCCAATGGCGTCGAGTACTTTGCCACGGTCTACGGTAATGGCGGAAAGCCCCTGTCCGCCGACACTCTAGCCAAACGCTTTGGGCCGGAGGCCGTCAACTCGACCTCGATGCTCTTCAACAAGGGAATCGACCCCGATAACCATCTGAAGTTTGCCAAGTTGGCGTTGGAGCCTATCCGCAAGGGAAGTGCCCTGCAACGGAAGGTCGACACGTGGATGCTTGAGGCGCGTGGCGTGTTCCTCTCCAAGCCCGAATGCCTCAAGTGTCATGCGGGAATGAAGGTGGGCGACCCCGTGGCCGTGATGGTCTACGGGACGCGCCGCTAGAGCGAGCGCACCCAAGCGCCCGAGCCGCCCGCCCAGCGCACGTCCATCTGGTTGCCGCGAGACACGTACTCCACCGTCGTCGGTACGGGGACCTCGGGCAGTCGCCGCTCGCCGACGCCGTACAGGGTGTAGCCGAGTCGCAAGCGGCCGCCGTCTCGCGTCCAACGACCCTCGCCCCACGGGGCGTCTCGACCCAAGCAGGCGAATTCGAAGCGCTGGTCGCGGTAGAGCTTCAGCTGGCAGTCGTTTCCTCCCTGCAGCGGCAATGGGCCGGTCCACTTGCCCGTAATGTCGGGCTGGGCGCACCCCAGGCACAGGGCGAGCCCGATGACCCACAATGACCCCATGAGCTTGGTGGTGCCCGTGGCGCACGACTTCAGTTGCCCGTGGTGCTGGATCGCGATGTCGCAGATTCGGCGCATGCGTGAAGAGTTCGACGTCGGCATCGAATGGCGAGGCTACGAGTTGTATCCCGAGCCGATGCCGCTCAACGACTTTACTCCGGGATCGCCTCCAGACGGTGACAGGCCTCGCAAACCGACGCGCCTCGAACTCGCCTACGCTGCTGAAGACCTCGATTTCCCGCCGTTTCCGCACGATGGCAATCTGCGGACCCGGCTCGCCCACTGCGCCGTCGAAGCGGCCAAGGAGGTCGGACGCGCCGATGCCGTCGTGGTCGCGCTCTACGATGCGCTGTGGATGCGAGGCGAACCCATCGGCGAACCGGAGGTCGTTCAGCGGGTGGTCGAACCGATCCTCGGGACCGCATTCGATCCCATTCAAGCTCTCGCGTATGCCGAGCGCATCGTCTTGTTCGACGAGCCCGCGTACGCCTCGGGCGTTTGGAACGTGCCCACGTTCTGGATCGGTGGCCGACGCTACGCCGAACAACCCTACCGCGTGCTGCGCCGCGCCCTACGCGAGGTGGTGGGTTGATCGAAGGCCTGTACAGGGACGTCGTTTTCCCAGAACCGCCGCCCCACCGGCCCTACGTGTTCAACAACACGGCCGCGACGCTCGATGGCAAGATCGTCACGGGCGAGGTGGACGAGCCCGTGATGGACCTCGGTTCGCCGCTCGACCACGCTACCATGCGCGTGCTGGAATCGAAGGCGGACACCGTGCTCATCGGGGCCGGAACGTTGCGGGCGACGCCCAAGCTCTGGTACGCCGCCGACAAGGTCCGCCTCGTCGCGACGAAGACCGGACGGTTCGATCCCAACGTGCGCTTCTTCACCGATGCGCCGGGGAAGGCGATCGTGGTGGCCCATCCCGATGCGGCGCTGCCAGACCTGGCCGCCGGCGTTCGCGTGATCCGAGCGGACCTGAGCGACAAACCCTCTTGGCTCGGCTTCCTGGCCACCCTGCGCAACGACTTCGGTGTCCGCGTGCTTCTGTGCGAGGGCGGCGCGGAGTTGAACGCCGAGTTGCTGCGCCACGACCTGATGGACGAGGTGTTCCTGACGCTCGCACCCAAGGCGAAGCTGGGTGCGAACCTGCCAACGATGGCGGGCGGCGCACCGCTCGCCAGAGCCGAGGTCAAACGTTTTGAACTGGTCTCGTGCCAGCCCGTCGGCGATGAAGTCTTCCTCCGCTACCGCCGCGCCTAGTTCTTGATGATCCTCCCGCCTGGCAAGGCGTCGTACTTGGCCAAGTCAACGAGGAAGCTGATGGTGTCCAGACTGTTCTTCTTGTGCCCGACGCAAACGAGTTGACCCAGCGGCGAGACTTCGTATGCGCTGAGCAAAGAGAACATCGAGAAGTCCAGCTTCGCCGAGAACGGCTCGACGCCTTCCCGCGAGAGATAGGCGGGCGTGAACCCCGTGTAGCCGCCGCCCTCCGAATCGCGCAACGAGCCGACGACCACGAGATTGCCGTTCCACGTCCCGGCGATCGAGATGAGCGAGAAGTACGAGCCGGAACCGTCGAGACCCCGCTCGTAAAGGAAGGTTCGGCCATTGCGGTCGCTCTCGAAGACCTTCCAACCCAACCCCTGAAAGTCGGCGCGCCCAAACACCTTGCCATCGGTGGACAAGAACATCTCGTAGAAGCCGTCCCTGCCTTCCTCTTGCACCAGTCGACCAGGCAGGACCACCTCGCGCATCGTTCCATCCCAGCTGTGAACGTAGAACCTCGAGCGGTTGCCATCCCGCACGCGGACCAAGACGCTGTCGTCTCGGCTCACCATGAGCACTTCCGACTCTCTCTCGGTCCGGTCGAGCGGGCGGAACGTGCCAGCGGCGGTGTCATAGGCGAAAGCCTGGGTCACACCGTTCTCGCGAGTGCGCGTGAAGCCAACGGTCAGCTTGCCCAAGGCGTTCAACCGCAACTCGCCGTCCAAATCCACAAAGCCGCTCTTGGGCGACCAGAAGAACGCGCCCTGCGACGAGTTGCCGACGAGGCCCGCGTCCGAAACGTCGATTCCCGCCGTAAAATCCGAGCCAGGTCGGTTCAGCGAGGTGACACCCGTGGCGCGATCCCAGAAGACCGCTTCCATTGCCGGGCCGCCCTTGAGCGTTCCGGTCACGCGTCCGTTGCTGTCCTGGGCCTTGAGGTCGAGGGCTTGGCTCGGCGTACCGATCAACGTGGCGACGTCCGGCCGGGGGTTCGCGGTGAAGTCGCTCGTGCCGTCCGGCTTCTTGAGCGCGGCAGGCATCTTGATGGCCCCCAGCTCGACCTCGCCAGCAACCAATCGCATCGGCTTGGGAGTCTTCCGTTCTTCAGCGGAGGCAAACCTCTCGTGGTAGTCGGGCTGCGTTCGCCGGTAGGCGATGGTGTCGCCAACGGGCAGCCAAGTGAGCCGGACGTCGGCGGGCAAGGCGATCCCGGTGTCGAACAGACGCACCGGCGCCTTGGCGTCGGCCACGATCAGTCGGTCCGAGAGCGTCTCGATATACGCGATGAACCGCCCATCGGGCGACACCGCGCTCGGGATCTGGGGGTAGGTGTCCTCGGGCCGGCGAGCGGCTTCGACGAACGCGGGCTCCGCGCCGAGCCGGATCTGATGCGTGAGGCTGACCTGGATCGTCCGGTCGCCTATCGTCTAGGCGTTGGCCGAGTTCTCGACCGGCTTGGCCGCTTCGAACGTCCACGACCGGCCGTCGGCCACACGAACCACCGTGACTTCGCGCTTCGTCTCGTTCTCGAAACCCGGCGAGTAGATCCACTGCCCGCCCATGGGCGCAAGGTAACCGCGTCCGCGAAGGACCACCCTCGGAGTCTCGCCATCGCCCGCGATGAACACGGCATTTCGGTCCTCGCCGCGATGGGCGATCAGGCGCTTGCCACCCTCGAACCACGCCCCGACCATGCGCCCCCGCAGGAACCAATCGTACGATCGGTCAAACCCCTCTTCACGGAGCGGTTCGGCTTGTTCGAGCGTCCGCTCTCTGCCCGAGGCGATCTCCAAGACGACCCAATGGTGGCGCAAGGCACGCGGGCGGCCCTCGACGAGCTTGAAGCCGACACAGGCCACCAAACGCGTCCCGTCCGGCGAAAGGTCGAGTTCGACGAGTGGCTTCGGGCTGATCTGGCGCGGCTCGGCCTTGCCATCGAACTCGAACGCCCAGAGGCCCTTCTCCAGGCTGGTTGCATAGATGGTCTTCCCATCGGGCGACAGCGCTTGAAGGTGGAAGCCCTCGCCCAACGCACGTCGAACCCCTTCCTGGTTGACCACGGCAAACCCATCGAATCGCGTTCCCGCGGCAGTGCCAGCGGGCCGATCGAACCGCACGATGTTGCGGAGTTCGGGCTCCCAAGAGTCGTCGTAAGAGTCGGGGGCGGGAGGCGAGTTGGCGGCCCACCGACCGTTGGGGTCCCAGCGCTTGGTGAAGATCTCGCTGATGTCGGCGTTGGCGATGTCGTTCTGCAGGTCGCCCCCGTTGGCCGATCCCGGCAGCGAGAGCAACTCGACGAAGAGGGCAAAGTCCGCCGGACCGAGAGCCACGGGAGACGTCGGGAACGGCTCGTTGATCGAACTCCCGACGAACGCCTTCTGCCCGTGCCGCACGATCAACCGCTGCGACGGGTCGGTCGCCGACGTGATGTCCACCTCGCCCTCGGCGACCAGAATGTCCGCGCCTTGGTCGGAGTAGGTCACCGCAAAACTCGTCCCCCGTGCCGCCGTCCCAACCCCCATGGACGTCTCGACCACGAACCTCCCCGCGCCTCGAAAGGCATGACTACCCCTGACGAGCATCGTGCCTTCCTGAACCTTGATCTTGGTCAGAGCTTCGGCGTTGGGGCTGGGGGTCTCGGGCGGCAGACTGTCGAGCACCACGCGCGCCCGCGGGCGCAAGCGAACGGTCTCGGTGTTGGCCACGATGTACTCGACGGCGTTGGCCGCGGCAGAGAGCTCGTCCTTGACCTTGAGCGCCGTGTTGCGCCGCACGCCTTCGAGCGCCTTGGCTTCGCGAACCAGCCGCGAACCATTGGGGAACAGCGACACGCGGTTGACCGGAAGCACGGTCGTGGTCTGGGTTGGCGGCGGTGTTGCCGGAGGTCGGTTGCGCGTTTGCGCCAGAACCGCGTACGACGCGGCGAGCAACAAGAATGCCAAGGACGCACGACCAAACATTCACCCATTATAGAGCTACTAACCCGCGTCGAGGCGATCGTTTTCCGAGTGTTCTGCGTTGCCCATCACCCACGCTTGGATCGGGTCGTCAAAGCCCTTGGCGAAGAACGGCTCGGCAGGTGCGCGGGGCACGCTTTCGGGCAGCAGAGCGGCGATCTCGGGCCCCAGCAACACCGCAGCCCGCTGGTGGCTGCATTCGGCTTGGAGTCGCGCCGCAAGGTGTACGGTAAGCCCGTAGATGCTCCACTCGTCGCGGCCTTGCGAGGGCAGGATTCGACCCGAGATCGGCCCGGCCTCCATCCCGAACCACAGCCCGAACTTCCACCCGATCAGCTTCTCCTCTGCAATCGGCGAAACCGCGCGCTGCATCAGGCCGACGCACTTCGCGGTTCGCTCCGCGTAGTCGGCGTGTTCGGCCTGTCGGAATACGGCGATCAACCCGTCGCCAGCCGTGCGCTCGACTTCGCCGCCCTCGGCCTCGACCACGTCGGAGAGAATCCGCACCGTCCGATTGAGGATGTCGCGACCAGCCACGTCGCCAACCGTGGCCACCAGCTTCGTCGAACTGCGAACGTCTACAAACAGAACGGCGGCTTGTTCGGTCTGGTCCGGGCGTCTCCCCTTCCGGAAGAAGGCCGGCACGAACCGGTCGGCCAGCTTCCCCGAGCGGGCACCCTCGGCGACGCCCGAAAGCAACACGCTCAGCGCAAAAGCAGACCAGGGCAGGAGCGTGGGCAACCAGAGCCTCGCCGCCATCAGCACGTCGGGCAGCAGCGCCAACACACCACCCAACACGAGCAGCCCCAACCAACCCGACCGGAAGCGAACGCGGGAGGTCAACCAAGCCGCGACGACACCCACCAGGAAGGCCGAACCAAGGGCGATCTCTCGCCCAGCGGTCGCGAGCGGACGGCGTGCGGCGTCGGCCAGACCGTTCACCGATTGGGCGACGAAATGCACACCCGGAACCGCCCCGCGCGGCGTGGGCGCCAAGTCCACTGAGTTCACATAGCCGATCAGCACGACCTTGTCGGCGAACCGCTCCCGAAACGCCTGGTCGTCAAGCGCCAAAGCGTCGGCGTATTCGCAGAAGTCGAAGTCGGTCTCGGCCTCAAGGAACCGGGTCGCCACCTCGCCGTCTGGCCCCGTAGGCAAGACGAGGTCCCCCAACCGCCAACCCGTGCCATCGAACGCGAGAGAACCAGGATCCTTGCCCTCGAGCATCGCCCACCCGAGCAGCGCGATGTGCGGCAACGGTTGGGGCGGGTCGTACGAACGGTTCTCGACGACCGTGTAGATGCCCCGAGCCAGCCGGTCGGGTGCGAACGCCTGCGCCATGCCGAGGTGCGCCTTCGGCACCTGCGAAACGTCGTACACGAACTCGCGGAACGTCCAGCGCCGCCCCGACCGACTCGCGGCGTCCTCGGCCGAGGTCTCGGTCTCAAGCGGGAACGCAACGGGTAGGGGGCTCTCCGCGATGGCTGAAGCGAACGCGCCATCCGCTTCCGGGTCGGACAGGTCCACAAAGTAGAGGTCGAACACGACGCCCTTCGCTCCAGCCGCCGCCAACCTCCTCAGAAGCTCGGCGTGCCGGTCCCTGGGAACCCGGTCGCTGGGGACCCCCAGCTTGGGGAACGTGTCGTCGTCGATGCCGACGATCGCCAAATCGGCGTCGGCGGGCACCCGCAGATGACGGGCGGCAAGCCCATCGAACAGGCGCAACTCCAGATTGGCGAACCACGGAAGGTTCGCCTGTATCAGAACGGACGCGAGCACCGAGAGCGCTGCAATCGCACCCGACGTCCACCACGTCGCGGCACGCCGCTCGGCCCGAGTTATCCTTCGCCGATCCGCTGCCATCTCCCTTGATGCAGTCCGGGAAAGTCGATGACGATGGTGTTGGGTCCTTCGACTTTGATCGTGCCGTCGTGCCACGAATCCACCCCCGGGCTGCGACGGAACAGGCCACGCCCGCTCATGCGGTCGGCCGCAGACTGCTTGAACTCGCCGATGGATTGCCCGACGCTGAACCCGAAGTCCGCCATGTTGCCAACCAACTTGGCGATGTGCTGGACGTAGGTGTCGCCGTTCCAAGTCGCCCTGACCTCTAGTCCATCGCCGTCTCGCCGCCACAAACCGACAAGGGGCGCCTTGCTGGTGGTCGGTTGAGAAGCCGAGGACCGGATCCAGCGCTCGACGAAGCCCCGGTAGTAGCCCACCATCACGTTGGCCGACTCCATCACGAACGCGCCATCCACCCACTCTTCACCACCCGGGCCCCGGAACTTGATCTTGCCGACGAATCGGGCTGCGCTCTGTCGTGTGGCGCTAAAGGTCTGCTCGCCGACGCGAAAACCGGCGGCCTCCAAAGCCGGAACGTTCTTCGAGATGTGCCCCGCATAGCCTTCGCCCGAACGAGAGAACGTGACTTCGCTCCCGTCGGATTCGCGCCGCCACGTGCCGGCGAGTTCGATGGGGTCGTGCGTGATCTTCCGCCAAGTCCACGCTCCGCCTCCTCCGACCAGCAACGCCGTGTTTGGGTTCTGCAACTCGGCGGTCAGGTCGCGCCACTCTTCGCGGCCCCCGACGCGCCACTTGCCCCGGCCCGTGAACTTGTTGGTCCCAGCGGCCCGGAACTCGCCGACCGCTTCGCCAACCGTGAACCCGGCGGCGGCCGTCATCGGGTCTGCGAAGGCGATCGTCTGGCGGAGCACCGGTCCATCCCAGACGCCCACGACCTCCAGCCCGTCGCCGTCGCGCCGCCAAAGACCCGTCATGGGTTGCACGTTGGTTGGTGGCGTGGAGGTGGTTGCCCCGACGCGTCGCCACGTCCAAACGCCGCCTCCGCCGCTCAGGACCATCGTCGTGGCGTTCTGGATGTCCATCGTCATGTCGCGCCATTCCTCCCGGCCACCCACCCGCCATTTGCCTCGACCCGCCATCTTGTTTGGCTCGGTCAGTCGGAACTCGCCGACGTGTTCGCCAACCTGGAATCCAGCGGCCGACGTCAGGGGTTCCAGCTTCGAAATCGTCTGCCGCAACGTCGTCCCGTCCCACGTCGCCTCGATCTCGAGTCCGTCGCTCTCGCGCCGCCACGTGCCGATCGGCATCTCGGCCCCGCCAGTGGGCAGGCCCTGCATCCGGTCCCGAAGGAACCGGGCGACCCGTGGCGCCTCGTTCCGATCGCCCTTGTCGGAGGCGACGGCTACGGTGACGTATTGCTTGCCATCGGCCAGCGCGACCGTCGAGATGATCGCGAACACTTTGTCGTTGTTGCCGCCGATCGCCTCGGGCATCGGAGCGTGGACGGTCAATCCCGCGGCGCGAAGGGCATCCGTCGCGCGACGCATCACGCCCTCGCGGGTCTCGGTGAGCGTGAACCCGTACCCCGTGAGCGCCGGCGTGTTGGGGCCATAGGGGATCGTCTGGGCAAATGCGGTCGCCGACAACCCGGCGATCGCAAGGACGAAGAGCAGCAGGAAAGCGAAGGGGCGGGTCATGGTGGTTTCCTTTGTCTCGTCCCGACGGACGGGCCAATCCTGCACCCATCATAACACGACTCGCCCAGATTCACCATCGCGGAAACGCAACGTGCGTGGGCCGATGCCAGTGGGTCACGGGTCCCAAGTTCGAGTGCCACCGGGAAACGTCTCCAACGTTGGGGCGTTCTGCAAAGAGACCCCAGCGGTCACAATACTTCCCATGACGACCATCTTTGCGCTTCTCGCACTCGGCACGGCCCCGATTCAGGACCCCGGCATCGACGACATCGTGTCCAAGGGGTTCCGAGACGCGTCGTTCGTCGCGCGCGTTCAAACCGGCGTCCAACGCGAATTGGCCAAGATCAACAAGGACTTCGCCCAGTCGTACCGGTTCAAATGGACCAAGGTCCAAGTCAAGGAGCCGTTCAAATTGCGCCTCGAAAGCACGGTGGACGACACGGACATCACGTTCGTGCTGAACGGGGCCACACGCCTCGTCCGCATCCCCAAGGCGCGACTCAACCAGCGAGAGAATCTCGCCATGTCCCCTGGCAAGCGACAGACGCTGGTGGATTTCGGCATGCTCACGCCGTCGCTGTTCGTGGACCTGTTCGACGCCAAGTACGTCCGCACCGATCGCCGCACCGGCGAACTCGTGTTCGACCTCACGTACAAGCCCAAGCTCGACGACACCAGCCGCAGCCGCGTGTGGGTGGATCCTGCCAAGCGCTACGTGACCAAACGCGAGTGGTACAACCAAAAGGACGTTCAACTCGCAACGTTCACCTACGAAAACCCCGTGCAGAGCGGCGGCGTCTGGTTCCCAACCAAGCTCACCGTCCGCAACGTGGAAAACAAGGTCGCGGGTGTGACGCAATACGAGGATCTGAAGCTCAACGCGGGCATCGCGGACTCGGTGTTCTCAGTGAACTAGGAATTCAGGCATTCAGTGTTCAGTATTCAGTGTTCAGAATGCCTTGTGCTTGGACACGGAAGACAAATAGGGAAATCCCGAAAACTGAACACTGAACACTGAAACCTACCCCGGCACCAGACTCTGCAACCGCTTGCGGCGCGATTCCGGCGGCACAGCATACGTCTCGGCCAGACCCCAGCCGACCTCGCAACCCCGCGTGCGCGCCAAAGCCTTGTAGTAATCGAGATAGGGGAACGTCGCCACTTCGCCTCGGAACAGCGCGTAGCAGCGCATGGCCCGCTCCCACACTTCGATGTCCTCGGGCAGCACTTCCACGTACACCTCGGGCTGATACTCGCGCAGGTCTTCCCAGTTCTCACCGTAGTAGATCGGGCCGACCCAGTGGTGGGGCAGGTGACGTTGGAAGGCCGGCAGCCCCGCGTAGAATCGGGCATCAGGCAGGTTCTCGTGCGTCGCGGTGTGGTCCTTGTGCATGCTGCCGCGCCAGTGGGTGACGATCAGCCGAGGTTTGGCCTCGCGAATCACGTCGGCGATGCCCCACTTCACGTCGTCGGAGACGGGAAGCTCGCCGTCGCGGAAGTCCAAAGCCCACATCTTCGCGCCCAATGCGTCCGCGCACGCCGCCGCTTCCACGCGTTTCTGGGCGGCGTAAGCCTCCGGCGTCAGTGTCTTATGGCCCTTCTCGCCCGGGGTTAGGTGCAGCAATCCGATGCGGAAGCCCTGACGAGCGTGGGCGGCGAGCGTCATGCCCCAGGCGACTTCGTCGCCCATGTGGGCACCGATGGCGAGAATGTCCACTTCGTTCATAGCGTCTTCTTCAACAGGACGAAACGGCGAACCACGCGAAACCCCGCGCCGTCGTAGAGCCGGGCCGCAGTCGCGTCGTCCGACCACAGAAACCACGCCGAGGCATACCCCGACCTCCGCTGGGCATGCAGCGTCTCCCACATCAGCACCTGCCCGATCTTGCGGCCCCGCTCCTCCGGGTCCACTCCGATCGGCCCGAAGCGAGGACCTTCGTGGTGCGAGAAGCCGAGCACCCGACCGTCGCTCCCGGTGGCGACCACCAGACGGTGCGGCGAGGCCTCCCCAGAAAGGATGGCGGACCCCGTCTCGCGCACGACGCGCACCCAATCCCCTTTGAAGACGCGCCGGGCGAACTCCATCGTCCGCAGGTAACACCCGGCGTCCAGCGGCGCGAGACCAACCCCTTCGCTGGCGAGACGTTGGCGGGCCTCCCAAACAAATCCGGGCTCCTCTGCGCGCGTCAGGTCGATCTCCATCGAGATCGGGCGATAGACCTCGCCGTAGCCTTCAGAGGTCAGGCAAGCCACTCCCTCGGCGTGGCGCTCCAACTCCGGCCCGGGCCACAAGTAGGCGGGAGCGTAGGGCGAGATCCAGACCTCCCGGCGACCTTGGGCGCGATGGTAATCCTCGGCGGCTCGGATCAGCGAGCGACCGACGCCCGCGCGCCGATGGTTAGGATGCACGGCCAACAGCGTGAGGTAACCCCGGTGCGAATCGTCCGGCGCGTTCTCCAAAGGCACGCGCCGCCCCACGGCCAACGCGAATCCCACCGGATCGTCGCCATGCCAGGCGACCAAAGAACCTTCGAGGTCGAGGTTAGGATCGGAGACCAGGCGCCGAAACAGCCCGTCGCGATCGAACGGCGAAACGTCCATCCAGCCAAGAACGAGCCCGAGAACGCGCTCGAAGGTCGGCACGTCCGCGGCACGGATGGAAACGTTCACGAGTCCACAGGTTCGCCATGGCTCGGGTACCTTCCTGCCATGCCTGTGCGACCGATGCGCTGGGATGGCGACGCGCTGCTTATGTTGGATCAGCGGCGGTTGCCGCGTCATGTCGAGTGGTTGCGCCTGTCGCGTTGGACCGAAGTGCGGGACGCGATCTCCGACATGGCCGTGCGCGGCGCACCGGCGATCGGCATCGCGGCAGCCTATGGCATGGCCCTCGCCGCCCGCCAAGGCGCAGGCGAGCGGGACGAAGCCGATCGAGGTCTGCGCCACTCCCGCCCCACTGCGGTGAACCTGTTCTGGGCGCTGGACCGAATGCAACGCGTCGAGCCGTGGACGTTCGAGCGCGCCCTAGAGGAAGCGCAGACCATCGAAGAGGAAGACAGGGCCATGAACTACGCCATCGGGCGGCACGGGGCCGAACTGGTTCCCCCCGGCGCAGGCATCCTCACCATCTGCAACACGGGCGGGCTCGCGACCGCCGAGCACGGTACGGCGCTCGGGATCATCCGCACGGCTTACGCCCGCGACCCTTCGATCCGCGTGTTTTCCTGCGAGACACGGCCCAGGCTCCAGGGCCTTCGGCTCACGGCTTGGGAGTTGATGCAGGACGGCATCCCGTTCCATTCGATCCCGGATGGCAGCGCAGCCACGCTGATGCGGGAAGGCAAGGTGCAGTTCGTCGTCGCGGGCGCCGACCGAATCGCGGCCAACGGCGACACGGCCAACAAAATCGGCACCTACAGCTTGGCCGTGCTGGCCCAAGCCCACGGCATCCCGTTCGTCGTCGCCGCGCCTTCGTCCACCATCGACGGGACTTTGCCGAACGGCGAAGGGATTCCGATCGAACATCGCAGCGGCACCGAGATCACCGAGATCGAGGGTGTGCCGATCGCGCCCGAAGGCTGCCCGACCTGGAATCCGGCGTTCGACGTGACTCCTGGCGAGCTCATCGCCGCCATTGTCACCGAGTCCGGGGTTCATCGTCCGCCGTTCGCGCTCGGATGAGGCAGCAGAGGTCCCGGCCTCCGTCTGTTCTATACTCAAGCCAATGACCTCGACCTCGGATCATCCCAAAGAGGAGTGTGGCGTCCTCGGCCTCCACGCTCCGGGGCGCGAGGCGGCGAGGTTGGCCTTCTTCGGGCTGTTCGCCCTCCAGCACCGAGGCCAGGAATCGGCGGGAATCGCGGTCGCCAACGGGGCGCGAGTGCGCATGCACAAGGACATGGGCCTGGTCAGCCAAGTGTTCAACGAGGAGACCCTGCGCACCATGGAAGGCGGGATGGCCATCGGCCACACGCGTTACAGCACCACGGGCGCAAGCGTCCTGCGCAACGCCCAGCCCGTCTACTGCCAAAGCCTCGTGGGCGACATCGCCGTGGCCCACAACGGCAACCTGATCAACACGCGCGAACTGCGTCAGGAAATGGAGGACGAGGGCGAGCACTTCGACAGCACCAGCGATTCCGAGATCATCGCGCGGCTGATCGTCCGCTACCTTGACGAGGGACCGGAAGAAGCCGTTCGCCGCGCCATGGCGCGCATCCGGGGAGCGTACTCTTGCACCGTTCTCACGCCGACCACGCTCCTCGCCTTTCGGGATCCCTTCGGCATCCGCCCGCTGGTCACGGGGTCGTTGCCCGACGGTGGGACCGTCGTGGCGAGCGAAACGTGCGCGTTCGGACCGCTCGGCGCGACGGTGGAACGCGAACTCGAACCCGGCGAGATGGCCATCGTGGACGCCCGTGGCGTGCGCTACGCGCAAGGGGCGCCCATGGTCAGGCCCGCGATGTGCCTGTTCGAGTTCATCTATTTCGCACGGCCCGACAGCACGATGTACGGTCAACCGCTCTACTCGGTCCGCGAACGCATGGGCGCGCGTCTGGCCCGCGAACATCCCGTAGACGCCGACATCGTGGTGCCCGTACCCGACAGCGGTATCCCGGCCGCGCTCGGCTTCTCGGCGGAATCGGGCATCCCGTTCCGCGAAGGGATGACCAAGAGCCGCTACATCCACCGCACCTTCATCCAACCGGACCAGAGCATGAGGCAGATGGGTGTGCGTATGAAACTCACCCCGCTGGCCCACCACATCGAAGGGCAGCGTGTGGTGTTGGTGGACGATTCGATCGTTCGGGCGACCACCACGACGCAGATCGTCAAGATGATGTTCGAGTCCGGGGCCAAGGAGGTGCACGTACGCATCACGGCCCCGCCGATCACGCACCCATGCTTCTACGGGATCGACATGGCCTCCCGCGCGGAACTCGCCGCGGCCCGTATGACCGTGGACGAAATCCGCGAGCACCTCGGGGCGACGTCGCTGGGCTACCTCTCCATAGATGGCGCGGTCGGAGCCGTGGGCAAGGGCAGGGACCACTTCTGTCTGGCTTGCTTCGGGGCCGGCTACCCCCTCGCCGTACCCTCGGAAGTCCACAAGACGGCGCTCGAAGAAGACCACGTGGGCGTCATGGCCGCGGTGTCTTCCGGTCAGCCCAAGCTCTTCGATTCCTGATCGGCTAATCTGGGCCGATGACCACCTTCGCCTTGCCGCAGACCGACCTCGTCGTATCGCGTCTGGCCTACGGATGCATGCGCATCGCGGGCGTCTGGGACCCCAATGCCGTCACCGCCGAGCACGAAGCCGCTGGCCGCGCCGCACTGCTCGCCGCCTACGACTCCGGCTACACGCTGTTCGACCACGCCGACATCTACAGCCAAGGCGCGTGCGAGAAGATCCACGGCAACCTGCTCGCCGAATCCCCCTCGCTGCGCGGCCAGACCATCCTCGCGACCAAGTGCGGCATCCGGTTCCCCGGCGACCCCAACCACGATTCACCCCACCGCTACGACTTCCGCGCGGAGCACATCGTCTGGTCATGCGAACAATCGCTTCGGCGCCTCCAAGTCGAGACGATCGACATCTACCAGTTGCACCGCCCCGACTACCTGATGAACCCCGACGAGGTGGCGGACGCGTTCATCCGACTCAAGGAGTCGGGCAAAGTCCGTTGGTTCGGCGTGAGCAACTTCCTGCCGAGCAAGGTGGAAGCGTTGCAGAGCCGCTTGAGGTTCCCCCTGACCGTCAACCAAGTCGAAATCCACCTCGGTCGGCTGGCCTGCTTCGAGGACGGCACGCTCGACCAGTGTCTGACGCGGCGCATCACCCCACTCGCTTGGAGCCCCCTTGGTGGTGGTTGGCTCGGCGCAGGCAGGGAAGCACCCGCGAACCCGCCGCATCTGGCCGCGCTGGTGGACCTGATGGACGCGATGGCCGAAGTCTACGGCGTCACGCGGACCGAGATCGCCCTGCGTTGGCTCCTCGCCCACCCGGCTGGGATTGTTCCGATCGTGGGCTCGACGCGGCCCGAGGCCATCCGGCAAGCCGTGCACGCACTGGACGAGCCGATGGGCTACGAGGATTGGTACCGCCTCCTGGTCGCGGCGCGAGGCGAGGGGCTGCCCTAGGGTGGTCCACTTCTCGAACCCGCCCGAACCGGCCCTTCAGGAGCGCATCGCAGAAGCCTTGGGCGAATCCGTCCGCTTCGGCGGCGAACCGGGCCCTGACACGCGGTGGCTGGTCAATGGGAGTCCCTCGACGCTCGACGGCATGCCGCTGCTGGAAGGCGTGATCATCCCTTGGGCGGGTGTGCCGCGCAAGACCCTGGAACTCGCCCGCGAGCGCGGCGTCGCCCTCTTCAACCTGCACCACAACGCCCACGCGACCGCCGAAATGGCCCTGGCCCTGCTCTTTGCGGCGGCCCGTGGCCTAACGGCTTTGGACCGCCGGTTGCGCGTGGGCGATTGGTCCGACCGGACCGGAGTTCGCAACGGGGTGCAACTCTACGGCAAGACGGTGGCGGTCCTAGGCTACGGCGCGATCGGACGGCATGTGGGCCAAGTTTGCCGAGCGATGGGGATGGGTGTGGTCGGCATCAAACGAACCGCCGGCAAGGTAGATGGGGTCGAGTGCTTTGGCGTCGCGGACCTCCATGCGGCGCTGTCGCTGGCCCATGCCTTGGTGATTTGCGCTCCGGGCACGGAGAGCACCACGGGCCTCATCGGTCGCGCCGAAATCGAAGCGTTGCGCGAGCCCAGGTTGCTGGTGAACGTGGGGCGGGGCGGGATCATAGACGAGCGAGCCCTGCACGAAACGCTGGCCGATGGCACGTTGCACGCGGCGGGATTGGACGTCTGGTACCGCTACCCCAAGGGCGACGAGCCCTGCTTCCCATCGGCCTTCCCGATCCACGAGATGCCCAACGTCGTCCTCTCGCCGCACACCGGGGGCGGGACGCGCGAGAGCGAGGAACTGCGAACCGAGGCAGTGGTCTCGCTGCTGCGCGCGTTGATCGCGGGCGAACGTCCGCGAGCCGTGGACCTCGATGCTGGATACTGAGACTGGAGGGGCACACTCCGTTGTGCCCACATCGTCTAGGCTGGAGGGGCACACTCCGTTGTGCCCCCCTCAACAACTTCAGGAGACCCCGTCTACGGGCCGACAGACTGCGCCAACCGCAACGCGATCTCGGCGCGTTGCTCGGGCGGCAACGTCGGGTCGCGCAGCGCCGAGAGAATCGCTTCCAACTGCTCGCGCGAGGAGGCCGCCTCCAGCGTCGTCTCGACCGAAGCAGCGGTCCCAGCCGCGGCAACGGGCGGCTCCGGAGCGACCGGCGGCTCGGGCGCGACAGGCGGCTCGGGTGCCGTGGCGGGCTTGGGTTCCCACACGCGGCGGGCGATCTTGCCCACCATGTCCGAACCGATGAACGGAGCCAAGGCGACCAAGATGCCAGCGTCGAACCGGGGCGTCCGATCGAGGCACTTCTCGACCAAGTGCGCCAGGTCCTCGGGCGACATGAAGGGCGCCATGGCGACCAAAATGCCCGGGTCGTCCAGATCGTCCTCGTCTCGTTCGTGCCGATGGTGATGTCCCCGCTCGCCTTCGTCGAGGCAGCTCGCGAGCATCCGGCTCTCCACGCCGATCGAGCTCCAACCCGCGTTGGAAGGGAGTTCGGTGAACACCTCGGCAGGAAGCACGCCTTCGCGCACGGCCCAAGCGAGGATCGAGTTGTAGCGCCGCACGGCATCGGCTTCGCCGCCGCCGAGAGCGCCGGTCAACGAGGCGTGTTCCGCCATCGAGGCGAGTTCCTTAAGCATGCGTCGCATGCGGATCGAATGAGTGTCGGTCATGGGTTTGTTCCTTCTTCGTGCAGGGTACGGAGCCGCTTTCGGCCTTCGTGCATGCGCCATTTGATCGTGGAGACGGGCACGCCGACGAACTCGGCGATCCGCGCCAGGCTCCAATCCTCTTCGCACTGCAGCGCAATCGGTGTGGCCAACTCCTCCGGAAGCTCCCGCAAGCGCGAGATCAGCGATTCGGCCTCCATGCGCCGGATCGCATCGTCCTCGACGCCTCGAATGGCCTCCGACGAATCGAGCACGGCTTGGTCGATCGCGCTCTGAAGCCGGCTTCGGTCGGCAGAGTCGCGCCTGCCACCGTCTACGGTCACCTGCCGCGCGATCGCGTAGAGCCAAGGTGCGAAGCGGTCGGGCTCGCGCAGCATCCTCAAGTGGCGAAACGCTTTGAGGAAGGTCTCCTGCACCGCATCCTCGGCACACTCGCGGCTCGAAGCGTGTCGGCTCGCGATGGCGAGAACGGCGCGCCGGTACCGGGCGACCAAGGCGTCGTACGCATCGAGTCGCCCGCACTGGGCCAATCGCACGAGACTGCCGTCGTCATTCGGTGGGGCGGTCTCGGTGGTCATAGTGGCTCGTGGTCCTGCAACCCTCAAGAACGGCCGAGGGTCGGCTTGGTTAGTACAAGTGATGATTTCCCGCAAGTCTGCCGATGTTTGGGTTGGCTCCGGCAGGTACGAAGCCCTTATAGAGCACCATGAATCCGACCGCCACACCGGAAAGACGCGACCAAGCCCGATACGAAGTTCTGGAGTACGCGCTCCTTCGCACAAACGGCGAAGAGCATACGGCCGTCCTGCAGGACATCGCGCTGGGCGGAGTGCGCTGCTCCACGCGAAGGTACTACCGCATGGGCGAGCGATGCGAGTTGGTGGTGGCCCGAGGAGATGGCTCGACAGTGGCCCTGCCCATCGAGATCCGTTACAGTGCCAACCGGGGCGAACGCCTGTTCACGACGGGCCTTCGGTTCATTCCCCAGACCACGAACGAGCGACGCGACGTGGCCGAATTTGTCCACGATGCGTTCCGACGGCACTACGCCGCCGCCTAAGTTCGCATAATGGGGCCGTGCCCCAACGGATCACCTTCTTCGGCGCGGCTCGAACCGTCACCGGCTCGCGCCACCTGATCGAACACAACGGTCGCCGCATTCTCGTGGATTGCGGGCTGTATCAAGGCCAGCGCGAACTGCGCGAGCGCAACTGGGCCGAGTTCGACTTCGACCCATCGAGGCTCGACGCGGTCATCCTGACGCACGCCCACATGGACCACATCGGTCTGATTCCGCGCTTGGTCAGGGAAGGCTACAAAGGCCCGTTCTACGCCACGCGAGCCACGTGCGCTCTGGCACGCATCAGCCTGCCCGATTCGGCGCGCATCCAGGAAGAGGACGCCCGCAACGCAAACAAACACGGTTGGAGCCGACATCAGCCGGCCCTGCCGCTCTACACCGAGAAGGAGGCGTACGCCGCGCTCAAGCAGTTGGAGCCGCTGCGGTACCACGAGTTCACCGACCTGCCGGGAGGCGGGACGTGGCGATTCCTGCCCGCCGGACACATCTTGGGCTCCGCGTTCGCCGAGGTCTACTTCGCCAACGGCGAACGAATTCTGATGTCGGGCGACCTGGGCCGACACAACCGACCCATCCTCAAGGACCCGACCCGCGTGGATTACACGGAGTACTTGGTAGTGGAGAGCACCTACGGCGACCGAGACCACCCGGTCGAAGATCCCGCCGAAGTCTTGGAGCGGTTGCTGAACGACCAATGGCAACGCGGCGGCGCGCTTCTGGTGCCGAGCTTTGCCATCGGCCGGACGCAAGAACTGCTCTATCACATCCGCCAACTGCAAGACGCGGGCCGGGCGCCCCGAATCCCGATCTACGTGGACAGCCCCATGGCCTCCGCGACCACGTTGCTCACGTTCCAGTTCGACGAGGAACTCGATCAAGACGCCCGCATCTCGCTGGTGGACGACCCGAGCCCGATCCGCCCCCACGTGTTCGAAATGGTCCGCGACCGATCCCAATCCAAGGCGCTCAACTCGCACAAGGGGCCGCTCGTGATCATCGCCGGGAGCGGCATGTGCAACGGGGGACGCATCGTCCACCACCTGCTCAATCGGCTCGACGACCCGAGCACCACGGTTCTCATCACGGGATTCCAAGCGAAAGGCACACCGGGCCGGTTGCTGGTCGAAGGCAAGCCCGTATGGCGCATGATGGGTCGCACCGTAAACGTCGCCGCCCGCATCGAGAAGCTCAATTCACTCTCGGCCCACGCCGACCGCTCGGAGATCATGGCCTGGTTGGGCGGGTTCAAAGAAGCGCCTCGGCAAACGTTCGTGGTCCACGGGGAGCCCGAGGCGCAAGACGCCCTGTGCGCGCAAGTGCGGCGCGAGTTGGGCTGGAACATCCTCCCCCCCGAAATGGGCGACTCGTTCGAGCTTGGCGCGTAACCGCGTCGCGTCATGGGAATCTCCGCAATTCCCCTCCTCTGGAGGGGTGCCGGTAGGCCGGGGTGGTCCCATTGGGTCGGCAGGTTGCCTTCGCGTTCACGATTCACGATTCACATTCACGACCCCCCAGGTTTGGAAAGCGGAAAGCGGAATACGGAGGTCGCACTCACGATTCACGATTCACGATTCACATTCACATCCCCCCAGGTTTGGAAAGCGGAATACGGAAAGCGGAAAACGGAGGTCGCACTGAGGTGCGCCCTTTTCATGAGACACACAGTTCGAGGGCGGTTTCGGCGATTCGCTCCTTGAAGAGCTCCTTCACTGTCGGGGTTCATCCGTGTCTCTTCGCCGCGAGCGAGGCGTTTGTCAACCTGGAGTCGGCTCTCTGGCCGTGTCCGTGGTTCTCCAACAGGCAATCGTGGTTCCGTTCGGGCACCCCGAGTCACCTTGAGGTTCGGCCCGCGACTGCCGGGTGCGTTCCGCCTTCCAGACTCGAGGGCCGAAGTCTCGAAAGGGAACGCGGGGCATGAGCCGAGCGATCCAAATCGTTGTATTGGCCCGTGAATCTGCCGCCGCTGGGGTCCACCATCAGCGTCCGGTTGCCGTTCTGGTCGTACTCGTACTGGGGTGGCCAACCCCCCGGTCTTTGGCCCCGGAGATCGGGCTTAGCCGTTGGTCAAAACCTTGCAACGAAAGATCTGGAGCATCTTCACTTCACCAAAAAGTGGTTTATCCACAGGCTGGACCCTATTCCGAATCCAAGACCAACAACCAGCCAGGTAATCTGCAACGGCTGGCCACGCGTAAGACTTTCAGCCTGCCAGACATTGTAGTCAATCTTGACTAGCACTGCATGAAGTATCCCGAGCATTGCGAACACAGGCCATAGACTCACAACTGGAAGCACTGGCTCAAGTCGCTTCGCCAACGCTGGATTCAGCCTGCCAATATCTTTCATCAGACCTGACCGAATGACGGTCTTGACTGGCGACAACATCCAACAAATCGTCGAAATGCCTGCCATAGCTCCAATACCGAACGTGTATCCTCCCGATCCAACAGTGTCAAATCGAGAATGGACTAAAAGTAGCGCTATTGCGATGACGGACGCGATAGCGATGCTCGTCATTTGAGCGAACCTCGTGCTCAATGATAGATAACCGACCCCCACGATGTTCCTCGCCCAATACGTGGTGCAATGTCGACAGGGATTATTCTGGGGCTGCAGATAACCGAGCACAAGCCGCTTGCACCAGCAGTGGCAGCTTCAGTTGCCCCAATTCCCACGACGGATTCCTGGCCATCGGGCCACCACCGAGCCCCCAAGAGGTCCGTGATGTGGTCGCGCTTTTCGGAGCCCTTCACATGCCCCACCACCTCGCCTTCCAGAACGACCAGCTGCGTCGCATCGCACGTTCTGCTGCCGCGGGCGGTTGGCCGCGTTCGGGTGACCCAAGTCGCTCCGGCGCGTCGTCGGGAGCGGGCGTTGGCCGGCCGGTTCCTCCTGTCCGTCGCAAGTGTCATGGTGTTCAGTATAGCGAAGGATTTGGGAAACGGAAGAGGGAGAAGGAAAGTGGAAACTCGGAGGGTTCAGGGCTCAAGGTTCAGTGCTCAGAGTTCAGAAATCATGGTTTGGTGGCCCACCAACCGCCGACTGCCTTTCGCCAACTCTTCGACCCGGGGTGCCACGGTCTGACCGGGGCCGATCTCCTCGCGCATGAGCAAAGCGTTCCTGCCCGGCAGACCGTGCTCGTATTACTGCAAAAACGCGGACCCTTCGCGAGTTCCGACCCCGCGAGAGCCTGGCGCCGATGGCAGGGGAACAAGGGGTCGGGAACATCGTGGCACCCGAGCGGCGGGCCTGCGGTTGCCGAACCCGCCCCGCGTTACAAGCGGACCATCAGGGCTTCAGACCGGGCGGGCGTTCGCCCTTGGCGATGCTCTGCATCCACTGCTCGGTCAGCAGGACGATGGGCAACTGCTGCTCGCGAGTCGCGAGGTGGTTGTGTGGTGAGTCCACCAAAGGCACCACTCGCTTGAGGCCAGGAATGAGGTTGTAAGCCGCCCAGATGCCTGCGGGCGGGCAGACTGTGTCCACGAACCCCATGGCCACCAAAGACGTCGCCTTGATCTTGGGGGCGAAGTGGGTCGCGTCGATGAACCCAGCGACCTCCAGTGCCTTCGCGTCCTCCTGAGGATAGAAGGGGTACGTCTCGCTTCGCCCAAACGGCCTCGCCGCGATGTCGCAACCGGCCGGCACGTTGACGATCATGTGGCTGACCTTCGGGTGCAACCCGGCGACGGCAAGGCTCTGCTGGCCACCCATGCTGGTCCCCAGAAGGACCATCGTCTTGCCGTCCCAATCGGGCCGCGCCGTGATGGCGTCCACCGTACGGCACCCGCGAAGATACATCTCGACAAAGTAGTTGCGCTCCCGGTCCCGCTGGTGGATCTGGGTGTAGTTCTTGAGGGTGGCGGGCAACTCGGAATAGAAACTCTCGGGCTCGGTGGCCGGCACGTTGTGGGGCTGGATGTTGAGGGCCAAGTACCCTTGCTGGGCGCGAGTCACAACCCACCAGGGGTCGAGCCGATAGGGTCCGCCCGCCCACTGCAGCAGCAGCACCGCCGGGAGCTTGCCCGACGTCTTGGGCTTGGCGTACTGCCCGTACACCTTGGTCCCGTGCACGTGGTTCATTTCGAATGTCCCATATTCGATCGCGGGGTCTGGGCTGACGCCAGGTTTGAACACGGGGTCGGAAGGAATCGCCCGCATTTCCCTAAGCTTCCTCGCCCAGAACGCGTCGAAGTCGGCAGGGCGCGGCGAGGCGGGTTTGATCTTCTCCGGCTCGACGGCCGCGCCGTAGTCGCTCGGCTTGCCTCCTTCGGGAGTGACGGTCATGAACACCATGGCGGGCTCGCTCAGCCGCACCTCGATCTTCTGAGCCCCCGCGCCCAGGTCCAAGTCCCCCGACAAGAGGGGTTTGTGGTTGTTTTGCTTGACCGTGTACGCCACTTTGCCCGACCCTGTGATCGTCCAGCCGACCACCTCGGACGTGCGGTAGGTGCCCGATGCCCAGTAGGGCTTGACGCCAAGGGCCGATTGCGGCGTCTTGGAATCGGCGAGAAGCCCGACCACCAGGCAGCCGATGGCAAGGGCCAGCGAGGGCTTGACAACCATGGTGTGCCTTCCTTCGCCGCGCGCGGGTTGGGTTCCTTGCGGGGCGTGATTCAGCGGCTGGTGGCGCCGACTGTGCCCAGGATGGTCGCTCGGCCATCGGCAGCAATGCGCCGCACGCGCGGGCCGAGGTTCCGGTTGCCTTCGAGCTTGGTCTCCAGCAGGAACAGGGTGTCGCCGTGCACGGCGACGCCCGTCGCGTGCCAGTCGTCAGACGATCGGGCCGCCACCGACGTTTGCCCGTTGGGCGCGATCCGGACGACTTGCCCGTGGCTGGTGAGTGCGGCATAGACCCGGCTCTCGCCGTCCACGGCCAGCCCCCACACGCGGGCGCCGCTCCTGCCGCCGTACATCTCGACCGTTGGCTTACCTTCGAACGTCTTGAGAATCCTCGCCTTGCCGTCCGACCCGACCTTGCGCACGTGGGGACCATCGCAGAGGTACAAGGCGTCGCCCGGACCCCAGACCAGAGCCCCAACGCTATCGAAAGGGGGCTCGCCGGCAACGGGCCGACCATCGCCACGGAAGGCCACAAGACGCCCCGAGGCCTCCCTCGTCACCAGCCGCCCGCCGTCGGGGAACACCAATCGGCCCTGCCGGTCGGCGGTGAACACGCTATGGGCGATTGTGCTCGTCCACAGCCGTTCGGGGCTCTTGCCCTGTTTATCCAGACGGTAGATGGTGACGACCCACTCTCCGTTCCGCTCGCCTTGCTTCTCGGCGTACAGGTTCCCGTCGAGCCCCCGGGTGATCCAGTGGCAGTGGAAGTCGCTGAGTTGCCGCGTCGGGCGCGACGTCCCGAACAGCCACACCCCGTTGCCGACAGCGTCTCCGGTGAGAATGCGGTCCGGCCCCAGGGCCACGATGCCGCCACCGGGGTGCGCCAGGACGAGAGCCGCGATGAGGGTCGTCGGCAAGAGGAGCGCACGTTTCACAGGGGCGTCACTCCATTTCGAGCTTGACGATGCGGTAACGGATGGTGCCGGCCGGGGCGGCGACCTCGATCTCGTCGCCCTCGCGCTTGTCCAGGATCGCCTCGCCCATCGGCGAGGTGATCGAGACGAGATCGTGCGCCACGTTGGCCTCGCCCGTGCCCACGAGCTTGATCGTCAGCTCGTCGTTGAACTCGAGATCGAGCAGCGTCACCGTCGAACCCAGGTGGGCCACGCCGTCGGCATCGGGCGGCCGCTCGACGATGCGGGCGTGCAACACGTTGCGCTCGAGTTCGGCGATCGTGTGCTCCAGGCGCGTTTGGTTGAGCTTGGCCTCGTGGTAGGCGGCGTTCTCGCGCAGGTCTCCGTGCGATTTGGCTTCCCGGATGGCCTCGGCGATGCGGGCACGTTCGTGCCCTTTCAGCCGTTCAAGCTCCTTGACCATCTTGTCGTATCCTTCTTTGGTCGTCAAAACGGGCTTTGCCATGGGAAAATGCATTCTAGCATGACCTCGGACGCGGACACACCCCGAACGCCGCCTCGCGTCTCGGTCATCGTCGTGAGCTTCAACACCTGCGAAAAGCTCCGCCGCTGCCTGACGGCGCTCGGGGCCGAACACCAGGTGATCGTCGTCGACAACGCCAGCGCCGATGGATCGCCCGAGATGGTGGGGACTGAGTTTCCTCATGTCGAAGTCATCGCCAACGCGGAGAACCGAGGCTTCGGGGCGGCCAACAACCAAGGGCTGGCCATCGCAACCGGCGAGTTGGTCTTGCTGCTGAACAGCGACGCGTACGTCGCTCCCGACACTGTCTCCAGGCTCGCCGAGGGGTTTGCCGACCCGAACGTGGTGGCTGCGGGGCCGCGGCTGGTCAACCCCGATGGCAGCCTGCAATGGTCGGCGGCGCGGGAACTCCGCCTCTGGGCCGTCTTCTGCGAGCAGACGTACTTGGAGAAACTCCTGCCGGAGTCGCGGCTGTTCTCGCCCTATTGGATTCGGCCCTCGGGCGATGACACGCTTGATGTCGACCAGGTGATGGGCGCATGCCTGATGATGCGGCCCGGCGAACGATTCGACGAGCGGTTCTTCCTTTACTGCGAGGACACCGATCTTTGCCGGCGGCTTAGGAAGCGTGGCCGCATCCTCTACGTTCCGAGCCTGTCGGTCGTGCACGACCTTGGGTCGTCCAGTTCGCAGAACCGTTGGCGGGCCGTGGCCCGTTACAACCACGGCAAAGAACTCTACTTCCGGTTGCACCACGGTTGGGCGGCTTGGGCTTTGTGTCTGGTCCTCGATCGCCTGGGGGCCCTGCTAAGGTTGGTGGTTTGGACTCTGATCGCCCTGGCATCCGGGCTGCGGCAAGAGCGGAGGAGCCAGGTGGCCCTCTTCGCCCGGGTGTTGGCCGCGCCGATCTTCGGGCCGCTCAAGTAGCCGCTACAGCAAGGCCGCCCGCAAGAACTGACACCGTCGCCGAGCGGCGGCGCGGTCTTGGGCGTTCGCGGTCGGCTCGCAGCCTCCCAGCAGCAGGTCAACCGCACACAGCGGCTCGTACCCGTGGGCGGAAGCTTGCCAACGCGTCAAGCTCAAAACGGCCAGGGCGTCGGGCAAAGAGAGCATATGGTGGCTCCTCAGCGATTCAAGCGCTTTTGCGGCGAGGTCTTCTAGCCGTTGCGCCGCCTGAACTCGCGCGACCCGTTCGCGGCCGACAATGGAGCGCACCAGCGCATCGAACTCCTCGGGCCGCTCGCGCACGTCGCTCACCTGCAACAGCGCACCCACCACCTTGCTGGCCTCGCCGAACGCCCCACGCGCCACGAACCCCTGGGCCGCCACCGCTTGCACCAGCGCTCCCAACTTGCGGCACGCCTGCAAACCCAAAAGGTGCAGCAGCACGCCGCGACGCCGACCCGTGCCGCAATTGAACGGGCTCGCCCCCAGATACCCGAGTTCGGGAGACCAGGCCCACGTCAAAGCGGCTCCGAGCGATTCGATCGCTTCCGAGGCACGCAACGAGGCCTCATCAAGTCGCAGCCCGGGCTCGATGGCTTGCACGCGCAGGTGGTCCTCCTCGTTGAGGAGGCAGACCAACGTACGCACTTCGTCTGCCAGCACGCCTCGCCCGGTGGTCGTTTCCCTGAAGTGAGCGGGTATCAGCCGCCAGGCGACGTTCGCATCGAAATCGGCATCCGCCAAGGCGACGGGGCAACGATCGCTCAACGCATGCCCGATCTGCTCGCAAACGGCCACACGTTCGGGCTCGTCCATCTTGTGTGGGAACCGGTGACCCGCCAAATTGCGCATGACGCGCACCCGCGAACTCAAGACGACGTCACGGTCCGGGCCGTCGCCGCGCAACCAGGCGGGCGGATGCGGCAAGTCATCGGGGATCTTGGGTTCGGCGAATCGTGCGACCTGCAAAGTCTATACTGAAGCCATGTTGCGTCGCCTCCTCTTGCCGACTCTGGCCGCTGTCGCCTTGGGACTCTTGGCCGGATGTCAGGGCGGGTTCTCCGAGCGCGCGAGCGCGGGCAAGGAAAACACGTTCCGCTACCCCATCGTCACGAACCCAACCACGCTCGATCCCGGCATGGTCCGAGACGGCGACACGATCGACCTCCTCCAACAGATGTTCGAAGGGCTGGTGGCCTGGGGAACGGACAACCGCGTCGTCGGCCAATTGGCCGAGCGGTGGGAAGTCTCCGACGACGGCATGACGTTCACGTTCTTCCTTCGAAAGGGCGTCAAGTTCCACAACGGGGCGCCGTTCACGGCCCACGATGTGAAGTGGAGTTGGGAGCGTGCCTGTCACCCCGAGTTGGGCTCCCCGACGGCCGGTCAGTACATGGCGGAGATCGTGGGCTCGAAGGAGTACGTGGACGGCAAGGCGGATTCGATCAGCGGCGTCCAAGTGGTGGACGACCACACGCTGACCGTGCAGATCGACAAGCCCCGGCCCTACATCCTGGGCAAGATGACCTACGCCGCGTTCTTCGTGCTGCCGAAGGACTCGGTCGGCCCGGTCGAGATTCGCGATGTCAAGGACATGGTGGGCACGGGGCCGTTCAAGGCCGAGTCGTTCGTGCCCGAACAGCTGTTCGTGATGACGGCCAACAAGGACTATCATGGCGGCGCGCCCAAGGTGGACAAGATCGAGCGGCCCGTCATCAAAGACCCTGCAACCCGGTTCAACAAGTACAAGAGCGGCGAGGTGGACTTGGTCATGCTCGAGCGTCAAGACCTAGCTGCGGTGTTGGCCGATCCCAAGATCAAGGACCACGTCCACTACTTCGACCGTGCGGCCACGTGGTACGTTGGCTTGGCCCCGATCAAGTACGAGCCGTTCAAGGATGTTCGCGTGCGGCAGGCGTTCCACATGGCGATCGATCGCGAGCAGATCGTCAACGAGGTGTTGGGGGGAGTGAACACGCTCGCCAACTCGATTGTCCCCAAGGGCGTGCTCGGCTACCGGCCTGATGCGAAGCCGTTGCCGTACGATCCCAAGAAGGCCGCCGAGTTGCTCGCCGCCGCAGGCTATCCCGGAGGGCAGGGCATGCCCCCGCTTGAGTTGACCTACCGAGAGGATCGCCCCGACGTTCGCGTCGTCGCCGAAGCGGTTGCGACTCAATTGCAGAAGAACTTGGGCGTCAAGATCACCCAGCGCACCATGGAGTGGCGCGCGTATCTCGAGCGTCAGGACTCGTTCGACCTGCAGTTCTTCCACATGAGGTGGGGGGCGGACTACCTCGACCCCGAGAACTTCCTCAGCTTCATGCTTGCAACCCACCCGTACGGGCCGGAGAACAAGATGGGTTACAGCAACCCGCAGTTCGACGCTCTGGTCAAGGAGGCCGATGTGGAGCAGAACGAAGCCAAGCGCCTGGCGCTCTACGCGCAAGCCGAGGACATCGTGCTGAACGAGGGCCCCTGGATCCCGATCTACTTCCAGCGGGACATCGAGCTGATCCAGCCCAAGGTGAAGGGTCTGCGCGTCTCGTTGTTCGGGCACCTGCCCCACGTCGCCGTCGAACTGAAGCCCTAGTTTGCCCCGCAAGAAAGCGCCCGCTTCGAAACGTCTGGCCGAAATCGAGTGCCCACTCCCGGTGCTCGACCGGCCCGTAACCGGGGCGGTCGGCGACGAGGAGGTGCAGGGCTGGCGAAGCAACGGCGGCCCGGGCCGCGCCCACCCATGGCGCTCCATGCCGTTTTCGCTCGAGGTGCCACTGGCCGGGCACAGCAGCGACATCCGCCGAGTGGACCTGATCGGCGTGTTCGGCTTGTGGGCCGGGCGCGAGTATGAAGCGCCGGCGACTCTGGGCGCGAGCCTGGAAGTCGTCGGCTCCCACGGCACGCGTCGCTGGGACTTGGTCAACGGTCGCCATTACGCCGATTCGCAAGAGTTCGACCGAACCTCGAAGTCGCTGGGCGACGGGTGCGTCCACGAGCCGATCGGCCGCGTGACCATCGAAGGCACGGAGCACCGTCTCGACCGTTTGTCGGTCGAGATCGACGATCCCATTGGCCCTGCCGCCATCCGCTTTCGGGACCTCGGCAGCCCGGCGTCGTTTTGCGTGTTCCGGGTGGTCACGCATGCGGTTCAGGCCGCGGTTTGTCCGTTTCGCGGGCTGGGCGACCGCGTCTCGCTCGCCGATCTGGCCGCCGCCATCCGCGTGGGCGATCGGTCTCGCGTGCTGGCGGCCGTCCAGCAACTCGAAGCCGGGGTTTCCCATGCCGAAGACCTCGACGAGGCGCGGGGGCAGTGCCTGACGTTTCTCGCCATGGCGCTGGCGGGAACCCTTGAGGCGGGCGGTGGGCGGGCCCAACATCGGTTCCTTCTCGACGCCGCCCGAACGCTCGACGAGACAAGCGACGCCCGCGAGATGGTCGCGCGCGTGCGCGGCTGGGTCGAGGAGGTGGCTTCGCTGATCCTCGAAGTGGACACCCGAGCCGACCGCTTGATCGAGCGGGCGCTCGCCATCGTCGAGCGCAACTATGCCAAGCCGCTGAGCGATGAGAGTGTGGCCGAGCAACTCGGCATTTCGACCTCGCACTTCCGGTACCTGTTCAAAAAGGCGACGGGCAAACCGTTCCACAAGTACCTGGTCGGCCTGCGGTTGGAGCGTGCCCGCGAGTTGCTCGTGGACCACGGGCTTTCGGTCTCCGATGCCGCTTCCACCGTCGGCTTCGCGGGTCTGGCGCACTTCAGCCGGGCCTTCTCGCAGCGCTTCAACGTGAACCCCTCGGCCGTCCGCGAATCCGCACGCTGACCGTCGGCCCTGCCCATTCGTTCACGATTCACGATTCACATCCCCCGGATTTGGATGAAGGAGGTCGGAGGTCGGGACACCTGGGTCGCCTTCACCGTTGAAGCCGCGCGGGGCGGGTTTGTCAACCGGTTGCTCGGCTGGGTTCGGCTGGTGTTTGGTGGCGGACGATGCTCCCAAGCAGCGGCGTTCGACTTCGAAACGCGCGGCCTGAAACTAGGCTGCTGGGTCGGCGGCTGACCGGTCGCGGGGCTCGGACCCACACGGACTCGCACCGACGGCAATCCCCGCAGACCGTCCACGTCCAACCAGGACACCCCCCTTCGCTTTTCCCGACTCTTGGGATGGTTCGCTTATACTGAGTGCATGACAGCCGCGACGAACAGGAGGAACCGGCGGGCCAACGCCCGCTCCCGCAGACGCGCCGGAGTTGGGTGGTCGACGCGCGCCGCCCGTCAGCGGCGGACACCACAACCTTCACCTACTCCGACCCGATGCTCTTCACCGTCGGATACGGGCCGAGCGGGAGGCCCGATACATCTCTAGGTCACAATGAAGAAAAGATCCAGCTTAGTCCTCAGAGCAGTGGTAGTTGCTGCGGTGCTCTTGATTGGGAGCACATTTTTCTTCAGCCCGCAGAAATCAGAGTTACGACGACTGCGAATGTCGGTACACTCCAGTGGATCTATTTGCATGACGGCGAATACAGGCTCCATTGCGATCGCTGCACTTCCCAAGACAGATTTCGACTTCTGTAGGCTGGCAGATCCAGCTGACGGAATTGAGATCCGCCAGACAGCCTGGTCCCCGGACGGTAGACATATAGCGCTGACCTGGGTCAAGGGCAGCCGCTCTACTATAGCACTGTACGATTTGGAGAGCCGGAGAATCCGACATCTAGACGCTGGGGCCTCGAGCTTTGTGATTGGGTGGGGCGAGCCGGATGTTATAACCATCGGTAGGGCCGTATCGTTCAGGAGTCCGAATCGACTTCTTGGCCCGGAGTACGAAGAGCCCGTTGCGGCTTATCGATTCAGCCCTGACTCGGGCAGACTCATCCCCTTCACAGGTTCTATGGAGTCGGCAGAGAATTCCTTCTTGCGGGTCGAGCGATTTGCAGTCACCGTCTTGCGCAAGGATTTTGAATACAAGTTGCAGATAGTTGGAGATGATGCCGTGGTTTGCGCTACATCGAGAGGTTATTTTGACGGGTCAATCGGCATCGCAAATGCAGTCGTTATCGCGCTGAGGCACAACGACAAACGGACACTAAGGGAGATCGTGTCTATTGACCCCAAGTCGTGCAAAGTATCAACAATTGTAGCATCGGACAAGCTAACGGCCATTCTTGACAATTTGAAGCGATGAAGAAGATATTTTTTGCGGCGAATCAATGACTCTATGTGCGTACATGTGGACTGGAGAAGGGGTTCGGCTAGAAGTTTCATCCACCGTGTCCCCTTCGAGACTTCGGCCCAGGGTTTCGGCAGTTGGTACGTGGGTTGAGTGCGCGGGCCGAACCGCACGGTGACGCGGGGTGTGCTGCCGATGGACGGCGTCAGGCCGTGGAGGCGCGGTTCGGTTCGGCTTGAGTTTGGCGACCAAAGTCCCGGCCCTCACCCCTAGCCCCTCTCCCACCGGCGAGGCGGTTCGTCCTCCGGAAGGCTCAGACGGTGGGCGAGGGGGACTCCCGGGACGCCAGTTAGTCCCTCCGGCGGAACGGGCACGGTCTGCCGGGCAGGGGCGTTGTTGGTGTGCGGGTGGTTGTCGGGCCCGGTCAGACCGTGGCACCCCGGGTCGAGGGGTTGCGGGCCGATTGGTCCCGCGCGTTCGCCTTCGAGACTTCGGCCCGAGGTCGCCGGCGCACCGAAACGTGTGGATTGCGCGGGCCGAACCTCAGGCTGACGCGGGGGTGTGTTGCCGATGGACGGCGTCAGGCCGTGGAGGCGCGGTTCGGTTCGGCTTGAGTTTGGCGACCAAAGTCCCGGCCCTTCACCCCTAGCCCCTCTCCCACCGGCGAGGCGCTTCGGCCTACGGAGGACTCAGACGTGGACCAGTGGACTTGGGTCGCGCCCTTCGAGGTTAGGCTGGGGTTCGGTAGAGGAGTGGGATTCTGTCAGTGGTGTTCGCGATAGTGGGCGGCCAAGGGGTCGGCCAAGGGGTCGGAGGGGAAGTCGCCGTCGAGCCGACGCCAGACCGTGTGAATGTGGTTGCCGTCGTCTTGGGTGCAGTCGAACTCGATAACGAACCCCTCGCCCAAGATGCGGTAGTAGTGGCGCGCGCGGCGCTCCTTCGGCCCCATCCACGCAAAGACCAGCTTGTCCCAGCCCTCGCGTCCGATGTCCTCCAGCCGCTTGATTCGCTCCGCAGGGGATTGAACGAAGGTGTGCGCCTCGACCAGCCGCTTGAGACCCTCTCGCTGGGAAGACGTGAGATCGGCCCAGGGCAAGCCCCGGCGATCCTCGATGGAGGCTTTGCGCGAGTTGGTGGTCACGATGTCGCCCGGCGCGGTCGCGGCCAGGCGAGCCTTGGCCCATTGGGAGGGGGTCAGCATGTCGGCAAAGGCGAACGCGAGGTCTTGCTCTTTGTCGAGCACGCGGCGTCCCTTCGAACTCGTTGCGGGCTGGCGCAGGTCCCGGCCCTCTGCCGGGTTCGTTCCGAGGAACTGCGGCGTGCTGGAGACCACCGAGTTGCCGAGGACGGTGAACGAGAGCGAGACGTGGTGCCCTTCGTAACGCCACGCCCACCGGTCGCCGGACGGCTCGCCGAAGAAGACGAACCAATAGCGCTCGGGGTCGCGCCCCGGATTGCCTCGCTCCATCTCGCGCAGGATCGGCTCCAGTTGTCGGATGGCTTCGACTTTCTCGGCTCCCGGCTCGCCGAGGGCGGCCACGAGGAGCCGCTTCGCCGCCTCTTTCTGCGCGGCGTTCAGGTCGGCCCAACTCACACCGGGGCGTGGGCCGGGCGTGTAGGCCCACCGTTCCTTTTCGTCCGAGGCAAAGGGAAGCACCGCTTTGGCGCGGAGGTCTTTGCCGAGCGAATCGAGGAATGCGGCGGCGGATTGCTTCATCGGCGGTTCCGGTGGGGCCGTCGGCAGACAGAGTGCGGCGGCCAAGAGCGGTGCGACCCACTTCATGGGATCATTCTATACTCAGGCATGCTCGCTTGGGCACTTGCCGCCATGATCCTCGACCAAGTCGCTCCTCCCGCCCCCATCGGCCCGCTTCCGAGCGCCAACCAATTGGCCTGGTACGAGCGGTACTACTACGCGTTCGTCCACTTCGGCCCCAACACGTTCACGGGCCAGGAGTGGGGCCACGGGGACGAGGACCCCAGAATCTTCAACCCCACGAGGCTCGATTGTCGCCAGTGGGTCCGGGCGTTCAAGGACGCAGGCATGAGCGGGGTGATCCTGACGGCCAAGCACCACGACGGCTTTGCCCTGTTCCCCAGCAAGTTCACCCGCCACTCGGTGGAAGCCAGCCCCTGGAGGAACGGCAAGGGCGACGTCCTGCGCGAACTCGCCGAGGCCTGCCGCGAGGCCGGACTCTGGCTCGGGGTCTACCTGTCGCCGTGGGACCGCAACCACCCGACCTATGGCACGCCCGAATACAACCAGGTGTTCGTCGAGACGCTCAAGGAGACGCTCACCCGCTATGGCGAGGTGAAGGAAGTGTGGTTCGACGGTGCCAACGGCGAGGGCCCGAACGGAAAGCGCCAGGTTTACGATTGGCCCCTCTTCGTGTCCACGGTGCGCAAGTACGCCCCGAACGCCGTGATCTTCCACGACGGCGGCGATGTGCGGTGGGTGGGCAACGAGTCCGGCTATGTGGGCGACACCAACTGGGCGTTCCTGCCCCAAGGCATCGGCCCTGGCTATGGAGGCGACAAGAACGTGCTCTATCAAGGCGACCCGAACGGGACTTACTTCGCGCCCAGCGAGGTCAACACGTCCATCCGTCCTGGTTGGTTCTGGCGCGCCAGCGAAGATTCGAGGGTGAAGAGCCTGACCCAGTTGAAGGAGATCTTCTACCGCTCCATCGGTCACGGTGGCAACCTGCTGCTTAACGTCCCACCGGACGATCGCGGACTCGTCCACGACAACGACATCGCGGCCTTGAAGGCGTTCCGGGGTTGGCGCGAGGCGACGTTCGCCCACAATCTGGCCCAGGGTGCCATGGCGACGGGCATCCACCGTGGCGGCGACGCCCGATTCTCCCCGGCCAAAGCCATCGACGGCGACCCCAAAACCTACTGGGCGACGGACGACGGCGAACTGTCTGGGAGCGTCGAAGTCGACCTTGGCTCGGCGAAGGTGTTCGACCACGTGGTGCTGGGCGAGATGATTTCGCTTGGCCAACGGATCAAGGCGTTCGAGGTGCTGGCCGACGGCCAGAAGGTGGCCAAGGGGACAACCGTCGGCTTCCGCCGGATCGTGAAGTTCCAGCCGGTCGAGGCGCGCCGGGTTCAAATCCGCATTCTTGACGCGCGGGCGTGCCCCACGCTTCGGATGCTCGAGGTGTACGCGGGGCTTCCGGAGGTGACGATCTCCGCCGAAGGGTCGTCGTTCTTGGACCGCACCGAGGTCAGCCTGCAAACCGACTTCCCTGGGGCGACGATCCGCTACACGCTCGATGGAACGGACCCGAAGCACGGGACCCTCTACCGGGGCGAGCCCATCACGCTGACCCAGACGTGCACGCTCAGGGCGACGGCCGAGCACGCGGGCCGCACGTCGTTCGAGCCTGCGGCGCGTGCGTTCACCCGCTACACCGGCGATGATCTCCGCCCTGCCGGGCGCGCACCGGGGACCGAAGCGGGCGTGTTCTATGAGTACATCGAACGCGGCTGGCAGACGCTCGACCAGATGAAGGACGCGCAGGTGACGTCCACAGGGTACGCGCAAGGCTTCGACATCGGCCAGCGCAAGCGCAACGAGCACTTCGGATTCCGGTTCAGCGGATGGGTCTTGGCACCCGCCAACGGGGTGTACACGTTCCACTTGGCCAGCGACGACGGCGGACGGTTGTACGTGGGCGACACGATGATCATCGACAACGACGGCCTGCACGGCATGGAGAACAAGACCGGCGAAGCGGCGCTCGCGGCGGGATGGCACCCGATCAAGGTCGAGTACTTCAACGCCGGGGGCGGCATGGGGCTCGACGTGAAGTGGCAGGGCCCGGGCGTGCCGCTCGGACCCCTCAAAGACTTGCGTCGGCCCTGAGCGGCCCTTACTGGTCGCCGGACGAGCCGAACCGGGCCCGCAGGATGAGAAAGTCGGCGATGCCGACCGAGCCGTCGCCGTTCAGGTCGGCGTTCTCGTTCCAGTTGGGCGAGGTGCGCGTAGTGCCATAGACCGACCTCAGTACGAGAAAGTCGGAGATGCTCACGGCATTGTCCCCGTTCACGTCGCCGTTATCGAGCGTGGCGGCCAATCCGGTCAGTCCGCCTGCAGGGATGGTGACCCCGCTCAGCTTCTTGCGCAGGAAGTGCGAGCCTTGAATCGCGATGTCGTAGGTCCCTTGGACTCCGGTGAACACCACGAAGCCGCCGGCGGCGTCGAGGGGGACCGTCGTGGTCTCGAGGGCCGTCGTGCTGCCCGTGTTGCGGATCTGGATGGTGATCGATCGGCGGGTGCGGTCGCCGGTGTATTGGTTGAGCGTCACCGTTCCGGTGAGCCTTCGCGTGTCGCCGATCGGCAGACGCCAAATGCCACGTCCCCAGGTGGCCGCATAGAGGTGTCCGGTGCCCGGTACGACTTGGACGTCGTTCACCTGCACGTTGGGGAGTCCGAGCGGGGCCGTCGCATTCTCCCAGGTCGAACCGCCGTCGCGCGTCATGAACACGCCGAGATCGGTGCCCACGTACCACGTGGAGGCGTTGAACGGATCGCGGGCGATGGCGTTGGCGGGCACGTCGGGCAGGGAACCCGCTCCCGAACCGCTTACCGAAACCCAGACGGGTGAGGCGGCGGCGGTGTTCGCGCAACGCCAGACGTGGTCGTGACCCGTCCCCGAGAGGGTGACCACCACGTCCGTGGGGTTCGAGGGATGGACGCTGATGAACTTGATGGTGGCTGCGGGCAGCGGGTTGGGCGAGTTGTCGAGCCGCGTCCAAGTCGCTCCCTCGTCGGGGGACGTCCACACCTGCCCATCGTCCGAGCCCGTGTAGAGCCGGGCCGCGTTGGAGGGAGCGACGGCGATGCACATGACATCGCCGGTCGAAGAGAGTTCTTGACCTCCCAACCTGGGCGTCCATGAGTTGGAGGAGGCGTCGTAGCGCCAGAGGTAGTTGGTGCCCGCATACAGCAGGTGAGGGCTGGACGGGGCCAGAACGATCGGCGCGATGAACGCCCGGCGGTCGCCTCCCCAGTTGGGGCTGATGTAGCTGCCGGTCGTCCAGCCCGTGGTCGTTCGGTAGATGGCCAGATTCTGAGCGGTGGCGTATTGTTGATCGGGGTCGATGGGGTTGACGGCGCACCATCCTCCGTCGCCGCCGCCGTGGTTCTGCCACGAGGCAAGGTCGCCGGCCGCGACGGGCGTTGCATTGTCTTGGGTCCCGCCGAGCATGCGCGTCGTGTCCGTGGGATGGTAGGCCGAGCGGTAGAACTGGGTCACGCCGAGTTCGGCGCTCAGGTACTGCCACGTGAAGTCTCCCGTCGTGGGATCCAAGTTGAACCGGTTGATGCCGCCGTCGAGGCCCGTGTAGATCTCGTTCCAGTTGCTGGGGTTGACCGCCACGCAATGCTGGTCGTTGTGGAGCACCGAGTCCCACACATAGGCCGGACCGCCGACGCTTCGCCAGTTTTGGCCGCCATCGAGCGACTGGACGAGATCGATCATGCCCACGTAGAGGACGTCTTGCCACTCGCCGCCGACTTGACGGGCCGAGCACTCGATGTAGGCGTTGTAACCCCTCTGGCTCCAGTTGTAGTTGTCGCCGTTGCCGTTGACGAAGTTGTTGTTGACGACCGTCCAAGTCGCGCCGGCGTCCTCGGTTTTGAGGATGCGCCCGGGCGAAGCCGTCGCTTCCAGGATGTAGGCCGTTTCGGGGTGAACCGGGCTGGCGGCAATGCGAACCTGTCCGCCGGAGCCTTGAAAGCCCACGTTGGTGATCTCGGTCCACGTCGCGCCCCGGTCCACGCTCTTGTAGAGTCGGCGGAAGTTGTTGTCCGTCGTCCACATGATCCGCGTTCCACCGTCGGAGGCTCCGATGGCGGCATCGTTGAACACGTTGCTCGTCCCAGGCGTGACGTTGGTCCACGAGCCCCCAGCGTTCGTTGAACGGAAGATCCGGCCGAAGTAAGCCGAGCCGCGCCCGAAGAACGCCGTCACGATCTGCGGATTCTCCGGGTCGATGACGACTTCGCGGCAAGCCCTGCCGTTCATGGCCGAGACGGCGATCTGGCTCCAGGTGGCGCCTCCGTCGGTGGACTTCATGATGCCGTTGGTGTAGCCGACGCTCCCATCGAAGTCGCCCGTCCCGACATACACGGTGTTGGGCTGGTCCGGGTGGATGGCGATGCAGGAGACGTGGAGGAACGGCCATTTGTCGGAGAGGGGCGTCCAACTCGTCCCCCCGTCCACGGTCTTCCAGAGACCACCCGACGCAGCGCCGACGTAGATGGCTTGATCGTTCGAGGGGTCCACGGCGATGGCGTTGATGCGGCCCGTCAAGGGCGGCTGGCCGTAGTAGATGCGGTAAGGGATATCCAAGTTCCTCGGCCCGACGAACGACCAGGTGCCCCGAGGACCGTGGCGGTCTCGGCCCGAGGCCGTGGTGGCGGCGGGCATCTTCTCGCGGTGGATCGCCCCTCGCTGCCAGGCGTCCCAATCCACCGAATCTCGGGGAAACGCCCGCTCCTCGATGTACGCCCGGTAAGCCTGCAGGTAGTCCAGACCCGGCATCTCGCCGCGCTTGGCGGGATCTACGGTCGGGTCCTCATCAAAGCCCTGCAGCCGATACAGGTTCTCGACCGCGCCGTAGTAACGGTGCATGGACGAGACGGATTGGTAGTCGGGCGGCGGCACGACGTTGAGGGGGTCGAGGGTCCGAAGGTGTTGGCCGATGAAAAGCAGCCCGGCAGCGACAAGCATGGTCGTCCATTTAGACGTCGTTCAGGCAGAGTTTGATCTTCGGACTTTTTCGAATCGCGTGCGGTAGCATCGGGGGCATGAGCGAACAGCCCAAGACGACCACGCGACGCGACTTTCTCCGCACCACGGGCGGCCTTGCCGTCGCGGCCAGCATGCCCGGTTTCCGCTTGCCGAACGTTCACCCGAGCGGGGACGAGACGATTCAAGTGGCTCTGGTGGGATGCGGCGGACGCGGAACCAGCGCGGCGTTCAACGCGCTCTCGACGAAGCACGGCCCGACCAAACTCGTCGCGATGGCCGACGTGTTTCAGGACCGGCTGTCGGGCAGCTACGACCAGCTCGCGGGCAGCTCGCTCAAGGAGCAGGTGGACGTGCCCGCCGACCGGCGATTCCTCGGCTTCGACGGCTACAAGAAGGCCATGAACGCCCTTCGCCCGGGCGATGTGGTCATCCTGACGACGCCCCCCGCCTTCCGGTGGCCGCACTTCCAGTACGCGATCGCCAAGAAGCTCAACGTGTTCATGGAAAAGCCTGTGACCGTGGACGGCCCAACGAGCAAGCGGATGCTCAAGCTGGGCGAAGAGGCCAGCGCGGCGGGACTCAAGGTTGGGGTCGGTCTGATGTCCCGGCACGCCAAGTGGCTTCAAGAACTCCACGCGCGAGTTCAAGATGGCGAGATCGGCGACGTGCTGTTCATGCGCGGCTACCGCATGCACGGTCCGACGGCCTCGTTCGAAAGCAAGCCCAAGCCCGACAACATCAGCCACCTCGAGTACCAGATCCGCCGGTTCCACAGCTTCCTGTGGTGCAGCGGCGGCTGCTACAACGACTTCTACATCCACCATGTGGACCACCTTTGCTGGATGAAGAACGCGTGGCCGGTTTCGGCGCAAGCCGTGGGCGGTCGGCATTACCGCACCACGCCGAACGGCGAGCCGCTCGTGGACCAGAACCTCGACTCCTACGCCGTCGAGTACACGTTCGACGATGGGACCAAGTTCATCTTCGAGGGCCGCTGCATCGACGGTGCGCACGGCATCTATTCGAGCTATCTGCACGGCTCGAAGGGTATGGCCATCGCGGCACGCTCGGGCGACTGCAACGGTCCGTCGTCCACCTATCGCGGCCAGAAGCCCATCGCCGAGAACATGATCTGGCAGTCCACCGACCGCACGAACCCCTATCAGGAAGAGTGGGAGGTGCTGATGGACGCGATTCGGCGCAACAAGCCCTACAACGAGGTCGAGCGGGGCGTCGAAGCCAGCTTGGTCAGCAGCATGGGCCGAATGGCCGCTCACACGGGCCAACTGATCACCCACGACGCGATGCTCAACTGCGAGCACGAGTTCGCCCCCGACGTGGACAAGCTGACGTACGAATCCGATGCGCCGCTCATGCCCGACGCCTCGGGCCGCTATCCCGTGCCGCGCCCGGGCTGGAACCCGAAGACGGAGTTTTGACTTCGTGTTGGGTAAGGTTCGGCGTGCGTCACGCTGAGCCCTTGGGCGACGCAGTCGCCCAAGGTGTCGAAGCGGATGGGTCGGCTGGTGTGGCGCTGAGGTTTGGCGTACGTCACGCTGAGCCCTTGGGCGACGCAGTCGCCCAAGGTGTCGAAGCGGACGCGAAGGCTGAAGTAAGCTGATTAGTCCTTGGCCGTGCGAAGGTAGACCTTCACGCCGCTGTACCGGCGCAACAAGGCGTTGCGTTCGGATTCCGGCAGGATCGTCAACACCGTGGCGAGCGGGTCGGTGAGCAACCCCTCCTTCGCCACCACCGTGACCTGAATCCGATCCTTGGTCGCCCAGCCGGTGCGTGGGTCCACGATGTGCGAGTACCTCACGCCGTTCAGCACGACGAACTGCTCGGTGTCGCCCGAGGTCGAGATGGCCTGGTGGGCGAACAGGAGGTCCTTCGGGCCGCTGTCGTCTCCGGCGTTGGGCACGCGAATGGTCCAGCCCTTCGTGCCCGGTGGCGGCGCGGTCACCGCGATGTCGCCGCCCATTTCGACCATCGCCCGAGTCACGCCGTGCCGCTTCAGCACCTTCTGCGCCTCGTCGCACGCGTAGCCCTTGGCAATGCCGCCCAAGTCGAGGAGCATGCCCGCACGCTCCAAGCGAACCGTTCGCTTGCGCCGGTCGAGCCGCATCATCTTCCAGCCCACCAACTTGCGGGCTTGCTCCAAGGCCGTTGCGTCGGGCATGCGTTGCTCGCGCCGTGCGGCGCGCCATACGCGGATGATCGGGCTGGCCGTCACATCGAATGCGCCGTTCGTCCGATCCGCGATCTGCTGGGCGCGCTCAAGGACGCCGAAGAGGTCGGCCGAAACGGGTACGGGTTCGCCGCCCGCCTTGGCGCACAGCAGGTTGAGTTCGCTGTCGCGGCGGTAATCGCTCATGATGGCGTCCAGTTCGCCGATGCGCTTGAAAGCCGCGATGCACGCCTCTTCGGCCTTGGCTTGGCTGGTGGCGTACAGCGTGATGCGGGCCTCCATGCCCATGTGGACCTCGGAATAGGTAAAACGTTGGAGATCGTCGTCGGCGCGTGCGCTCGGTGCGGCGATCCAACCCGCGATGAACAACCCCACCCAAGCCATGCTCCGCGCCAGCCTGTTGGTCGCCCTCGCCTTGGCGGTCGGCCTGTCCGGTCGCTCGACTCCCTTCGCGCAGCAGCGGATGGCCCCGTACCGGGAGTCGCTGCCGAAGTCCACGGCCAAGCTGGACATGGTCCCCGTCTCGGGGGGCCAGGTGACGATCGGAGGGAAGTCGGTCACGGTGGCTCCATTCTATATCGCCAAGACCGAGACCCCGTGGGAAGCGTTCGACGCGTTCCAGGGCAGCGGCGAGCCGTCGCCGCCCTACGACCGCACGGTTTTTGGGCCCGATGCCATCGCCCGACCGAGCCGCAGCTATCTGCTCCCGGACCTCGGGTGGGGGCACAACGGGTATCCCGTCATCAACGTCTCCGCCGAGAACGCCGAGATGTTCTGCCGTTGGCTGAGCAGCGTGACCAAGAAGAAGTACCGCCTTCCCACCGAGGCCGAGTGGGAGATGGCTTGCCGGGCGGACAAGCCCGCGAACTGGAAGCCGACCAAGGCCGAGGCCGATCAGGCGGCTTGGTACAAGCCCAACAGCAAGGAGACCACTCACCCCGTCGGCAAGAAGGCCGCCAACGCGTGGGGCATCCACGACATGCTGGGCAACGCGGGCGAATGGGCCAAAGACCTGCAAGGCAAACCCGTCCTTTGCGGCGGGACCTTTCAGGACGAGCTGGGCCTGGTGTCGCCTTTCACGCGACGCTACTGGTCGCCCGAATGGCAGGACTCCGACCCACAGATGCCCAAAAGCCGGTGGTGGCTCTCCGATGGCCCGTTCGCGGGCTTCCGCGTGGTGTGCGAGCCTTGACATGTGGCCGATTCTCTTGGCGATGACGATGAGCCAGCCGCAACCGCTCCTGACCTTTGAAGGACGAGAAGGTCCGGGTAAGGGGAAGCACGTGGTGCTGTTGGCCGGCGACGAGGAATACCGCTCGGAGGAGGCCATGCCGCAACTCGCGCGCATCCTCGCGGAGGGGCACGGATTCCGTTGCACCGTGCTGTTCTCGATGAACGACCAGGGCGAGATCGACCCCGAGCGCAGCGACCACCAACCCGGGCTCGAGTCGCTCAAGACGGCCGACCTCTGCATCGTGATGCTCCGCTTTCGGCGCTGGCCCGAGGCGCAGATGAGGCACTTCGTCGAGTACTTCGAATCCGGCAAGCCCATCCTCGCGCTGCGCACGAGCACGCACGCGTTCGATTACCCGGGCGACTCGACGAACGCCTACCGCCGATACGGGTGGCGCAGCAGCGAGTGGCCGGGCGGCTTCGGCAAGCAAGTGCTGGGCGAGAATTGGGTCAGCCATTGGGGCGACCACGGTAAACAAGCCACGCGGGGCGTTCCCGAGGCGACCCAAGCGGGCCATCCCATCTTGCGCGGCGTCGGCGATGTGTTCGGCCCGACCGACGTGTACGAAGCCGCGCCGCCTTCGGACGCCAAAGTCTTGCTCTGGGGCCAAGTGGTGGCGGGGATGAACCCAAGCGACCCACCCGCAACGGGCCGCAAGCGAACCGCAAGCGGGGGCGAGCAAGACCTCAACGACCCCATGATGCCCGTGGCCTGGACGCTCGAGCGCAAGAACCGGGTCTTCACCACGACGATGGGTTCGGCGACGGACCTGCTGAGCGAAGGCTTCCGGCGTCTGTTGGTGAACGCGACGTACTGGTGTGTGGGCTTGGAGTCTTCCATCCGGGCCGATGCCGACGTGGCGCTCGTCGGGCGTTTCGAGGCCACGCCGTTCGGTTTTGGCGGGTTCAAGCGGGGCATGCGTCCTTCGGACTTCGCCCGGGGCGGCTAGCGCTTGAGTTCTTCGACCAGCCAAGTCAACGCGCGCTGAGCCGCTCGAACACCCTCGGGCTTGTCGATGACGGCATGGCTCGCTCCCTCGATGGCGACGGCCTCGTGCCGAATCTTGTGCTCCTTGTAGCGGTCAACGATCAGCCCGAGTTGAGCGAAGGGAACCACCTGATCCGCAGTGCCGTGAAGGAAGAACGCAGGGGCCGAGCGTCGGTCCACGAAGTTCACAGGGCTACCCTTGCGAACCTCCTCGTGCGCCTCGTCCTTCTTTTTGCCGAGGACCATCTGGTAGATGGGGTCCAGGGCCGCCGGGTACTCCTTCGAGAGATCGGTCGGCGCGGCGAACGTGACGACGGCCTTCACCCGCGACGATTGGTCCTTGAAGGGGTCCTTGCGGTCGTCGGTCGCGCCCAGAAACAGCGCCAGGTGCGCGCCTGCGCTGACCCCGACCGCCCCGATGCGGTTGCCGTCGATGCCGAGCTTCTTGGATTCGGCGCGGAGGTAGCGGACGGCGGTCTGGGCGTCGTCCAATTGCGCGGGGTACTTGAAGCGGGGCGCGAGACGGTACTGCGAGGCCACGACCAATACGCCCTGCTTCACCAACTCGATCGAGATCGCGTCCATATCCGAGCGCTTGCCGCCGACCCAGGCGCCGCCATGAAGGGCGACGACGGCAGGCACCGGCTGGCGGACCGGCTTCTCGGGACGAAACACGTCCATCTTGAGGGGCTCGCCGGCCACCGTGGCGAACACCACGTCTCGTTCGACGGTGTATCCAGGGGTCTGGAGCAGGAGCAGCGGGAGGATCAGGACCTGAATCACGATTACTGATGATAGACGTCTGGAGACGGCAATCGCATCCCGGCATCGGGCAGAGTCCCTTGGTAAACTCCGTGTCCGACGGTGTGTTTATGGCCTCTGCGCCTCAGTCCATCTCGATTTTCGACCTCTCCCCTGAAATCGCCGCCCTCTGGCCCGAACTGACCGCGGCGATCGAACGCGTGCTGAAGAGCGGCCAGTTCGTGTTCGGCCCCGAGACGGCGGCGTTCGAGCGCGAAGCGGCCGAATTCCTTGGCGCTAAGCATGCCGTCGCGGTGAACTCCGGGACCGATGCGTTGGTCATCGGTTTGCGCGCCATGGGCATCGGCCCCGGCGACGAGGTGGTCACCACGCCGTTTTCGTTCTTCGCCTCCGCCGAGTCCATCAGCATCGTGGGCGCGAAGCCCGTGTTCGTGGACGTCGAGTTGGATTCGATGAACATGGACTCCGACCTGATCGAGCCGGCCCTGACCGAGCGCACCAAGGCGATCATGCCGGTCCACCTGTTCGGTCGGCCGTGCAACATGGACCGCATCATGGGCATCGCGGCCAAGCATGGGCTCGAAGTGATCGAGGACTGCGCGCAGTCGTTCGGCGCGCCGTACAACGGGCGCATGACGGGCACGCTGGGCAAGGTGGGGTGCTATTCCTTCTTTCCCACCAAGAACCTCGGCTGCTATGGCGATGGCGGGATGCTGAGCACGGACGACGATGCACTCGCCGAGCTCGCCCGCAAGCTGCGGAACCACGGTTCGATCGAGCGCTACCGCAACGAAATCCTGGGCTACAACTCGCGGCTCGACGCCTTGCAGGCCGCTGTCCTGCGCGTCAAGCTGCCCCATGTGGCGAGCTACAACGAAGCACGTCGCGCGGTCGCCCAACGCTATTGGGACCTGCTCGCGCCCATCGAAGGTGTGGTCGCCCCCGAAGTCGTCCCTGGGCACGTCTTCCACCAGTACACGATTCGTGTGCTCGGGCGGGATCGCGATGCCGTTCAGGCGCGCATGAAGGAACTCGGCGTCACCACGATGCTCTACTATCCCGTGCCGCAAGATCGGCTGCCGGTCTACGCGGGCCAGTACCCCACGTTCGAGCGCAACGAGACGCTGAGCCGACAGGTGCTGAGCCTGCCCATCTGGCCGCAGATCACCGAGGACCAGCAGCGAGCCGTCGCCGATGCGTTGGCTCGGGCCATGCGGGGCGAATGAACGTCACCATCGTGGGGCTCGGTGCTCCGGGACTGGTCAACTGCCCGGAGTCTTCCTTGGCCCTGATCCGGGGCCGTGAGGTGCGGGCCTACGAGGTCGGCAAAGCCACGCTGCTTGCGCTGGAAGGAATCGGTGCTTCAGTGGTTCCGGATTCGGACTTCGTGGTGGTCGAGGGCCACCCCATGCAGCATCGCGGCCTGCTCGAATCCCTGGCAGAGTCCACCCTTACCCTGGTCCCCGGCCCAGCCCACGTATTCGGTCACGAGACCTTCGTCGGGCTGGAAGGCGTCGTGCGGCTCGTGGATCGCCTCCTTGGTCCGGGCGGGTGTCCGTGGGATCAGGCCCAGACGCACGAATCGCTCAAGCCCCACCTGATCGAAGAAAGCTACGAACTGCTGGACGCGATCGACCTCGGCGATCGGGACAAGCTCTGCGAAGAGTTGGGAGACGTCCTGCTCCAGCCCGTGCTGCATGCCCAGATCGCGGCCAGGAACGGCGGATTCGACACTCGGGATGTGGCCGACGCGTTGATCGCCAAGCTGGTTCGGCGGCATCCCCACGTGTTCGGGGACGTGGACGCGAACGACGCCGAAACGGTGTTGCGGAACTGGGATCGGATCAAGAAGTCCGAAGGTGGGGAAGAGAAGTCCATTCTGGCCGGCGTCCCGCGATCGCTTCCGGCACTGCTCCGCGCGTTGCAGGTGAGCAAGCGGGCCGCCCGCGTCGGGTTCGAATGGCCCAACCTGGAATCTGTTTTGGAGAAGGTGGACGAGGAACGCGCCGAACTCGCCGAAGCCATCGCATCCGGCGAGCAAGGCCGCATCGCCGCCGAGTTGGGCGATTTGTTGTTCACTTTGGTCAACGTGGCGAGATGGTGCAAAGTGGACCCCGAGGACGCCCTGCGGGCCATGCTGGACCGTTTCACGCGCCGATTCCAGCACATGGAGTCCCTGGCCGGTCGGCCCCTCGCCGAACTCGGTCCCCAAGAGTGGGACGATCTGTGGAACGCCTCGAAGTCGGCGGTCGGGTAAGGCGTTGGTCCCTGACTTTCCCCTGCTGCAACGTATCTCAACCGTGCCTTGGATGAGGCATCCTTAGGAGCAACTCATGGAAACCCTGCGATCAACCCTCGACGGTGCTGCTTGGACGGCACAAGACTCCTCCTATGCCGAGAGCATCTTTGCTTGGAACGTGAGCACGAACCACCCGGCGGAAGTCGTCGTAGACGCCGCGAACGAACAAGACGTTCAGCGATCCGTCGCTTGGGCGTCCCAACGTGGGATGAGCGTTTCGACGCAGGCGACGGGCCACGGACAGCATCGGACGTGCGCGGGCATGCTGGTCCGCACCCGGTCCCTGAAGAGCGTCGTCGTGGATCCCGAAAAGCGAACCGCCCGCGTTGGCGCGGGTTGCCAATGGGCCGATGTGTTGCAGGCCGCCGCACCCTATGGTCTGGGGGCCATGTCGGGCTCGGCGCCGCACGTGGGGATGGTGGGTTACACGTTGGGCGGCGGTGTGGGCCTCATGTTGCGCAAGCACGGCCTCGCGGTGGACATGGTGCGAAGCGCGCGCGTGGTGCTGGCCGATGGCTCGGTGGTCGAAGCCTCGCGAACGCAGGACGCCGACCTGTTCTGGGCGTTGATGGGCGGCGGCGGCGCTTTCGGCGTGGTCACCGAAATGGAGATCGAACTTGTGCCCGTCGGCGACTTCTATGGCGGCGCGGCGTTCTGGGATGTCGCGCACGCGCCGCAGGTGTTCGAGCGGTATGCCGCCTGGTCGGCGGCATTGCCCGAGGAGGCGACGACGAGCCTGCATGTGATGAACTTCCCACCGGTGCCGTTCATCCCGGAGCCGTTGCGAGGCCGGTCCATGGTCTACATCACGGCGGCGATCGTCGGCGCCGGCGATCGCGCCGAGAGCTTGGTCCAAGAATTGCGAGGTTGGCCGGGACACGAGTTCGACTCGTTCCGCCCGATGCCGTATACCGAGTCGGGCTCGGTTCACAGCGACCCGGTGGATCCCCTGCCGTTCCGGGGTGGTGGCGCACTGCTGCACCGAGTTGACGCCACGTCGCTGGCTCAGGTGTTGGAAGCCTTCGGCGAGCCGCAAGCGTCGCCGCACCTGATGCTTCAGATTCGTGCCCTCGGTGGCGCTGCGTCGCGCAACGACACGGGCCCCATGTCGCCGCTTCGTCAAGCGGGCGGTGTGGTGTACATGCTCGGGCTCGCCCTCCCGGACTTGATCGAGCCTGCGAAGGCGCACGAAGCCGCGTTCATGGCGGGTCTGGGCGACAACCTAGCCCGACGCGGACCGCTCAACTGGGTCGGCGAGAACGACACCCCCGCCGACCGCTACCGGAACGTCTACGCCGACGAGGACTGGTCGCGGCTGGTGCGCGTCAAGAACCAGGTGGACCCGCAGAACGTGTTCCGACACGCCTCGGTCGGGCTGGTGTTGGCCGAGATCGGCGGTTAGCCCGCGAGTTTGGCCGTGACATAGGGTCCGGCGGGAATGGCGGCGATGGTGGCGTTTGCACCGTGCTTGCGGAGAGCGTAGTCCATCGCCTCCTCGACCGAATCCGCGGGCCGCACGAACAGCCGCTCGTGCGTCCCGCGATCAATGCCTTCGCACACGTGGACGACCTCGTTGTGCCGAACGCATCGCGCCAACTCCTCGATCTGCCATTGGTCGGCAGCGAAGACCGCACCCGGGCGCGTGATCGAATCCATGAAGTCCTCGAGCCGCTTCCAGCGGAGCAGGTTCTCGCGGAAGACCGCATTGCCCACGCCCTCGGCGCAAGCCGCCGCCAACACGATCGTGCCGCCGGGCTTGACGATCGGCAAAGCGCCGACCATGCCCTTGACGACTTGGTAGTAGGTCAGGTCCAGCGGGTAGCCGCCCGAGGTGGTGAGGACGATGTCCACTGGTTCGGCGATGGTGGCCGTCGTTTGCTGGGCCGAGAAGGCCACCCCGGCCTCCCAAGCGGCTTCCATGTCCCCCGCAAACACGCCGTTGATCTGCTTCGAGCCGTCCAGGGTGACGTCGAGGATGAAGTCGGGTCGCGCCATCCGCGCGATGAACAGGGCCTCCTCGTGGACGGGGTTGCCGACCAATTCGCCGTTCGTCGCCAACGGGTGTTCCAGGAACTCGGGCCCGTGCCAATGCAGCACCGATGCCAAGCCGGCGACGCCGGGCATGACCATCTTGCGTCCCCCGGCGTAGCCCGCCATGAAGTGGGGCTCGATCATCCCTGCCGTGATCTTGACGTCGGCATCGGTGTAGATCCGGTTGAGCAGCACGGGCGTTCCGCGAGGCGTCACGCCGTAATCGCGGCAGCGGCTCTGCTCGCAATAGTGGTTCTCGATGCGGACGCGAGACTCGACCTCCTCGCCCACCAGCTCGCGGACTTCGTGGCCCACGTTCGGCCGATGGGTGCCGGTGGCGATGAGGACCGTGACCGCTTCGTCGCTGATCCCTGCACGGTTGAGGGCATCCAGCAGGGGCGGCAGCGTAAGGCGGTTGGGAACGGGGCGCGTCAGGTCGCAGATGACGATGCAGGCGTCTTTGCGTCCATGCGCGAGTTGTTCTAGCGGGGGCGTGCCGATGGGTTCCCGCAGGGCCTGCTCGATCGCCGAAACCGGGTCTTCGAGGCGCGGGGCGGGGCGATGGGTCAGCACCCCGCGCACGTTGGCGTCGGGCAACTCGACATCCAGCCCATCCTTGCCGTACCACAGGTGAACGCGCACGGCCCGATTATGGTGCGCTCAGAACTTGGAGGACACCATCACGTAGCCCCAAACCTGGGTCTTGTCCCTGCCGACGGCCAGCGATCGCACGAACGAACCCGGAACGAACACGCCGATCCCCGCACCCAGCGTCCGGTCTTTGCCGAGAGCCTTGGTGCCCGTCAGGTCGGCTTCCCAGCCCACGTCCTTGCCGCTCTTGCCCGTGGCGTCTCGGAACGCGCCATTCTGCCCGCCCCCTGCGCCATACCAACCGTCCTTGGCATCGGCCAGCCAGAACTTGTGCAGTTCCAGTTTGATCGTCGTGTCCGCGCCGACCTTCCTCGTGGCGGATGCGCCCAGTTGCACCATGTTGCGAAGCCCCTGCAGGTCCATCGCACCGTAGAACAGGTGTCCCGTGGGATAGAGCTGATCGAACGTGCGCGCCGTGGCATTCGCGGCCGAGCCCCCAGAGGCGAGGTTGGCTTCAAAGGACAAGGTGGTCTGCGCGTCTGCCGGCATCGTGACGCTGACGCCGAGCGCATGGGCTTCCAACCGCTTGCCACTTACGCTGCCCCGCTGAAGGGCGGCATGGGCCGCCCATTGATTCTTGCCCTGTGCCTTGGACCACTGGTGCGCGAGCGTCCAGTTGGTGGCGGCCGGGTCGGGGCGTTTGTCGGCTTTGTAAATCAGGGACGTGTTCCCGTGCTGGCCCGTGTATGCCACGGCACCGAGCGTCACCTCCTGGTTCATCACCGGGTTGACGGTCAGTCGCCCAACGAACGCGTCCACAGACCCACGTTGCAGGCGGATGGCATCCCACGACCTGCCGGAGTTGGCCCAATCGAGCGCCCCGATCAAGCGTTGATTTCCGATGCCGAACCGTTGCCGCCCGAGCGTGACCTTGCCGACGGGAGTGGCCGAGGTCACAAACGCCTCCACCAAGTCCTTGGGGTTGGACGAGGTTCCGGCAGCCCCGTTGTCGAGGGACACGCGATTGTCCAAGAACTGGAACACGACTCGCCCGCTCAGCCCAGACTTGGTTTCGAACGTGAAGCCGGGCCTCAGCCGAAGGAAGGACTCGTTCCGGTTGTCGGCTTTGTCGCCGTCGAAGTCGCGATCGAGTCGTCGCTCGAAGCGGTAGCGGGTTTCAAGCAGCGGCTTGAACGTGACGTCTTGAACTTGGATGGGCAGATCGAACCACATGAGAGACCTCGCATGACGGGCTTTCGCGTTCAGTCTAGATGACTGACAATCGGACGACCATGACCGTGGTCATACTCACCCGTTCACGATTGTGCCTGGAAGGCGGCTAGAATTCCCTTGTGAACGTCGAAGTCGAAGTCCCGACCGCAAGAATGGTCTTGGCCTCCAGCACGCTGTTGGGCTCGCTGAGCCCCGAACAGATGGACCGCCTGCTTGTGCGCTCGCGGATGGCGCACGCAGCCCGGGGCGAAGTCATCTGGATGGACGGTTCTGAAATCCCGTACTTTGGCGTCGTGGGGACGGGTTTCGTCAAGATGGTCCGGACCAGTGCGGGCGGGCAGGAGCTGACGGCGGAGATCATGGGACCCGGCCAATCGTTCGGCTTGCTTGGTGCCGTCGAGGGCACGGGTTGCCCCCTCTCGGCGCGAGCAGTGTCGAACCTCTGGTACTTGCGGGTCTCCAAGGCGGACTTTCTCGAGGTGTATGGCCAGAACGTGCCGCTTCGCGACCACTTGATCCGCCGCACGACCCTGCGTTTGCGCGGAGCGATCGACATGATGTCCCGCATGGCGAGCGGCCGTGTCGAGCATCGAATCGCTGCCGTGCTCATCCAACTGGCCGAGTCCTACGGGATCGAGGAGCCTGACGGTTCGATGAGGCTGGAGGTTCCGCTGAGCCGACAGGATCTGGCCGAACTGGCCGGGACGACCGTCGAAACCACGATCCGCATCACCAGCCGCTGGACGAAGCAGGGAGTGCTCAAGGCCCAGTACCGCAGCTTGACCATCCAGAACCTAGGTCGCCTCCTCGAGATCCTCGGCGACTGACGGAAGTCGATTGCCCTCCTTCGGAGGGGTGCCCGAAGGGCGGGGTGGTCTAAGACAAATCCCAATCACCCAAGTCCCGGAACTTCACAAACGCTCCCGAACTATTCCGAAGCCGGTTCGAGGACGCCGTCCACCCACGCCAGCGCCGCCATCATGTTCGGGAAGCCGATCGTCGTCGTGCTCAGCAGGACCACGTGGCGAATCTCCTCCGCGTTGGCCCCGGCTTGCAGACACTTGCGCGTGTGGCTGCGTACGGCGCCCTCCATCCGAGCACCCACCGAAAGGGCCAATTTCGCCAACGCCCTCGCTTTGGCGTCCAACGGACCCGCCTCCGAGGCCGCTTCGCCCAGGCGGTGATAGGCCGAGGCCATCTCCGGATACCGTTCCAAGAAGCGCTCGTAATGCTTGGGAAGCTTCGTTGCCACATCCCGAATGTACCTCTAGACCGCGCGCAAGACCAGGCCGGTGACCTCGGGGCGGCAGAGGAAGCGAACGGGCCGAAGGCACCCCACGCCGCGCGTGACATAGACCCGGTGCCGAGGCCCTTCGACCAAGCCCATCTCGTACTTGTTGCCGAACTCGCTGGGGAGACGGATCGCGCCCCGGAAGGGAACACGCACCTGCCCGCCATGCGTGTGACCGCTGAGCATCAAGTCCACTCGCGCCCCCTCGGGCGTGAACTCCGCGACGTCAGGGTTGTGGGAAAGCACGATGCGCGGCACGTTCTCCGGCACGTCGAGCGCCTTCTCCCAGTCGATCTCTCCCTCCCACTTGTCGCCGACCCCGGTCAGGGCAAGCCTGGCAGACCCTCGGCTCACCACCAGCGGACGGTTTTCGATGTTGACCACGCCGTGCTTGGCGAACTCGTCGTTCAATCCGTCTGGGTCGCACCAGTGGTCGTGGTTGCCCATGGTCGCCAGCACGCCGTCGGGTGCGCGCAGCCCGCTGAACACAGGACCCATGTCGGGACAATGGTCAGCCGCTTTGGAGTCGATGAAGTCGCCCGGCATCGCGATGGCGTCAGGCTTGAAGTCCATCGCGAGCTTGGCGGCGCGGTCCATTTGGTCTTTGCGGATCCAGTACGGATAGTGGACGTCCGAGAGCAAGGCGATGCGGTAGCCGTCGAGGTCTTTGCCTAGGCCCCTGATCGGGATTTCGTGCCGTTCGAACTGCAGCCACCGCGGTTCGATGACGAACGAGTCCAATCCCAAGCCCGCCAGAGAGCCGTAGAAACCCAGACGCAAGGCTTGACGGCGCGTCAGCCGCTTCATGAACCCAGCAACGTCGGCCGGAGCGTTCAGGGTTCCAGACGGAGCGAAAGGCTCCGGTAGGTCCTGGACACCTCGAATCCGTAAGCGCCGTAGAAGTCCACCAGGGTGGTCCAGTCGATGATCGTGCGTTTGGCACCCCGCAGACTCAAGCCCCAAAGCCCAGCACCCAACAGGGCCTTGCCAAGTCCCCGACCACGGACGGCCTTCGAGACGCCGATCGGGCCCAGGCTGCCCCAATCCGGTCCCAAATCGTTGCACCAGACCGCGCCGCCAATGGGCAGACGGTCATCCGCCTGCTGGGTCAGGGCGAACCCGTGGCAAACACCCTGTTCGAACAGACCCAGCACCTTGCCGTGCCCTTCGGTGCCGATCTTGTCGAGCACGTCGTGATGCCACCGTCCGGGGAATTCGCGCTCGAGGAAGTCGGCGATCGGCCGAAGGTTCGCCTGGCCGACCCATGCCACGTGAGGAGCGTCTCCGTCCCCGCCTTCCTGGAGTTGGCGTCGAACGGTGTCGAGGCCACCAAGAGGCGTCATCGAGGCCTCGTCGGGCTCGAAGCCCCTCAAGTCGCGCTCGACGTCGAACTGCTCGACCGGCGAGCACTCGAACCCCTCGACCATCAGGAAACTGCTCAACTGCGGACAGTCCGCGGGGCACCCGGGAAAGAAGTGGCGCGAGTCCTGGCCAAACACCAAACGGCACACTCCTCGATTGCGCAGCGTGCCCTTGGCGTAGGCCAACAGGTCCACGGCAATCTCGGGCCGGTCGAACGCCATGGAGTTCAAGTGGGCGGCGTCGGGATCGGGTCCTTTGAAGAGGACGGGATTCGCCGACTTCTTCACGACGACAAACCCAACCGGACGTCCGTCCTCGAGTTCGATGGCGGACGCTCCCCAGTCAAACAAAGGCGATTCGACCGTGTGGCTTCGCAACAACGCTGCGTCGACGGCGTAGCGTGGGGGCATGAAGCGGCACCACAACTCGGCGAGGGCGTCGAAATCGGCTCGGACGAAACTAGCGCGCATAGCCTTCGGCTCACTCCTTCGTGGCCTTCTTCCAGTATGAATCAATCCGCCGCTGGGTTGGGCTTGCACGGCGTGCCTTCGGTTGGTACAATACGCGCCAACCGACCCGAGCCTAGCCGGGCGGAATCGAACGAGTCCCGGAGAGGCCCCTTGGCCAAAGCATCCCTATACATCGGAAACCTGCCGTACAGTGCCAACGAAGAGCACATCGTCTCGCATTTCGCCGCGTTCGAACCCGACAACGTGCGCATCGTCGAGGGCCGCGGATTCGCGTTCGTGGATATTCCCCTCGAGAAACTGGAGGCTGCCATCGAGCAGATGAACGGCTCGGAGATGATGGGCCGACGGCTCAACGTGAGCGAAGCTCGTCCTCGCGAACCCCGACCCCGGGACGGAGGCGGGTTCCGTGGGCCCGGAGGTCCACCCCAAGGCGGAGGGGGTTACGGAAGAGGGCCGGGCGGCGGCGACCACGGCGACCGCGATTCGGGCCGAACCTGGCACGACGGAGGCGGTTTCGAGCGCGGCGGTTCGGATCGAGGCGGCTACGATCGCGGCGGCCGCTCGGGCGGGCGACCTGGCCGGGGCCGACGCGGCGACGGCCGCGAACCGCGCTGGTGAGGGCCGGTTGGGTCTTTTCGCCCTAGCCACAAACATTGTGGGAACGTCCACGTTCTTCCTTGCGATAGTGGATTACATGGCGAACCCCGGCAACACCTTCGTTTACATCGCTTCCAACTCGGCGCAAGCGCTCTTCGTGGGCGTTGCGCGCGACCTCGAAGCGACCATGAGCCGACACCGTTCGGGCTCGATGAGGTTGCCGGGATTCGACACGCATGGCGAACTCGTCTACGTCGAGAGCCACCGTTCGCTGTCCGAGGCGTTGCGCCGCGCCACCGAGTTGAACCAACTGAGCGAACGCGACCTGCGCGGGTTCATCCGCCACGCCAACCCGGATTGGCGCGAGATTTCGACGCCTGCGCTCGCCCTCGCTCAGTAACCTGCTGCGCCGGCACCCGCGATCCGGGGGTCCACTCCCGCGACGCGGGCGCCGCTCGGCTCGACGAACACGGCATGGCACGAGCCCATCGTGCTCGGCGCTCCGAACTTGTGGCCGAGTTTCTCCAGCGCCGCGCGGGTTTCGTTGGACACTCCGAACGGCTCGGTCCGAATCTCGTCCGGCAGCCATTGGTGGTGGAGGCGCGGCGCCGAGACGGCCTGCTGGATGTTCATCCGGTGGTCGAGGACGTTCAGGATCGTCTGCAAAACGGTGTTGATGATCGTGGGGCCGCCGGGCGAACCCAAAGCCAGAACGAGCTTTCCATCGAGCAGCACCAGAGTGGGCGTCATCGAGCTTAGGGGGCGCTTCCGCGGGCCGACGGCGTTGGCTTCGCCCTGCACCAGTCCGTAGCCGTTGGGCTTGCCGGGCTGCGCGGCGAAGTCGTCCATCTCGTTGTTCAGCAGGAAACCCAGCCCCTCGACGGCCACGCCCGAGCCGTAACCCGTGTTGATGGTGGTGGTGTTCGACACGGCATTGCCCTTGGCGTCCACGACGGTGAAGTGCGTGGTGTGGTCGCCTTCGCGAGGAGGGACGGAGCCTCGCGGATTGATCTCGCTCGCCGGGGTCGCCCCGTCGGGGCGGATGGACTTGCGCATCTCGGTGAGTCGCTCGTCGGCCATCATCTCGGCGACCGGGACGCGGACGTGGTCGGGGTCGCCCATGAACTCGGCTCGGTCGGCGAACGCGCGTTTCATGACCTCGATGAGCAGGTGGGTGCGTTGCGCCGAGTGGAAGCCCATCTCGCGCAGGTCGAACGGCTCCAGCATCCGCAACATCTGGCCCACGGCAACGCCGCCCGAACTAGGGGGCGGCATCGTCAGCACTCGGTGACCCCTGTAGTCGAACTCGATCGGCTTGCGGACCACGGCCCGGTAGCTAGCGAGGTCCTCGACCGTGATCAGCCCGCCGTTGCGCTTCATCTCCGAGGCGAGACGTTGAGCGGTTTCGCCTTCGTAGAACTCGCGCGGACCCTGGTCGGCGATACGCCTCAGGACTTTGGCGAGCGATGGCTGGACGAGCGTCTCGCCCCACTCGTACGGCTTGCCGCTCCGGTTGAACGCCTCGTAAGCGCCGGGGAAACGCCGGAAGAGCGACATTTTGGCGCGCAACTGATTCGCCAGCGAGTCGGAGACGACGAAGCCCTTGTCGGCCATCGCAAAGGCGGGCTCGACCAAGGCCTTCCAAGGCAACGTGCCGTACATTCGGTGGGCTTCGGCCATGCCTGCGACCGAGCCTGGCACTGCGACGGCCTTCCAACCTTCTAGGCTGAGCGCCGGGTCGGCTTGGCCATCCGGCCCGAGATACATGTCTCGCGTCGCGGCTGCGGGCGCGGTCTCGCGGTAGTCGATCGCCGAGGTCTGACCGTCGGCCATCCGCACGACCATGAACCCGCCGCCCCCGAGGTTGCCGGCGGTGGGGAAGGTGACGGCAAGGGCGAAGTGTGTCGCGATGGCGGCATCCACGGCATTCCCGCCCTGCTTCAGGATCGCCGCCCCGACTTCCGAGGCGATTTGGCTGTCCGATACCACGACGGCCTGTTTGAACTTCTGCTGCGACACGGTCTGCGTGGGCGATGGTGCCAGGAGGGCGAGGGCCAGCCATGCGGTCATGGTCTTTCGATTCGCCACAGCCCGGTGCAATCCTTCGCGAAGGGAAAGCCGCGCGCGCGGCGAACGTTGTTCCGATGTCTACGAACGAAGGACCTCGACGGCGAGATGTCGTCAAGTGGATGGGCGCGGGAGCGACGGCACCCCTGTGGGGCGGGGTAGTCGCAGGACCGTTCTTCAAGCAGTCTGCTTCGGACCACTTCGTTCCCGCCGACAAGAAGCTTTCGCCGGAGTGGGTCGCCGGGCTCTATGCTCTGGGCAAGGCGACGTGGCACACGGGTGCCGATCTGGAGACCATCGGCATGCCGATCGGCGGCATCGCGGTCGGGCAGGCGTACCTGCTCGGCACGGGCCAAATCGCTCTGTGGGACATCTGGAACAAGGAGTACAACACGGGCTATGGCGGGGCGAACTACCCCAAGCGGCGCAAGGCGCTCGACTTGGTGGTGGTCGGTCAGACGCCGCTTCAGCCGCCGTTGGTCAGCCTGACCCTGAACGGCGAGCCGCTCGTGGCAGAGGGCTTCTTGGGCGAGTACCCCCGCGCTTGGGTGCGCTACAAAGCTCCCCAGGGCATGACGATCGAAGCCGTGTTTCGCGCGCCGTTCGTGCCACTCGACGCCTCGGCGTCCGCTGTGCCCGGTTGCATGGTCACGGTCCGGGTGGGGAACACTGGGACCGAGCGGCTTGAAGCCGTGGTCGGCATCGTCGCCGACACGTCGCGGTTTCCAAGGGCACCGGGCACCGAGGCCTTCCGACGTCGGACGAGCCGAGACGGGGTGTCTTGCCTGACAGTCGGACTCGAACCGCTTCCCACTCCGGAGGCGCAGCCCGTGGACGTTCCCGTGGTCTTCGCCGACTTCGAAGCCGATGGATACCCCGGATGGACGGTGGAGGGCGAGGCGTTTGGCAAGGGGCCGGCGCGGGGCACCCTGCCCAACCAGCAACGTGTCAGCGGCTTCGATGGCGACCGTCTGGTCAACTCGTTTCTGGGAGGCGACGATCGGCTCCAGGGGCGGATGCTCTCGCGCGAGTTCACGATCGAGAAGCCGTGGATCAGCCTGCTGGTCGGGGGTGGCTCGGAGCGGGTCGGCGTGCGCCTGATGGTTGCCGACAAGGAAGTCGCCCACGCGGCGGGCAAGAACCTGGAACGCCTAGAAGTCGTGAACTGGGATGTCGCGGCGCACAAGGGGTCGAAGGCGCGGATCGAGATCTACGACGCGAACTCGGGTGGCTGGGGACACATCAACGTGGACCAGATCGAGTTCCGCGAGAGGCCTCGCCCCGAGCCCAGCGTGCCACCGGCGTTGCGTCCCGAGGTGGGCGATTTCACGCTCGCCACCGATGGCGATGAGTCGGACCCGAATGCCGTGATGGTCGCGGTGGAGCCGGAATCCAGCGCGGAAGTGCGTTTTGCCGCGGCATGGCGCTACCCGAACCTCTACCGAGACGACCAGCGTGTGGGGCGAGTCTACGAGTCGAACTCCGCGTCGAGCGCCGAGTTCGCGACCTCGCTGCTCCGCAACCCTAGCCGGATCGGAGCGGGCGAGGCCTGGGTGCAGGCCTTCTACGATTCCACCCTGCCGCGCTGGCTGCTCGATCGGGTCGGCTCGACCGTCAGCATCCTCGCCACCAACACGTGCCAGTGGTGGAAGAACGGGCGATTCTGGGGCTGGGAAGGCGTGGGCTGTTGCCACGGCACTTGCGGCCACGTTTGGAACTACGCCCAAGCCATGGCGCGACTGTTCCCCGAACTGGAGCGCTCCGTTCGCTCGATGCAAGACTTCGCCGAGGGCGTCGGTCTCCAGGAGAACGGGGCCATCGGTTTTCGAGGCGAGGGATGGAGTCTGTGGGCCGGCGACAGTCAGGGCGGCTACATCCTCAAGGCGTACCGAGAGCACCTGATCAGCGAGGACGACAAGTTCCTACGCGACGTTTGGCCCCGGGTCAAGCGGGCGACCCGCTTCCTCATCGAGCAGGACGCGAACGGCGACGGCATCATCGAAGGGCGGCAACACCAGACGTACGATCAGGACTACTTCGGGGCCAACACGTTTGTCGGCTCGTTGTATCTGGGAGCGTTGCGCGCCGCCGAGGCGATGGCAACACTCATGGGCGACAACGCCTTCGCCAGCGAATGCCGGACCCTCTTCGAGCAGGGCCGCGATGCCACGATGAAGCGCCTGTTCAACGGCGAGTACTTCATCCAAGACGTGGACTTGAAGCAGCACCCCGACTGGCAGTACGGCGACGGGTGCCTGGCCGACCAGTTGTTCGGGCAGATGTGGGCGCACGAGGTCGGATTGGGGCACCTCTATCCCGAGGACGCTGTGAAGACGGCGATGTGCTCGGTCTGGAAGTACAACTGGGCACCCGACATCGCCGCACAGAACGCCGCGCACAAGCCCGAGCGTTGGTTCGCCCACCCCGGCGAAGCGGGACTCTTCACGTGCACTTGGCCCAAATCGAAGCACTTGGGCGAGAAGTCCACCCGCTACCGCGACGAGATTTGGACCGGCATCGAGTATCAGGTGGCCGCCCACATGATTCGCGAGGGCCTGGTTGAGGAAGGATTGGCGATCTGCCGAGCCATTCACGAGCGGTACGACGCCTCGAAGCGCAACCCGTGGAACGAGATCGAGTGCGGCGACCACTATGCCCGTGCGCTGGCCAGTTGGTCGGTTCTCACGGCCTTGGCGGGATTCCATTGCGATGGACCAAGAGGCGTCTTCGCGTTTGATCCCAAGCTCACCCCTGAGGACTTCCGAAGCGTCTTCACCGGACCAGCAGGATGGGGCGTTTACCGTCAGCGAAGGGCTGCCTCGACTCAGTTGGCGACGGTGACGCTTTCGCGCGGCCGCCTTCGGGTGACCGAGTTGCACATCGGTTGCCCGCCGGGGGCGAAGCCGGTAGAGGTCACGCTGAATGGTGCGCGGATCGAAGCCAAGAGCCGGATCGAACACGGCGCGGCGGTGTTCGCTTTCGATGCCAAGGTGCTCGCCCCCGGCGATGAACTCGAGGCCGAGGTCCGCCTGGGTTGACCCCAAGGTGGTTGGTCCGCAACTGGCGGGGCGAGTTTGCCGCAGGCGAGGCGATCTATCGCGATGTGCGTGGCCGGCGCGTGCTGGCCGACGCGGAGACCGATGGCGTTGTGCGCGTGGCGTCGTCCACCGTGCCCCTGTTGCTTGCATACTGCGACGGCGAACGACCCCTGGCCAGCGAAGCCGTTGCCGCGAAGCCCGGATTCAGCGTTCTCGCCGAACAAGAAGGCTCCGTCGCACTCGAATGGCAGACGAGCACCGAGAAGTTGGTCGCCTTCGCCGAAGGTTGGCGTCCATCGGACGGCCAGGACGGTTTGACACGCTTGGCCACCGTGGAAGTCGGCGACCTAGCGGCGAGCGGCACCACCGTGCAGAACCTCAGCGAACCGAGTCTCCTGGAAAGCCTGGACGAGGAGGGAAGACCCGCCTCGGCCGTCGTCGCGTCGCACTTGAACCGGATGGTCGTGCCGCTCGACCTGACCGACGCGGCGGGGTTGGTCCTGGTCAAGACCTACGATCGGTTTCACGGACGCCAACGGGCTCGGGTGCTCGTCGGCGGCGAGGAACTGGGCGTTTGGTACGAGCCGGTTCAGGACCGCGAGCGACGATGGGCAGTGGGTTGGTTCGCGGCGCGAGTGCCCCCAAAGCATCGCGGGCCCATCGCGCTTGCGATAGACCCGCCTCCCGGCACCCCGCTGTGGAGCGTTTCGAGGATGGAGATCAGCGTCTGGAGCGACTGACGCGTCGGCGGACCAACGCACCGAGGCCCACGGCCAACGCGGCAAAGGAAACCGGCTCGGGCACCGCCTCGATGTTGTCGACGCCCATTTCGGCTTCGATCGGCTCACCGGTTGCATCCGGGGCGCCCGCATCGTGTCGAAGCATGAACGATTGGACGTTGGACATCAGGGCCGCATAGGTGGTGGTCCCCAATGCGAGAGTCAGATCCGACTCCAAGAGCGAAAACGTGGTCCGAGTCCAGTCGGTCAGCGCTGGAAGGGCGAAACTCGTCGTCGAAGTCCAACGGGCTCCTTCGGTCGAGAAAAGTACGGCGCGCACTTCAAGGTCTTTGTCCGTGGGGTTCCGCAAGTCCACGGAGACGGCCGTAACCCCTGCCGAAGCATAATCGCCTGCCCATTGAGACGCGTTGAACGCGCCGAGGCGTGAGCCGGGTCCGGATGCGCCCGCGCTCGTCAGCCGCAAGAATCGGTCGCCCGCCCCCATGGGGCCGCCGTCGGGCACGTTCGTGGGGCCCGTGCCACCGGTCCAATTCATGACCGTGCCGTCCTGAAAATCGTCGAGTTGACCCGCAACAATCTGGGCCGAAGCGCTAAACGCTGCACATGTCGCCGCAAGGGCACCAACCAGTCTTTTCACTTGATCCTCCAAGTTGGCCGCCGCTCCTCAAACGGGAGCGATCGTCGCCAACCAACCAAGATCAACTATGGCACATGCAATCGTCGTCTGGCGATAGGTAGGCGGACAATTCTTCGAGAATTCCTCCGGCCTTCTCATGCGCGCGCTTCGCGTCCTCGAACGACATGCGCGGATTCTCGTGTCGGAGGCCCTTCGTCGCCAGGATCAGGTCGAAGAACTGGGTGTTCTGCGTCAGTCCGGCCACGAGTTCCGAGCCGGGCCCGAACCCGGTGACCAAGACGTGGTCGGCGGTGTGGTTGCCGCTCGTCCATGTGACCTTGTTGTGGTTGCCCAAGATCATGCCGAGCACGGACGACAGACCGCCGAAGAACGACGAGTCGCCGAACGGCGACTTGCCGTCGAGCATCGAAACGATGGCGTCGGCTTCCTTCGCGCTCAGCTTGAACGCCAAGCGGTCCTCGATCACGTCCTGAACGTGGCCGCGCGTCTTGTTCTCGCGAAGCAACGGAATGAGCACGTCGTAGGACGCCCGGAAGTTCGACGCCGACTTCAGTCCTGCGGTGGAATCGAAGTACTCGTCGCCCGCGCCATTGAGCGAGGGCCCGCCGCATGCGTGGTCGGCCGTCGCGATGACCAGCGTGTCGCCATGCTCCTGGGCGAAGTCGAAGCACACGCGCAGCGCATCCTCTCCCGCCACCTGATCCCAGAACATCCCCGCGAGGTCGTTCCCGTGCGCGGCGTGGTCCACCTTGCCCGCCTCGACCTGGAGCAGAAACCCGTTTCGGGCGCCCTTCAGGTTGTCCAGTGCGCAAGCCGTCATCTCGGCGAGCGTCGGCACGGTCCGCCGAAGTTCGGGGTCGTTGTTGCGGTCCACGGTGAACGGGACGTGGCTGTCGCTGAAGATGCCCAGCAGCTTGTCCCCGCGCAATCCTGCGATCTCGTCGCGAGTCTTGACGACCTTGAACCCACGTTTGGCGAACTCGGCATAAATGTCCTTCTTGTCCGTCCTCCGCTGGGGGTTGAAGAAGCGGTCCCCGCCCCCAAAGAACACATCCACCCCGCTGTCGAGGTACTTCTCGGCGATCAGGGGCTGAAGGTCTCTGCTGACGCACGAGACGGCAAAGCCTGCCGGCGTGGCGTGGGTCATCGTCGTCGTCGTGACAAGGCCGCATTTGACGCCCGCTTCGCTCATGATCTTGGTGAGCGGTTTGAGTTCGGTGCCGTCGGGATAGATGTTCAGCTGGCCGTTCCAGATCAGCCGACCGGAGCCCCAGGTCGAGGCGGCGGCGGAAGAGTCGGTGACCACGGAACTCAGCGACCGCGTGTCCTGGAGTCCTACTGCGTAGCGCGGGTCCTTCAAGACCTCGGCCCACAGGCTGTGCTTGCCGTCGGTCATCTGGCGGAAGTGGTCCACCATGGTCGGCACGCTCATGGCCATGCCGTCGAAGACGAAGAAGATGACGTTCTTCGGTCGCCTACCCCTCGGAAAGCGAATCTGCTGGCCCCTTGCCTGTGCGATGGCGAGCGGGGAGACCAAACCAACGGCGCCGGCCGCGCCGAGTCCGAGAAGTTGGCGGCGAGAGAGCTTCATGCTCCTCCAAGTTACCGCATGAGAGCGTCCGCCAAACCTTCCTTACAGAATGCTAACGTGGCGCCAGCGCCTTGAGGATCGCCTCGTCCAACTTCGCCTTGGGCGTCTCGCCGGTCCATTGCGCCACGATCTGACCATCGCGCACGAGGAACATGGCGGGAACGGACGTGACGTCCCACTCGGACCAGCGCCCGTCCGTGGCGTGCACCACGGGGCCATCGAACGGCTTGCCCGCGAGGTATCGGTCGAGAGCCTTCTTGTCCTGATCAATGCTCACAAAGAGCGTCTCGAAGCCCCGGTCGGCATACGTCTTGCGCAGCTCGTTCAGCGTCGGCCGCATCTTCTTGCACGAGGCGCACCAGGTCGCCCAGAACTCGATGAGGACGACCTTGTCCGTAAACGCCGGGCGGTTCCACATCTTGCCCGAACCGTCCCGGAGGTTCAGCAGGGGCATGGGCCGGGGAAGCGGCGGCGTCTTGGCTTGTTGGGGCGGCATCGCGAGGGCTGCCGCCGCGATCAGGGTCAAGCTAAAGGCCAAACGAGACCCCCAGTCCCACGTACTTGGTTCGCGCGAGGATTAGGCTCGTCGAGAACTTCGGGCCCAGGTGCGTGAACAGCAGGTGCGTGTAGTCGCCATCGTTGATCGCCTGAAAGGTGAACGAGTCGCCCACCATCACGTTCGCCCCGAAGGGGAAGGCGACCCGCCGCGTGTGGGTCGAGAACTTGGCGCTCAGAAAGGGGGTGATCGGCGCGTTCTGCACGTCCTTGGCCATCGTCAAGAACACGGCCTGACCCTTGGGCGTGCTCAACCGATCGGCCGTGATGCCCAGCACCACGCTCGGAAAGGCGTCCCTTTCCGGCGTGATGAACCACGTTCCCCGAGGCAAGATCGGCGTATCGCCATCGCTCTTGCTGAAGAAGCCGCCGAGGTCTTGGTTGATCTTCGGCCAATCGGAGGGGCCCTCCTGGCCGCCGTTGCGCTCGATGCCTAGGCTCAGGCGGGGCGTCACGCGGTAGTCCAAGGTCGCTCGGAACCGGGCTGCGCGTTCGGGGACCGACACGAAGCGCACCGAAGAGGTCCAAAGCGAGGGCAACTGCCCATCGGCAAGCAATCGAGCCTCGCCCGCGCACCCCGCGCAGGTCGGCATCAGCCTCTTCTTGCCGCCCTTCGCATCCACCGAGACCGACGCAACGAGTTTGGCGATGCTTGGCGCAGCTTCCACGGAAGCTGAGAATCCGGCCGGATCTTTGGCAAAGTCGGTCTCACAGCCCGCGCAGCAGAAGTAGAAACGCACGCCTGCGTGATCGGCGAAGCCCGAAGCCAGTGCGGGATTCTTGATCGGCGTCTTCATGACCGGACAAGAGGTGCCCTCCCGCTGGGCGTTGCGGGCCAGATCGGTCGGTGCGGCATCGAATCGCGTGGCCGATTCCGCCGATTCGAACGCGTAGAGGATGCCCTTGTGCAGGCGGGTGGCCTTGGCGTCTGCGGCTGCGACGCGGTTACCGGTGATCGGGTCGAACATGAACACCCCGATCGCAGCATTGCCGGCTGAGGCCGCTTCGATGAACTGTTCGGGAGCGGCGATGAACCGGTCGTCGCAGCCGTCGCAACACAAATGAAACTCGATTCCGTTGTAGCGGACAACGAGGTCGGCTGGTGCGGCGACGGCGTTGCCCATCACGGGGCAAACCAATGGCAACGTTGTCTGGACCGGAGTCTCGGCCGGCCAGAAGAGCGTGACGATCGGCAGCATCCCGCTATTGTGCACCGATTCGAGAGGCCTCGCTAGGCCGCGCGGGTGTTCAGGCTGAGCCTCTCGGCGATCATCTGGCGGTAGTGGATGGAGCGGTTGCGACCCTGTCGTTTGGCCTCGTAGAGGGCCTCGTCGGCCTGGTCGATCAGCTTCTTGGCGTCGGTCAACCGCCCGCTGGCCGTGGCCACGCCGAAGGATGCCGTGACGGCCGAGTACTTGAAATCCTCCGATTCGAGCGCGAGACGATAGACCTCGGCCCGCTCGAACGCAAGCTCGGCGCCGACGTTCGGCAGCACGATGACGAACTCCTCGCCGCCGTAGCGAGCGGGGTATTCGCCGACGTTCGAACTCCGCTGGAGCACTTCGGCCAGGATACGCAGCACGTGGTCGCCTGCGGTGTGGCCGTATTTGTCGTTCAGGTTCTTGAACCGGTCTACGTCCAGGATGATCAGAGAAAGCGGGTTCTCGGTCCGCAAGTGCTTGGCGAACTCTTCTTCAAAGAGGGCTTGGAACGCGCGGCGGTTGCGGAGACCCGTCAGAGCGTCGGTCACAGCCAGGTGCTCGAGCTGCTTGTTGGCGTCCTGAAGCTTCAGTCGCTCGCGTTCCAGCTCCATGGCGATCTCGTTGAGCCGCCGCATGCTGGCCTCGGATTGCTGCATGGCTTCTTTGCGCAGCGTGATGTCCACATTGGCGCAGATGGCGCCACGCACCGCGCCGTCGAGACCGCGAAGCGGGAAGATGTTGACCACCATGTGGCAGGTGTGCCCATCGGGCCGCTTCATGGCCCATTCGACCCCTTGCAGCACCTCGCCGCGCAAGACACCTTCCAGATGGTTGCGCGCCCAAGGCTTCTTCGACTTGGAGCGAAACACGTCCCACACTTGCCGATCCACGGCCATGAAGGGCTGGGTCTGGAACAGGTCTTCGGACTCGCGGTTCCACTCGCGGATGCGGAACTCGTGGTCGAACGTGAAGCACGCGATCGGCAACCCGTCGAAGAGTTCCTCGAACCGCTGCGTCGCGGTCATCAAGAGCTTCTGGGCGTCGCTCAGACGCGTCTGCGTTTCCGACGCGATTCGGTGCGCCGCGGCGACGCTGGCTTCCAACGCGATCACCCGGCGGGCGTGGTTGATCCGCGACGCGAGGTCGTCCTTGTCGATCGGCTTGGGCAGAACGTCGTCGACACCCGCATCGAGCGCCAGCAACCGGTGGGTTTGGTTGTTGCGCATCGCGGCCACCATGAAGTAGGTGTAGGGCCCGCCGAGCGCACGAACGGCCTTGCACAACTGGATGCCATCGAGCTTCGGCATGATCCAGTCGGAGATGACCACGGGATAGTAGCGGTCGCGGAGCAGCTTGAGCGCCGATTCGCCCGAGTCGGCGGTTTCCCAACGACAACCCGTTCCCTCGAGCTCCGCGACGAGCACGTCCCTCGCCGCCGGATCGTCGTCGACGACCAGCACGGTGAGCGGCTGCTCCATCAGTTCGGCGTGGCTGTGGGTCATACGGTCTCGGTGCCTTCGTGCGCCGTCGCCAACGGGAACGAGTCCCTGCCCGGCAATTGCGTCATCCTAAATGTTGGAGGGCCGTCGGAGCATTCATCCCGCAGGAATTACCGGCTTGTGCCATCGGGACGGTCAACGTGGTGAATCCTCGGGAGCCGACCGAACGTATGGAAGGAATACCACAGCAAACCGGATCGGTCCCCAGGTCGTCTAAGAAGAGGGTCCGCGCTCGGATGCTGAGACGCGAGACTCATCGGACTACTGCTAGCCACTCGGCCGTCCATCGGGCCAGAGGCGAGGCGCATGGATCAAGACAACGGCATCCCAAGCTACTTTGGCAAGCTCACTCAGGCTCCCTTGCTGGACGCCGAAGAGGAGAAAGTGCTCACCGTCGCCGCTCGCGGCGGCGACATGGAGGCGCGGCAGCGCCTCATCGAGTGCAACATGCGGCTCGTGATCAACGTGGCGAAGTCCTATCGAAGCCGCTCGATTCCGTTGGAGGACCTGATCCAAGAGGGCGCGATCGGCCTGATGCACGCGACCGAGCGCTTCGACCCCGAGCGCGGATACCGTTTTTCGACCTATGCGACCCACTGGATTCGCCAAGCCATCAGCCGCGCGATCGACAACAAGTCCAAGGCGATTCGCTTGCCCACGCACATTTCGCAAAGCCTGCGCAAAATCGAGCGCGAACGCGCACGATTGACCCGCGAGACGGGACAGGAACCGACCCTCGAGCAGATCGCGACGGGTCTGGGCATCTCGGCCGCCCGGGTTCAAGCTTTGATGCAGACGTCTCAAGAGGTGCTGAGTTTGGACATGGCCGTGGGCGAGAGCGGCAACACGACCCTTGGTGGCATGATCCGCGACGAAGCGACCGACGACCCGGAAGCGGCGGCGATTTCGCAAGAAGCCGCCGATGAGTTGCGCGAGATCATCGACCAGCTCAGCGAACGCGAGAGGCGAATCATGCGCCAGCGGTTCCATCTCGATTCGCCGGATGACCTGGACAAGGACCTTTCGAAGGACCTGAGCCTCTCGCGGGAACGCCTCCGCCAAATCGAACTTCAGGCGATCAAGAAGTTGCGATTGCTGGCCCAACGAAGGCGGTTGCGCGACATCCCGAGCTAGTGCGTCGGGCGCCAGCGGTTCACGGGGAACCAGATGAACTCGGACTTTCCGATGACGTTCTCGCGCTTGGCAAGGCCCCAAACCCGCCCATCCGAGCTGTAATCCCGGTTGTCGCCCATGAACAGCAGGTGGCCTTTCGGAATCTTGGCCGCAGGGCTCTCCAGCAATTCGGTCGCCATCTCGGGTGTGGTGGCCTGATACCGCTCGGCGACCATGCCGTGAGCGTTGGCGACGTCCCCGAAGTAGACCACGGGCCAGAACTCGCCGTTGCGTTCGACCAGTTTGAAGTTGCGCTTGATGCGGAACGACTGCTCGCTCTCGGTCTGCGGCGAGCCGTCGGCGTTCAGGTACGACACGAACGACTCGTCCACGCGTTGTCCGTTCCGGTAGAGCACGTCGTCCCGGATTTCGATCAGGTCGCCTTCGACGCCCACGCAACGCTTGATGAAGTCGATTTCAAGGCCCTTCTGGTAGTCGTACAGGGCGTAGTCGGGCGGGCGGAACACGACGATGTCGCCGACCTTCGGGTCCGAGTAGCGGTACACGGCCTTGTTGGCGACGATGTAATCCTGCAACTGCAGCGTGTTGAGCATCGAGCCGCTCGGAATCTTGAACGTTTGGATGCCGAACGGCCGGATGAGCATGAACACGAACACGCCCGCATAGACGATCGCGTCGAAGACTTCGTTGAAAATGCGCGCAAAGGCGAACAGACCGGTCCGCTTGTGCGCGGGCGTGTTCCTCAAGATGGGGAAGAGCGCGATGCGCAACACCGTACACACGGCAACGACCATGAGCACTTGGCTCAGGGGGGTGCGCGCGAGCTTGTCCACCATGTCGCTGCCCGCAGGTGGGGCAGCCGTTTGCGCGAGGAACGAGATCACCTGTTTCGCCTAACCCCCGCGCTAGCGGCGGAGTTCCTTGAGGCGGGCCTTCTTGCCGACCTTGTCGCGGAGGAAGTAGAGCTTGGCGCGGCGAACCTTGGAATGCCGCGTGATCTCGAACTTCGCCACGTTCGGCGAGTGGACGGGGAACGTGCGCTCGACGCCGACGCCGCTGGCGATCTTGCGGACCGTGATGGTCTCCGCGATGCCGCCGTGCTTGATGGCGATGATCGTGCCTTCGAACTTCTGAATGCGCTCTTTGCCGCCTTCGCGGACTTTCACGTGGACGATGACCGTGTCGCCCGGGCGGAACGCGGGGAGATCGGTCTTGATCAGGTCCTTGACCACGGACTCGAGGATGGCTGCCTTCGACATGTGTATTCCTGGGCCAGAGGCCGAGGTCGGTGCGGGACCGGCACGGCTTGGCGGGCGACGCTCTGGTCGCGACCTAAGATGATAGCCGATTCGAGTCGCCCTTTTCCAGTCGGACCCGGGTCAAAAGGTCGGGACGTCTCGTGCGCGTGGACTTGAGGCTCTCCTGCCGCCGCCACTCGGCGATGGCCTTGTGGTCGCCTGAAAGGAGCACCTCCGGCACCGCCAACCCCTCGTACTCGGGCGGGCGCGTGTAGTTGGGCGGGCCGAGCAGCCCATCGCCCGAGTGGCTGTCCTGCTCCAGACTGCCCGGGTCGCCGAGAACCCCCGGCACCAGACGGCCCACGGCATCCGCCATGACCAAGGCCGGCAACTCGCCGCCGGTCAGGATGTAATCCCCGATGCTGAGGCGGTGCGTGGCGTGCCGCCGGACGAACCGCTCGTCGAAGCCCTCGTAACGCCCGCAGGCGAACACGACGTGTTCGAATCGGCTGAGTTCGCAGGCGACTTCCTGCGTGAACGGATGGCCGGCGGGATCGGTAGCGACGACCGCAGATCCTTCGGTGGGTTCGAGGCTGGCGAGGGCCAACGCGAGGGGCTCGACCTTCATCAGCATCCCCGGCCCGCCGCCATACGGCGTGTCATCCACGGTGCGGTGCCGGTCGTAGGCAAAGTCGCGAGGGTCGGCCACTTCGACCGAGATGAGGCCCCGCTCCACGGCCCGCCCCAGCACGCTCGTGCCGAAGCACGCGCGAACGAGGTCCGGGAACAGGGTGACGAAGCCAAAGCGCACGCGCCGATGGTACCGGTTAGCGCGTGAGTCCGATGCGGAACGTGGTCAGCGTGGGCTCGTCTGGCTCGTCGTAACGGGCGACTTCGTCCACGCGGCCGGGACCCCGCCGCAGGGCCGCGAAGAAGTCCTCCAACAGGTCGGAGGACTCGCACTGGGCGAAGCCTTCGACGGCTCCATCGCGGCGGTTCCAGACTTCGCCGGCCAGGCCGCGCAACGTGGCCTCGCGCAGGACATGGGCTCGAAAGCCCACGCCCTGCACGTGGCCGCGCACGATGAACCTAGCGGCCCGTGGCACCGTTCGGCAGACGGCTCTCCTGTGCGGCCAGGATTCGATCCACGACAGCCTCGCGGTCAGCCGCTCCGTGGAAGCAATCGGGACCGTGGTTGTGCGCCGTGTGGATGAAGAACGGGAACGCCTGAGGCGAACTCGCCGCAGCGGGTGCCGCCACCTTCGGGTTGAGGATGTCTTCGATCCGCCGCGCGCTCTCGGCGAAGTGCAACCGCGACGCCGCATCCGTCGCCCGCTTCGACGCCGACTCGGACGCCTTCTGCAGGTCCGTCAACTTGGATCGCCAGTATCCGGCGGCATCCGTTCGCGTGCGTCCGCTGCCGTTCAGTCGGCCCTCCACGGTGTCCAGATAGGCCCGTTGAAGGTTGCGGCGGAACAGCGAGACGGTCGGCGCGGGCGCGTTCAGTTCGCTCCAAATGGCGGCCTGCACGTCCGCGATCACCTCGGGCGCCGTGTAGACGTTCGCCGCTCCATGCTGCGCCTGCAGGTCGTAGAGCCGTGTGAACCGCCCCTCGCTGAGCAGGCTCGACATGAGCGAGCGTGGCAGCGAGAGCAACCGGTTCTGGGCCCCCATCGGTTCGATGCGCTGCAGAATCTCGTTGGGCGCGAGCCACGCCGGCGACTGGAACGCATGTTGGGCCAAGAAAGCGACGGCTTCCTTCTGCTTGGCCTTGGGGATCGGGGTGAACACGGCGCCTCCGCGACCGGCGTGGTAGTCGGTCTCGACGATGCCGCCCACATAGCCCGCCACGTGGGCGAGTTCCGTCGAGCGCTGCCCCAGCAGTTCGCCGTACATGGTGGCCAGATAGGAGTAGTCCTCGCCGAACTTGGTGGTCGCTGGGATCAGCATCTTCATGATGCGCTCGATGTTGGCCAGTCCCAGCCCCGTCGCGGCCATCGGGTCGCTGCCGATGTCCTCGGTCTGGGCCATGGGGTCGAGCCCGGGGAAGTTGCCGAACCGCAGGCGCGGGTCGTTGACCTGCCGCGAAGCGATCAGGTCGAGCTGGAACCGCTCGCCTTCGGAAGATCGCGCGTCAATGGGCTTGTAGCCCCACTCGATGGCGAACTTGTCGTAGTGCGAAACGATGGACATCAGCGCGGTGTCGTCTCCCGGTTGGGCGACGTAGTTGAACCTCGCGTAGTCCATGATGCTGGCCGAAAGGCCGTTGGCTCGCGTGAACGCGCCGTCGCGAAGTTGCGCCACGGTGAAGCTCGAGCTGGCCTTGAAGTTGTGCTGGAGGCCCAACGTGTGGCCTACCTCGTGCGCGGCGACATAACGAACCAACTCGCCCATCACGTCCTCCGGCAAGGGAAGCGTCTTCGCTTTGGGGTCCATGTGCCCGACTTGGACGAAGTACCACGCCTCAAGCAGCTTGAGGATGTCGTGCCAGAAGATGATGTGGGCCGAAATGATCTCGCCGCTTCGCGGGTCGTGAACGTTCGGGCCCATCGCGTTGGCGACGGGTTGCGGCGCCCAGCGGATGACGTTGTACCGCGCGTCTTCAGGGTGCCAATTCGGGTCCTCTTCAAGGGTCGGCGCGTTCTTAGCTTGGATGGCGTTCTTGAACCCGGCCTGCTCGAACGCGGGCTGCCAGTCCTCCACGCCCTTCTTGATGTACGACCGCCATTGCTCGGGAACCTCGCGGCTGATGTAGTACACGATGGGCTTGACCGGCTCGCTGACCTCGGCGGTCGGGTCCTTCTTCTCCAGTCGGTGCCGGTTGATGAACGCCTGCTCGTCCACGCGGTTCTTGGGCGCACCGTAGACGGTGAAGCCACGCGTGAAGTAACCCACACGAGAGTCGGCCAGCCGCCCGCGCATCGGCGTTTCGGGCAGCAGAATCAAGCTGTAGTGCACCAGGCACGTGGCGGCCGAAGCATCGGAACTGCCGAGCCCGAGCAGGGCGGCAAGCGGGTTCGACTGACCCCGGTTCGCCACCATGAACGTGAGGGTCGAACGCGTCTCGACATTGGTCGGAAAGGCGCGCATGGATTCGACCCAGCTGCGGCTCGGGTCCACGCCCGCACCGCCGACCTGGGCTCGTGCCGAAAAGTCGGGCGGGTCGCTGGTGAACAGGCTGCTGACGTCCACCACGGCCTCACCCTCCTTGCCCTCGGCTTCGACGTTGAACGTCATGATGATCGGGGGGCGCGTGGCGGCCTCGACTGCCTTGGTCAGCGCAGGCCCGGCGTCGCCCGATGACCTCACCGAATAGTCGATCACGTGCAGGTAGATCTTGTTCAGCCTTCGCGAGAAGCGCACCACGCGGTCGCCCACGAATGTGCCGCCGTAGCCTCGGTTGGTCGGCACTTCGGCGATCTCGGTGGACCAGAAGAAGTCCCGGCCAAGCAGGTTCTTGGGAATCTCCCAGTACCACTTGTTCTCAACCTCGTGGACCTTGAACACGCCGGCCTGAGTCTTGGCGTCTTTGGTGACCACCTCCTCGTACGGCTTGGGGTCGCCCGGTTTGCGCTGCAGCTTCGGCGGCTCTTGGGGCTTCTGCTCCTGTTTGGGGGGCTCCTGCTTGGGCGGGTCCTGTTGGGCCCAGCCCGGGGCGGCGGCAAAGGCAAGCCCCACAGCGAGGGCCAGGGTGAAGATGGGTTGTGCTCGTCGAATCAATGCGGATCCTCCAGACGCGAGGCCCCATTTTCGCACCTCGGCAACACGTTGTGCATCGGTGCCCGCAAGATGGAGCGATCGCGTCTGGATTCTTACGTTCGCAAGCGAGGGATTCGTGCCCGGTCGGCGATCAATCCAGCGGCTTCAGCCCGGCCTCGATCTCCGCTCGCCTGGGCTCGAGGAACGGAGGCAGCGCCAGCCGCTCGCCGAGGTGCTCGGGGTCTTCGTCCGACGCGAACCCGGGTCCGTCCGTCGCCAACTCGAACAGAGTCCCCCCCGGCTCCCGGAAGTACAGGCTCTGGAAGTAGTAGCGATCGATCAGGCCCGACGTGCGAAAGCCCATCCCTTCAAGGACGCTTTGCTTGGCCAGCAGTTCGGCCGTATCCGCGACCCGGAACGCCACGTGGTGCACCCCGCCCGCACCAAGCCGACCCGTCATCTCGAACTCCTCCGAGACCAGGCGAACCCGGCCGTACGTCCCGTTCAGCGCCTCCAGCGTCGAGTCGTCCTTGGCTTGGTAGCCGAGCACTTCCTGCAAGACGCCTGCGGTCGAGGTGGGTCTCAGGCTGGCCAGATCCACTCCAAGGATGCCGACGATCGCGGCTTCCGGAGGGGCGACCTGCGTCCAAGGCTGCGACTGGACCTCGCGTCCTGCGACCTCTTCAAGCTCCAAGCGCTGGCCTTCGGGGTCCATGAACAGGATGGAGCCCTCGCTCGGAAACAGCTCGACGCCGTGGGAGGTCAGCCGCTCGCGCCAGTACTCTGCGGAGCCGTCGGGGATGCCGAACGTGGTCAGCGTGGCGAACCCAAGTCCGGGTCGGTTCGCACTGATCAGCGGCCAATCGAAGAACGTCATGTCCGTTCCGGGGCTGCCCGCCTTGTCCGCGTAGAACAGGTGGTAGGCCTTGACGTCGTCTTGGTTGACGCTCCTCTTGACGAGGCGGAGCCCCAAGACGCCCGTGTAAAAGTCCCGGTTGTTCCGGATCTTGGCGGTGACGGCGGTGACGTGGTGAATGGAATGCGAGTTCATGGCTGATTCAACCCGAGCCTGGGGCGTTGGGTTCGCAAGGGGAGGCGTAGGGCATGGCTGAGGGCTTAGGCCTTCCGGACCACAACGGGCTGGCCATCGGCGTGCGCGCGGAGCGTCCAGACGTTCCCGTCTCGATGGGCGGTGGCGCCTTGGACGTGGAGCGGAGCGTCCGAGTCGAGCCGGATCGCTCCTCCGAGGAGCCCTGTCCCGAACTCGATCCGGTCCCTGCCTGCTTCAAGGAGTTCTCGGGGCGATTCCAAAACGCGTATGCCCCCGATCTGCATGCCGAAGGGCAGAACAACCGTACGGCGCGCGGGCAACGTTGTGCCTTCCAGTACCGGACGACCCACGTGGCTGAGGGCGAGGGGCTTCAGTTCGTGGTCGAGGTTGCCCAAGAGCAACACCCGCTCGCCGGCAACGTTGGCCGCAGACGTGACGATCACCCCTTCGTTGGGTGCGCCCGCCTGCCAAGCCGGAACTCCGGCGACCCGCGCCAACATCCGGCCGGAACAAGCGCATGTGGCACGGATGGTTGCACGTCAGCAGAACGGCCTTGCCGCTCCCAACGTCGGTCTCGATGCCGCAAACGGTGGGCCGCCCCACGTATCGAGCGAAAACGCCGGGGTGGTCGGCAAACTCGAAGGCCCGCCAGACCCGGACCTCCGGACCCTTTGCCCAACCGGACGACTGAACGGAAACGTGATAGTCGCTGGTGGCGAACAGCGGGCCGACCGGCTCGACGCCCAACGCATCGGCCAGCACGCGGCAAGGCCTGCCCTCCATGTCCATCGTAGGGAAGTCGCCATAGACGAGCAGGCGGCCGCCGGCCCGTACGTACGCCGCCAGCTTTACCTGGAGCGTTGCGTCGGCGTAGCGGGCGAGAACCACGGCAAGCGCGGGCGTCTTTCGGTGGTCCAAGTCCGCATACTCCAAGTCGCACGCGCCAAAACGGTAGCCGGCGAACAACATGGCGCGGGTCAGCGTTTGAAGTGGCTCGCGGATCCACTCAAGGCTCTGCACCAGCTCCCGCATCGGCCCGTCGCGGTGGAAGTCGGTTCGGTAGTAGCTTGAGACAAACCCAATGCTGAGTCCATCCCGCTCCTCGTCCATGTCGGCCAGCCACGGGCCCAGCGTCGCCACGGTTCGGTTGGTGAGGGCAAGGTCGTGGTAGCGTTCGGTGCAGACCCCTTCGGGAGAAAGGGGAGCCGCGAATCCGTGCCGCTCGCCCGTGAACGCGATGCGGTCGTTGCCGTCGCCGACGGGTTCGGGCAACAGGGGGTTGACCCCTCCGGCCAGCAGGTAGTAGTTCAGTAGGCGATGGCCTTGAACAGCGCTCAGCTTCACTTTGAGGTCCGCCGACGCCCCGGATTGACGCACCGCTCCCGTCTCGCCGTAGTCGCCGGTGCCCACCTCAAACTCCAGCGTCGTTTGGGGTTGGTCGGGCAGGTGTACAGACTCCATGAACGCGTTGATCGTGTAGAGGTCCTGGAAGTTGTCACGCAGCAGTTCGCCAAAGTAGTGGTCGGACCCGGAGAGATAGCCTGGCGCTTGCGTGTACGCCTCGCGCAACTGATCGATGCCGATCGGGAACGTCCGTCCGTTGCCTCCCCCAGTGCCGTGGATGTTGACCAGGAAGGGCACGTCGCGGACACCCGCCTCCTCGGCAAAGGAACGCAACCCTGCGACGTACCGGGCGATCCGCGATCGGGAGTACGCGCCGTAGTCGCGGTGGAACGCCAGGGCAAAGGCGTCGGCGGGTGACCGCATGGCCCTGGCTCGAGCGACCGGGTCGGCCAGATCGAATGGGTAGCGCTCCTGCAACTCCCGCGCACTGTATCGGTTGGCCAGCCACGCGGAGAAATCGCAGAGCAAATCCTCCGTGAGGTCGGGTTGGTTGTTCACCCAGGAGAGCATGCCGATTTCGTTGTCCAGTTGGACGGCGATGACGGGCCCCTTCGGATGCAATCGTTCGGCCAGCACCGGCATGACCGCCGCGTACCATCGCCGACAGCACTCCAAGTAGCCCGAGTGGAGGTAGTCGAGCGTCTTCGATCGCGCCCGCTCTCCATCCCACGTGATGGGCACGGCGTCGGGGTGCTTGGAGTACACCCAATAGGGGATGCCCTCGTTCTTCATCTCGGCCATGATGAAGGGCCCGGGACGAGCGACGAACACGAGACCGTGGGCGGTGCAGAGGTCGATGAACGCGCCCAGATCGTTCTCTGGACGAGTGCGTCCGTCGAGGTCGAACCGACCCTCGAAGGGCTCGTGCACGATCCAGGGGATATAGCTGGCGATCACCGTGCAGCCGCATTCCTTGGCCTTCACGATCCGGTCCTCCCAGTCGTTGCGGTCGAGTCGGAAGTAGTGGACCTCGCCGCAGAGCAGCAGCGTGGGCTTTCCATCGACCAGCAGGCGGCGGTTGCGAACCTCGAGCATCGTGCGGATTATGTCCTTCGCACGCTCATTCGGATGCGGCCCTGTATAATGAAGTTCGATGGTAGACGGACATCTACCCATGCTGGAGCGGGACCGACGTCCGCTCCGCAGCCTGTTCCTCGATTTGAACTCGTACTTCGCCTCGGTCGAGCAACAGGAACACCCCGAGTTGCGCGGCCGCCCGGTCGGCGTCGGTGCCGTCGAAGCCGAGAGCGGCACGATCATCGCGGCCTCCTATGAAGCCAAAGCGTTTGGCGTCCGGACCGGAACCAAGGTGGGCGAGGCGCGCCAACTGTGCCCAGAAATCGTGTTGGTCCACGGCAACCACAAGACGTACGCGGCCTACCACAACGCGATCCTCAAGGCCGTCGAAGACGTGTTGCCCGTAGAGAAGGTGCGGAGCGTGGACGAAATGTCCTTCCGGCTGATCGGCGAGGAGGCCGAGCCCGCGCGTGCCATCGAACTCGCCAAGGCGCTCAAGACGATCATCCGCGAGCGTGTGGGCGAGTGTCTGCGGTGCTCGATCGGCATCGCTCCGAACACGTTTGTGGCCAAGCTGGGCACGGAGATGCAAAAGCCCGATGGCCTGGTTCTGATCGAAGGGCACGCACTGCCCGATCGGCTCGCATGCCTTCGCCTGACGGACTTCACGGGAATCAACCGACGCATGGAGATTCGGCTCCAAGCCCAGGGCATCTTCACGGGTGCCGACCTGTGCCGCGCGAGTCAGGACCTCCTCCATCGCGCGTTCGGTTCGGTGATCGGCGAGCGGTGGTGGTATCTGCTCCGTGGCTACGAACTGGTCGAGGAGCCCACTCAGCGGCGGACGCTCGGGCATTCCCACGTGCTGCCGCCCCGCTTGAGGACCGAGGAGGGAACCCGGGAAGTCCTGCTCAGGCTCCTTCACAAGGCCGCTGCTCGCCTGCGATCCGAGGGTCTGTGGGCCGAGGGGATGGCCGTCAGCGTGCGCGGCATCCGGCAGAACTGGTCGTTCAAGACGCGCATGCCGCCGACTCAGGACACGCACACGATGCAGGAACACGTCCTGAAGGCCTGGCCACAGCGAACGTTCGCCGCGCCGATCCAAGTCGGCGTGACCTTCTACGACCTCAAGCCCTCGGCCGAGGTGACGCCGAGCCTCTTCGACTCGACGGTCGAACGGGCCGACCTGAGCCGAGCGGTGGACAAGCTCAACCACAAGTTTGGGAAGAACTCCGTGTTCCTCGCCGGCATGGAGCACGCCAAAGACACCGCGCAGGAGCGCATCGCGTTCAACAAGACGCAACTGTTCAGCGAAGGAAAGGACGACAACGTGGTCGAGTAAAGCAATCGGGGCGCGACCGAATGGCCGCGCCCCGTCGCGTTGGATGGATCGCTTACTTCTTCGACTTGGCGAGGCTGGTGATCAACACGTGGCCCGTGCCCGGATCGAACTCGATGTCCACATCGAGCACGTCTCGCATGAACGAGAGCGGGACGATCGTGCGGTTCCGATCGAGGAAGCTGCCGCGCTCCAGATCGAAGGAGAGTCCGTCGATCATGGCCGTCTTCTCGCCGATCTTGAGCCAGATGCGCTTGCCGTGGGCTTCAGCCGTAACGACCTTGGCGTCGTGGTGCCACTGGACGTTGCCGCCCGAGTGCTCGACGAGGTGGCGGAACGGCGTGAGCGGAATGCCTTCCTCGATGCGGGGCTCGACGTCGAACTTGACGATGCTCGAATCCAGCAAGATCGTGATGGGGCCATCGGCCAGACGCGTGCCCTTGGTGATTCCGACCCGCGCGAGGGTGTTCGTTGTCACCGCAACCGGGCTGGCGACATTGATGGTGGTGGGAATCGCCACCGTGCGCTGACCCGTGGGAGTCATGTTCTGCGCGCCCGCCGCGGTCGTGTTACCGATAGTGCTCGGCTTCACGCCGCTCAGGGTGTCGTTGCCCTGGGCGTTGACATCGTTGGCTGCCGTCGTGGGCCGCGTGGTGGGCGGAGTGCCCTGCGGCGGTCGAACCACGGCTTCCGTGTTGCCGGCTCCCGAGTTCTTGACCGTCGTGTTCGTTTGGTCGTTGGTGGGCGGCGTCGTCGTCGGAGGATCGGTCGGCTTGAGCTGGATCGGAATCACGCGATCGGTCCGTCCGCCGGGGTTGTTCACGAACACGCGGGTCTTGCGCGTCTTGAACGTGTTGCTCGTCTCGTCAACGATCCAAGCCTCGACATCGTGCCAGCCGTTCTTCTCGCGGGTGGTGTCCCACGTGTAGGTGTACGGCGGGAAGTTCGTCGTGAACTTCCACTGCTCGTTGACGAAGAAGCTGATGTAGGGCGACTTGAACGTCCGCCCAAAGCCCACGTCAATCTTGACCAGGCCCTGAACGGTCTGCCCGACGGCCGGCGCCTTGAGATAGACCGCCGTTTGGGTGTGGTCCTCGATGGTGATCACCGACGATTGCGAACCGAGCATCTTGCCGGCCTCGTCGTAGAGGATGACCTCGACGCGGTTATCGCCCGCAGCCAGGGTGCTGAGGTCGATCGTGAAGTTCGACTCGCCGGCCTTGATCTCCGGGTTGGCGTCGCGCGTGGCGACCGACTTGCCGTTGACGCGAAGTTCGATCATCGCGGCTGCGGCACCGTCGTACTTCACGGTGATCGTGGGGCTGTTGAGCGCCCGGCTGATTCGAATCACGGCGTCGTTGGCCACCGCGAACGCTGAGGACGTCGCCATCGCCATCCCCGCGAGCAAGCACATTCTGCTGAGTGTCTTCATTCGTCTATACCGCTCCATCCATTCGTCGGCAAACGATCCGCTCTGCGGACTTCGCTCTGTTTTACACCATTCTTGGCCGGAATCCACTCGATTTCACTGAAGTTTGTGTGGAAAACGTCGTCGAAGGGTAGCCTTTGAACCATGTTGGCCCTGCTCATCGCTGGAATCGCCCTGGCGCAAACGCCGCCAGCAACGACTCAATCGGGAGGCTTGCTCGCCTACGTGAACCAATCCGACGACACTTACGAGGCTCGCATCGGGGAGCCCTACGATGGCTGCACCCAGATTCAAATGACATCGCACACGTGGCGCGGCATCCCTTGGAAGCACCGCATCGTGGTCGTCGAGCCCGAAAAACCCATCGAGCCCGCCAGCGACTTGGGCTACCTGCACATCACGGGGGGCGACCCCAACGCGGCCGATCTGGCTCTGGCTCGGCGCATCGCCAACCTCTCGGGGCTCCCGGTGCACATCCTCTTCGACATACCCAACCAGCCGCTGTTCAACGGCCTGAAGGAGGACGCGTTGATCGCCTATACGTTCCTTCAGTACATCGAGGACGGCGACGGGGACTGGCCGCTCCTTTATCCGATGGTCAAGTCCACGGTCCGAGCGATGGATGCCGTGGTCGCCCACACCAAGACGCGGCGCTTCATCCTGAACGGGGCGAGCAAGCGAGGCTGGACCACGTGGCTGGCGGGCGCCGTCGGCGACCGACGCGTTGTGGGCCTCGCGCCCATGGTGTACGACAACCTGAACCTGGTCGCCCAGATGCTGCGTCAGGCCGAGACGTTTGCGGGTGGGCACAGCGAACAGATCTCCGACTACGCACGAGCAGGCCTGTTGGAGAAGATCGCGTCCCCCAAAGGACAGGAACTCATCGCCCATGTGGATCCCTTCGCCTACCGGCGCGCCTTGGAGGTCCCGAAGCTCATTCTCACCGGTTCGAACGATCCCTATTGGCCCGTGGACGCCATGACGATCTACTGGGACGCCCTCGGCGGGCGGAAGTCGGCTCGCGTCGTCCCCAATGCGGGGCACGACCTGGGCAGCCAGGATCAGTGGGTTCCCACGCTCGCCGCGTTTGGCCACGCACTCGCGACCGACGGTGGATTCCCAACCGTTCGTTGGACTTGGTCGGATCGCACGCTGACGATGGATGGATTGCGGCAACACGTAGAGTCGGCCCGCATGTGGGTGGCCGAGAGCGACACCTTGGACTTTCGCGGCTCGACGTGGCACGCGATCGGCGCTCAGAAAGGAATGCGGCGCACCTCGATCTCGTTGCCCGCGGGTCGCAAGAACCAAGCCGCGTTCGGGGAACTGGCGTTCAAGGTGGCCGGGATCGAGTTCTCGCTCACCACAGCGCCAAAAGTGTTTCCTGTTGCGCGTTGAGTCCAGTCTTTGACGGTTTTTTGACGATGGTGGTGGATAGTCGGACAGTGCGGTCCTCGTTTGCGCACCACCCCACAACGGCCCGGCTTCACCGCCGGGCCCAAATCACACCCTAACAACGGACTTGTCTACGTGTGATTCAAGGGCCGCGGTGAACAGCCGGTGGCTCATCCGCGCCTCTTCCGGCTTGGCGCACCCAAACGGTGGTTGTGAACCCGAAGCTTCCACCATGAAGGCCGCCCACATCTGGAGCAGCGCATCGGAGAACCCGAACTCGAAGATGCCGCCCGAGATGGTCTTGTGCGCGGAGGCGTAGCCAAGGTCCTCGGTTCGCCACTCCTGCGGCGTGCCGGGCTCGTAGCGGAGCGTCTCCAGCGTCTTGGGGCGTTTCGTCGAATAGCGAACCGAAGCGCGCGTACCTTGCACCTCGATGAACCAAGTGTTCGTCTCCCCGGGCGCGATCCGTTTGGTTTCCAGGATCATCGGGAAGTTCTGTTGCCCGTCCGTCCCGTCGCAGACCAGCAGGGCGTTGTCCCACGTGTCGCACGGGGCGGTCCCTCCTTTGCCGTCCGGTCGCTCGGGGACGATGTTGCTCAGTACCGCCCGGACGTCCAAAGGCAGCCAGCCGAGCCGGAAGGGCAGGTGGACGACGTGGAGACCCAGGTCGCCCATGCAACCGTATTCGCCGTTCCGAGCACGCTGCCGCTTCCAGTTGATGGGCTTGAGCGGGTCGAGGTCGGAACTGTGGCGGAACCCGGCATGCACCTGGATGATCTTTCCGAACGCCCCCTCATGGGCGAGACGCACGATGCGCTGCGCGCCGGGATAGAAGGGAAACTCGGAGGAGCACCGCACGAACGTCTCGGGGTGCGCGGCCAAGCAGTCCATGATCGCTTGGTTGGCGGCCAGATCGATGCCGAAGGGCTTCTCGGCGAGTATCGCCTTGCCAGAGGGGATCGCATGGCACAGGACCTCCTCGTGGAGGTCGTGCGGCACCGCGATGTAGAGGGCATCCACCTCCGGGTGCGAGACGACTTCGCGAAAGTCGGGGGTGGAGAGCCGCAGAGCGTGGTGACCCTCGAACCAGGCCCGCGCCTCCGCCGAAGGGTCGGCGATGGCGACGATCTCGGGCTTGGAGATCGGCTCCAAAAGGTGCAGCCACCGGGCCGCCGCACTGGCGAACTCGCGACCCATCAGGCCGCCACCGATCACTCCGAACCGCATCGTGCGCATCACGGCAAGTTACCCGCTGGGTTGGTCTGGCTCGGAGGTGGGACAGAGGACCGAAACCGTGAAATAGAAGGTTGCTCCGACTCCCGGTTCGCCCTCGGCCCAAATGCGGCCACCGTGCCGCCGAATGATGCGTTCCGCAGTGGCGAGCCCAATGCCCTCTCCCTCGAATTCGCTCCGCGAGTGGAGACGATGGAAGGGAAGGAACAGCTTGCCTGCGAATGCGGGATCAAACCCGACGCCGTGGTCCCGGACGTAGAAGGCCGATTCGCCCTGCAACTCGACTTCTCCGAACTCGACGATCCTTGTGGACGAGGGCGACGAGAATTTGACGGCATTCTCGAAGAGGTTGGCGATGACGAGCCGGACGAGCCTGGAGTCGCCAAACGCGGTCAACTCGGGCTGGATTCTCCACTCCATTGCCACCTCCGACCCTTCGTTGATTTCGGTGGCCACCTCCCGGGCTACGGCACTGATGTCGAATCGCGTCCTCTGCAGATCGCTTCGGTTGATGCGGCTCAGGCTGAGCAGCGAATCCACCAACCGTCCCATTCTGACGGCTGCGGCATGGACTCGGTGGAGCAGGTCTTGGCTTTCCTCGCGCAACCTTGACCCCTCTTCGTCGAGCACGATCTGCGCGAATCCTCCAATGGTCCGAAGAGGCCCGCGCAGGTCGTGGGCGACCGAGTAGCTGAACGATTCAAGCTCAGCGTTCAGGGTTCGCAGTTCGGCGGTTCGCTCGACGACACGGCGTTCGAGGGTGTTCCGGTGCCGTGCTTCCGATTGCCTCATGGCTCGGTCGGCCTCTTTGGCTTCGGCGACGGCACACGCCAGAGTCAAGCCGGAGCCCGATAGAACCAGCAGGAAAGAACCCATCACCATCGCAGGGGACATCAGGGCGGCCGGCGTGCCGGGGCCCGGGGCGGCCCAAGCGAAGATGAACCAACCCACCACCAGGTTGGTCGCCGATACCCCGACGACTCCAGAACGCAGCGCAGCCCACAACGCCACTGGAAAGAGGAGGAACTTCACCGGGTAGAGGTCGCCGGCGCCGGTGCGGAAGACCAGTATGCAGACAAGAATGGTGGCGACTTTGGTGGTCAGCAGTTCTGTCCACACGCCCTTCCACCGAGCGCGTGGCTGCGTCAGGTGCAGAGCGAGGGGCGCGACCAGCAGGATGCCAAGCACGTCTCCAATCCACCATGTGCTTGCCACCGAAAGCCAGTTGGAGGCGTTGGCCACCCCGACCAAAGCCAGCAGGCTCGTTCCGACAAAAGCGGCGATCAGCGCTTCCACCAGCATCGCGCATCCGATCAACGCCACGATGTCCTGCGTCCGCTTGAGCTCGGCTCGGAACTGGAGGTGCTCAAGGGCGGTGGCTGCGGCCAGAATCGCCAAGGTCGTTCCCGCCGCGCCGCCGAGCGCCAGGGCGAACCGAGCGCCACCCAACATGGCGCCCAGCGTGGCACCGAGGAGAAGGCCCGGCCAAATGCGCCGTCCCAGCCGTACCATGGCCGCCAGTGCGATTCCAGTGACCGGCCAGAAGCTCGCAACGGTCGAGTCAGGCGGACGCGACGAATAGCCAACGGCCGTCGCCAAGACGGCGGCGGCTGCGATGAGCAGAATGTTCAGCGCCCATCGCGTGGAGCCGACGGCCGGAAAGGCATCGCGCTCCGCAGTTGCGGAAGGGTCGAGGGCTGAAGAGGTTGCCATAGACCTACCCAAAAGGGGTCTAGCCTCATTCTAGCAAGGCCCGAGTGTCACGGCCAGTTCGGCCATCGAAGGGAGAGACGCCTGCGCCCCGGGTCGAGTCGCTGCGAGGGCTCCGGCCCGGTTGGCCATCGCCACAGCGTGTTCGAGCGGCTCGCCCTGGGCCAAGAACAGAGCCAGCGCGCCGTTGAACGCGTCGCCCGCCGCCGTCGTGTCCACGGCGTCCACGCGAATCGAGGGGACGTGGACCTTGCCCGATGGGGTGGCGACCAGGCTGCCGGACGCGCCAAGCGTCATCGCGATCGTTCCCACGCCTCGGGCCAACAGAGCGTCGCACAGCGCTTCAGGGGCGTCGGCCCGTCCCACGAGGAGTGCGGCTTCGGTCTGATTGGGCGTAAGCACGTCCACATGGGCGAGGATCGCATCGTCGAGTGGCTGGGCGGGGGCGGGATTCAGAATCGTGGTCGCGCCTAGAGCCTTGGCACGACGAAGTCCAGCCGCGACAGCCGCAAGAGGCACCTCCAACTGGAAAAGGGCGACGGCCGGCCCGACAGAGTCCACCGCCGACGAGACGGCCTCGGGGCTCAAACAAGCGTTGGCACCCGAAATCACCACGATCTGGTTCTCGGCGTCGTCGTCCACCAGAATGATCGCCGTTCCAGTACTCGTCGTCACGGTCTCGACCAGCGAGCAATCCGCCCCCGACTCGCGCAGGCTCTCCAGCAACGAGCGCCCGAAGTCGTCGTCCCCGACGCATCCGACGAACGAGATCGAACCGCCCAAACGTCCGACGGCGACCGCCTGGTTCGCTCCCTTGCCCCCGGGAAACGTCGCGAACGTCGTGCCGAACAGGGTCTCGCCGGGTTGAGGGAACCGTGGCACTCGGGCGACCAAGTCCATGTTGGCGCTGCCGACGACGAGTACGCGAGCTGAGTTCACTTCTCGAGTATTCCCGACGCGCGGCTTTGGAACATTCGGTATCGTCCTACAAGATGTGAGCGACTGGATCGCCGCTGTCACGATGGGTTTGGGCCTGCTGGGCTCGGGGACTTCGGTCGTCGCGCCCAAGCCTGCCGAATCGGCCCCCATAGCCTCTCCGACGACTCAGGTCGAGGAGGCCGCTCCCGGCGACTTGGTCACCTTCCACTTCGTCGCTACGACGACCAAGGGCCGAGAGGTCGCCAACTCCGAGCGGCGAGGCATGCCCTACACGGTGCGCCTCGGCGCGGCGGGAACGCCCACGGCCCTCACCGAGAGCCTGATCGGGGCAAAGCCTGGCGAGACACGTCGCACCGGGCTCATGCGGGCCGACGTTGCCATGCCCGGCCTGAAGCCCGCGCAAGGAACCTCCGACCCGATGACCTACCGGTTGTTGGTGTTGAAGATCCAACGCACCGGGCGACCTTGAACCTGGGACTCCCCAAGCGCAAAACCTAAAGGAAACTGTCAAAGAATGCGCGGGCACGGTCTGTAGAAACCGGGAGGATTGCCGATACACCTACTGACGACCCACATAGGGTCTCGGGTAGCAAACACCGTGTCGGACATCCTCTCGCAAGCCGAAATCGAGGCCCTGCTGCAATCCCTCTCGGATGAGCCTGAGGGTGCCGCCGCCGTTCGTGAGCCCGCCGCCGAACCCAAAACCGGGCAAGGCAAAGCGGCCGGACCGGTCGGCCACACCACCCGAGGCCGCAATTCCAAGCACACGGTCGCTTACGAGGTCTACGACTTCCGAAGGCCCGACAAGTTCAGCAAGGATCAGCTTCGCACGCTCCAGATGTTGCACGAGACGTTCGCGAGGCACGCCACATCGGGATTGTCGGCATATCTGCGCAGCCCCATCAGCATCGAGCTCGTCGCGCTGGAACAGGTCCCGTTCGAGGAGTACCTCCGCAGCCTGAACAAGTCGGTCTTCACCAAGCTTTCGCTCCTGCCCCTCAACGGCAACGCCGTTTTGGAGATCGAGTTTGCCCTGATCTTCGCGGTCGTGGACCGACTGCTCGGAGGGCCGGGGCGGGCGATCAACCGAACCGTGCTCACCGATATCGAGCGTCCGCTGATTCTGCAGACCCTGGAGCGGATGCTGACGGCCCTGCAAACCGCCTGGGAGGGCGTCGTGGTCGTCAAGCCCAGCATCGAGAGCATCGAGACCAGCTCGCAGTTCGTGCAGATCGCACCGCCGAACGACATCGTGGTGAGCATCCTCTTCGAGGTCAAGATCGGCAACCTCCGCGGCGCGATGAGCCTGTGCATCCCCTACCTGATCCTCAAACCGATCACGGCCAAGCTGAGCGCGCAGAAGTGGTTCGCGGCCAACAACCGCCGCGTCAACGCGACGATCAAGAAGCAGTTGGCCGCGCAAATCAGCCGAGCCACGGTGGATTGCCGCGTCGAACTCGGCAAGCGAAACATCTCTTTCCGCGACTTTTTGGCCCTGAGCGCGGGCGACACGATCGTCCTCAACCAGCGCACCAACCAAGACCTCGCCTTTCTCGTGGGCGACGTTCCGAAGTATCGGGGCGTTGCGGCCCGAGACGGCAACCGCGTCGTTTTTACCGTCACCCGCCCCATCGTTCAAGAGTAACCCATGTCCTACAAGCCTCTCGACCTTGTTCCCAAGCTGGAGAACGCGCAGCACCAGATTTGGCAGACCGTGTCCACCACGGTGAGCGAAGCCGCCGGACATTCGTTCACGTTCGGCGATCAGGAAGTCCGCATCGCCAAGACAACGGACCTGTACGGCGAAGCCACCGATGCGCTCGCGTTCATCCAGTTCGCCTTCTCGCACACGCCCGAGAGCAAGCAGATCGTGATCATCGGCGGCGATACGGTGGCGCAACTGGCCTCCCTTGCCCGCGACGAGGAGGTCACCGAGGTGGACGAGGACATGGTGTCCGACCTCCGACCGATCTTCGAGGCCATTGTCCAGGGCATCTGCATGGCGATGGGCACGATGCACAGCGAGCCTGCTGTCGCCACCGGCTTGATGATCCGGTTCCAGAACCTCACGTTCCCCCGGAACTTCCAGAAGTCCGAGGACCTGTTCCGCTGCCGCGCTTCGGCCAAGGGACCCGGCGTGGATGGGGAAGTCGTGTGGCTGTTCGACGCCGAGTGTGGCTCGGCCATCGCCGGAGTCGCCCACAGCGACCGAGACGATGACTCCGACCACAACAAGAAGGCCGCCGCGTTCGAGGCAGGGGGCCACCCCATGCTTCCGGATGGCGTGCCTGGCCTCGACATCCTGATGGACATCCCGCTGGAAATCAGCGTGGAACTCGGGCGATCCAAGATGATGGTCAAAGACGTGCTCGATCTGGGCACAGGCTCCATCGTCGAACTGAACAAGATCGCTGGCGAACCGATCGACGTCATGGTCAACGGCCGACTGGTCGCTCACGGCGAAGTCGTCGTGATCGAAGACAACTTTGGCGTCCGCATCACCGAAGTCCTGTCCCCATTCGAGCGGTTCCAGCGCCTGAACGAGGCCGCTTGACGAGTACCGCCATGGGAGCCTTTTCCTCGCTCGGCACGCTGATGGGAACCAAGCGCGACTTGGTCTCCGGCGCTGGCGCCGCCGCCCCGGACGGCGGCAACGGGCTCATGTTGTTGGTCCAGACGCTCATCGCTCTGGCCGTCGTCTACGCCGGAATCCGTTATCTCTTGCCCAAGTTCGCGGGTCGCCTGAACCGCAGGCTGTCGCCCTCTCTGGGGAGCGAGATCGCCATCGAGGAGTCGGCGGCTTTCGCGGGCGGCGCCCTCTATCTGGTGAGCGTCCGCGGCAAGAACATGCTGCTTTCAGTCAATGGACAGAGCGTGACCTTTCTCACCGAGGTCCCCGCCAAGGAGATGATCGAGGAGCCGACGTTCGGTGAGTTGCTGCGCGAAGTGCCCGAGCCCGCCGACGAGACCCCGCCCAGCGAGTTGCTCCAGAGGTTGGCGCGCCTTGGGGGCGGTTCGTGAAGGGTTTCGGCGTCCTTCTGCTCCTTCTGGCAGGCACGTTGGCCTTCGCCCAAGCGCCGGCCAGTGTGGGCGTCCCCGGCATCAGTGTGAATTTCGGCGGCCAGGGCGACGGCGACATGAGCACGGCCCTGCAGATCCTCGCCCTGCTCACCATTCTCAGCTTGGCCCCAGCCATCCTGATTCTGATGACCGCGTTCACACGTATCGTCATCGTCTTGGGCTTCGTTCGCAGCGCGCTGGGAACCCCCAACGTGCCGCCCAACCAAGTCCTCATCGGCTTGAGCCTGTTCCTCACGCTTTACGTGATGGGTCCCACGCTCGATACGGTTAAGAGTCAGGCTTTGGAACCCTACATGGCCAAAGAGATCAAGTTCGAGGAGGCGCTGCAGCGAGCCGAGCCGCCCATCAAGAACTTCATGCTCAACAACACCTACGAGAGCGATCTGGCTCTGTTCGTCAACATGGGCGACGAACGACCGACCTCCCGCGACGAGGTCTCGATCTGGACGGTCGTCCCGGCCTTCGTGATCAGCGAGCTGAAAACCGCCTTCATCATCGGCTTCTACATCTTCGTGCCGTTCCTCATTATTGATCTGATCGTCGCCAGCGCGCTGATGAGCATGGGCATGATGATGCTGCCGCCCGTCGTCGTCTCCTTGCCTGCCAAGCTCCTAGTCTTCGTGCTGGCCAACGGATGGGCGACGCTGGTCAACGCCATCGTCACTGGATACCGCTAAGATGAACCACTCGGTCGCACTCGAAATCGCTCGCCAGGGGTTCCTGACCGGAACGATGGTGGTGTTGCCGATCCTGGCCGTCACGCTTTTCGTCGGCTTGGCTGTCAGCGTCTTCCAAGCGATGACTCAGGTGCAGGAAGCGACGCTCACGTTCGTCCCCAAACTCCTGATGGTGGGCGTGGTGATGGCCGCTCTCGGCAACTGGATGCTGACGCGCCTCGTCGTCTTTTTCGAGTTTTGCATGAGGCATGCTTCAGAAGTGGTGCGATGACGCTCGATGCCGCCCTCTTGCTGACGTTCCTTCTGGTTTTCTGCCGCTGTTCGGCGCTGCTCTTGACGTCGCCGGTGTTGGGCGGTCAGAGCACACCGGTGCACATCCGCGTTCTCGTTTGCTTGACCCTCTCTGCCGCGATGACGGCCCATCTGAACGGTCATATCGGCGAACTGCCCACGAATGTGCCCGAACTCCTCCTGGCCGTCTTTCGAGAGGTTGGCTTCGGCCTACTGATCGGTGGGTTGGTTCAACTGGTCTTTCAGGGCGTGATGATGGCGGGCTCCATCGTGGACTTGCAGATGGGCCTCGGCATCAGCCAAGCCATGAATCCAGTGACGGGCGTGCCGGTTTCGGTCATCGCTCAGTTCAAGTACTTCCTTTGCTTGGTCCTCTTCTTCTTGGCCAATGGGCATCACACGATGCTGCACGCCTTCATGGCAAGCTACTCGGTCACTGCGGACGCAAGCGGGTTTACCTTCGGCAGCGCTCTCCAAGGCGTGTTGATGCTCCTTGGCCAGGTGAGCTTGTTGGCGATCCAAGTCGCACTGCCGGTACTCGCCGTCACCATCATTGTGGATGCCGCCTTCGGCGTGATGAACAAAGCCGTGCCGACGATGCAAGTCATGCTGATGGGCGTTCCAGCCAAGGTCATCCTTGGCCTGACCGCTCTGGCCATTGGGCTGCCGATGATGGTCGCCTACACTCAAACGGGAACGTCCATGCTCTTCGGGGCGCTCGAAGAAGTCTTTGCGGGGGTGAAGTAAGTGGCGGAACAGGGCCAAGAGAAGACAGAAGACGCTACCCCCAGGCGTAGGCAAGAAGCTCGGAAGAAGGGAACGGTCGCCAAGTCGCATGACTTGGTCGGGGCTGCAACGCTGTTCGCCATGCTGTTGGCCGCGCCCTTTGCCCTCAAGGCGATCGGCACCGGATTGTTCGAGAGCATGACCCTTGGTATCGGGTCGGCCACGAGCGATCTGTCCTTCGAGACGCTTCGCAACCACCTGATCTTGACCATTCGCCCGGTTGTGCCAGGCTTTGCGATCCTGGTCCTCACCATCATGGCGGTCGGTGTGGCCACCAACTTTGCTCAGGTGGGCTTCGTGCCGAGCTTCGAGGCTATGGCTCCCAAGCTTGAGAAGATCGATCCGTTCAAAGGTTTCCAGCGCCTCTTCTCGGCCCGAACGTTTGTGGAGGGCGCCAAAGCCGTGATCAAGACGGGCGTATTCTCATGGATCGTCTGGACCTCGATCGAGTCCAGTTGGCCTCAATTGGTGGGATTATCCAAGTTGCAGGCGCCTGCGGCGCTGGGTGTGGTAGGGGGAATGGTCCATGGGCTGCTTCTCAAGATCGCGGGCCTTTGGTTGGCCCTGGCGGCACTCGACTACTTTTTCCAGCGCAAGCAGACCGAAAAGCAGCTTCGGATGACCAAGCAGGAGGTGCGACAGGAGATGAAGGAGATGGAGACGTCTCCCGAACTGCGCGCCAAAATCGCCGAGCGCCGACGCAAGCTGCTGAAAGGGCGACTCGCCGACAACGTGGCCAAGGCCGACGTCATCGTCACCAACCCGACCCACTACTCCGTGGCCATCCAGTACGAACATGGCGAGATGGCGGCACCCATCGTAGTCGCGAAGGGGCAAGACTGGCTCGCGTTGCGCATTCGAGAGATCGCCAAAGAGGAAGACATTCCCATCATGCCCAGTCCTCCTTTGGCCAGGTCGCTCTACAAGCAATGCGAGGTGGGAGACCCTATTCCGCGCGACCTGTTCCAAGCCGTCGCAGAAGTCCTTGCCTTCGTCTATCGTACCGCAGGACAACGCTCGACGAAAAAGCGCGGCAAAAAGGGCGGACGCAAGTGGGTGGCGTAACGCTCAAATGTTGAGCGCGGCGTCGTCCTCGGTCTCGAACGTCCCGTAGTAGTATGGTGTTGCGGATTCGAATTCGCCGGCACAGGTGTCCACCATCTTGAACACGGGCTCTCCCTGCATCGCCTTGATGAATCCCGCAGCGATCGCTCGAACCCGAGTCACCGGGTCCTGCTCATGCCCGGCCTCGCTCTCAGCCTCCCGTGAGATTCCCAGCAGAGAGCGGATGGTCGCCGAGGGAAAGCCGATGTGAAAGGCTCGCTGGATCAGCCCACGAATATGCTCTGCGTCGTCACCTTGGGTCGCCGTGCTCTCGACGAGGTCCAACAGATCCCGCTCCACATCGAGGAGGTTCTGAATCTTGCGCAAGAACCATTTGTCCACGCGACTGATCCGGTTGACTTCATCCACACCCCAGCCTCGGCGCAAGGCCTCGGCAAGAGCCCAAAGGCGCTCGTCCGTGGGTTTGGCGCAAGCGCCTCTCAGCGAAGTATCGTCCAAGGCCGCCATCTTGGGGTGGCGCAGGTCCTTCTGCTTGACCTCCAAGCCCCGAATGGCTTTCATCAAAGCCGATTCGAAGGTCCGGTCAATCGCCATCACCTCGCCGGTCGCCTTCATCTGAGTGGATAGGTGACGATCGCCTTGAGGAAACTTGTCGAACGGCCACCGGGGAATCTTCACCACACAGTAGTCCAAGGCGGGCTCGAAACACGCTTTCGTGGTTCCGGTCACCTGATTGTCGATCTGGTCGAGCGTCTTGCCAACCGCGATCTTGGCAGCGACTCGGGCGATGGGATAGCCGGTTGCTTTGGAGGCCAAGGCCGAGGAACGCGACACACGCGGGTTCACCTCGATGATGTAGTAGTCGAAGCTGTCGGGGTTCACCGAGAGCTGGACGTTGCACCCGCCTTCGATCTTCAGGGCTTGGATGATCTTGAGCGAAGCCGTGCGCAGCATGTGATACTCGATGTCGCTCAACGTTTGGCTGGGTGCAACCACGATGGAGTCGCCGGTATGCACGCCCATGGGGTCGAGGTTCTCCATGTTGCACACCGTGATGCAGTTCCCGGCCGAATCCCGCATGACTTCGTACTCGACTTCCTTCCAACCCAGCAGCGACCGCTCGATCATCAACTGGCTGCGCATGGAAAGTTTGAGGCCCTTCGAGCCGATCTCCCACAGTTCGTCGCGATTGTAGGCCACACCGCCCCCCGTACCGCCCAACGTGTACGCCGGCCGGATGATGCATGGGTAGGGGGCTTCATCCAACAATGCTTCCAGTTGCTCGGGAGTCTCGACGATCCAGCTCTCGGGCACGGGTTCCTTGATCTCGCGCATCAGGGATCGGAACAGTTCACGGTCCTCGGCCTTGCGGATAGCGTCGAGTTGGGTGCCGAGTAACCGAACAGAGTACTTCTCCAAGACGCCGCGCTCGGCCAGTTGGGTGGCAAGGTTCAGGCCCGTTTGGCCGCCGAGGGTGGGAAGAACCGCGTCAGGTCTTTCCCGTGCGATGACTCGCTCGCAGAACTCGGGCGTAAGCGGTTCGATGTAAAGCGCGTCCGCCACGTCCCAATCGGTCATGATGGTCGCGGGGTTGCTGTTGATCAACACCACCTCGTGCCCCTCTTCCTTGAGCGACTTGCAGGCCTGCGTGCCCGCGTAGTCGAACTCGGCGGCCTGGCCGATCACGATGGGACCCGAGCCGATGACCAGGATCTTCACCGCTTCATCGCCTCCATCTTCGCGACAAACTCCACGAAGTAAGGCCGCGAATCCCAGGGTCCGGGCGCAGCCTCGGGGTGGTACTGGATCGAACGCGCCTCGAAGTCCAGCGCCCGAATCCCCTCCACCGTGCCGTCGTTCACGTTCAACTGCGTGATCGCCGCATTCGCACCATCCAAAGAGGAAGGATCGACCGCGTAGCCGTGGTTCTGGGAGGTGATCGTCACCTTCCCACTCTCCAGATCCTGCACCGGATGGTTCGCGCCTCGGTGGCCGAACTTGAGCTTGAACGTCGAGCCGCCCAGCGCCTGACACAGGATCTGGTTGCCCAGGCAGATGCCGAAGATGGGCAACTTGCCGAAAAGGCCGCGCGCCGTCTCGACCACATGGGGCAGCCTTGCGGGGTCCCCGGGGCCCGGTGAGAACAGCACGCCGTCGGGCTCCCAGGCGAGTACTTCGTCGGCCGTGGTGGTGTGCGGCAAGACGATCGATCGGCACCCGAGTGCGGCGAATCGACGCAGGATGTTGTACTTCACGCCGCAGTCCAGCACGGCCAACCGCAGACGGTGTTCGCCGCCCGGCTCGTCGATGCGCTCCATGCCGGCATAGCTCCACGCATACGGCGCGCGCGTGCTCACCTGCTCCACAAAATCGGTCTCGTCGTAGGTTCGGGCGGCCAGCAGGTCGCGCATCGCTTCTTCGGGGTCGCGGTCCGTGATCATGCCCATGGCCACGCCGCCCGAGCGGATGTGCTTGGTGATCGCCCGTGTATCCACGCCTTGGATGCCGGGCACACGCCGCTCCTTCATGAAGGCGTCGAGCGACCACTTCGAGCGCCAGTTGGAAGGCGTGACGCAAGCCTCCTTCACCACGATCCCCACGGGCTTGACCGAGGCGGACTCGAAGTCGTCGTCGTTGATGCCGTAGTTCCCGATGAGCGGGTAGGTGAACAGAACGATCTGGCCGGCGTAGCTGGGGTCGGTCAGGACCTCCTGGTAGCCGGTCATGCCGGTGTTGAAAACGACCTCGCCCACGGCATCGGTGTCGGCGCCTAGAGCGGCGCCCTGGTACACGGAACCATCGCTGAGCAGAAGGGAACGGGCCACTGGAGTTGAGTGTGGGGTTTGACCCGAGGCGATAGGATACCCCGCGTGGCTATACTCGTTGCATGGTGTTCGCGCTGAGCCTTGTCTGGTGCGCTACGGTGGCAGCCCCCATGGAGCGGTGGTGGGATGGGCGCGTGGAGGCGTCGCTCGACCGGCAGCCCGCTCGCAAAGCCGAGTGGGTCAAGGCGCTCGAAGCCGCACCGGTGAACCTGCGTCCAGAACTCGCCTATCTGGTCGAGTTCCTCCCGGATCCGGACCTGGCCGACCTCGAGCCAGACTCGCTCATCGAAAACGCCCGACTGGCCCGAGAAGCACGCGCCGCCGTCAAGTGGGGAAGAGCCCTCCCCGAGGACGTCTATCTCGATGCCGTGCTGCCCCATTGCAGCGTCACCGAGAAGCGCGACCCGATGCGGCGCGAGTTCAAGGACAAGTACCTTCCGCTTGTCAAGGACCTGCCCACGCCCGGCGCGGCCGGTCTCAAGATCAACGAGGTCCTGTTCAAGGATTTCGGGGTCACCTACAACACGAGGCGGCTTCGCACGGACCAAAACAGCAAGGAGACCATCGCGCAAGGCATGGCCACGTGCACCGGGCTCAGCGTCATGCTCGTCGAAGCGTGCCGAGCCGTCGGAGTGCCCGCCCGAGTGGCCGGGATCCATTCTTGGCCCGTTCGCGGCGGAAACCACACGTGGGTCGAGATTTGGGACAACGGTGCGTGGCACTATGTGGGCGCCGCCGAGCCCGACGAGAAGGGCCTGAACCACGCGTGGTTCACAGGCGATGCGGCGAAGGCTATCAAGGGCGAGCCAAGGAACGCGATCTGGGCCGTGACCTATCGAGCCACGGGCGAGCACTTCCCGCTGGCCTGGAACCCCCGAGCGAAACTGAACGGCGAGAACGTCACCGACCGCTACACCCGTCCCATCGCCGACAGTCGGCCCCGATTGATGGTGGAAACGAAGCAAGGTGGCACCCGCGTGGAAGCCAAGGTGGTCGCGCTCGATGCCGCCACGGGCGAGACGCTCTTGGAGGGCACCAGCCTCGGCCCGACCGCAGACATCAACCTGCACCTGCAGGCGCACGTCGAGGCGGGCAAGGAGGCGTTCGTGGTGGCCCGATACGGGGCCAAAGCGTCCTCGGCCTGGGCCAAGGTCGAAGCGGATACGGTCGTTCGCCTCAACCTCGACGAGCCTGCTATGGACGTCGAACGCCTCAAGCCGCTGCTCGCCGACCGCTTCTCGGGCGACGAGGCCAAACGGACCCGCGCCAGCAAGCTCTTGGCCGAAGCCCCGTTCGACGAGGCGTTGCGCCAGACGGCTTGGGAAGCCTTCAAGGCTTCACCGCAGCACGATGCCCTGCGCAAGGAGTTTGAAGAGAAGCGCGTTTCGACCGCCGATCGCTCGGCCCCTTACCTCTGGCGTCGTGTGGGCGAGAAGCCAGCCGATGGCTGGGGCTTGATCATCGCCATGCACGGCGGCGGCGGAGTGCCCAAAGACGTCAACGACCGCAGTTGGGTCGGCATGTTCGAGCGGTACTACCGCGACCATCCCGAGCCCGGCGGCTACATTTATCTGGCCCTCCGCGCCCCCAACGACGAATGGAACGGCTTCTACGACGACGCGATCGCGCCCCTCGTCGAGCGTTTGATCCTCCAGTTCGCCGTATGTGCCGACGTCAACCCCGCAAAGGTCGGCATCCTCGGCGCATCGCACGGGGGCTACGGGGCGTTCGTCATCGGCCCCAAGGTCCCGCACCGCTTCGCTGCGGTCCATGCGTCCGCTTCAGCCCAAACGCCGGGCGAGACGCGGGGCGAGAACCTGCGCAACGTCCGGTTCACGTGGATGATCGGCGAACGGGACACAGCCTACGAGCGTGCCGACCGCTGTCAGGCGTTCGCCAAGCAGTGGGAAGTGTGGAAGGCCCAATACGGCGGATTCGATGGCGGCATGGAGTGGCTCCCCGGAGTCGGCCACTCGGTGCCCGATCGGGACAAGGTGGCCGAGCTGATCAAGTTCCGCCGCAATGCTTCCCCCGGGAAGCTGGTGTGGTCGCAATCCGATAGCGTGGTGCGGCACCACTACTGGCTGGAATCCGGCCGGCCCGTGGAAGATGGCCTCATCGTGGCCGAGATCGCAGGCAACAAGGTGACGATCTCGAAGGCCGAGAAGCAAGCGGAACTGACCCTGTGGCTTCAACCAAATCGCGTGGATTTGTCCCGTCCCATCGAAGTCGTCGCACCGGGAGGGAAGTCGCTCCTCTCCATGCCGAACGCGAACTTGGAAGACTTCTGCGCGAGCCTGGAATCGCGCCAAGACCCCGAGCTTGCCGCCCCGATTCGAGTCTTCGTGGGAGAGGGCCTGTAGGCCGTACGCATTCGCCAAGGGCGAGTGCGGCGGGTTCGGCCCTGCGAGGACCGCAGCGATTCGGCCATAATGGTTGCCTGTCGCGGAGTGGTGTCCGAGTGGTCGAAGGAGCGCGACTGGAAATCGCGTACTCGGTGAAAGCCGGGTCGTGGGTTCGAATCCCACCCGCTCCGCCAGTGTTCCCCTAGAAGTCCTGTCGCGAGCGCAGGCGGTCCATCTCCCGCTTCTGGTCCTTTTTGGCGAGCGCGTCCCGTTTGTCGTATTGCTTCCGACCCCGCGCCAAGCCCACCTCGATCTTCGCCCGCCCGTTCTTGAAGTAGATCTTGAGCGGGATCATTGTCAGGCCCTTCTCCTGGCTCTTCCGGTGCAGCAGGTCGATCTCCTGGCGGTGCATCAACAACTTGCGTGTGCGCCTCGGATCCGGGGCGTAGGTCGTCGCCTTATCGTAGGTCGTGATGTCCAGATTGACCACCCACAGTTCGCCGCCGTCGATCTTGCAGTAGGCGTCCGTCAGGTTGGCCTTGCCCGCGAACAGGCTCTTGACCTCGGAACCCACGAGCACGAGACCAGCCTCGACGGTGTCGAGGATCTCGTAGTCGTGGCGGGCTTTCCGGTTCTGGATGGTGGCCGGGCCCGAGGGTTGGTCTTTCTTCGCCATCGCGGGGGCTCATTTTAGCCGCTCGCGAACTCGGTCGCAGGGTCCTTCAGCGCTTGAACCGTTCGAACGCCGCCTTCTCCAGTTCTTCTCGGTCTTCGGGGTGGGCGATGCCGATCAAGGCGCTCGCGCGCTGTCGGAGGTTCTTGCCGTAAAGGTCGGCGACCCCGTACTCCGTCACCACGTAGTGGACGTGGGCGCGCGTCGTGACGACGCCCGCGCCCGGCTTGAGGATTGGAACGAGACGCGAAACGCCCTTCGCCGTCCGCGAGGGCAACGCGAAGATGGGCTTGCCGCCCGGCGAGAGCGATGCGCCGCGCACAAAGTCCATCTGGCCGCCAACGCCCGAGTACAGCCGCGTGCCGATCGAGTCCGCGCACACCTGCCCCGTCAAGTCGATCTCGATGGCGCTGTTGATGGCGGTCATCTTGGGCAACTTGCGGATGACGGCCGTATCGTTCACAAAGCCGATGTCGAGCATGGCCACGTCGGGGTTGTCGTCCACGAAGTCGTAGAGTCGCTGGGAGCCCATGACGAAGCCGGCGACGATGCGGCGTCGGTGGATCGTCTTCTCCTCGCCGGTGATGGCGCCGCTTTCGACCAGGTCAACGACTCCGTCCGAAAACATCTCGGTGTGGATGCCGAGCCTGCGGTGGCCTTTGAGCGAGGCGAGCACGGCGTTCGGGATCGCGCCGATGCCCATCTGGAGGGTGGCGCCGTCTTCGATCAGTGCGGCCGCCTGGTTGCCGATCGCGAGTTCCACGTCCGTTGGGATGCCCACGCGGTGCTCGGGAAGCGGACTGCTTTCCCGAACCATCATCGCAAAGCGCGAATAGTGCAGGTTGCCGTCCCCGTGCGTGCGCGGCATATGCTCATTGACTTGTGCGATCACGGTCTTGGCCGATTCGACGGCGGCGAGCGTGGCATCCACCGAGACGCCGAGGGAGCAGAAGCCGTGCCGATCGGGAGGCGAAACCTGGATCAACGCGACGTCGATGGGAAGCACGCCTCGGCGGAAGAGCAAGGGCACTTCGCTCAGGAAGACCGGCACATAGTCGGCTCGGCCGTCGGCGACCGCGCCGCGCACGTTCGCCCCGATGAACAAGTTGTTCACGAAGAAGCTGTCGGCGAACTCGGGCTTGGCGTAAGCGGCATCGCACTCGGTGTGCAGGTGCACGATCTCGACGTCTCGGAGTTCGGAAGCCCGAGCGACGAGCGAGTCGATCAGGACCTGGGGAGCAGCGGCCATCCCGTGAACATAAACGCGGTCCCCACTCTGGATCGTGGAGACCGCTTCCTCGGGAGAATCGTATTGGGGCATCTTCAACCTAGATTCTGGCCGAGGCACGCTCCAAGAGGAGGGTATGCCTAGGCCCGTCCATGGCGGGAGAGGCTTGCCGAGCTACTTCGAACCACAAGCCCATCGCATGAATCAAAACTGACTCTTGAGTTACAATCGTCTGGATGAAGGCTACGGTTGCCGTGATCGGAGGCGGACCGGCGGGCAGCACGCTCGGAGCGCTGATCAAGCGATACGCCCCCAAAACCGACGTGTTGATCTTGGAACGCGAGTCGTTCCCCCGTGACCATGTTGGTGAAAGCCAACTGCCCAACGTGTGCGCCGTGCTGGCCGAGATGGGCGTCTGGGACAAAATCGAGCGCGCCGGGTTTCCCATCAAGATCGGGGCGACCTACCGCTGGGGCCGAACCGACGACCTCTGGGATTTCGAGTTCTATCCCGCCCATCGGTTTGTGGACGAGCCTCGGCCCGCGAAGTACGAGGGGCAACGCACCCAAACCGCGTTTCAGGTGGATCGGGCGATCTACGACAAGATCCTGCTCGATCACGCCAAGGAACTGGGATGCCGAGTCTTGGAGCAGACCAAGGTGGCCGCGATCGAAAGGGATGGCGACCGCGTGTGCGGCCTGACGCTCGAAAGCGGCGAGAGGGTCGAAGCGAAGTTCTACGTGGACGCCTCGGGCAACTCGGGCATCCTCCGGCGCGCGATGGAAGTCGAAGTGGACGAACCCACGAGCCTGCGCAACGTAGCCTTCTGGGAGTATTGGCGGAACGCAGAGTGGGCGGTGACCGTGGGGAAGGGAGCGACGAAGGTCCAGGTGATGAGTCTGGGCTACGGCTGGTTGTGGTTCATCCCGTTGGGGCCCGACCGCACGAGCGTGGGGCTGGTGTGTCCCGCCGAGTATGCCAAACGTGCGGCAAGCGTCCTCAGGACCTCTACCGCGAAGCCGTCGCCAGCGATCCGCGCATCGGCCCGTTGATGCAGGGCGCGGCCAGCGAAGGCAAGTTCTACTCGACCAAAGACTGGTCGTTCGTCGCGGAGAGGTTGGCGGGCGAGAACTGGTTTCTGTGTGGCGAGTGTGCAGGCTTCGCCGACCCGATCCTCGCGGCAGGGCTCACGCTGGCTCAGACCGGTGCGCGACATCTGGCCTATACGATCATCGCGCTGGAACGCGGGAAGTTGGCGCCCGATTGGCTCAAGAGGCACTACGACGAAACCCAGCGCAAGCGGATCGGGCAACACATCCGTTTCGCCGACTTCTGGTACACGGCCAACGGGGTGTTCACCGACGTCAAGGAGCACACGTCGCGGATCGCCGCAGACACCGGCTTGGAACTAGAACCCGACCTGGCGTTCCAATGGCTGGGGACGGGGGGCTTCATGAACGACAACCCGTTCTTCGCCAGCATCGGCGAATACAACATCACGGCCATCAAGCAGGTGATGCAGATGTTCTTGGGCAAGCCGTCCGAATGGGCCATCGGCCTGAACAACGTGTTCAAGCTGAATCTGGAGGGTGCCAAGCGGGGGTTCGTACCGATCCTGCACGAAGGACGGATCATCCAGGAACCGTGCTGGGAACGTGAAGGACGCATCCTGCCGGGTGTGGGCATCTTCAAGATCCTGACAGACATCTTGTCCACGGAGCACCGCGCGGAGTTCATCAACCGCGAACTGCAATCGAGGATGGTGGGCTTGTTCCCCGATCCAGCCCAGTCGGTCGATGCCGCGCTTCAGTGCTTGGAAGCCATGATTCAAGAGGGTTGGGTGGTGGCTTCGCACCACCCGAAGATGCCGCTCTTGCCCTATCGCACGGGCCACGAAACCGAAGGCATGCACCGCAACTGGGATGGGGCGTTGCCCAACGTTACGGTGGCTGCAGCGCTCAGATCGGCCTCGCAATTCACCGAGTTTGTCGTGCCATCGTGAGCCTCCGAATTGAGGCAGGACTCACGCCGCGAGCGCCGAATAGTCCGATATGCGACCGCTCAGGCTCGTCTGTGGAGTGCTCTTGCTCACCTGGTCCGCCATCCTCTTCGCCCAGCGCAACGCGATCCGCGACACCTACACCAAGACCGAGGTGATGGTGCCGATGCGCGACGGCGTGCGGCTGTACACGGGGATCTACGCCCCCAAGGACACGAGCAAGACCTATCCGATCCTGATGATCCGCACGCCCTACGGCTCGGGACCCTATGGCCCGGACGCTTACAAGGGCTCGCTGGGGCCCGCCCGAGCCTTTGCCGAGGACGGCTACATCTTCGTCTATCAGGACGTGCGGGGACGCTACATGTCGGAGGGCCACCACATCTACTGCGTGCCCCATATCCCCAACAAGACGGGACACCAGGTGGATGAGAGTTCGGACGCGTACGACACCATCGAGTACCTGATCCGCAACGTGCCCAACCACAACAGCAAGGTCGGCATCTACGGCGTGTCGCAGCCGGGCTTCTATGCCACCCACTCGCTCATCGACGCGCACCCGGCGTTGAAAGCGGTCTCGCCCCAAGCGCCGGTGACCGACCGCTTCGAAGGCGACGACGACCATCGGGGCGGCGCGTTCTCGCTGGCGCAACGCTTCAGTTTCCAACTCGGCTTCGGCGCTCCACGGCCCCAGCCAACAGCCACCCCCGCGCGATCCACCTTCCGCATGCCGCACAACGACCTCTACAAGTTCCACTTGGAAATGGGGCCGTTGCCGAACTACCTGCCGATCTTCAAGGACAACCTCTACTGGGAGGAGACCACGCGGGCGGCAGACTACAACGAGTATTGGCAGAAGCGCAACGTCCGCCCGCACCTCAAGAACATCAAGCCGGCTGTGCTGGTGGTGGGCGGGCTGTTCGACGCCGAAGACCTGTTCGGCGCATGGCAGACCTATCTGACCATCGAACACCAGAGCCCGGGCACCGACAACCGCATCGTGATGGGTCCGTGGTCGCACGGTGGCTGGCATGGGCCGGCGGAGCGCTTGGGCGCGATCGAGTTCGGCTCCAGAACGGGCGAGGCCTTTGTCAACGAGGTCGAACGTCCGTTCTTTGCCCACCACTTGCACGGCAAAGACGCTCCGAAGCTGCCCGAGGCGATGGTGTTCGACACGGGGCTCAACAAGTGGTCGAACTTCGACGTTTGGCCGCCCAAGGAGAGCAAGGAGGCGTCGCTCTACCTGCATCCCGGCGGACGCGTCGGGATGGCCAAGTCCGATATGGGCGTCGCCGAGTTCGTCAGTGACCCAGCGGACCCCGTGCCGTTCATCGGTCGAACGGTCTCCGGCGTCCCATCGTCGTTCATGATCGAGGACCAGCGGTTCGCGTCGGCCCGTTCGGACGTGTTGACCTTCCGCACGGAGCCTCTCGAGGCCGACCTCACGCTTGCGGGGCCGATCTCGGCGGAACTCCATGTGTCCATCACCGGGACCGATGCCGACTGGGTGGTCAAGGTGGTGGACGAGTACCCCGCCGACGCTCCGGCCAACACCAAGGTGACCCCCCCGGTTGAACTGGCGAACTACCAGATGCTCGTGCGTTGGGACTGCCTGCGTGGCAAGTACCGCGAGTCGCTCTCGCACCCCAAGGCGTTCGTTCCGGGCGAGTCCACTCTGGTGCGAGTGCCGCTGCAAGGCCTGTTCCACACGTTCAAGAAGGGTCACCGTCTGGTGGTGCAGATCCAGAGTTCGATGTTCCCACTGCTCGATCGCAACCCCCAGACGTTCACGGACATCTATCAGGCGCGGCCCGAGCACTTCATCAAGGCCACCCACCGCGTTCACTTGGGCGGCACGGCGGCCAGCCGCTTGGTCGTGCGGACGCTAGGCGGCTAAACCGAACGCCCCTAGAGCGGCGCCCTGCTGACGCGGATGTCGTGCCATCCCGCCAGCGACCGGCCGCGCAGCTTGGTCGGCGCCTTGAGGAAGCTCATCTCGTAGTCGCCTCGCTCGGGCAGCGTCACAAAGATCTGCGTGCCGGGGCCTTGCAGGGGGCCGCCGTCGGAGAGCCCGTGCTCCAAGCCGTAGCCCCCGAGGCACAGGTCCACCACAGGGCCTTCGGCGCGAAGGATCAAGCCATCCTGGCCAGCACTGGACGCGTGGACCTCGAACTTGGCCGGACGGGCGTCCTTCGGCTCGCAGAGCAACGTCCAACCCCAGGCCGACTCCCAATAGGCGACCAAGAGCGTTTCAGCCGTGTTCAAGCCTTTGATGGAAACCTCGAGGCCGACCTTGCGGTCGCCCGGCTTCACCGAGACCTTCTGCTCCCATTCGCGGACCACCTCGCCCGTTGTGAGCGAGACGGCGCGCACGATCAGGTCGTCCTTCACGTTCTCGATCCCGTCGTTCACGCAGTGAACCTTGACCACGGCACCCTGCCGGTCCATGGAAACCAACACGTCCGCGTAGAGGCGGCGGAGGTCGTAAGCGGCGGCCTTGTAGTTGCCCAGACAATCCACCACCGCCCAGCTCTGCACGGGCCAGCAGTCGTTGAGCTGCCAGATCAGCGTCCCCTTGCAGAACGCCGACCGGCGGAAGTGCTCGATGCCGAACCGCAAGGCGTCTCGTTGGTTGAGCTGGGTGTAGTAGACGAGGTCTTCGAGGTCTTGGGGCTCGGGGTAGTGGAGCGTCGTGTAGCCGTTGTAGATCTCGGTCGTCTTGCCGGTCTTGTCGTGCCACCGGACCTGCGAACCGTTCGGGTCCCTATCGTTCTCGCCCAGATATCGGTTCCAGACGTCCATACTCGGCGACCCGGAGAAGCCGAACTCCGAGCAGAATCGGGCGGTGGAATCGGCGTAGTTGCGCCAGTCGCCGCCATGCCACACGTTCCAGTAATGCTGATCGCCGATGCCGCCGTCGTTCGATTTCTCGCCGCCCCAGGGGCTGGTCGGAATGTAATCGCGCTCGGTGTCGAGTTCGGCCAAGACTTGGGGCAACACTTCGTTGTAGATGTGCTCGCCGTAGTAGCGGTCGGGGTTGCGCTCCTTGCCGCCCCACGGGCCCTCGAACATGGTGAGGTTCTCGTTGTTGCCGCACCAGAGCGCGAGGCTGGCGCGGTTTCGGAGCCGCTTCACGTTGGCGATGGCCTCTTGGCGAGCCACTTCCTGAGCCTCGGGGCCGTCGGGGTAATAGGCGCAGCCGTAGGCAAAGTCTTGCCAGATGAGCACGCCCTGCTCGTCGGCGTGGTCGTAGAACGCGTCGCTCTCGTACAGCCCTCCTCCCCAAACGCGGAGCATGTTCATGTTCATATCCACGACGCGGGCGAACTGATCGAACAGTTGCGAAGGCGTGATCGAGGAAGGGAAGGAGTGGTCGGGAATCCAATTGGCCCCGCGCGCATAAATGGGCACTCCGTTCAGCACGAACTGGAACGACTCCCCAAACTCGTCCTTCTCGCGGCGCAGCCGAATCGTTCGGAGCCCGAAGCGTCTGGTCTCCACGAACGGGGTGCTGCCGGTGGGCTGAACCTCGATCTCAAGCGTGTAAAGGTGGGCCTCGCCAAGGTCGTGCGTCCACCAAAGGTAAGGTTCTTTGAACTTCAACCGTCCGCTCGGGCCGACGGGCAGCCGTTCGCCATCGGGCGCGGTGACGAAAAGGGCCGTTTGGGCCTCGCCTTCAAGCTCGACCGAGAACCAGGTCTCCACCGAACCGTCCTTCTTGTGGTGCTCCTGCCGGATGTGAACGTCGGTGACGCGGGCGGCAAACTCCAGCAGGCGGACGGGCTGCCAGATGCCGCAAGAAACGAGCCGGGGACCCCAGTCCCAACCGAACATATACTGAGCCTTCCTAACGAACGATCGGTCGAAGAAGTTGGCGCAATCGGGACGTAAGCCCTCCGAGGCGAGGTAGTCGGCCTTCAGCGACTCGCCGATGCGTGCCGCCGAGAGGAACTCGACCAGCAATTCGTTCTCGCCCTCCTGCAACCGGTCGGTCACGTCGAGTTCGACGGGGACGTGCATGTTGGCGCTGTGCCCGATGACCTCTCCGTTCAGAGAGATCGTGGCGATCGTATCCAGACCCTCGAAGCGCAGAACCCTTCTTGGCATGCCGTCCTTAGGTTCCCAAACGAATCGGCAACGATACGTCCAATCCTCTTGGTCCACCCACTGGACTCCCGCCTCGTGCATCCGCTCGAACGGGTCGGGGATGACGCCCGCAGCCTGAAGGTCGAGGTGGACGTGGCCCGGAACTTCGGCGGGCAGCCAAAGGCCCTTGGCGGCTTGGGCGCGAGAAACGAACTCCCATCCGCGGGAGAGAGTGGTTTGGAGCACGACCTAGGATACCGCCCGTTCGTCTTGGCGCCCGGCACAGAGGGCACAATGCGGCATGGCTCAGAATCCGTACTCCATTCGCGGTGGCGAGGTGGGGCGTAGCCGGTTGCGCCTCCTTTCGGAAGTGATGCGCGAAGGGACGGACCCTTTGCTCGACCGCTTCTGCATGCCGGGGATGCGTTGCCTTGACTTGGGTTCGGGGGGTGGCGACGTCGCGACTTCGATGGCGGCACGCGTAGGAGACAACGGAAGCGTTCTCGGAGTCGACCTGGACGCCGCGAAAGTCGCGATGGCAACTGCAGAAGCGCACGCCTTGGGCCTGAGGAACGTGGCCTACGAAGCCGCCAACGTCAACGAATGGTCGCCAAGCGAGCGGTTCGACCTCGTCTACGCCCGGTTTCTCCTGTCGCACTTGCCGTCTCGTTGGGAACTGCTGAAGCGGGCCAAGGAGTGGCTCGCGCCGGGTGGTGTCTTGCTCTTGGAGGATATCGACTTTCGGGGCCATCGGAGCCATCCGCACTCACTCGAACTCGATACGACGGTCGCTTGGTACGAGCAGGTGGTGGCCAAGCGTGGCGGCAACGCGTGGCTGGGACCCGAACTTCCGAGCCTCCTACGCGAGGCCGGATTGGCGAATGTCGGGATCAGCGCTTGGCAGCCGGTGGCATTGCATGGCGGCATCAAGGACCTGATCGTCGTCACGATGGAAGCCATCTCGCAGGCGATCGTCGAGGACGGACTAGCGACCGAGGACGAACTCCGACGGGTCGTCGAACGGCTTCGGTCCATCGCCGCCGATCCAACCACGCTCATGGGTGGGCCGACGGTCTTCCAGGCCTGGGGCTGGAACGATGAGGAAGCCTAACTACACCTTTGCCCGCATGAACATCACCCAGACACCGGGTTGGTACATGGTCACGCCTTTCAGGGGTGGCTGAGCCGTGACGATGTGGAACTGCTTGACGCTTGGCTTGTCGGTCTGTCGCCACTCCACCTCCACCTCTGCGGTGCACCCGGGAGCGGACAGGTTCGGTCCCTCGATGCCAAAGGTGATGAAGGCGTTGCCCGATCGGTCGGTTTCCTTGCGCAGGAAGGGGACCCGGTCGAATCTGAACCGCATCACCCGCCGGTCGAGGAGTTCGAAAGGCTTCGGCGCGTACAGCGACTCGACGGTAGACCGCGGCTTCCAGTTGGGGTCGGGGACAAAGGTGGCCGTCGTGATGGCTTCGTACACTGCGACCACCTCCACCAGGCTGCGGCTGGCTGGATCGTAGCGGCCCGAGACCTCGAGCTTCCGCGTCACCTGGCTGTTCGTGGTGCCCTCTCGCGCCTTGCTGGAAACCGGCTTCGGACCGAAGGAGGCGGACAATTGGAATCTGGGGCCCGACCAAGTCAGGCTTGGCGTCCCGAGATTGACACCGACCGACTTGGCGGTGCCGAGAACCTCGTCCAAGATGTTGCCGCCCACTGCTCCGAAGAACCTGAGCATAGCCGTGCCGTTGCCGCCGTCGATCGAACCGGAAGAGTCCTCCTTGACCGTCCGTCGCCCGTTGAGCGTTAGGTTGGGGCCGGTCATTTGCTGAAGCTCTTGCAGCAAAGTGTCCGCTTCAGCGGACGCCCATCGAATGGGCGAAACGAGTTGCGCAGAGCCCTCGCCGGCGACGAGGTCAACCGAGGCCATGCCGAACGCTTCGAACAGGGCATGGCCGTCTGCGGGAACAGATGCCTCGGTCGCATTCGGCTCGATGGTGATCGCATTCCGCGACCCGCCCACAGCCGATAGGTTCTTGGGGCTCTTGTCGGGTCGAAACCTCAACTCGGCGATGACCCGAATGTCGCCGCCAGGAAGGCGACCCATCACGCGGTACCCCCAAAGGGCGTCGGCGGCGGGAACGCCGTTGAGCCCGGGGGGAATCCACTTGATCTGAGCGACCCTCGCGTCTTGAGGGGCCAACACGGTGACCGACTTGGGCGCATCCAAGGTGTACGCCAGAAGAGGGTTCTCACCCGGCTCGCCGCCTTTGACCGAAGCCAACACGACGGGCAATTGGCAAGCCTTTGCGACCCAATCCGTTGGCGTGACCGCGATGCCTCGCTCGGAGAGCACGTCGTCCTTCTTCCTGTCGCCGCCGTTGACGGCCGATCCCGGGCTGCCCATTGGCTTCAGCACGTGGATCTCTTCCTGCATCTCGGGGATTCGGCGTCGGACGACTACCGGCGTGTTCGGCAGGTCGCGATCTCCAAGCCAAAAGGTCACGACCCGAACGCCCGTCGGAGCAAGCGGCGGAATCTTGGCGACGCCGGTGGCCAGCACGTTGGTCGAGGTCGAGATCGCGACTTCGGTAAGCGGGACCGGCCATCCCGTGGCGATCTTGCCTCGTCCGTCGTCGGAATCCGTTTCCTTGTCGAGACCGTCTTCGTTGTTGGTCAAAGCTCGCACGTAGCTGCGAAACATGGATTCGAAGAGCGCGCCGTCCATCGTTCCAGCCGCCAGCGCCTTCAGGTCGGCCACCCCGTGCCGATGGTAGACGAACTTGGGGAACGGCCAGAGCAGGTAACCCCGGCGTTCTGGCGTGGTGAACCCCTCGCCTTGTCCATTGCCCTTCAGTCCATTGGCCATGACCGGACCCGTGCGGTTCCAGGCGTTGGTCGTCATGCCGTCGTTGGCTCCGGGCCAAACGATGGACTCCAACGCAACGGCAACGGCTTCTTCGCACCCGAGGAAGGGTTCCCGATAGCCGTTCTTGTCCGCGATGACGTGAAGCGTCTCGTGCGCCATGGTGGCTCGCAACGATTGGTGACCCTTGGCCGAGCCGAGGAGTTCGACGTTCAGCTTGAGGTAGGTCCCCTCGAACTCGCCCGCATTCGGCTCGCCGGAGGGGAGCTTCCCAAGATCGTTGGTGAGCAATACGGGGATTCGGTCCTTTGGGGCGAAAGCGTTGCGGTCGTACCAGCGCTTGGTTTCGCTAAGGTCGGCGCAGAGGCTCGCGATGCCGGCGGGCACCTTGACGGCCTTGATGTCGGATAGCGTCAGGCCCGGGGTGTTGGGCAACTCGATCTGAAACGTCCGATCCCGTCCCTGAGGAGTCCATCCGTCCCCTTCCTTGATCCAAGTCAAGATGCGGTGCTCGTTGGCATGGATCAGAGCGACCACGGATGGCCCCTGAACCTGTTCGGGCTTCCAGAACACGTCGTAACCCTCGACGGGGATCGGCCCGGTGAAGCCTTGCTTCATGAGGGTGTCGTACTCCGCGCCCCCCGCGAACCAACCGGTGGCCCCAAACAAAGCAATCGCAGCCGCGACTGGCCATGATAGGGAACTCACGGCTCCAACGGCGGCATACTCGGCAAGGACCAGAAGCGTCCCACCCGCAAGCGAATACAACGTCGCGCCGAGTATCTGGTGTTGCTTGCGGTTCAGTCCGAACCAGCCCTGATTCGAGAAGTGGCCCACCGAGCAGGTCAGGGTGCGTTGCGCGGGATCGATCTTTGCGGGGTGCACCATCCAGAGTGCTCCCTCGACTTGACCCGCAGCGATGACCGTGGCGATGTCCGTTCCTTCGGGGATGCGGAACTTCAGCGTGGCCGGTCGCGCCAAGAGCCCTTCGGGTCCCGTGACATGGACGATGCGTCCCTGACTCCCGGCCCCCACCTCAGCAACCTTGAACGGCTGGTCGGCCGCAACGGCCAGAGGTGGCACCACAAGTTCAAGGGAGCCGTCTTGGCTGATCAACTTGCCACCTGCGGGGCCGATCTTGCCTTCGACGACCAACGTGGGTGCGCTCGCGCCCGCGAGGAACTCGAGTTGACGGATGACGTGCTCGACAAAGTTGTCCTCGCGAACGCTATCCCACGCCGTGCGGAGCTTCTCGATGCCGAGCTTGGCGTCGTACGTGGTGGTACGGCTATACGCTCGAACGTTGGTCCCGTAAGCGACCACCCCGATGGGCGTCGTCGCGTCCTCGCGTTGACGCTCCTCGCGGATGCGGACTGCGGCTGCGATGGCCTCATCGGTCGTCGCGGCTTTGGCGAACACGATGAAGAATCGTCCACCCGTTTGGCGCACGATGGCCCCTGCGGCGCGCTCGGCACGTTGCTTTTGAGCGGGGGTCAAGGCGTTCACTTCATCGAACACGCCGGATTGCGCCTGGCGCGATTCGAAGGGGATCGCCAAGGGAGGTTGGGGCGCTTGACGCCCGAGGTGCGAGTCGGCTCCCGGGAGGCTTTGGGCGGCGAGAGCCAGCAACAAGGCTGTCCAAATCGCCATAGCTCAGCATGGGTCTGGCGCGTCGGTTGGCCCTGGGCCGACGTGCCCATGCCCACCGTGTGACCCAAGTGTGACGAAGCGTTGCGCTTGCGCACGAATCCCTTCACAATTCCGTCACCCGCCGAGGGATAACATGATCCTGTGACCGATAGGTTCTTCCGGCCAGGTGGCACGTTGCCGCCTGGAACGCCGAGCTACGTCTACCGACAGGCCGATCGCGACATCGTCGCGGCGCTTGTCGAAGGCGAGTTCGTGTTCGTCCTCGATGCGCGGCAAAAGGGCAAATCCTCCCTCATTGTGCGGGCGGCCGAGAGCTTGAACGAGGCGGGTGCGCGAACGGCCCGTGTAGACCTGCAACGCATCGGATCCAACCTGACGCCCGAGCAATGGTATGCGGGCCTGCTCCATGCGCTGGGCCAAGAACTCGGGCTGACCACAGAACTGTTCCAGCACTGGACGCAATTCTCGGCATTGGGGCCGATGGCCCGCTGGTTCGACGCGCTCGAAAAGGTGGTCTTGGTCCGCTTGGCGCAACCGGTCGTGGTCTTTGTCGACGAGATCGACTTCGTGCAGTCCTTGCCCTTCGGTGTCGACGAGTTCTTCGCCGGGATCCGAGAGTGTTACAATCGGCGCGCCAGCGACGACAGGTTCAGGCGGCTGACGTTTTGCCTGGCGGGCGTTGCGGCGCCGAGCCAACTCATCCAGAACGAAGACCTGACACCCTTCAACGTCGGGCGTGCGTTGCGGTTGATGGACTTCAGCCGCGACGAACTCAGGGCTCACGAGGCGGGTCTCTCGACGCACGGCCGTAACGGCGCCGCGCTTCAGGAAGCGATCTACCACTGGGTGGCGGGCCATCCCTATCTGACCCAGCTTATCGGTTCGTGGGTGGCCGATTCGCCCGAAGTCAAAACCCGTCAGGATGTGGACCAGCTGATCGCGCGCCGCCTGCTCAACGATGAAGCGCGTCAAACCGAACCCAACCTTGCCGACGTCGAACGCAGACTGCTCTCGACCTCGCTGCCCGATGTCCCCGACGAGGAAGTCCGAAGTCGTGTCTTGGAACTGCTGGGCCTGCTTCACCGGGGTCCCAACGAGCTCGGCAAGAACGATGCCCTTCTGGTCTCCATCCTCCTGCTCTCAGGAGTTGCCACTGAAGTCGAAGGAAGGTTGGTCCTGCGGAACCGGCTCTACGCCAAGCTGTTCGATCGGCGATGGATCGAGGCCAACTTGCCCGGGGCAGAGGTGCGGCGTCAACGAGAGGCGGCGCGGCGTGCGGCGCTGAAACTCGGCTCTGTTTCGTTGGCGATCATCGTGGTCCTCGTGTCGGTCACGGCCTACCTTGTTGGCCTGACTCGACAACGCGACCACGCACTCGCCGTTTCCAGAGCGCTGAACACCGACTTGGAGCGGGTGAATTACGAATCCGCGATGATATTGGCGTCCGAGTATGTGGTGTCCGGCTCGGTCCTTCGCGCTCGGGAGGCGATCGACACAGTGAAGGACTATCCCCAGAAGGGTTGGGAGTGGCGCTACCTGCATCGGCTGCTGCAAGGTGCGGAGGTGATCAGGCCACCGGCAACGGATCTATCGGAGTCCATTCCTCGCGGCACTTGGAAGGAGCAGGGCGCACTGATCGAATGCGTCGGTGAAGAGGTTCGCCGCGACGGCGTGGTGATTGGGAAGCTCTCTGGCGACAACCGACGCATCAGCTACTTTGGCATTTGGTTGAACATGTCTCGCGGGCGAGCCCCGATCGAACGCCGGCTAGAGCAGATCCAAGCGGTTCAAGGACAACCCGAGGACCGATTTGCCGCACTATCGCTCGATGGCGACACGTTGGTCACGTTCCGGGTCAACGACCGCACGATCGAGATCAAGGACTTGGCGGCGGGTACCTCCGAGACCATCGAGGCACCCGTTCCTGTGTATGCCGCGAATCTCTCTCCAAGGGAGCGCTACATTTCGGTGGGAGGGCTCAACGTGATGGAAGACGTGGCGACCTTTGACCGGAAAACCCGTCGGTGGATGCCTGGACTAAGTGGCTCGTTCAGCCCCGACGAGCGGCTGGTGGTTCAGAGCGTCAACGAGCGCTTGCGCGTCTTCGACCTGAACTCGCACAAGGTGCTGGCCAGCATCGAGCACCAAGGGCTGGCCCACGGGGCCCTGTGGTTGAAGGATGGGAACCGCTTTGTCACTGCAGGGCTCGATGGAACCGTTCGCCTCTGGGAGGCGACGACGGGCAAGATGCTCGACCAACTCAGCGGGGCCATTGAGCCGATCATGCGGTTTGCGTTGGACGAGGACGAACGGGGGGTGATCGTGGACGGCTTGAGAGGCTCGGTCTGCACCCTGAAGTTCAGTCGGGCGGGTCGCCGCGATGTGGTTCCGGCTCACTCTGATTCCATCTCGCTGGCGCGCATGTCGCCCGATGGGCAGCGACTCGCCACCTGGTCCCGAGACGGCAGCGGGGCCCTGCTCGATGTGCCAACGGGTTCGGTGGTGACGCGGGTCCCGCTGGGTCCCAAAGTGCAACCGAGCCAAATCGCCTTCACTCGGGATGGGCGGCGGGTCGCGTACGTCAAGGCCGATGGGGGCCTGGTTCTTGTGGACCCCAAGAATGGCGATAGGGTGGCCGACGTGGCGGGGCGTGGGGGCGTTACGCTGGTGGCCGGGCTCGGCTCTTCCGAGTTGGTCTCGCTCGCAGGGTCCTCGTTGTCGGTGCTCGACCCCGATGGACGTCCCATCAGAGCGACTTCGCTGCTTCGATTCGATACCCCGACGGTCCTCGTCGGGTCGGCCGATGGACAATGGATACTCGTGGGCGACATCGGCGGCAGTGCGCGGCTGCTCGATGCCGTCACGTTCCAAGAGGCTTGGAGCTTGTCGGTCCACAGGGCGCCCGTTCGATCCGGCGCCTTTTCTGACGACGGACGGTGGATGGCGGTAGGCAACTCTCGCGGATTCACGATGCTGGTCGCTCTGGCAGACATGAGTGCCCGCAAACTGGAAGGGCACGCGTCCCGCACGTGGTTCGCCTCGTTCTCGCCGGACTCGAAGCTCTTGGCGACCACGTCGTACGATGGGACGGCCCGGATATGGTCGGTGGAAACGGGCGAGGTCCAGGCGATCCTCAGCCACCCAAACTGGGTGCCCACCGCGCGTTGGTCCGCCGACGGGAGCCGCATCGCGACGAGCTGCGCCGATGGCAACGTGCGCGTTTTCGAGATCGAACGGGGAAGGATGCTTCTGCGGCTCAGCGGCCACGAGGGGCACGTGTTCGACGCCGAGTTCGCGCCCGACGAATCCACGTTGGTCAGCGTGTCGGGCGATGGCTCGGTGCGTTTCTGGCGCACCTGACCCGCTCCTAGGCGAGCAGCCGAAGGAGGTACTCGCGGTACAAGGGCACCCTGAAACGGATTCCCTCGGCATGGCGGCACAGCACGCCGGAAGCCATCAGCCGGACCAAAGCCTTACGGTTCTCGATCGGCTCGCCTCGTAGAAACTTGAGGACCTGCCCGCTGTTGGACTCGTCTTGCTCGATCAAATGCCCCAACCGCCGAAGGTGGTCCCCGAAGGGTCCGTCCTCGTCAGAGGCCGTCGCGGCAAGAGATTCCAACGAGTGCAGTCCTTCGGCCAAGCACTCCATGGCTCGGCGCGACAGGAACGGCTGCCCTCCCGTCAGTTCGTGCAGACGCCCGAGGTCGTCGGGGCTCAGGCTGATCGCATACCGCGAGGACAGTTCGGCGGTCTCGGCCAACCCGAAATCCTTGATCGGAATCCGCAGGCCCACATTGAACGGCGATTGATGGATGTCCTGAATGAACAGGTGGGCTTCGATCGAATAGGAGATCACGAGGGCCAGCCGAGAAAACGGGCCGTGGGGCTCCAGAGCCCGCCGATTGTGCCAACTCCGTACCAGGCCATAGAAGTCGTCTGCAAAGTCGGTCCCAAAGAGGCGATCGGCTTCATCCATCGCCCAAACCACCTTCCCCTCCGACTGAGACAGCAGATGGGCAACGGCCATGTCCAGATTCGAGTTCGGTCCGAGCCAGGGGTTCCACGCGGCGTCGGCATCGTAGTCGAGCCCGAGTTGAAGGGCGAACCCAGCAGCCAAGCACTTGCAGAACACCTCCGCGCCGACAAGCTGAGACTTGCTCAGGACCTGAAAGTCCGTGATGACCGCCCGCGCGTCTCCGCTCCGAACCTGATTCAGCGCGCGGGCGAGCAGGGAAGTCTTGCCCACTTGCCGGGGACCGTGGATCAGGATCGTGCCCTCGCCGGCAGCCAGAGCGCGGCGCATGAGCCGGTCGCTCTCGCGTTCCACGTAGTATCCCGCTCCTTGGGGCGTTGGAGCCAGGGGCGTCGCCGCTTGCGGGTTGCTCGACGGTTTGGGACGCTTTTCACCCAAGGCATCCAAGCTGCGCTGAGAAGGGGCCTCGCCAAAGTGCTCGTCGAGCAGTCGCTCCAACTCCTCGTACTGGCGAATGGCCTCTGAGTGCAGTCCAGCCGAGGCGTAAGCTCGGATCAGCGCAACGTGCACATCCTCCCGCAGCGGGGCGACGGTCACGGCTTGCCTTCCCAGACGGAGGGCTTCCTCATGCTTCTCGTGGCTCAGAAGCCTGGAAATCAAGCGGTCGGTCGCTTGGGCGAACAGTTCCTCGAGTTCAAGGCGATACACACCTAGAGACGGGTCGTCGTCGTCGGCAAGCAAGGGGCCGACGTAGAGCGCGATCGCCTCCTCGAGAGCCCCGCCCCCGTCCACGTCGTCGAGTCGCGAAGTCACCAGGTGCCTGAAGCGAGCGACGTCCAAGTCGATCCCATCTTCCGAGAGCCACAGGTGTCCGGGGTCGCTTTGCAGCCAGGCGTCCGGCATGCTGGGGTCGAGGGCCTGGCGCAGGTCGGAGATCGCACGCCGCAGGTTCTGGGCTTGCCGATCCCCGTCGCTGTCCGGCCAAAGCAAATCGGCGAGTTCGGTCTTCGGCACCTTGCGTCCCAGACGCAACGCCAACCGCGACAGCATGCGCTCGACCGAGCGCGAACGAAACTTCGGCGATTCCTCGCCCCTGCGGACGACCAACCCGCCAAAAAGCGTGATCGTCACGCGATCATGCAGGTTTCTGGTTGTTATGGTCCGAACTCCACCGATGACAGTCCCGTGGGGCAGCTTCGCTCCACAGTCCAGTCTAGCATGACGGGTCCCAAGGGCGATCCCCGACGTGCGGCTCGAAGGACTACAATGCACCAAGCCCATGCGAGTCCTGTACTGCAAGTTTTGCGAATACACGTGCCAGTTGATGAACGGCCGACGGACCTTGGTGGGCCTGTTCGACGACATCCGCATCAACCACGTGCCGATCGACCACCCGCCGTTTTTCTTGTGTGTGGAGATGGAGTTCGACCCCAGCGAAGCGGGTCGCAAGATGGATCTGCTCTGTCTGCTCATGGACGAGGACGGCCGCGAGCTCTTCAGAATCAACGCTCAGGGCCAAGTGCCGCACAGCACGCACCACGGCTTTTCGCGAGTCCAGTTTCCTTTTCCGATCCCCGGCCTCCGCATCGAGCGTCAGGGCATCTACCGCCTCGATCTGATTTACAACGACGCGAAAATCGGCGAGGAGAGGCTGCCCGTGCAGGTCGTCGTGGGACCGGCGGAAAGCAATCCCGCTTGACCCAATCGGGCCGGACCGGCTCGGGTAGAAACGAGGCATGGAAACCACCCATCTCGGTCGTTCCGGTCTGGTCGTCAGCCGCCTCTGTCTGGGCACGATGAACTTCGGTTGGGACGCGTCCAAAGAGGACTCGTTCGCGATCATGGACCGCGCCTTGGAACTGGGCATCAACTTCTTCGACACGGCCGACGTGTACGGGTGGAAGCTCGGCGAAGGCATCACCGAGAAGATCATCGGCGAGTGGTTCGCGCAGGGCGGCTTGCGCCGCGAACGGGTGGTCCTGGCGACCAAACTCTACAACCCGATGGGGGCTGGTCTGCTCGAGAACTGGCCGAACACGCGCAACATCTCGGCGCTCCACATCCGCCGCGCGTGCGACGCATCGCTCCAACGACTCCAGACCGACTACATCGACCTCTACCAGATGCACCACATCTACCGGGAGGTGCCGTGGGAGGAAGTTTGGGAGGCGTTCAGCGTGTTGCGCCAGCAAGGAAAGGTCCTCTACTTCGGCAGTTCCAACTTCGCGGCTTGGAACATCGCTCAGGGCAACGAGAAGGCCGCCGCTCGCGGCATGCTGGGCTTGGTTTCGGAGCAGTCGAAGTACTCGCTGATGCAGCGGGACATCGAACTGGAGGTCGCTCCTGCGTGTCAGGCGTACGGGGTCGGCGTGATTCCCTGGTCGCCGCTGGCGGGTGGCCTGCTGGCGGGCGTTCGCAAGAAGCAGGATGGCGTGCGGCGCTACGGCGATTGGACCAAGGGCCTCATCGACGAGAAGGCCGCGCAACTGGAGGCATGGGAGAACCTGGCCGAGTCCGTGGGCGAGAAGCCTGCCGACCTGGCGCTGGCGTGGACGCTCTCCAAGCCCTTTGTCACCGCGCCGATCATCGGCCCGCGAACGATGGAGCAGTTGGAGGGCTCGTTGCGCGCGCTGGAGATTCGATTCGACGACGAACTTCACGCGAAGGTGGACGCGATCTTCCCAGGTTTCAAGACCGCTCCCGAACACTACGCCTGGTGAACGGAATCAGGTCCGGCGGTTCAAACACCGTCGGACCTGTTCGCATCGAGTTAGCCTCCGGGAGGAGGTGCGGTCTTCTCGCCCCGGTTGTCGGGGACGCCGTCGCCGTCAAGGTCGCCTTCGACTCGCTTCGGCGGGTTGCGGCTGGCGTTTTGCATCGCCTCGAAAGCCTCCTTCGGCATTTCCTTCTGAGGATTCTTGAGGCTGTCGACCTCTTGCTTCGACAGAGTGCCCTCGGATTCGTTGGAGCAACCCACAAGGGCGCCGAACGCGAGCACAAGCAACAACAGTGCAGACGTGAGCTTCATAGTGTGTTCCGTTTCGCCATGTCGGGCGCCCGGTCCTTTCGGACCGGACGCCCAACGAGAGAGGTGAGCCTGAGCCTTAGTGCTGAGACTGGATGTCCCACATGTTCCGGTTCGGCTGGTTGTCGGGATCGGGGTTGGTGGCCAAGGGCTTCATCGCACCGGCGTGACCGTCGGTGAACGCGATGACCGAGGCGCCGCTCCAGTCGGCGTTCATGCCGCCGAGCCGGTTGTCGCGCACCCAGACGCCGCTTCGTCCGCCCCACTCGTTGACGACGTAGGGGTCGCCATTGCGTCGCGGGTCGGGAATCCAACAGCCCACACCGACGCCGTCCCACCAGTCCACACCGGTGAAGAAGTTGGACGGGCCGTAGATCGGGTAGCTGCCGTAGCGCTCGGTGAACATGATCGTCTTGGCGATCGAGTTGATCTCGCTCTCGGTGGCCACGCCCTTGCTCATCCACGCGGTGGACGTGCAGGAACCGTCGGGTCGGACTTGGTCGTGCGCTTGGTCCATGCCGATGACGCCGTACATGCCCCAACCCGCGCCGTCCCACTTCATGTAGCCGTTGGACGCGTAGGAGATGTTGATGGCGCCGTCGATGCCGACCATCCACGCGGGCCACAGGGCCGTGCTCTTGGGGTCGCCCGAGTTGCGCAGAATGTCCACGCTCTTCAGGTAGGGCATGACGCCAAACGTCCAGCCGCCGTCGATCGGTTGCCACCAGCAGGCGCCGGAGCCGATCGGGTAGCCGTCGTCGTAATCGCCCTGGTAGATCTTGACGCCCAGGCCGATTTGCTTGACTTGGCTCAGCGCGCTCGTCTTCTTGGCGGCGTTTTTCGCTTGAGCATAGACGGGGAAGAGCATGGCCGCCAGGATCGCGATGATCGCGATGACGACCAGCAGTTCGATGAGAGTGAACGCTCGGTTGTTCTTCATAGGATGATGCCTCTTCGTTGAGATAGCGGGGGAGCCGTCGTGTCTCGTATGTCGAGTCCACACGGGTAGACGATGGAAACCGTTTCTTGGGTGGGGTTCTGGATGCGGTCGATCAGCAGTTGCGTCGCGCGGGCGGCCATTTGTTCGACCGGTTGATACACCGCCGTGAGCCGGGGCTTGGTCAGTTCGCAATACTGAGACGAGTCGAATCCCACAATCGACAGGTCGTAGGGGACGTTGACGCCGATCCTCTGGGCCCGCTCCAGGATGCCTCCGGCGATGCGGTCGGAGCGACAAACGAGGGCCGTGATGTCGGGGGTGGCCGCCCACCACTCGGCGAATTCCTCGGCGAAATCCCCCCAGCCGAGAAGGTCCGAAGGGTGACTCTCGAGTCCGAGGTCCTGACACGTGTCGACCAGCCCTTGCATGCGCACCCGGGTTTCGAGCACGTCGATGCACGAACGTTCGTAGACGAAGCCGATCCGCTTGTGGCCCATGCCCGCCAGGTACTCCACGGCCTGCCGAATGCCGCCCTCGTTGTCGCAGGAGACGTAGCTCACGTTGCCCTTCTCGTGCGGAGGGGGTGTGTTCAGGGCTACGGCTGGGATGTGGAGATCAGAAAGCGCCGCGATGACCTTCGGGTCGCTGACCACCTTGCACCACACGACGCCGTCGAACCGTCCGTTGTCGATCTGCCTGGGGTCCTCGCTGCGGGACATCTGAGGGCACACCGTGACGCTGTAGCCCCGGTCGAACGCCGTTTGGAGGATGCCCTCCAAAAGGAGCGACGTGTAGTCCGGCATGCCGTGTCCGGCCACGAAGTGCTCGAACAAGACACCGATGGTGTCGGTCTTCATGCCGCGCAGGCTCTGGGCGATGACGTTCGGGCGGTAGCCAAGCTCTTCGGCCGCTCGGCGGATGGCTTCGGCGGCTTCGGCGCCGACCCGTACATTCTCGCCTCGTCCGTTGAGTACCTTGCTCGCCGCCATCGGGGAGACTCCTGCGCGCTTCGCTACTTGTCGTAAGGTCACCGGCATCGTTGCAGGTCCTGCGAATATATCGTTATATCACTATAGCGCGAAACAGGCGAAAGTGCAAGACTTTCTGCGAAATTTCTGAAAGGATATATTCAGGCGGGCGCGGAGTCGCCGAGGAGCGCCGACATCTTCTCCAGCAGGCGCGGCAGCTCGATGGGTTTGGTGTCGTAGTCGTCGCACCCCGCGTCGAGGGCTTTCTCCCGGTCGCCAGCCATTGCGTGGGCCGTCAGAGCGATCACGGGAATCTGTTGCAGGGCCGGGTCGGCCTTGATCTGGCGAGTCGCTTCCCAGCCGTCGATGACGGGCAGACTCATGTCCATGAGGATGATCGAGGGACTCTCGCTGCGCGCCTTGTCCACACCTTCCTGGCCGTCCACGGCGATGACGACCTCGTACCCCTTGCGTTCGAGCCGACGCGACAGCATGTCGCGGTTCATCTCGTTGTCTTCGACCAGCAGGACTTTCGCCATGGCTCCCTATTCTACAGCCAACTCCAAGCCCGAGGGCATCGTGGCGGGCGCATCGCTCACGACGGTCGCTCGTGTGTCGGCGTCTCGGGACAGGTAGAAGCACCAATCGGCCACCTGCGTCGTGTCCTCGATGTGGCTGATCACGAGAATCTGCTCGAACCGACCCTTCAGAGCGGACAACTGATCCATCACGCTCTGCCGCCGCTCCGAGTCCAAGCTGCCGTACACCTCGTCCAAGATGAGCAACGACATCGGCATGCCGTGCCGCTCCTGAATCAGTTCGCTCAGCGCCAGCCGTAGGGCCAGAGCCACGATGTCCTCCTCGCCTCCGGAGATCACCGACTTCGCCGTCGAGTCGTCCTCGACGACCGTCGCGTTGAAGTCCTCGTCCAACTTGATCGTTGAGTAGCGCGCGTTGGTGAGGTCGTTGATGAGGTTGGATGCCCGCAACTCGAGGTCGGGGCGAATGCGCTCGTTGAGCAACGCCCGCAATGCGTCCAACTCCTGCCCGACGTGCTTGTAGAGCTTCGACTCGGTCTGCACTTCGGCTATCTTGGCCTGGCGAGCCTCGACCTCGGCGATCTGCCTACGAATCCGTTCCACCCGCTCCTCCCCGGTCTTGACGTTCTGCTCCGCGAGCCTTGCCTCGGCTTGAGCGATCTGCAGGGCGGCTTGCGCCGCGGTCTGGCCGTTGCGGAGGGTGTCGGCAGCCTCGCGGGTCGCGATCCCCAATGCCGCCATCTGCCGGTCGAGTTCGGCGGCCTGCTCCTTGAGTGCGGCGAACGCCTTTTGCGCGGCGTCCAGTTTCGCCTTCGCTTCCGCAAGGCGAGCAGCGGAGTCCTTGACCTGAACGTACCGGTCGCGGATCGGCTTGAGCGCGACGAGTTCGGCCTCGGCCTTGGCGAGTTGGCCCGCATCGTATTCGACCTTGGACTCGGCCGCGTTCGCCCGCGCCTTGTCCAGAACGTCTTGCAGGGAAGCGACGCGTGTGCTGGCCTCGACGACCAAGGCGTTCTGCTTCTGGGCTTCCTCGTTCAGGTTCTGGCAGTGGGTGTAGTGCTCCTCGGCGGCCTTGAGTTCAAGCGCGGCTGCTTTGACCGCTTCGGGCTCCTGTTGGGCCGCTTCGCTGGCCGCCTTGGCCGCACGCGCGGACTCCGAAGTCCGGCGAGCGTCGTCCCTCAGCGCCTCCATGGCCGTCTGGAAGTCGGTGCCGATGGCCTGGCCGCATTGGGGGCACTTGCCCTGCCTGACCAAGTCCTCGGCTTCGGCGAGCCGCTTGGCCGCGCCCTTCGATTCGGCCTCGGCTCGGGCGGCGGAGGCGCGGGTGTCGGCCTTGGCCCGCTCCCAATCGGCGATGGCGCGCTCGCGCTGGTTGCGGGCTGCGGCGAGCCGCGAGGTGGCTTCACCGACGGCCTTGGCGGTCCCGGCCACGTCGCCTTTGGGCATGCCATCAAGCGCAGCCTTGGCTTGGGTCAGCTTGGTCTCTGCTTCCCCCACCTCGGCCAGAGCACGTTGGAAGGCCGCGTGCCTCTGGGCGTCGAGTTTGAGCTTTTGCACCAGTGCATCGGTGGTCTCGAACCGGTCGGCGTCGGGCTTGATGCGAGCTGCCTCGGCGGCTTCGGCCTCACGCTGGGCGACGGCTTCGGTCTCTCGCTTGACCTCGCTGTCGCGGACGCGGCCCTGCGCGGCGAGCTCTTGCCTCTGGGCTTCGAGCTTGATCCACGCTTCGGCGCGTTGGGCGGGTTCGGCGGCGGCCTCGAGTTCCTTGGAGCGCTTGGCTACCGTTGCCTGCGCTCCTTTGAGCGCGCTCTGCTGCGAGGCGAGGTCCTTCTTGGCCTCCACGGCGTCCTGCTTGAGCGTCTCCAGGTTTCCAAGGCCCGCCTGCAAGCCCACCAATTCGGCGTCTCGCTGCTTCCTCCGCTCGACCGCTGCGCCCGCCGCGACGCGCAAACGCTCGTAGCCCAGCATCCTGCCCACCTCTTCCTGCCGCTTGCGATTCGTGGAGAACGTCAGGAACGCCAATCCCTTCTGGAGCGCGCAGAAGCTGTTCGTGAACTGTTCGTCGTTCAGCCGAAGCAACCGCTCGATCTTCTCTTGGGTCGCCTTGATGCCCGTGGCGACGGTTTGCTTCTTATCGTCCTCGACCTGGACCAGCGAAGCGTCGTCCTCGCTCCGCATGGCCTCCCAGCGACGACCCGCCAGCTCGAACACAAGGGTCACTCGCGCCCGATTCCGACCCGCCCACAGAAACCGCACCTCCCGAACACTGCCTCTGGCGGCCCCGAACAGGGCGTACCGGATCGCCTCGACGATCGTGGACTTGCCCGTGCCGTTGGCACCGACAATGGCCGTCATGCCGTCGCGGAACTCCAGAAGGGTGTCCCGGTGCTGACGGAAGTTCTCCAGCCTAAGCGAGATCAGTTTCATCGTTGCGTTGCGCCTCCTCCAGCAGCGAGCGGCCCGTGGCCCGAACCCGCGTCCCGTCCAATCCCGGCGGGGTGACCCGGTCGTCGAGGAAACGGTCCCACTCGGTCTCCAGGCTCACGCCTTCGACGCGTTCGCCGGGCTTCCCAGGGATGGACTCGGCTTGCGGCGCCCAGGGTCTGTAAAGGTATTGAAGGCATCGCGCGTGCAATCCGCGCAGCGCGCCCTGATCCACTTCGGAGCGGGCCAGCGGGCCAACGTCGGTCACCACCTGCCGCACGATCGGCATCTCCTCGTCGGCCCACGTCGCGTTCTTGAGCAACTGTTCGGTGATCTGGGCGCCGGTCAATCCCGCCCCTTTGATCCACTTGAGGTCCACCAGCCGCCGGGTCGGCACGGGGATGAACTCCAACGCGCCGACTTCGGTATCGAACCAGACCCACCCTTTGGTTCGAGCTTCGTCGAAGATGTTGCTCGTGGTGAACTCGGTGGCTCCGGCGTAACAGCAGTTCGGGGCATACGCCTGGTGGTCGTGGAAGTCGCCCAAAGCCACATAGGTCCAACGCTTCGCGTTGGCCTCGTGGACGTCGAAGTCGCTGTTCGGCCGATCCGGGTGCTTCTGGCTCTGAAGGGCCTGGGTCGCAACCCCGTGCAGGGCCAAGACCGAGTGCTTGCGCGTACCGCTCGGCGTCCAAGAGTACTTCTGTCCGTCCTCCGTGCGGGCGTCCACCGCCGGGCTCGCCACGCCCATGACCTCGCAATCCAAGTCGGAGAACTCGACGACCTCGGGCCGGCTCTGCGCTAGGATCGTCACCCCCTCGATGGCCAGAAACAGGTTGAGGATGTTGCCGGCGTCGCTGGTGCGCGGCGTATCGTGGTTGCCCCCGAGGATCACGAACGGCTTGAAGCCTCGTTTGGCTTGCACCTTCGAAAGCTGTCGGAACGCCGCAATGACCGTGAGGTTGCTGGGCCGAACCTGATGAAACATGTCGCCCGTGTGGACGATCAGGTCCGGGTCGCGTTCGGCGATCTGGTCCAGAGCCGACCGGAACGACTGCATCACGTCGAACTCGCGCTGGTTGATCCCTTTGTCGGTGGTTCTCCCGTAGGCTCGGTAACCAAGGTGCGTGTCGCTCAGGTGCGCGATGGTCATGGGCTGGACCCATGTTAGCGTGTACGCGTGTCTACTTGTCAAGGGGTTCTCGCGAGTTATGACAAAATGAATCGGCAGGACTCCAACGCACCATGAAAATCGGCATCTTCACGGCACTTTTCGGCGACAAGAACCTCGAAGAAACCCTCGACATCGTTCAGGCCCACGGCATCGAAGCCGTCGAGTTCGGCGTCGGGGCGTATCCCGGCGCGGCCCATCTGGACGTTGACGGGCTCATCGAAAGCAAGGACAAGCGCGAGAAGCTGCTCAAGCAAATCGAGAAGCGCGGGCTGGTGATCAGTGCGCTCAGTTGCCACGGCAACCCCATCCACCCCGTGGCCTCGATCGCCGAGGACCACCACAACGCGTTTGTGAAGGCGGTCAAACTGGCTTCGCTGCTCGGTGTGAAGAACGTCAACGGCTTCAGCGGGTGCCCAGGAGACCATGCGCGTGCGAAGAACCCCAACTGGGTCACGTGCGCCTGGCCCGACGAGTTCCGCGATGTGCTCGAATGGCAGTGGAAGCAGCGGGTCTTCCCGTATTGGCGCAAGCAGGCCGCCTACCTCAAGGAGCACAACGTGCGGTTCTGCATCGAGATGCACCCAGGCTTCGTGTGCTACAGCAACGACACGCTCCTCAAGCTTCGGAACGGGTTGGGGAAGAATGGCGACGCGATCGGCGCGAACTTCGACCCTTCGCACCTGTGGTGGCAGGGCATCGACCCGATTGCCGCCGTCCGCGAACTCGGCGCCGAAGGAGCGCTGTACCACGTCCACGCCAAGGACACCCGCGTGGACCCCTACAACTCGGCGCGCAACGGCAACTTGGACACCAAGTCTTACGGCGACATCCTCAACCGCTCGTGGGTGTTCCGCTCTTGCGGCTACGGGCACGGTATCGAGTGGTGGAAGGACTTCGTGTCGAACCTGCGCATGGTGGGCTACGACGACGTGCTGAGCATCGAGCACGAGGACGGCCTGATGTCGAGCATGGAAGGACTTCGAAAGGCCCTGGAGACGCTCAAGCAGGCCGTGATCTCCGAGTCGGCCGGCCCGATGTTCTGGGCGAAGGACTGACAGACGCCACCGGATTGAACATTACTGCGTGATCCCAAGCGGAAGCGCGTTACAATAAGCCCATGACGACGTTGCTCGCCTCTGCTCTGCTTGTCACACAAGCCTCCAACCTGACGTTTGTCCCCAGCGGGATGACCTCGAAGATGGGCGGCTATATGCCCGTTCGCGCCGAAATGACCGCCAAGTCGGAGGCCGTCAAGAAGGCGCCCGCCGACCTGAAGGCGCCGATGTACGGCACGATGGTGTTCGGTGCGAAGTCCTTCGCGTTCATCTTGGACGAGCCGGAAGGTGCGCCCGCCCGCCTGTTTGTGGACACCAACGGCAATGGCGACCTCACCGACGACCCCGCTACCACCTGGCAGGGCCGCACGACCAACGGCATGACCATGCATCAGGGCTCGGCCAAGGTCTCGATCTCCGGTCAGGACGCCACCGTAAACGCGTACCGATTCGACAAGAACGACCCGGCGCGCGCCGCGCTGAAGAACACGCTCCTCTATTACGGCGACTTCGGCTATCAGGGCACGCTGGCCGTCGGCAACGATTCGTTCAAGATCATGTTTGCCGGCGATCTGGGGCCCAACCCGCGCGTCTGGGTGGACCGCAACGGCAACGGCAAGAATGACGGCCGCGCCGAGACGGTGATGGGTCCGTTCAACTTCGGCTCGGGGACCTACGAACTGAAGGCCGAGGGCGGCAAGCTCTTGGCCGTCCAATCGCAGAAGTCGGTGGACGCGATTCCGCTGCCTCCGGACCTGAGCGTGGGCGCAGTCGTTCCTCCGTTCGAGGCCGTGGCGACCGATGGCACCAAGATCTCCTTCCCGTCGAGCTACAAGGGCAAGGCCGTGTTGCTCGATTTCTGGGCGATGTGGTGCGGCCCGTGCCTCGCCGAGTTGCCCAACCTGACCAAGGCGTACGAGCGGTTCCACAGCCAGGGCCTGGAGATTCTGGGCATCAGCCTCGACCAGGCCAACCAAGCCGAAAAGCTCGCCGCGTTCACGAAAGAGCGCAACATGCCTTGGCGGCAGGTCTACGAAGGCAAGTACTGGGACATCACCATCGGCAAGCAATACGGCGTCGAGGGCATCCCGTTCGCGCTGCTGGTCGATGGCGATACGGGCAAGATCCTGGCCACCGTCCAATCGCTCCGAGGCGAGGCCTTGGAGAAAACGCTGAGCCAGATGCTGAACAAGTCCGACCGATAAAACTTCCTGGAGGGACCCGCTCCGTCGGGTCCTTCGGTTGCTTCCTGGAGGGACCCGCTCCGTCGGGTCCTTCGGTTGCATTTGGCTGACGGCGTGTCGGGAACCGGTTCGATCTTCGAGCCGCGCTCTCGAAGTCGCCGTTGCCGCTGGGTTGAGGTCGAGATGGCCTCTGCCCACTGAACACCGAACACTGAACACTGCCCATTGAACACCGGTCCAACAACCAGGACCATGCGGGCAAGGATCGCGGCGGCATCGGTGGTGCTTTGCGCCTGGGCGTCTGCTCAGGACTATCCCGGCGTCGCGCGCTGGTACCCGGCCCACGCAGATAACCAGACCTCCTCCTCGCGCCCCACCTCCTACCCGATCCAATACGTGGTCATCCACACGGTCCAGGGTTCCTACCTCGGCGCGTTGAGCTGGTTCGCGAACCCGGCTTCCCGCGTCAGTTGCCACTACACCCTCCGCTCGGCGGATGGCGAGGTCGCCCAGTCGGTGTTGGAGAAGAACATCGGCTGGCACGCCGGCAACTGGTGGTACAACTGCCGCTCCGTGGGGATCGAGCACGAGGGCTGGGTGGACGACCCGCGATGGTACACGACGCCGATGTACTTGTCGTCCGCCGACCTCACGCGCTACCTCATCCGCAAGTACGGCATGACCGTTTCCCGCGCCTCGGTGATCGGCCACGTCGAGGTGCCCAACCAATCGCACTACGACCCCGGCGTCCATTGGGATTGGGAGCGGTACATGTTCCTCGTGCGCTGCTCGGCCAAAGTCGAATGGGTGCAAGCCCCCACGACGTTGATCCCCGGCGAGCGGGGCGAGGTGGTCATCCGCTTCCGCAACGATGGCTTCAACACTTGGCCCGCATCGGGCGATGGTTCGGTTTCGTTGGGGACGCAAGACCCGCAAGACCGCACGAGCCCGCTCGCCACACCCGATTGGCCCGCCCCGAACCGCCCCGCGCGCATCGAACGCCAGGTGTGGCTCGGCGAGAGCTACGAAGCGCGGTTCCCGATTCGCGCGCCCAAAACTCCGGGGACCTACCGCGAGTCGTTCCAACTGCTGCGAGACGACCGTGACGGCTTCGGACCGGTGGTGACGCTGCTATTCGCCGTGTCCGACCAGGCTGCCGTCGTGGACAACACCGACGCCCGGTTCGCCACCCAGGGAACGTGGAGCACGGGAACGACCGCTCCGGGACGCTACGGCAACGACTACCGCTACGCGGCCACAAGCCCCACCAGCACCGCTGCCGCCACATGGCGTCTCGAACCCGACCAACCAGGAACCTACGACGTGTACGTCTGGTGGTCGCAGGGCACCAATCGCGCGACCGACGCCCGGTACACCCTTCACGGCTCGCGGCCTTGGGACGTCCAGCGCCGCGTGTTCAACCAGCAAACCGGCGGCGGCCAGTGGAACTTCCTAGGCTCGGTGGCCCTGGCACCGGGAACCGGCGCCGTGACGCTCCACGCGCGCGGCTCGCGCACCGATCGCGTGGTCATCGCCGATGCCGTCCGCATCGTGCGCAGGCAAACCGTACCGCTCGCCTCGCCGCTCATGGCGAACCTCCCGCAAGACCTCGCCGACGCCCTCCGGTTCATGGAGAGTCTGGACGACGCCCAGTTCGCTCGAGCCGTGCACCGAGTACCCCTGGAGTACGGCGCCTTGCGCCCCGACCAACAGCGGCTGTTCGCCAGCCTTCGCGGGCGCAGCCACGGGTTGGACAAAGAGAGCTTCTTCCTGGACCAACGCCTGGAACAGTTCGTCGCCGACCGGGTCGAGAGCGCCGAGTTGAGGCTGCCCGCATGGGAAGCCGGCCCCCTCGCCCCCATGGATCGGCTGCTGCATTTGGGGTTCTGTTTCGGGCGTCGGGCGGGGGATGCGACCGAGGCCCGGGTCACGCTTCGCCTCGACGACCCCAGGTTCGCCGTGTTTCTGAACAGGAGGGAAGAGGCGCTGCGAAGTCGGCCCGTCACGATCTGGGGCATGCCCTCGTGTGCGCTCGATCCCCCGGGCGCTCATGGCCTCCCAAAGTCCCAGTCATAGCGGCGTTGGAGGTCAATCGGTAAAATCCCCCCACATGGCCGACATTCGCCCCTTTCGCGGGTTGCGCTTCGCTGCCTCCGCCGGTCCGCTTGCCGACCTCGTCGCTCCCCCGTACGATGTCCTTTCCCAGGAAGAGCGCGATGCGTTGGCGGCTCAGGCCCCCCACAACGTGGTTCACCTGACCCTGCCCGAGCAAAAGAGCGACGACCGCAGCAAGTACGTCAAGTACGCGCGCAGCGCAGCGGCCCTGGCCGAATGGCGGCGCGAGGGTGCACTCGCCTTGGAAGATCGGCCCGCCTTCTACCGCTACGTCCAGACCTTCCACGTCCCCGGCTCCAGCCAGACGTTCCGACGCACGGCCATCATCGCGCTCATCAAGGTCGAACCCTATGAAAAGGGCGTCGTGCTCCCGCACGAGCAGACGTTCCCCAAGCACAAGGAAGACCGGCTGCGGATTCTGGAGGCCACGCGCAGCCACCTCGAATGCATCTATGGGCTGTTCGAGGACCCCGATGGCGGCATCTTCGCGCTCATCGAAGGTCAGCCGTCGGAGGAGTTGGCAGCCATCGAGACCGGCGACGTGACGCACGAACTCTATGCGATCACCGACCCGGACGCCTGCGCGGCGATTTCCCAAGCCCTCGCGCCCAACAAGGTCTGGATCGCCGACGGCCACCACCGCTACGAAACGGCCTGCAACTTCCGAGCGGCCCTCGGCGAGCGGGAGGGACTCGTGCCCGAGGACTTCATGATGATGGCCCTCAGCTCCATGTCCGACCCAGGCTTGGCGCTTCTCCCCACGCACCGCATCCTCAAGGCGTTGCCCGGAACGGCCGACGAGGCCCTAGCCGCGCTGCGAGAGCGGTTCGCGTTTGCCGATTCCAACCCCGAGAGCCTCTGGGCGGATGTGGAGAAGGGAGGCGAGGGCACGTTCGGATTGGCCTTGGCCGATGGCCGCGCGTTCACGTTCCGTCCTCACGACACCGCCGCGATGGTGGCCTCGCTCGATGGCGGAGGCGAGCTGTTGCGCAGCCTGGACGTCACGCTCCTGCATCGCGTGGTGCTGGACCAGTGCCTCGGAGTCAAGGGCTTGGACGGCATCGCCTACACCCGCGACCCGAACGAGGCGATCCAAGCCGTGGCGCAGAGTGCGGCGGCCTCGTTTCTGATGAATCCCCCCTCGGTGGACCAGATGAGGCAGATCGCCCTAGGCGGGGAGAAGATGCCCCAGAAGTCCACGTACTACTACCCCAAGCTGCTCAGCGGCCTTGTGCTGTGGTCGCTGAACGACTACGAACCATGAAACTCCACCTTCTCGGCACCGGCGGCGCGGAGGGAGTGCCAGGGTTTTTCGCGGATTCCCGCGTGAGCCAGCACGCCCGACTGCACGGAGGCAAGGACATCCGGACGCGATCGGCGGCCGTCATTGACGACGAGATCAAGATCGACCTGCCTCCGGACACGTTCGCCCAACTGGTGCGCGACGGGATTTCGGCCATGGATTGGTCGGCGCTGGTGTTCACCCACGGTCACGACGACCACGTCGCGTGCACCGAAATCCAATACGCCCTGTATCCGTTCACCCCGAACGAGGTGCTGCCGTTCACCATCTACGCCAACCCGCAGGTGAGCAAGAAGATTTGGGACCGCTATCCCTCGTGGCCGCTCGACTTGGTCGAGACCCACAGCTTCGAATCCTTCCAGCACGCGGGCTACACGATCACGCCCATCCACGCCAACCACAAGGAAGACGAGGACAGTCAGAACCTCATCTTCGACGACGGTCGGCGCAAGTTGCTCTACGGCACCGACACGGGCATCTGGCCCGCCGAAACCTGGGAGTTTCTGGCGGGATGGACGATCGACCTCCTGGTCCTGGAGTGTGGCGAGGGATTCAAAGGCACGCCCTACCACGGGCACTTGGACGTGTACGACCTGGTGCGCGTGGTGAACCGCCTTCGCGAAATGGGCGTGTTGCACGACGCCAGCCGCGTCATCACCACGCACCACGGACACATGGGCGACGGCTTGCACACCGAGTACGAAGAGGCCCTCAACCCCTACGGGGTCGAGGTGGGCTTCGACGGCATGGTAGTCGAGTTCTAGGATCAGTCGCCCGACCGGCCAAAGTTGCGCCGCAACACAAGGAAGTCGGCCACGCCGACCGAGCCATCGCCGTTCAGGTCGGCGTTGGCGTTCCAAGTGCCCCCACCCCCCGACGAGCCGAACGAGTTGCGCAACGCGAGGAAGTCCTGAACGTTGATCGTGTTGTCGGACGTGATGTCGCCGTTGGTGAGCGTGAAACTCAGGCCGGAAACGGGCGTTCCGTCAAAGTTGAACGGCCCGAAGCGGCGCGCCAAGTGATGGTTCCCGCTGATGACGAGGTAGAACTGCCCCTCGTGCCAGAACGATACCGAGTAGTCGCCCAATAAGGTTCGTACGCCTCGGATCTGCACCGGAATGCTCTGGCCCACGGGTTCGATGGCCACGCGAATGGAACCGGGTCCGGTGTAGCCGTCGAGGTTCACAGTCCCGTTTATGTCGGTCACGGTCCGGTGCAGGGCGAGCGTATGATATCGGCCCCCGGCGACGTAGCCGACTCCGGTGAGTCCCACGACCGCCGTGGGGACAGCGAAGTTGGTGGTTCGTCCGAGAGCGCCGTAATTGTTTCCTCCCCAGGTCCAGACTGTACCGTCGCCGCACCGAACGGCGGCGTGGTACCAACCGCAGTTAAGGTAGGTGACGTTGGTCAATCCGGGGATCGCAACTGGAATGCTGTGGCTGCCAAGAGCGGCCAATTCGAAGTTGTAGTCGCTGCCCCAACCCATCACGGTGCGATCATTGAGCAACGCCATGGATGCCCCAGACATTGCCGAGATACCCACCACATCCGTCAGTCCCATAACCTGCACCGGGCTCCACCTGTTGATCAAGGTGCCGTCGCCCAGCCGGCCGTCCGCATTCGTGCCCCAAGCCCAAACCCTTCCGTCTGCGGTGAGGGCCATCGAGTGCTGTTCTCCCGCTGCGATCGCGACCACTCGGTCGGGGCCCACGATGGTCGGATTCGGGCGCGAGAGGTTCGTCCCGTCGCCCAGCTGTCCGTACGCGTTGCCGCCCCAAGTCCACACACGTCCACGCCGATCCAGCGCCATGCTGTGGGAGGCCCCAGCGGCGATGGCGATGATCCCCGTGAGCACGGGTACTTGAACGGGCAACTTGGAGTTCCAGAGTGTGCCGCTCGGGTGGCCCAGCTGGTTCCATCCGTTGGCTCCCCATCCGAACACGGTGCCGTCTCGCCGGAGTGCGAGAGAGTGGTGCTCGCCAGCAGCAATAGCCATAGTTTGGGTCATAGCCGAGGGCACAGCCAACCACCGATCGCTATAGCTGTCGTCGCCCAACTGGCCCGCATTGTTGAATCCGCAGGTCCATACGGTGCCCGCTACGTCGAGCGCCATGCTATGGTGGCCTCCTGCCGCAATCGTTTCGATGCCGCTTAGGCCCGCCATCGTTACGGGACTGAAGCGGTCGATGTTCGTTCCATCGCCTAGTTGGCCGACCAAGTTGCTGCCAAACGAGGACACGGTGCCCGTCTGGGCGAGGGCCATTCCGACGAGGCCCACCAACGAGAAAACACAGGACATGCGAGCGTTCATTGTTTGTACAGTATAGGCCCAATCACCAAGAATGGAGCGATCTTTTCAAGAAGAGATCAATCTGGCCACAACCGCAGTATGGTCGGAGGGCTTGGGCGCTTGCCGAAGCGATGGGTCGATCTCGCATCGAGAGCATGCCGAAGCCACCGGCGCCGTACCGTAAATGTGGTCGATGCGCCAACCGAGGTTGTTCTCGAACGAGCGCGGGATCACGTAATCCCAAAACGTGTAGTGCCCCGGCCCTTGGGTGAACTTCCGGAACAGATCGGTCCAACCCCAAGCGAGCAGGGCTTCCAGACGCGCCAGTTCTTCCTTGTGCCGCCCGATCTTGCCCTCGTGCTTGGGCGAGCCCCAAACGTCGTCTTGGGTGGGTGCGATGTTCATGTCGCCCAGCCAGACCGCAGGAGCACCGGGGTCCACGTGGGCGCGGAGGTAGACCAAAAAACGGTCCAACCAAGCCAGCTTGTAGGCGAACTTGTCCGTCCCGACCGCAGTTCCATTGGGCACATAGGTGTTCAGGATCGTCACCCCCTCGACTTCGGCGGCGAGCAAGCGGCAATCCTCGGGGAACAGCGGGTCGCCAAACCCCGTCCGCACGTTGGCGATGGGGTGCCGGCTGACCAGCGCCACGCCGTTGTAGCTCTTCTGACCGTGGATTGCGACCTGCCAGCCGAGTTCTTCGAACTCGGCCAGCGGGAACTTGTCGTCGGGGACCTTGGTCTCCTGCAGAGCCAGCACGTCGGGCTCGTTTTCGGCGAGCCACTCGAGCACGGCATCCAGCCGCATGCGGATCGAGTTGACGTTCAGGGTCGCGACGATCATTTGCCGTCGGCCTGCTTGATGAAGGGAACTCCCTTGCTCACCCAATCCTCGGGCGTCGCTCCCTTGAGATACACATCGAAGAAGTGCCGCGCTCGCTTGGCGTAGTCCTTCATGTTCGGCTCGCGGGCCAATCCGTGGTTCTCGCCTTCGTAGACGAGCAGGACCATGTTCTTGCCCATCCGGCGGAGCGTGTTGTACAGGTACTGCGATTGGTGCCAGTCCACCGCTCCGTCCACGGTTCCGGCTTCGACGAGCATCGGCCCGGCGATGTTGCCCGCGTGGAACAGCGGCGAGTTGTCCCAGTAGGCTTTCCAGTCTTCCCACCACGGCACGGCCATGCGTCCCTGGCTGCTCTCGAAGATCACCTGGTTGGTCTGGCCCCAGTTCCAGTAGAAGCTGTTGTACATGCTCGTGAGTTCGGTGAGGGGCGCGCCCGCGACGAAGCAGTGGAACATCTTGGACTTCATGGCCACGAACACGGTCTGGTAGCCGCCCCAGCTGTGACCCGTCAGGCCGACCCGCTTGCCGTCGATCGCCCGGTTGTGGCGAAGAGCCGTGCCGACAGCGGTCTCCAGGCACTCGACCGCAGAAAGCCCCGGGTTGCGGTCGCGATAGGCGATGTCGGGCATCAGAACGAAGTAACCGGCCTGCGAGAAGTGTTGCTGGTTGTAGGGGCTGGTGTGGTTCGGAGCGATGTAGCTGTGAAGCCCATCCGAGAGCCGCTCGTAGATGTAGACCACCATCGGGTACTGCAGGTTGGGGTCGTAGTCGGCGGGATAGATCAGGGTCGCCTGCAGATCTCGGCCCGTGGCCTTGTAGTGCAGCAGCTCGCTCTTGCCCCAGTGGTAGTCCTTCTGTTGTGGGTTGGTCGCCGCGAGAGGCTTGGCCTGCTCGAAGCGCAGGTTCGTCAGGAGCAGCGACGGTGACTGGTCGAAGCGGTTCATACGGAACAGCAGCCGATCGGTGTCCTTGGACTTCGTGAACCCGCCAATCTGAGCATCTTCCATGGCGAGTTGCTTGAACGTGCCCGACTCCACGACACCGATCCCCGAGGCCTTGGTCTTGGTGTTGAACAGGCTCAGATACAGGGGGTCGCCCACGCGGATGCCGTCTTCATCCAGACCGAGATCGAGAATCGCCGAGCGGACGGCGTCCTTCCGCCCTTGGGTCACCCGAGTGCCCTCGCCGGTCACCGGAACGGCGAACACGTCGAACGCATCGCGCAGGAAAACCACGGACCCGTCCTTGGCCCAGACCGGGAAGCCTGCGGCGGGTTTCTGCGGAATCGTGTTGTCGTCCTCGGGGTCTTCAAACGTGGTTCCCAGGCTGGCCGTGGCGTTCCGGGCCTCGCCCGAGCGGGCGTCGTAGATCCACCAATGCCGCGCATCGTAGTAGGCGCAATACGTGCTGTTGAGTCCGGGCGAAATCGTGCCCACGCCGATGCCGCCCACGTTGGACACACCCTTCTCGATGAACCTCCGGCGAACACCCGTTCTCAGGTCCACCGAGTAGGCGTCGGCGTACTCCAAGCCACCGACCTTGATGGGCGACGCGTAGGGACGCCCGTCCCGGACGTAGGCGTAGCGGTGGTCGCTTGGAATGATCAGACCGTCGCTCTGTCCGTCGTCAAAGACCGTGAACGTGCCATTGGCGAGATCGAGGAACGCCTTGTGGTGCCGGTTCCGCTCCTGATTGGCCTGGTTCTTCTGAAGCGGCATGACCACGGTGTCTTGGGTGTTCCAGACCTCGACGCCCGCCTTCTCGTCGGCAGGGGTGGGCGGCTTGTTCGAGGCATCTTCCCACTTCTTCACGCCGAACACCACCGACGCACCGGTGTCGGAAAGCGACAGACCGCCGAACTCGACGATGCGGAACCCCTCGGGAATGCCTTTCAGATCGGCGGGCCCGAACGACTTGACCGCCGGCGCCTCCGGGTTGGAGACGACGACGAGCGCATGGCCATCGCCCTCCTTCTTCTCGGCCTTCTTGCCGGCGAGGAAGGCCAGAACCGCGCCATCGCGGGCCCAAGTCAGGTTCCGGTAAGCATCGGCACCCGTATGGACGGGCGTCAGCGTTCCTCTGTCCTCGTCGTAGAGCTGAATGGAATTGCGTCCCGCCGCAGTCGAAACCGCAAGGGCCACCCACCTCCCCCCGCGATACGGAGCAAACTGCGCGACGTTGCCAATCTGGAGGTTCGCGCCCCCGCCCGGACGGACGATCTCCAGGTCGTTGCCGCCCTTGGTCTGACCCTCGGCCGGATGGTGAAGGGCGAGCAGGGTCTTGCCTCCCTTGAGCCAAGCCCACGATGCGACCTCCTCGATCACGGTCTCCTTGCCCGTGGCGAGTTCTCGGATGCCCAGCTTGTTGCGGACGGGCTTGCGTTGCTGCTGGAGCTTCTTCGCCTCGTCTCGCGGGACGCCGATGGAGTAGGCCACCCACTTCGAATCGTCGGAGAAGCGCGCACCCGACCCGACGGCGACTTCGACCTTCTCAGGCCCGTCCGAACTGCGGATGATCAGCGTGCCGTCCTTTTCGACGCGCCCGATCTGGCTGGCTACCCACTTGCCGTCGTTCGAGATGGCGGCTGCGCCGAGCGACTCCCAACCGACGTACTCCTCGGGAGTCAGCCGCTTCTTGGTCTGGGCTCCAGCCAATCCGGCCAGAGCGACGAGGGCGATCAGAAGGACGCGGGCGGTGCGCATGGCAGGTTGCGCAGGTTACCCCCTGTACCCCGAAATGCAAGACGGGGTTCGCCGACGCCCGAGCGCCGACGAACCCCATCGCGACAAGTCAGTTCTTGTCGGAGACCATGCCGAACTGGCCGTTTGGCGATTGGACGCGGTTGTCCTCGGTCTTCGGCGCCGCTTCGCGTTCGGCGTCCGGCGCCTCGACGACCCGCGCCTCGTTGCGGCAACCCAAAAGGGTCGCCGCAATCAGGATCAAGAGAAGGACTCTGCTCATTGGCCGAAGTCGTAGTCCGGTCGGAAGTGGCACGAGTAGCGCACAGGGGCCGAACCCAGATAGCAGCGCCACATCTCGTCAGGCGTGCCGTCGGCCAGATACACCGAGTACGGGTCCGTGGCCGGATCGCCGCTCGGAGTGGTCGAGCCCGCGCTGGCACCCAGTCGCCGGAACTTCGCCGAGGTGTCAGAGGCCACGAAGATCGCGCCACGCCCGAACACCCACATCGTCTCGCCGGGGTTCCACTCGTCGCCTCGGCTGGATGAGTCGGTCATGTCGGGTTGCGGGTAGGACGACGGCGAGAACACGCACGGGCCCGTGCCGCGGCAGTTGAGACGCGGGTTGACATAGGCGACGCCGGCGTGCGCCAGCTTGCCCCAGCCCTGCCACAGAAGGGACAGCTTCGACGGAGACGTGATGGCGGTCATCGAATAACCGTGCAGGAGGCCGTTCATGGTCAGCGACTCGTCCTCCCAGCGGATCGCCGGGTTGGTGTAGTTGAGGCCGCTGATCTGATCGACCTGAACGCCCGGAACCATGAGGAGCGGCCAGCTCTTGCGGTACGGATGCGTGGAGTTGGCCCAGCCCTGAGCGTCTTCCGCAGGAATGTACCGCGTGGTCGGCGACCAACCCGCAGGAACTTGGTGCCCACCGGTTCGGCGCCAAGAGTTGGCCGCCGAGTTGGGCGTCAGACCGAGCGGAAGTACGTCGTCGTTGTCCGACGCGTACATCATGAACGACATGCCCGACTGCTTCATGTTGCTCAGCACGGTCGTCTTCTTCGCCGACTCCTTTGCCTGGGCGTAAACAGGGAAGAGCATTGCTGCCAGGATCGCGATGATCGCGATCACCACCAGCAACTCGATCAATGTGAATGCACGACGGATGGAACTCTTCATAACGTATGCCTCACGGCCTGACGGCCGATGGTGGTGATTGTAGCGGAAACTTCTCGGTTCGCCAAGAAAAAATGAGGGAATCTTTCACGGGGGCGCGAGTTTGCTCGATCACGAGCGTCTCCCCGTGCTTCTCCAAGATGCGGTCGCTTTGGATCACCACCCAACCGGACTCGCTCAGGCCGATGCCCTTCTCGGTCTTGGTCATGTCCATCCCCTTTCTCAACCGAGGCTCGCGGCTGCGCTGGCTAAAGTGCGTGTCCACCATGTACGTCGTCAGGCCGAATCCGGCGCTGACCCGGGGCGTGTTCGGCTCCTCGGCGTTGCCGATGATCATGGGATCGGAGCAGACCATCGCGCCGGCGCTGGTGCCATACACGTGCATGCCCCGCGCGACGGCCGGCTTGATGTGCGCGTCGCACCACTCCTTGCCGAGCCGTTCGACGATGCGGTGCTGCTGGCCGCCGGGCATCCACAGACCCTTGGCCTCGGTGAGAAGCTTGGCCAGGGCCGCGCGGTCCGCGTCCTCCAGCGACGCCTTGCCGAAGTGGACCACGTTCTTGGCCCCATGCTCCTTGAGGTACTCCACCGACCCCTGCGAGGTCTCGGGCGTCGCGCTGGCCAACGGCATGACGATGATCAGCGATTCAGGCCCGCCACATTCCTCGATGAAGCGCTTGGGAATGATCTCGGGCGTTCGGCCGCCACCGACGAGGAACAGCTTCCCCGGTGCGGTCTGGCCGAGCGAAAGGGCGAGAAGTCCGGCGATCAACCACATGAACGCTACTATAGCGCGGCCCGAGGTGCGGCGCGAGCGACGATTTCGGCAGTTTTGCAGGTCTGAAGAACCGACGGCGCAAACCCGAAGGAACGTTGTAGCGTCAAAGAGTGTGGATAACTCATGAGCAACGAAGCGATGGACGATCCTCAGAACCGCCCGACCTGGGGCGGAGCCGTTTTGGCCGCCGTGCTGGTGGCAGGCGCCGTCGGCGCCTTCTTGGCCATTCGAAAGGGCAGGCTTGCGTCCATCGAGGGCGACATCGACCGCTTGTTCGATGTGTGCGAAAACGCCTTGACCAAGCTCGAACCGCTCCGCGAAGCCGCCTGAACGCGCCACAATCCGGCGTATGCTGACCGCCCTAACGCTCGCGGCGCTCCTCGCCGCGCCAGGCGACCTCAAAACCCCGGACACGCTCCAGCCGCTCGCCGACCAACTCAACGCGATCTGCCTGAAGTTCGGCGGCCGCATCGGCTACTCCCTCAAGACCCTGCGCGACGGCAAGCAGATCTCCTTCCGGGGCGACGAAGTCTTCCCAAGCGCCTCCACTATCAAGACCGGCGTGATGATCGCCGCCATCCAAATGGTGGACGACGGCAAGATGACGTGGAAGGACACCCGCGTCGTCCCCAAGCTCGAAAACCGCGAGGCCAGCATGTGGTCCTACTGGTTCCGCGAGGGAACCAAATGCGACCTCGACGGCTGGGTCAACCTGATGGTCGGCGTCAGCGACAACACGGCCACCATGGTCGTCCGAGATTGGATCGGCACCCTGGAAGTCAACCGCCGCCTCGAAGCCTTGGGCCTGAAACGGACCAAGATCCTCGGCAACGCACCGGAGAGTGCAACGGAGGTCAGGCGTCTTCGAACCATCTACGGCATGGGCATGACTACCCCGAACGAGATGCTTCGCCTGCTCGAACTCGTCCACCAGCGCAAAGCCGCCAGCGAAGCGGGGTGCGACAAGGCCATCCGCATCCTCGCCAAGCAGTACTGGGACGATTGGATCGCAGGCGCCGTGCCCCCGAACGTCCGATCCGCCACCAAGTCGGGCGCGATCACGCGCTCCCGGTCGGATACGGGCATCGTCTACTCGTACAATCCCTACCTGCTCACGATCTACACCGACGATCAGAAGGACCGGCGCTGGGCGCCCGACAACGAAGGCGACCTGACCATCGTGAAGATGTCGGGCCTCGTCTGGAATTACCTCCACCCCTCGCAGCCTTACACGCCGCCGCCCGGCTTCGAGAAGTTCACGCCGACGGGTGGCGGGGTCGAAGACTCGGGCTAAGAGTGCGTTAAGAACGCGCGATCTCGGCAGGACTCGCCGATACGGGTAGCCAATGGTGTGGGCATGCACATGGCGCTGCTCGGATGTCTCCTCCTCTCGCCCCAACCCCAGTGGGTCGGCGACGGGTTCACCCCGACCGGGATGCTGCTGCGTCCGGCCGGCAGGACGATCCCCTTCGGCGGGCGACCCGTGGACGTGGTGATCCCCAAGGGCGGCGCTCAAGCCCTGGTCAAGGACATGGGCGGCTTGCGCGTGGTGGACCTGGCCGCCGGCACCGAGTCGTTGGTCGCCGCCGCCGGTGGCGCGTCCACGTTCGGCCTGACCGAGACTTCGCAAGGCACGATTCTGTTCACCAACGCCGCGAGCGGGATGCACGAGTTCGCCACGTCCAACGGCAAGTGGACGCTCAAGCGCACGATCAACCTCCCCGGTCTGGAAGGCAAAGGCGCGTCCTATCCCGTAGGCGTCGCGACTCAAGGCGATAGGGCCTATGTGTGCCTCTCGCGCAACAACCAACTCGCCGAAGTGGACCTCGAATCCGGCAAGGTCCTCCGAACGTTCGAAGTCGGCGTCGCGCCCTATGGGGTCGCCTTGGTGCCCGGTGCCGGACTCGCGCTGGTCTCGAACCAGGGCGGGCGACGACCCGCACCGGGAGACACGACGGCCCCCAGCGCAGGCACTGAGACCGTGGTCGACGAACGAGGCATCGCCTCGACGGGCATGGTGACCGTCGTGAACCTGCGCAGCGGACAAACCTTCGGCAGCATCCGCGTCGGGCTGCAACCCAACGCCGTCACGCTGCTCGAAGCCCCCTACGCCGCCGTCGCAAACGCGAACTCCGACTCGGTCAGCATCGTGGACTACCTGGAGCGCAGGGAAGTCGTCCGTCACCAGGTCAAGCCCAACGAGGGCGTCCCGTTCGGTTCGATGCCCAACGCACTGGCCTACGACGCCGGGGCCAAGCGGCTCTACGTGGCGAACGCGGGCAACAACGCCTTGGCCGTGTTGGACGTGGCCAACCCCCGTGCGCCGCGCACATTGGGATTCCTGCCCACAGGTTGGTATCCGGCGGCCGTGGCGCTGACGCCCAGTAGCGTCGTGGTGGTGAACAACAAGGGCATGGGCTCGCGGACGCGCGTCCGGCCCGAGGTCGAAGGCTGGAACTCGCACGACCATCGAGGCAGCGTCCAAGTCGTGGCCCGACCCGATGCGGCGGCCCTGCGCACCGGCACGGCGGCGGTCAACGAACTGGCCATGATCCCGCAGATCCTCCGCACGATGGAGCGCCGAGGCTCCAGCAAGGCCAAACCGAAGCCGATTCCGACCCGCCTCGGAGACCCCTCGACGATCGAACACGTGATCTACGTCATCAAGGAGAATCGAACCTACGACCAGATCTTCGGCGACATGCCGCAAGGAAGGGGAGACAAGCGCCTGTGCCTCTATCCCGAGGCGGTCACGCCCAACCACCATGCCTTGGCCCGCGAGTTCGTGCTGCTCGACAACTACTACTGCAACGGCGTCCTGTCCGCCGACGGCCATTCGTGGGCGACCGAAGGCAACGTGACGCCCTACTTGGAGCGCGCGTTCGGCGGCTTCACACGCAGCTACACGTTCGGCGACGACCCGATCACCTACTCGTCCAGCGGCTTCATCTGGGACCACGTCCTCGCAGCAGGATTCTCGTTCCGGAACTACGGCGAGATGGATTACGCCGAACCGCCCACCCCGATGGGCTTCAAAGCGATCTGGGACAAGTACAAGGCGGGCGAGCGCATCGAGTTCACCCAAAACGTCGGCATCGCGCGGCTAAGGTCTTACACGGCCCGGAACTATCCGGGGTGGAACATGAACATCCCCGACGTGCTCCGCATGGATCGCTTCCTCGAAGAGTTCAAGGAGGTTGAGAAGAAGGGTGTGTTCCCCAACTTAACCATCGTTTACCTGCCCCAAGACCACGCCTCGGGCACCAGTCCCGGCTACCCGACGCCCAAGGCGCACATGGCGGACAACGACCTCGCGGTCGGGCGGCTGGTCGAGGCCGTCAGCAAGAGCAAGTTCTGGCCCAAAACGGCCATCTTCATCAACGAGGACGACCCGCAAGCCGGGTTCGATCACGTGGATGGCCACCGCTCGATCTGCCTGGTGGTCAGCCCCTACACCAAGCGGGGCGCGGTGGTCAGCGACTTCTACAACCAGACCTCGGTGCTGGCCACCATGGAGCGCATCTTCGGCCTGCGCCCAATGAACCAGCGGACGGCGTCCTCGCCGATCATGTTCGCGTGCTTCACCGATAAGCCCAACCTGAAGCCCTACACGGCCCGCCCGGTCACCGTGCCCCTCGACGAACTCAATCCGGACAAGTCGGAACTCGCGGGATGGCCGCTGCACTGGGCCGAAGTGAGCGAGACGATCCCGATCAAGCGCACGGGCATGAAGACGTCGAAAGACGAGGACAACCTGAACCGCATCCTGTGGCACGCGGCAAAAGGCTGGACAGCGCCCTACCCGGCAGACCTCGCCGGTCCCCACGGCAAAGGGTTGAAGAACCTGCGCCTGGTCCACGGAGGCGATGACTAACGGAGGGGGAGCCGTGCCCGCGGCGAGCAGTCGGCAGACTCCGCATCTGACATTCCGCATCGTTCCTTCTCCCGGGGGAGATGGTGGCCGCAGGTCGGTTGAGGGCTGGCAACCCAGTACGAATTCGACCAGAACGGCAACCGGACGCTGATGGTGGACCCCAGCGGCGGCAGATTCACGTACCTCTACGACGAGCTGGACCGTCTAAAGAGCATGCAGGTGCCCACGGGCCAGCGCTACA
>ERZ761602.120-NODE-120-length-185119-cov-10.086321_pt1 | contig 185119 bp, 168 predicted proteins | sample MGYA00512165_ERZ761602 | MGnify/ENA primary metagenome ERZ761602 (study PRJEB28899, sample SAMN02445085) | bioreactor sludge metagenome | biome: EBPR sludge; isolation source: Thorneside wastewater treatment plant | place: Australia: Brisbane, Thorneside...
CAGACGAACGGCCATCGCCATTCGCCTGTGTATTATTGAGACACATCACTAGCATCGCGGGATTCACCCAAGGGTCGAGTGAATTGTAGAATATGCAGTTCGGCCACGGCGGAGCCTTTCCCGTGCACTGTGCGATGGAGACGAACTCGGGCAACTCCTCTTGAGGGTCCACGGGTATGCCAAAGGCTTCAAGGTCCAAAGCTTCCGCGTCTTCTGGGATGGGCTCTTCCGGGTCCATGCGTCCATTATAGCCACAACGCTTTCGCACGCATTGTTCGCGGCGAAGCGAGAACGGTCTGACGGGCAGGACCGATTCGCCGTTCTGGACGTGGCCGGGCCCGTCAGACCGTGGCACCCCGATTCGGCTCCGGATTCTTGGCGGCCGTATCTGACGCCCCTCCAGAAATCTCGCAACCTGCCAATACCTACAGCGTCACTCGAAGTTTCGCCCTTCGAAACCTTGCGAGGAAGCTCTAGGAATGCAGGCCACCAAGAACTTTGTCTGTCAGCTCGTCGAAGCCCAAATGACCCGGTATCTCGCCGGGCACCCCCTCTCCGACGAGGCCCTGGCCCAACTCGACCAGCACATCGCCTCGTGCCCGGAGTGCAAGGCCGTGCTGGAGGCCAAGAAGGACGCGATCCTCGGCGTGCCTGCAGCCCCGACGCACCCGCCCAAGCCCGGCGCCAAGATTCAGCACGCTCTGGTGGACGCTCCCGCAGCGATGGCCGCCGCCGCCCCGAAGCCGAACAACCGCCGAGCGGGCACTACATCAACCGCCAAGCCCAGGACGAAGTGGGCCGTGCAGTGGAAGCCGCTGGCCCTGTCGGTCGCGCTGGCCGTCGTCATGGTCGCCATGAGCCTGGTGGCGCAGAACCCGACGTCCGTCCTCGGTCCCAAGGCCTCGAACAAGCTCCCAGAGGCCGCCAAGCCCGCGCCCGTCCCCGTGCCGGCCGCGACCGAGCAACCCGTTGCCGAAGGACCGATCGAACCCGCTCCCGAGCCCGGCTCGCCCGAGTTCATCGGACCCGATGCCCCTGCCGCTGGGTCGCCGACCTTTGACACGCTGGCCGAGTACGAGGCTTCCTTGGCACCCGCGAACCCGCCTCCGGCCGAGCTTGAGCCCGCCGCACCTGTCGCCGCTCAGCCGAAACCGACGCCCAAACGCACGGTCCGACGGACACCGGTCCGCAGACCGGCCCCGCAACCCCAGAATTCGCGCCCGACCATCCGCGTCTACGACGCCCAGGGCCGCCCGATCGCACGATGAGAACCGCCATGAAGACCCTTCGATTGATTGCCGCCGCCGCCTCTCTCGCCGTCCTCGCCTGTGCCTTTGCGCAGGAGGAAGTCCAGACCTCGACCACCGGGACCGTGACGATCTCGAGCAAGGGATCGGACATGCGCTCGGTGCTGCACGACCTTTTCGCGCAGAGCAAGCGCAACTACGTCCTCGAGGACGAGGTCCGCAAGATGCTGTACCTCAACCTCAACGAGGTCGAGTTCGACGAGGCGTTCGCCACGATCCTGAAGTTGACCGAGATGGACTACGAGGTCCAGAACGGGATCTACTACATCCGGCGCGCGGAAAAGAAGGCCACGCAGACGGTCGAGCCGCCCAAGACGGACCCGAAACCCGAAATCAAGCCGCCGGCCAAGCCCAGCGGAAAGCTCCCGGAGACGGCCCTCGCCAAGCAGGTGACCACTCGCTACCAGATGAAAGACATGCGCGAGGTGTTCGCTTCCCTCTCGCAGCAGACCGGCGTGCCGATCGAGGTGGACATCAGCGTGCCGCTCTACAAGATCGACGCGTTCCTGATCAAGACCTCGCTGAAGTACGCGCTGGACCATATTTGCGCCGCCGCCGAGCTAACGTACACGCTGACCAACGAGATGAGCATCCGCATCGCAGCCAAGAACGCCGCGCCGACCGGATCACCCATCAAGGTTTACACGGGCTCCTGAGTCCGAGCTTCATAGGCACCTCCTGAGGCGGCCCCTTTTGAGCGGGGGGCCGCCCTTCGTTTTGGCTCAGCGCCCGGTCAGTGCCCGGTGCCGCAGGGCATGATCCACCAGCGTGAGGGCCACCATGGCTTCGACCATCGGGACGGCCCTCGGAAGGACGCACGGGTCGTGCCTGCCACGCCCCTGGATGGTCGTGGGTTCGAATCGTGTGGTCACGGTCTCCTGCTCGCGCATGATCGTGGCCGTAGGCTTGAACGCCGCGCGAAGGACGATGGTCTCGCCGTTGGAGATGCCGCCTTGGATGCCGCCGCTGAGGTTCGTCCGCGTGCGGGCGGGCCGGGGCTGGTCGCCCGGAAAGAACGCATCGTTGTGCTGCGAGCCGGTCAAGTCCGTGCCGCCGAAGCCGCTGCCGATTTCGACGCCTTTGCACGCGGGCAGCGAGAGCAACGCCTTGCCGAGGTCGGCCTCCAACTTGTCGAACACGGGCTCGCCCCAGCCGGGAAGGCAGCCCCGCGCCGCGCACCCGACGATGCCGCCGATGCTGTCGCCCGCCTTGCGGACCTCTTCGATCCGGGCGATCATCGCCTCGGCAACAGGACCATCGGGACAGCGGACGATGTTCGACTCGACCTGCTCCAGCGTGACCGTTTCGGGGTCCACTTCGGCCCATAGGTCGTGGACCTTGAGCACGTAGCCGACGATCTCGACTCCCCAAAGGTCGCCGAGGACCCGCTTGGCGAGCGCACCCGCCGCGACGCGCCCGACGGTCTCGCGCGCCGACGCCCGCCCTCCGCCCGCAACGGCTCGAATGCCGTACTTGGCGTCGTAGGTGTAGTCGGCGTGGCTGGGCCGGTACTTCTCGCGCATGGCGTCGTAGTCGCGGGAGCGTTGATCCTCGTTGGCGACCAGCATGGCGATGGGCGTGCCCAGGCTCAACCCGTTTTCGACCCCGCTGAGGATGCGCACGGTGTCCGATTCCTTTCGCTGCGTGACGATGGCGCTCTGCCCGGGTTTGCGCCTGTCGAGTTCGCGTTGGATGTCCTCGACGACCACCGGGATGCGCGGCGGACACCCGTCCACCACCACGCCCACAGCTCCGCCGTGGCTTTCGCCGAACGTGTGGATGCGGAACAGGTGGCCGAACGTGCTGCCCATGCGGATGTCAGGATACCGATTCAGCCCAGCTTGGACGTGCGGCGCTCGGCGGCGATGCCTTCGTGCGGTCCGTACGGATGCCCGCCGAAACCGTGACGCATCATGGCCACCGCACGCGCCCACACTCGCTGGTCGTCGCGCGAGGCGAACAACTGCATGACCGATTGCGCGATGACGGGGATCGGCGCCTCCAGGCGCATGGCGTCCTCGACCAGCCAGTTCACTTCACCCGTGTCTTCGACATAGCCGGGGACATCCTCGATGCGGGGCTTGCCCTGGTAGGCGTCGCGCAGCAGGTCCACCAGCCAACTGCGGATGACCGAACCGTTGCTCCAGCACTGGAGCACGTCGGCCACGGGCAGGTCTTCGGGGTACTTGTCCAGCAGTTCGATCCCCTCGCCAATGGCTTGGAGCATCCCGAACTCGATGCCGTTGTGGACAAGTTTGACGAAGTGGCCTGCACCCGGCCCACCCGCGTGAACGTAGCCGCCGGGGACGGCCAATTCGCGCAGGATCGGCTCGACTTCGGCGACGGCCGTTGCATCGCCGCCCACCATGAAGCATGCACCCGTCTTCGCGCCGATCACGCCTCCGCTGGTGCCCAGATCCAAGAACCGCAGGCCAAGTTCGCGCATGCGCCCTTCGCGGGCGATCGAATCGCGCCAGTACGAGTTGCCGCCATCGAGCACGATGTCGCCCGGTTCGAGCACCTCGGCCAGCTTGGCCAACTCTTCGTCGATGGCGGCACCGGCATGGATGTAAAGGAACACAATGCGAGGCGCTTGCAGGTTCGCGGCCAACGACGCGTGGTCGGTCGCCTCGATCAGCCCCGCTTGAAGCAATTCCTGGGAAGCCCCCGCGACGTCCATGCCGGCGACACGGTAGCCCTTGGCCAGCGCTTGGGACGCTAACCCGCCACCGATTCGGCCGAGGCCGATGACGCCGAACGTCCTCAAAGCGCACCCCGCTTGGCGAGACCAAGGATCTCGAGCGCGATCTTGGAGCCGATGTTGAGTTCACCCGCGTTGGTCAGGACCACGACGCTCAAGCGACGCGCCGGGAGGTGGCGGATCGAAGAGGAGAACCCCGAAGTCGAGCCCCCGTGCCCGATCAGTTTTTCCCCCTCGAACTCGTCCACACCGAACCCGTAGCCGTATTGCGCCTTGGTGCCGTCGTTCAGCGCGAAGGACGTCCACGCCAGTTCCCACGAGGCAGGAGACAGCACCCCGGGACGGCCTAACTGCGCAGCCCAGGACGCCATGTCGAGGATGGTGGCCGTCATCGCCCCGGCAGAGAAGATGTCGGTGAGGTCGCTGTCACGGTTCTTGAGGACGCCGTCCTCCACTTCGTAGCCCGAGGCCCGATTCGGGATGACCTCGAAGAGGTCGCGGGTACCGGCCCGCCTCATGCCGAGGGGCACCCAGACGTTCTCGCGGAGGTACTCCCAGAACGGCTTGCCCGATGCGTTCGCCACGATGTGGCCCAGCAGGTTGTATCCCGTGTTCGAGTAGGCATACTTGGCGCCCGGCTCGAACTGGAGCTTGAGGTCGGCGGCCTTGGCGATGAACTGCTGCTGCGTGAGTTTCTTGGTCGCTTCGTAGCCGTCTAGCCCCGTGTAGTTCTGGATACCCGACGTGTGGGAAAGCAGGTGCTTGATGGCGATGGGCTTCCACGTGGCGGGTGCGCGGGGCAGGAACTTGGTGATCGAATCGTCGAGGCTCAACTTCCCTGCCTCGGCCAGACGCAGGATGCACGCAGCCGTGAACTGCTTGGTGACCGAGCCCACTTCGAACACGGTGTCGGGATGCACTTTGACCCCGTGCTCGATGTTGGCGAGGCCATAGCATCCGGTTCGTACGGTCTTGCCCTCGTGGACGATGGCGAACGCCAACCCTTGGATGCGGCGTTCCGCCATGACGCGGGCGACAGCCTCGTCAATGGCGTCGGGAGGCATGAGACAAGTGGCCAACAGCGTGGACAGCACGCGGGGAGTTTAGCTCAGGCGTCGGCGTACTCGCCGTTGGCGAACTCGTCGGCGGAGTCTTCCATGCCCATCACCTTTGCGGCGTCCTTGCCTGCAAAGGCGGCGACCGTCGCCCGCGCTGCGGCCATCGGCATGTCCGTCCCCACGATTTCCGAGGCTTCCACAGGGATCTCGCGGCCGAACGACCGGAGCAGTCCCGTCACGCGGACCACCCACTCGCCTCCTGGTGCGCCTTCGAGCGAAATGCGGTCCAGCACGCATTGCACGCCCGACATCAGCCCTTCCAAGGCTTTGAGCGTGGCCAGACATACCGACTCGATGCTCACGCGTCCTCCTTGACGGTGAACCCCGGTCGAGACAGCGCACAGTTGGACCGCAGCAGGCGAGAACGGAGCGCTTTCGTCCACCGAGACCGCAACGATGCCGATCGAGTTGCCCTCGACCGTCGTCGTGGATTCGGCATCGGTGAGGTGGGTCGCCACGCTGAGTTGCTTCTGCGTCTTGAGCGACTGGCAGTGCTTGGAGGCCAAGTTGATCAGGGCATCGAGTGTCGCCTCGTAGTGGACGTTGTCGCGTTCCTTCGAGCGCTTTCCACCCCACGTGCCGACGCTGATCGTGACCGGCTCGTCAAACTCGCCCGCCAGACTGTCGGCGACGGAGCGCTCGACGTGTTTGGCAAACGCCAGCGCCAAGTCTCGATTGCGCAGCGTGCCAATGGCGAACTCGTCGCCGCCGTAGCGAACCAGGATGTCGCGCTCTGGGTTGATGAGGTCTCGCAGTTCCTGAGCCACCCGCTTCAACACACGGTCGCCGGTCACGTGACCGAGCTTCTTGTTGAACTTGCCGAAACCGTCGAGGTCGATGAATACGATGCTGATCTCGTGGCCCCGCTTGAGTTGGCTGACGCCCCAGCTACGAAGCGTGTCGCTCCAACTGAGTTCGGTCAGGGGGTCCCACGACCGGCCCATTTCCTGCAAGAGGAGTGCTGAGGTGACGAATCCGTAGAACTTCTCGTCGGAAGCCACGGGGATGGCATCGAGGTTCTTCTCGATGAACATCCGGCTGGCTTCGCGTACCGGTGTGTCGGGCGGCATCGTGGTCGGCTCCCCGTTCATGTAGCGGAACACAGGCGAATCGTCCGGCGCCTCGGCGACGTTGTCCAGTCCGATGACGCCCACCAGGCGATCGCCCTCGACCACGCCGATGCGCCTGAGGCCCTTGTCCCGCATGGTTTCGCGGGCCGTCCTCACGCGATCTCGCGGAGTGACACACGCATATACCAGTTCTAGATCAATGACGGGATGCACTGTACTTGTCTATTCAGCACCCGGTTGAAAAACCGTAACTGGCACTCTTGACAGGTTTCTCCTACCGGGGTCCGTTCAGTTCTCGTCCTGCAGCGACTCGACGACGCGGATCGCCAGTCGGGAGACCTGTGCGGTGAGCTTCGGGTCCTGTTCGCGGCGGCCTTCCAACGCGACCACGGAAGCGTAGACGTCCGAAGGGCGCTGCCGATAGAACAGGGCGATCTGATCTTCGGGGAGTTGGGCGTACCTCATCATCAAGTACGTCGAAATCGGCTGCGGCGCAACGTCCGAACTCACCGCTTCGCGCGAGACGGTCCGGTGGATGTGCTCGCGCAGGTCCCAACTGCTTTGATCGGCAAAAAACGGATTGAGCAGCCCGAGCGCCCGGAGCGTCGCCGCCCCGGTGGACCAGTGCTCGCCAGCCAGGCGCAGCCGCTTCAGGGAGCCGAGAAGCGTTCGACCGTCGCCGCCCAATCGTGCAGCGAGGACCGAGACCAAGGCATCGGAGAGCACGAGGTTCTCGGCGAACGCCATCTGGCGGACAATGAGTTCTCGCTCTTCGACGGTGGGCGGTTGGATCATCTCGACCAGCCATTCGCGCAATCGGGGGAGCAGCGAGCGGCATTCGCGGTCGACCCGCTGCGCCGTCACAGCCACCAACGTCGGGCCACCGGAGCGCACGCGACGCTCCAGTTCTAAGCGCATCACCTGCTTGAGCCGTGGTTGCCGGAGGCAATCCTGCAGGTTGTCGAGGAGGAGCGGTTCGTCCGAAGAGTGGCGTGCGGCGTCGCCGACCCACTCGGCGGCGGCCACGAGTCTTGGGCGCAGACCATGGGCCAGCAAGCGGTCGTTTGCGGCGTGCAACAAGTGGCTCTTTCCCCATCCGCTCGGCCCAAAAATGGCCACATGGGGGCGGTGGCACGCCGCAAAGGCCATGGCGGCTTCGATGGCCTCGACATTGCTGGGAAGGGGCGCAAGGGCTTGAAACCCGCTCACGCTGGACTGGAACAGCACGTCCGACAGACGGACCGAAGCGTTCCCATCGGCTTCGTGGTTCTGGAGACTGACCACAGATTCGAGAGCGGATTGATGCGGCACGGCCATCCGGTTGCCACCCAGCAACCTGAACCATTGTTAAGAATCTGGACGTTGGTCGTCAAGGGCCGTCAAAGGGCCGATATGGACATTCTCTAGCTTCGGTCAGATTCTCCATCCTTTCACAATCTCTCGTTTTCTTCGAGTAGCCCGTTTTCGATGAAACTCCCATTACCCCCAAGTTTTCCACAAGGGGACCCTGATGCCATGCCCGTCTCAAGCCCGCCCTTGAGACTAGCAAGGGGTGATCGCTCGCGGCGACTTCCTTGGAACGCTCAGAGCGTGTGCTTGAGAGACACGCTGACCCGCGCTTCTTCGCTCCGCTTCGGAGAGACGGAGATCTCGACATCCTGCCCGAGTTGATTGAGCAACCTCATCAGCCGGTCGCAGGTGAATCCCTCCGTTCGACCCCGCAAGAGCTTGGAAACCGTGGGCTGATCGACTCCGATCAGTTCGGCGACTTTCGTTTGTGCGAGACGCCGCTCTCGGATGACCTCGGCCACCGCGCTCACCAGCTGGGATTTGGCGAGTTCCTCCTCTGGATTGGCAAACCCGAGATCCGCAAACACGTTGCCGCTGCTGGGGGTGATTCTCTCCGAAACGTCGCGGTCCATCATCGTCGTCTCCTTGTCGAGCCCTTCCAGTGGCTTTGAAGTGAACTGCGGGGTTCCTGGTTTCTTTTCCATTTCTGATGCTCCTGTTCGGCCAGCTTGAAGCGTCGTTCGATGAGTTCCATATCTTGCTTTGGAGTCGCGATCCCTGACTTCGACTTCTTCTGGAAGCAGTGAAGGACGTAGATTGCCTCCTCAAACTTCACCGTGTAGACCGCACGGTAGGTGTCGGTGTCGAAGTCCTCGACGACCTCAAGCACACTCGCGCCCCTAAGCCTTTGAGCGGCTTGGCGTGGGCATGCTTGCCACCACTCTGAGCTTCCCGCAGAGCGTGCCCGACCTCCCGGCGAGGTCCCTCTGGGAAGTCACGGAGGTCGTCCAATGAAGACCCGAGCCACACCAGGTCCTTCGAATCCGCCATGTATGTCTAATCTGCCATATTCTGAGACGCTCTCCATGGCTCTTGAGTTCCGTAAGGAATCCCGTCAACCTGCCCGAGGCATGGGCTCGGCCAGCGGACGAAGCGCGCTCTCCTTGGGGCGAGACGGGTCCGACCATTGGGCCAACAGCGCCCGCGCCTCGTCGTAGCGGGGGTTCGCTTCGAGGCACTTCTGGGCTTCGATCGCAGCTTCCAGAGTCTGACCGCAGGCATACAGCGCCCGAGCCAGCCTTAGGCGAGTGTCCACGTACAACGGCTCGGCCGCCAGCGCGCGCCGGTACTCGGAGACGGCCAGTTCTGGACGGCCCCTCGACACCAGTTCGTCACCCACGTCGGTGAAGAAGTCGGCGGGGTTTCTGCCTGCGGGAACCACGTGACGGAGGTTCAACAGCGCCGCCGGAGTGTTCCCTCGGCAGTAGGCCGCTCGGGCGGCCTGAAGCCGCTCCTGTCGCAGTTTGGGTTCCAGCCGACACGCTTCTTCGACCTCGTGGAGGGCTTCTTCGCAGTACCCTGCGGCGAAGTCCATGACGGCACGGTCCACTCGGGCGAACGCGAAGCCCGGGTTCGCCTCGATGGCCAAGTCCAATAACCGACGGGCCTCTTTGAGCTGACCACTCGCCGCCAGCGCCGAGGCGAGCTTCCGCTTGAGATCGGGATAGGTCGGGCCGATGGCTACGGCGCGAACGAATGCTCGCACCGCCGCGCCGAGATCCCCAGTTTCGAGCGCCCGTTCGCCGAGGGTCGTCAGGCAACGAAGTGCTTGCCGCCGGGGGTAAGCCAGGTCGTCCGAGGCGGCGGCTCGACGAATATGTACTTCATAACCATGGGCCGCCTGTTCCAGATCGCCCCGCGCCCAGGCCGCTTCGGCCATGTCGAGCGGCGCCATACGTCCACGTCTTCGGAAGGGGAGGGTCAAGATCAGTTCCTCAACAGAATCATCGGCCCGAGACGCGAGCGACCTCCAAGGAGAATTGCCGGGATCGGACCTCCAAGTACAATGGTGGCGTGACCACGCTCCAGGACCTCGTCGAACGCCTCAACGCCTATTGGGCGTCGAAGGGTTGCATGATCGTGCAGCCGTACGACATGGAGGTTGGCGCAGGCACGATGCACCCTGCCACGTCGCTCCGAAGTCTGGGACCCGAGCCGTGGAACGTGGCCTATGTCCAGCCCTCGCGCCGTCCCGCCGATGGCCGCTACACGCGCAACCCCATGCGGAACCAGCGCTACTACCAGTACCAGGTCATCATGAAGCCGAGTCCGGACGACATCGTGGACCTGTACATGGGTTCGCTGAATGCGCTCGGCTTCGATACCAAGAAGAACGACGTGCGGTTGGTCGAGGACGACTGGGAGTCGCCCAGCATCGGCGCGAGCGGCGTCGGCTGGGAGGTCTGGCTCGACGGCACCGAGATCACGCAGTTCACGTTCTTCCAGCAGATGGGCGGCATCGAATGCGACCCCGTTTGCGTCGAGATCACTTATGGCCCCGAGCGGCTCGGCCTGATGCTCAACAACCAGCACTCGTTCTGGGAGGACTTGATGTGGAACGAGGCGACCAGCTACCGCAAGGCCGAGTGGCAGTTGGAGATGCAGCACAACGTCTACAACTTCGAAGTCGCCGATACGGCCATGCTCGGCCAGCTATTCGACATGTTCGAGGCCGAGAGCAAGCGCATCATCGAAACCCCCGTCTACTGGAACGGCGACCTCGGCATCCTGACCACGGAGCCAACCGAGTCCGACGTGCCGGCTGACGCAGGACCGATGGCGCTCGTTTATCCCGCCTACGACTTTGCACTGAAGGCTTCGCACGTGTTCAACCTGCTCGACGCTCGGGGCGCCGTCAGTGCGCAGCAGCGCGCGGCCTACATCAACCGCATCCGCGCCCGAGTGCGGGCATGCTGCTTGCGGTACGTGGAGCAGTTCAAGACGACCGCTCCCGCGTGATGGCACACCGGTACGCGCTGGTCCACGATTGGATGGCCGTGTTCGGCGGGGCGGAGGAGATGTTCCGCCACGTCTGCGAGTTGTACGAGGGCCCGATCTTCACCAGCCAGTTCAACCCAGCCGCCTATCCGTTCTTGAAGGGCCGCGAGGTGCGGACGACGTGGATCGATCGGATGCCGCTCGCGCACACCAAGCACTACGTTTACGCGCCATTCGCACCCGGTGCCTACCGCTCGATGGACTTCGGCGGGTTCGATGCGCTGCTCGTGGACAGCCATTCGTTCGCCCACCACGTTCGCAAGCCGGCGGGCGCAAAGATGCTCTGCTACTACCACACGCCCATCCGCAGCCTGTGGATGCCCGAGGTGGACAAGCGGATGAGCGGGTTTCCGCAGTCGTTGTTCGCGCGGCGGATGCGTGCGGCCGATCTGGCCGCTTCCCGCACCGCCGACGTGATTCTGGCTAACTCGGAGACGACCGCCGAGCGCATCCGGCGCTTCTACGGTCGCGAGCCACACGCGGTCGTCTACCCCCCGGTCGATACGCGCAAGTGGTCCGTCGTGCACCGGAAATCCGACGACGAAGGCATGCTCATGTGGGGCCGCCTGATCCCCTACAAGCGTGTGGACCTCGGGATCGAAGCGGCTCGGGCCACGGGAATCAAGCTGAACATCGTCGGCAACGGGCCCATGCGAGCCGCCTTGGAGCAACAGGCGCAGGGGTTGAAGCACGTCGTGTTCCACGGACGTCTGGATGATCCCGACCTGATGGCGCTCATGGAGCGCTCGCTCTGCACGCTCTTCCCAGCTTACGAGGACTTCGGAATCGTGCCCGTGGAGTCGTTGGCGGCCGGCCTGCCGGTGGTGGCCTTGGGGGCCGGCGGTTCGTCCGAGACCGTGACTCCCGAGTGCGGGGTCCAGATTCACGAACAGACGGGCGAAGCGCTCGCGGCGGGCGTGCTGGCCCTGCAGGGCCGGACGTTCGATGCCGCTGTCCTGAAGGCTCAGGCGGCTCGGTTCGATGCCGAGGTGTTCCGTTCGCGGTACCAAGCGGCTGTCACCGAGATGCTGTCCTAGCCCCTTCGGCGCGAGCGCGCCACGCTGACCAACAGCGCCACGCTTGCACCTCCCGTGTCCACCAAGAAGTCCCGGATCAACGCCCCCCGCTCGGGCACGAACGACTGGTGCCACTCGTCGAGGGCGCCGTAGCCGACCGCGATGAACCACGCCACGACCCAGTACCAGCGGTTGGCGCGTTCACGCGGCGGTGTCTTGGCGCGATCGAACCGACGCAGCGAACTGTTGGCCAACCAGAAGATCACGGCGAACTCGAACGCGTGGAAACCCTTGACGACCACCCACCAATACTGCCGCCAGAACTCGGCGAAGCGGGCTTTGGACTCGTCATCGGGCAACACCGCATTCACGGCGGCCAAGAACTGCGGCACACCGACCACGAAGCACGACGCGATGAAGATCGCAAGCGCCCAGAGCGCCAAGGGCCACAGAGCGAGCCACGGTCGCACACCCCACATACCGGCCCTAGTGCCGAGAGGTTGCGTGGGTGCGGCACGCCCGATGGGATATCCTGCCATCCATGCGCCTCAAGCTCATCTGGCTCGTTCTCGCAGCCTTTGCCTCGGCCCTGGCGACCGCGGACGCCATCGACGATATGGCCCGCGCCAACATGGAAGCCGAGCACATCCCCGGCATGGCCATCGGCATCATGGAGGGCGAGACCCTGAAGATCGTCCGCACCTACGGTTACGCGAACCTGGAAACGATGACCCCCGTGACGGACAAAACGGTCTTCCGCATCGCCAGCATGAGCAAAGCGTTCTGTGCAGCGTCGGCGCTCAAGCTCATCGAGGAGGGCAAGCTGACGCTCGAAACGCGGGTGGTGGACGTCCTGCCGGACGCGCCCGAACAGTGGTCGGCGGTTCGCGTGAAGCACCTGCTCTCCCACACCTCCGGCATCCCAGACTCCAACCTGTTCGACATGGGGCGCGCGTACAGCGACTCGCAATTCCTAGCCTTGTTTTGGAGGTTGCCGCTCGATGCCGAACCCGGGACTGCCTATCGGTACAACAACTTCGCCTACTCGGTGCTCGGCATGATCGTCGGCAAAGTCAGCGGCTCCAGCCTTCGGGAGTTCGTGGCCCAACGCATCTTCAAGCCGCTCGGCATGACCCAGTCGCAGTACTACACGCTCTCGACGCTTGTGCCGCACCGCGCGGACGGCTACTCGTGGCAGAGCGGGACGCACCTCAACGCGTTGCCGCTGCGACCGGAGCAGTACGACGGGAGCGGCGGCATCATAACCAGCGTGACCGACTACGCGAAGTGGCAGGCCGCCCTCCACCGCACCGACCTGCTCAGCGATGCGATCAAGCAACAGCAGTGGACGCGTTCCAAGCTGAACGACGGCAAGGAGATCCCTTACGGTATGGGCTGGTTCCCGGAGGTCCGCAACGGCAAGCGCATCGTGGACCACAGCGGCGGCACCCACGGGTTCACGTCTTTCGTCATCCGCAACCTGGACGACAAGGTGACCGTGTTCGTCTTCCGAAACGGTGCCGGCGGCGGCGTGGTGCGGTTCGGCGAGGCGTTGTACGACCAGTACATGAAGCAAAGGGAGGCGGGGGTCTAGTACCATATCCCCCATGCCCGAGGACGGTCAGGATTCGCCGCAGCTGACCGTCCTTGTGCCTGCGCTCAACGAGCAGGACACGATCGCCGAGGTGGTTGACCGTCTGCTTCAAGTTCCGTTGCGGACGCAGGTCATCGTGATCGACGACGGCTCGACCGACGACACCCCCAAGATTCTGGAGCGCTATGGCGACGCCATTCTGGTGTTGCGACACGAACGCCCCGGGGGCAAGGGCAACGCCATCCGCGCCGCGTTGCCTTACGCCTACGGTACGGCCACGATCATTCAGGACGCCGACCTCGAGTACTTCCCCGAGGAGATTCCCAAGGTGGTCTCGCCAATCCTGTCGGGCGAGGCCAATGCGGTGTACGGCACGCGATTCGCCCACGGGATGCCCAAGGGCATGGCGTTGCCGAACAAGCTGGTGAACTGGATGCTGGCCTGGGCCGTGCGGCTGTTGTTCGGATGGCGGATCACCGACGAGGCCACGTGCTACAAGGCGTTCCGCACGTCGTTGCTTCGCGAGATGGAGCTTCAGTGCACGCGGTTCGAGTTCTGCCCGGAAGTCACCGCCAAAGCGCTTCGGATGGGCGAACGGATCCACGAACTGCCGATCCGCTACGAGCCACGGACCAAAGAGGCCGGGAAGAAGATCCGGTGGACCGATGCGCCCGAGGCGTTCTGGACGCTGCTTCGCTACCGCTTCTGGAAGCCCTGATGCGGTCCAGCGCTCGGCTGGCCGCCTCGACCACGCGGAGCCCTGTCTCGCGCCCATGGAACGCCAGCGAGCCTTCGTAGCCACCCTCGTCGTAGTCTTCGGGGGTGAGGATGTAGCCGATCCAGTTCGTCGCGAGACCTACCATCAGCGGAAACAGCGATGCCTGCGCCGCGCGCGAGGCGACCAGCGTGGCGATCCCCGAGGTCGGCTCGCCGGGCACGAAGATCAGCGCCACCCCGTCGAGACTCAAGACCGTCACCTCGGCCTCGGGCTCGGCAAACCGACCGACGAGCAGTTTGGCCAACGGTTCGGGGACCTTGTTGGATTCCATGAAGGACTGGCTCGGCGTCGCGGGCGCCAGGGCGATCGGCTCCCGCGCCAAGCGCATGATTGGTTCAGGGTTGGCCGCGATCCGCTTGGCTGGTGCCGCTAGCAACCGACGCACGTAGCCTTCGGGGCCGCCCGGTACGGGGGTCGGGGATCGGTCGCCAATGGCCCCGACGAGCGGGAGAAGGCCGGTCTGGCGAGCCAATTCACCGGGCCAATCGCCCCGCAGTCGCCGCTCGTCGTCCCCAAGCAAGGTCGGATGGGCGGAGTAGAGCGTGGCCATTCCGCCCAATGTGGAGAATGCTGAATCGGGCCGCCCGAGCTTGCGCCGGGGGCGGTTCAGCCAGGCGCCTTCGTGGGTCGGCTCGCTGATCCGGAGGTCCAGGGCGAACGGCGATGGCTTGGCCACGAGCGCCCCGCGGACGGCGAGCGCGATCTCCTGGGCGTACCACTCCAGCCAGCGGCGTTTGAACGTTGCGATGCCCGGGATCGCAGCGGTCATCCGCTCGTTCAGCATTTGACTGTCGGGCGCGCAGTGGGTGTGAGTGGCGCATAGGACGAGTTCGACGTCCTCGGGCAGACGCTCTCGCACGGCGCGGCTGAGGCTGCCCGGAATCGTCAGCATCTCGACGCTCACCAGGGCCACGCGCAGACTTCCCTGCTCCAGAACGGCCACGCGGGCCTTCAGGTCGTCTCCTCCAGGCTCGAACACGTGGTCGCCGCGCGCGGTGTAGCCCCCCAAAGGCAGGGGCTCGGGCGGCACGATGGACGCCTCGTTGCGCCGCACCCACAGGGTCGGGATCGTCGCCGCGCCCAACAACGCCGCGAGCACCATCAAGCCAACTCGCTGCGGAAGAAGGCCAGCATCCGCGACCAAGCGTCTGCGGCCGCTTCGGCGTTGTAGACCTCGGGCCGCGAATCGTTGAAGAACGCGTGGTCGGCGTCGTAGGTGTGGAACTCGTGCGCCTTGCCCGCCGCATCGAGCTTGGCCGACAGATCCGCGACGACCTCGGGCGACGTCATGTGGTCGCGGGAGCCGAAGATGCCCAGCACCTTGCAGTGCAGGTTGGCGAGTTCAGGTTGGACGTGCGGGTGGATGCCGTAGAAGTTGACGCAGGCCCCGACCTTGGGGGTTAGCGTGGCGGCGAACAAACTGAGCTGACCGCCCATGCAGAAACCCACCGTGCCGACCCGATCGCCTTGCGTCATCGGGTTGGCCAGAAGGGCGTCCACGGCACTGGTGAGGATTTCGGCGGCCTCTGGGACCCGAAGGGCCATCATCAGGGTGCCGGCTTCCTCGGGCTCCGTGGTGGATTCGCCCTGATAGATGTCCGGCGCGAGCGCGTTGAACCCGGCTTTGGCGAAGCGGTCGCAGACGTCCTTGATGTGGTCGACCAGACCCCACCACTCCTGAATGACGACCACTCCGGGACCTGGTTGCGATGGGCTCGCGAGGTAGCCCTGAAACGTATGCCCGTTGCTCTGGAATTCGATCATGCCGCCCATGTCGGCTTGATTATTCCACGCCGGCGACGCGCAACACGTGAGCCAACCAAGGGGCGGCTCGGTCGGGATCGCGTGAAAGCGCCAGCGCCTCGTGCGGCGCGAACCATCGGGCTTCGGCGACTTCTTCTGGGTTGGGATTCACGTCCCCAAGGTGGGAGCCCACGAACACGTGGTCGTACTCCCACTCGCTCAGATCAGTGGCGGGGTCCGCCGCCCGATACACGAACGTGCCGATCTCGATCACGGGGCACTCGATGCCCATCTCCTCGTCGAGCGCGCGTGCGGCGGCCTGCGAAGGAGTCTCGCCGCCGTAGGGGTGCGAGCAGCACGTGTTGGCCCAGCGTCCGCCAAAGTGGTACTTGCCCCTCGCACGCCGCTGAAGCAGCACACTTCCGGACGCGTTGCGCAACAGAACCGAGATGGCCCGATGGAGCATGCCTTCGCCGCGATGGGCGTCGAGCTTGGAGGCGAATCCCAAGGTCTCGCCCTCGGGGGTCACCAACTGCACCCGATCGTCGTGGATCACAAGGTTGTCCATAGAGTTGGGAAGCCGGCAATCGGCGCAGCTCGGACCGAATCTACCCGAGCGACCCGAGAAGGTGACGCGGGCCAGGTCGCAGAATTGGGGCGTCGTGGAACCGTGGCGCATCGAATTGTTCGGCGGGCTACGCGTTTCGCAAGGTGGCCGAACGATTGGGCGGTTTCCTACCCGACAGACGGCATCGCTGCTGGCCTACCTGGCCCTGTTCCCGAAGCGCCCGCACGCCCGAGAGGTGCTCGCCGAAATACTCTGGCCGAATGCCGATCTCGACTCGCAACGCCATTCGCTCCGCTTGGCCCTTTCACGGCTGAGGACTCTGCTCGGGCCAGAGCATCCGCTGGAGGCCGGACGATTGACCGTGCGGTTGGACCCGACCGGGTTCACCACCGATGTGGCCGAATTCGAGGCGGCGGTCGCTCGCGGCGACGGCAGAACTGCGGCTCGTCTCTACGTTGGCCCGCTTCTGCTGGGCTTCTACGACGACTGGGTCGTCAGCGAGCAACACCGGCTCGAGTTGCTCTTCGACGACGTGCGGGCCGAGCAGGCGCAGACGCCCCACTTGCCTCGACTCATCGGGCGTCAGAGCGAACTCGCCCTGATCCAGCGGCATTTGGGCGAGTCCGCGATGGTGACCCTGACTGGCCCCGGCGGGATCGGCAAGACGCGATTGGCCCACGAAGTAGCCGCCGGCCACAAGAACAGCGTATGGGTGTCGCTCACCGACCTATCCGATCCGACGCAGATTCGCGATGCGCTGCGTACGGCGTTGGGGTTGCCCGCGCCCGCGCCAGGGGCGGATGTCCTCGACCAAATCGCCGAGGAATTGCACCGCCGACGCCCATTGCTTCTCGTGCTCGACAACGCCGAACATCTGTTGGGCCCCGAGCTCAATACGGTGGCCTTGTGGCTAAGCAAGCTCCGGGGGCTGACTCTTCTCGTGACCTCGCGCAAGGCCCTTGAGTTGCGCGGAGAAGCTGCGGTCACGTTGACTCCTCTCTCCGAGCACGAGACAATCTCCCTTTTCGTGGAGCGGACCCGGCGCGTCCGCGCCAATGCCACTCTTTCGGAGGCTGCCCTTCAGCGCCTTGCCTTGCGGCTCGGAGGCATGCCACTCGCCATCGAACTTGCAGCGGCCAGGATCGGCGTTCAGAGTGTGGACGGCATCGCCGGTCTGAACTGGATCGGTGAGACCGGCTTTGGCGAAGCAATCGGCATCCCGCCACGCCACCGGTCGCTGCAGGCGGTGTTGCAGGAGAGCCTGGACGAACTGACGGAGGCCGAAGCCGAGGCTTTCCGCAGGCTTGGGGCGTTCCGTGGTGGGTTCGATGCAGGCTCTGCACAGGCCGTTGCCGGCGCCGACTTGAGCACGCTCGAAACGCTGCGGCGCTGGGCGCTCATCCAACCCGATGAGGCTGACGATGGCTCCGTCAGGTTTCGCATGCCCGAGCCCTTGCGTGAACTCGCGCTCCAGGACAACGAGGCCGCTCGGCGCGCCCACGCGCGCTACTTCGCCGACTGGATCGAAGCGAACCGGGCCGACGACCTTCCTCCCGAGCCCCGCCCATTCGCCTACCGACTGGGATTGCAGGAACTGGAACGCGACAACCTGATGGCAGCCCTTGATTTCTGTCGCAACAGCGGAGACGCCGCCGACCGCGAGGCTGGCCAACGCATCGTCGCCGCCCTGTGGACTCATTGGTACATCCGGAACGCCGGTGCCGAGATGGAGCGTTGGACCCTCGACCTACTCGACGGCCCTGGCCAGCGAGCGGATCCACTCGTGCAGGCTGCGGCACGTCTCTCGCTCGTTCTCGCCTTGCGCGAACGGGGCGCAAGCGGGGATGCCGACCGTCAGGTCCAAGCTGCTCTCGACGTGCTTGTCGTTGGACCGCGCAACCGAAATCTCGCGTTTGCCTGGCACTTGCGGGGACTTACGGCTGCCGATCTGGGCCGTCACGAAGACGCCGAGTCGGCCTACCTTGAGGCCGAGCAGGTCTGGACAGAGATCGGCGACTTGCGCAACTACGCCGTGACTCGGCACAACCGCGGCATGCTCGCCGCCGAATTGGGGCACCTTGAGCGCGCGGAGGCCTTTGTGGCCGAGGCGATCGAGCTTTTCCGGGCGCAGAACAGCACGTACATGGGAGTCGGCAACGCCACGATGGCCAGCATCCGCAAGGCTCGAGGCGATCTGCCCGGCGCCGTCGCCAGCCTTGCGGAAGCAGGCCGCATCCTGCGCCAACTCGGCTATGTGCGAGGCTACGCCCAAGTGGACCGGGATCTAGCCCTGTGCCTGCATGCCATGGGCGAAGTCGGCGAGGCGACGACGTGCCTTCGCGGCGTGCTGGAGGACTTTCGGCGCGTTGGCGACCGGCATGGCGAAGCGACTGCGCTGGCCGCCTTGGCACGTGTCACGGGCGAATCGTGGTATGCCGACGAAGCGCGGGGTTTGCTCGCGCGGCACCACCTGCCCGCCGTGGGCGAGCTGCTGGGGAACTTGTAGCCCCCTCGAAATGCAGTTGGGCCGCCCGAATGGGCGGCCCAAAGGACTCGACGAAGCCGGCGAGCTTACTTCTCGCGAAGCGGGAAGCCCATTTCCTTCAGGAACACGCGCGACTCTTCATCGGTCTTGGCCGTGGTGCAGATGGTGATGTCCATGCCCCGCAGCTTGTCGAACGTGTCGTACGGGATTTCAGGGAACACCAACTGCTCCTTCAGGCCGAGGGAGTAGTTGCCACGCCCGTCGAACGAGTTGGGCGAAAGGCCCTGGAAGTCGCGGATGCGGGGCAACACGACCGTCGCGAGCTTGTCGAAGAAGTGGTAGGCACGGTCGCCGCGGAGCGTGACCTTGCACCCGATCTTCATCCCCTCGCGAATGCGGAAGTTGGAGATGGCCTTTCGAGCCGTGGTCGTGATCGGCTTCTGACCCGTGATCAGAGTCAGATCGCGCAACGAGTTCTCGAGGCTCTTGGGGTCCTTCTCGTTGTTGCCGGTGCCCATGTTGATGACGATCTTGTCGAGCTTGGGCGCCTGCATGGGCGACGAGTAGCCGAACTGCTGCATGAGCTTCGGCTTGACCGTCTCCGCGTAATGCTTCTTCAGGCGCGGCGCCGGGATCTTGACCGGTGTTGCGTCCTGCGATTCTTCCTTCGTCTTCTTAGCCATGGTCGTTCAAATCGAGTGCGTCATTCGTGCGGCAGCGGCGTGTCCTGGATGGTTTCGCCGCTCTTCTTGGCGTACCGTTCCAGTTTGCCCTCGCTGTTGCGCCGGCGTCCCACTCGGGTCGGCTCGCCGGTCTTGGGGTCGATGAGCATGAGGTTGCTGATGTCGATGGGCGCGGGAATGCGGAGTCGCATGGACCGCTCGCCCTGCCGTCGCGCCTTGCGGTGCTTGATGACGGCGTTCAGCGGCAACGGCTGATCGGGCTCTTCATCGTTCGTCTTCAAGACGATCGCTCGGTTGGACTTGGGGTCCACCGAGTACACGTAGCCAACCTCTCCCTTGTCCTTGCCGGCGACGATCTGCACGCGATCGCCTCGCCGGATTTTAAGTTTGGGCAGGTTGGAGAGTCGCTTGATTTCGGCTTTCGTCATGGGATTAGAGCACCTCCGGGGCCAGCGACACGATCTTCATGAAGTTGTGGTCGCGGAGTTCGCGGGCAACGGGTCCAAAGATGCGGGTGCCTCTGGGCTCCATGTTGTTGGGGTTGATGACCACGCAGGCGTTGTCGTCGAACCGCAGGGTCGAGCCATCGGCCCGCCGGACGGCGTGCTTGGTGCGCACCACGACGGCCTTGATGACGTCGCCCTTCTTGACGGGCATGTTGGGGGTGGCGACCTTGACGGAGGCCACGATGACGTCTCCCACACCGCCGTAACGCGGTTGGGAGCCCTTCAGCACGCGGATGCACATGACCTCGCGCGCGCCGGAGTTGTCCGCCACTTTCAGTCTCGAAAACTGTTGAACCATGTTCGTTGCTCGCTTGCCACAGCCCCTTGGCGCGTTCGCGTCCTGCGGGGTTGGCAGAATTCTGTCTTGTTACTTGACCTTCTCGAGGATCTGAACGACTCGCCAGCGCTTGTCCTTGCTCATCGGGCGGGTCTCCATGATCTCGACGCGGTCTCCTTCGTCGCAATTCAGCAAGTCGTGGGCCTTGAAGCGCTCGGTGCGCCGCATGACCTTGCCGTAGAGCGGGTGCTGGATGCGCCGCTCCACACGCACGACGACGGTCTTCTCCATTTTGTTGGAGACGACGATGCCCTCTCGGACCTTGCGTTGCGCTCGATTCTCGCTAGGGTTCGTTTCGCTCACGCCTGTTCACCTTGCTTCTGCGTCATGATCGTCAGGATGCGGGCGATGTTGTGTCGCCGCGCCTTCAGGGTCGACACGTCCGTGATCTGGCGGAACACCAGGTCGCGACGCGCCTTGTACAGCGCCGCCTGCTCCTGCTTCAGCATGTCCTGAAGTTCGGCGACGCTCTTGTTCTTCAATTCAGTGGCCTTGAGTTGCTTCATGGCTATTCGGCCGTCTCCTCGGCCTCCGTCGTCACGACGACGGTTTCGGTGTTCGCGGCAGCGGCCAGCTCCTCGGCCGTCTTCTCGACGTGGCCTTCGCGGATGGCGAACTTGCAGTCGATCGGCATCTTGTGCGCCGCCAGCCGCATGGCTTCCTTGGCCAGTTCGACGCTGACGCCGTTCATTTCGAACAGCACCTTGCCCGGCTTGACCACGGCCACCCACGCATCGAGCGGGCCTTTGCCCTTGCCCATACGGGTTTCGAGCGGCTTCTTGGTGATCGGCTTGTCGGGGAAGACGCGGATCCAGACCTTTCCACCGCGCTTGATGTGGCGCGTCATGGCGATACGAGCCGCTTCGATTTGGCGGTTCGTGATCCATGCGGGCTCCATGGCCACCAAGGCGTAATCGCCAAAGGCGATCGTGTTGCCCCGCGTGGCTTGGCCGCGCATGCGGCCACGGTGTTGACGGCGATACTTGGTGCGTTTAGGCATCAACATGAGGGGTTCCCTCCTGCGCTTTCGGCGCTTCCGCTTGGTCTCGGCCGCGGCGACGCGGCGCGACTTCCTGCTGAATCTTTCGCTCGGGCAAGACTTCGCCTCGGTAGATCCACACCTTGACGCCCACCGCTCCGTAGATCGTGAGGGCGGCCGCCACGCCGTAGTCGATGTCGGCGCGCAGCGTGTGCAGAGGCACCTTGCCGTGCATGTCGGACTCGCGTCGGGCGATTTCGGCGCCGTTCAAGCGACCGGACACCATGACCTTGATGCCGCGACCGTTCATGCGCAGGCATCGCGTGATGGACTGGCGCATGGCTCGTCGGTGCGAAACACGCTTTTCAAGCTGAGCGGCGATGTTCTCGGCCACGAGTTGGGCATCCAACTCGGGTTGGCGGACTTCGGTCACGTTGACCTGAACCTGCGCGGTTCGGTCTCGGCGGCGCTCCATGCGCATCAGCATGCCCGTCAGTTCGTCAATGCCTCGCCCCTGTCGGCCGATGACGGCACCGGGACGCGAGGTGAAGATGTTGACCTTGACGTGGTTGGCCGCGCGCTCGATTTCGACCCGGGCGATGATGCCCAAGCCGAACCGGTGCTTGACCATGTTGCGGATTCGGTCGTCGGCAGTCAACAGTTCGCCGTACTGCTTCTTGTTGGCGTACCAGTGACTGTCCCAGCCCCGGATCACTCCGACGCGGAACCCTACCGGATGGATTTTCTGACCCATGCTTAGTTCTGTTCCTCCTGAGTCTCGGGCGCGGTTTCGGGGGTGGTTTCCACGGTTTCTTCGACCGGTGCGGCTTCGGCGACCGGCTCAGCAGCAGCGGCTTCGACGGGCTTCTCGCTCGCCTTGGCCTTGCCGGACTTCTTCTTGGCGGACGCGAACGTCGGTCGCGGCTTGGCCTTGGTGCCGCCCGACTTCGACGTGTCCTTGGGCTCCAGCGAATCCTCGACGACCACCGTGATGTGGCTGGTCTTCTTCTGGATGCGGAACGCCCGACCCATGGCGCGTGCCTGAATGCGCTTGAACACCGGCCCCTGGTCCACGCTGATGCGGGCGATCACCAAGGAGTCGGCCGAGATGCCGTAGTTCTCCTGGGCGTTCGCAATGGCGCTGATCAGCGTCTTGCGCAGGTAGTGGGCGCCCTTGCTGGGGTGATAGCCCAACACGTTCGCGACGTGGGTGGCCGATTTGCCCTTGACCTCGTCGGCGACGATGCGCACCTTTCGGGGCTGCACCCGCACGTTCTTCAAAACCGCTCTGACTTCCATGGTTGAACTCAATCCGGCGTTACCGGAGTCGCGCCCCCCGCTCGGGCAACGAACCGCCGTGCCCTCGGTAGGTGCGCGTCGGGGCGAATTCTCCGAGTTTGTGGCCGATCATGTTCTCGGTCACGAACACGGGGATGTGCTTCTTCCCGTCGTGCACGGCGAACGTGTGGCCGACCATGTCGGGCGTGATCGTCGATCGCCGCGACCACGTCTTGATCAGCCGCTTTTCGCCTTTGTCGTTCATGTCGAGCACCTTCTTCATCAGGTGCTCGTCCACGAAGAATCCTTTCTTGAGACTTCTCGCCATAGCTGTGCGCCGTTCCTCTGGCCAACCCTGCGGTTAGCTCTTCCTCCGTCGGACGATAAACTTGTCGGTGCGCTTGTTGGAGCGCGTCTTGGTGCCGAGCGCCTTGTTGCCCCAGCGGTCCACAGGACCCTTCTTGCGGCCAACGGGCGATTTCGCTTCGCCGCCACCGTGTGGGTGGTCGCGCGGGCTCATGACCACGCCGCGGACGTGCGGCTTGCGGCCCTTGCCCCGGTTCTTGCCGGCTTTGCCGATCTGCTCGTTCTCGTGGTCGCTGTTGCCGACTTCGCCGACGGTCGCGCGGCACGTGTTGTGCACCATGCGCATTTCGCCGGAAGGCAGTCGGACAGTGACGTAGGAGCCTTCCTTCGCCATCACCTGAGCGGACATGCCGGCGGAACGGACCATCTGGCCGCCGCGCCCGGGGTTCAACTCGATGTTGTGGACCAGCGTACCGAGGGGAATCTGCTTGAGTTCGAGGCAGTGGCCGGGGAGGATGTCGGCGCCTTGGCCGCTCATCACTCGGTCACCCACCTTGATGCCCTTGGGCGCGATGATGTACCGCTTTTCGCCATCCAAGTAGTGGAGGAGGGCGATGCGGCTCGTGCGGTTCGGATCGTATTCGATCGCGGCCACCTGTGCCACGACGCCATCCTTGTTCCGCTTGAAATCCACCACGCGGTAGCGCTTGCGTCCGCCGCCCCGGTGGAACGACGTGATGCGACCCGTATGGTTGCGTCCACCCGTGGCCGATTTGCCCTTGGTCAGGGACTTCTCGGGTTTGGACCGCGTGACTTCCTTGTAGTCCGAGACGATCATGAACCGTCGTCCCGGCGAGGTCGGTTTGTACTGTCGGGTCGCCATGTTAGACTCCGTAATCCTCCAGTTGCTGACCCTTGGCCAGGGTCACGATCGCCTTCTTCCAGTCGGATCGCTTGCCGACGGCGCGGAAGTTGCGCGACTTGGTTTTGCCCGACACGTTGATTGTGCGGACGCTGGCCACCTTGATGCAGTCGTCGGCCTTCTTACCCTCGTTGTAGATGGTCTCGATGGCCTTCTGGATTTCGATCTTGTTGGCGCTGGTCGCCACGACGAACGTGTACTTGCGAACGATCTGCCGCTCGTCGCGGATGCGCGGATCGCCGTAGGACAACGCCACCGATCGCTCGGTGATGTGCGGTTTGATAATGATGCTGTAGGGGTCTTTCATTAGGCCCACACCTCTTCGATCCGCGCAAGGGCATCCTTGGCGATCACGATCTGGTGCGCAACCATCAGGTCGCGCGCAGAAAACGCCTGAGTCTTGACCGTCGTTCCGTCGTCGCCCGCCTTCGCGGGCGCCGTTCGCACCTCGACGTTCGGGAGGTTGCGGAAGCTGCGGTATGTCGCGTCGTGGTACTCGGGAAGGATCACGAGCACGCGGCGCGAGTCGGAGCCGAGGCTCTTGAGCAGTGCGGCGGCGTCCTTGGTCTTGGGCGCCTCGAAGTTGATGCCGTCCACTACGGTGACCACGCCTTCTTCGATCCGCGCGTTGAGCGCGCCGACGATGGCGAGGCGTCGCTCCTTCTTGTTGAGCTTCTTCTCGTAGCTGCGCGGCTTGACGGCGAGCGCCATGGAGCCGTGAGCATAGTGCGGCGAGCGCGTGGAACCCTGTCGGGCGTTGCCGGTCTTCTTCTGCTTGTACGGCTTGCGGCCGCCGCCTCGGGTTTCGCTGCGCGTCTTGGCCGACTGGGTGCCTTGCCGCCAGTTGGCTTCCTCGGTGATCAGCGCCCGGTGGAGGACGCTCGATGCGGCCTTCACGTCGCCGAGCTTGAGTTCTTGCTCGCCGACCTTCTTGCCCTTGCTGTCTTTGACTTCGATCTTCGCCATGACGCTCACTTCCCGCCCTTCTTGATGATCACGAGGCCACCGTTCGGACCGGCGACGCTCCCGCTGACGAGAATGAGGTTGCGCTCGGCATCCACCTTGACCACCTTGAGACCCTTTTGGCTGACGGTCTCGTGGCCCATGTGGCCGGGCCTTCGCGAACCCTTGAAAACGCGCTGCGGACCCGTCGCGCCGTTCGAAAGCGGTCGGCGGTGGGTCATGTAGCCGTGGGTCATGTGCTGGCCGGAGAAGTGGTAGCGCTTCACACCGCCCGCGAACCCGCGGCCCTTGCTGGTGCCCGTGACCACGATCTTCTCGCCTTCCTCGAAGATGTCGGCGGTGATCTCCTGGCCGAGTTCGAACTCGTTCGTGTCGTCCACCCGGATCTCCTTGAGCGTGCGGAGGTTCTTGCCGACGCCGGACTTCTTCAGGTGGCCGAACTTGGGCCACGTGAGGCTCTTCTCCTTGGCGTCGCCGAACCCGACCTGCACGGCCGAGTAGCCGTCCGTCTCCGCAGTCTTGATCTGCGTGACGTAGACAGGACCCGCTTGGATGACGGTGACAGGCACCATCTTCCCATCCTCGTTGAAGAGGTGGGTCATCCCGATTTTCGTTCCCAGAATCGCTGGCAACATAATGTTTCGTTTACTCCGTCGCACGATCAAGCACGCGCCCCCATGGGCGGTCGCGCAAGCCGCACGTATCTCAGGGTTGTGTTTCAGCGTTCAGCTTCGATTGCCTCGTCAGCGTTTCGGAAGTCGTTGCCCGCGTGATTCCGCGACTGGCGCGGTGCGGGGCGACACGCTTGAGACTGGAAGCCGGCGCATCCCATCGGGTCCGTCATGGACCAAGGGAGCATTGTACCGAATGCGTTCTCAGAATGCAAGGGTCCCAGTCGGAGGTCGTCCGGAGTGATGATAGAATGAAGGGACCATGCGCCTGGAGATAGTCGTCCCCGACACCGCCCCCGAGAGAATCCGGCAGCGACTCGCCGATCTGGTTCGCTGCCTGAACAAGACCCCTGACATGGTCGAAGACTTGATGCAGCAGGTGGAAGACATCCGAGCCGGGAATGCGTTGAGTGTGGACGAGGTCTGATTCGAGCTAGAGGAGCACCGCAAGGATGGATCAGACGCCAAGTCGTGACCGCGCCTCGAGCCCGACGCTACGATTCTGCCAACCACGGGTCCGCAACGTACAGACCACCTGACGACATCAGTACAAGAGGTACCGCTGCCGCACGCCCATGAAGGCCCGCAGGTCCCCCGCCCAGCCCGCCGAGGCCGCAGCAAATCCGCCCGAAAGCGTTGCTTCGACCGCCGCAGGGTTGTGCATCAGGTTCACCAACTTGGTCTCGTCCCATTCCGGGTGGCGCTTGTTGATCTCGTAGGACAGTTCGACGCCCGCACGCACCGAATCGAACGCCTCTCGGTCAGTGACGATGAACGCCACTCCTGGGCAGAAAGCGTTGGCATGCTTGCTCGAAACCGGCGTCATCGCGCGCGGATAGAAACGGATGCCAGGCAGGTTCTTCGCGTTCATCGCCGCCGCGATGCCGACGCCATCCATCCACGGTGCGCCGATCCACTCGAACGGGGTGTCGGTTCCCCGCCCCACCGAGACGTTGGTGGCCTCGACCAGACACATCCCGGGATAGAGCAGGGCCTGGGTGGGCGACCTCATGTTGGGCGAAGGGTTGATCCAAACTTGGCCGGTTTCCTCGAACCAGATGTCGCGCCGCCATCCCTCCATCTTGATCACGGTGAGCTTGCAGCCGATCTTTCGCTCCGCGTTGAACAGGCCCGCCAATTCACCCACGGTCATTCCGTGCCGCGTGGGCACTTCGTGATAGGCCGTCAGCCCGCGATGCGCCGGGACCGAGACGGGGCCCTCCACCCGTGTGCCCGTGATGGGGTTGGGCCGGTCGAGCACGATCACCTCGATGCCGTGCTTGGCCGCCTCTTCCATGGCGTAGCCCATCGTCCCGATGTAGGTATAGAAACGTGCGCCCACATCTTGGATGTCGAACACCAACGCCTCGACGCCCTTGAGTTGTTCGGCAGTGGGGCGGTAGCGTTGAGCGCCCGAGCCGGGATTGTAAAGGGAGAACACGGGCAGGCCGGTCTTCTCGTCCTTGCCGTCCGCGATGCGCTCGTCCTTGTCCCCTCGGATGCCGTGTTCTGGTGCGAACAGCGCGACCAGGTTCACCGATGGGGCCTCGGCGAGAATGTCCACCGTTGAGCGACCCTTTAGGTCGCGGCCCGTGTGGTTGGTGATCAGGCCGACGCGTTTGCCCTGCAAGGGCTTGAAGTCGTCGCGAATCAAGACGTCGATTCCGTTGAGCACCGGCGCGGCAAGAGCCCCTGCAACCACGATGTCGAGCAGCATGGCTCCATTCTGCCCGATCCACCGACTCGGTATCCTCGGTCGAGTGGACGCGTTGCGCCAAAGCGTGTTGGTTTTCGTCGGTGCCGGGATCGGCGCAAACGGCCGCTACTGGGCGGGTGTCGCGATGGCGTCGCGGTTCGGAACGGCATTTCCCTTGGGCACGTTGGTCGTGAACTTGGCGGGATCGTTCCTCATTGGACTGCTGATGAGTCTGGCGATCTCGGGGGAATGGAGCGCTTCCTGGCGCGTGTTTCTCGCGGCGGGCTGTCTTGGTGGCTTCACCACCATGTCGGCGTTCTCCTACGAGTCGTTGGCATTACTCAACGCCCGAAGCTACGGGCCCGCCGCGCTCTATGTGGCGCTGTCGCTGCTCGGTGGAATCGCGATGGCCTGGGCCGGGTTCGCTCTGCCCCGGCTTTGGCTCGGATCGTAAGCGACGCGGCCGGTGCATTGGGTCCATAGCGGGCACTGACCGGCCGAGTCGTGTATAAACGATGGACCGCGAATGCCGAACCGTTACCGCAGCATCTTTGTGAGCGACCTCCACTTGGGGGCCACAGGGTCGCGCGCGGAGCAGGTTGCCGAGTTCCTCCAGAACACCGAGTCGGAGTACCTGTATCTGGTGGGCGACGTGATCGACCAATGGGTGCTGCGCCACGGCGAGCGGTGGACGCACCGCCACACCGAGGTCATTCGGCAGATCCTGGGCAAGGAGCAGGCGGGCGTCAAGGTCTTTTACACCCCCGGCAACCATGACGAAGCGCTCAAGCAGATGAACGGGACGAGCCTCGGACATTTGCGGGTCGATCGCGAGTTCATTCACGAAACGGCCGACGGCAAGCGCATCCTGGTCACGCATGGCGACGAGTTCGACCGACTTTCCACCCAATACAAGCGCCTGGCTTGGGTGATGGCGAACATCTACGACGAGATCACCCGGTTCAACCAACGCTGCAACGAACTGCTCGCCCGCATCTCGCGCCGGCAAGTGGACTTCTCCACCGGTCTCAAGAAGAAGCTGAAGAAGGTGGTCAAGCGAAAGACCAGCTTTGAGAACGCTCTGCTGGAGAGCACCATCGAGCGAGGCCTGGACGGCGTGGTGTGCGGACACATCCACACTCCCTCCCTTTACTACCTCGAAGGCGTCGCGTATGCGAACTGCGGCGATTGGGTCGAGCACGCGACGGCCATCGTCGAGCACTGGGACGGGCGGCTGGAACTGCTCGACTGGCACGACCAGATGATCCGGCTCGGGATTCCGGGCGCGGCGGTCGTCGAACCTCTGCCCAAGCCACAGTCGTGATTCCCGGTGCGCGGGTACAACGGTCTTAGCCATGCTGGATCGTCAGACCATCCGCCAGAATCCCGAAGCCGTCAAGGCGGGTGCCCGCAAGAAACACATCGAAGCCCCCGTCGATGCCCTCGTCGCCATGGACGCCGAGCGGCGCAACCTTCTCGTGCAGCTTGAGTCGCTGCGGGCTGAACTCAACGCGTCCAGCAAGGCCATCGGGCAGTTGATGGGTCAGGGCAAGCGCGAGGAAGCCGAAGAGGCCAAGGCCACGACCCGAAGCATCAAAGACAAGATCGAAGGCTTGGAAGTCCAGACCAAGGCAACCGAGGCGAAGCTGGCCGAACTCGAGTTCCAGATTCCGAACCTGCCTCACGAATCCGTTCCCGGGGGCGAGGACGAGAGCGACAACGTCGTGGTACGCGAGTGGGGCGAGAAGCCCGAGCGCACCGACGTGCCGCCCCACTGGGAGATCGCCGAAGCGCTCGGCCTGATCGACCCGGCCCGGGGCGTCAAGATCGCGGGCAGCGGGTTCATGCTGTACACGGGCATGGGTGCCAGGCTGCAGCGAGCCCTCATCAACTTCATGCTCGACCACCATGGGCGACGAGGCTACACCGAGATCTTTCCCCCCTACGTGGCCAATGCGGACTCGCTGACCGGGACCGGCCAACTGCCCAAGTTCGAGGACGACCAGTACAAGACCACCGACGGGCTGTACCTGATCCCCACGGCCGAGGTCCCCGTGACCAACATCCGGCGCGACGAGATCATCGACGGTGCCGAACTGCCCCTGCGGTGCTGCGCGTTCAGCAGTTGCTTCCGCAAGGAGGCCGGCGCGGCGGGCAAGGACACGCGAGGGCTGCAGCGCATGCACCAGTTCGAGAAGGTCGAGCTCGTCAAACTCACCGACCCGGAAAGCAGCTACGACGAACTTGAGAGCCTCACCTCCGACGCCGCCAGCATCTTGGAGGCGCTCGGGCTGCATCACCGAGTGACCCTGTTGTGCGCCCCAGAGATGAGCTTCAGCAACGCCAAGTGCTACGACCTCGAAATCTGGTCGCCAGCGATGCAGAAGTACTTGGAGGTCTCTTCCTGCTCGAACTTCGAGGCGTTCCAGGCGAGGCGAGCGAACATCAGGTTCCGACGCAAGCCGGGCGAGCCCGTCGAGTTCGTCCACACGCTCAATGGAAGCGGTGTGGCCCTTCCCCGCCTTATCGCCGTCTTGTTGGAGACCTACTGGCAACCCGATGGAACGGTCGAGGTGCCCGCAGTGCTTCAAGCTGCGCTTGGCACCGACCGGCTTGGCGGGAGCCTCTCGTGAGGGTCCTCATCACCGGGGGCGCGGGGTTCTTGGGCTCCCACCTCACCGACCGCTGGCTCGAGCGCGGAGCGGACGTGGTCGTGGTGGACAACCTGGTCACGGGCGACCTGAGGAACCTCGACGCTGCGCGCGCGTCGGGCCGGCTGGAGTTCGTCAACGCCGATGTCTCGGAGGGCATCCCCGTGGACGGGGACGTGGACTGGCTGTTCCATTTCGCCAGTCCGGCCAGTCCAGTGGACTTCACGCGGCGGCCGTTCGACGTGTTGCGCGTCGGCTCGGTGGGCACGCTGAACGCCCTTGAATTCGCCAACGAACGCGGCGCGAAGTTCTTCATGGCCTCGACCAGCGAGGTGTATGGCGACCCGGAGATCAGTCCGCAGCCGGAAACCTATCTGGGCAGGGTCAACCCCATCGGCCCGCGAGCGGTTTACGACGAGGGCAAGCGGTTCTCCGAAGCCGCCGTCATGGCCTATCACCGACACAAGGGGATGGACACGCGAATCGTGCGGTTTTTCAACACGTATGGCCCGCGCATGAGGGCCGACGACGGACGGGTCGTGCCCAATTTCGTGATGCAGGCCCTTCGCAACGAGCCCATCACCGTGTATGGAGAAGGCACCCAGACGCGCAGCTTTGGGTACGTAGACGACTCGATCGAGGGGGTGCTCCGATTGGCAGACTCGGATTGCACCGAGCCCGTCAACATCGGCAGCCAGTGGGAGTTCACCGTTGTTGACTTCGCGCGGCTGGTCATCCAACTCACGGGCTCCAAGTCGGAGATCGTCCACCTTCCTCCGTTGCCCGACGATCCCCGGCAACGGCGACCGGACACCACACGCGCGTTGGAACGATTGGACTGGAAGCCGACCACCTCGCTAGAGGATGGCCTGCGAGCGACCATCGAGTACTTTCGATTGGGACTATAATCCCTGTTATGGTCATGAAAGACCGCACCATAGCGGTGGCCGATCTAAAGGCAAACTTCGCCCAGACCCTGCGAGATGCTATCCGTGGCGAGCCTGTGACCGTGGTCAAACACGGCACTCCTCTGGCTCGTCTCAGTGGTCTTGAAGCGTCGGGCAGTCTCGTTGCGGAGCCAAGAGCCCGAAACGATGGTGAAAATGGGTCGAAGGGACTTGACCAGATTGGATATTATGGTCATAATAGGATCATGTATGAGCCGAGTATCAGCATCGCGGATGCCAAGGCGAATCTCTCGAAATTCGTGAAGATCGCCGCGAGCGGCCAAGTCGTCGTCATCTGCAATCGGAACGTCCCGGTGGCGGAGTTGCGGCCGATTCCACGGTCAACGCCGCGGAATCTGGGTGTGTTTGCGGGCGCCTTCGAGCTGTCGGAAGCCTTCTTCGAGCCTCTCCACGCCGAAGAAGCAGCCGTTTGGGAGGATGATCCCGATGAGTCTGCTGCTTGACACCTCCGCGCTGCTCATGCTCGCGTGCAACGATCCACGGGTGCCTCTGCGGGCTCGCGAGACCGTCCGCACTTATCCGGGCGACGTCTATGCGTCGGTCGTCTCGTTGTGGGAAATCGGCTTGAAGGCGTCGCTCGGCAAACTGGATCTGCCCACGAACGCCGAGCGTTTCTTTGTCACCTGCGTCAAGGAGATGGAACTCCGGGCGCTGGACTTGGACCTCCGGGCGGCCGCTCGATCCGAGACGCTTCCACTCCTCCATCGCGACCCCTTCGACCGAATGCTCGTCGCCCAGGCCCTGTCGCTGGGCGCCGTCATGGTCACCAACGACGCTGAAATCGCCCGTTATCCCGTCCGAACGGCTTGGTCCTGAGCCCGGCTGGACCCCCGAGCGGGTACAATTCGTTCAGCCCATTCGTCCATTAGAGACGGCGCGCTGCGCGTGGCCCCCAGGTAAAAGCTTTGGCTGAACTCGATCCCACGATTTCTGTTGTCAACGTCGAAGAGGAACTTGGGCGTTCGTATGTCAACTATGCGATGTCCGTCATCATCGCGCGCGCCCTGCCGGACGTGCGCGACGGACTCAAGCCCGTTCAACGGCGCATCCTTTACGCGATGCGGCTCCTGAATCTCTCGCCCGACAGCGCCTACACCAAGTCGGCAAAGGTCACGGGCGACACCAGTGGCAACTTCCACCCGCACGGCAACCAGGTCATCTATCCGACCTTGGTCCGCATGGCTCAGCCGTTCAGCATGCGCTATCCGCTGATCCAGGGTCAGGGGAACTTCGGCTCGATCGACGGCGACTCGCCCGCAGCCGAACGATACACCGAAGTCCGCCTGACGCACCTGGCCATGGAGATGCTGGAAGACCTGGACCGCGAGACGGTGGACTGGGTGGACAACTACCTGCAGACCCAGCTCGAGCCCGTCTGCCTCCCGGCCAAGTTTCCCAACCTCCTCTGCAACGGCTCGCAAGGCATCGCGGTCGGCATGGCCACCAACATGCCGCCCCACAACCTCACCGAGGTGTGCAACGCGATCCTCCACCGCTTGGAGAACCCCGACTGCACGTTGGAGGACGCGATGGAGCACCTCCCCGGGCCCGACTTCCCCACTTACGGGACGATCATGGGCGTCAAGGGCATCAAGGACGCCTACACCACGGGTCGTGGCTCGATCGTGATGCAGGCCAAGACGATGATCGAGGTCGGCGACGGGGGCCGAAGCATCATCGTCGTCACCGAGTTGCCGTATCAGGTCAACAAGACCAACCTGGTGAAGGCCATTGCCGACATCGCCCGCAACAAGAAGTTCGACGGGATCACGGGCGTCGAAGACTATTCGGACAAGCGCGGCATGCGCGTCGAGATCTACGTTCGCCGCGACATCCAGCCCAACAAGGCGCTCAACTACCTGCTCAAGCACACGGCCCTGCGCCAGACGTTCGGCGTGATCATGCTGTCGCTGGCCGAGGGTGCGCCTCGCGTGACGGCGTTGCTCCCGCTGCTGGACCACTACATCGCGCATCGCCGAGACGTCATCATCCGGCGCACCAAGTACGAGCTGTACAGGACGATCGAGGAAGTCCACATCAACGAGGGCTACCAGATCGCCCGCCGTTTCCTCGACGAGATCATCGCGCTCATCCGCTCGAGCCAAGACACGGGCGTCGCCCGCGTTCGGCTGGTTCGCGAGTTCGGAATGTCGCCCTTGCAGGCAAACGCCATCCTCAACATGCCGCTGCGGCGCCTGACCATCTTGGACCAGAGCGAACTGCAACGCGCCTACATGGAAGCGTTGCGCCGATCGCTCGACTTGACCGACATCCTGACGAGCACGGTGCGCTTGAACAAAGTGCTCCGCGAAGAGATCGTCGCCATGCGCGACAAGCACGGCGACGAGCGGCGGACCAAGATCATCGCGCGCGAAGCCGGCGAGTTCACCGACGAAGACCTCATCCCCGAAGAGGATGCCATCATCTCGATCAGCCGAGACGGCTACATCAAGCGGGTCAGCATTGACGCCTACCGCCAGCAGAAGCGTGGCGGCAAGGGCGTCAAGAGCGTGATGAAGGTGGACGACGAGCCTGCGCACCTGTTCCAGGTCAACACGCACCATTACATCCTCTTCTTCACCGACCGCGGCCGCGTTTACCGCCTGCGGGCTTACGATATCCCCGAATCCGGCCGGTACGCCAAGGGTATGCCCGTCATCAACTACATCGCCATCGAGGGGGGCGAGCGGGTGACGGCGACTCTGAGCGTGAAGAACATCACGGGCGATGGCTACCTGTGCATGATCACGAAGTACGGCGAGATCAAGCGCACCGAGCTTTCGGCCTTTGCCAACCTGCGCGCCAACGGCCTCATCGCGTTCGACATCGAAGAGGGCGACGAACTCGGCTGGGTGTTGCTCACGTCGGGCAAGGACGACGTGCTGATCGTGACGCGCCAAGGACTCTCGATCCGCTTCGCCGAGAAGCAGGTCCGGGGTAGGTCGCGTGCCGCTGGAGGCATGAAGGCCATCACGTTCAAGCACGAGGGCGACCATATCGTTTCGGCAGTGCCTCTGACGGGCGACGAAGAGCTTCTCGTCGTGGGCGAGCACGGCTATGGCAAACGCACCGCTGTGAGCGAGTACCGCCCGCAGGGACGCGGCGGGTCTGGCATCCTGACCATGAACGTCACTGAGAAGACTGGCCCCATCGTGGGCGCCGAGGTGGTCTCGGACGACGATCGCCTGTTGGTCATGACCACGCTGGGCAAGGGCATCCGCATGAAGGTCAAGGACATCCGCCAAGTCGGCCGCATCGCGCAGGGGGTCAAGCTGATCCAACTGGCCGATGGCGACAAGGTGGCCTCGATCGCGCGGCTGATCCGCGACGCGGACGACGGCGAGAATCCCGACGTCGACGACGAGTCGGAATCGGAGGAATAGGACTGCAAGGTCCGTCCGACGGACGTCCCCCAGACTAGGCTCGCGATCTGGCGGGCATAGAAACGAGGACTCCCCCTGGGGGGGTCAGACAGCCATCCTTTCATTAACCCGCCGGCATTGTCCGGTGGGCAAATCGAAAGGAGTCTACGGATGTCTAACTACCCCAAAAACCAAACTCGGTCCGTCAAGGCTGGTGCGACGAGCGTTCTCGTTCTCGCGCTCGCCGCAGCGGTCTCGGCGTGCCCGAACGACGTCGGCCGCTTCTGCCCCGACCAGGTCGCGCAGTTCCAGGTCGGCAAGAAGCAAACGGTCGGCGAGCGGACGCAAGACGGCAAGCCCCGCATGTCCATCGTCACGCCCTGGACCCGGACCGTTCCGTACTACGCGGGCGGCGGCGACACCGGCATCATCGAGTCCCATGATGTGAGCAAAGAGAACCGCGATGTGGTCGGCGCCATCGAGGCCAAGGCGCATCGCCCGAAGATGAGCCACCCGTTCGCCCTTGCCGGAGAAGCCAAGAAGGCCCTGATCCTGTACGATTCCGCCGGCCAAGCCGGGTGGATGGGCAGCCTGTACGGTCAGCACCTGACCAACCTGATGACCCACTTCAACAGCACCAGCCTGCTGAAGCCGGTCGAGCAGTACGTCGAGAACGAGATGGAGTCCTACGACGCAGTCTATTACTTCGGCATCTACTACAACAACCCGCTGCCCCAATCGTTCAAGACGGACGTCATGGAGACCGAGAAGCCCATGATGTGGTTCGGCTACAACCTGTGGCAGATCGCCTGGGTGCCCGACATGACGGCCTACAACACGGACTTCGAGAACAAGTTCGGGTTCCGATTCCTCAATCTGGACGGCTCGGTCGCCCACACGATGGTCGAGTACAAGGGCGTCAACCTGGCAAAGGAGACCTACGACCCCGTGGTCGGCGTCACGCAGATCCAGAACCCGGTGCTCGCTTCGGTCAAGGCGACCCTGAAGCATCAGCTCGGCCAAACGGCCCCTTACGTCACCAAGGGCGCGAACCTGTGGTACGTCGCCGACAACCCCTTCACCTACGTCTCGTGGATCACGAACATGGACCGCTCGCTGGCCGTGTACGACATGTTCCACGACGTGATGAACTCGGGAGCCGTGACCAAGTACCAGGCGTTCATCCGCGTCGAGGACGTCCACCCGAACGTGCCGCCGGCGAACCTTCGCGCCTTGGCCGACGTGTTCAAGGCCGAGAACGTCCCGTTCGTGGTCTGCGTGATCCCCGAGTACCGCGATCCCCTGGGCACCTACAACAATGGTCAGCCAGTCGCGACGCCGATCAAGAAGAACACGGCCTTCGTCAATGCGCTCAAGTACATGGTGAGCAAGGGTGGCCAGATCATCCAGCACGGTTGGACGCACCAATACGGCAGCGTCCTGAACCCCTACGACGGCACGAGCGGCCCCGACTTCGAGTTCTTCCGCGTCGTTCTGAACGAGCGCGGCGAGCAGCAACTCGTCGGCCCGGTCCCCGAGGACTCGCTGGCTTGGGCCAATGGCCGCGTCAATACGGGCAAGAAACTGCTGAAGGACGCTGGCGGCTGGCAGCCGACCGGATGGGTCACGCCCCACTACCTGGCCTCGCCTGTGAACTTCCAGGCGTTCTCATCCCAGTTCGGCTACAGCCTGTGTCGGGGCCTGTACTTCTCGACCGACCAGAATGGCAGCCTGCGCTACCTGCAGCAGAAGATCCCGTATCCTGTGATCGACGTGTTCGGCATGAAGCGCCTGCCTGAGACCATCGGCTACGTGGACATCACCGGGTTCGCCCAGCAGCCGCCGTCGGATGTCGCCGACCTCGTGCTCCGAGCCGGCGCCCACAAGGTGGTCCGCGACGGATGGGCTGGAATGTACTTCCACTGGTTCCGCGAGCCGGCTCGTCTCCGAGACCTGCTCCGGGGAGTCAAGGGTCATGGCTTCAAGTTCGTGATGCCTTCGGCCACCATCGACCACCGCGCCGCAACCAGCTAAGCGCAGAACATCCATTCGGCTCCTCTCGGCCCGCCCCGGTTCACCGGGGCGGGCTCTTCTCTGTCTCAGCCACGATAACCCATCGCCTTGTACAGCCACGCGCGGGCCAAGTCGCTCTGATCGTCGGAGTGCGGGCCCGATTCGGCGACGCCGGGCGGCAGGACGTTCCTGCCCATCGGTCGATCTCGCACTTCGATGATCTGGATGTAGGTGCCCCGCTCGGGGTACGGCACCGACCCTGTGGGCGCCCGGAAGCTCGGCCCAACGTACACGCCCGACCCGTCGGATGTCCATCGCGCGAGTGCCGCGTCAAATGCCGTCCGAACCACCTGCGAAGCCGACCGGCCGTTCAAGTAGTCCACTTTCGCGCGCCCCTCCAGTGCATCCAGCATCAGGCCGGGTTGCAGGGCCTGATTGAAGAACTCGGGGTTCAAGAAGTTGCCGAGGCTGGACTCGAAGAGTTGCTTGCGGAGTTCGACCACCATCAACTCGAAGAGCCGAGGCGCGACCAAGCCATCGAGGCGCCAGCCATCGTAGCCCAGCAACACCTGCGTTCCCGGATGCCCGGCCAAGGCCTCGCGGACGATCGGTGCAAACGCGTCCCACTCCTGACTGCGGCGCGCGACGGTCCACACGGCTCGCTCAAGATCGGCGGGACCGAGCTTGTCACCGGTCAGCTCGCGCACCAAGATCCCGTTGCGGAACAACCTGCCCCATGCCGGGGTGTCCATGTTGGGCCACCACGCTACGGGTTTGTTGTTCCAGTTGGCGATCAGGCCGGACTTGGGGTTCCTCGCATGCGGCATCTGCTCGAAGGGTAGGTCGCCCTGCCAAGCAGCTTCCGCAGGGAGAGGAAGCCGCGCATCGTAACCATCCTTACGCTGAGGGAACCTGCCGAGATACCGCCAGCCGATCTCGCCATGGGTCGTCGCATAGAAGAAGTTGAACGCCACGGATACCCGCCGACCAAAGCGATCGACATCCTGCGAAGTCGCCGATTTGTAAAGATCGAAGTGGGCGTCCCAACTCTCCATCTCCCGCTTCCAGTAGCTGGTGCGACGGGCAAAGTACACTTTCGCGCCTCGGCTATGCAGCAGCACGGGTCCCCAATCGGTCCGTTGTTGAACCACGGTTCTGGGCTCCTCGCCCTTGACCAGCACTTTGCGTTCTACTTTGGTTACCTCGCGTTCGGCATCGCCTAGGCGGTAGCGGTCCGAGCCCAAATCCTGGAAATAGTAGACATCTTGCAGGTCGGCAACACCCGTAGTGAGACCCCATGCGAGTTTGTCGGTGTGGCCGATGATCACGGCCGGAACGCCCGGCACGTCCATACCGGCAAGCTTCACATCGGGAGTGGAAATGGACAGCTCGTGGACGATGGACGGCACTGCGTGCCCCATTTGAGGGCCCGACAAGAGCCATGGTCGGCCGGTCGCGCTACGCTCTTTGCCGACCACGATGGCGTAGCTGCCCCACTTGTAGGGTGTGGCCGTTTCTTGTGCAGCCCACTGCGTTTCTTCGAAGGCCTGTAAGCGCACTGCTGGCACCAACTCCAGCAGCGACGGCATGGGCATGGCGGCCAGTTGCTTCTCGGTGTCCGCTCGGGACCAGGAAGGCATCTTGGGAGGGTTGGAAGCAAGGGGGTCGTCCTCGGGCGAGACCGTGGTGATCGCGCGCGGATCGTTGTTCGGGAGCAAGTCGTCCAGAGCGTCCAGCTCGCGGCCCCGGATGGGTTGGCGCGTGCGGAAGTACTGCAACGCAGCCAGGTTCCGCAATTCGCCGCCTCCGCCGCTGCCGAACAGTTGCGCCATCCGCACCGCGATGGCGACCGAGTCCACCTCGGACCAAGGCTCCGGCTCGAAACCGTTCGCAGCGTATCCTGCCGGCAACTTTCCTGCCCCATTGGCTTCTGCGATCCACGCGTTCACACCCTTTGCATAGGCCGCATAGACCTCGCGCAGTTCGGGCCTCAGCAGGTCGAGTTGGGCGCGCAGTTCCTCGTCGGTGTAGCCCGTGAGCGCGACTTCGCGGTCCGAAGCGAAGAAGTTGGGGCCGAACACCTCGGCCATGCGCCCCCTCGCCAGGCGCCGGCTGTTCTCCATCTGCCACAGGCGATCCTGGGCGACAGCGTAACCGGCGTGTTCGAAGGCCTGGGTCAGCGTCGAGGCTTGAATGTGGGGGACGCCGTATCCGTCGCGGACGATGGGACCTTGTTGGGCCAGCGCACAGGCAAGAATGACAGGCAACATGCGGGATCAAGCTTAGCGCACAATCTAGGGCCAATGAAGCTGCTGCACTCTCTGTTTCCTCTCGTCGTCCTGCTCCTGGCTCTTGGCTGCGGCGGCTCCGGCTCCGACGGCGACCTTGTCGGCGATCCTCTGCGATGGGCGACCCGCTGGACTTCGGTCGAACGCAACCTGATTCAGGCGGATGGCGGGATGACGGTCGGTTGGAACCGCTTCACCGGCGCGACGACCATCGAAGGCGAAGCCGTAGACGGGGAGTTCTTGGGCGCGGTGGACTATGTGAACGGCTCGGGGACATGGAGCGGGTTCCAGAAGTTCACTTGGGCCGACGGCTCGACCCTGGTTCTGCGGCTTTCTGGCACGGCACGATTGGAGTCTGGCGGCGACACCGCCTTTCAGTTCTCTGGCTCGGTGGCGGGTGGTACGGGCCGCTTCTCGAACGCGGGCGGCTCGCTGACGGGGTCTGGCACCCGCCGCTCGGCCTTGGGCGGCGTGGTCGATCTCGAGATCAACTTGGGGCTGTATCGGCTCGACGCCCCGACAGCGCGGGAGTAGTCCGCAAAGGGTCTGGAGCCGGCGACCGGATTCGAACCGGTGACCTGCTGTTTACGAAACAGCTGCTCTACCACTGAGCTACGCCGGCGGGCACGATAGTATGGCGTCTCGGCGACGCCGAGGGCAAGGGGCGGCTTTAGGACAGGACCGATTTGCCTAGAATCGTCGCGTCCGGAGCCAGGTCGTAAACCAGCGGCACGCCCGTCTCCAGGTTCAGTTCCAGCACCTCGGCCTCGCTCAGCCCGTCCAACTTCATCACGATCGAGCGGTTCGAGTTGCCGTGCGCGACCACCAGCACATCCTTCCCTTGCCGGATGTCGCCCAAGATGCAACGCTCGAAAAACGGCACGGTCCGCGCGGCGGTGTCTTTTAGCGCCTCACCTCCAGGGGGTGGGACGTCGTAGCTGCGGCGCCAAATCTTCACCTGCTCGTCGCCGAACTGACGCCGCATATCGTCCTTGTTCAAGCCCTGCAGGTCGCCGTAGTGGCGCTCGTTCAGGGCTTGGTCGCGGATTACGGGCACGTCCGCGCCCATCTCGGCGAGCATGATGGCGAGCGTGTCTTGCGCGCGGCGCAGTGCGCTTGTGTAGGCCACGTCGAAGCGCATGCCCTTGAGGAGCGACCCGGCGCGGGCGGCCTCGGCCCTTCCCTGCGCTGTCAGAGGCACATCCACCCAACCGGTGAATCGGTTCTCGAGGTTCCAGAGCGATTGACCGTGGCGGACCAAAACGAGGTTCGGCATCAAGCTGGTTGTACCCGAGGCCCCGCCCTTTGCCTAGGCTGAGATGTCCGTGGACGGGCCTATCCCAACTCGAGCGTCGTCACTCCGTACAAGGGAGCGAGATCGTGGGGCGGGAAGGTGCCACGGACCATCCGCGCCGTCTCGAACACCACCTTCATTCCATAACGTTCCGCGAGTCGGATCGCCGCCGCGTTGGGTTCGGGCACGTCGAGGACGACTTGCTGGCCCTGCGCCGCTGCTGCAAGGCGTCGGAACACATGGTCGGCCGATAGCTCGTCGTGGGCGATCAAGGGGCCGATCTTCCAGCCAACCGTGCAGCGCCGAGCCACACCGAGACCCGCGATCCGCCCGTCGCGGCGTTTCACGGCTCGAACATGACGCGGGTGCGCCCACCAGAGTTTGTTGAAACCGTTGCGAGGTGCGGGAAAAGACAGTTTGAGCGCGTCGAGAATCTCGCCAGAGACCGGCTCGTCATCCTCCGGCTCGGCTTCGAACTTCAAGTCGGAGACTGCGAAGCGCAAATTTCGGTGAGAGAACGCGAACCCCGAGGCCGCGTAGTTGGCCTGCTGGGCGACGACACCATCCAGTCCGATCGAGTGCAACGAATGGGCTGCGAGCACAAAATCCCACAAGGCACGCCCATATCCCCGGCCGCGGAACTCGGGATGCACGATGTAGAGGCCCAGGAAGCCGCACCCGTTGCCGTACCGCACCAGAGACATCATCCCCACAACGACCTCGCCAAGCGTTGCCACGTGAAAACCGCCCGGGTCGGCGGCGTAGAAGAGGTCTGCGTCATCCAAGCCCGGATTCCAACCTTCGGTTCGAGCCCAGCCGAGCATGGTCTCCAGTTCGTCGCGAGTGGCCGTACGGACTGCGGGTTGGCTCATTGCCTCAAGTGTAGACGTTCGGGTGGGTCCGAGGCGTAGAATGGACGCATGTCCGAGTTGGACGACCGCAAACAGGTCATCTTGCGCGCGGTCGTGGTCGAATACGTCCTGACCGCCGAGCCGATCGGCAGCCAAGCGCTCACAGAAAAGTACCCCTTGGGCGTCAAGTCCGCCACGGTTCGCAACGAACTCGCAGAGATGTCGGACCTGGGGTTGCTCGAGCAGCCCCACACCTCGGCAGGCCGCATCCCCAGCGACTTGGGATACCGATACTATGTGGACCGTCTGATCGAACGGCACGAGCCCGGGTCCAACGCTGTGGAGACGGTACGCGACGCCACCCACGAGGGCGAAGCGCTTCAGGCGATGTTGGGCGACGTGACGCGTGCACTCAGCCGAATGACCCAGTTGCTCTCGGTGGCCACCACTTTGCGCGGCACAGACGTCACTCTGCGGCACGCCGTCCTGACCGCGACCGGTCCAACCCAAGGACTGCTTGTCGCGATCTTCTCGAACGGGCACATCGAGAACCGGATGTTGACGGTACCTCCGGGGCTCTCGCTGGAAGACGTCGGCCGGGTCAACGAGGCGCTTTCGAAACATGTCTCCGGCACGACGGTTTCGGGCCTGGGCCGATTGAAGTCGGCTCCCGGCCAGTGGAGCCCCGCGATCGACGAGTTGCTGGGCACGTTGTGGGCGGCGCTCAAGGACATCGGCACGGATTACGCGCGAGGCCAGTTGGTGATGGAGGGCGAGGAGTTTCTGCTCGCGCAGCCCGAGTTCCGGCGGGACTTTCAGACGTTGCGCGAGGTGCTCGATCTGCTGGCGGATCAGGAGGCCATCTACCAGGCCGTCAGCGAAACCACGGACGATTCGGCAACGGTGAAGATCGGGAGGGAGAACCGGATCGAGCCGATGCGGTCGCTCTCGATGGTGCGAAGGACGTTCTTTGCGGGCGAGACGCCGGCTGGGACCATCGCCCTGATCGGCCCAACGCGGATGGCCTACGACTCGGGGATCACGCTGGTCTCGCTGACGGCCCAGGCGATCTCGGACGCCCTCGCCAGGTTCGCCAGATAGGACTTTCGGGGCGGCCAACCGGATCGGCCGACGGGGTCGGGGCATTATCGGCAGGTTGAATCTGAATTCTCACCCTGGATTCACCAGAAATGTCCCCCACATTGGGGACTTGCCTGGTAAGATTGATTGCGTAACACTACAGGCAACTTCGGCCACCGAACGTGGGCGGAGGAACGAAGAATCCTTAGGAGTTCTCGGAATCATGCGCAAACTCGCTCTCACTCTCGGACTCGCCACCATCGCCGGCATGGCGCTGGCGCAACCGCTCGGCGGTCGCGTCTTCAGCTACACCGTCGACAGCGACTACACCGGCCACTACCATGGCCTCGTCAACATCATCTACTTCCCGATGCCCACGACGGCGTACGTGAACCCGTACCTGTACGTGAACGGCTTCATGCAAGTCACGTGGAACGTGGACGGTTGGGGCAGCGGCTCCGACGAGATGTTCACGACCATCAACTTCTACCACAACGAGATCCTCGGCCTCGACTTCGAGGGCTTCGGCGATCTGACGAAGGTTCCCGGCAGCGGCCCCTCCGGCCCTCTGACGAACCTGAACATCCCGATGCAGTACCGTGCGGTCGTGAAGGACATCAACAACCTGCCCATGGCTGGTGGTGGTGGCTCGCCCTTCAACCCGACCTACGGCAACGGCTTCTTCTTCAACACCGTTTGGAGCCCGAGCAGCTTCCTCGCTCCGCTGTACAGCGGCGGCAAGGCGAGCGTCGAGGTCTGGCGAAAGATCACGGTGAGCCCGGACCACGGTCCTGGAATCTACGTGAACCCGTCCGCCAGCCTGGTCCTGTACCGGCTCTGACGAGCGAAGTTCGAACCGAAGGAACATCCGTCCCCTCACCGGGGCGGATGTTCCGCTTTTTGACCCCAGCGACTTTGCAGACCTACCTTGGGGGGCTACGATCCGCGACGCCGGACGTCTAAACTTTGGACAGCACCCGCCAATCTTCGAGATAGACCGATGACAAGAACCACCCGAGCCCTTATCGCCATTGGCTGCCTGTTCGCCACCCTTCCCTCGGCGAACGCGCAGACGGCCCAATTGCGGCCCGACGACCTGAATTCGGCCATCGGCGGCTGGTTGGTCTCCCCCACGATTTTCCGCGAGTTCATTAGCTCGGCGCCCCGACGCGGATCGCTCAAACTCAAGATCGAATGTCCGCCCATCGCGCTCAACCGAGCCGTTCGAGGCGAAATCGATGTCCGCCCGTTCATGCCCGAAGACTGGACGTACAAGTCCCTCGTCGGCCAGGACCACCCGCGCGACTGCTCCAAGTGGTTCCCCAAGCGGGCATGGGACCAAACGCTGAACCCGGGCGCCAAGGAAGTCATCAGCCTCGATTACGAAATCCCCCGCGATGCCAGCGGCTGCTACTGGGCCATGATCCAAGTCAAGCCCCGGCCGGTCGGCTCCGACCGAGGCGCCACGGTCATCTATGAAATCCCCGTCATCATGACGGTCCGCCGTGCGGCGAAGCCCGAAATCACGCTCGTCTCGCCCGAACTCACCGCCGTGCCGAACGCGCCCGGCAACTTCCAGGCCAAGATGGGCATGATCAACGATGGGTCGAGTTTTGCCGTCATCGGCATGCTCGCGACCCTTCGCGACCTGACCCGAAACCGAGTGGTCACGGAACAAGCCATCGAGGACCGCAACATCCTGCCCGGAACTCGACGACACCTCTCGGTGATGCTCCCGAGCATTCCAGACGGCCGCTATCGCTTGAGTGTCCGCGCCGACCTCGGCCGACGCCGCATCCCGGCGATGGAAACCGAGTACGTGATCCAGAGGGGTGTTCCGCAACGCGCCACACCCGAGATTCTCGCCAAACAGATTCCCGTGGTCATCGACCCCGCCGCCAAGCCGTTCCCCGAGACGCAAGCCGGAGGCGTGCGCGCCCAGAGCATCAAGGTCATCAACCAGTCCAACAAGCCGATGAGCCTGGATGTCGCCACGAAGCCGCTCGAGCAATCCGCTTCGGGAAGCATCGGCGTCGCGGACACGCCGATTCCGCCGGGCTTGGTCGTCGAGACTCGCCCTAACCAGCTGACCTTGGCACCGGGACAGACCGGCGTGGTGACCATCATCGCGCGCCTCGACCGTGCCGCCAAGGGCGAGTATTGGTTCGGGGTCGAAGTCAAGGACAGGCAGGACCCGAATGGTTTGAGCGAACTCATGGTGACGCAGCTGCCCGTCAAGGGCACGCTCTCGGCCAACATGACGCTTGCGACGACGGAAATCGTCAAGGACTCGGACGGAAAGCCGGTCGTCATCAAGTTCACAGCTTTGAACGATGGCAACCAAGCACTCAAGCCGCAGGCGCGATGCTTCGTGCTGGACGGCGTACGCCGAGCCGCGGAACTCGAAGTGCCCGTCAAGGGCGACGGTGGGTTCCTTCCCGGGGCCACGATCCCGAACCAAGTCATGCTCCCGCCCGACCTCAAGCCCGGCACGTACAACGTCGAGATCATCTTCCAGTACGGTCAGGAACTGGCGAAGACCCTTCGCGTCCCCGTGGTGATCCCTGAACCCAAGAAACCGGCTCCCAAGCCGGGTGGCGGCGCCAAGGCTGGCTAGGTTCTACTGAAGGTTCTGGGAAATCGTGCCGAAATAACATTGGCAGACGCACCCGTGAGCTTGTTGCAGGTGCATCGAACCGATGGATGGAAGGGTATATGCGAATCGCAGGAAGCAGCCGCTTTAATGGGCCTTCGAGTGTATCGCCCAGTTGCATTGCCGGGGCCGGATATGATAGTCTTTGGCCGTCTGGTAATGCAGGGTCGCGTCTCTTCGAGCCCCTTGGCTGGGCGTGGTCACGGATGAATATGATGAGGTCTCTGGCGGTTTTCGGCGTCGGCTTGTTGCTCTTGGCCGGGTCGCCCTCGATCAACGCTCAGGACGCCGTCGCCATCTGGCGCGGAGCCAAGTCGTCGGCTCCCCCGCCCAAGTCCGCCGATCCCAAAGCCAATCCCCCTGCGACTGGCACCCCAACGGGAGTTCCCACGGGCCAGCCCGTCACAGGCACCCAAGATCCCGGCCAGGTGCGCGACTTGTCGCAGGCGCGGGTCATTTACAGTGGCACGGAGAGCCCCGGCGAGATCGCGAACCAACTGTCTCTCCAAGTGACCGGCGAATTCCCGGGCTTCTCGCTCTTGGTGGATACCTCTTTCGACAAGGAACTGGTGGTCTCGCTCGCCGTCGACAACGAGCCCATTCTCAGCGCGATCAAGAAGCTCGCGTTGGCAGCCGGAGGCGCGGACGTCATCCAGGTCGATTCGATGACCTACCTCCTGACGCTCCTCAAGAAGGATTCGCCCCTCTTCCACCAATACGCCGAGACGGCGCTCTACCGCACCAAGAACGAGCGTGCCGAAGACGTGCATGGCCTGCTCTCGAAGCAAGTTCAGGAGTACGTTTCGGTGCGGCCTTTGGTCAATATGCTGGCCGTGACCGCTCCCAAGGCGTTGCTGGACACGATCATGAAGCAGATCGTACAGCTTGATACGCCCGCCCGCCAACTCGTGGTCGAGGCGCTGGTCACCGAGCTGGACGCAACCAGCGGTCTCGAGACCGGCTTCAGCTGGAGTTGGAAGAACTTCGCCGTCGACAACAATCTCAACGTGCAGTATTCCAAGGCGACTTTTCAAGACGTCGCCAACATGAAGGCGCTTGTCTCGAACCAGAAAGCCAAGCTGCGGGCCAACCCGCGCCTAGCCGCCTTCGAAGGTCGCGAGTCCGAGTTCTTCGTCGGCCAAGAGACCTACTACTCGATCATCACGGGCAACGTGAACTTTCCCACGGCGCAGATCCAAAAGGTCGACTCCGGCGTTCGGATCAAGTTCACCGCACTGGTTGGAGACGATGGCTGGGTGACGCTCACCATCGAGCCCGAAGTCAGCGACTCCATCGCCGCCGACAACGGCAACCCGACGCTCAACATCCGCAGAGCCAAGACCCACGTCAGGGTCCGCAGTGGCGAAACGATCGCGATCGGCGGTTTGCTGCAGGAAACCGAGTCGCGACGCAAGGTCAGTATCCCGATCCTCGGCCAAATCCCGATCATCGGCGAGCTGTTCAGCCAGCGAATCGAAACGAAGCGGAAGACCGAGACCGTCATCCTGATCACCCCGATGGTCGAGCCTCTGCGCGTCGGCAAGTGATGCCGGTACGCTAAAGGCATGATCCTGGTCACCGGGGGCGCCGGATACATCGGCTCCCATATGTGTCGCCTGTTGCGCGAACGCGGGCTTCCCCACATTGCGTACGACAACCTAAGCAAGGGCCACGTCGAATCGCTCCCGGGCACGCCCTTGGTCTGCGGAGACCTGCACGACACCGACCTGTTGACGGACGTCTTGCTGGCGCACCAAGTCCGAGCGGTGGTGCATTTCGCGGCCAGTATCGAGGTGGGCGAGAGCGTGGCCGACCCGCTCGCGTACGCCCAGAACAACATCGGCGGCACGATCAGCCTTCTGCAAGCCATGAGGCGGGCGGAGGTGCGTGATCTCGTATTCAGTTCAACGGCAGCCGTCTACGGCAACCCGGACACAACGCCGATCCCGGAAGACCACCCAAAGCGCCCGTCGAGTCCCTACGGCTTCACCAAGCACGCGGTTGAAACCCTCATCGAATCCAGCGAGGCCGCCTATGGGCTTCGCGCGATCCGGCTCCGGTACTTCAACGCCTCGGGCGCTTCGCCCGAGGGTGACCTCGGCGAGGCCCATAACCCCGAGACGCACCTGATCCCCATCGTGCTTCAGGCGGCGCTCGGACAGAGGGAGAGCGTGGCGATTTTCGGGAGCGACTACCCGACGCCGGACGGCACATGCGTGCGCGACTACGTCCACGTCGCCGACCTCGCCGAGGCCCACCTGCTCGCCCTGGACGCCCTGACGCGGGGGGTGACGGGTGCATTCAACCTCGGTACGGGGACCGGCTACTCGGTGCGCGAGGTCATCGAAACGTGTCGCCAGGTCACCGGCCACCCGATTCCTTGCCGCGAAGCCGCGCGACGACCCGGCGATCCGGCCACACTCGTCGCCTCGGATACGCGGGCGCGAGAGATTCTGGGTTGGATTCCGACGCGCTCCGACCTAGAACAGCTAGTCGCCGATGCCTGGCGCTGGCACCAAGCCCACCCGATGGGCTATGTTGCCCAGGAACCGGTCGAAGCCCCCGGCCCGGCAATGAGACGATCGGAGATCAATGCGCTCAAGCGATCGGCTGCCGCCTGTTTCGAAGCCCACGGATGGACGCTTCCGCCCGATCCCAAATGGGACGTCACCGACTTCGGCCTCGGCGACTGGCGCAGGGAGGGACTTGTGCTGGTGAACCTGGCCGAGGAGCCCGAGTACTGCGAGAAGCTGATGTACGCCCAGCGCGGCATGGTCACCCCAGCGCATCACCATCGACGAAAGAAGGAAGACATCGTTTGCCGATGGGGACGTCTGGCCATTCGGTGCCACGCGGCTGGAGGTGGTGCGGTCGCGTTGCGGCGCAACGGGTCACAGACGGTTGTGGAACCCGATCAGCCCTTTGTTCTTGAAGCCGGGGAAAGGGTGACGCTGGTTCCGGGCGTGGTCCACGCGTTCTGGCCCGAGTCCGACGAGTGCATCATCGGCGAGGTTTCGACCCAGAACGACGACGTGAACGACAACGTGTTCGAGGACCCGCGCATCGGCCGCTTCCCAGGCATCCTCGAAGACGTGGTGTAAGCCGGACCTGGAGGGTCACACGCCGTTGTGACCCCATTCTGGGACCCGACGGAGCGGGTCCCTCCAGGGCAGGCGAACGGGTCGGCTAGCGACCGATCAGCCGCGCGATCTCGGGGTCGGTCATGTTGGCCTTGTCAACCACCTTCGCACCCGTATCCACTCGCTTCTCGACCGACTCCTTCTTCAGGTGCTTGACCATCGTCTCCACGCCGATCTTGCCCATCAGGAACGGGTTCTGGACCACGAGCGCATCAATTTCGCCCTTTTCCAGCCCCTCAACCAGCTTGGTGGACGAATCGAAGCCTACGAAGCGCACCTTGCCCGCCAGCCCCGCGTCCTGCAACGCACGGAGCATGCCGAACGTGCTGCTCTCGTTGGGGCAATACACGGCATCGAAGCCCACGCCCGAGCCTTCGCGGAACCGCTCGATCAGGCGCTCGCTGGCCGCCTGCGCGGTTTCGGTGGTCGCCCCCGCGTACTGGTTGTCGCTGACGATCGCGACCTTGGAGACGCCCTTGACGACCGACAGGAAGCCCTCTTCGCGTTCGTGGGTGCTGGCCGAACCCTCTTGGTAGCGCAGCACCAGCAGCCGGCCGCCGTTGGGCAACAGGTCGAGCATCTTCTGCCCGGCGCTCTTCCCGGCCTCAAAGTTGTCCGTGGCCACGAAGCTGACGGTGTCCACGTCCTTGAGTCCCGAGTCGATGATCAGGACGGGGATGTTCGCGCCTTGCGCCTGGGTGACGGGGATGCGAAGGGCCGTGTCGTCGAGCGGCGCCAGCACGATGCCGTCCACGCCCTGCGCCACGAAGTCCTCGACGACCTTGATCTGGTCCTCGCGATCGTCCTCCTTCATGGGGCCCTTCCAGATGACCTCCACGCCGAGTTCCGAACCCGCTTCGCTGGCCCCGGCTTGCACGGACTTCCAGAACTCGTGGGTCGAGCCCTTGGGGATCACGGCGATGCGCAGCTTATTGTCCGAGGTTTCTTTGCCCTCGGCCGCTCCGCCGCCCTGCTGACAGCCAAACACCATCAGGGCCGCAAGCGCGGCTGCCGCCATCGTCCAAACACCTTTGTTCACAACGCGGTTTTACCCCGATTCGTGTCGGATTCACCAGAATGGCGCACAATGGCCACCTCACATCTCAAAAGTTCTCCGCCAAACCATGGAACTCCACATATGATGCCATAGAAGCCTTTCGGAGGCAACGTGAACCGAAATCAAGGCTGTCGAACATGCACTAGGATCAATTGTTTCCTTGTGGGTCAGGTGTGACCAATGCTCCGTTCACTCGCACAAACTCAAACCCAATCCCATTCGCCTCACACACCTTCCTTATCGACTCCACCCTACACCGGAAGCCACGGAGGGGTTCATGACCTTCCACAGACTTCGCATTAACGGTATCTGCATATGGATTTCCGCAATATACCTTAACAACCTTGCCGACATTCTCAAGCCGACCAGTGCAGTCTGCCTCAACACCACCATTCACGAACAAGCGGTATTCCTGCTCGTAACTCCACGGCTTTAGCTTTGAAGTCAAGATACGGCGCGCCAATAACTTAGGATCACCTTCAGCGTTTTCAGCGCCTCCGCCGAAACATGGCACATTGTCCATGTATTCTACCGGCCTGCATTCGCGATCTACGCATTGGCTTGCATTACCGGATATCCAATCATCCCCTAGCTCAACTTCTATGGCAATACCTTTAAAACCGTTTGCATAATGGCCCCAAAGTAGAACCTCTTTGAGAGCATCTATATTCGAGAATGAACATAGGTAAAGGACTGCTTTCTGATCGTAAATCCCCCTGATGGCTTCAAGCGATAGGCTATCCTTCTTGAACCGGTAAACACCCTCCATGGGATCATTCAACTCCCAATATCTTGAAAACCAAAACATCCCAGATTCAAGAATCGCCTTAGCGCGATCTAGATCTTGGCATGAACCAAGCGAGCGAAACTTTAGCAACTTCATACTGGTGTGATTGTACCGTGCTGTCGCCAATTCTGTCAAGGCTCTGAAGGACACGACTCGTTGGCAACGATCGGATTGTTGGCCGGTCGGGCAACATCCGGCCAAAACGCCAACTCTCGATAGTCCTCCGCCTCCCAGACCACGAAGTCCGCCGCCATACCGGGCATGAGCGCGCCATGCGACGTTTCCAAGCCCAATGTAGCCGCTGCGTTCACGGTAACCGCCGTCAGGCACTCGGCGGGAGTCATCCGCATGAGGCGGCACGCGAGCGCCATGCAGAACAGCAGAGAAGGCACGGGCGACGAACCCGGGTTGAAATCGGTCGCCAGCACGACGGGCAGCCCCGCGTCCACCATCTCCCGGCCCAACGGGTAGCGGGATAGGCCCAGCCCCCAAACCGAACCGGGCAGCAACACCGGCGTCACGCCCGCTTCGGCGAGAGCGGCGATGCCGTCTGCGCCCGTGTGCTCCAAGTGGTCCGCCGTCCGGGCACCCAGGCGTGCCGCCAAGCCCGCCCCGCCCGAATCCGCCAGTTGGTCCACGTGCATCCGCAGCCCGAGCCCGTGCGCCCGCGCCGCCATGGCCAAGCGCTCGGCGTCCTCGTGCGAAAAGTAGCCTTCTTCGACGAAGATGTCCACGTCCCGCGCGAGCCCCGCGCGCGCCGCCAAGGGCACGAGTTCGTCGCAAACCATGTCGAGATAGGCTTGGGGGTCTTGGTCCTTGGGGTAGGCATGGGCAGCGAGCAACGTCGGCACAACCCGAGGACGCAAAGTCTGCAAGGCCCGCAGACTGCGCAGTTCGCCATCCCTGTCCAAGGCGTAACCCGTTTTTGATTCGGCTACCGTCGTGCCGTGCCGCCTAAGAAGATCGAAGTGTTTCGCAGCTTGGCTCGCAAGGTCTTCGGTAGACAGAGGACGGGTCGCCGCCACGGTCCGCCAAATGCCCCCACCGGCGGTCGCGATCTCGGCGTAGGTCTTCCCTTGGCTTCGCGCCTCGAAGTCGTCCAGACGGTCGCCGCCAAACACCAAGTGGGTGTGGGCGTCCACCAGACCGGGCGTAACCAGCCGCCCCCCGGCATCGTGGTACTCGGCATCGGAGGGTGCGAGCCACTCGATCTCGTCGCGTGGACCGACCGCTTCCACCTTGCCGTCCCGAACGACCATCGCCGCATCGTGGATCAGGCCGATCTCGCTCATCTCGGGACCCACTCGGGCGCGTTGCGGCCCCTGCATCGTCACGATTTGGGAGCAGTTCCCGACGACCAACGGCCTCACGGCGACACGATCTCCAAGAAGACCCGCGCCGCAGCCAACGCCGTCGCGTCGTTGATGTCCTTCGAGGGGTCCAACTCGACGAGGTCCAACGCGACCACCTGCGGATGCCTCTTCAGGTGCGCGACGGCCTGCAACAACTCGCGAGGGCTTGCCCCGCCGGGTCGGCTGCCCGGGCATCCGGGCGCAAACGCTCGATCCATCACGTCGAGGTCAATGTCCGCGTAGATCCAATCCACCCGCGCCGCCAGCGACGCGAGGCCCCGAACGACCCCCTCGGCCAGACTCATGTCTTCGGCTCGGACGACGTGGATGCCCGAATCCTTGGCGACCGCAGCGTAGGCGGGCGAGTTGGCGAACGGCTGGATGCCCACCTGCACGACGTTCCGGCCCGGCAGGCCGTCTTCCAGCAGGCCCCGAATCGGGTTGCCGTTCATCGGCCCGCCTTCGGTCGAGCGCAAGTCGAAATGGGCGTCCAACGTGATGACTCCAACGCGTTCGAGAGCGACGCGTCGGGCCCGAGCCAGTCCACGCACCGCGCCCCGAGTCAGGCCGTTGTCGCCGCCGAACAACACCAGCCGCTCGCCAACGCCCAGAGAGGCGACGGCCTCTTCGATCGCGGCGACTTCCCCATCGGCGTCATCCTCGGGCAAGACGACGTCGCCCGCATCCCAACACTCAGTGAGGGGCAAGCCGTCTCCGGGCCAAAGCGAGTAGCGCGCCAGCGACTGCCGGATGGCTTGCGGCCCGAGATCGTAGCGCCCGGGCGTCACCGAACGGTTGATCGGCACGCCGAGCACGGTCACCGGCGAGCCTTTTCGCCCCTGGGCGAGCCAGTGGGAGGCTCGGGGCCACTGGGGGTCTTCGCGCGGCGTCACGGCTCCATCATACATCGCTCCTCACCGTTCGAGGAATGCTCGCACGAGATCGCCCTGGTGCACCCCGTCCAGCAGGAACGCGTCGTGGCCCATCGGCAACGCGATGTTGTGCCAGGCCGAGGGTCGGCCCGCCGCGAGTGCCATCTGGTGAAGTTCCTCGCTCTGGTGCGGCGGGTAGATCCAGTCGCTGGTGAAGCTGGTGAACAGGTACTCGGATTCCGACCCAACCAGGCTCGTGCGCTCGTAGTAGTCGATGGCCCGAGTCAGGTACAGAAGGCTGTTGGCGTCGAACCGCCGGGTGAACTTGTCGCCCTGATAGCTCAGGTAGCTCTCGACCTGAAACTCCACGCCCAGCCGGAAGTCGAAGCCATCCTTATCCTGAAGGCGTCTCCCGAACTTCTGATCGAAGGCGGCCTCGCTCAGGTAGCTGAGGTGTCCCACGATGCGCGCGACGGCCAGGCCCTGATCGGGGCCCTCGCCTTCGGCGTAAAGTCCTTCCGCCCACTTGGGGTCGCGCATCACGGCCTGTCGAGCGGCCTCGTTGAACCCGATCTGCATGGCGTTGTGCGCGCGGGCTGAAGCCGTGATAAACGCCTTGCGAACCCGGCCCGGCCGGCGCAGCGTCCATTCCAACGCCTGCATGCCGCCCATGCTGCCGCCTGCGACGCACAGGGCCTGCTCGATGCCCAGGTGGTCGAGAAGGCGGTATTGCACTTCGACCATGTCGCCCACGGTGACGATGGGAAAGCGCGTCCGCCAGGGCGTGCCGTCGGGGTGCGGCGAAGCGGGGCCGGTGGTGCCTTGGCAGCCGCCCAGAGCGTTGGTCCCGATCACGAAGTACCTCTCGGTGTCGAAGGCCTTTCCCGGCCCGACCATGCGATCCCACCAGCCGATGGCGTGAGAGTCGCCCGACAGCGCATGGCAGATGACGACGGCGTTCGATCGGTCGGCGTTCAGTTCGCCCCACGTCTCGTAGGCGACGACGACGCTGGGCAGGTGACCGCCCGCCTCGCAATCGAGTGGACCGACATCGGCGAGGAGGACTCGCTTGGCGGTGGGGTCGAGGCGCTCGTTCTCTTGGAACAGGGCGGGGTCGAAGGCCATAGACCCTCCAGTGTGGACGATTTGGCCCGCCAAACAAAACAAGGCCCCTGGGCCGAAACCCAGGGGTTGAGCATTTACCTTGTCGTTTTGCGTTGCCGTTACCGGAGCAGGGAGAGAACCGATTGCGGAGCGCTGTTGGCTTGCGCCAGCATCGCCAGACCGGACTGCTGGAGGATCTGAAGCTTCGTGAACTTCGTCATCTCCTCGGCGACGTCCGCGTCGCGGATGGCCGATTCGGACGCTGCCAGGTTCTCCTTGGCGACGCCGAGGTTTCGGACCTGCGACTCAAGCGTGTTGCGCATGAAGTTGCCGATCGCGCCTCGCGATCCGGAAACCTCTTCGATGGCCTTGTCGATGACTTGCATCGCCTGGGTTGCCGCCGCGCCGCTCGTGATGTCGAGGTTCGACAGGTTGAGGCCGGAGACCACGCCCGAGCCGAGCTGGCTGGAAGCGAAGTTGCCGAGCGACAGACCCGCCGTCTGACCCGCGTTCGCGCCGATCTGGAACTGAGTGGTGCCCACGTTGAGCTGGCCGACCGAAGTCGCCGCTGCCAACAGGTTGCCGTTCTCAGTCATGGTGATCGTGTTGCCATAGCTGTCTCGCAGGTTGAGGCCCGAGCCCTGGTCGAACGTGACCGTGGCTGCCGAGCCGCCGACCGTGACGGAGACGCTGGCGACCGCGTTGACACCCGCATCGGACGTCGCGCCCGCCGCCGAGAGCAGCACGCCGCTCGCGTCGTTCAGGTTGACTTCCGCGTTGGCGCCATAAGCCTTGCTCGTCAGGACCACACCGGCACCGGCCGTCCACGAAGCGGTAACGCCCGTGACTTCCGAGGACTCGTTGATCTTGGCGACGACGTCGCTGATGGTGTCGGAGCTCGACGTGGTGAACGTCTTGCCGTTGAGCGAGAACGAGCCCGCTGTCATGGTCGTGGTGGCCAGTGCGAACGTGCGGGAGCCGGTGAGGCTCGCACGCTCGGCGTCCGTGGTCACGTTGACCGTCACGAGCGAATCCGCCGTGATGGCCTGACCGTTGAACGTGCCTCCGAAGTTGATGTAGCTGACGTTGGCCGCACTGATCGAAGACGCCACAACGCCGGCGCTACCGTCGATCAGTTTCTTGCCGCCAAACTGCGTCTGCTGCGCGATGCGGCTGATGGACTCGGCGATCGAGTTGAGCTGGCTCTGGTTCGCTTGAACCTGAGATTCGCTCAACGTCGCGCTGTTCGCACCGGCGACGGCCAACGCTCGGGCATCCTTGAGCAGGGTGCCGATCTCGTTGAGCGCGCCTTCCGCGGTCTTCGCGAAGTTCATCGCGTCTTGGTTGTTGCGAACGGCCTGGTCGATGCCGGCGATCTGGGCCCGGAAGGTCTCCGAGATGATCAGACCCGCAGGATCGTCCGCGCCAGAGTTGATGCGGAGACCGGTCGAGAGCCGAGTGATCGAGCGGTTGGCCTCGATGTTCGTCGAGTTCAGGTTGCGCAGAGCGCCCATTGCTGAAATGTTCGTGTTGATACGAAACGACATGTTTCCTCCGTGTCCGGTCCGGTGACCGGGGTTCTGCGGGGCGCTGCCTGGACCACTTGGTCCCTCTCACGCGGAGCTTCCGTGCTGCCCGCTGGCTCTCACATTGGCCTGGCGGAAACGGCTCAATCTGTCAGCATTACCGGGTGTCCGGAATCCCGGTATCCCTGCTGGCTGGTAGTTTTTTGGGGTCGTCGGCAGGTGGCCGGCAAGTGGCCCGGGAGGCGCACGATCCAACCTGCGACAACCTGACGACAACCTGCTCACGCCTTGCTGTTTCGTTCACGATTCACGATTCACATTCACTTCCCCCCAGACTTTGGGAAAGTGGAAGAAGGAAGACGGAGGACGCGGATTGGGCGGCCGCGTTCACGATTCACGATTCACATTCACATCCCCCCCAGACTTTGGGAAAATGGAAGAAGGAAGACGGAAGTTGGAGCGTTCGTGGCGGCATTCACAGTTCAAGTGCGCCGATCTCGGACTTGTCAACCTGGCAGCCGTGAGGAAGGGGCGCGGCCGGAGGCGTTTCGTTTGTCCGTCCACGATTCAAGCCGCGCGTCTCGAAGTCGAGGCCGCCCCGTAACCCCGGATGAGCACGGTCTCCCGGGCAGAGAGGATCTTGCGGTGCGGAAGGTGGTCGGGCCCGTTCAGACCGTGGCACCCCCGAATCGAGGCTTGGTGTGGTTCGGCTCGGTTCGGCCTTTGTTCGGCGACCATCGTCCCGGCCCTCACCCCTAGCCCGGGAGGAGGACCGCCGACTCGTCTGCGCACGATGAGGGCGCGACGGAGCGCGCCCCTCCAGCAATAGCACGATGAGGGCGCGACGGAGCGCGCCCCTCCAGCAATAGAGTTCATGCGCCGCGTCCCCTTCGAGACTTCGGCCCGGGTCTTTGGCGGTTGCTCCGTGGTGGAGTGCGCGGGCCGAACCTCAGGGTGACGCAAAGTGGTGGCGACCGGAACCTACTCGGCCGACCGCCGACCGCAGTAACGGCCCCGGAATCGGGTAACAACGCCCCATGCACGGTCTTGCCCTTCTCGCCCTTGGTCTCGGATTGGTTCAGGGCGATCCGTGGCCGCTGACCCGGGCCGAGCGCACCGAGTACCGAGAGACCTCCCACCACGCCGACGTGCTGGCCTTCCTCGACCAATTGCAGAAGCTGGGGGCACCGTACTTGGTGCAGACCATCGGCCAGAGCACGGGCGGCAAGGACATCCCGCTCGTGATCGCCAGCATCCCGCCGGTTCACACACCCGAACAGGCGCGCCGCTCCGGCAAGCCCATCGTCTACGTTCAGGCCAACATCCACGCAGGCGAGGTTGAAGGCAAGGAAGTCGTGCTGATGATGCTGCGCGATATGGCGCGCAAGCCCAAGGGCAGCGTCCTTGAGAAGATCGTGTTGGTCACGACCCCGATCTACAACAGCGACGGCAACGACGCTTTCGGACCGCAGAACCGCAACCGAGGCAGCCAGAACGGTCCCGACCCCATCGGCCAGCGCCCCAATGGGCAGGGGCTCGACCTCAACCGCGACTGCATGAAGGCGGAGTCTCCCGAGATGCGGGCCGTGCTCGCCAACATCTACAACCGGTGGGACCCCGACGTGATCATGGACCTGCACACGACCAACGGAACCCGCCACGGCTATCCGATCACGTATTCCCCGCCCCTGCACCCCGACACCGACCCAGGCATCCTCGCCTACAGCCGGGACGAGCTGTTGCCCCAGGTGCGCCGCGAACTGCGGAGGACCGGGCTGGAGACGCTCGACTACGGCAACCTTTCCCAGAACCCTCAAGGCGCGTCGTGGCTGGTGTTCGGCTGGGAGGGCCGGTACGTCACCAACTACGCCGGTCTCCGCAACCGCATTGGCGTTCTCTCCGAGGCGCTCAGCTACTGCCCCTTCCCCGAGCGAGTGGACGTGACGCGACGATTCGTGGACGCCGTTCTGGCCAAGGTCGGGCGCGACGGGCGCCGGATCGTCGCCATGACCGGTGCCGCCGATGCGCGCATGATCCAATTGGGCACTCAGCCGCAGGCCGCTCCTCCCTTCGGCGTTCGGTTCGAGATGGCCGATCGGGGCGTCGAGGACGTTCTCGTCGAGAGGCCGCGGCCCCAAGGCAGCCCGCGCACCGTTGAGAAGCCGACCGACTTGATGAAGGTCAAGGCTCGCGTCTTCGACCGGTTCAAGGCGACGGAGACCGAGCGCTTCCCCACCGCATACATCCTGCCCGCCGAAGCAACCAAGGCCGTTGAACTTCTGGCTCGACACGGCATCGTCGTCGAGGTGCTCACGCAGGCGTGGCAAACCCAGGCCCAAGAGTTTCTGGTCAGCGAGGTCCAGGCGGCGCGTTCGGCCTTTCAGGGACACAACCTGAAGACCGTGTTGGGATCGTATGGCCCCGCCAAGCCCACCGAGTTTCGATCGGGCGCCTATCTCGTCCGCACGGCGCAACCGCTCGGCGTGTTGCTCTTCAACCTGGCCGAGCCCAAGAGCTTGGATGGCTTGGCCGCCTGGGACTTCCTTGACGGCATGATCGCTGCCGACAAGCCGTACCCCGTCCGCCGAACCCACGAGCCCGTGCGGGCCGTCTCGCGGATCGTGCCCGGACCCCTCGGCTAGGATCGAACCAACACGTCGGACGCTCCTGCCCCGCGAGTCAATTTCGAGTCTTCGGCCCGTAGTCTGGCACGCGGGCAGCAAGCCCGAGCCCCCTCTAGGCCTCGGTGGAGACCATGGGCTCGACGCCCACGGGCTTGTCCACCACCTGCGTGTAGACGGCGCGAATGACCTCGTCCGGGGTGGTCCAGCCGTTGACGACCTTCATCACGCCATCCTCCAACATGGTGCGGTAGCCCTGCTCGCGGGCGGCGCGCACGATGCTGTCCATCGAGGTGGTGTCGGCGACCGCTTGGCGAAAAGCGTGGGTGCCCATAATCAGCTCGAACACGCCAGTTCGGCCCTTGTAGCCCGTACCGCGGCACGCATCGCAGCCGACGCCCTTCATGAACTTGCCACCCGCTAAGTGGCCCTCTTTGAGCCTGAGCATCGCGATCTCGTCCTCGGTGGGCTTATAGGGCTGGCGACAGCGACCGCAGACCAAGCGCACCAAGCGTTGACCAAGAATCGCCACGACCGTGCTGGCGATCAGGAACCGCTCGGCTTTCATATCCAGCATGCGGCTGATCGTTTCGACGGCGTTGTTCGTGTGGAGCGTGGTGAGCACCAAGTGGCCGGTGAGGGCGGCTTGGATGCCGATGTTGAGCGATTCGGCATCGCGCATTTCGCCGACCATCATCACGTCCGGGTCTTGCCGCAAGAACGAGCGCATGACCTTGGGAAACGTGAGCCGCTCGGTGACCTGCACCTGGGCGATGTTCTTTTCGAATTCGTACTCGACGGGGTCTTCGACTGTGACGATGTTGCGCGTCTTCGAATCGAGTTGGTTGATCGAGGCGTAGAGCGTGGACGTCTTACCGGAACCCGTCGGGCCGGTGACGATGATCATGCCGTAGGGCATCTGGATGGCGCGCATCCAGTTCTTGAGCATGTCCTCGGGCATGCCCAGCTTGGGGAGTTCGACCTTCATCGCCACGGGGTCGAGCAAGCGCAAGACCATCTTCTCGCCGTTCAGTGCAGGCACGCACGAGGCGCGGGCGCTGAGCCGGCGTCCCCCGTATTCCATGTCGATGCGTCCATCCTGCGGTTCGCGCATTTCGTCGATGCGCATGCCCGCGGCCAGTTTGAGGCGGGTCAGCACGTTCTGGGCTTGCTCGGGAGGCAATTGGCCCGCATCCTGCAAGATGCCGTCCTGACGGAAGCGGATGCGGAGTTGGTTGCGTTCGGGCTGCAGGTGGATGTCGCTGGCATCGGTGTCGAGCGCGTTCGTGAAGATGCTGTCCACGATGCCGACCGCCAGGGACATCTCTTCGCCGCCCATCTCGCGGACGGTCCCGGATTCGCGGAGAATGAGCCGAAAGCGCTTGCCGAAACTGGGCGTGCCCGTGTAGGAGGATGACATCGGCTATCCGTTCGCCGGTCGGTCCTTCGTCTCCTGCTCAGCCCTGCGACCAGCAACGGGAGTCTTGCGCGATCCGCCACGACCGTTGCGCGTTCGTCGCCGAGCGCAGCACGATCTCGAAGAGGCTGTCCGTGGTTTGCACTTCGGCGGCGTTCCATCCCGTCGGCGGGTCGCCGACTTCGAGTTCGCCCACGGTCTTCGCCCAGCGACCGTGCTTGCCACGATAGGCCCGTTGGGCGTAGTAGATCTGGTGCAGGTAGTCGCGAGCGGGCAGGTCCGGGTCGGGCCGGAAGGCGTCCTCGCCGGGTTCTTTCGCACTGAACTGCACGAAACCCCACCGCTCGGGCCGGTGCATGTCGATGACCCCTTGCGGGGACCACACCCAGTTGTATTCGGGCTTGTTGGGCACCTTGCGCGTCTTGCCGTCCACGACCTCGACGTCCCATTCGACCCGCGAGAAGTTCACGCGCCACTGGTCGCCGGGCTTGGGCGGCGAGCCGCCGGGGGCGCATTCCTTGAGCACCGACCACGGGAACGCGATCTCGACCGTCCAGCCCTCGTCGGTGTCGGAAGGGTCGTTGAGCGTTCCGCGCACATGGACCGCCGAGCGGAGCCCCGGAATCTCCCAAGCGTTCATCGCGGGCCCGCCATCGCGATAGGGTCGCGGCAGGAACAGGTCCCACGTTGTGTTCAGGGCGTTCATCTCGAACTCGTAGTACCGATGGTTGTCTCCGTCGGGGTCGATGAACACCTCGAAGTCGTTGTCGTGGAAGATGACGGAGTCGTGCTGGGTCAGGGTCGCCCAGACGTTCGGCTCCTCCATTTCGGCGGCGACATAGAAAAACTCGTTGTCCCAGAGCATTTTCGCCCGCGTCAGGAACCGAGGTTTGGGCTTCTTGTCGCCCTCGATGTCCACGAACGCATCGGTCCACGGCGCGGCGGCCCACGCCCCCTCGTTCAGCTTGCCCTCGAAGCGGACGGGCTTGGTGGCTCGATAGCACACGTAGCCCTTGGGCGGCACGGAAAAGTCGGGTTGGATCATGGCCATCGCAGCGGCGAGCGCGATCATTGGGGGAGTGTACACCGCCCGCGCCTAAGGGCTCGGATGGCGGAACTCGGCGGAGTAGCGGCCCGTGGCGAAGTGCTCCAACTGCCGCTCGATGTCGGTCAACAGCGAACTCGCGCCGAGCCGGAACAGCTTGGGCTCCAGCCATGCGTCGCCCAGTTCCTCCTTCATGAGGATGAGCCAATCGAGCGATTGCTTGGCCGTCCGGATGCCGCCGGCCGGCTTGAAGCCGACGCGGAAGCCCGTGCGTTCGCCGAACTCGCGGATGGCGCGGACCATCGTCAGGCCCACGGGCAGGGTCGCGTTGACGGGTTCCTTGCCCGTGGACGTCTTGATGAAGTCGGCCCCAGCCATCATGCAGACCAGGCTGGCCCGCGCGACGTTGGTCAGAGTGCCCAATTCTCCGGTGGCGAGGATCGTTTTGAGGTGGGCTGCGCCGCACGCCTCGCGCATCTGGCGCACCTCGTCGTAAAGCGCCTGCCACTCGCCGGTGAGGACGAGCGACCGATCCAGCACCACGTCTATCTCGTGCGCGCCCGCCGCCACGCTCTCGCGGATTTCCTGCAGTCGTGTGGCAAGCGGAGCGAACCCGTGCGGGAAGGCCGTCGAGACGGCCGCGACCGGAATCCCCGAGCCTTCAAGCGCCTTCACGCACGTGGGTACAAACCGGTGGTAGACGCAAACCGCCCCCACCTTCAGGCTTTCGAGCCCTAGTGCGGTCATCAGGTCGTGGCGGACGGGGTGCATGGCCTTGTGGCACAACCGGACGACGGTTCCGGGTGTGTCGTCGCCGCTCAGCGTGGTGAGATCCATGCAGCGGATGGCTTGGACGAGCCAACGCGCCTGCCACTGCTTCTTGACCGTTCGCCTTCCGCCCAACGTGGCGGCGCGGCGCTCGGCGGCGGGTCGGTTGATGCGTGCGGAAGCCACCCAGTCGAGGTCGAGTTCGGTCCCGGGGTTGCGCAAGTCGTAGGCTTCGAAGCGGGCGAGGGCCACGGGCCATTATGGGCCGATGCGACATACTTGAAGCGATGTCCCTCGCCGACCTCATCCACCCGCACCGCCACGCGCTCGCCGACGTCGATCCCGACATCGCCCGCCTGATCCACGAGGAAGAGGCGCGGCAGGAGCACAATCTGGAGCTCATCGCCAGCGAGAACATCGCCAGCCGAGCCGTGCGCGAAGCCATGATGAGCGTGCTGACCGACAAGTACGCCGAGGGCTACCCCAAGAAGCGGTACTACGGCGGGTGCGAGGTGGTGGACGAGGTCGAGCAGCTCGCCATTGACCGGGTGAAGGCCCTTTATGGAGCGAAGTTCGCCAACGTGCAGCCGCACAGCGGCGCGCAGGCCAACATGGCCGTCTACTTCGCGTTCCTGAAGCCGGGGGACACGATTCTGGCCATGAACCTGTCGCACGGCGGCCACTTGACGCACGGCAGCCCGGTGAACTTCACGGGCCAGATGTACAACGTGGTGCCCTACGGCGTGCGGCAGGACACCGAGATGATCGACTACGACGAGGTTCGCGATCTGGCGCGGCAGCATCGGCCGAAGATGATCGTCAGCGGCGCTTCGGCCTACTCGCGGCAGATCGACTTCAAGACGTTCCGCGAGATCGCCGACGAAGTTGGCGCGTTGCACATGACCGACATGGCGCACTACAGCGGCCTGATCGCGGCGGGCGAGTACCCCTCGCCTGTCGGCCACGCGCATTTTGTGACCAGCACCACGCACAAGAGCATCCGCGGCCCGCGCGGCGGCATGATCTTCTGCGAGGAGGAGGAGCACGCCAAGGCCATCGACAAGTCGGTGTTCCCCGGCATTCAGGGCGGCCCGCTCATGCACGTCATCGCGGCCAAGGCCGTGTGCTTCTTAGAGGCCTCGAAGCCTTCGTTCAAGGAGTATCAGCGGCAGATCCGGCTGAACGCCGAGGCCCTTGCGTCTTGTCTGATCGAAGAAGGCTTCCGAATCGTGAGCGGCGGGACCGATTCGCACCTGATGCTGGTGGACCTGCGGCCTTATGGGGTAACGGGCAAGGCGGCGCAGACGACGCTGGACAAGGTGCACATCACGTGCAACCGCAACTCGATCCCGTTCGACCCGGAGAAGATGTTCGTGACGAGCGGCGTCCGATTGGGCACGCCTGCGGTGACGACGCGGGGGATGAAGACGGAGGAGATGCGGATCATCGCGGCGATGATCGCCCGGGCGCTGCGCCATTCGGAGGACGAGGCGGAGTTGGAGCGAGTGCGGAAGTGGGTGATCGAGCTGACGGGCAACTTCCCGATTCACCGGGGGTGAGGTGTCAGGACCTTGCACTCTCTGTTTGTTTGATCGCTCAACCCCACGACTCGCGGATCGTCCGCCGCAAGTCGCTATAATGATGCCGGACAGGAGTTGGTGGTTACGATGAGCGGATTTGTGAAGAATGGATTGACTGGGCTGCTGGCCATGGCTTTAGCGACGCCGGCATCCGTTTTTGCGCCCTTGCAAACGCCGCCCGAGATCGCGAAGAAAGCCTTCGCCTCCACGGTTGTCGTAACGATGGCAGAAGCCGACGGCAAGCTGATCTCACTGGGCAGCGGCTTCTTTGTCCGTCCCGACCAAGTGGTCACCAACTACCACGTGATCGAAGGGGCGGCTAAGGGATACGTCAAGTTCGTCGGCAAGTCCACGTTGTACGCGATCGACGGCATCTCCGCGATGGACGAGGAGCGCGACTTGGCCTTGCTCAAGATTGTGGATGCAAAGGCGCCGGTGTTGACGCTCGCCGAGAACGACGGCGTCGAGGTCGGTGAAACCGTCTACGCCATCGGAAACCCAGAGGGGCTCGAAGGCACGTTCTCGCAGGGCATCGTGAGCGGCATCCGCGACGCGGGCAAGGACAAGTGGGTTCAGATCACAGCCCCGATCTCCTCGGGCAGCAGCGGCGGACCGGTGGTCAACGCCAAGGGCCTGGTCATCGGCGTGGCCGTGGCCAGCGTGGTCGAGGGGCAAAACCTGAACTTTGCCATTCCGGTTGGTCCGGTGAAGGCCCTGATGGCCTCGTCGGGTCCCACGAGGCCCTTGAGTTCGGCCAAGAAACAGAAGCTCGTTCTGAAGGACACGAAGGAAGGAACTGGTCCGGCGATCGAAAAGGGCGACACGGCCTACCTGTTGTATGCGGGCAGACTCGTGGACGGCACCGAGTTCGATTCCAACCTGACGGCCAAGTTCCCATTCTCGGTCACCGTCGGGATGGGCCAAGTGATCAAGGGCTGGGACGAGGGGCTCGTCGGGCTCAAAGTCGGGGGCAAGCGAATCCTGAGAATCCCGTCGGAGATGGGATACGGGCCCCAAGGCTCACAAAAGATTCCGGCGAACAGCGACCTGATCTTCGACGTCGAGTTGGTGGACCTGGTGAAGAACGGCGAAGAGGACATCGTGGATTGGAACACCCTGACCCCCGGAAGCGGTGCCATTTGCAAAGCCGGGGATAAGGTCACGATTAACTACGTTGCATTTTCGCCGCTCAATTCCAAGTTTGAAGAGTGGTCGAACCAGAAGTTCAAGTTGGGCAGGGACGGCGACATCGGCCTGCCAGGTCTGGACTTTGGCATCACCGGAATGAAGGTCGGCGAGAAGCGGAGGATCAGGCTGCCGAGCAAGGTCGGCTACGGTCCCGCTGGACGAAGCGACCTTGGTGTTCCGCCGAACATGGTGGTCTACTTCGAAGTAACGCTCAAGGGTATCGGGTGAAAACCACGCTTGCACCCATCACACGCCCGCGTGCCGATACACGTCCCAGCCGAGGTACGTCGCCAGCGCATCTGCGACGGCATCCGCCACGACCGAGCCGCTGAACGCCACGTGGTGCTCGAAGCCTTCGCGGCACACATAGCGCAACAACTCCTGCAAGCGGGGGACTTCGACCACGCCAAAGCCGCCGAACGTCGAAAGCACGTCAGAGGTCACGCGGCCTTCGCCCACGTAGGCCCGAACGCGCCCGTGCTGGTCGTCGGTCGAGACGCGCGCGAACGTGAAGGGGCCGGGGCGCATGCGGCCCACGATCGTGCCGTAGGTGTTCTCCTTGCCCACCGTGCCCGCGATGATCTCCTGATAGTCCATGCGCTGCTCTTCGAACACGGCTTTGGGCAGGTTGGAGCAGTGGAACACCACGGCTTTGTCGGGGTCGTCGCCGTAGTTGTTGTTCCAGTCGAGCAGCGCCGAAGGCGAACCGGAGGCCAGCTGAAGCGCCAACATCGAGACCGTGCCCGCCACGTCCGTTTCGCACGCGCTCGCCATCAGGCCGTTCGACATCATGGACATCAGCGTGCAGGGCACCACGCCGTAGAACTCCTCCAGCGCCGTCCAGCATTGGATCGCCGAGGCGATCAGGCCGTTGTCGTGCATCCATCGGTCGAGCGCCGCGCCCAGACGGGCCATCTTGTCGAGGCTGGCTTCCGGGATGCCGGCGGTCTCCGTATAGCCGCGGATCGCGTCGAGCTTCTCCCGCACTCGGGGGTCGTCGGCGGCGAACCCGTTGGCCCAGCCCAGCAGTTCCGAAAGGTCGAGCGTGTCCACCGTGATGCCCGACGCTTCGAGCAGCTTCTCGCTGTAGCGCACCGTGTTGAACGCGCCCGGCCTGGCCCCCACGGCACCGATGCGCGCGCCCTTCAGCCCGCGGACCACACGGCACGTCGCGGCGAAGCGTTGCAGGTCGGCTCGGAACACGTCGTTCTCCGGGTCCACGGTGTGCAGCGTGGTGAGCGAGAACGGGATGCCGTACTGGCGCAGGTTGTTGCAGACCGACATCTTGCCGCAGAAGCTGTCGCGCCGGTCGGCGATCGTCATCCGCTTGGAATCGTCGCCGAACGCATGAACCAGGACCGGCACCTGGAGCCCGGACATGCGGATGGCGTTGGCCACGGCCCGCTCGTCGCCAAAGTTGGGAAGCGTGACTAGAATGCCGTCGAGCCGCCACCGCTCGTGGTCGAACAGCGAGGCGCAGCGGCGGGCGTCGTCCAGGGTCTCGACCGTGCCGGATTGCGGGTCGGTCTCGGTCAGGATGACGGCGTCGATTCGCTCCTCTTCCAGCACGCGCAGGATGGTTCGTCGGCCCGCTTCGCACAGGTGCGAGGGGAAGAAACCACGGTTGCCCACGATGACGCCAAGAGTCGGACGCTTCATGCGTTGAGCGTAGCACGGTCGGGGCAGCCTCGGCTACGCCTGCGCCCAGCGGTAACATCTGGGGCGATGACGACCCTGCGCGATGCGCTGATCCAAGGCTTCGAATACGACCTGTGGGCGAACCTCAAGTGGATGGCCCATTTGGAGCAACGCGGCTGGCCCGAGCCCGAGCGCGGCATCTTCTGCCACATCTTGGCGGCCCAGAACACGTGGGAACTGCGTCTGCGGGGCGAGTCGCCCACCAGCCTGGTCGCGCCGGAGCCGAGCGAGGCTTCCCTGCTCGACCTGCATACCCGCTGGGTGGGTTCCTTGGAGGGCGACGTGGAGCTGGTGATCGCCTACAAACGCACGACCGGCGAAGCGCGGGCCATGCCCGTTCACGCCATCGCGCGGCACGTGATCAACCACGGCACCTACCACCGGGGCGAATTGCGCGGCCTTTGCCGCGCCGCAGGCGAAGAGGACTTCCCGGAGACGGATATGGCTGGGTTCTTTACGAGTTAGGCGGGGGTTCGGTGTAGTTCGGGTTGGCCGCGTAGCCGCACTCTAGCCCAAACCCCTAGCCCAACCTAAGCCGAACACCAGCCCAACTCTAACCAGACCTCAACCGAACAAGACAGAAACGGCTCGGGAAGCCTCGCAATCCATTCTCGAGAGAGATTCTTGCCAACATCTCATACCGAGCAGGAAGCTTGAGGGCCGATAAAGAACTCCTCTCTTATGGAGCGACCACTGTGGCCTTGATCCCATGCCCCGAATGCGGGGGCAACGTCTCGTCGCAAGCGGACGCCTGCCCGCACTGCGGATTCCCAATGCCCACGGCAGAGCCGGTTCAGGCGCCCGAACCCGAGCCCACAACGGCCCCCGACCCCAACCCGGCACCTGGCACCCCTGCTGCTGCGCAGTCGAGCATCGCCTGGTTCTGGACAGCAGCGAACTACTTGGCCGACCGCTTTTGGTTGGCTCTGGCCTTGCCGTTCGTAATGGGCGGCGTCTCCCTGATCATGTCCTCGTCTGGCGGAGCCCTCTCTGGTAGCGCTTTCCTGTTTTCGCTTTTTTCGGGCATTCCGCTCCTCATGGGGTGCGTGGGGACAACCTCCAAATGGGGTTCAAGTCCGGGACTCTTCCACGTGCAAGGGCAGGGATTTGCCGGCAAAGCCGTCCGCGCGATCCCTTACATCGCTGCTGCGAGTTGTGGTGCCTACACGGTCCTCCTGCTGATGGCGCACGTTGGACTTGGGGTACTGGCATTGGTTCTTCTGGCGGCTCCGGCAGCATCTCTTGCCCGTGGCCATTGGCGTAAGGAGGACCCATTTTTTCCAGCGCTCCTCGCTCTAAAAGGCGAACCAGTCGTCGGAAGCGATCCGGCATCCAAGCTTCTGGCAGACCTCCAGAGCAAGCAGTCGCCGACCGTCGTGAGAGTTGTGGCCGGGCTCTGGATCTTGCTCCTGACCTTATCTGTGAGCATTGGTCTTCAGACACTCGTTGCGCTTGGCTGCATGGCTGCGGGCATCGTCCTTGCGTTGTTCATCCTGTCTTTGATCTTCTCTAACCGGGAGCCGGGACGGACCGTGACCGTTTCATACCAGCCCCAGCCCCAACCCCAACCCGAGATCAACCGAGAGCTCATTGCACTGGCAGCGGCCGCCCGGGCGACGAGCGTCTATCCGATCGGTTTGCTTGAACAGCCGATCGTCACCAGGTCTGGCGAGCATATCCAAGAGGGCCACGGCGGTCCATTGGCTACAACTCTGGCCACCGTCTCTGGGAACCACATCCTGGAGGGCCTGGGCGGGCCACTCGCCAAAGTCATTGCCACTCTAGAAGGAAACAGCATCAAGGTGGGCCATGGAGGATTCATGGCGCCCACCATTGCGACCATCCATGGCGACGAAGTCCGCGAAGGTCACGGGGGACCGCTCTCCCAACGACTGTTCACCCTTCGATGACGCGCCGATGGTGGGCGAGGCTTCGCGTTGGCCGCGTTCGGATGAAGTTTGGGTGAGGTTGGGCTGAGGTTTGAACTTGCTCGGTGGCTTCGGTTTGGCCGCGCCAGCCGAACTCCAGCCCAACCCTAGCCCCACTTTTAGCCGAACCCTACCCAACCCTAGCCCAGCCCCAACCGAAAAGACAAAGGGCGCCCGAAGGCGCCCTGTCCATTGAGCGAGTGTCGGTTTACAAGACGTTCACGTGCGGACGATGAAGAGCTGGCCTGGGTTGTGGTACATGCCGGGCTCGTTGCCGGGGCTCAACGTGATCCGGTGCCACACGTTCAGCGCAAGTTGACCGTCCGTGTAGCCCGCCGGGAACAGCGGAGAGGCCGAACTCATCATCGAATTCAGGTCGCCGGCGGGAACATAGCCCAGCGTATGCAGCGGGGTACCCGTGAAGTTGTTGCTGAATTGCAGCTTCATCTCCAGCGGGATGGATTGGCTGCCCGTCGACGAGCCCGAGACCTTCTGCAGGTCGCCGAAGTTGCTGAAGTCGAACGAGAGCGTCTCGTTGTGATAGAACGTCACCAGGCAGTGGGCTTCGTCCGACGAGCTGCCCCATCCGCCGATATCCCAGGTGACTCCGAGGGAGCCTGCCACATAGAGGTAGGGCTTGACCTTGAGATCGGTCGCCGTGTCCATCATGACGTCGCCCCATTCCGAGACGTCGCTGAAGAGGGAGGACTCCGATCGATAGTCGAACACTCGCCCGCCCATGTGTTGTGCTTGCACCCCTGCGGCTGCGAGTGCCGCAAAGGCGATCCAGATGATTCGTTGTCGAGTTACCACGTTATTCGCTCCAGTCCGAAAGTTCGTTTCGTGCCCGCTTTCGGCATCGGGCGTTAGACCTGGCGATATTGTGGGTTCTGATCCAAGGCGTTGCAAGTCGCCCTTCCGGAGTACCCGAATCTAGGCTGGTATCTTTGACGGGAGACGGCAATCTGCTGTTCGCTAGCGAACCTGGCTCTCCGGGTTCGTCGTCACCTCCCAGATGCTCTCCCAAGCCGGGATGCCGCGCTCCAGACCCCCTTCCCTTTCGCCGAGGACGGGCGGCTCGGCTTGCATCGAACCGAACGGCGGCGGCAGCACCGCACGGTTGAGCACCCGCAACCGATAGACCACTGCGCCGTCCGCCACCTCCACGACACCCACCTCGAAAGGCGAACCGTCTCGGCGGGCCCCCTCCTGAGCCCGATGCATCCGATGCAGCACGGTGCCCCTGTACGCGGGGCGGTACTCCTGCGCCTGATTGATCACCACCCAGCGGACGTTCGAGCGGACGACGAAATCGGTCCATTCCTCGCGCCGCGCATACGCGGCCGCCGCCTCGCCGCCCACGATGGCGTCCATGCTGACCAAACGTGCGCGGCTGCCGTACTGGCTCTGGATCTCATAGACCAGCACGCGTTCGCCCGGGGCTGCCAGGCCGTCGATCGCGTCGGAGAGGTCGGCCGCTGGCTCATAGCCTCGGAACCGCGCCAAGTCGCGCGACCACAGCCCGACGTGCTCCGGCCACCGAGGTGGCAATCCCCACGCGTACCGAACCGTCGCCAACGCCAGGAGGCACGCCAGCGCCGGGGCCCAACCGGGAATCCGCAGGCTGGAACCCGCCTCGAACAGCTTGGCGACCAACAGGACCAAGCAAGGCGCGACGGCCAGCAGATACCGCGCGGCATAGGTGCTTGGCGGAAACACCACGTAGACGGCCAGCACCCCGCCCGCATAAGCGAGCGCAGGCCACAACGCCTTGTTGCGCCGAGCGAGCAGGACCACCAGGCCGATGGCCGCCAAGACCAGCAGCACCAGAACCTCGCCCCCCAGCCCGCTCGGATGGAGCCACCTCGGCGCGTAGCTGCCCGCGAAACGCTCGGCCCACGACCCGCCCGCTTCGCCCGCGACGCGGTGCAGCCGGCCCGTCACGCTCGTGGGCAGCCACCCCGCTCCCTGCGAGGCCATCCACCAGTGGTAACCCGTGGTCGCGATCAGCCCTGGCAACAGGAACGCCCAGGGGGCTCGACGCCCCGCACGCGATCCGACGTAGACCACTGCGCCGGCCGCTGCCAAGACCAGTTCGGGGCGGGCCAGATACGCGAAACCCGCCCAGAGCAAAGCCGACTTCCAGCGCTCCTCGACCAACGCCGCAACGCACCCGGCCCCGACCAGAAACACGACCCCGACCTCGAACAGATCGAACGTGTTCTCCATCAGTTGCGGGGTCGCTGCCACGGCCGCGAAGGCACCCAACATGCCAAGCGGATGTCTGGTCGAGCGTCCGATCATCCAGGCCCCGATGAGCACCAAGAGGAGGTTCAAGACCTTGGCGACATTGATCCACTCCGCGCCGAAGAGGTGGTGGATCGGCGCGAAGACGAGCACGTGCAGCGGCGACGTCGCGCCGAAGGACACCACTCCCGGAGCGTAGGAGAACGGCTTGTCGAAGAAGCCCTTCAGGAACGTGAAGTAAATCGAGGCGTCTCCATCGGTGTACGGCCAGTAGGGGACCGATGCCGCGATGCATAGGAGTATCCCGATCGCCGCAAAAGCACTCAGGTTCGTTCGAAGTGCCACCCGCATAGAATACCCGCCCCTTGGAAGCGAACGAGTCTTATCTACAAGGTACAGTCAAGCCCAGACCCCGAGGCCATCATGTACCCCTCACCTCGCATCTCAGTGTCAAGTCAGCCGCAGACGACAGAATGGGTGACACGCGGGCTGCCAGCCGTCACGTTGTCGGTACTCATCCTGAATCTCTTGCGAGGCGTTCATCTGCCGAATGATTGGGCGCTGACCCACTTTTTCATCACCAACGACCTTGGCAACGTCAAACGCGGGATTATAGGCACGATATTCACCCACTTGAATGTGCCGACATTGCACTCTTCCTTTAGCCTCAACCTGCTTTGCATGGGCGTGGCTGGCTTGACTTGGTATCTTTTCGCCAGGACGTTACTTGACCGATCCCGCGACCGCCCCGCAGCGTCTTGGCTCCTGCTCGGGCTGTCCGCATCGCCAGCAATTCCCTACCTGGCGCACCTTACTGGCTATGCGGACTACCTCGGCTTATTGTCCATCTTGATCGCAGTGAAACTCAAGAGACCTGGTTGGCTTGCCGCGTTTGCAGTTATAGCTCTTGGGTTCTTAGTTTTCGTTCACGAGGGTGTCGCCCTCTACACAGCGCCCTTCCTGGTCTGGCTCCTTTGGCGAGTCGGCTCTGTTTGGGAAAGGCACCAACGAAGTGCCGCCTGTGGGCTCGTGCTTCTGGTCGGTCTTGTTGGCTCGTTCGTCGTGGCACAAACTTCGATATCGGCCACGGCGGCTCAATCGTTGTTTGAAAGCTCTCAAGCGACAGCCGACATGACCTTGCGACGAGACGTGTTCGATGTTCTTTCTCGGGATGTCGACGCGAATCGCACTCGGATGGATCAGCTGTGGTCGGCGCGACGCTCGAAGTTCGAATCTGCACAGTCGCTCGTGGTTCTCTTGCCTTTCATGCTGGCCGCCAGTGCAGGCACCTTGAAACACTGCGGCGGGTCTCGGCTGGAGAGAGCACTAGCGATGTTAGCGATCCTCGCGCCCTGCTCGATGTTTCTAGTAGGTGGCGATATCCACAGGTGGTTGGCGCTGACTAGCGTTTGGGCGGCTCTTGCGTTCATCGCGGCATTAGGGGACCGGAGCTACCATTGCAATCAGTCGCCCATAAGCCCACCCTGGTGTATTGCCTTACTCGCCTGGGGGTCAATGTCCAGCCTTCCGTTCTTTGATGGCAAGCAGATGAGATCCGTGCCTTTTGTGGATGTTCAGCAGTGGGGCATGCAGCTCATTCGTGATATCAGGGGCAATGCCAAGACTTCCGAGCTACCAACTAAATGGGGAACCAACTTGGAACAAGCGACAGTCACCCTCGACTTACCCGGCGAGATGGCGAAGGCGATCGTGGAAGGGGCCATGGTCCAAGTCGAAGAGCGAGCCGCCTACACGACCGGGTATTTCCGGTTGGACTACCCCATGGGCGACCTCCCTCGAAATCAGGGCGTGTGCACCGACGTCGTCATCCGCGCGCTACGCCACGCTGGGTTCGACCTGCAACAACTGATGCACGAGGACATTCGCGCCCACGGATCAACGTATCCGCGCGTGGAGGGGAGTGCAGACCGGAACATTGATCACCGGCGCTGCCCCAACCAACGGCGCTTTTTTGAGAGGCACGGCCAAACCCTGACCACCCAACTCAGCGAAGCCGACCGCAACCACTGGCAACCCGGCGACATCGTCTATTGGAAGCTCGACAACGGCCTTGACCACACGGGAGTCGTCAGCCACCGAATCGGCGAAAGCGGGTGGCCGATGGTGGTTCACAACCTGAGCGTCACGAGCTTGGAAGACTGCCTGGGGCGGTGGAAGATCGTAGCGCACCACCGCTATCCCTAGGTCATTGGGGCCGCCCGACCTGCTTCCCGCGGGGTCCGTAAGGCACCAGATTCCTTCGCACGCGGGAGTGTTCCCGCTTATACTGGTCGCGCTTTGAACCGAATCACTCCTCTTGGAGGCCCGCGTTGACGCCGCTGATCCGTTGGGTCCTTTCCATCGTCGTTGTTTGCGCGCTCTTGTCCGCCGTGGTCGGCATCGGCATGGCCGGCCTTGTTGCGGTGGCGTTCGCATCCGATTCGTGCGAGGCGGCCTCGGGCGAACCCGCCATGACGATCATGCTGTTGTCGCCGGCGATGATTGGCTTGGGAGTGATCGTCGCGGGCGTCTCGGCCGGCCTGGGCAAGCCGGCCAAAGTCTGCTTGAAGTGGTTGGCGATCGGAGTCGCTTTGGGCATCGCGGGCTATGCGAGTTGGGTGATCCTCCTGACCACCCGGTGCTAGATCATCGTGACCGCGCCGCTGGCCTTGATCGCCTCGATCTCTTCCAGCGCCTTGCCCGTGCCGATCGCCACGCACTCCAGGGCGTTTTCGGCAACGCGAACCGGGATGTCCGTGACGTTGTAAAGGAACTTGTCCAGCCCGCGCAGCAGCGCCCCTCCGCCGGTGAGGGTGATGCCCCGCTCGATGATGTCCGCCGAAAGCTCGGGCGGCGTTTCTTCCAGCACCACGCACACGCGTTCGGCGATTTGGCGCACCGATTCGCTGAGCGCTTCGCGGATCTCCTCGCTGGTGATCTGGACGGTGCGCGGCAAGCCGGCCACCATGTCTCGCCCTCGGACCTCCATCGTGAGTTCCTGCTCCAGTTGGTAGGCCGAGCCAATGCGAATCTTGATCTCCTCGGCCGTGGGCTCGCCGATCATGAGGCTGTAGGCGTTGCGCATGTGCCGGACCAGGGCCTCGTCGAACTTGTTGCCGCCGACGCGCAGGCTGCTGGCCGTGACAGGCGCGCCCAGGCTGATCACAGCGATGTCGGTCGTGCCGCCGCCGATATCCACGACCATGTTGCCGCCGGGGCTGGCGATGGGCAATCCCGCGCCGATCGCGGCGGCCATCGGCTCTTCGATCGTCATGGCGAGCGACGCGCCCGCCTGCTTGGTGGCCTGGAGGACGGCACGCCGCTCGACGTTGGTCACGCCGCTGGGCACACAGACCAGCACCACGGGGCCGAACAGACGCCGACGTCCGGCGACCTTGTCCAGCAGGTACTCCATCATCTTGAGCGTCGTCGTGTAGTCCGCGATGACGCCGTCGCGCAAGGGCCGAATGGCTTGGATGTTGCCGGGCGTCCGGCCGAGCATCTCGCGCGCTTCGTTGCCTACGGCCAAGACCTTGCCGTTTTGGGTGTTGATCGCGACGACGGTGGGTTCGCGGACGACGATGCCTTTGCCCCGCCGATAGACGAGGATGTTCGCCGTCCCGAGATCGACCCCGATTTCCGGCGCGAGTCTCAACGTTCGGCTCTTACCTGCGCGGCTCCGCTGAGCACGGGGCGTCCATTGGCATCCAACCGCACCACGTTGCCGCCCAATCCATTGAGCGTGTTTTCGAGGTCTTCGTAGCCTCGGTCGATGAAATGGACGTTGCGCACCGTCGTGGTGCCTTCCGCCGCCAAGCCTGCGAGGACGAGTGCCGCGCCCGCGCGCAGGTCGGAGGCTTCGACGCTCGCGCCCCTCAGGCGATCGACGCCCGTGATCGAGGCCACACGACCTTGCAGTTGGATCTTGGCGCCCATGCGGTTGAGTTCAGCGATGTGGCCGATCCGGCTTTCGTAGATGGTCTCGTCGATCACGCTCACGCCGTTTGCCAGCGCCAGCACGGCAGCCATGGGCTGTTGCATGTCGGTCGGAAAGCCGGGGTAGGGCATCGTTTTGATCTGGATGGCATCGAGCCGGCCCACCGAGGACACGCGCACGAAATCGTGGCCCTCTTGAACGAACGCGCCCGCTTCGCGAAGCTTGTTGACCACGGGCGTCTGGTTTTCGGGCACGAGGCCCTTGACGCAGACATCGCCGCCTGTGATGGCCCCTGCCAGCAAGAACGTGCCCGCCTGCAGCCGATCGGCTGGGATGCGGTACTCGTTGGGCTCCAATCGGGACACGCCGTGGATGTAGATGGTGCCGGTGCCCGCGCCTTCGATGCGCGCCCCGAGCCGGTTCAGGAACTCGGCGAGCGCGACGACCTCGGGTTCGACGGCCACGTTTTGGAGCGTGGTGATGCCCTCGGCCAGAACAGCCGTGGCCATCAGGTGCTGGGTCGCGCCTGCGCTCGGAAAGTCGAGATAGATTTCCGCGCCGCGAAGCTGGTCGCACCGGGCGGTATACACGCCGCCTTCCAAATCGATTTCGGCGCCGAGCGTGCGCAAACCCTTGAGGTGGAAGTCCACGGGCCGAGCGCCGATCCTGCAGCCGCCAGGCGCGGGGATCCGGCAGAAGCCCAGCCGCGCGAGCAACGGCCCGAGCAGATAGAACGACGTGCGGATCTTGCGCACCAGTTCGGCATCGGGCTCTGCAAACGAGAGCGGCGTGGCGTCCACGACCAGCGAGCCCTCGACCCAATCCACCTGCGCGCCGAACATGCGCAACAGCTGGCACTTGGTCTCGATGTCGCTGACGTGGGGCACGTTGTGCAACATGACCGGGCCGTCGCAGAGGACGACCGAACTAAGAACGGCGAGCGCCGAGTTTTTACTTCCGGCAACTTCCAAGTCGCCGACGAGGGGCTTTCCGCCCTGGATTCGTAGCATAGACATCGTTAACCTTCCCTCCGTGGATGGCCAAACGACCTCATTCTATCAAAACTTTTCGCAAAACGCATACCCGACGACGACCAAGTGGAAGAAATCCCTCGAAAAGATACCGCAAACAGAGGGACGAGCCATAGGCGGCATGTGGTGCGCTAGGCGCTGGGCTCTTTTGGGATCGGACTTCCGTGGGGATCTTCGACTGGGGAATCGAGTTCGCGCAGCAGCTCCGCCCGTTGGACGGCGTCGAGCAAGTGCTCCGCGCGGTGCGCCGATTCGTGGACTTCGTCGGGCGATCGGCCCACGTCCTTCACCAGGAACGTTTCGACCAATCGGTGCCCGCTGACCAGGCGTCGGGCGGTGATCAGACCCTCGGACGTCAGGTGGGCACCATCGGACCAACCCCGGGCGACGAGCCCACGATCTCCGAGAAGGGACGTGACTCCCGAGCGTTCCAAGTCGCGATAGGCGTTCGCCAACAGGTCCTCGGCGGCGATGGTCGCCCGCGACGCACGGAGCCGCACGGCCCGCTGAAGCACTCCGCCGGCGGGCGAGAAGATCGCGGCCAATCCACACGCCACACCCACCGCGACGGCCATCATTCCCGCCACCGAGGTGTTGGTGGCGACGGCCAACGCGTAGCCCGCAACGCTCGAACCCACGGCCACCAGGGAGGCGATCGCGAACATGGTCCGCCAGTTGCGCGTCCACAGGTTCGCCGCCACCGCAGGGCCGATGAGCATCGCGATGACGAGGATCGAGCCGACCGCTTCGAACGAGGCCACCGTCACCACAGCCACCAAGGCCATGAGGCCGTAGTAGATGGCCGTGGGTCGGAAGCCGAGCGTCCGCGCCAGACCGGGGTCGAACGCCATGACGAGCACCTCCTTGCGAAAGAGGACCAAAAGCACGCCCGTCAGCGCCAATGCCGGCGCGAGCGTCTCCAGAGCACGCGGGACTTCGACGCCGAGGATCGGGCGCGTGTCGAGGGCCACGAATTCGAGCAAGCCGTACAGCACGCAACCGGGGTCCAGGTCGATCTGGCGCGCGTACCGTGTGATGAGCAGCACGCCGAGCGCGAACAACACCGTGAACACCACGCCCATGCTCGAGTCTTCCTTCGCTCCTGTCGCCGACGCGATCGAACGCGTCAGGTAGGTCGTCGCCAAGCCCGCGACCGCCGCCCCCAAGAACATCGGCCACGGCGCGCGGGTCCCAAACATGAGGAACGAGACGACGAGGCCGGGCAACACCGAATGGCTGATGGCGTCGCCGATCATGCTGACGCGTTGAAGGACGAGCCAGACGCCCACCCATGCGCACGCGAGGCTGCACGTCGCGGCCACAACGACGGTCCACAGGTGGATCTCGTTCAAGCCTCCAACCTCCCTTCGCGCCACGCGTGCCGCAGCCGTTCCAGCCTGAGCCGCCGTGCAACCAAGCCTCGCTGCGGCGCGAACAGGGCCGAAAGGACGAACAAGACCGCCGCGGCCAACACGATCAACGGGCCTGAGGGCATGCGCTCCTGCGAGGCGCTCACCAACACGCCCAGGGCACATGCCAGCGCACCGAACACCGACGCGATGCCAAGCATCGGGCCCAGCGACTCGGTCCAGAACCTTGCGGCTACGGCAGGGATGATCGTCAGCGCCGCGACCATCACGACGCCCACCATCGGCAGGCCCACCACGACGGCCAGGGCCAAGAGCCCCGTGATCAGGAAGTCCACCCATCCGACGCGCAGCCCGGTGCTCGCCGCGAAGCCGGGGTCGAAGCAGACCAAGCGCAGTTCTTTGTAGGCGACGGCGATCACCCCCAGGCAGACCAACGCCACCCCGCCCGTGATCCAAACGTCCGAGGCGACCATGCCGGCCGTCTTGCCGAAGATGAACGACTCCAGGCCCGCATGGCCGCCCGTGGAGACGTTCTGAACGTGCCGCAGCAGCACGATGCCCAGCCCGAACATCGAGGCCAGCACCAGCGCCATCGCCGCATCGTCGTGGGTGCGCGAGCGGTAGCGCATGGCCGCGAACCACCCCATGCCGAGCAGGATCGAAGCGGCTGCGCCGGTCAGCAGCATCGGCAGGGACTTCCCTCCCGCCAGCAGGAACGCCAGCGGCAATCCCGGCAACGCAGCATGGGCCATCACGTCGCCCATGAGGGCCCGGCGGCGCAGCACGGCAAACGAGCCCACGGCCCCGCAAAGGGCACCCAACAGGCACGCTCCGGCCAGCACGATGATCGTGTTGTAGGTCATGACGCAGCGCCCGTCGCCGATTTGGCGATGGTCTCCAAGGCCCCTAAACGTCCGCCATACGTTTGGCGCAGTCGTTCGGGCGTCATCACCTCGGCCACCGGGCCGACACCGAACACGCGCAGGTTCACCAACGCGACGTCGTCGAAGTAGTCGGCCACGGTTTGCAGGTCGTGGTGGACGGCGACGACGGTCTTCCCTTCGTTGCGCATGCGGCGCAGGAGTTCGAGGATGGCGACTTCGGTGGCGGCGTCCACACCTGCCAACGGCTCGTCCATCAGGTAGAGGTCGGCTTGCTGGAGAAGCGCGCGGGCCAGGAACACACGCTGCTGCTGACCCCCCGAGAGTTGGCTGATCTGGCGGTTCGCGAACTCGCCCATGCCGACCTCGTCCAAAGCCTTCGCGGCGGCGTCGCGTTCGCGAGTGCCCGGGCGCCTGAACCAACCGACGCGATGGTACGAGCCCATGAGCACGACATCGAGCGCCGAGACGGGGAAATCCCAATCCACGCTCTCCCGCTGAGGCACGTATCCGACGCGCGTATCCACGCCCGAGAACGCCTTGCCGAACACGCTGACGGTCCCAGAGACCCGGGGAATCAGGCCGAGGATGGCCTTGACCAGGGTGCTCTTCCCCGCCCCGTTCGGCCCGACGATGGCCATCAATCGGCCCTTGGGCACGTCGAGGTCCACATCGAACAGCACGGGCTTGTGCTCGTAGGCAACGGTGAGGCGACGGACTTGAATCGCGAGTTCGTTCATCGGTCGGCCAAGAGCGACTGACGGATCGAGTTCGTGTTGTAGTTGATCATCGCCATGTACGTGTGCGCCCCTTGCGCTTTCGTGCCCATGGCGTCCGAGAAGAGCGGGTCACCGACGCCGACGTTCCATCCTCGGGCACGGCTCCCCTGAACCAGGCTTTGCACATTCTTCTCGCTGACCGAAGTTTCCACGAACACCGAGGGGATCTTGCGCTCGACGATGAGGTCCACCAGATCGTTGATCTCCTTCAGTCCCGCCTCGGACTCCGTGCTGATGCCCTGGATGCCGCGAACCTCCAAGCCGTAGGCGCGCCCCCAGTAGGCGAACGCGTCGTGGGCCGTGATGAGCACGCGCCGCTCCTTGGGAATCTCCGACATCGCGCTTCGCACGTAGTCGTCCAACTGGCTCAGGCCGAACGCATACTCCTCGGCGTTGGCCTGGAAGAAATCCGCGCTATCGGGGTCGATCTCGGAAAGCCATGCGGCGATCGGGCCGAGCGCCTCGCTGAAGAGCTTGACGTCGAACCAGACGTGGGGGTCGTAGGTCGGCTTGCCGCCGACTTCGCCAACCTGGATGAGGCGACCCTGCGGCAACGCCTCCGCGACGGCCAACGTCGGCTTCTTCTTGGCCATGGACTCGAGGACTTCGCCCATCTTGCCCTCGAGGTGCAAACCGTTGTACGCGATGCCGACGGCTTCGCCGAGTTTGCGCACGTCGTCGGGAGACGCCTTGTACAGGTGCGGGTCGGTTCCCGGACCCATCAAGACCTCGATGAACACGCGGTCGCGCCCGACGCCCTTCACCAAGTCGCCGATCATGGCCGTGGTGACGGTGATCTTGATCGGATACATGCCGTCCCATCCGCCCACGCGCGGGGGCCGGGAGTCGCACGCGGACGTCATCAGACATGCAACAGCCACACATCCCGCTGCGACGCGACGCAACCATGCCAAGGCGCAAGTTTGACCCATGTTCTCATTATTGTAGCACAGGCTACAAACTGGAGTTGCGTTGACGTCTGGCCGCCAGTTCGCGATTCATGGCGAGGCACATGCGCTCGACGGTCTCCACCGTGTCCACCGAGGGAAGGATGCCTTTGATCGAGGCGTCGGCGTCTGAGAGCAGCTTGAAGCACCTTGCGAGGCCGTCCAGATCCACGTGACGGGCCGACTCGAACGCCTTCTTCTCGGCCCACGGAGACAGCGAGCCCAAGCCCTTGGAGGGCCAACTGCGCTGAACGCCGGCGGGCGCTGCTTTGGCCGTGTACGCTCCGGCATCCAGACAGACCCGCGCCTGCCAGACCGCTCGCAATTGTCCAGAGAGGCGCGGCAACACGGAACGAAACGCGGCATCCTGAGGCGTCTTGTGTGACGAAAGGAAACCCTGCAACTCGCGGATCGTGGTTCCGGGTGCGCCGGTGAACACGGCCTCCACCAGCTTCCAGATGCTCCATTCGGGCGATGCGATCACGACCTCCTTGAGGTCGTGATCCGTGATCCGCTCGGCCTTGCCGACGTAGATGACCACCTTCTCGGCCTCTTCGGTTGCTCGGGTGATGTTGTTGCCGACCATCTCGGCCAAGAGCTGGCACGTCTTGCCGGTGACCTGCTTCCCCGCTTGCTTGAACACGTCCTGGACGATCGCGGTGACGGCCCCGGTGTCAATGGTGGGGTTGAACACATACGCCCCCGCTTTGCCCGCCACGTCCATCCATTCCTTGCGGTTGCGCTCGTGCGTCTTCTGTTTGTCGTCGTCGCCTGGCTCGTCGTCGGCGACCAAGACGAGCAGCCCTGTGGGGGCCAGCTTCTTGAGCATCGCCGCGACGTCGCCCCAGTCCTTGGGCCGGCCGGCGCGGAGCAGGTTGCGGATCAGCACCACGCGCCGCTCGGAAAGGAACGGGGCGGTGCCGGCTTCGGCAAGCCATGCGGGCAGCGGACGCTCGTCGCCGTGGATCGTCGCGATCTCTTCGGCATCCTCGCCCAACGCAGTTCGAAACGCGTCCAAGGCCGCATCGCGGAGATAGCCTTCGTTCGACGCGATCATCACGCACGTGTGCGCGAGGGCCTTCTTGACGTCGAACTGAGCTTTCATGGACGGCCTTTCGACCAACGCCGGAGCGATTCGCGCCACTGCGCCACCGCATCTGGAGTCGGTTCGTCGCGACCGAACAGGGCTCGTTCGAGTTCTCGGTTCAGCGATTGAGCCGATGCAAATCGCTCGCCCAGTTTGGGTCGCACCACCTCAAGATACTCGCTCGGCGTCTGCGAAAGCCGCTTGGGCACATCGGTCGCATCGCGAATCGAGCGGACGAACCCCCGATAGAGGCGGCGGATCTCTTCGCGAGGCTTCGGCGGGGGCAGAAGCTTCGCCCCATACTTGAACCACAGCACCCGTCCGATGCCGCCAACGACAGCCAAGCCTGCCAAGACGAAGATGGCCCTTGCCCAGAGTTGCTCGTGCCACGGCCGATTGTCTACGGCCTCGCCTCGGCCCGCTCCCTCGACCTGCGTCGCGCCTTCCGTCGCGTCGAACACCACCCAGCCGTGCCCTTCGAAGAACAACTCGGCCCACGCATGGTAGTCGGCCTGGAGCACAACGTAGCGCCCTTGCTCGTCGCGTTGGCCCGTGGTCGGGTAGTAGCCGATGACGTAGCGCGCCGGGATACCCACCGATCGGGCCATCTGCACCATGGCGCTGGCGAAGAGGTCGCAGTAGCCTTCCTGCGTTTCGAACAGCACGGTGGCGACCGGATCTCGGTCGGCGGGCACGGCGGGCGCCTTGAGGTTGTAGCGGACGCGCCGTTCGATCTCGCGCTTGACGGCCATCGCCTTCTCGTAGTCGGTCTCGGCGTCGGCGGCGACGTCTTGAGCCAATGCGCGCACCTGCGGGTCGATGCCAGCGGTCTCGTAGGAAGGTGTCAGGCCGCTCGGCGGAGCGTCCGGCACCTTGGTCGGCGTGCCTTGCGCAATCAGCGCGCGCCCAGCGACGTCGCGCACCGGCTCGTTACGGTTCAGGATGCCGACGGTCCCGTCGGATCGGGGTCTGAACTTGGATCGTTCAACGTCCAGGCCGATCACTTCGCCCGGCACGGGCAACGAGTCCAACGGTGTCAGCAGACTGATTCGGAAGTCTTCGATGCGCGAGTTCAGCCGCCGTGCTCGTTGCTGAAAGCCCTGAACGGGGACCTCGAACCGGTCGCCGCTCTGGCCCTCCCACTGGTCGCCCGCGTCGGCGGCCGATGAGCGCCGCGTCCAGCCACGACCGTTGTAAACGTTGTAGGTCTGGGTGCGCAGGTACATCGGCACGCTGAGTTCGGCGGTCAGCACGGGCGTCTGCGAAAGACTGGTGGGTCCCTGCCCCACACGCACCGAGTCCGACTCGGAAGCCAATCCCAACGGGTTGCCCGGCAACGCGCGGCTCTGCGGCACCTGAATGCGCACGAAGCCCGAAATGTCTTTCACGCTCGACTGGATGACCGGCGCGCCAAGCAGGCTGAGGACGATGATCACCGCGGCCGAGGCAAGCCCCCATTCCGGACCCGCCATCCACCTCCACGGGCCTTCCTTGAGCCGCTGGTTCGCCTTGCCGAGGTTGCCCACCAACTCGTGACGCTGCATGTCCAAGCCCGCGAAGCCGGAGGCCGCCGCCCGAGCGAGCATGACCCGACGGTGGGCGCGGGCGAACAACGTGGCCACGCACAACAAGAACACGAAGAACAGGATCGTGGAGTTCGAGTAGGTGTCCCAGCACCCGACCAAACCGAACAGGGCAATGCTCGGCACGGCTTGGAACAACAGCGTCGAGTCGCTCCAGAGCGAGAAGCTCCCCAGAAGCATCATCCAGCAGAGGGCGTTGGCGATGAGCAGGGGCCTTGAAAAGCCGTCGTCGGGCAGGAGCGCGTTCAGCTCGTTGGTGGACGCGATCGCGACGATGGCCAGCACCGCATAGAGCCACCCGTCGGCCCGGCCCGCACCTGCCGCCAACGGGCGATGCAGAAGCATGCTGGCGATCGTGCCGATCACGATGCCGAACACAAAGAACCAGCCGATGCCCGGGCTGGAAACGCCCATACCCGCCGAGTACGCCGCCAGAGCCGCGGCAAATCCCGACAACAAGTAGTCCGCCGTCGTGATCTGGCTCTCGATGGGTTCGGCTGCGCGAGCTTTCACGCCGACACCTCCTGGCTTTCCAAGGGGTACGGCAGCACCGAGGGACTCATGCCCGCCGACTGAAGCCGAAGGATGTTCTCCTCGCTTGCGGCGCTGCCACCCTTGCGAACGCCTCCCGCCACGGAGGCGTCGTAGAGCAATGGCCAGACTTGGATGTTGCGCGCGCGCAGGCTTTGAGCGGCCGCGATCAGGCCAGGGTCGTCCACGGCTTGGAATAGGAACACCACGGCTCCTGTGGGAACGCGCGGCGACAGCTCGATGAGTTCTTGGGCCAGTGTCCGCGATTCGTTGGCTTCGAGTTCGGCGAGCAAGTGGAGAATCTGGCGGTACCGCTCATGCGGCGCAAGGGTCTTGGGCTGGTCCTCCAGTTGGGGCAACTCGAGTTTGGCGCCCTCGCGCAGGAAGCGTTCGGCCAAGTAAGCGGCGTGCCCACACATGGCATCGAGCGTGGTGGCTCCCAACGGGCCGACCTCCGAACCGTGGGAACGTTGGAACAGGAACACGACCGACGCGTTCGAGCCCGTCTCGAACTCGCGGACGAGGAGCCTTCCCGCCCGAGCGCTGCTGCGCCAGTGGACGAACCGAAGCGAGTCGCCATGGCTGTACTCCCGGACGCCGTAAGGTTCGATGCCGGGGCCGCGAGAGAGGCCAGAGGTCAAGTCGTTCAACCCCCAACCCGCCCCAGCGGGAAGGTCCACACTGACCGGAATCGGGGCCGGCAGGACCAACATCTCGGCGGACTCGGTCTCGTAGTCCTTGGTCATGGTGACCAGGCCAAGCGCATCGGTCCCCGAGACCTGCACTCCCTTCCACGAGTGCTTGCCTCGCCTCATCGGGCGAAACTGATACTGCGTGCGGATGGGCTGCTCGGCCGAGGGTGCGATGGGCAGGCTGGGGGTCACCGATCGCGCCCCGATCTTCGCGCCGAGGTTGTCGCGCACCGTGATCAGCGGGCGCCGGATGCGCAGGTCGCTTCCGACCAAGATCTCGACTTGGATGCGCTCGCCCTGGATGGCCGTCTCCGGCACAATCCGCTCGAACTGGAGGCCCCGGACCGAAAGCCAGGCTTGCAGGCGCGACGCCGCGAGGGTCAGGATCATCGCCGTGCACATGTAGAACAGGGCGGCCGACCCCAGCATGATGGCGACCATGAGCAAGAACAGCGCCGACGCCGTAATCGTCAGGCCGGCAATGCGGCTCATCATCGCTCGTCCACCTCCTGCGAGTGCTCCGCCATCAGACGGGCACCGGAGCGGCGACCGAATCCACCAGATCGCCGATGATGTCGTCGGCCGTGACGCCGCGTGCCCGCGACTCGCCGCGAGGAATCACACGGTGCGCCAGAACCGCGACGGCGAGTTCCTTCACTTCGTCGGGCCGAACGTAGTCGCTGCCGTCCATGGCCGCCTTGGCCTGAGCGGCGCGCATCAGGTGCAACGATCCCCGAGGCGAGGCGCCCATCGCGAGCAAACCGCTCGACCGAGTGGTCTGCACGATGTCCACGATGTACTGCCGCACACTCTCGTGGACAAAGACGTTCTTGACTTCCTTCTGGAGTGCGAGGATGTCCGCGAGCGTGGCCACCACGCCCACACGGTCGAGCGGGTTCTCGCTGACACGCTCCGAGAGGATCTCTACCTCGTTCTCTTTGGAGGGGTAACCGATGGCGACGCGCATGAAGAAGCGGTCCATCTGCGCTTCAGGCAGCGGATACGTGCCCGTGAGTTCGACCGAGTTCTGGGTGGCGATGACGAAGAAGGGCTCGGGCAATCGGCGCGTGACGCCGTCGCTGGTGACCTGTCGCTCCTCCATGGCCTCCAAGAGGGCCGACTGCGTCTTGGGCGTGGCGCGGTTGATTTCGTCCGCGAGCACCACGTTGCCGAACACGGGACCGGGCCGAAACTCGAATTCGGTGGACTTCTGGTTGAAGATGCTCGAGCCCGTGATGTCGGCGGGCAGTAGGTCGGGCGTGAACTGAATGCGTCGGAACTCGCCGCCGATGCTCTGCGCGAGCGCCTTGGCCAGCGTGGTTTTGCCGACGCCGGGAATGTCTTCGATCAGCAGGTGCCCCCCCGAGAGCAGGGCGATGACGGCGTCCTGGACGGTCTCTCTCTTGCCCACGATGGCTTTCTCGACTTCCTGAACGATGCGGTTGGCGGTCTCGGTGAGTTGGGACAAGCTGGAGGACTCGTGGGTCATCGTCGTCATCATATCGCCTACTGAGACGCCAAAACCCGCCCGAAGGTCTGATTCCGGTCGTCAATGTCGTATCTATATGCGCCGTGGGGCGCGTAAGTTCCGCGAACCGTCGCAGTGGTCCCAAGGTCACGGGTCGTCGCGGGGGCTGCGATCCGGATAGAATCGCGTCAATGACCGATCTTGTCGTGGGCGTGGACTTGGGCGGCACCAACGTGCGCGCCTGTGTCTACGACCCGCAGGGCGTACCCGCCACCGAAGCCTTCAGCCAACCCTCGCGCGCCCAAGAAGGCGTCGAGCCCGTCTTGGACGCCTTGGCCGAGGTGATCCAACGCGCGATGGCCACCGCGCCCGAGCATCCGCGGGCCGTCGGCATCGCGATCCCCGGCCACATCGACAACGCCACGGGCGTCGTTCGGTGGGCGCCCAACTTCGGCAAGACCGTGGACGGTGTGTTCCGGTACTGGCTGGACGTGCCCATTCGCGAGCCGTTGCAGCGCCGCATCGCCTTGCCCATCGCGATGGACAACGACGCCAACATGGCCGCGTTGGGCGAGTATCGGTTCGGTACGGGCCGGAATCAGGCTCGGGGCCTGGTCATGTTCACGCTCGGTACCGGCGTCGGCGGCGGCGTGGTGCTCGCGCCGCAATGTGTTCTGGGTGATGCGCGCGGCCCTTTGATCCTCATCGGTGGGAACACGGGCGGCGCCGAACTCGGCCACATGTGCATCAACGAGGCGGGCGTCGAGTGCAACGCGGGAACCTACGGCGCGGTCGAGAGCTACTGCCAACGCGACGCCATCATCCGCCGCGCGCAGCATCAACTCCGCCGGGGCCGGAAGTCGCTTCTCAACGACTTGTGCGAAGGCGACCTTTCCAAGATCAGCCCGCGCCTGATCTCCGAGGCCGCCGCCCAAGGCGACGAAGTCGCCATCGAGGTGTTCGCCGAGGTCGGCCGATTCTTGGGCATCGCCATCGCCAACATGATCAACGTGTTCGCACCCGAGGTGGTCGCCGTGGGTGGCCAGATCGCCAAGGCGGGCGAGTTGATCCTGGGGCCCGCCCGCCAATCGGCGCGCAAGGTGGCCGTGCCCCAACTCTACGATTTCGCCCAGATCGTGCAAGCCGAGCAGATCGAAGACGCCGGCATGCTGGGCGCGGCGGCCCTGGCCCAGGAGAGCCTGAAATGGAACCGATAAACCCCGAAACGCCCGACACGCTGAACATGGAGGTCACGGAACTGACCATCGAGGGCGAACGCCGCCTGCTGTTGTTCGAGTTCGAGGATGTTTCCTCCGAGACCGAGGGCTAGCCGACCATGCTGCCCCGGTTCTACTACCACCCGCGCATGCTGGGCTACGACTTCGGTCCGCGTCATCCGCTCAAGCCTGAGCGCCTGCGCCGCACGATCGAATTGCTGGAGGCGCTTGGTCAGACCGAGTTCCTCGACCCGGGGCTTGACGCACGGGACGACGTCTTGCGCGTTCACGACCTCGAGTACGTGGGAGCCGTGGCCCTGATCGGCTCGGGTATGGCGCCCTCGCAAGGCTTCGAGAGCAAGTTCGGCTTCGGCTCGCTGGACAACCCGTCGTTCCCTGGCGTCTACGAGGCATCGCTGGCGTATTCGGCAGGCTCGGCTGCGGCTGCCCGAGACGTCCGCGACGGAGCCCCGCTGGCGTTCAACATCTCTGGGGGGCTGCACCACGCCCATCGAAACAAGGCCAGCGGGTTCTGCGTTTTCGACGACCCTGCCATCGCGCTTCACATCCTGCGGGAGCGGTTCGACCGCGTCGCCTACGTGGACATCGACCTGCACCATGGCGACGGCGTGCAGTGGATGTTCTACGACGACCCCAACGTGCTGACGTGCAGCATCCATCAGGAGGGCAGCCGCTTCTTCCCCGGCACAGGATGGGTTGAAGAGTGCGGCCCCGTGTTCACCAGCGTCAATGCGCCACTCCAATCGGGGACGACGGGCGACGTTTGGCTGGGAGCGTTCGAGCGTATCGTGATGGATGCTCTGGGCCGGTTCCAGCCCCAAGCGATCGTGCTGCAGATGGGAACGGACGCGCACGAGTACGACCCCCTTGGCGGTTTGCGGCTCGCCGCACAAGAGTGGCTGGTCGCCGTCGAACGCATCCGAGACTTCGGGGTGCCCATCGTCGCCGTCGGCGGAGGTGGCTACTGCCTGACCACCGTGCCCCGCATGTGGGTGGCCGCTTGCCTGACGCTGGCGGGGCTCGACGTGCCCCAACGCGTGCCCGAGCCGCTGGGATCAAGGTGGGGCATGCCCAGGTTTTTCGACGAAGATCTGCCCGAGCCGAGAGAGTCCGGGACTGTATACGCCCATCGAACTACTGAGCAGTATCTGAATTCTGTGGCGGAGTTCATCCCGAATCCACACTAGGACGCGCACAATACGTCAAACCCGGTGAATCCAATGACTGGGCGTACAGCGTCGGAATCTATAGTGACCGAACCACGGCCCGATCCGGGGAGGCGATTGGATGTGAACGAGCCGGACTGGAGCGCCAAAGCCCTCATCGTGGACGATGACGCAGACAACCATCTGCTCATTCGCCACGCCCTCCGGGCCACGCCCAACATTCAGGTATTCGGCACCACGGATTGCACGGCAGCCGTCCAGATGTTCGAGGACGTCCAGCCCGACATCGTCCTGATGGACCTGCACATGTCGCCCATGTCCGGGTTCGAAGTGATCGAGCGCATTCTGGAAAAGGTGCCCAGCACGACTTATCTTCCCATCCTCGTGCTGACGGGCGACGACTCGACCGAAGCCAAGCGGCGCGCACTCGCTTCGGGGGCTAAGGACTTCGTCAGCAAGTTCGCCGATCATGACGAAGTGTTGCTGCGCACGCGGAACCTGCTGCAAACCCGCCTCCTGTACAAAGAGATCGAGCACCAGAAGGCCACGCTGGAGATTCGCGTTGCCGAGCGAACCTCCGAACTCGAACAAGCCCAACGCGACGTGCTGACCCGGTTGGCCCTCGCGGCGGAGTACCGGGACGACGACACGGGGCACCACACCAAACGCGTGGGCAACCTGTCCGCGCTCATCGCCCAAGCAGCCGGACTCGGCACCGACGATGTCGAAAACATCCGGTTGACCGCCCCGTTGCACGATCTGGGCAAGATCGGTCTCCCCGACGGCATCCTGCTCAAACCGGGCCTTCTAACAGACTTTGAACGCGAGACCGTTCGGCAACACGTTCACGTGGGTCGCCAGATTCTCTCGGGTTCTACGTCCGACCTGCTCCAACTCGCCGAGTGCATCGCCTACTCGCATCACGAACGCTGGGACGGAAAGGGATACCCGGAGGGTCTTGTCGGCGAAGCGATACCTGTTGTGGGCCGCATCGTCGCCGTCGCGGACGTCTTCGATGCTCTCCTCCACCCGCGACCCTACAAGAGCGCCTGGGAGTTCGTGGACGCGTGCAACTACATGCACGACCAATCGGGCTTCCAGTTCGACCCAGCGATGGTCACTGCTCTCGATCGCGTCCTGGAAAGTTTGGGAATCGTCTCGAACGACCTCTTCGACGAGGTCATCGGGGAACCCGATGCCGAAGTGGTCGAGGGCTACCGCTCCCGCATCCGTTGGGACTAACGGGCGATGCCGCAGAAGTCCATCAGCTTGTCGTTCGCCAAGCCCGCGAACTGCTGGTGCTTGACCAAGCCGACGAGGAGGTCGGAGGACGCCAGCGCCTCGTCCAAGCCCACCAAGCCCGCGTGGGCGACCGCGTCGGTGGCATAGGGTTCGACGGCATCCACCTGAAGACCTCGTGCCCGCAACCCTTCGAAGATGTGGAGCGCAGGGCTCTCGCGGAAGTCGTCCACGTTCGGCTTGAACGCCAGCCCCAGACAAGTGACTCGCGGCTCGCGACCCAGTTCGGCACGCAAGCGGTCGGCGGCGGCGCAGACCTTGTCCATCACGAACTCGGGCTTGGAATCGTTGACGCGCCTCGCACTCTCGATGAGCCTGGCCCGCTCGGGATCCATGGCCACGATGAACCACGGGTCCACAGCGATGCAATGGCCGCCCACGCCAGCGCCGGGCTGCAGGATCTTGACCCGGGGATGGTGGTTGGCGAGGGCGATCAGTTCCCAGACATCGATGCCCACACGGTCGCAGAGCATCGAGAGTTCGTTGGCGAACGCGATGTTGACGTCGCGGTAGCTGTTCTCGACGAGCTTGGCCATCTCGGCGGTGCGGTCGTCGGTCTTCAGGACCTCGCCCTTGATGAACGTGGCGTAGAGTTCGGCCACGCGCTCGGCGGCTTCGGGAGTCTCGCCGCCGACGATTCGGTCGTTCTCGACCAACTCGGTCATGATTTTGCCGGGCAGCACGCGTTCCGGGCAATACGCGATGTGGAACTTGGCCGTTGTGAGTTCCCGCAGCCGCTTGGCGACGTCGCGGGTCGTGCCCACGGGCGACGTGGATTCGATGATGACGGTGCTGCCGTCCTTCAGGAACGGAGCGACGGCTTCGGCGGCGGCGAACACGTAGTCCACATTGGGGCGGGGGATGGAGCCCTCGTCGTGGTGGAACGGGGTCGGCACGCAGATGGCGTAGAAGTCGGCGGCTTCGGCGGTCGCTTGGGCCCGCAGGTTGCCGGATTCGACGGCGGACTTCAGGGCACCGTCGAGATCGGGCTCGACGATGTGCGCCTTGCCCTGGTTGATGCTCTCGACGGTCGAGGGCTTGGTGTCCACTCCGACGACCTCGTGGCCCGCGTTGGCCATGACGGTAGCGGTGGGGAGGCCGATGTATCCGAGGCCGACGACGCAGATTTTGAAGCGAGCCATGGTGGAAGAAGGCGTTGCCCAACCCGGCGCGCGGCTTGGGGTTGGGCCTGTCCATTGTACCAAAGGGGGCCGACGGCGAGTCTGAACTAGCGACCTTGGCTCTACCACCCGATCTTGCCTCGCGCCGATTTGCTCTCGCCCTTTACGGGGCGGGCTTTGCGGCCCTTGCGCTCTTGCCCGTACCTCACGGAGTGGCCGCCTTGGGCGCAGTTGCCGGTTCGTGGGCGATCGGTCGCCTTGTCGGCCAACCGGTGGTCGTCTGCGTGTGCATCGGGTGGGCCACGGCCCATTTCTCAGGCGGGGCTGGAGGAGCCTCCGGAATGCACCAGTGGATCATGGCCACGTTCGGGCTGGACGCGGACTCGGCTTGGAACGCGATGGTGTTCCTGCGCAAGGGGATGCACTTCTTCGGCTATGGTCTGCTGGCCCAGAGCGCCCGGACCCTCGCCTCGCGTCTTGCGCTCCCATGGCCCGTGGTCTTGGGGCTGCTCTGGTGCTTCGCGCACGCCTCCCTAGACGAGGCGCGTCAGGCGGGCACGTTGGGGCGTACGGGCACGGCTTGGGATGTGTTGCTCAACCTCTCGGGTGCCGCGTTCGTGATGGCCGTCGCCGAACTCGCCTCTATGGGCCGACGACTTGGCCAAAGGTCTTGAAGTGCACCTTGCACACGCTTTTGAGCGCGTCCACGCCCTTCGTCCGAACGATGGAGCGGGCGGCATCCAGCACCGGAGTGGACGCCCCTTTGGGCAGCGTGCATCCCAAGTCGCGGCCCAACGATTCGAGCCGCCGGAGGAACTCCGCCCGCGCAAGGACCGAGGCCGCCGCCACCGCGATGTCGGCTTCTGCGCGCACCACCGAAACCAACTCGACCTGTCGGCCCTTCTCGAACAGCCGCCGCTTGAGGCCAGCGGGGTTGGCGAACTGGTCGGAGATGACCTTCTTGGCCGAGACCTTGCCCAGTAGGTCTTCGATGGCCCGCGCATGCCCCCACTCGAGCAACTTGTTGAGGTTGCGGATCTTCTCGTAAAGTTCGTTGTACTTTGCAGGCCCGATCGAGATGACGACATGCGGGCACGCGTTCTTGATCGCGACGGAGAGGGCCAACGCGCGCTTGTCGGTCAGCGACTTCGAGTCGCGAACGCCTTCGAGTTCGGCCAAATGCTCGGGACCCACGTAGCAGGCCGCGATGACCAGCGGTCCAAAAAAGTCGCCCTTGCCGCTCTCGTCTACGCCGATGTGGCCTTCGTCCATCCGATGCATGATACACGTCCCATCAGTGCCCCGGTGCGCGGCTCGCCACTGACGCAAGCATGAACAATTGTAAACAGAGCGATTTGTAGTGGTTGTTCTTGCGAATGTCCCTTATACTTGGGGACATGGCAAGTCGACGCATCATTCTCGTGGCCCTGGCGGCCCTCGCGCCGTTCACCATGGCCTTCGGTCCCGGCATCCTGAGTGGCAACGAAAGCGGTGCCCCGCCGACGGTTCACTTGCAGGACCCCCTCGGCGGAACGATCTACAATTTCATGGCCTTTGATCCGGCGCATCCATTCGGAGTCAACGTGGCGAAAGCCGACGTGGATGGCGACGGGGTTCCGGACTTGGTGATCGGATCAGGACCTGGCGGTCCACCTCGAGTTCGAGTCTTCGCTGGCAGTACAGGCCTTCAAGTCGCCGACTTCTTCGCGTTCGACCCTGGCCTTACGGGAGGCGTCAATGTCGCCACAGGTGACGTGAACGGAGACGGCTTCAACGACATCATCGCCGGCGCCGGCCCAGGCGGCCAGCCAGCTGTGCGCGCCTTCAACTTCGCCGACATCGGGGGCGGCCCTATATCCAGCTTCTTGGCCTATGATCCGGCCTTTTCGGGCGGGGTCTTTGTCGGCGCAGGCGATGTCAACGGCGACGGTCGAGACGAGATCATCACGGGAGCCGGCGTCGGTGGCACGCCTCAAGTGAACGTGTTCGATGGGATCTCCGGGACCTTCATGCAAGGGTTCTTCGCCTACACGGGCGGGTTCACTGGCGGTGTTCGGGTGGCGGGTGGAGACTTGGACGGCGACGGTCGCGAAGACATCATCGCGGCTCCGCATTCGGGTCAGGCACCGGTCTGCGTGTTCTTGGCACCTAACCTGGCGTTCCACAATGCGTTCAACCCTTACGGAACACCATTCGCGAACGGAATCCGGGTGGCCGCGCTCGACATCAACGGAGACGGTGGGGACGACATCATCACGGGCGCCGGACCCGGCGGCGGCCCCCACGTCAGGGTGTTCGACGGGTCGAACTTCGACCCGCTGACGCCTCCCGAGATCCAGCCGTTCGGCACGGGTCACAACTCGGGTATCAGCGTCGGTGGTGGTCAACTCCACGTCGACTCGTTCTTCGATATCTTCTACAACGTGTCGTTCGGCAACCCGCCCGCGATCCCTGTCGAGATCGTGATGATGGATCTCAACGGGGGCGTTTTGGAGAGAGACTTCCGCATCTTCGATCCGGGCACACCCACCCGGGTGTGGACCGCCAACGGGTTCAACAACTTCAACTTCTACTTGAAGGGCTTCAACACGCTTGGCGTGGAGGTCCAGAACGTCGGCGTGTTTGGTGGGGGCACCATTCCTCCCCAGCAGTTGGTCCTCGGCGACTTGGACGGAAACGACTCGATCAACATCGCGGACTTCGGCCTGTTGCGGAACGCATTCGGCTCGGCGTCGGGCGACCCGTCGTTTTTGCCCCAAGCCGACCTCAACGGGGACGGCTCCGTGAACATCCAGGACTTCGTGATCTTCCGGCAGGGCTTTGGACAGAGCGGGCCGGGACGCCCGTGACGCCTTACCGCTGAAGGAAGAACGACACCCAAGACCCGTCGGGTGCGAACACGACGAGCCACATCAGAGTGGAGGTTCCCTGAGCCTCCACTCTGGCCGCATAGGTCAGGCCCGTGGCCGCGTCACGGTATGCGGTCGTTCCCAGCCATTCCCGGGCGAGCAGGTCGAGATGCTCGTCGCCGCCTGCGCCGACCCATGCGGCCGTGCCTGAGGCCAGGCCGTTCGCCGAGGCGTCGAAAAGCGCTGCCGCGTCAAGAAACGCGGGGTCGTCGGAGAACTCCACGAAGCCCGTCCAGTTGCCGCGAAGATCAATGGTCTCTCGCGAGAGGTCGAACACCTCCAGCGTGCCGCCCTGGTTGCCCTCGGTGCTGACCAAAGCCCAGGTTCCTGTCAGTTCGCCGCTCAGGATGGTCGCATCGAGCGTAAGGTCGCCCAGACCGCCGTTCAATCGCACGGTGCCTCCAAACTCGCTCCCATCCGCAGTGCCGAGGAAGTTGCCTCGGTACAGGGCGCGGTTGTTGACATCCACCACGGTGACCGTGCCCGCAACCGCTCCAAGGTTCTGGGAGAGTTCGAGTTGCAGCCCGCAGGGCTCGGCGCCGCACTGCGTCAGCCCGATCTCGCCCGTGTACAGCCGCGCCAGCAACGATTGGTGCGCCCCGCCACCGCTGCCGCCGCAACCCGCCAGAACGCAACCGAGCCCAGCCAAGAGCGCGAACCGCCTCACGAGTTGACGACCTCGCGCAGGTCCGCGTCGGTGACCTCCGACTTGGTGTCGGCCACCTTGAGGAAGGCCGCGTAGATCGCCTCGAATCGCTCGTCGGTGAAGCTGAAACCGATCTCGGCCAGACGGTGCTTGAGCCCGTGCCTTCCCGAGCGTGCCGTCAGCACGATCTCGCTCTTCTCGGCGCCCACTAGGTGCGGATCGATGATCTCGTAGGTGCTTCGCTCCTTGAGGACGCCGTCCTGATGGATGCCAGACGAGTGCGCGTAGGCATTCGCCCCGACCACGGCCTTGTTGCGCTGGATGACCATGCCGGTCAGCCGCGAGACCAGCAGGCTGGTCGGCAACAGGCGTTGGGTCGAAATGCGCGTCTCGCAGTCGAAGTAGTCCTTGCGGATGTGGAGCGACATGACCACCTCTTCCAAAGACGTGTTGCCGGCCCGCTCGCCGATGCCGTTGATGGTCACCTCGACCTGGCCTGCCCCGCCCAGAACGCCCGCCAACGTGTTCGCCGTCGCCATGCCGAGGTCGTTGTGGCAGTGGCAACTAAAGATGGCGCGATCCGAATTCGGGACGTTCTCGATGATGCCTTGGATCAGCGACCGGTACTCCTCGGGGTAGGTGTAGCCCGTGGTGTCCGGCACGTTGATGACCGTCGCACCCGCTGCGATGACCGACTCGACGACCTTGTACACGTAGTCGCGATCGGCGCGGCCCGAGTCCTCCATAAAGTACTCGACGTCGTCCACGAACTTGCGCGCGTGCCTCACGGCCGAGACGCCGACCTCGAGCGCCTGCTCCCGGGTCATGCGGAGCTTGTGCTCCAGGTGGTTGTCCGAGACGCCCAGACCGGTGTGGATGCGCGGACGCTCGGCGTCTTTGAGTGCGTCGGCCGCGACTTCGATGTCTTTCTCGCGGGCGCGGGTCAGGCCGCAAATGGTCACGCCCTTAAGGTTGCGCGAAAGGGTCTGCACGCTTTCGAAGTCGCCGGGGGAACTGATGGGGAACCCGGCCTCGATGATATCCACGCCCAACTCGACCAAGGCGTGGCCGATCTCCAGCTTTTGCGGCATGGAGAGGCGGACTCCGGGGCTTTGTTCGCCGTCACGGAGCGTGGTGTCGAAGACGTGGATGCGGCGGCTCATGGCGGTTCCTTGGGAAGCCCGCCAAAGGCGGGCTGGTTCTATTGTACGACTTCGAGCGGCTCGCCTATCCTTGCGCGTGGGCTTCGACGAACCAAAGCTGCTTGTCCAGGTCGCGGGCGACCTCGGTCAAGATGTCGGCGGTCACGTCGTCGCCGAGTTCGGCCATGTCGCCGATGAGGTTCCGCGCGGCCTTGCCTGCCTCGGCCAGAGCCGTGGCGAGCGCGTCGACGTGCTCGGGTCCGACCACGGCTTCGTCGGGGTAGGTGGACAGGCGGCTGGCGCCCAAGTCCTGGCGTCGGCCCATGGCCGTGCCGCCGAGTTGCACGATGCGTTCCGCGACGGTGTCCGCCGAGGCTTGCGCGATCGCGGCGACCTCGTCGAACAGCGTGTGCAGGGCTTGGAAGTTGGAACCCTTGACGTTCCAATGCGCGTGCTTCGCCGCGAGTGCGAGGTCCACGAGCGTGGCGAGTACGGGGTGCAGGGCGTCGGCGACGCGCTCCCGGGTCGAAATGGCGATGCCGATCTTGGTGCGGTGCTGTGTGGTTGTCATGCCCCTAGTTTGGCCCCCGTGGCGGCGATCCACCGGGACCGTTCCGTTCCTTGGAGCCCCTACCATGCATCCAAAGTCCTACGCGATCAGCAACTGGGGGAGCCTGACGGGTCCCAAACACAGATCCCTTGGCAAACGCACTGCTTGAGCGCTACAATTCCGCCATCTCGTCCGTCCCTCATTTGCCATGCAAATAGTTCAAGAACGAGACCTCTTCGGCAATCCGATCAAAGACAAGACGCGCCGATTAGTCCTCTTTGCGGATGAGATCAAACCAGGCGAGCACAGTCCGTGGGTCTACGGTTGCATCCTTTGCGTCGCCGAGGACAAGCTAAGAGATGCCCTTGGTCGGCTGATGGCAGACCGAGACAGCTGTGGCTACCACCAAGAGATCGGCTGGAAGGACGTTCGGGGTGACCACTGCCGCCCCGGCGCCAAGGAAGCTCTGGTCACCCGCTGGCTCACGCGCGTTGTCACGGAACCCGACATATGGCGGTTTGCAGTCTTTGGAGTGGACACAAGCAAGATCCGAACGGAAATGTTCGGAACGACTCCCGGTGAACTGATTAAGAACTCGTATCGAAGGTTCTTTCGAGCAACACTAAAGTATATGGTTCGCCTCTCCAATGAGGATGTCCAGAAAGTGCACGTAGTGAAGGCCTATCACGATCAAGAAGGGAATCTCGAGCGCGACGGGTGGTTCTCGTGGCACGCGCTTCATGCTGTGGGTCAGCAGACAGATGTCGTTGTCGAGTGCCGTGAAGTTTGCTTTGTAAACTCCTGTCACGCGAAGGAACTCCGCCACCCAAAGGCAAGTCACTTTATCCAGCTAAGCGATATCAGTGCTGGAGCGACACGGTACATATTTGAGGGTATCGGTTCTGGAAAGACCAGGGACCGAGCGGCTGCACCTCTAGTTCCTCTCATCAAGCGCGTGACGTGTCCGACAACATCGCGAAACAAGAACAGTAGGTACAAACATGTTGGACGAGTCAACGTTTCGTTCTTCCCGAGAACATCTCTTTCTGTGGACGATTGGGAAAGTCCCATTGCTCGGGCGAAGTCTTGTTTCTATTCCGACCGACCTATAGGGCCCCGGTATTCGCAACCGGCACTGGATGTGCAATTGTAGACTCGGCGTCGTCACTGATGCATGGGCATTGTCTACTCGCGGCGCAACGCCACGATCGGGTCGAGGCGCGCCGCGCTTGCCGCCGGGAAGAACCCAAACACCATCCCGATGAACGCCGAGAACGCCGCCGCTCCCAGCGCCGCCATAACGGGAAACGGCAACGCAAGCCCCTGTTCGTTGGGGATCTTCTGCATCACGGTCACCGCAGTCACGACGTAGCCCAAACCGCGCGCCATCAGCATCCCGATGATGCCGCCCACCAAGCTCAGCGTGGCCGCCTCGATGAGGAACTGCAGCAGCACGAACTTGTTCTTCGCGCCCACGGCTTTGCGCAAACCGATCTCCTTGGTGCGCTCGGTGACGCTCACCAGCATGATGTTCATGATGCCGATGCCGCCCACGAGCAGCGAGAGCGCCGCGATGCCGGCCAGCGCCGTGCCCGCCACGCCCAACACGCCTTTGAACACGTCGAGGATGGACTCGCGGGAGTCGAGCCGGTAGACCGGTTTGTTGCCCGAGCGGGTCATCAGGGCCTGCCAGACCTCCTCCATCGCCTTGTCTACGGGGGTGCCCTTCTTGGCGCGGAGCATCATCATGAACAAGCTGTCGCCACCGACCCACTTGTCCTGCGCCGTGGAGATCGGGACCAGCATCATGCGGCCCGTGCTGTCGCCCATGAACTCCATCTTCTCGATCACGCCGACGACTTCGAGCGATATGCCCGACAGCGTGACGAACTTGCCCAGCGGGTCTTCGGCACCGAAGAGCCGGTCTCGGACTTCCTCGCCGATCAGGCAGACGTTGGCTCTGCTGGCCACGTCGTCTTCGCGCATCGGACGGCCTTGAATCACGGCGAAACGGTTGAGTTCCAGGAAGTTCTGATCGGTCGAATAGATCTGGGCGTTGTCCACGTCCTTGTCGCCGTACCGCGCGACCTGCCCCGGAATCTGGCTCATCGGAGAACCGATGTCCAGTAGGTCTACGCGATCCAGCAGGTACTCCAGGTCCTCCATCTTGAGACCCTCGATGGAGCCAAGGGCTTGGCCCCGCTCGCGGCGACCCGGATCGTAGAACACGAACATGGTGTCCGCGCCCAGCTTGCGGAACTGGACGTTGAGGTAGTTCTGAAACCCTCCCGAGATCATGACGATGAGCGTAACGCTCATCACGCCGATGATCACGCCCAGCATCGTGAGGAATGCGCGCAGTTTGTTCCTGCGCAGCATGTCCAAGGCGACCAGAAACGACTGGACGAAGATCATGGCTTACTCTTTCTCGGCTTCTTCGCCCGAGGCTTGCTCGTCGTCGCCGCCGAACTGCATCGCACCCTTGCGCGCCGGACCCGTGAACTCGGGCTTGACCAGTTTGTCGCCGAGCTTGACGCCCTCGACCAGTTCGACGCGTGCGCCGGACGTGAGGCCGGTCTTCACGCGGACCTTCTTTGGCTCGTCGGTGGGTTTGGCCGGCTTGAGCAGCACGAAGGATCCGTCGGCATCCTTGGACACATACTCGGCGGGGACCTGCAGGGTCTTCGCTCGCTTGTCCGTGATCATGGTGCACTTGGCCGACATGCCGCTCTTGAGGTTCAGGTTGTTCGGATCGAGCCAGACTTCGACTTCGAACTTGACGACCGCCGCTTGACCGGCAGCAGCCGTCGTCGCCAAGGTCGCCGGGGCGATCTTGCGGACCGTGCCGGCGACTTCCTGATCGGCAAACGCGTCCACCGAAACCCTGGCGGGCATGCCCAAGGTCAGCTTGGCCACGTCGATTTCGTTGACGTTGAGCTTGACCATCATGGCCGTGCGATCTTCGAGGCGGATGATCGGCGTGCCGCTGGAGAAGCTGCTGAGGCTCGCCACGAGTTCCCCTTCCTGAACGAGCTTCCGCGTGACGACGCCTGCGATGGGTGCCCGAATCTCGGTTTCGCCGAGTTGCCGCAAGCTGTCGCCGAGGACGCTGCCGATTTGGTCGGCGCTGGCAACGCTTTGGTTTCGGCTCTTTTTGAGCACTTCGATGTCTCGGAGCTGGGCTTTGGCTCGGTCAAGGTCGCTCAGGGCGATCTGGTAGTCGCGCTGGCGAACGTCGTCTTGGAACTGGTTGGTCTTGCTTCGATCCAACTCGGCCTTGGCTTGCGCGATCGCGGCATCGGCCCGTTCCAGTTCCACACGATGCTGATCGTCGAGCCGTCGCAGTTTCTCCTCAGCGGTGGCGAGACGAGCCTTGGCGAGTTCGAGCTGAAGCTGCGAGTTCTCCACGTTGCGGCCAGCGGTGTAGCCCAGGGCGAGCAGTTCCTTCTGGCGCGTGTGCTCGGCCTCGGCGTTGGCCAGATTGGCTCGGGCTTCGCGCAGGTTGGCTTCGGTGGACGTGCGCTGCGTGGGGTGCGATGAGGAGACGAGCCGCTCGCGCTCCTTGGTGGCGCTGGTGAGCGACGCTTCGGCGCTGCGGATGCCGACCTTGGTGAGGGTCGGCTGCGCCTGCAATTGGTCTTTGGCTTGCGCCAGCCGCTCTTCTGCCTGCTTGAGCGCCGATCTCAGCAGCGACTCGCGTTGCACGATCTCGACGTCCAACCGCTCGATCGCACTCTGGGCGCCGCGAAGCTGGGCTCGGTCCTGTTCGACGCGGAGTTCGGTCTCTTGCGGGTCGATCACAGCGATCAACTGGCCCTTTTCAACGACGTCACCCTCTTCGACGAGCAACTGTGCCACTCGGCCCGAGACCCGGCTCTTGACCTCGACGGCCTTCACCGCATCGATCTGGCCCGTCTCGACGACCTTGATCTCCATGTCGCCCTCGGTGACCTCGGTCTCTTTGACATCGCCCTTGGCCATCGCTTTCATGCGGTCGGCGTTGAAGCGCATCATCGCAAACGAGCCGATCCCACACAAAGCAACCACTCCGAGCAGGATGAAGATGGACGCCTTTTTCATGAATGACGAACAGTTTGCATCAGTGACGGTCCCGGACTGGGACTTTCGGGATTCGATCAGGGCGTAAACTGCGATGCATGGCCAATATCCGCGACATCGAAGGCATCGGGGACGTATACGCCGGCAAGCTCGAGGCCGCCGGCATCAAGACGGACGACGCACTGCTTCAGGCGGGCGCCACGCGCAAGGGACGCGAGGACATCGTTCAGGCGACCGGCATCAGCGACACCCTCGTGCTCAAGTGGGTCAACCGCGCCGACCTCGCCCGGGTGAAGGGCATCGGCTCCGAGTACGCCGATCTGCTGGAAGCTTCGGGTGTGGACAGCGTTCCCGAACTCGCCCAGCGCAACGCCGCCAACCTGCACGCCAAGATGGCGGAAGTCAACGAGGCCAAGAGCCTCGTCCGACAGTTGCCGTCGGCGGCGCAGGTCGAAAAGTGGGTCGCCGAGGCCAAGTCCCTCGACCGAGTGGTCACGCACTAAGCGTTCGGCGCGTAGAGGATGGGGGCCGCGCTGGCTTCGACGAGCCGCATGGCCCCCTCCCACCCATCGCATGCACCCGCCGCCATGAACTGAGCGGCCAGGTTGCCGAGGACGGTGGCTTCGGGAGGACCGGCCCGCACGGGCAAGCCGGTTCGGTCGGCGACGGCTTGGCAAAGCTTCGCGCTCTGCGACCCACCCCCACCCAGACGGACTTCTTGGATGTCGTGTCCCGTGGCGGCTTTCAGGTCGCTGGGGACGGCGGCGATCGCATCGGCCAAACTGAACAAGCCCAATGCCGCCCATTCGCCGGGGCTCTCGGGTTGGACCGTGGTCAGTTCGCGGCAGAGGTCGGCCATCGAGGTCGGATTGAAGAACGCTTCGTCCAACAGGTTCACTCTTCCTTGGAACCCGGTGTCCGCGGCTCCGACCCACTGGGCCATCGGTGACGCGAGACCGAGTTCATCGTGCAATCGGTTCAGGACATAGAAGCCAGGCACGTTCTTGAGCAATCGAACGCGCCCGTCGGCGGTGCGTTCGTTGGTGAGGTTGGCCGATTTCACCGCAGCGTTCACGATGGGTTGAGCGACGACCGTCCCGGCGAGCGACCACGTGCCGACGTTGACGAACATCTTCGTGGCATCCAGCCTTCCGAACCCCAGGACCGCCGAGGCCGTATCGTGCGAGCCGACCGACACGAGGTCCACGCCATCACCTAAGGCCGCCAACTTCCGGCCCGGAGCATTCGGTGCCAACTCGGGAGTGGGCCATCCGATCGCCTCGAACGCATCGGCACACCACGCGCCATCGAGCCCGAGGAGTTGGGTTGTCGAAGCCTGCGTCAGTTCGTGGTGTCGAACGCCTGTTAGGGCGTAACCGAGCAGGTCCGGCAGGATGAACCAGTCGGCGCGATCGGGCAGGGTCGGGTCTTCGATCCTGCGGGCCAGCAGTTGAAAGACGGTGTTGAACGGCTGCCGCTGGATGCCGGTCCACTGAAAAAGCTCGTCCCAACGTTCCCGGAGACGGTCCATCGCCCTCGCATGGGCAAGGTCGCGGTAGCAGACGGGCGGCCCCATGACGACGCCCGAGGCACGGTCCACGAAGCCATGGTCCACGCCCCACGAATCAATGCCGATGGTCGCCCGCTCGAAGTGCGCCTTGGCGTACTCGATGGCGCGCTCGGGGAAGGCGATCAGGCTCGGCAGGTCCCAGACCAGCCGCCCGCCCACCTCCGACGCCTCGTGCGGGGCTTGGTGGATAACCTCGAACTCGATCCTCTCGCCCACCAGACGCCCGGCCGCGCACCTCCCGGACGAGGCTCCCAGATCGACGGCGACGGATCCAAAGGGGAACATAGGGTTCAGTTTTCAGTTTTCAGTTTTCAGTTTTGAGTGTTTAGTGTTCAGGGATCAGTATTCAGCGTTCGGGTTCAGGACTTCGGAAAGTGGCTTGCTGGTAGTCGGCACGCAGGATTCGAGATCTGAAAACTGAAAACTGAATCCTGAACACTTCCGCTAGATCTCCGGGTCGCGCCAGATGCCCCAGACGTTCAACTCCTCCCACTCGTCGGAGGGTTCTATGCCCGCGTTCCGCAGCCCGAGCAGGATCAGAGCAAAGTGGTAACCCTCGTGCCAGAGCATATGCTGCAGGAAGAACACCGCGTGGTCGTAGGGCGGGATGCGGCCACCCCGCTCTACGCCGGCCTCGGTCGCGTCGCGCACGGCCTTCGCACTGACCTTCAGTTGCGCTCGGATCGCGTCGAGGTCGGCGATCGGCAGCCACTGGTCGCCTTCCTGGCGGAGCACGTCGCCCAAGGTTGCCTGATGTGCTTTCGAGAACTCGCCCAACCACCCATGCCGCACCTCGTGAATGTGGCAGAGCTGCATGTCGAGGGCCATACCGTCCGGCGAGGGCTTGGTGGACCGATTGGACTCGTCCACGAGCGCGGCCAGATTGTCCAGAATGCGGCACTGCCGATCCCACGACTCGAGGAAAACGGGCAGGAGGGAATCGCTCGCCATCAGTCCCCCGTAGCTCCGAAGTTGCGGCGCAGGATCAGGAAGTCCGGAATCCCGACCGATCCATCGCGGTTCAGGTCGGCCATCGGGTTCCACGTCGCGCTGCCCGGGCTGGTGCCGAACGCCGCACGCAGGGCCAGGAAGTCGGAGATGTTGACCGAGTTGTCGCCGTTCACATCCCCGTTCACGAGGGACAGATTCACCGAGGCGCTACCCGTCGGATTCACCGCCACGCGACGTCGTAGGAAGTGCGACGCCTTCATCGAGACATCGAACGGTGTCGCCCTCGGACAAGCGAGCATGAACTCGAGGTTCGGCCCGACTTCGACGGTCGCCGTGCCAAACACCGATCCTCCCCCCGGCTCCCGGAACTCGATGTCGTAACTCCCGGTCATGTCGGCATCGGAGTGCACCTCTTGGAACACGATCGTCCCGGGCACAACCCAAGGCGAGACCATCAGGCTGGCATTCGTCACGGTGTTGAAGGTGGCGCTGATGAACGCCACGACGGGCGCGGCAACCACGGACGTGGTCACGGTGAACTTAGCCGAGCGCTCGCCGGCGGGCACCAACACGGATGCGGGCGTTTGCGCCGCAGCTTGATTGCTGCCCAGGGTCACCGTGGTCCCCGCTAGCGAGGGCGCAACCAAGAACACTTCTCCCTGAACCGAGCCGCCGCCAGCGGTCATGCCCGGCGACAGTACGACCCCCTGGACCCGCTGCACCCGCACGGTCACAAACGCAAACCGACTCATGGTTCCGTTGTCCCCCGTGATGGTTACGGATTCATCCACGCTCACCAGAGACGTACCGATGGGGAACGTGGCTTGCGTCTGGCCGGCCGGAACGGTGACCGTCGAAGGAACGGTCAGCACACCTGGCAACGAGGAAGTCAGCGAGATTCGCACGCCTCCGGTCGGCGCCGGAGTCTGCAATGCCACGGTACCGACGCTGGAACCGCCTCCGGCGACACTGTTCGGGTCCGCGAAGACCGTGAACGTCGGGGGCGAGAGCATCAACTCGAACTGGTAGGTCTCGCCACCAGCGCTGGCTTGGACGATGATCGGAGTCGCCACCGATACGGGGCGCGTGGTCCCTTCGAACGAGGCATTGGTATCGCCTTCTCGGACCGTCACGGTCTCGGGAAGCTGGACCAAATCCGTCTCCTGCAAGCCGCCCGTTTGGCCAGGGATGTAGGCCTTCAAGTCGACCGGCAATCCCGGCGGGGGTGCGGGCAGATTCAGTGTGAGCGTGCCCTGGATCGGGTCGCCTCCCGGATGCGGCTTGCCCGGGGTGCCCAATGTGAGTTGGTTCAGGGTGCTCTCGCCCAGCTTGATCCGCCAGATGCCGCGGCCCCATGTCGCGCAGTTCAGATAGCCGGTACCCGGAACGTACTGCAGGTGACGAATCTCGACGTTGGGGAGGTTCAGCGGTTCGGTGGCGTTCGTCCACGTCGCCCCGGCGTTGTTGGTCATCATCACGCCGACGTCGGTGCCGGCGTACCATGTGGCTTGAGGGTTGTAAGGGTCGCGCTCGATCGTGTTGACCGGGATGTTCGGCAAACCCGTGCCTCCCGCGCCGTTTCGAGCCTCCCAGGTGACGCCGAGGGAGCCCACCGAGTTGCCCGTGAGCGTTCCGCGAAACACGTGGCCCGCCGTTCCCGTCCCGCTGAACGTGATCAGAACGGAGTTGAGGTTGCTGGGATGGACGCTGATGTCGGTGATCGTCCTCCCCGGCAAGCCGGTCGTGGACATGTTCTGAACCGTTCCCGTCGTCAGGTCAACGGCCAGGAAGCGACCGTTGGCCGTCCCGATGTACATGCGGTTGGCGACGCCTGGGGGCACATGCAAAGCTCGACCGCTCCCCGAACCCGAAGGATAGTTCGCAAAGTTCATCGTCCACGTCGAGGTCTGGTTGTCCCAGCGGTGCATGCTGGTCGTCCCCGAGTGGTAGAAAAACCGTGGGTTGGCGTTGTTGATCTCGCTCACGGAGATGAAGTCGAAGTTGAACGTGCCCGCCGGCCGCTGTGCGCTGATGCTGTCGGGGCCTGGGTTGTCTCGATTCCAGGTCGCCCACGCGTCGCTGGTTCTCATCAGTCCGCCTTGTTGCGAGCTGACGTACTGGACCAGGGGGTTGGTCGGATCGATCGCGCTCCACCCGCCGTCGCCGGCACCCACGTTGTCCCAGTCGTCGAGCGTGCCGGGACTGACCACCGTCGACGTGCTGGGCGAGGCGTTATCCTGCGTTCCCGCCAGGATGCCGTTGGCGGCTGTCGGATGGAACGCAGCGTGATAGAACTGAGTGATGGGGAGACCTGTGTTCAAGTTTTGGACCGTGGGCGTGCCCGTTGAATCCAACGTGAAGATGTAAGCGCCACCGTCGTTGCCGACGAACAACACATTGGCGTTGCGGGGGTTGCGGACCAGTGCGTGCGTGTCGTTGTGCGTCAGCGCCGGCGAGAGCGTTCGTTGGCCCCCGGGACCGTTCACGGTGGTTTGCCCAAGATCAACCCAGGTCCACGCGGAGGTGGCCGTCGGGTTCGTGCACATGTAGAGCCCGGTCGTACCGATCACGACTGCCTCCGTGCCTCCGGCACCCATCTGGACGACCTCGATGCAGAAGTTGTAGGTCGTCTGAGCCCACCAATTCGCATTGAAGTTCCCCGTGATGTTGGTCCAAGTCGCTCCGGCATCGTTGCTGCGCCAGATGCCGCTGTTGACGAGGAGGGCGTAGACTCTGTCCGGCACCGTCGGCGAGGTCGCCACGTTGATCATCGTCGCGCTGCCGATGTTCCCGGGGCTGGTGACTTGGGCAAAGCTGGCGCCTCTGTTTCGGGAGCGCCAGATTGATCGCGGGTTCATACTGGCGGCATAGTAGTTGCGGTTGCCGTCCGATGGGCGCGGAAGGCTGATTTTCAAGTCCGACCAGTTGCCATCCGCGATGGGGTTTCCCGTGTTGAAGTTCGTGGGGCGGTCCCAGTCGAACCCTCCGTCGGTCGTGCGGTACAAACGTCCGGTCGCCGTACCTCGTCCCGAACTGGCGACCACGATGTTGGGGTCCTCGGGATCGATCACCAGCGCGCTGATGTTCTGGCCGATTTGCTCGGGCGTCACGTTCGTCCAAGACAGTCCAAAGTTGGTGCTGCGCATGATGCCTTGGCCTTGGTTGCCGCTGCCCTTGTAGTCGCCTGTTCCCACAAAGATGCGCGCAAAGTTCGTAGGGTCGACGGCCACTGCGGTCGCCTGCGTGGTCGACCACCGGTCGGATCGTGCCATCCAGGCATTCGGGCCGACACCGCCATTCGCCGACGTGAACAACCCGCCACGACCGCTCACCACGTGCAGGTTGAAATCCGTGTTCGGGTCCCAGGCCATTCCGGCGATGCGACCTGCAACCGGCGCCGGCCCCCACCAGCGGCGATAGGGAACGGCAAGGTCTCTGGGTCCGACGAACTCCCACTTGCCGAGCGGCACCGCACGTTGTCGCGCGCCGCCTCGAATGCGGGCAGGCTCCATACCATCGCGGTGCAGGGCTGCCGCCGCGTAATGCTCTGCATCGAGTGCGAAGTCCGGGTACAGCTTTTCGCGCATGTACCACTCGTAGGCTTCCTTCCACTCGCCTTGCTCGGAACGCTTCTTGAGTTCTGACTCGAAGGCTGCTACCGAGTCGTCCGAGACGGGAGTCTCATTCGGTCGAAATCCCATCCACACCAGACCTGCCCCGATGGCCAAGGCAAGAGATATCCAGATGCCGCGTCGCATATGGGCGTGAGGATACGACGGAATGTGGAGCCTTCCCTGCCCGATCTATCTGAATTCTTGTGCCGGAAGGACGCTGAACTCGACGGAGACCTTGGCACCGCGAACCCAAACCGTGAGCGTCGCCTTGCCTGCCGTGAGGCACCGCACCTGGCCCGTCTGATCCACCCAAGCCGCTCCTTGGCAGGCCCACACCACGTCGGAGGCGTCGGGAGCGTAGGCCGCACCCGCCACAACCAGGCTCGCGGCGAACGTCTCTCCCACACGCACCGCCTCTGGCACGGCCAACTTCACTTCGGGCAGCGGCTGCGTCTCAGGAGGGCCATAGAGCAGGATGCCGTTGGCGACGTACCGCTCGATTCCTCCGCTGGGGCGGTTCAGGGTCAGGCCGTAAGCATGGAGCGCCGAACTGCCGCCGCCATCCAGGTTGAACGCCTGCACACAGCCCCACGCCTTCATCAGGTCGGCCAGTTCCTTGAGCGATGCGCCCACCGAGACCGTCTGGCGACCATCCACCACGACGTACCAAACCTCGCCGTCGGCCGTCACCCCGACAGCGGAGCGCGGGTGGCGCGGGTCGTTGGCCGCGTTCACCACGTTTTCGCCGCTGCGAAGGAGGACCGGTCCGCCGCCCATCGCGTGATCCATCTGCGACCAGTCGCTGCCCGAGACATCGACCTCGACGGTCGCGGTCTCTCCGACTTTCGCGCCAAGGAGAGCTTCGCGTCGTTCGCCGGAAGCCGCCACCACGAACGTCCCGTAGCGGACGGGCATCTTGGTCACCTCGGGCAGCACGGCCACCACCCTTCCCGTCAATGTGTCTTTGGGCTTCAGCCGGTAGGGCGCGTCGGCTTTCACGACCACGCATGCCATGGGACCCGCATCGCCGTACAGCGAGCCGCTCGCATCGGTGAACAGGACGGTTCGGTTCGCGCCCACCCGCTGGTTCAGGCCTTGGACCGCGACCTCCCTATCTCCGATTCGGGCGGTGGCCCTCCAGCGGTGCTGTTCGATCACCGGGGCGCGCCCTTCCCTCCAGACCAACGCATGGTCGCGATTGACGCCGGCAGCAGGGGCGCTGAGCAGTTCGCCCGCACGCACGTGCAGGCCCTCCGGGTCGCCGCCCGGGTCTTGGCCCCATTGGAAGAAGTCGCCATTGATGCCGGCCACCGCCCCCGTGGATGCCACCATCTTCGAGACGATGTCGCGGCCCTTGTAGGGCGTCTCGTCGTAAACCTTGTCCTTGGCCAGATGCGATTCCGCTCCCCACGATCCGGGGGCGACGCGGATGCCGTAGAGCGTCCGCGCGGGATCGGCCTGGACTTCCATGCGGAACGTGACGCCGGGCGCCAAGACCCGGTCCCACGTCTGCGACCATGCGCCGCACCAAGCGGCGACGCCGACGAGAAGGAGGGTCAAACGGTTCACACCGTCAGTATGTTCCGTCAGTCAATGGCCTTGACCGACGCTGGCATCTTGACCGTCATCCCTTCGCGGATGCCGAGCCGCTTGAACGCGCCTTCCTTCATCTCGAGGGCGTACATGGCCGGATAGTTGCTGGGGACGCCCGTTTCGTCGAGCGCCTTCATCGAAGTGGCCCGCACGATCTGCTTGCGCTTGTTGATGTAGGCGATGTCCAGCGGGATGAGCGTGTTGCGCATCCAGAAGCTGAGGTAGTCCTCGTCTTTGAACACGAACAGCATGGCGTCGTCGGGCTTTACCTCTTTGTTGGTGAGCCACATCATGCCCTCCATGCGCTTCGCGTCGGAGTTCATCAGCCACGTCTTGAGCTTGTTGGGCCCGATCTCGACTTCGATGCGCTCCAAATCTTTGAGCTGGTGGGTTCGGTGCGGGTTCTTGGGATACTCGTCCTGCTTCTGGCCCTGCTGCTCGTCCATCGTCGCCTCGGGTTCGTGCGCGGCGGGCGTCGAAGCGACGGCCGGCTTGGGTTCGACACCCTCTTCACCATGGGTCACGCTGGACCTGACTTCGATGAAGGAGCAACCAGCCACCACCAAGGTGGTCAACGCGGCGAGAGCGGCGAACAAGCGCATCATATCATTTTAGACGCCGTTAGCGGGCGACCGATACATAGGCGGGGAGTTTGGCCTCGTGGTGGGCGATTTCGTCGGCGTAGACCAGGGTCCGACCGATCAGGTCGCGCCCCTCGATCATCGCCTCTTTGGTCACAGGGTCCATGTCGAAGGTCGCTTCTCCACCGTCCCAGACGACCCGTTGCGTAGGCAGATCCACGGTGCACTTGGTCCCTTGGCCGGCGGCCACCAGCCGGGCGTGGTCGACCTCCGCGAGTTCGATCAGCAACAGGCCGCAGTTGCCGGCGTTCGAGCGGAAGATGTCGCTGTAGCCGAGGTTCTGGGCGGTGCGTTTGGCGATCACCGCCGCGTACCCCGCCTGCTGGATCGCCCAGACCGCATGCTCCCGCGACGAGCCGCACCCGAAGTTCGAGCCGACGACGAGGATGGACGCGCCCTGCGCCTCGGGACGGTCGAGCGGGAAGCCCGCGCCACGCACGTCTTTGAACAGCAATTCGCCGTACCCACGCTTCGTCACCATCGTGAGGAACCGCGCGGGGATGATTCGGTCGGTGTCTACGTCGTTTTCGTCGAGCACGGCGAGCGTGCCGGTATGGACGTTGAAGCCTGGCATGCCGTGATTATGGACGTTGGGGAGGCGCGGCCGGTGGTTGGCAAGTGGTCAAGAAGGAGGAACGGGGAAGGTGAAGAAGGATGCGCCAACGTCGCCGAGACACCCCGATCACGAGTTCCAGCCCAAGAAAGAGCCCGACCGTCGAAACGACGATCGGGCTCTCGAAGCGTCTGAAGCGTGGCGGCTAGTTGCCGCGCAGGTCGTCCATCGGCGGGGCCGAACTCGCCTGCGGACCTCCCGCTTGCGGGGCGGCTTGGCCCTTGAGCGGAGCGGTCTTCGGCTTGTTGGCTTCCGCCACGTCTTCCGCAGATTCGCCCTTGGCGCACCCGACCGCGAACAACGCGGCCAGGCAGGACAGGAGAACGAGTCGCTTCATCCGATTACTCGCGGGTGTCCCAGAGGTACTGGGAAGCGTCGGTCACGACGATGCTGGCCGCCGGGGTGTCCTTGGTCCAGTTCGTGCCTCGGGCCAGAGCGCCGGGGCTGAGCTTGGACGTGTGGCCGTCGGTGAAGGTCGTGGGGATCTGGCCGTTGGCGCGGGGCGCGTTCAGGCCGGTCCACTTGCCTTCCTGCTCGCTGGGGACCTGGTCGCTCCAGAAGCTGTCGGTTCCCCAACCGCCGCCGCACCAGTAGTCCGGGGTGGTGTAGCAGTCGGGAGCTTCGACGGTGCCGATGGTCATCCAGCCGACGCCCGCACCGTACCACCAAATGCCGCCGTCGTTGCCGCGGCCGGTGCGCTCGGTGAACATGACCGTGCCCGCCGGATTGGCGACGGAGGTCGAACCGATCGTGGTGATCGGCGTGGGCCACGTGCAGCAGAGCGACGGGCTCAGGTAGGTGTAGTTGTAGCCGTAGTTGACGAAGCGGGTGCCTGCGCGGCGAGCGATTTCACCGCCGCCGATCATGCCGCTGCTGAGCGGCGAACCATTGAGGTCCACGCTCTTCTGATACGGGTCGAGGAGCAAGGGCCAGCCGGCGTAGCCGCCCGCGGACGCCCAGGCGTCGGGGTCGTTGCTGTTCCACGTGCCGACCGGGACGAAGTTGTCGTCGTTGTCGTTCGCGTACATGATCTGCGCGAGGCCGATCTGCTTGACGTTGCTGATGCTGGCCGCGCCCTTGGCGGTCGCCTTGGCCTGAGCATAGACGGGGAAGAGCATCGCCGCGAGAATCGCGATGATGGCGATGACGACAAGGAGCTCGATGAGCGTGAAGCCTTTTCGCATGGTGTGTATTGGTTCCTCCGAGACGGACTCGCAGTGGTCCCTCGCGGTGACCCGACGGATCGGTAGCAGCTCGATCCGTCAAGGGCCGTAGCGAGGTAGTACGTCAGGCTACCAGCGGGAATCCCACGATTCTCGGAAACCGCCGCCGATTTCATCGGTCGTTCATCGCCCTTGGTCCCACGTTCAATCGCCGTTCATGCGCCTATTTCTACCGTGAACGCGATATAGTGGAGAGCGACTTCGGCAACCGGAGTCCGAACGGCACACCATGAGCTTGCCCATCATCGCCCTGTGCACCGGTTTGGTGCTGGTCGTCGCGTACCGCACGTACGGCACCGTTCTGGCACGCCTGTTGCGTTTGTCGGACGCCAACGTCACTCCCGCTGTCGCCATGCGCGACGACAACGACTTCCTCCCCATCGAGCCCAAGTTCTTGCTCGGGCAGCACTTTTCGGCCATCGCGGCGGCGGGTCCGATCGTCGGGCCCATCATCGCCGGATTGCTGTTCGGATGGGGGCCGGCCCTCGTCTGGATCATCGTGGGCTCCATCCTCATCGGGGGCGTCCACGACTTCACAGCCCTGGTCGCTTCCATCCGGCACCGGGCGCGCACGATCCCCGAAGTCGTTCGCGAGCACGTGAGCCCTCGAGCCTTCGTGCTGTTTCTGGTGTTCATCTGGCTGACGCTCGTCTACATCATCGTCGCGTTCACGGACATCACGTCGGCGGCGTTTGTGGGTTCTCAGGCGCTGGAGAACGGCCAAGTCGTGAAGGGAGGCGGCATCGCGACGTCTTCCCTGCTCTACCTGCTGTTGCCCGTCGCGATGGGCCTGCTCCTGCGGTTCACCAAACTCAGCCTCTCGGCCGCCACCGTGATCTTCGTTCCACTCGTGGTGGGCGCGATCTGGGTCGGTCAGATGATCCCGATGGACGTCGAAGGTTGGCTGAACATGTCGGGCCCCGACGCCCAGAAGGTTTGGGACGTGGTGATCCTCGGCTACTGCGTATTGGCAGCCGTCGCCCCGATGTGGTTGCTGCTGCAGCCGCGCGGGCACTTGGGAGGCTACTTCCTCTACTTCTTCCTCATCGTGGGCGGGCTCGGCATGCTCTTCGGGGGCAGGCCCATCGAGTACCCGGCATTCTTGGGCTGGACCAGCGAGAAGGGCGACACGCTCGCGCCGATCCTGTTCATCACCATCGCGTGCGGCGCGGTCAGTGGCTTCCACGCACTGATCGCCAGCGGCACAACCTCGAAGCAGTTGGCCCGGGAGAGCCAAGCCAAGATCGTCGGCTACGGCACGATGCTCATGGAGGCGGGCGTCGCGGTTCTTGCCCTGAGTTGCGTGATGGTGCTCGCCAAGGGCGACCCGTTGACAGGGCAATCGCCGAACCTCGTGTTCGCCTTCGGGATCGGTTCGATTCTCGAAAAGGTGGGCATCCCCGCCGTTCTAGCCATCTCGCTGATGCTCATGGCGTTCACCACATTCGTGTACGACACGCTCGACGTGTGCACTCGGCTGGGCCGGTACATCGTTCAGGAACTCACGGGCTGGCAGGACCGCAAGGGTGCGTGGATCGGCACGATCTTGACCGCGGGCGTGCCGTTGTTCTTCGTCATGCAGAAGTCCCTTGACGCTGCGGGCAAGCCCATCCCGGCGTGGCGCACGTTCTGGTCGTTGTTCGGTGCCTCGAACCAACTGCTCGCCGCGCTCACGCTGCTCGGCATCACCGTGTGGCTCGTGCGAACGCGACAGGCCCGCTGGCCGCTCTTCGTCACCGGCCTTCCGGCTGTGTTCATGTATGGCATGAGTTGCTGGGCGTTGGTGGGCTTGGTTTCGAAGGCGCAGGTGGCCGCCGTGGCATGGGTCGGGGTCATCCTGCTGGGACTCGCCGCATGGATGGCCGTCGAAGCCGTCCTCGCCATCTTCCGGCCCACCCGAGTCGAACCCCTTTCGGCCACGCCTTGAGTCTACGTCCGACACGCGAAGCACCCGTCAGCCGCCAAGGTGCGGTCAGTCCCGCGTGCGTCGCCTACCAAAGCGGCCCTGTCGCCGAGGTCCTCATGGCGATGGATCGGCAAGGCATCACGGGCACGATCTATGTCTACGCTCCAGTGGCCGTGGACATGGTTCGCCTGCTCCGCTCGGCTGTCTTGGCGGGGCACGAGATCGGCAACGCCGCGCTGATCCATCTGACGGACGAAGACGGGCTGCTGATGACCGAAGACCCCGAGGTGCTCAAGCGCGAGATCGCCGAGACCGAAGACTTCATCGCCCAAGTGCTTCAGGACAAGCGCAACCACTCGCTGGCGCTCGCGCTCGCGCCCGACTCGCGCGGCCCGGAGCGGGTGCTCGATCAGATCGCCCAAGCACTCAACTTGCTCGCGATGGAGGAACTCCGCAATTGGGGTCCACGCACGTGGCTGACCGGATCCCACGGCCTGAACGTGCCACCCGTGGATCGCCGAAGCGTCCTGAGCTGGAACGTCCGGGACGGCGACGGGGTGGTGAGACAAGCCATTCAGGCGCGGGGCTGGGCAGTGCCGCGATTCGATCCACCGATGCAAAGCGCCGGGGAGTCCTCGCTCGACGGCTTCGCCGAGATGTGCCGCTTGGCCGCCGAGGCCCGGGATCGGGTGTGGGTCGGCTCGGTCCACCAGGCCTCCATCGCTCTGACCAAGGGCAACCTCGTTCTGGACGCTTGAGCGCCCCAGCCGGTAGGACTTCCGCGTTGGGTGTCGAAACCCACGTGTTGTGACGCCGACGCGAGCCGAATTCATGCACTTCCAGCCCTGGGAGAAGGTGCTGTCGTACGTGCTGGTTTTCGCCGCCGTCGGCTACATGGGGTGGCAAATCTGGCAACGGGCCAAGCTCTGGCGCAAAGGCAAGCCGCTCGACTGGAAGCCTGACCCCGTGGGCAACGTCCTGCGGTACGTGCTGGGTCAGCGCAAGGTTCAGGGCGCGCGTCCCCGCAGCGGGGCGCCGATGCACCTGCTCATCTTCTACGGGTTCCTGACCCTGTTCATCGGGACCTCGCTGCTTGCCGTCAACACGTACAGCGAGATGCTGTTCGGGTTCAAATTCCATCAGGGGGGCTATTACCTCGCCTACGAGATGGCGCTCGACGTCATGGGCGTGGCGTTCGTGGTCGGCGTGATGTGGGCCATGGGGCGGAGGTTGCTCGCCCGCCCGCCATCGGTCGGCCATCAGACGTCCGATCTGCTCGCCTTGGGCCTGCTGCTGGTCTTGGGCGTCACGGGGTTTTGGCTGGAGGCGGCGCGCATGGCCAACTCGCCCCAGCCCTGGGATTGGTCGGCACCGGTCGGCCACTGGATGTCGGGCTGGATCGGGCCGGTGTCCCCCGGCATGTACAAGGCCGTTTGGTGGTTCCACTTGGCGTGGGTGTTGGTGTTCTTTGCCGTGTTGCCGCGCATGCGGATTCGGCACCTCGTGTTGGCCATCTTCAGCACGGGTGGATCGCCTCAACGGGCGCCGAGCCACCTTGTGCCGCTGAGCATGGAGGAGGTCGAGCAGACGGGCAAGATCGGCGCTTCCGAGCCCTCCGACTTCAGCCGATGGCATCTGCTCTCGCTGGACGCCTGCATGGAGTGCGGAAGGTGCACCGACGTTTGTCCGGCGCACAACGTGGGCAAAGCGCTCAACCCCAAGCAGGTCGTGCAGAACCTGCGCGGCGCGATGGAGACGGGCGGCAACGTCGTCGAGGCGGCAGGGTTCGAGCCGCTGATGGACTGCACCACGTGCGGCGCGTGCGTCGAGGTCTGCCCCGTGAACATCCGCCACGTGGACCTGATCGTGGACGCCCGGCGCAACCTGGTCGCCGAAGGGCAACTGTCGGGCACGGGAGCCACAATGCTCCGCCAACTCGCCGGGACCGACAGCGCCTGGGGCCAGAACCGGAACGACCGCGAAGCGTGGATGAAGGGGCTCGACGTGCCCCTTTGCCGCGACGGAGGCGCCTTCGACGTGCTGTTCTGGGTGGGCTGCGCGGGGGCCACCGATCCCGGCGCGATCCGCACCACGCGAGCCGTGGCCCAGTTGCTGACCAAGGCCGGTGTGCGGTTTGCGTGTCTGGGCAAGGAGGAGTCTTGCACCGGCGACCCGGCAAGGCGTCTGGGCGACGAGTTCCAGTTCCAGGAGCAGGCCGCCAAGCTGGTGCCCGTGTTCGAGAAGTACGGCGTCAAGCGCATCGTGACCACATGCCCGCACTGCATGAACACGCTCCGCCACGAGTACCCCGACTTCGACGGGCGCTACGAGGTGGTTCACCACACGCAGTTGCTCGCCGAGCAGATCGCCAAGGGAAGGTTGAAGGCTGCCTCTCCCGCACCGGGTGCGGTCACGTTCCACGACCCGTGCTACCTCGCGCGAGCCAACGGCGAATCCGATGCGCCGCGCGCTCTGGTGGGCGACGAGAGCGGTTTCAACGCCGACCGCGCTCCCGTCGTCGCGTGGGTCCAATCCGAGCCGGGACAACCCCTGCGCAGGCTTGCCGAACCCGAGCATCGCGGCCCGAAAACCTTGTGTTGCGGGGCCGGGGGCGGCAGGATGTTCATGGAAGAGCCCACCGACAAGCGTCCGAGCGATCGGCGGGCCAAGGAACTGCTCGCCACAGGCGCGAAGACCGTGGCGGTGGGTTGCCCCTTCTGCCGCATCATGCTCGACGCGGGCATCAAGGCGCAGAGCGAAGAAGACATCCGGCTCGTGGACCTCGCCGAACTGTTGCAGGAAGCCAACCCGTGAGCGAACGTCTTGTGGGCATCGGCACCGACCTCGTCGAAGTGGCCCGCATCCGCGAAGCCATGCGCCACCCCCGGTTTGCCCGCCGCATCTTCACCGAACGCGAACGCGAGCTGATCGGGGCCGACCCCTTGCGCGCGGCGGGAAGGTGGGCGGCCAAGGAGGCCGTGGCCAAGGCGTTGCGCCTGGCGGGAAGCCTCTCGTGGCAGGAGGTCGAGGTGCTGAACGCGCCGGACGGTGCGCCGGTCGTTGGGTTGCCAGAACGGCTGAGCGACGTGCGGGTGATGCTCTCGATCAGCCACGAGCGCGGCTACGCCCTGGCGATGGCGGTCGCGACGTCCTTAGAATCCGCCTGAGATCGTGATCCAAGGCGTCGTGTAAGCCCGCGACGAAGGCTCGCCCGCGAACTGGTAGCCGCCCCGGAACTCCAGGTTGAACGACAGCATGCCCTTGTACACGTAGCCCAGGCCGGCACCGACCTCGACGCGGTTTTCCGTGCCCGATTTGCGCTTCTGGCTGGCCCACATCTGCCCCACGCCGTACGCCCACAGGCGACCGTTCTCGTCCCGATGCAGAATGGTGCCCGGCCGAACGCGGACGGTGGCCAACGCGTCGTCGGCCCGAGAGACCCAGAACGCCTCGGCATACAGGTCGCCCACGGCCTTGCCCTTCTCCCAAAAGTCGCCGAACACGAGGCCGATGCGGTAGTCCGGCTTGCCGACGTTTTCGCCCAGGATGCCCGCCCCGGCGCTGGCCGTGAAGAACGCCTTGTCCTGCGGGCCGAAGTAGTAGCGGTAGCCCACACCCGCCACGCCGCCTCGGCTGGCGAACTGGAACGGCAGGTCGCTGCCCCGGCTGTCGAACGTCTCGTTGCGGAAGAACCCGTGGATCTCGTGCTGCCCGTAGCGGTAGCCGTACCGCCCGATGATGGCCGTGGACGTGCCGGTGAGCCGGTTGTAGACGGCCTCGCTGTACACCCCGAACACCATCTTGCCGCTGGGAACCTGCGCGAACGACGCCAACGGCAGGCAGGTGAGGAGGCTGACAAAAGCGGCTCGCGTGGTCATGGGGTCCATTGTAACTTCGGCATCCGGGGCGGGGCTTTGGAGAGGTGACGGGCTCAGTGCTTGATTCGCTCCCAGTACGCCGCGAAGTCGAACCCCGGGCTGTGGTCGGGTACGTGGCACGGGGCGCACGACCCCGCTCCCACCTTCGCCATTTTGCCCTTGCCCGGATCGGCGACATGCGCCGCGCCCGGACCGTGGCAACTCTCGCAGCCCACGTCGGCCAATCCGGGCGTGTGCGCGCGCGACTTGAATCCCGTATCTCGGTCGAGGCCGACCACGTGGCAGCCGACGCACTCGGGGTCCGCGTCGTGGCCGGTCTTGTCGAGGGTGGCCAACGCCCCGGCGTGTTGCGAATCCTTCCACACCGTATAGGCTGCGGCGTGACAGATGCCGCACGCGTCCGAACCCGCGAACGCCTCGCCCTTGCTGCGCGGGCGGCGGGCGAGAAGGTTTTCGGAGCGGACTCGGTCTTGATACTCGCGGTAGAGGGCGGCGGCGCGGTCGTCGTCCACCAGATCCGCGCCGAGCTTGATCGGCCGGTATCCCCGAAGCGATCCTGCGGACCACTCCAGCCTGATGACGTGCTTGCCTTTCTCGCCGGGGCTGACCAGCCACGTCGCGCCCACCTTGACCGGTTCGTTGGGCGGGTCGCCGGGCGATCGGTAGACCACGAGGGCCAGCTCGGGGTGTGCTTCGGCCGTCCTGCGGGCGTCGTCGAGGCGACCGTCGAGCAGCAAGATCGGGACTTTGCCTTCGGCCCTGGCTTGGTCCACCAATTCTTGAACCGCTGCCTGCAACGGAACCGCCGAATCGGCAAGGCGGCTGGCCATCAGCGCAGAATCCACCGATGCCGCACCGATGAGGAACGGGCCCTTGGTGCGCGTGCGAGGCAAACCCAAGGTACTTCCGGGACCGAGCGAAAGCGTGGTCAGCCGGTCTTGGGAGAGCCGTGCGACGCTCGCAATCACGCCAACCCCGAGACGCGCGTCATCGGCCGCCAAACCGACGGCGTCGGCGCCCATGCTCGCCATCAACTCCGCCATGGTCTCGGCTTTCAGCTCGCTTTGGCGGCCCAAGCCGCCCGCCAACGGCCCGAGTTCCAGTGACAGGGTGCGTTCGGAGGCAGCGTTGCGAACGACGGTCGCCCGGCGCATCACGCCACCGACCATGGGCTTCGCGCACCCGCATGGCGCCAGATACCCGGCGGTGTCGCCACCGACCACGATGGTCCACGTCTCGGGCTCGGCGCGGGGGAATGCGGCCAACCCGACGCCCAACGCGCCGAGCACCAGACACCAACGCTCAAGCCAGGACTTTGCCACGGATCACCATCATCGGATGCGCGCCTGGACGGGCACTTGAAGCCGCGGCTGGCGAGGATCGTCGGTCGCGAGCGTCAACACAGCAGCGAAGCGCCCGATGAGCGATTTGCCGTCGAAGACCACCGTGACGACCCAGTCGTCGTTGTTCGTCGCTTTCACCCACGTTGCCGAAAGGTGGGGGCTGTCCGATTCGATCTTCGTGATCCTGAAGGGCTGACCGGGACGCGAGACGCGGAAGGTCGCCGTCCGCTCGCTGCGACCGATCTCGCCGAAGTAGACGGACTCGGGCAACGCCACGATGCCCTTCTGAACGGAGAACCCGTAATCAATGGCGGGGAAACGCTCGTCCGAAGTCCGCACCACGACATTCCCGATGTTGCGGCCCGCCGGAAGCGCTTCGTCGAGTTTGACCCCGATCTTGTAGCCGCTCGCTTGCCCCTTGCCAGGCACGTTGCCCTTGAACGGGGCGGCAGACACCACGCCGTTGACGCCCAGGATGTCGAGCGACGTCAGCGAGAGCTTCACGCCTTCGGCGACCAAGAGGTAGAGGTCGAACGCGGTGCTTCCTTGTTCTGCCGCAACCACGACGTCGCCCTTGGGGTTGTGGAACTGCCACAACGGCTCGACGTGCATCTCGAACTGGAACGCCCGCGTTGGCTTTTCCACGTCGTTGGAGAGGATTTCGATGCGCTTGGCCAGGTCGCCGGTGAAGTCCACCGTGTTGACGAACACGGGCACGAGCAACGTATCGCCAGGCTTGATGGGCGGGATCGGGCGCAGCGACAGGCACGTGCAATCGGGAATCAGGGACACTTGGAGCGGCGCGTTGCCGAGGTTCGACAACTGGATGGAAAACTGGGCCGCGTCGCCTTGCCGAACGGGCGTGCCTCGGTAGCTCATCGGGTCCATGAACAGCTTGGGCTTGGCGGGTTCGACCGGCTTCCCTGCCTCGGCGAGCTTGCGGTGCTCCTCGGCGGAATCGAGCATCTGGATGGCCACTCGGGCCTCGAACGGCTGGACGTTGACCTTTCTGAGCCCTGGGATGTCCGACCGGCCCATGGCCGAGCCCTTGATCGGCGTCCACGCCATGCCGAAGTAGGCGCCGATCGCGTAGAGCATCTCGTTGTGGATCTCGTCGGGGGTGGCATCGCGTTCGGGCTTGCCGCGCTTGCGCGCGATGACGACCTCGAGTCGCGGGTCGGCCGGGTCCGCACTGAAGAAGTGCTCTGCGCCGGGCGGGTCGCCACCGTCCCGACCCGGGATGGACTCGACGAACGAGACGACGACATCGGGCCGCCCTTGTTGGACAAACTCCAGTCGGGGGACCAGCCTTTGCCAGTTCTGCACGGCCGCGTTCAGCGTGTCCCGCAGTTCGGGCATCAGGGCCGGCGACACGTCGCTCTCGCGGATCGCGATCGTGAACCGCCGCTTGGGCAGGATGGACGCCATTCGGCGGGCCGAATCCACGTCGCCCGATTTGAGCGCTTCTTGGACCGCTAAGCTCGCCTCGACGAACGCTTGATTGGCGCCAGCGGGAACGACGGGACCGAGAGGATGAGCCGATTGAGCCCAAACGATTGGAAGCAGCAGAGCGGTCAGCATCGCGTTGCGAGCGGGGCGAGTCGTTCGCACCGCTCTCGTTGATGATAGACGTTTGGCGTCGCCGATGGCTTCGGCACGCCTGCTCGGTGGAACCTGTCTGGGACTTTGAGCCGGTTCCCCGAGCGGCTTTACCCTATGATGAATCTGCGGCCGTGTCGGTCGCGTCTGGAGTCATACCGATGAGGATTCTTGTAGCAATCTTGGCGGCCATTGCCGCGCTGTGGGTCGGCGGCATGGTGTTGAAAGTCGCCTTGGGCATCCTGAACACCGTTCTGCCAATTCTGCTCTTGGCTGGCGTCGCTTATCTGGCGTACAGCATCGTGGCCAAAAAGCCGCTCGGCGGTGGCAGGCGGACGTTGCCCTAAGTACGCGCGAGCTTTCACAGACACGCCGCCCGACCTCGCGGTCGGGCGGCGTTTCGCGTTGTACAGGCCCTACTTGCGGCCCATTTCTTCGGCGTTGACGACCGGAGCATTGCTCATGTCGCCCGAAGGGTCGCTGCTGCCGCCCATCTCGCTGTCTTTCGAGACGCCTTCGAGCGTGCCGACGACGTTGGGCTTCTCCTCGGCCCCCATCGAACGCATGCCCATAAAGGCTGCCGCGCCGACGGCGAGGACGACGACTACGACGAGCAGAGCGGTCTTCTTCTTGTCATCCATGGCCGCTTACTTGTACACGTCGCTGTAGTGGAGCAAGTTCTTCTTGCCGATGTTGTTCGCGTCGGCGCCAGCGGTCACGTCCCAAGTCTGGTCCATGACTCGCTCGCGGCGCATCGAGGCGACGTGTCCATCAGCGAAGCCCCACACCACTTGGCCGCTGAACGCGCCAATGGACATGGTCGTGCTCCACGCCGGGTTCGAGCACCAGGCGATGGACCACGCGTTGGGCCAGACCGGAAGGCCTGCGTTGCCCGCCGTGTTCTTGCCGCCGATCTCGATGGTGTACCAGCGGTAGTAGGCATAGCCTTCGCTGACGCTGCCGCCGAACCACATGGGATACATGTTGATCGTGGCGGCCGGGTTGCCGACTTCGCCTTGGCTCAGCGAGGTCCGCATCTGCGCCTGGGTCCACGTGGGGTGGTTGTAGGCGTGGACGCCGAACACGCGGTTCGTGTCGTCGGATCGGTGGTGCGTCCAGCTATAGCTCAGCGCATGACCGAACGAGGCGTCGCAGTCGTTGTGCTGGATGGCGTCGCCCGGATCTTTGAAGATCTCCCAGCTCTTGACGTAGGGATGGAGCATGTCCTGAGACCCGAACGCCCACTTCGGCGGGGTCTGCGGGATGATCTGCCGGATCGCGTGGAACCGGTCGTCGTAATCGTTCAGGTACATCATCGAGGCGAGGATGACCTGCTTGGTCTGGGAGATCGAGGACGCCTTCTTGGCGGCCATCTTGGCCTGGGCGTACACGGGGAAGAGCATGGCCGCCAAAATCGCGATGATCGCGATCACGACCAGCAGTTCGATGAGCGTGAAGCCACCGTTTCGTTGGGAGGATTTCATCGTTGAGTAGTCCTTGGTGGGATGGTTTGCCTGGATTTTCGTCCTGACAGACTCAGTATACAGGCTTGGGTCAGATTTCGAGAATCTGTTCATCTTGCCCACAGTTCCCACAGCTTGGGGTTGTCCTGCGGCTGAAGGGCCAAAGTAGAACAGAACGTGTTGTTTTCGGCTCGACACTCGGCTTCGGGCACCGGATAGATCTGGGCGAAGTCCATCGCCTTCACGTGCCCGTCGAGGAACAGCACGACCGACTTGCCACCATGCCGCCCGTCCGGCCGCTGGTGCCAGGCCCTAAAGCTGATGTTGCTCGCCATTCCGTATGCGGTGGGCACAAACGGGGTCGTCACGTAGGTCATGTAAGCACCGATGCTGTCGTAGAGCGGACGGCTGCTGGGCCCGCTCGGGATCCCGTCCATCGCCATGGCTCTGGTGGCTGGCGACTCAAACGTACCCAGCGCGAGCATTTGGGGAATCGAAGAACCTGCGCCCGGCTCGCCAAGCGGGTACGCCAAACCGTATCCCATCCGACCTTCGTGCCACAGCCGGTTGGCCGTTCCGTTGCCTCGATTCAGTTGCTTGGAGTCGGGGCACTGGGTGTACAGGTTGCTCTTCGCGTACGGCTGCATCAGGTAGGTGAACCCGACGGTGACGCTGTTCGTGCCGCAAACGTCCGGCCAAGGGCAACGCGTCACGTATTGGTAGGGCGGGACCAGGTCGTCGTAGTCGTGCGCGTACATCAAGCCGGCCAGCCCGATCTGCTTGACGTTGCTGATGCAGTTCGACTTTCTCGCCGCGGCCTTGGCCTGGGCATAGACGGGGAACAGCATGGCCGCGAGGATGGCGATGATGGCGATAACGACGAGAAGCTCGATGAGCGTAAAGGCGCGGGTTCGCGATGCCGACATGGGACGTTCCTTGCCCGGGTCGAATCCCGGTGATCTGTAGTATAGACAAATCATGGAGACCATGAGCAACATCACTTCCTCAAACGCCGCTCCACGGGGCCAACCCCTGCGATTCGAACCTGTATGACCGGGGACGGCCACAAAATCTAGACATGACGAACGAAAAGTGTCGCCGACCCTTGACATGCCGGTTGCGCGAGTGTGAAAATGCAAAACGTCGGCGTATGCCGAGCGCCAAAGGAGAACCTCGCTTGAAGGTTCAGGGCGTCAGGAGTAGGCAAAACATGACACGAAAGCAGCACGCATGGGGCGTCGTGGCCCTCGCTCTCGCTTCTTCCGCTGCCAGCGCGCAGCTGACCAATTTCTCTCCGAAGGCCTCCTTCGGCTCCAACGGATGGTTGCCCTCGGTCGCCAGCAGCACGATCCTCGATCAGGGGAACCTGACGCGCGGCATGGACTACAACCCGGTCAGCGGGAACCTGATCGTCGTCAACCGGCAAGGCGGCGTCAACATCAATGTGCTCGACGGCAATACGGGGGCGTTTGTCCGCACGCTGAACAACACCGGCATCACCGGCGGCACGTTCGCGGCGAACATGGCGGCGGTCGACGCCGGCGGACGAGTCTTCATCGGCAATCTCGCCCTCAGCGGCGGCAACTTCAAAATGTACTCCTTCGCCAACGACGCGACCGCCGACGCTGCGACGACGGTGTTCGATGGGACGGCGACGATCCGAACGGGCGACACGCTCGCGATTCGGGGCAGCGGCGAGACCGTGGAACTCGTTGCGGGCCAAAACGGCGGCAACGGGTTCACCTACTACACGTCGAACGGACTTGGCGGGCTCAACGGCTCCGTGGTGAATCCCACCGGCGCTCCCAACAACATCAACCGACTCGGCATCGCATTCGGTCCCGCGGACATCGTGCTGGGTCGCGACGGAAACAACCCGGGCGGCGCAGCGGTCCTCGGCGTCAGCACGGTCGCAGGCACCTACAGCAACGGCAGCAACCTGGCAGACGGCAACGAGCGCTTGATCGACTTCGCGACCGTCGGCGGGTTCAACCTGCTCGCGACGGTGCAGACCGATGGCGGCGACAACCGCAACAACGTCAAGATCTACGACGCCACCGACCTGAACAACCTTGTTCTGCTCGGTACTCAGAATCTCGTCGGCGCAGGCTTGGCGAATGGCAACGGTGTCGGAGCGATCAGTTGGGGCGCGGTGTCGGGCAACACGGCCACCCTCTACGCGATGAACACCAACAACGGCATCCAGGCGTTCGACGTCGAAGTGGTTCCGGAGCCGGCCAGCATGGCGGCTTTGGCGCTGGGATTGGGCGCGCTCGCCGCGCGGCGACGACGCAAGACTGCCTGATCGCCCTCCCAAACCCTAACCTGCCTTCTCCGCCTCGAGACCATCGAGGCGGAGAAGGCTTTGCGTTTTTTTGTGCGCAAAGGGTTGCCTTCGCCGGAAACCTGTGCTAGACTGTGTTTAGATTCGGGCGTTAGACCCGGACGAACATCACCTAGGAGTAGGTTCATATGAAGCGTTTCGCCATCGCAGCCGTCGTTTCTGTTGTCGCGTCTTCGTCCTTCGGACAGACCATTTTCAACGACTTTGAAGCCGCCACCGTCGGCAATGCGGACATGTTCCGCGCACCCAACTTTTCGGGCTCGACCAGCGGGCAGCTCGACACCGGTGGTCCGAACATCGCCCAAGTCGCTGCTGGCTTCGGCACCAATTCGACCAACGTCCTCCAGGTCTCGTGGCAGTTCACCAGCGCGGGCAACTGGCTCCGCCTCACCACGTTCGGCGGCGCGCGCGTCCCGAATCCTCTGGTCGATCTCAACCAGCACCTGAAGTTCGACGTCTACACGGATTCGCCCCTGCACATCGCTCTCGGCATCCGCGAGACGGGCGGCACCGGTCCTGTCGGCGGCAACGGCGGCACCACCGGCAACATCGAATGGATCGGAACCTCCACCACGATGAACAGCGCCACACCTGCCGGCATGGCACTGACGACGGGAAGCTGGAACACGGTTTCGGTCCATCTGAAAGGCGCTCCGGCCATGGGGTTTGCGGGCGGCACGGTCAACGGCGTCCTTGATGGCGACTGGGGCGTGCTGGAGCACATCGCGTTCCAGAAAGCCGGCGCCGACGTCGGACCGCACACCGTCTATCTCGACAACTTCCGAGTGGACACCGTTCCGGAGCCCGGTTCGATGATCGCCCTTGGCGCGGGCTTGGCCGCTCTCGCAGCGCGCCGCCGCCGCAAGGCCGCCTGAGGTCCTGCGCTCCAGAAGAAAGACCCCTCGCCGGTGGCGAGGGGTCTTTCTTTGTTTGTCCGGTCCCTGTGTAGCATTGGGTACATTATGCTTATGTGGTTACATCATGTGGTTATCGCTGCGTCGTCGCTCGTCGAGGCCCAGACGCCCATCGTCACCGACCGTCCGGACTTCACCGAATCCACTTCGGTCGTGGCTTCGGGCTGGCAGATCGAGTCGGGCGCGACCTGGTCGAGCCAGCGAGACGGTGCGGCGCTCGCCCTTCCCGAGGCGTTGATTCGTTGGAGCACGGGGCCGGCGCTCGAAGCTCGGCTGAAGCTGCCCGACTACACGGCGAGCAAGGATGCCAAAGCATGGGGCGAGGTGGGCCTGGGCCTGAAGGGTCGCCTGAACGCTCCGCGCGGGTTGGATGGTTCGGCTTGGATCGCCTCCATCGGCATGCCCACCGAAGGCTCATCGGCACGTCCATCGCTCGCGGCGGCGTGGGTCTGGGACAAGGCTCTGCATGCCGGGGCCGTGGCCGGGATGTCCTCTGCGCACTGGGCAGATGGGCGCATCGCCTGGATGCAGACGTTGACCCTGTCCACCGACTTGACTCCGAACACGTCGGCCTTCATCGAGGGCGTCGCCGAGGGTATGCGGAAGGTTGAAGACACCATCCTTCACCTGGGCTTGGCCCATCGGCCCGACCCGCGTCGCCAGTGGGATATCCACGTGGGCTTCGGGCGAGCCTCCGCTTCCGGGACGTTCCTCGGCATCGGCTACAGCGAACGGCGGTGATCCTCGGCACACGCGCGGGGCATTGAGGAAGGTACCTTCAACGCAGTGAACACGATCCACAACGTCGTCATCATCGGCTCCGGCCCCGCAGGCTACACGGCCGCGCTTTACACCGGGCGCGCCAGCCTCGAACCCGTCCTTTTCTCGGGTCTCGAGCCCGGCGGGCAGCTGATGATCACGACGGACGTCGAGAACTACCCCGGCTTCCCCGAGGGCATCATGGGCCCCGAGATGATGGCCCTGTTCCGCAAGCAGTGCGAACGCTTCGGCACCATCATCCACGACACGCAGATCACCCAGGTCGACTTCTCCGCCCGACCGTTCCGGTTGTGGGCGGGCGACCAGGAGTTCCAGGCAAAGACCGTGATCGTCGCCACCGGCGCCTCGGCCAAGTGGCTCGGACTTGAGAGCGAAGTCACTTTCGGCGGCTACGGCGTGAGCGCTTGCGCCACGTGCGACGGATTCTTCTTCCGCAACAAAGAGGTCATCGTGGTCGGCGGCGGCGATACGGCCATGGAAGAGGCCAACTACCTCACGCGCATGTGCTCGAAGGTCTATCTCGTCCACCGACGCGACGAGTTCCGCGCCAGCAAGATCATGCAGGACCGCGTGCTCGCCAACCCCAAGATCGAGGTGATTTGGAACACGGGAATCGCCGAGATTCTGGGCGAGCACGAGCCTCACAAGCGCGTCACGGGCGTCCGGCTGATGGACACTCGCGACGGCTCGACCCGCGAAATGCCCATCTCCGGCGTGTTCATCGCCATCGGCCACAAGCCCAACAGCGACTTGTTCAAGGGCGTCCTCGATATGGACGACGTGGGCTACCTCAAAGTGCAACACGGCTCGACCCGAACCAACATCGAGGGCGTTTTTGCCTGCGGCGACGTGGCGGACAGCGTCTACCGCCAAGCGGTGACCGCTGCGGGCACGGGATGCATGGCGGCAATCGATGCCGAGCGGTGGCTGGAGGCCAACGCGCACGATCTGGGCGCCTGACGCGTTAGATTCAAGCATGGTCGCTTCACTCTTGGCACTCGGCGTGATGGCTCTGGGCTCGGCCCAGGGGTCGTCGCGCAATCTCGACCTCCCCAGCCCATTTGGCCCGGAATCGAAGGTCCAGATCATGGAGAACCTCGACCGCTTGGAGATTCCCAAGATCGCACCGAAGAACCCGAGTTGGGCCTACGAGTGGTCGGCGTCCGGTTTCGGCAGGTCGCGGCCCGGTGGGATCGCCGGATTGCGAACGGTCGTCTACTCGCAGAAGCCTCGCGGCGACCACCGGCTGAGCGTGGCCCGCTTGCTCATGCGCCTCTGGGAGTTCAACATGAACCGCTTCCAGACGGACAACCCCTCGCCGTGCGACGGGATCGTGACCGTCTATCTCAGCTTCGGGGGCACGGCCGGCGGCGAGCAGATGTTCGCGCGCGATCCGCAACTGCTTCAACGGGGCGGAACGAACGACAAGGTCAACACGATCTACATCTACGATATCGACACGTTCAAAGACCCGGTCCAGATGGTCCGCGAGATCGCCCACGAATACGGCCACGCCACACACGCCACCATCGGGGGACGTCAGTACCTGACCGACATCGGAGGGTTCAAGGAGCCCGAGCAGTGGGCCGCAGGCTATCTCGGCGAAAGACTGTTCATGCGTTGGTTGCGCGACCAACTCCGCGACGGCAAGCTGACCCCCGAAGACACGATGGGCGCGACGCTGGAGCAACTCGACCCGTGGGTGAAGGCCTACTGCGACCCGCTCGAAGACGCGGTAGCCAAAAACGGCCCCGACTTTGCAGCCCTCCGACGAGACGACGCCAAGGGGATGGACGCCTTGATCGGCTTGGTCCTCTTTATGGAGCGCTTCCTTTCCGCCCCTGAGTTGCGACAGACCTTTTACCTGAACGAGCAGCGCAGGGCCTTCACCCTGCCGGCCGCGTTGCTCAAGACGATCGAACCCAAGGATTCGATTGCTTGGACGTTCCCGGCGGACTGGAAAGGACGCACCATCTGGGTGCCCGCCGGGCCCTTCAAGGCCGCTGGCTCGACCGAGACCAAGAACGACTGGGCCAAGGTGACCGTGCCCGAGGACGGCATCGTGCAGCTGACCAAGGGCAAGTAACCCATGAGAACGCTGGCCACGGTCGACATCGGGAGCAACACCGCCCATCTGCTCATCGCGCGCACCGATGGCCGACGCCTGACCCGCATGGTCAACCGCTCGGAGTGGCTCTCGCTCGGCGAGATCGTCTCGGCCGAGCAAGAGCTTCCCGAGTCCACGGTCAAGGACGTCATCCAAGCGCTGCAGCGGTTCAAGGCGCTGGCTCAGGCCGAAGGCGCGGAGCCGCTGACGGTGTTCGCGACCGAAGCCGTTCGTGCGGCGGCCAACCATAGCGAAGCGCTCGACCAGATCGAACAGGCAACCGGGCTGCGCGTCGAACTCGCCAGCCCGAGACGCGAAGCCGAACTCGGCGTTCTGGGTGCAAGCCTGGATACCCAGTTCTGCGGGGCGACGGCCTACGTGGAGGCCGGGGGCGGCAGCATCCAGATCGCGCACACCCACGGAGACGCCATCCTGGAGGAGCGCTCGTTGCCGCTGGGCACGGGGCGGCTGATTGCGACTTTCGGTCTCGGCCAGCCTTGCCCTCCAACGACCTTGGAGCGTCTGGAGCGGTTCGTTGAAGAGACCCTCGATGGGGCCGAGTTTGCTCCAGTGCCGCGCGTCGTGGCCTCGGGTGGCGTGGCGCGAGGGCTGTGGCGCGCGCTGCATCCGGACGGCGACCGGGCCCTTGCCCTTCCCGAGTTGGACTACATCGTTTGGAGCGCTCAGCGGCTTCGCGTGTCGCAGATCGTCGGACGGTTTTCGGTCAAGGAGAAGCGTGCCGCCACCCTGCTGCCGGGCGCAGTCGCCTACCGGGCGATCCTGCGGCGGTTGGGAGCCGCCGAGATGACGGTCAGCTCCTATGGCGTCCGCGAAGGGGCGCTGCTGGAACAAGCCCGCAATGGAGGCAAACGTTGAGACGACGCGCCGACGACTCCAACGAACCCAGATATCTCAACCGCGAACGGAGCTGGCTGCGCTTCAACGAGCGCGTTTTGGAGCTTGCCGAGGACGAGGCGACGCCCCTGCTCGAACGCCTGTTCTTCCTTTCCATCTTCGAGTCGAATCTGGACGAGTTCTACATGGTCCGCGTTTCGGGTTGGATGGAACAGCGGGATGGCGGCGGGCTCCAGCTCACGGTGGACGGATATACGCCCCAAGAGCAACTCGATCTCATCCGCGAACACGCCTTGCCCCTTCGCGTGAGAGCGGCAAGTGCGTTGGAGTCCCTTTGGCCCCTGCTCGCCGAGGAGGGCATCCGCTTGCGTCGCGTCGAGGAGTTGGACGACGCCCAACGCGCTTGGCTGTCCGACAAGTTCCAGCGAGACGTGTTCCCCGTTTGCACCCCGCTCATTCTGCACCCCAGCCCTTCCCCGCCGTTCATTTCCAACCGTAGTCTGAACCTGGCCGTCGTCATCGGGGACAAGAAGGCGCCCAAGCTGGCCCGCGTCAAGGTCCCGTCCGTGCTGCCCCGGTTCATCGGGCTACCTGGCGGACGCGATTTCGTCACCAGCGAAGACCTGTTGGCCCACCACCTCGAAACCCTCTTCCCGGGCGTCCAGTTGCGGGAAACGCACTTGTTCCGGGTCGTACGGGATGCCGACATCGAGATCCGCGAGACCGACGCCGCCGACCTTGTGACCACTATCGAGGAGACGATTCGCGCGCGGCGCTTCGGCGCTGCGGTGTTGCTCGAAGTCGCTCCGAAAATGCCCAAAGAGGTTCGGCGGACGCTGCGCGCCATTCTCGATCTGGACGAAGAAGACGTGTTCGAAGTGCCTGGGATACTGGGAATGGAGGGGCTTTCGGACTTGGCTTCCCTGCCCAAGCCCAAGCTGCGATACGCCCGGCACACGCCCGTGCTCAGCGAGCGACTGCGCGAAGGCAACCTCTTCGCCACGATCGCCAAGGGCGACGTCTTGGTCCACCATCCGTTCGATGGTTTCGCCTCCGTCGAAGGCTTCGTCCGCGCGGCAGCCAACGATCCGGCCGTGATCGGCATCAAGCAGACGCTCTACCGGGTCGGGGCCGAATCGCCCATCGTCGATGCGCTGTTGCAGGCCGCCGAGGCTGGAAAGCAAGTGGCGGCGATGGTCGAACTCAAAGCCCGATTCGACGAGAGCAACAACCTGGTGTGGGCGCGCAAGCTGGAGCGGGCCGGCGTACACGTCACCTATGGCTTCGCCGAGATGAAGACCCACGCCAAGATGTGCCTTGTCGTGCGCCGCGAGCCGAAGGGCATCCGCTCCTACGCGCACGTCGGCACGGGCAACTACAACCCCTCGACCGCGCGCGTCTACACCGATCTGGGCCTGTTCACGTGCGACAAGGAGATCACGCAAGACGTGGCCGAGCTGTTCAACCTGCTCACCGGCTTTTCGAAGCAGGACTCGTTCCGCGCCTTGGTCGTGGCGCCGCTGAACCTGCGCGAGGGCATCATCGAGCGAATCGAACGCGAGGCGAAGCACTTCCAAGCCACGGGCAAGGGCCACATCGTGTTCAAGGTGAACAGCCTGGTGGACCCCGAAGTGATCGACGCCTTGTACGAAGCGAGTGCGGTGGGCGTCCCGATCGACCTGATCGTGCGCGGCATCTGTTGCCTTCGGCCGGGAGTCGAGGGTCTGAGCAAGACGATCAGGGTGCGCTCGATTCTGGGGCGATTCCTCGAGCACTCGCGCGTGTATTGGTTCGAGAACGGAGGCACGCCCGACGTGCTCATCGGGAGCGCCGACCTCATGCCCCGCAACCTCGACCGGCGCATCGAGACGCTGGTCCCCGTCCGGGCGAAGAAGCTGGTCGGCCACCTGCGAAGCGTGGTGCTCGAGGCGTACTTGCAAGACCAGTCGAATGCTTGGACGCTGGATTCGGATGGCCTGTACAAGCGGTCCCGCAAGAAGAACTCGATCTCCGCGCAGAAGTCGTTGGCCGAACCCCCGACTGCCGGCAGCGTGGTGGCGTAAGCTGGCATGCGGGAACGTGCCGGAAGGAACATGAAGCCGTCCGTCGCGGGGCGCCAACGTTCCCGCGTTTCCAGCCGGCGGCGCCTCTGGATCCTTTGGTCCATCATCGGCCTGATGGTCACGGTCTATTTGGCCTTGAAGCTGAACGCCACGGCCCGCATCCGCTAGGCCGAATGCAGGATGCAGTTCCCATAGGGCGAACGTCTCTGTGAGTAGAGCCGCTCGCCCGACGCGCGCGTCGGACATGCAGGTTCGCTTGGAAGCGGAACATGACCGAAGCCTTGCCTTGGCTCCTCCTCGTCGCTGCGCTCGTCGCCATACCTTTGGCACGCTCCAAAGAGCCCTCCTCCCCCGCCAAGCCCCTCTCCCTTGTGGGGCCCGTCGTCTTCGGGTTGCTCGCGCTCGCACTCGCCTTTGGGACCGGGGCGGCCGATGGCGTCCGCAACGCGACGCTCGCCCTTGCCCTCGCCCTGGTGGTCGCGCGCGGTTTGGCCCTCGCGCCCGCGTCGCTGGCCTTGGGCGGCAACCAGGCGTTTGCCTACGGCATCGGTGGGGCGTTGGTGGCGCTCGGCGGACTCTGGGCCGAGGGAGGTCCCTTTGTCGCGGTGGGCTTGGCGGCGGGGCTGGCGCTCGGCGCGGCCCGGGGATGGACGTGGCTCGGCTTGGGGGGCGCGATCGTGGCGCTCGTCAACGGGCTCGGCGCGAAGTCGGAGATCGGGGCGGCGTCCAGCCTCGGCACGGCCTTGGCTTTTGCCATCGTGCTTGCTTGGGTGCTCCGTTCGCTTCTGGCCGGACGGGGGCAATCTTGGCTACCCGGAGTCGCTGGCGCAGCGTTGGCTGCCGTGGGCGCGTGCTTGGCGGCGAACCAGTACGTCGTCATCGCCGATGGCCTGGTGCTGGTGGCTGTCGCCGTGGTGTGTGCTGTCGTGGCCCGCGCCGCTTCGTTGGGTTCGGCGAGTTCGTTCGCGTCCATTTTGTGCGCCGTCGTGTGGCTTGCGGGCGCGAGCATCGCGTTCGGTTTGGCTCGCGGCCTCGGTATGTCGGTGCTGTTCGCGGTGGGCTTGGCGCTCAGCGGCCTGTTGGGCGAAACGCGGCGCTTGGCCGCGCTTGGGCCTCTGGGAGGCTTGGTCGCCTACCGGCTGTTCCGCGAGCACTTCACCGAGGCCAGCCGTTCGCTCGACATCGGCCAGCATTACGCGATCGTCGGGCTGGTGGCGGCCATGCTCGTCCCGCTGGCCGTGGCGCAGTGGCGGGCGATGGCGAAGGGCCACGAGACCCCGCAAGCCGCTCTCGGCGAAGGCGCGTTGCTCGGTTTGAGCATGGCTTCCCTGGCCACGGGCATCGTCCTCCTGGCCGCGAAGGGCGCGGTCGGCATGCTGGTCGGCTTCGGCATCGCCCCCATTGCGGCGATGCTGTCCGATCAGGAGCCTGAAGAGACCCACTCGCTCGCCCTCGGTTGGGGCCTGCTGGCCTTGCCGACGTTCGCCGCCCTCGACGCCATGCTCGACCTCTCGCGCGACGACAAGGTCCAGTTCCTCGTCAAGGCCTCGGTCGCGTTGATCGCCCTCGCCATCGCTTTGACCTTCCTTTCGCCCAAGAACACCCAAGAGACTCCATGAAGACCAACCCTCTCGTCGCCCGAATGATCGGCCTCAGCATCGGCGTGCTGGGCTGTTTGGCGCTGCTGGCCCAAGGCGTCACCGAAGAGGTGCCCCGGGGCGGGTTGACGGGCACGTTGACCATGTCGGAGAACGGTCGTCCGCTGCCCAAGGCGGCCGTGTACCTGACCGAAGTCAACGGCGACCGCTACCGCTACGTCCACACGGACGATCAGGGTCGGTTCGTGTTCCGCAACGTGGTCGCCGGGGCGTATGCCTTGAGTTTCTCGGCCAAAGCCCACACCGCAGAGGAACAGACCATTACGATCGCCGAGGGGCCGGCCACGGTTCACGACGTCGCCCTCGCTCCGTCGCCCCCCTACCTTGACTTCCACTACTCGACCCACACGTACACACCCGGCGAAGAGCCCGAGTACCAGCTGACGGGGTTCACCCAATCGGCGAATCTCGAGGTGGCGGTCTATCGGCTCGACTTCAACGAGATCGCCAAGAGCGGATCGTTGTACAGCGTGCTCAGCGACCTCCGGTGGGATCGGAACAAGAGCGGCATGCTCAAACCGGAAAACCAAGTCGCCAAGTTCGAGCGCACGCCCCAGATGGTGGATGCCGAAGGGGTGTTCATCGAAAAGGTGGCTTTGGACCCCATGCCGGAGGGAGTGTATTGGATCGAGGCGACCTCGGGAACGACCCGAGCGGGCTCCTACGCGATGGTGACCACCACAGCCGCGGTGGCCAAGGCGTCGTCGTCGGGCACGCTTTGCTACGTCACCGACATCGTCAGCGGCCAGCCCATCGCCGGTGCCAAGGTCACGTTGATGGCCAATGAGCAAGCCAAAGCCGAAGGCGTCACCAACGCAAGCGGCTTGGTCGAACTGCCCGTGGCCGGCGACAGCGAGCAGGTTTTGTTGGTCCAACGTGGTGCGGATTCGTTCGCGATGGTCTCGTTCTGGAACAGCGGCGAGAGGAGCGACGGCGTCACGATTTCCACCTACACCGATCGGCCGATCTACCGGCCCGGCCACACCATCGAGTTCAAGGGCTTGGCCCGGCGTTGGGCCAACGACGCGTACCAAGCGATGCCCAACACGCCCGTGCTCGTTCAAGTCCGCGACCCGCGCGACAACCTGGTCGAATCGCTGAACCTGACCACGACGGGCGCGGGATCGTTCACGGGCTCCTTCAGCCTCTCCACCGAGGCGGAGCCGGGCACCTACTACGTGGTCACCCAGATCGGGCAGAACACCCATTACGGCTACGTCACCGTGGCCAACTACAGCAAGCCCGAGATGCAGTTGACCGTCAAGCCGGGCAAGCCTGTCTACCTGCGTGGCGACCAGGTCGAGATGACGGTTCAAGCGGAGTACTTCTTCGGCGGGCCTGTGGTCGGCGCCTCGGTGACCGGCTATATCCTGCGCAACGACGCCTATGGCGGCGGCTGGTGGGATACCGACAACGACTCGGGAGAGTACGTCCAGGACTATGAAGGCACGACCGACGCCAACGGCAAGTTCGTGCTGCGGTTCGGTTCGCGCACGCCCAACAACCCGAACGAACTCGACTCGCAGTTCACGGTCTACGCCACCGTCTCCGAAGCCGACGGCCGATCCGTGAGCGGTGAGGGCAAGGCGCTCGTCGCCCGAGGCGAGTACTCGCTGGAAGTCGAGCCGCTGCAATACACGGTGGTCAGGGGCCAGCAGGCAAGCGTCAGGATCACCATGGCCAACCATGCCGACGGCAAGCCCGTGGCCAACCGCGAAGTGCGTATCGTCTCGGCTACCGAGCGCTGGGCCAATGGGCGCGAGGTCCGCGATCCCGGCACCTCCCTGACGGCCAAGACCAACGCCGAGGGAGTCGCCACGGTGCGGGTTCCCACCAACTCGGATGGCGCGTTGGTCGTTCGGGCGAGCGCCCAAGACGATCGAGGCAACACCATCGAGGCCACCACCCAGGTCTGGGTGGGCGACGTGAGCTGGGGTCCCGAGTCGGACCAGGGACTGACCGTGACGCTCGACCGAGCCGAGTACGGCGTCGGCGACGAGGCGTCGGTCCTCATCCGCACACCGAACCCCGGCGGAGTCGCTCTGGTGACCGTCGAGGCCGATCGCATCTACACGACGCGGCTGGTGCCCCTGACCGCGCAATCCACCCGCATCGAACTCGACGTGGACCGGCGTATGGCGCCCAACGCGTTCGTGTCGGCCGTCTACGTCCGGAACAAACGCTTCGATCAGGCCGATGCGAGTTTGGCTGTCAACGTGCCCGACCGAAAGCTCCAAGTGACCGTCGAAAGCGATGCCGCTTCATATCTTCCAGGTCGCGAAGCCAGATTCAAAGTCACGACCCGCGACGCCAACGGCAACCCCGTGCCCGCCGAGTTCTCGTTCGGATTGGTGGACGAAGCGATCTACGCACTCAAGGAAGACCGGTTCGACCCCTACGAGGAGTTCTATCCCCAACGCTACAACGGCGTGCAGACGAGCCACTCATTCCCCGAGGTGTATCTGGACGGCGACGAGAAGGGACCGGTGAGCGTGGACATCCGCCGCGAGTTCAAGGATACGGCCACCTGGCAACCCGTACTTGAGACCGATGACACCGGCACCGCCAACGTCACCGTTCGGCTACCCGACAACCTGACGGGATGGCGGGCGACCGTGGTGGCCATCACCGACGACGCCAAGGTCGGCAAATCCACCCATAAGATCGTGGCCAAGAAGCCGGTCATGGTGCGCCTGCAGCCGCCGACGTTCCTGGTGGATGGCGACGAGCAGGTCATCGGTGCGGTGGTCATGAACGAAACCAGTCAAGACGCCGAGTTCGACGTCGAACTGAAGGCGGTCGGGGTGACCATCCTCTCCGATGCCAAGCAACGCGCGTCCATCCGCAGGGGCGGCTCGCACAGCGTCTCGTGGCGGGTCAAGGCCGCTCAGACCACGTCCGCCGTGCTGACCGTGACCGCTGTCTCGAATGGTTCGGGCAGACCCTCGGACGGCATGGAGTCCCGCGTGCCGGTAATGACGTTCGGCGATTGGACGCGCGAGGCGCGAGCCGGTTCGACAGACGCGTCGGCACGACTCGAGTTGAACTTGCAGAGCGGTGCTTACACGGAGGCGTCCACGCTGAAGATCACGTTGGCCTCCACGCTGGCCTCCGATATGTTCACCACGCTGGACGCGTTGGTGGAGTACCCCTACGGGTGCGTCGAGCAGACGATGAGCCGGTTCATGCCGCTGGTCGTGGCGTCCCGTGCCGTGGACTCGCTGGGCTTGCCGCCGCTCGCCCGCCGCGCCGAAATCCCGAAGATGGTGCGCGCCAGCTACGATCGGCTCCGCAACTTGCGCTCGGGCCAAGCCTGGGGCTGGTGGCAGAACGGCGATCTCGACCCGTACATGACGGCCTACGTCTTGGAGGGCTTCTACCGCGCCAGCCTCGCCGGTTATCCGCCGCCCGCCGATCTGGTCGGCCCAGCGCTCGACGAATCGGTCAAGTGGCTCGCGTCTCCCCCGCCCCAACGCAAAGGCGACGATGAGGATGTCGTGCGCCAGCGACGCTCCGATATGGCCGACCGCGCGTATCTGGCCTATGTCGTGGCCCTCCATGGTCGAGACTCGTCCCGGGAAGTCGCCTCGCAACGCATGCACCCGCAAAACCCTGACGCCGTCGCGTTGCTCGGATTGGCAGCGGTCGCACTCGGCGACCAAGCCAAGGCCGCCGAGGCGATCGGCGTGCTGTCGCGAGCGGCCAAGACCACCGATCAGCAAGCCCATTGGGATCCGGCAAGCTACTTTGGCGTCGAGACCACGTCCCGGGCGCTGAGCCTGCTCTCGCACGCCGCCCCGTCCAACCCGTTGATTCCCAAGGTCGTCCGATACCTGACGTCCATGCGACGGGCGGATGGCTGGTCGAGCACCCGGGATACGGCCCTGACCCTCGTCGCGATCATCAGCCACCTGCAGCGCACCCAGGAACTCACCACCACCCCCATCGCCACGCTCCTTATCAACGGCGAAACGATCTTCGGGGCGCCGCTCGATCGAGCACGCGGTGCGACATCGCTCAACGTTCCCGTGGCCAAGTTGAAGAGCGGGGCGAACACCATCGAAGTGCGCGCCGAAGGAGGCACGGTCTATTACAGCGTCCAGTTGGACCAGGTGGTGCCCCGCCAAGAGATCGAGGCCAAGCCCAGCGCCATCGTCAAGGTCACCCGCTCCTACCACACGCTGGAACCCAGGCGGCTGGAAGACGGAACCCTTCGGTTGGGCGAATCGAGGAATCCCGTTGAGAAGGTGACCGAAGGCACGACCATCCGCGTCAAGCTGACGCTCGAGGCCAATCAGGTCATTCCATACGCCATGATCGAGGACCCGTTCCCGAGCAACCTGCGTCCGCAGGTCCGATATGACCTGGAGCCGTGGGAAGACTGGCGGTTCTGGTTCTCGGGGGCGAGCCAACGCGACGACCGGATGGTTTTCTTCAGCCGATGGCTGAACCAGGGCACCAACGTGATCGAGTACGAGTTGATCGCGGAGTCCACCGGCGTCTCGCGGGCGGCCCCCGTGAAGGTCTCGAACATGTACGATCCGAGCGTCTTCGCGACTTCGGCGAGCAACAAGTTCGAGGTGACCAAGCGGTGATCTCTCGCTGGGTGGCGGTGGCCGCGTTCGGCACGCTGGTCGGCTTGGGCTATGCCGTACTGGCTCGGCCAGCGAAACCCGAGGTCGTGCTCGGGGCCTACGTCACGTCGCTCAATGGGCGGGACGGTGGGCAGCGCCGCAACGCGGAAACGTGCCTCAAGAAGTTGAATGGCACGGTGATCGAGGCGGGCGAGACGTTCTCGTTCAACCAGATCGTCGGCACTTGGTCGCGCGATGCGGGGTATGCGAAGGCGCCGGTCAGCTACGGCGGCCAGCTCATCCCTTTCTGGGGCGGCGGCGTTTGCCAAACGTCTTCGACGGTCTACAACGCGGCTTTGCTCGCCGGGTTGCCCATCGTGCAGCGTCACAAGCACCACTTCGCGCCTGGTTATGTGGCCGCCGGTCGCGATGCCGCCGTGGCGTATCCCAACATTGACCTGCAGTTCTTGAACGACACAGGTGCGCCCATCGAAGTTCGCGGGCGCGTTCAAGGCGACACGTTGCTCGTGGAACTGATCGGACCTCGGCCTCTCGATCGCCCGGTGAGAATCGCGCAACGCATGATGCAGGAGCGCCGGCCGATGACCTTGCGCACGGGCTCGGGCCCCACGGTGAAGCAGCGGAACCCGGGCAAGGTCGGCTCGCAGGTAGCCACCTACCGCCTATGGCCCGATCGCGAGGAGCTTCTGAGCGTGGACTCCTACCCCGTGATGCACCGCATTCTCGAATCGCGGTGAAGGGCATGCGATTCAGGTTTCAGGTTTCAGGGCTCAAGATCGGATTCGGAGTCGCCCTCTTCCACCGTCGTTCGCTCTCGGATTCCCATCCGGTCTCGCCGGTGGGAGAGGGGTTAGGGGTGAGGGCCGGGCCTTTTGGACGCAGACCCGTGGCGAACAAGGGGGTCACGATCCGCCTCTCCCGCCACTTGCCAACCATCTGCTCACCACGTGCCGACCACTTGCCCACCTCGGAGCCGGTCCCCTCCCGATCCTCGGGAGGGGACGCTCAGGACGGCTGCTACCCGCCTTACTTGTCGACCGCGACGGTCGTCCGCTCGCGAACGGCAGCCTGAGCGGCGGCCAAGCGCGCGATCGGCACGCGGAACGGCGAACACGACACGTAGTCGAGGCCGATCTGGTGGCAGAAGATGACCGAATCCGGGTCGCCACCATGCTCGCCGCAGATGCCGCACTTCAGGTCGGGTCGAGCCGAACGACCTTCCTCGACGGACATCTTCATCAGCCGGCCCACGCCCGTGAAGTCGATCGTCTCGAACACGTTGTAGGGCAGGATCTTCTGGTCCACGTAGCGGCCCAAGAACTTGCCTTCCGCATCGTCTCGGCTGTAGCCGAACGTCATCTGCGTGAGGTCGTTGGTGCCGAAGCTGAAGAACTGAGCGTACTCCGCGATCTCGCCCGACGTGAGCGCCGCGCGCGGAATCTCGATCATCGTGCCGAACAGGTAGGGGATTTCCACTCCCTGCTCGCGAACGACGTCCTTCGCTGTCGCTTCGAGTTGACTCTGGATGACCCGCAACTCGTTGACCGTGCCGACCAGCGGGATCATGATCTCGGGGTGGGCTTGCTTGCCCGCCTTGATCAGCGTCGCCGCAGCCTGCAGGATCGCGCGCGTCTGCATCACGACCAAGCCGGGGAACACGACCGAAAGGCGCACGCCGCGAAGGCCGAGCATGGGGTTGCTCTCCTTCATGGCCTCGACGCTCTCCAGCAGTTCCTTCTTCTCGGCAAGTTCGCCTTCCAGACCCGTTTTGCCCAACTCGATCTTGGTCTCCAGCTTGGCGACCTCGACGAGAAGCTCGTGGTACGACGGCAGGAACTCGTGCATCGGCGGGTCGATCAGGCGGACCGTCACGGGTCGGCCCTCCATCGCCTCGAAAATGCCCTCGAAGTCGGCCTGCTGCACGACCAAGAGTTGATCCAGGCACGCTTGCCGCTCGGCCTCGTCCTTGGTGAGGATCATCTTCTGCACGATCGGCAGACGGTCGCCCTCGAAGAACATGTGCTCGGTGCGGCAAAGGCCGATGCCCTCGCAGCCGAACTCGACGGCTTGGCGCGCATCGCGCGGGTTGTCGGCGTTGGTGCGAACCTTCAGGCGTCGCGCCCCGTCGCACCAGTGCATCAGCGTGTCGAAGTCGCCGCTGATTTCGGGATCGATCAGGGACAGCGCCTGGGTGAACACCTCGCCAGAAGAACCGTCCACGGTGACCCAGTCGCCTTCGTTGACCACGGTGTCGCCCACGGTGAACTTCTTGGCGTGAACATCCACGCGAAGGGCTTCGCAGCCCGCGACGCAGGGGATGCCGAAGCCGCGCGCAACCACCGCCGCGTGCGACGTCTTGCCGCCGCGCGCCGTCAGGATGCCCTGCGCCGCCAACATGCCGTGCACGTCGTCGGGGTTCGTCTCGTCGCGGATCAGCACGACCTTCTCGCCACCGTGGCCCAGCCGCTCGGCCGTGTCGGCATCGAAAACAGCCTTGCCGACTGCGGCGCCGGGCGAAGCCGCAAGGCCCTTGGCCACCGGCTTGATGCCCTTGGTCACGAGGTCCTTGGGGTCGATGCGCTTGTGGAGCAACTGGTCCAGGTGCGAAGCCGTCACGCGTTGGATAGCCTCTTCCTTGGTGATGAGGCCCTCTTCCACCATCTCGACCGCGATGCGGACGGCGGCGGGACCCGTGCGCTTGCCCGTGCGGCACTGGAGCATGAACAGCTTGCCATGCTGGATGGTGAACTCCAGGTCCTGCATGTCCTTGTAGTGCTGCTCGAGCGTGTGGCACACGCGCTGGAACTCGGCGAAGATCTCCGGGTTCTGGTCGGCCAGGTGGGTGATCGGGACCGGGGTGCGGACGCCGGCGACCACGTCTTCACCCTGGGCGTTCATCAGGTACTCGCCGTACAGGGCGTTCTCGCCGGTCGAGGGGTCGCGGGTGAAGGCGACGCCCGTGCCGCAGTCGTCTCCGGCGTTGCCGTAGACCATGGACTGGACGTTGACGGCCGTGCCGATGTCGTCCGAAATCTTCTCTTTCTTGCGGTAGGTGATCGCGCGGTCGTTGTTCCAGGACTTGAACACCGCTTCGACGGAGAGCGTGAGTTGCTCCCAAACGTCGGTCGGGAATTCGCGGCCCGCGCCTTCGCGCACATGGGCCAGGAACAGGTCGCAGATCTCCTTGAGGTGGTCGGCGGTCAGGTCGAGGTCGTTCGCCGCGCCCACCTTCTTCTTGTACTCCGCAAAGATGTGGTTGTCGAAACCGTGCTTGGGCAAGTCGAACGCCACGTCGGCGAACATCATGATGAACCGGCGGTACGAGTCGTACACGAACCGGGCATCGCCCGTTTCGGCGATCAGGGCCTTCACGGTGTCGGGGTTCAGGCCGAGGTTCAGGACCGTGTCCATCATGCCCGGCATCGAGAACTTGGAACCGGACCGCACCGAAACGAGCAGGGGCTTCTCGGTGCCGCCGAACGTGCGGCCCATGGTCTGCTCGACGTCGCTCATCGCGGTGTGCATGGCTTCGGTCAACCCGGCAGGAAGCTTGCGACCGTTCTGGTAGTACTCGGTGCAGACCTCGGTGGTGATGGTGAAGCCGGGGGGGACCGGAAGGCCGATGTTGGACATTTCGGCAAGGTTGGCTCCCTTGCCGCCGAGAAGGTCGCGCATGGTGGCGTTGCCTTCCCTAAACAAATAGACGCGCTGATGGCTCATGGTGAAAGTCTCCAGGGGACTCAGCCACGGAACTCCGACGCCGTTGGCGAAAATCGGCGGCCAATCGTTCGGGGAGTTTACCTGCGGTCGCCGAGCCGACCCGGGCCAAAACGTCTCCGGCAGCCTAGATCAGCGGCATCCGACGGACTTCGACCTCGGTTCCCCCGCAAACCAACTTCGAGCCCGCTTCGTTGCTGCCGTTGCGGATCATCGCCGCACCCACGTGCCCCAACTCGGGCGAGAACGCGACGCTGGTCACGGTGCCGACCTCCTGGCCCGCAGGCGTCAGCAACGGGGCGCCTACGGCAAGCGCGACCGGCGACACCAGGCCGCACCACGTCCGATTGGTGTGCCCCCGGCTGAAAATGCGCATGAGCACCTCCTGCCCCGTGTAGCAACCCTTGGTGTAGCTGACATAGCGCGCCTCGAACTGCGGCCCCATTTCGGGCGGCAGCGTCCGTTCCCCGAAGTCGGCACCCCAAAGCGGCAGCCCGGCCTCAAGGCGCAGCGCTTCGCGGGCTTGGCCTTCGAGCAACACGAGCCCATCGAGCCATTTGCGCGTCTCGGCGGCCATGCCTTCGGGAAACACCAAGTCCCATCCGCCCAGCCCCGTCCGGTTGGAGCGCAACGCCAAGACGGGCTTGCCGTGCAACTCGGTCGCGGCGGCATCCATGCTCGGCAACGCCAGCCGCGCGCCCAGCCAAGCCGTGGCTTCCGGACCCTGCACCCCGACCGCCTCGCCGGCGATGAGGGTCGCCTCCACGTCCTCCATGACGACCATCTGCTCGAACCGCTCTAAGGCCGCCGGGACGCAAACCGTCGGAAGGGCCAACACCATGCGGTCGTCGAGCGCCCAAGCCGTGACGGGGGCGATGATCTGCCCCGTAGGCTTGCAGAAGCAAAAGGCCGTGGACGATCCGGGCGTGAACGAGCGCAGGTCGTTGGTGGCTTGGCCCTGCAGCCAGCCCTTCCGGTCGTCGCCGGATACCGACACGTACGCCTTGTCGGCCAGCGAGACTCTGACGACGCCTTCTACGGCCGCCTGATACAACGCTAAATCTTCTTGCGCGAACGCGACTTCTCGTTCCCGGACGTGCATGACAAAGAAACCACCCGTTGCGAATGTGGAAAACTGAGGCTCAGCGCCGAGACTCGACTTCTCATCATACGCCTTTCTGCACCGAATCGTCTGGAATCATGGGACCACTCGCCCTCGTGGCTGCTTTTGGATTGCTCATCGGAGCGGGATCATCCGAGGTCCGCAAGTTCGAGCGCCTGGCCGCCGACCACATCAAGGCGACGCTGAAGGGCGCGGCGCCGGTGGTCACGGTCAAGAGCAAGTTCAGCGGTTACGTCGCGGGGCCCCTGGGCGACCTCGCCTCCGTCGCGATCCACGGCCACTCGTTCGGCACCGACGGGCTGCCCCTGTTCACCGAGCCCGGCCCGACGCGCGGGCGCATCCGAAATCTCGAATTGGCCCTGCGCAACTTTCGGTTGGGCAAGCTCGACGTGGCCCGCATCCGCGCCGACATCCCCGAATGCCGATTCGATTACGACCTCGCTTTGCGGCGCAAGCAGATTCGCCTGACGCACAGCGGCGAGGGGACCGGCGAAGTCGAGGTCGCCGCCGCATCGCTGCAAGACTTCATCGTGCGGAAGTTCGGCGAGGTGAAGCGGTGTACGGTAACGCTTAGCCGCGACCGCATTATCGTGGAAGGGTACGGCGAGTTCATCATCGTCAAGACCGACTTTCGCGTCTCGGCACGGCTGCGGATCGAGGAGGGTCGGCGCTTCTACCTGGACGAGGCGTTCATCATTTTCGGCGACCGGTTTGCCGACGAGGCCAGCGCCAAGGTGTTGCTCGACCTGCTCAACCCGGTGGTGGACTTGGACCGCGACCTGGGCCTTCATGGCGCGATTGACGTGCAGGGCCTTCGCTTGGAACACAACGTGCTGCGCGCGTGGGGCGCTGCCCGCATCCCCAAGCGCCCCGAGTAGTCACCGTCTTGGATCGCCTGGAGGGCGACGCTTGCGGAGCCAATGCTGGGCGTCCGCCCCAACGAACAGAGCGAGTCCCTCCGAATCGGAGCTAGAACTGGGTGTTGGCGCGCGGCTTGTCCATGCGGAACTGCTCGATCAGGTTCTTGGCCACGTCCACGTCGTGCCAACCCTTGACCTCGACGCTCTTCTCTTCGAGCACCTTGTAGACCTCGAAGAAGTGGATGATCTCCTTTTGCCGGTGACGGCTGAGGTGCGAGAGGTTCTCCCAGTGGCTGAAGCGAGGATCGCGCGCGGCCACGCACAACAGCTTCTCGTCCCGCCCTTTCTCGTCGCTCATTTCCAACACGCCGATCGGCTTGGCCTCGACGATGCAACCCGGGAACGTGGGGTGGCTGAGAACGACCAGCGCGTCCAGCGGGTCGCCGTCGATGTAAAGCGTGTCCGGAACGTAGCCGTAATCGAACGGGTAGTACAGCGGCGAGAACAGCACCCGGTCGAGCCGAATCGTGCCCGAATCCAAGTCGTACTCGTACTTGTTCGTGGACCCCTTGGGACATTCGACGACGACGTTGATCAGGTGCGGCGGATTCTCGCCAAGCGAGACGTTGCGGAGGCCCATTGACGCCCATTGTACTTGCAGGAACCAAGGGTCCCGGCGGCAAACGTACCAGAGTCATGAGCGAACGCCCCAAGCCCGGCACCATCGGCTGGCACGACCTTACGGTGCCCGACGCCCCCGCCCTCCGAGACTTCTACGCCTCCGTGATCGGCTGGACCCCCGAACCCGTGGAAATGGACGGCTACGAGGACTTCAACATGGCGACCGACGACGGCGTCCCCGTGGCCGGCGTGTGCCACGCGGATGGCCCGAACACCGACCTGCCCCCTTGCTGGCTGATGTACGTCCACGTGGACGACCTCGACCGGGCGATGGCGGCGTGCACCGCCGCGGGTGGAACCATCGTCGGCGACGTGCGCGGTTCGCCCGAATACGGGCGCTTCTGCATCATCCGCGACCCTGCCGGCGCGCACCTGGCGTTGTTTCAGGCTGGGGCTTAACCCGCCCCGGTCCGACCGAAGTTCTTCCGCAGGATCAGGAAGTCGGCGACGCTGACGAACCCATCCTTGTTCAGGTCGGCCATGGGGTTCCAGTTCCCTGCCCCGGGGGCCGAACCGAACGCCTGCCGCAGCGCCAGGAAGTCCACCACGTTCACCGTGTTGTCGCCGTTGACGTCGCCGTTGTTGAGCAACACGTTCTGCGCGCCCAAGTCAGACACCGCAACGACCACCGTCCGGATGCCGCGCAGCCAGTTCAGGTGCTTCACCGCCACGTCGTACCGACCCGCGACGGGGGAGTCGAACGTGTACACCGTGTCGGCGTCGATGTTCACCAAGATCTCCTTGAACACCGTCGTCGTGCCCTCGTTGCGAAGCTGAAGCGTGATTGGGTTCAACGTGGTCGCGAGCCCAGAGAGGTCCTCGAACACAAGCTTGCCACTCACGCGTGCCGGACGAAGCTGAAGGACGTCGCTGGCCTCCAATCCGTTATGCTTGGCGATCACCGTCAGGTCGCGCAGGAGGTCGGTGTACTTCGTCCCGAACTCGGCCGAGCCAGTATCGCTCCCCTCGGGAATCACGATCGAAGTCGGTGAGACGATAAGCGTCGGCGAGGGGTTCTCGATTGAGACGGGCGTATCCACCGCCGCGATCCCGTCGAACTCCACGGTTCCCGTCACCGAGTTGCCGCCGATCACCTGGTTGGGATCGAACGTAAAGCGAATCAGTCGCGGCGCCCAGATCGTCAGCGGCTTGGTCTTGGACGAGGCGCCCACTTTGGCCGTGATGTCGAGGACTTCGTCCACTTTCACGGGGAACGCAGTGCCCTCGAAACCCGCCGACGTACTTCCGGCGGGTACTACGACTTCTTCTGGAATATCCACAAGCGGGCGGCTGCGCGACAACGTGACCGGCTGGCCTCCGGCGGGTGCTGGCCCTGTCAGGAAGACGTACCCCTGAAACGCGCGTCCGCTCGGCACAAAGTCAGGCGAGAGGTAGAGGTCCAGGATTTCGACGGGATTCAAACGCAGGTTCGCTTGACGCGTGATTCCGCCCGAAACCGCGGTCAGGGTCACGTCGGTGGTGGACTGAACGCCGAACGTTTCGATATCGAACGTGGTGGACGATTGGCCCGCCGGGATCGTGACCGAGGCGGGGTGGCTCACCAAAGCGGGATGCGTGCTGGAGAGGTTGACCACCTTGCCGCCCGCTGGAGCGTAACTGGTCATCGTGACCGTGCCTTGCACCGTTGCACCGCCCGTCACAGGACTCTGCGAGACGGTGTATGAGGTCAGAAGGCCGGCCTGCACCGTGAGCGTGTCTTGCCGCGAGGAACCCCGATACGTGGCCGTGACCGTGACGTTCGTGTTCGCGGCGACGGCATCGGTCTGGATCGGGAACGTGACCATTGAAGCCCCTTCGGGGACGTTGACTGTCGCAGGGACGTTGACCACGCTGGGGTGGGAACTGGAAACGGTGAGGGTCGTCGCTTCGTGAACCAAACCGTCGAAGCGCACCGTACCTGTCGCATTGCCACCACCAAGAACGGACGACGGATCGATCTCCAGCGACTCGATTGGAGCGGGCCGCACACGCAGCGTGGTGGACTTTTCGAGGATGCCTCGCCGGGCCGTGATGGTCACATCGCGGACAAAGTCGTCGCCCCACGTGTCGATGGTGAACGTCTTGGTTCGTTCGCCTACGGGAACGATCACCGAGGCGGGCACGACGGCGCTCAGAGGGCGCGAACTCTCCAGAGTGACGATGGTCAGTTGGTTCGGCGGAGCAGGGTCGAACAACGTGACCGTGCCGGTGGACGTTTGCCCGCCATTCACGTCGTTCGGCGCGACGGAAACCTCGATCAGGTTCGGGCCACCGAGCCGGATGCGCCACATGCCGCGCCCCCACGTCGCCGCGTTCAGATAGCCGGTGCCGGGGACGTACTCCAGATCGTTGACCTGAACGTTGGGCAGACCAAGCGGCCCTGTTGCGTTGAACCACGTCGCGCCGCCATCGTTGGTCATGAACACACCGACATCCGTGCCGACGTACCATGTGTTTTGGGGGTCGCGAGGGTCGTGCTCGACCGTGTTGATCGGCACGTCCGGGAGCCCAGTTGCCCCCGAGCCCGAGACGTTCGCGAACGTCACCAAGAACGTGTTGTTGATCGGGGTCATCGTGACGCGGAACAGGTGACCCACGTCTCCGGGGCCTTCAAATCCCGAGAACGCTACGAGGAACCGGTTGGGGTTTGTGGGATGAACGTCAATGTCCGTGATCGCTCGGTTGGGCAGGCTGGTGAGCGGGGGCGCCTGGTCATCCCAGGAGGTGAACGACGCCCCCGAATCGGTCGAGACGGTCAACTCGCCGGTCACGCTTCCCGCGTAGATGCGAGTCGCATCGCTCGGCGCAAACGAAATCACCTGCCACTGGCGCGTGTCGCGAGTCTGACGAAGGAAGGAGGTCCAAATGCCTGTGGCCGGACTGTACCGATCGATCCAACTGAAGTTGGCATGGTACAGCTGATTGGTGGCAGCGTGGTAAGAGATCGGCTCGCGGAACGCATTGTTCGCCCCCGAGGCTCGAATCTGACCGGGCAGTGTGTCGCGATTCCACGTCTGCCAGTTGTCGGTGGTCTGATAGACCGATCCGAACTGGTTGGTGATGTACTGGACGTTGGGGTTGTTCGGGTTCACCTCGACCCCCAGGCCGTCGCCCAAACCGTAGTTTTGCCAGTTGTTCAAATCGCCGGGACGCGCCGCGCCAATGCTGTTCGGGAACGCGTTGTCCTGCGTCGCGCCGATGGCTTGGTCTCCTTGGTTGGGGTGCCACGAGGCGTCATAAAACTGGGTGAACTCAAGGTCTGCATTCAGGTTAGCGAAGTTCAGGTCGTTGTTCGCGACGGAGTACGTCACGCGATACACGCCGCCGTCGTTGCCGATCAGGGCTTGGTTTCGGTTCACGGGGTTGAGCCCAAAGGCATGCTGGTCGGAGTGCGTCCGTGCCGGAGACCCGGTCAGGGACGTCGCTGCGGGACCGGCAACGGTGGTCTGCCCAACGCTGACCCAGTTGGGCGCGGCCGCCGTGGGATTGCCGCACAGGAACAGGTCCACCTGCCCCAACACCAAGACATCCTGCGGGTTGCCGCCGATCGTGGCCCGCATGCACCCCAGATAGAAGTTGTACGACACTTGGTCGAACCCCGGAAAGTTCGTGATCCACTGCCACCACGTGTTGTTGGAAGCCGCTCCGGTCGGTGCATTCGCTCCGGAACCTCCCGACTGGATACAGGCGTAGACTCGCCCGTTCCTGATCACGCGGGCGCCCAGAGGATAATCCGCCCCGTTCGCCCACGCGGGGCCGTTGGGAAAGTCGCCCGTGATGTTGACCCAGTTACCGCCCGCGTTCTCGCTACGCCACACGCTCCCAGCGGTGCTTGAATCCATGACATACACCCGGTCCGCAGCAGTCTCGGAAGCAACCACGTAGGGGTTGCCCGTGAACCCAGCGGGAAGGGCGATAGAGGTCCAGTTTCGCCCCTGATCTCGGGAGCGGTAGAGAGCCGAAGCGAAGGAACCCGGCCGGCCCCCGACCGCGTAGACGTTGCGCGTCCCGTTGCCCCTCGGCTGGCTGACGCTCACCGACGAGAAGTCGTTCTGCTGAATCACGCCGCCCACAGTCATGGTCGCCCATGATTCGCCGAAGTCTTCGCTGACGAACACGCGGCCGGGCCATGAACGACCGCGACCCGTGGCAGCGATCAACACATTGGACGCATCGGGATGAACGATGAGGCTGCTGACGGCTTCGCCCACCATCTGGGCGCGGCCCACGTTGCGCCACGTCGAGCCTCCGTCGGTGGACTTCATGATGCCGATGCCATAGCCCAGACCCGAGCCTGCGCCCGTCGTCTGATAATCGCCCGTCCCGACATAGACGTTCTGGGAATTGCCGGGATCGATGGCGATCGAGGAGACGTGGGTCATCTCCCAATCGTCCGACAGGACCGACCACGTCGTCCCGCCATTGGTCGAGCGCATCAGCCCGCCGAATCCGCTGCCGGCAAACACTGTCGTCGTGTTGTTTGGGTCGTAGGCGACTGCGGAGACGCGACCGTTGACGGGGTTCGGTCCCCAATAGCGGCGGTAGGGGGCGTCCATGTTCCGGGGTCCCATGAACTCCCACGAACTGTTGGGGGCCATGCTGCCGCTCGCCGAGGCGATGCGCGCGGCCGCCAGCTGGTCGCGATGGGCTGCGGCCCGCTGATACGCGCCCTCGGGAATCGAATCGTAAGGGTACTGTCGCTGAAAGACGTAGTCCTTGAGGGCGTCCTTCCACTCGCCTGCGACCGAATCGAACTCCTTCTGGAACTCCTGGGTGCTGAGAGCCCGGCGATCTGCGCTTGGTGTCTCCGGTGACTTCGAGGTACAGCCCAAGACGATCCATGTGATCGAGGCTGCGAGCACAGCCATCCGTACGAAAGCGCTTCCTTCCTTCATGCCACGTTCGTCCCGCACGGCAAGCACCCTGCGGGTCAATGGTTGGGACGCCCCCAGGGGAGTCTGGGTTCCCGAGCGGGGCTGGTGTTGGGCTAGGGTCTGGCTAAGCTTCGGCTCGTGTTGAGATCCACGCACGCCAGCCGAACAACCAGCGCAACCCAACAAAAATTGGACCCCTAACACCCCCTTAACGCTCTTAAGCGCCTCTTAACGGACGCCGCTTCATAGTTCGGCACAGCGTTCCGCACGCACGGACCACACCTATGAAAAAGGCCTTCACGCTGATCGAGCTTCTGGTCGTCATCGCGATCATCGCGATTCTCGCCGCCATGCTCTTCCCCGTCTACGCCCAGGCGAAGAACTCGGCCAAGCAAACGGCCAATCTGAGCCAACTCAAGCAACTCGCCGTTGCCGCTCAAATCTACGCGAGCGACCACGACGACCATCTGCCGAGCGACCCGCTCACCGACTTCTGCCCGTCCGACCCGACCTTGGGCTTGGGCGACATCGACCGATGGGGCAACTACTATTGGCCTTGGCTGTTCAAGCCGTACACCAAGGTGCAGCCCACGTCCACGTCGCGAGCCCGCGATGGGTTCATGTGGTCGCCTCTCGCGCCGACCAACAACCCTCAGAACCTGAGCGGCGACCGGGCGGCCTGCATCTGGCCCCAGCCCGCTCAATCGTGGGGTCTGGACTGCACGGTGTTCGACGGCGCCGTGTGCGACTCGATCCAGTACTGGTCCACGTACGCTTACAACGAGCACATCGGCGACTATCCGGGCGGCTCCAGCCTGACCGCTTGGCAAGAGCCCGCAGCCTCGTTCCTCCTGCTCGAAGCCACCGACTCGGAGATCGAGGGCGACGAGTTGGACGAGCTTTACAGCCGCACCGAGAACTGCCCGAACTTCGACGACCCTGACAACGCGGATGCCACGTTCGGGGGCCACAACGGGGGCACGACGATCGCCTTCCTCGACGGCCACGCGAAGTGGCGCAAGACTCAGTTCGGCCCGAACGGTCAGTGCGGACTCGAGTGGGGCAACGTCCCGTTCATGGTGTTCCCGCCGGCGACCCAGGGCGGCAACAGCGTCCGCGTCAAGGGCTGGACGCCGGTCTTCGACAACTAAGTCTCGCTTCAATCGGTCTTTGGCGGTTCGCCGCCAAAGACCCCGATGGCTCGGTAGGCGGCTCGCAACAGGCTCCCTTGGTAGAGCAGCAGCCGCCTTCCGCCTCTCACTTCGGCGCGGTCCCACCGCAATCCGCACAAGCCATCGGGCATCCTCCCTAGCCGATCCGCTTCGATCGTCGCCCGCACGGCCAACGCCTCCCAGCCACCCGCCGGGTCGAGTGCGTGCAAATCCAGCCACGCATCGGCCATGTGGTGAGCAAAGCTGGCCTCGTCTTGGATCGCCCCGCTTGCCGTCAACCACTTCGTGCGACTGGCAACCCCGATGCGTTTGGCCTCGGCCAGGTCGGCGGGATCGTGCCGCAAGCGGTATCGGTGGACGAGCGCGCGCAAAAGGAGGGCGCTGTTGTAGGTCCACTTGGTGCCGTCCACCCGTCCGCTGAGCGTCAGGTGGTCCATGACCAGACCATCCTCGTCCTGAAGCCGCTTGGTGAACGCGATCAAGCGGTCGGCGGCGGCCAAATGGGCCGGATCGCCGGTCTCGGCAAACAACCCCAGAGCCGCCAGCGCCACCGGCGCATTCGAGCACGCGTTCTTCGAGGTGCGCTCCCGCTCCCGCCAGAACACGCCGCCGCCCAAGGCATCGCTCTCGCCCGCCATGGCAAAGGCGTGGGCGCGGAGCGCTTTCGCCAGGAAACCCTCCTGGGGCAACGCTCGATGGGCGTCGAGATAGGCGAGCGCGATCCACGCATTGTCGTCGTAGTACCGGTCCGGGTCGCTCTGGCCGGGCAACACCGCATAGCCCTCGCCGCGCGCATCCTTCGACCAGTAGGCGTCCATCGCCCGGTCGGCGTGCCGCAACGCCTCGAACGCCTTGGGGTCGCCCACGTGGGCACCGGCGGCGAGGGCGCTCAGGAGCACGGCCATGTCCCAGACGAAGGCGGGCTCCTCGGCGGACGCCTCGGGCGACACCCAGGCGCGGTAGCCCTGCTCGGTTCGGAACCGGTCCTCCACCTGCGCCAAAGTGCGCGAGGCGATGCCGGCGGGACCCTCTGAACCCGGCCAAACGAAAACGGCGGCGGCGAGTGCGCTCAACACGCCCGGGTTCTACCCGAGAAGGAATCGGCACTCCGATTGGCGAATCTGCCGTCCCGAGGTCTTTTCATGCATATTCTGGTTCCCGCGCCCTCTTTCCGACGCTTGATCGCCGCTTTGGCGCTGGCGTCGGTGATCGCTGTTCCCACGGTGCATGCCCAGGTTCGCCCCACGAACAAAGCCAATTGGCTTCAGGCGGAGCGGTTCTCCACCGAGAACCTGCGGCCGTATCTGGGCAGCACGTCGCTCAGTCCCAACTGGATTCAGCGCACCGACGAGTTCTGGTACACGTGGCGCGGCTCAGATGGCACGCACTTCTGGCGCGTGGACCCCAAGGCCAAGAAGAAGACGCCGCTGTTCGATCGTCACAAAATGGCGGCGGCCCTCTCGGAACTGCTGAAGAAGCCGTTCGACCACACCAACCTGCCGATCACGACGATCACGTTCACCGAGAAGGCCGAGGCCATCCGGTTCACAATCGAGCGGGTGCAATACGAGTGGAACCTCAAGGACGAGACGCTCAAGAAGGTCGAAGCCGAGCGGCCCCGCACCGGAGAAGGCGAAGGCGAAGGCCAGCAGGAGGAGCAGCAACAACAGCAACAGGGCCCTCCAGGCTTTGGCGGAGGCGCGCAGAACTTCCGCAACTTCTCGCCCGACCGCAAAGCTTACGTCTACGCCAAAGACCACAACCTGTTCTATGTGGAAACCGAGAAGGAAACCGACGTCATCCAACTGACCAAGGACGGCGAGATGAGCTTCTCGTTCGGCTCGCGCGACGGCACGGGCAACGACTACGCCGTCATCCAGCGGATCGGCGAGACGCAGCAGGGCCAAGGGCAAGGCGGGCAGGGCGGCCAGAACCGCGAGGATCGCGTGCGCGCCCAAGCGTCGTGGTCCGAGGACTCCAAGTACTTTCACGTCACGCGCCGCGACTCGCGCGAGGTCGCCAACCTGTTCCTGGTCAACTCGCTCAACGAGCCGCGACCATCGCTGATGATCTACAAGTATCCGATGCCGGGCGAAGAGAAGGTCACCCAGACGGAGCTCTTCGTCTTCCATCGCGAGAAGAAGGAACTCCGCAAGTACGATGTAGGCAAGTACAAAGACCAACAGCTGTTCAACATCCACTTCACCAAGACCCCGGGCGTCTTGCGCTTCGTCCGCCGAGACCGGTTGCAGCGGAACCTGCAACTCTGCGAGATGGCGTTGGACACCGGCGCGATCAAAGTGCTGCTTGAAGAGTCCGTCGAGAACGCGTTCCTCGAGCGGCAGAACGTGAACTACGTCAAGCCCGGAGGCGACTTCATCTGGTTCTCCGAGCGGACCGGATTCGGCCACTTCTACCTGTACGACCACGACGGCAAGCTGAAGAACGCGATCACGTCCGGCCCTTGGCGAGCCAGCCAGATCGTGAAGGTGGACGCCGATAAGGACACGGTCTACTTGCGCGGCAACGGACGCGAGGCGAACGAGAACCCGTACTATCAGCACCTCTACCGGGTGAAGCTCGACGGCAGCGACTTCATGTTGCTCGATCCGGGCGATGCCGACCACAACTCGACGCTCTCGAACAGCAACAACTACATCGTGGATGTCCACTCGCGAACGGACATGGCCCCGCGCGCGGTCGTCCGCAACAACAAGGGCGAAGAGATCATGCTGCTGGAGGAGGTTGACCTGACCGAGCTCAAGAAAATCGGCTGGATGATGCCCGAGACGTTCAAGGTGAAAGCCGCCGACGGCGTCACCGACATCTACGGCAACATGTGGAAGCCGTTCGACTTCAGCCCGCACAACAAGTACCCCATCATCCTGAACATCTACCCCGGGCCGCAAACCGAAAGCGTGTCGTCCACCTTCTCGGCTACGGCGGGCAACCAGCGGTTGGCACAACTCGGGTTCATCGTGATCCAGATCGGCAACCGTGGTGGCAACCCCGCGCGTTCCAACGCCTACCACAGCTACGGCTACTACAACCTGCGCGACTACGGCCTGGCCGATAAGAAGGCGGGCGTCCAGCAGTTGGCGCAGCGGCACGCGTGGATCGACGTGGACAAGGTCGGGATATTCGGCCACTCGGGCGGCGGCTTCATGACGGCTGCCGCATTGCTCATGCCCCCCTACAACGACTTCTTCAAAGTCGGCGTCTCGTCGGCGGGCAACCACGACAACAACGTGTACAACCAGAACTGGAGCGAGCAACACCACGGCCTTCGCGAGACCCGCGCCCAGGCGACGGGTGGAACCGCGGGACGTGCCCCCGACGAGCCCGATTGGGATGCACTCCTCGCCGCACTCAACGACGACCCGCAGCAGCGCGGCACCGGCCAAGGACGTCGCGGTGGCGCGGCGGGCCAAGGTCAGGGCCAAGGTGGTGGGCAGGGCCAGCAACAAGGCGGCCAAACTCAGGGCACCAGCGAAACCAAGTTCGATATCAAGGTTCCCACGAACCACGAACTCGCGGCCAACCTCAAGGGCAAGCTCCTGCTCGTCCACGGCGACATGGACAACAACGTCCACCCCGCAGGAACGATCCGGCTCGTGAACGCCCTCATCAAGGCGAACAAGCGGTTCGACATGATGATGCTCCCGGGCAAGGCCCACGGCTTCGCCGACATGCAGCCGTACTTCACGCAGATGATGTACGAGTACTTCTCCGAACACCTGCTCGGCGATTACTATCGCGGCACCGCGACGATGGGCGGCCGCAACTAAGCCGCTCCCAGCGACGGGCCGGGACAACTCCCGGCCCGTCGGCCGAACTTCGGTGCGGCTACCGACGCCCCAGCGTCGTCCGTACCTACGATGCTTGCTGTCGTCGCGTTCGTTTGCCTTGCGGGAGCCGTTCAGGACGCGCAGGTCAGGGTGCCCTCCATTTCCGAAAAGACCGTCGGCCTCGAACGGCGCAGCGGCCTGTTCCCAACCTATCTGGACACCCGAAAGGGCCAGGTCTACGTCCGCTTCCCTGCTCCGGCGGCTCGAGGCAAGTGCGCCGAGTTCCTTTACGTGGATTCGCTGCGGCAGGGCCTGGGGTCCAACGATGTCGGCCTCGATCGCGGCCGGTTGGGCGAGACGCATGTCGTGGACGTGCGTCGCCTAGGCTCCCGCATCCTCTTCGAAGCGCAGAACCTGGGCTATCGCGCCAGCTCGGCCAACCCGGATGAGGGCATCGCCGTGCGCGAGTCGTTCGCCTCGTCGGTGCTGTGGGCGGGACCCGTCGCCGCCGAAGACCCCGACGGCGCCGTCCTTGTAGACCTCACGCCCTTCCTCGTGCGCGACGCCCATGGAGTTGCCGGAGTCTTGCGGAACGCCAACCAAGGCGCCTACCGCCTCGATGCCTCGCGCAGCGCGCTCGACCCCGAGGCGTGCCTCGCATTCCCCGACAACCTGGAGTTCGAGGCCGTCCTGACGTTCGCGACCGATGGAAACCCGGGCCGATTCGTGTCGTCCACCACCCCCGAACCCGCATCGGTCACGCTCGTCCAACACCACTCGATGATCCGGCTCCCGGGCTTTGGCTACACGCCCCGCACCGATGATCCGAGGATGGGCATGTTCAGCGTGTCGTTCTTCGACTACTCGACGCCGATCGACCAGCCCGTCCAGAAACGTTGGGTGGCGCGGCACCGATTGGAGAAGACCGACCCCTCGGCGCCCGTTTCGCCGGTCAAGAAGCCGATCGTGTACTACTTGGATCGGGGCGCTCCCGAGCCGATCCGAAACGCCCTGTTGGAAGGAGCGCGATGGTGGGCCGAGGCATTTCAAGAAGCGGGCTTCCAAGACGCCTACCGCGTCGAACTCCTACCCGAGGGCGCCCACCCCCTCGATGTTCGCTACAACGTGATCCAGTGGGTTCATCGCAGCACGCGGGGTTGGTCGTTTGGCTCGTCGGTCGTAGACCCTCGAACGGGCGAGATCCTCAAGGGCCACGTCACGCTCGGTTCCTTGCGCGTTCGGCAAGACCGGCTGCTCTTCGAGGGCCTACTCGGGGCCGAGCGATCGGGTTCGGGCGAGTTCGACGACCCTGTGCGGCTCTCCCTAGAGCGGCTGAAGCAACTTTCGGCCCACGAGGTCGGCCACACGCTCGGCTTCGCGCACAACTTCGCGGCCAGTTCCTACGGTCGGGCGTCGGTCATGGACTACCCCGCGCCCTTGGTCACCGTGGCCGATGACGGAACGCTCGACATCGCGAGAAGCTACGCCACGGGCATCGGGGCCTGGGACAAACTGGCCGTCAAGTGGGCCTACGGACAGCCGGCGCCGGGCACCGACGAAAGAGACTTCCTGGCCGGTGTGGTGGCCGATGGCATTCGGGGCGGCATGCCCTACCTCGGCGACCGAGACGGCAGATCGGCGGGCTCGGCGCACCCGATGGCCTCGGTCTGGGACAATGGGGCCGACCCCGTGGCCTCGCTTCAAGAGGCCGTTCGAGTGCGAAGGGTTGCCCTGCTCCGCTTCGGCGAACGCAACCTGCGGGCAGGGACGCCGCTCGGCCTGCTGGAAGAGACGCTCGTCCCCGTGTATCTGTGGCACCGGTATCAGGTGGATGCGGCGGCCAAGCTGATCGGCGGCGTGAACTATGCGTACGCGGTCAAAGGCGACGGCCAAGTGCCCACCCAACCCGTCCCGAACGACCAACAGTCTCGCGCGATCGAGGCGCTGCTGGCGTGCTTGGAACCGGACTTCCTCGACCTGCCCGATTCCGTCACACGCTTGCTCTCGCCCGCCCCGTCGGGCTATGGCAACGCAAGAGAGATGTTCCCCCGGGACACGGGTCTGGTGTTCGACCCGTTGGCGGCGGCGGGCTCGGCGGCCGACATCGTGCTGGCGGCGCTCCTTCACCCCGAACGCTCGGCCCGGCTGGTCGAACAGCACCGCAAAGACCGCAACGCGCCTTCGCTCGACGGATTGCTGAGCAGGCTTGCGGACCAACAGTTCGGCACGGTCTCCAACGAGATTCGGCGGCGGGTCCACCAGGGAGTCGTGGATCGGATCAAGCTGCTGGTTTTGGAAGGCAGCCCTGCCGTGCGGTCGGCTGCGGAAAACGCCTTGGTGCGATTGCAGGAGCGGCTCGCCTCCGTTCGGGTGAACCCGTCCGACCCGGCGGAACAGGCGCACGCGCGGCGATTGGCGAACGAGATCAAGCGGTTCCTAGAAAAGCCGACCGCTGAAGGAATGCGCCCAGTATTGCCCAGCGTGCCGCCGGGCGCTCCGATTGGTGCAGGGGTCATGGGTTGCGGGTGCCACTAGACGCCCCCGCAACCCGAACAACGATCACGCGCCGATGGCGTCGGCGGCCTCTTCGAGCGCTTCCTTGCCTTTGGCCTTGTGCTCGGCGATCCAGCCCTCGGTCTTGGCCTTGAGTTCCTTGAACTTGCCAGCCAATTCGTCGCGCGTGTCTGAGCCCGCCTTCGGGGCAAAGAGCATGCCTGCGGCAACGCCGATCAGGGCGCCAAGGCCCACACCGGCAAGCAGGTACAGCATCGCGTTCTTCTCTTCGTGGTTGTTGTCGCTCATGGTAGATGTCACCTCCGAGATTCGATTTCATTTTACATGGTTGTGTTCCTCGGCTGGCTCAAGGGTCCCGGTTCCGAACCTGCGCGTGCCGATTTGTTGCCGGGCCATGCTATGATGAAACCACCATGCTGTCTCTCATCGCATCCCTCGCTCTCGCCGGCACGTTCGCCCAAGACGCCAAGCCCATCGTCTGCGCCGTCATGCACTCCGCCGCCAACGAGTCGGTCGCCAAAGTCGACTTCGCTGGAGCACGCTTCTCGTTCTGCTGTGGCGGTTGCGACAGCCAGTTCAAGTCTTCGCCCGCCAAGTTCCTCGCCAAGGACGCCCTGAAGGGAGACACGATCGGCGAGTTCCTCTTCGACCCCGCCACGGGACTCCCCATTACTGCCAAGAAGGCCAAGGCCTGGGCCGACCATGGCGGCATCCGTTACTACTTCGCCAACGCGGCGGGCAAGACGGCATTTGCGTCTCAAGCCGAAGCACTCGCCAAGGTGACCAAAGAGTCGCTCGTGTGCCCGATCTCCGGCGAGACCATCAAGGACTACGCTTCGGCGGCCGGTTACGCTGACGTCGACGGCGTGCGCTACTACACGTGTTGCGCCAACTGCCTGGGCGCGCTCCGCAAAGACGCCAAGGGCGCGCTCGCCAAGTCGAAGGCGGTGATCACCGCGCCCAAAGCGATGGCGGCCCCGAAAGTCGGCTGAGTCCCTTCAGTCCGTCCGGGTGTAGGTGTGGACCGACTCGACCACCGACGGCATCGAGTAGATCCCGAACCAACACGCCAGCAGCACCAGATAGCCGACCAACAGCACCGATAGGTTCACCACAGGCGACATGGTGCGCTTGAGCCGAAGGTGCAGATACACGAGATAGGCACCCCAAGTGAGCAACGCCCACGTCTCCTTGGGGTCCCAAGCCCAGTAGTGACCCCACGCCTGCTTGGCCCATACGGCGCCGAACATCAGACCGCACGAAAGCAGCGGAAAGCCGACCACGACAAGCCGGTGCGCCAGGTCGGATTCCGATGGGGACGGGAGCGCCTTCGTCACACGCCAGCGAACCAAGGCGATCAAGGCGATCAGGCTGGCCAAGCTCAAAGCGGCATACGCCAGCATGTAGACCAGCACGTGCGGGACGAACCACGGGCTCTGCAAAGCGGGCATCAGCGTCCGGTCCATGGTCTCGGGCTGAGCCAGATTCATCGTCCCAAACAACGCTCCCATCCCGGCCGAAACCGCCGCCAGCGACCGAGCCTCGAACCTGCGGGCCAGCAGTCCGCCCACCAAGGGTGCCAACGTGGCGTACCACCAGCGGGTCTCTCCGAGCGTTCTTAGCGGCGGGCGGTGCAAGGTCGTCCACAGAACGGCCATATGGGTCAGGCTCAACGCGACGGCAATCGCAAGGGCCACCCAGCCCCACCTCTCGCGCCTGAGCAGGAACAACACGCACGCCAAGGCGTTCGCCCCGACCACGATCGGCGCGAGCGGCATCATCGGCTTTCCCACCTGGTGCCCAGCACCAGTTGGCCAATGACCCCCAAGAGCGTCAAGGCGATGCCGACATAGACGATGGGCACGGCACGGTCCTCGACGACTTCAAGCACGCTCGTGAGCGATGCGGCACCCATCGTCTCGTCGTAGGAGAGTTGGTACAGCAGCAAGCCCGCCACCGGCACGGGACGGTTGACTTCGATGGCGACCTGTTCCACCTGGTCCCCATGGCGGATGTCCACCGTCGAGCGGTAGCGCCGGGCATTCGGGGGCGGCATCAGGATCGCGGTGGTGTCGTCGAGTTCCAATCCGGCCTGCGCCGACTCCAGCCCGCCGCACGAGACCCAGCCCTCCAGCGTCTGCTCCCCGCGGGTCGCGCGAATGCGAGCCGCAGGCGCCGCGGACTTCCACGGCATCGCTCGCCACTCGCCCTCCACGGCGACGGCTTTGGGCACGAACTCGAGCACCTCGAGAGAGACGCCCTCGACCGTGGCACGCATTCCCTGCTCCACAAAGCCGCCAACAGGGGTCGCTTGCGCCGTCTTGGTTTCAGGGTCATACTTTGCCAAGACCAGCGTGGGCGGGAACGTCTCCAGCTGGAACTCCCTGAGCGTCGCCTCGAACGGCAGCATCTGGACGGAGCCATCCGCCGCCCTCGCCAGGTTGTTGGGCACCCCTTCCGTGAGCACCATCTGGCGTCGGTCGAGCAAAACGCTGCTCAAACCCCCGCCTGCCAGCACGACGAGCAAACCCGCATGGGAGGCCAGGTAGGTCGCGTTGCGCCACGTCAGCGGTCTTGCCCGTCGGGCGCAGGAGGCCGCCAGGTTGGTCGCCACCAACACCGCGCACAAGCCGAACGGCCAAGACTCCCAGACCGACGCGACACCGAACCTCGAAAACGCATCCGTCGGCCAGATGGCCCCCGGCAACACCAGCACCAACGCAATGGTGGTCGAAGCGACGGCCAACGGCGCCCCGCCGAGGAACCTCGCCGACGCACTTTCCGGTTTGATGGCGCTCCAGAAAGCCGCACCCAGAGCGGGAGCCCACAGAAGCGAAAGGGAGACCAGCGACCGAGGCACGGGGCCGGTTGCGAGGTGGAGGCCCACGCCAGCCGCGAGAACGGCCAGCGCGAGCGTCCATGCGTGACGGTAGCTCAGGGTCTCACGAAGTTCGACCCGCACTCGCACCCTCCGGCGCCGGCGCGGGTGCAGGCGCGGCCGTGGTCGCAGCGGTCTTCGCCTTGGCCGACTCGACGAACAGCCCGATGAACTCCTGAGCCTTGGCCTTCGACCCGAGATCGGGCATGGCGAACGGACCAGCGCCGAAACGGGCCCGGATCACGGCCACCTCGATGCGGGCCATCTGGGCGTAGTTCGTGGCCTTGGCGAGCACGCGGGCGCACTCTTGCGGCGCGTGGAAGCCCATGCCGTTGTTCGCGGCGACGTAGTCCCAGAACATCTGCGCCTTGCTGATCTGCTTGCGCGGGCCGTCCAGTTCGGCGTCGGTCGCCCCGAGTTTCTTGGCGTCGCCGATCTCCAAATGGGCGCGCGTGATGGCGTCCTGAGCCGCTGCGAGCAGTTCCTTGTTCTTGTCCTGAATGGACTCGACCCGACCGATGACCTCCTTCTCGCTCCATTTGTGGCAAACGCCGCAGGCGTTCTGGATGTTGTAAAGGGGGCTGCGGATCTGGTGGTCGGTGAACTTGATGCCGCCCTCGGACCGGTACGGCATGTGGCAGTCAGCGCACGAAACTCCGCGGAACGCGTGGATTCCCTGCTGATACACCTCGTAGTCGGGGTGCTGCATCTTGATCATCTTCGCGCCGCTGACGGCGTGGGTCCAGTCCACGTGCTCGTTCTTCTCGTAGTACTTCTCGAAGTCCTCGGCCTTGAAGCCCTCGTCCCACGGGAACGTCAGGTACTTCTTGTCGCCCTTGAAGTAGTACTCCACGTGGCACTGCGCGCACACGAGCGACCGCATCTCCTGGTGGGTGGCCTTGCTGATGTCCTTGCCCTGCCGGTCAAACGCTTCGACCAGCGCCGGACGGCTGATGCGCAGTTGCATCGTCTTGTTGTCGTGGCAGTCGGCGCAGCCGATCGGGTTCTTGATCTCCGGCTTGAACTCGGCGAACTTGCCCGAATAGAACTGCTCGATGCCCACCTTCTCCATCATGCGGGGCACGTCGGGGCTCTTGCACGTCCAGCACGTTCCCGGCGTCTTCTCGTCGATGCGCTTGGTGCCCGTCACATCGTCCACCGAGTGGTAGTGCCCTCGGGCCTGATTGAACTCCTTGGCGAACGGGTAGCCCGCCCACATCACCACGAGCCGAGGGTCCTCCTCCAGGTAGTCCCTGAAGCCCGAGCCGCCGTACTTGGAGTTCTCGTTGGTGTCCTTGGTGGACTCCCACGAGTTGTACTCCCGAGGAAAACTCTGGCCCCACTTGGCGTTGTCAGCCTCGAAGTCCGCGATGGGCTGCATGAACTGGAGCCTGGCCGGGACGGTCTCCGCGCGCCGCTCGGTGATGCTGCTCGCCAACATGCCGAGGGCAAACACGCCGATCCCGGCGACCAGGAACAGCAGCCAGCCGGCGATGGGACGAGATTTGGAGTCGTTGGGTTTGCTCATGGTTGTTCTTGGTCTTTGGGTCGCATGAACTTGGGAGTCACGGGTTCCAAGGGTGGAACGGCGGCGTTGGGAGTCGAAGAGAGGCTGTGGACGCGCCCGTGCGGCACTTCGCGGTGGCAGTCCACGCAGGGCCGCTTCGAGCCCGAGTGAACTTCTTGAAACACGTCGCCGATCTGGCGCACGTGGCAGCGCACACAGTTCTCCTGAATAACGGCCTTACCCGGCGCGTGCGCCGCGATCACTTGAGGCTCCATGCGGAACGTGAACATGAAGGCGTGTCGCGCGCCGTCCTGCGCCTTGAAGTAGTACTTGCGGAAGACGTTGTCGTGAGGCACGTGGCAGTCGTTGCACGTGGCGACGCGGGCATGGCTCGAGTGCTGCCACGTGGCGTACTGCGGGGTCATGATGTGGCAGTTGATGCACGCCTTCGGGTCGTCGGAGAGATAGCTGGTCGCGTTCGAAATGTTCGCCACGTAGGCGAACGAGCCAGCGAGCGCGCCGAACCCGCCAAAGCAGGCGAACCTCCAGCGGGGCGGGAGAAACCCCAGACTCAAAAGACCCATCAACCTCATCGCTTCCTCTACTTTCCCCGAGCCGCGCCGCAGAATCTATGACGCCCGTCATGGACCCAGGACCGCCGCCCGTCGAACAGGATTCGGCAATGCGATGGAATTTTCCTTCCGCTAGAGCGGTTTGATCCAAATGTTGCGGTAGCGGATCTTGTTGCCGTGGTCTTGGAGCCGGATCGGGCGGTTGCCCGCGCCCTCCTCGCGACCCGCCGTCGTTCCCTTGGGAATCTCGACCTCTCGGTGGATGAGCACGCCGTTGTGGTAGGCGTTTATCTTGGCGTTGGAGACCTTCTTATCCCCTTCCCAGCGGGGCGCGGTGAACTTGAGGTCGTACGCCTGCCACTGATACGCGGGGAACGCCATGGCGAAGTCGGGAGCTTTGACGCTGTAAATGCCCCCGCACTCGTTGTGGAGGGGGCCGCGAGGAGCCGAGTTGAGCACCTGGATCTCGTAGCTCTGGTGGAAGTAGACCCCGCTGTTCCCGTTGGCCTGCCCTTCCCCGCCGTTGTCGTCGGTCATGAACTCGACGTGCAACAGGCTGTCGCCGAACGACTCGCGCGTCGAGAGGTCGCCGTTGCCCGAGGCGATGGTCAGCCCCTCGCCGTCCCACGTCCATCGGCAATCGCGACCCGTGCCCTCGTGAACCCAGTTGGCCGTGTCGGCCTGAGTGCGCAACAGCCACTTGCCACCCGCAGGAGGTTGCGCGCCCGGCACGCCCAAATCCTTGATGCGGATGTTGCGCCAGCGGACTTCGAGAGGCGTCTTCGAGTCGGTCGAATGCACCTGGAAACCGATGAAACCGTAGATGGCAAGGTCGTCGCGCAGGTCGGCGGCAGGCACCCCGTTGACCCACGTCTGGAGGCGGTCCCCGATGGCCGACACGCGGTAGCGGTTCCACTGGCCCGATTTGAACGCCTTGCCCGCCGCAGGGCGCTTGACCAGGTCGTCGAGCCAGCCGCGACGCTGCTCGTCGTAGATGCCTCCCGCTTTGCCCGAGGCGTTGTCGATCTCGACTTGATAGCCATGCACGGCCCCGTTGCGGTAGCCGCCGACGCTGTGGCTGCGGACCTGCACCCCCGAGTTCAGCGAGGGATGCACCTTCACTTCGAACTCGAGTTCGAAGTCGCCGTAGACTCCCGGCGGGCAAAGAAACGTGTTGGGCGTCCCGGGTGCGGTGCGGCCCACAAGCTCGCCGCCCTCGACGGTGTACGTGGCTGCGCCCCCACGTTTGACCCACCCCGCCACCGAGCCGGTGAAAAGCGGCTGAAAACCGTCCTGGGCCAAGGCGAACGCAAGCAACAGCGTGGTCATGGTTCTCAGTTCGCCAATCACGGCGCAGCATCCTGCTGGGGTTCAATGAAGACATGCCGATCTTCACGACGGGAGCGACATGGCGGATCGAGCGGCCGCACACTCTGGTCGTCGCGTGTTCAGACGGGCGACTCCAAGTCCAGATCGACGAGTTTTTGCGCGAAGGACTGGGGGTTCAGGAGTACGACCGCCTGTATCTGCCGGGTGGCCCCGGCGCTCTGGCGACCAGCGGCGACGAGTTCGCGCGCTCCGAGCGAGCCACCTCCGAACTCACGTTCCTTCTCGATGCCCACAAGATCGAAAGCGTGCTGCTCCTGTTCCACGGCCCCGGACCCGGCGGGCCGCGCGGCTCTGTCTGCGCCGACTACGCGCGGAAGTTGCGCCACGACGACCCCGCAAAGGTTCGGCAACAACAAGAAGCCGATGCCGGCGAAGTGCTTCGGCGGGTGTTCGCCTTCCGCAAGGTTGAGGTCCGGGCGTTGTTCTGCGACGTGCGCGAGGACTTGGCGCTGGACATCGTGGAGTACGACCTCGGGAAAGGCCGCGCTGTCCGGCACACGCAGGTCTGACCGCTCTAGCGGGTGCTGGGAAGCGTGGCAATGCCGGTCTGGGCGAAATCGTCCCCTGTGCAGAGGATCGGCAGCCGACGCAACTTGGCGACGGCGTAGACCATGCAGTCGCCAAAGTTGAGCTGGGCTGGGTGTCTTCCCTTGCCGAACTCGAGGAACGCCTCCACCGCGAGTCGGGCGCACGCGTGGTCAAGAGGAACCACAGTTGCACCGATTCTGGACAACACCCGTTCTACCTGGGCCGTAGCGTCGCGGTCGGCGACTCGTGAGATCACCATGCACGCCTCAAGGAAGGCAGGTGCAGGGATCAAAGCGGACCGCGCGGACCCGAGAATCGAATGAACCTCTTGCCAACCCGGCTCTTCAAACGCAACCGTGACAATGGCAGACGTGTCAACGACAAACCAACGGTCCCCATCAGACGCCATCGGGCCCATAACCGAGAATCTCCTCGCGTTCTTCCTTGCTGACACCTCGACCGATCAACTCTGGAGGAAGCAACGCCCTGAGTTCGGAGAGGGCTTGGTCCAGAAGCACGCCTCGGGTGCTTTGGTCATGGGTCGCATCAAGGCTGTCCAGACGTTGCAGCATCGCCTGCCGCACAGCCTCGGTCTTCGTTTCGCCCGTGCGCGCGGCGACTTCGGCGATCAGCCGTTCGACCTCGGGGTTCTTGATGTTCAGGCCCATGGTTCTACCATTCTACCAAGAGAAGGCTGATGACCACTCCGTCCTGCGGCCACCCCTCCAAAGGAGGGGATTCACGTCTACTTACGGATGCGGATCAGGCCGACATCCACGGCTTGGCCGCCTCGGGTCTGCTTGCAGTGCACCGCCACCACGTTGCGCCCGGGACGCAGTGCGGCGAGCGCATCGGCGTTCAGCCGAATCAGACGATAGTCCGTGACGTAGCCCGGCAGCGTGGCCGCCAAGACCCCGTTCACGTACACCTCGGCGTCCTCGTCGTGGTACACAAACAGCCGCAGTTCGTCGCGGTTGCCGAGGGTCGCGACTTCGAAGGATCGGCGGGCCCAAATCTCGGGTGTGTTCCAAATCGTCCGCACGTTCACGCCCGGCGTTTCGGATGTGCCGAGCACGCCCGGACCCTTCGACCACCCCGAGGCGTCGAACGCGGGTTGCATCCAGTCGTCGCCGGGCTTCGTGGTCGTGTAAGACCACTCCAAGCCTTGCGTGTCGCTCACGGGAACCAGGGTGTCCAGGTGAAGCGAACCCTCGATGACCGCACGATTCATCGCCGCGAGACGATCCAGCGGGATCTTCTCGACGGCGCGGTCGTAGGTGAGCAAGCCGTTGATCTCGATCTCGACATCGGTCGTCTGCGTGTACACGCCCGCCGCGAGGCCCCGGCCCTTCAAGATCAAGAGCCGCTCGCACAGGTCCGCATAGGCTTCTTCCAGCGACCTGGCGTCGGCATACGAGCGGTAGCCCCAGTTGCCGTCCTCTTGCCACAAGTGGCCCTTGACCGCGTAACCCAGCCCTCCGTACTCGCCGAGGATCGAGGCTCGGTCGCTCACCGGAGGCATGGCCGGCCCGGGATACACGTGGATGTCGTGGAAGTCGCCCACCTCCTCGTCGGTCCAGCCGCTCACGCTGTTGATCAGACGCGACGGATCATAGGCCTTCATCCAAGCGGCGACCGAGGGCGTGTCGTGTTGGCCCCAGCCCTCGTTGAACGGCACCCAGCAAACGATGGAGGGATGGTTCCAGAACGCGTCCACCATCGCCCTCAACTCCTTGAAGTAGTTCTGCTGGGCCCAAGTCGTGTAGTGGTGCGTCTTGCTGTCCCCGCCGCCGCTCGGCACGTGGTCGAAGAAGCTCGGCATGTCTTGCCACACCAAGATTCCGAGACGGTCCGCGTGGTAGTACCAGCGCGCGGGCTCGACCTTGACGTGCTTGCGGATCATGTTGAAGCCCATCTTCTTGGTAACTTCGATGTCGAACGCGAGCGCCTCGTCGGTGGGAGCGGTGTAAAGCCCGTCCGGCCACCAGCCCTGATCGAGCGGCCCGAGCTGAAAGAGCGGCTTGCCGTTCAAGGTCAGCGCAGTGACGTGACCCTCGGCATTGCGCTGCATGCCGACGCTGCGCATCCCGGCGTAGCTGGTGATCCGATCGTTCCCGACGATGATCTCGACCCCGTACAAGAAGGGCGAATCGGGCGACCAGAGCTTGGCATTCGGCACATCGAGCGAGGCGACGGCCCGAGGATCGAGCCCCGACTTCTCCGCCACCACGCGCTCGCCATCCTTGATCCGGATCGTCATGTCCTTGGCTGCCGTGTTCTTGTCCGTGTACGCACGCACCGAAAGGCTCGCCTTGTCGCCGGAGACGCTGGGAATCAAGCGCAAACCGGTGACGTGCCGGTCCGGCACTTGCTCCAGCCACACCGACTGCCAGATGCCCGAGACCGCCGTGTAAAAGATGCCGTGCGGGTTCAGAATCTGCTTGCCGCGCGGGATGGGGGCGTCCACGGGGTCCTTGACGCGGACCTCCAGTTCGACGCCACGCTTGGCTTCGACGCCATCGAGCATGAAGGTGAACGGGTCGTAGCCGCCCGTGTGCCGCCCGACCTCCTTGCCGTTGACCAACACGGTGGCCTCCCAATCCACCGCTCCAAAGTGCAACGCCCAGCGGTGGCCTGCTGGGAGCCCGGAGAGGTCGAGCGTCTTCTTGTAGACCAGCGTCTGGCTGGGCAGCAGGGGCTTCGTAACGCCTGACAGTGCGGATTGGATCGGAAAAGGAACGACGATCTTGCCGGACCAAGCAGACGTGCCGTCCGCCTCGACGATCGCGGCATCCCAGCGTCCGTTCAAACTCACCCAAGGCGTCGAGCGCACCAGGTTCGGGCGCGGGTGCTCGGGCAGCGGGATGTCGGGGTCGAGGTCCTTCGCCCAGCGGGTGAGCATCGGGTTGGAGGCGCGCGCGAGGGCTTGGTCGGGAGAACTCATCAAGATCGCTCCGGCAATCAGGGCCAGCATCGCCGCCCATCATACACCAGCCGAAGCTACTCGGAAGGTTCGGGCAGGGGCGGCTTCTCGGGCGGCGAGACGTGTGCCCGCCGATCGATGCCGTATTCGCGCCGGAACACTTGGAGCCAGCGCTCGGTCTTCATCGCATCGCCGCGGCGCGAAGAAGAACGGGCCAGCGCCTTGGCCACGTCGTGGAAGTCCTCCGGCGGCAGTCGCTCAAGCTTGACCTGCGACTCGACGCCGTCTTTGACCATCACCAGCGCCTCGCCATTCCAGTGCACTTTCGTCGCTTTGTTTGGCGGGCCGACGACCAAGGGTTCCTGCGGCCCGTGAGCGGGCAGCTCGTTGACCACAAATCGGCGAAGCTCGTTGAGCTGAAGCGACGTGGCCAAGTGCCGACCGGCTTCGGGTTTCGAGCGCCATTCCGGGTCGGTCGAGACCCACTTCGCGAAGTTCTCAAAATCGTAGGCCTTGAAGAACTCCGTTTGAGCCTCCTCAAGGTCCTTCAGGTCTCCCACTTTGACGGTCAGTTGCGGCTCTTGAAAGTTCCCTTCGCCCACTTCGGTAACCGTGATGGGCGGCGCGCTCGGAGGGGGAGCCGGGTCGCTCTTGGCATCGGGCTTGGCTCCCTCCGGCTGAGACGCACTGGCGGTAGGCTGACTGGCAACCTCCAACTTAGGCGCGGCCTGAATCCCCAGGCGCGACGCTTCGGCCACCACGTCGGGCAGGTAGAGCAACTCGGTGAACCTCGACGACGGCAACACCCAGCCGATGCGCGGGTCCTCGGTGGCCGCGGCCACAGGTTCGGGCCGACTGAACACATACCGGAACAGCACCGCTTGGGAGAGCACGACGATGACCAAGAGCCCGACGACCACCGACATCGTCTTCTGCATGTTGCGCTCGGCGCTCCGCTGACGGTGCACCCGTTCTCGTCTCCCGGCGACGGGCTCCTTGGCGACGGCAAAAGCGACGATCGGCTCGCCGATGTTCTTGAGGTGCTGCGGCCCCAATGGGCGCAGGTGGAGCGGCGTGATGCGGCCCTTGACCACGTCGTGCACGGTCTGGGACAGGCAGATGCCGCCCGGCTCGGCCACTTGCTGGAGCCTCGCCGCGATGTTCACGCCGTCGCCCAACAAGTCGTCTTCGGTGACCAAGACATCGCCCAAGTGGATGCCGATACGATGCTGGAAGCCCGACAACCGGGCCGCGAGCGAATCCTGAACGGCGATCGCCCATTCGACGGCGTCCACCGCACTGTCGAACCGCAACATCAGACCGTCGCCCGTGGACTTCAGCACCCGACCACCGAACTCCTCGGCCAAGTCGCGAACGAGGGTGTGGTCGGACTCGAGTGCAGACAGCGCGCCCGATTCGTCGCGGTTCGCCCACTCGCTGTAGCCCACGGCATCGGTGAACGCCACGGCTGCCAGAGAGCGCTTGCCTCGGGTCAATCGGAGCGGGTCTTGGTTGGAGAGGTTCATGGTCGAGTCTGCTTGCGGCGGGGCTGTCTACTGGGAAAGACGAACAACGCCTCAGGTTCGTTCAACCGATCTATACGAGCCCGAAGAGGGAACGCGGGACCAAGGTCACGCCGTATACTACGCGCGAGATGAGGACTTCCCGTCTGACCGTTCTTGCGTTGCCTTGGATCGCTGGCTCCGCCCTTGCCGAACCCGGTGCGTTTCTGGCCCAACCGGACGTCCACGGGGACCACGTCGTGTTCACGCGGGAAGGCGACCTCTGGCTGGGTGCCCTTTCCACGGGCAAGGCCAAGCGTCTCACGCGTCACGAAGGCATCGAAACGCGTGCCCGGTTCTCGCCCGATGGTCGGACCATCGCGTTCACCGGCCAATACGAAGGCACGAACCAACTCTATGTGATGCCCGTCGACGGCGGCCTTCCAAAGCGCGTCACGAACCATCTGGCCACTGCGTTGCTGGAGGGTTGGACGCCGGACGGGCAAAACCTCCTGTACACCTCTCCCGACTGGAACTTCTCTTACAAGCCGTACCTGGCACCGCTTGCCGGAGGCACGAGAGACCTGCCGATCCAGTACCTCGGCCAAGGCGGCTTCGACGCCACTGGCGCCAAGCTCGCGTTCACCCGTTGGCCGACCGTCTCGGGCGGCGCCTGGTTCCGCTATCAGGGCGGCGCGAAGAACGAGATCTGGGTCGGCGATCTGACCGCGCTCAGGTTCACCAAGGCGTTCTCGGCAGACGGCGCGTGCCAGTTCCCCCGATGGGTGGGCGACCGCATCTACTTCGTCCGCGAAGAGAACGCCACGTTCAGCGTGGGTAGCATTCGACCCGACGGCAAAGACTACAAGCGCCACGCTGGCCCCTACCCCGTCGAAGTGTTCGACCTCGAGACCGACGGCAAGAGCCTCGTCTACGTCAAGGGCAACGAACTGGAACGCCTCGACCTCGGCAGCGGCCGCACGTCGAAGGTCGAGTTCGACCTCAATTCCGATCTCATCCACACCAAGCCCTTCAAGGCCAATGCCGCGGCGTTCGTCGGCGGGCTCTCCATCGGCCCCACAGGCAAGCGCGTGATGCTCGAGGCTCGCGGCCAGATTCTCAGCGTCCCGGCCAAGGAAGGCGCGGTCGAGCACATCCTGGGGCGATCGGGCGTCCGCTACGAACTCCCGACCCTCTCGCCCGATGGGTCGAAGCTGGCCTATGTCAGCGACGAGACGCGCGAACAGCAGGTCTACGTCGCCGATAAGGACGGCAAGAACCCCGTCCAGATCACCAAGGACGGCGGGCGGCAACTCGACTCGATCAAGTGGTCGCCGGACGGCAAGTGGCTGGCGATCGGAGACAGCGAATCCCGCTTGAGACTGATCAAGGCCGACGGCAGCGAAGAGCGGCTGGTCACAACGGCCCGCCGCGAGATCACGGCTCTGGCCCACTCGTTCTCCCCGGATTCCAAGTGGCTTGCGTTTGTGGACCAGAAGCCCTGGGTTCAGCAGAGCATCCTGCGCGTACACCTGCACAACATCGAGGCCGGAACGAGCCACCCGGTCTCGGATGGGTTCTTCTCCGAGAACGCCCCCGCGTTCAGCCGCGATGGCAAGTTCCTGGTCATGCTCTCGCGCCGATCGGTGGCACCCGAATACGATGCGCTCTACAGCCAACTGGCGTCCAACGCCAAGGACGAGGTGTTCTTGGTCGCCCTTCGCAAGTCGGTGAAGTCGCCGTTCCTCCAAGAAAACGACGAAGAGCCCGTGAAGAAGGCCGACGAAAAGCCCGCCGAGAAGCCTGCGGACAAGCCCGCCGAAGAGACCGGCATCGACCTGGACGGCATCGGCAAGCGCATCATCAAGGTCCCGCTGCCTGCTGGCCTCTACACCCAGGTGGAGATGGTCGGCAACCGCGTGATCGCGGCGGGCGACGGAGCGATCCACTTCTACGACATCGCCGCCAAGCGTGCCGGACGCATCATCTCGGGTCAGGCGTTCGAACTCTCGGCGGACGGCAAGAAACTGCTCGTCGCCGGCGGCGGATTCCGAGTCGTGGACGTGACGGCCACCGACCTGCCGCCGACCACCCCGGCGCTCAACCTCGCGCCGATCAAGGTGGACGTGGACCCCGTCAAGGAGTGGGAGCAGATCTTCTGGGACGCCTGGCGCCTGTGCCGCGACTACTTCTACGTGCGCAACCTGCACGGGGCGGATTGGGACGCGATCGGCCGCAAGTACGCCGCCATGCTGCCCAACGTCCGTGCCCGCAACGAGCTCACCGAGCTGATTCGGTGGATGCAAGCCGAACTGAGCGCCGGACACTCGTTCCGCGCAGCCCCGGCCAACCCACCCGTTTCGACCGCTGTGGCCCAGGGCTATCTCGGCATCGCGACCGAGTCCGCCGACGGCTACCATCGCGTGACGCGCGTCTACGACGGCATGGGTCTCGGCAACGCCTCGCCTCTGGCGGAAGTGGGTGTGGGCGTCGAGCCGGGCACCTACCTCATTTCCGTCGCCGGAGTCCCCGCAACCAGCGACTCGGACTACACGCTTGCGTTGGGTGACAAGGTCGGTCAGGTGGTCGCCGTTCAGGTCAACGACAAACCCTCCAAGGAGGGGGCGCGCACCGTCTACGTCCGTGCCATCTCGGCGACCAACCAACGCACCCTGTGGGCGATGGACGAGGTGAAACTGCGCAAAGAGGCCGTGGACAAGATGTCGGGCGGCAAGGTCGGCTACATGTTCCTGCCTGCGATGGGCGATCCGGACTACGGTCTGTTCACGCAGTTCTGGTTCCCACAGCTCGACAAGGAAGCCATCCTCATCGACATCCGGGGCAACAACGGCGGCTACATCGGCGGCGTGCTGGTGAACATCCTGCGCAAGGAGACTTATATGCGCCGAAGCCAGCGCAATTCGGTCGAGGCCGGGACGCGTTACCACGACTCGTTCGAGGGTCACCTCGGCGTGATCATCAACGAGGAGTCGTACTCGGACGGCGAAGGCTTCCCCAACCGGTTCAAGCACGCGGGTCTCGGGCCATTGATCGGCAAGCGGACCTTTGGCGCACTGGTCGGTTCGGCACCCATGTGGCCCCTCGTGGACGGCGGCGGTATCCAAGTTCCCCGCTATGGCAACTGGCGAGACAACGAGGGCTGGGTCGTCGAAGGGCCCGGCGTTCCCCCCGACATCGAGGTGGACAGCGATCCGAACGACTACGCTCGAGGCATCGACACGCAGTTGACCAAGGCCGTCGAAGAGATGATGAAGCGGATCGCGGCAAAGCCGATCCAGCGACCTGTTCAGCCCGCCGACCCGACCACTGCAAAGACTCGGGGCGGCGGGTAGCGCCTCAGTAGTGGAGCGACCTCACCTTTCCTCGGAACACCCAATAGATCGAGGCGGTGTAGGCGAGCACGAACGGCATGCCCAACAGGGCGATGCTGAACATGATGGTCAGCGAAGCCTCGGATGCCGCCGCGTTGTAGGCCGTCAGCGAGTACTCGGGGTTCGGTTGCGACGACACCAGGTTCGGGAACATGCCGATGCCGAAGAGCGACAGCAGGAGCGCGATGTTCAGGCACGAGCTGAGGAACGCCAAACCGTACTGCTTCCGGTAGATCTCGCGCGGAATGTTGAACGCCACCAGCATGTTGAGCAGCGGAACCAACATCAACCAGGCGTTGGACCGCAGCCGCTCTGCCATGTGTTCGGCGAACAACAACGTGGCGCCCGTCGCAGCGAAGTAGCAGATGGCGAAAAACACGATGGTGCCGAACACCCACTTCTTCGCCTGCTCCTGAACGTCCCCCTCGGTCTTGAGCACCAGGTAGATCGCACCGTGCATCATGAAGAGGGCGACCGTCGTCACGCCGATGAGCAACGCGTAGGGGTTGAGGAGGTTGAAGAAGCCGCCCTGATACTCGCGATCGGCGCCGATCGGGATGCCGACCACCATGTTGCCCAGCGCCACACCCGCAAGCAAAGCGATGAGGAAGCTGGCGACGCTGAACGCGCCGTCCCAAAACGAGCGCCACCGAGGGCCCGGTTCCTTGCTGCGGAACTCGATGGCGACGGCCCGGAAGATCAAAGCGGCCAACAACAGAAAGAAGGGGATGTAGAACCCGGAGAACACCGTCGCGTAGACGTCGGGGAACGCGGCGAACAGCGCACCGCCACCCACCAGCAGCCAAACCTCGTTGCCGTCCCAGACCGGGCCGATCGAGTTGAGCAACACCCGACGCTGCCGGTCTCCCTTGATGAACAGGTGGAGCATGCCGACGCCGAGATCGAAGCCGTCGAGGATTGCGTAGCCCGCCAACAGGATGCCGACGATGATGAACCAAGCGATGGAGAGGTCGAAGGGATAGTTCATTGCTGCACCCCGTGTGCAAGGCTGATCGAATCCGCGAGGTCGCCGTCCGGACCTGCCTTGATCTTCCGATCGAGCAGATACACGAACAGCACGAAGAGAAGCACGTACAGGAACCCGAACAAGATCAACGACCCGAGCACCTGGTTCGCCTTGACCACCTTGCTCAGACCGTCCGAGGTGCGCAGAAGGCCATACACGATCCATGGTTGACGCCCGACTTCAGCCGCGAACCATCCCGCTTGGTTGGCCAAGTGCGGCAGCAGAATCGCCGAGACCAACAACCTCAGCAACAGCGTCGAGTTCTCGAGCCGACCACGCCACAACTGAATCGAGGCCGCCAGCGCCAGCAGGATCATCGCCATGCCAAGCGCCACCATCAAGTGATAGAACTGGAACGCGGCCTGAATCGGCGGCCGGTCCTCCCTAGCGAAGTCGTTCAGCCCCGTGATCGGCGCCTTGGCATCCCCTTTCAACAAGAGCGATGCGCCTCCGGGAACGGAGATCCCCTTCACGTCTTCGCCAGCCGCATCGTAGTAGCCTAGGAGGACCAAGTCCATCGGCTTGGACGAGTCGTGATGGCCCTCGAACGCCGCCATTTTGGCTGGCTGGTTCTTGGCCACGCCAACGGCGCTCTTGTGCCCCAGGAACGGCTGGATCAGGGTGACGGCAAGGGTGAATGGCACGGCGACCTTCATGGCCGCCCGGGCCATATCCATGTGTTGTCGCTTGAGCAGATAGAAGGCCGACACGCTGATGACGAGGAATCCGCCGGTCGCCCAGGCGGCGACCACGGTGTGGGTGAGCCGATCGAGGCTCGATGGGTTGACCACCATCGCCCAGAAGTCCGTGATCCTCGCGCGGGCGGCCAACCCTTCGCCTTCGATGACGTAGCCAGCGGGGGTCTGCTGCCAGGAGTTGGCCACGATGATCCAGACGGCGCTGAACGAGGAGCCCAACGCCACCATGCAGGTCGCGAAGAAGTGCATGGCTGGCTTGACCCGATCCCATCCGAACACCAGGATCGCCAGAAATCCGGATTCGAGGAAGAAGGCGAAGATGCCCTCTGCGGCCAAAGCGCTGCCAAAGATGTCGCCGACATAGCGCGAATACGTCGCCCAGTTCGTCCCGAACTCGAACTCGAGCACGATGCCGGACGCCACGCCGACGGCAAAGATGAGGGCGAAGACCTTGACCCAGAACTTGGTGAGACGCTCGTAAACCGGGTCCTTCGTCCGGAGGTACATCCCCTCCATCACGACCAGCAATAGGCCGAGACCAATGCTCATCGGCGGATAGATGTAGTGGAAAGCGGCGGTGAAGGCGAACTGAACTCGCGAAAGCAACTCGACATCCATGGATGGACCGGTCCCTGGGATGCCTCGCGTGACTGGCGCTTCGTCGAGCCTAGCGGGGTGCGGGGCACCCTACGCTAATCGAGATGCTACTCACGGCGAGCGGGGTTCTTTGGGACCTGGATGGGCCCCGCTCAACGGTGCGTCGAGGAGGTCAGACCCATCCACTTGCGGATCTTGTAGACCGTGGTGTCGCGGTTCAGACGAGCGATCGCCAGCGTCAGCGGCACCTCTTTCGGGCACACCTTCACGCAGTTCTGCGCGTTGCCGCAACCCGTGATGCCGTCCTCGCCCGTCAGGGCCTCCAAGCGATCTTCCTCCAACGTCGCCCCCACGGGGTGCAGGTTGAACAGCAGCGCCTGCGCCAGCGTCTGCGGTCCCACGAAGGACGAACGCTCGTTGATCTGCGGACACGCTTCCAGACAGCAGCCGCACGTCATGCACTTGGAGAGCGCATACCGAAGTTGGCGCACGTGGTCGTCCTGCGGGGCGGCCATGCCGCGGTCGTACGATCCGTCGATGGGAACCCACGCCTTGACCTGCTTCAGGTTCTCGAACATCTTCGAGCGATCCACGATGAGGTCGCGCACCAGCGGAAACTTGTGCATCGGCTCCAGCGTGATCTCGACAGCATCGCCCTTGACCACGCCCACCTGATCCACCAACGCCGTACACGCTTGGCGCACGCCCCCGTTGATGTTCATGGTGCAACTGCCGCAAACCTCTTCCAGGCAGGCGGCTTCCCACGCGGGCGGGCTGACCTTCTGACCCTCCACCGTCTTGGGGTTCTTCCGAACCTCCATCAGAGCCGAGATGACGTTCATGCGCTCGCGGTAGGGAATCTCGAACACTTCCCAGCGCGCCTTGTCGTTGATGTTGTCCCGTCGCTGGATGCGGAGCCGGATCGTCGTGGGCATCGTCTTCCTCATGTTACTTCAACTCGGCCCGCGATCGGTTCGTCTCAAGCCGTGTTAGGGTTGCGTCAAGATCGCGCGACGAGAGAAGGAAGCCCAGGGCCCGTGCCGAACCACACGCCCCATGAGGCGCGCCTTCACCCTGATCGAGCTTCTGGTCGTCATCGCGATCATCGCCATCCTCGCCGCGATGCTCTTCCCCGTGTACGCCGAGGCCAAGCAGGCCGCCAAGCGCTCCAACTGCCTGCAGCAGCTCTACCAGATCGGCATCGCCAACGCACTCTATCTGAACGACTACGACGACCTCATGCCCTGGATCCCCGACGAGCACCTACAGCTCACGCCGCCGGTGGATACGGGTGGCAAGCGGTACGCGGGCGTCGGCGCGTTCATGCCGCTCTGGGCACCCTACATGAAGAGCGTCGAGATATACAAGTCTTCGGCCACCGAACTCTACAAAGAACCGACCGACTGGCGATCCCACTTCACCACGCCCTGGTCCGAAGGCGGCGTTCCGATGCCCGAGAAGGGCTGGTCGAACTACACGAGCGACCTCCTCGGCGAAACCAACCCAGCCAGCGCCCGCTTCGCCCGGGGCCGATCGCCGCTCTCGGTGTGCGACGCCAAAGGCGTGAGCGTTTCGGAGCAAGAGTGGCTGATGAGCCCCTTCTACGAAGCCAAATGGTGGGCCTTCTCGCACGAACTGTGGCGCGTCGGCGGCTCGGAGCCGCCCGCAGACGGGTGGTCGGCGCACAAGGGCGGCCGCAACCAACTGCTGTTCGACAACCACGTCAAATGGGTCCGGAAAGACATTCTGGTGCGTTGACCCTATAATGAGCGCATGACTGCCCTGCTCGCCCTTGTTCTTCTCCAGCCGACCGCAGGTGCCGAATCGGTCACGCTGAAGGTCGGCGACGTCGAACGCACGGCCATCGTCTACGCGCCGCCCAAGGGCAAGGCCCCGGTTCCGGTGGTGTTCGTGTTTCACGGGTTTACGGGATCGGCGCGTCAAGCCGCGTTCTCGTACCGGATGCACGAGGCGTGGAAGGAGGTCGTGACGGTCTACCCGCAAGGGCTCGACGTGGACCTGCTGGGCCGCACCGCGCCGGGCTGGCAAGTCGCTTCGGGCCTGCAAGGCGATCGCGACCTCGCGTTCTACGATGCACTGCTCGCCAAAGTGCTGAAGGACCGGCATGGCGACCCCAAGCGGGTGTTCACGTGCGGCATGTCGAACGGCGCGATCTTCTCCTATCTGCTGGTCGCCAAGCGAGGCGCGACTCTGGCGGGCGCGGCCACGGTGGGCGGGTTCGCTCCCATCGGCTTCGCTGCGGCGGCCCCCATGCCGCTGCTCATCGTCCACGGCAAGAACGACGACCTCATCCGAATCAACTCGGCCGAGCGCAGCCGCGACGCCGCACTGAAGAACAACAAGCTGTCGGAGACGACCACCGAGTGGGCTCCAGGATTCGTCCGGTACGGGGACGCGAAATCCAAGACGCCGGTGGTGTGGAATGCCCACGAAGGCGGGCACGAGTGGCCGACGGGGACGTCGGAAGCGATCGTCAAGTTCTTCAAGTCTCTGGCGGGCTAAGGCGTTCGTCACTGTACAAAAAAAGGCGCGCCTCAGGCGGATTCAATCAACCCTCCCCTCAATCCCCTCCCGATCTTCGGGAGGGGACGTTTCACCAGCCCTTGGGTGACCGAACCGGGGTCGAGAACATCGCGGCACCCACTGGGGCGGCATCCGAACCACCTGCAGACCATTTGCCAACCACCTGCCGACGTCCCAAGATGCGCCAAGTCCGGCTCCAACTTCCATCCTCCCCATTCCCTCACGAAGGGACCGACGGGACAAGCACACACGGCGTTGCGTAGAAGGGCCTCGTGCCCAGGCGCAACCGTGCCATATTGAAACCGCGCATGTTCGGCTCCCCCCTCAACCCCTTGGTCTATCTCGTGCGCAACGCCGCCAAAAGCGTGCCTATGGTCGGGGTCATTGCGCTCGCCGTCATGCTCATCGCGTGGATCGTCGCGCTGATGAACTCCATCCCGGATTCGGTCAAGGCCGTCTACTCGTACTCGCAGTACTCGCTCGGCGTCACGCCGCGTGGCGACCCGGCCATGACGCCCAAGCTGGTCGAGACGTTCCGCAACGAGTGCCCCGTCCCCATCGAGCGGATCATCGTCTGCCGCGGCAGCTCCGCTGTGGTGCGCTCGATCGTGGGAGAGTGGCCCTTCGTCGTGCTCGCGTTCAACCAGGACGACATGGACTACTTTCTCGACAAACACTTCGTGACCGGCATCGAGGGACGCAAGCCAACGGTCGGCCGGCCCGAGGCGCTCATCAGCGAGCCCGTGGCGAGGAACCTCCGCCTGAAGATCGGCGACGTGCTCCTCGGACCCGACAAGTCCGACGACTACTCGCCGCAAGAGGTCCGCATCGTCGGCATCGCCAAGACCTCGGAGTGGATGATGCTCACCGACCTCGAGTACCACAAGGCGAACCACTTCCCGCCCATCGACGTGTTTCTCGTCCTGGCCAAAGATCGCGCCACGCAAGCCGAACTCGACGACTGGGCGCTGGAGCGGTTCAAAGGCGACCGAGCCAAGCTGTTCGCCTATCGCGAACTGGAGGAGAGCACCAACGAGATGTTCGCCACCCTCTACCAGATCCTGAACGTAGTGATCGTCACGCTGGTGGCCGTGATCGCCCTGATGATCGGCATGCTGATGAACATCTACCAATCGCAGCGCCTCGTCGAATTCGGGCTGCTCCAGTGCATCGGCTACGCGCGCAAGGTGTTGCTGAAGCGCTCGCTCAAGGAGGCGCTGTGGGTGACCGTGGCCGGGTGGGCGTCCGGCGTGCTCATCGCGCACGCCATGCTCCGCATCGCGTATGCCGTGCTGATGGAACCCAGAGCCTGGGCGCTCAACACAATGGACCCCAAGGCCTTCGCCTACACGTTGGTCGTGCCGGTCGCTATCTTCGCCGTCGGTTCGTTCACCGTGCTCAACCGATTCCGCAAGTTCGACCCGGTGAGCATCGTGGAAAGGAGGCTGGTTTGATCCAATCGCTGCAGGCTTCGCTGGTGTACGAAGACCACGGCAAGGAGATTCGGGCGTGCGACGCGATCGACCTCGAAATCCGCCCTGGCGAGTTCGTCGGCATTCTGGGGCCATCCGGCTCGGGCAAGTCTTCCCTGCTCTACCTGCTCTCCGGACTCAAGAACCCCACGTTTGGCGCCGTCCTCTTCGAGGGGCGAGACCTGGGACAGATGGCCGACGACGAACGGAGCCGGCTTCGAATGGAAGCGTTCGGCTTCGTGTTTCAGCAGCCCTACCTGCTCGGCTACCTGTCGGCCCTGGAGAACGTGATGCTCGCCGATCCAAGCCGGAACCTGCGCCAACGCGCCCTCGAACTTCTCGACCTGCTCGGGCTCTCGGAAAAGACGGGCCGACTGCCCCATGAACTCAGTGGCGGCGAACGCCAACGGGTCTGTGTGGCACGGGCGCTGGCCTCCCGGCCGCGCGTCATCTTCGCCGACGAGCCCACCGCCGCGCTCGACCACGCGAACGGCGTCCAGGTCGTCCAACTGCTCGACGCCCACCGGGGCGACGGCGCGTTGGTGATGGTCACGCACGACCCAACGATGCTGGAAGGCTCGGACCGAATCGTCCACCTGGCGGAAGGGACGATTCACGGCGAAGAAACTAGACAAATGTAAACATTTTCTTCGCATCCGGGGCACCATTTTCGGCGGAGCCGTCGTATCATGGTCGTTATGTCGGACGATCCGAACACTCAACACGCTCTCAACACCGGCCGCACCTTTGTGTGGCACGAACTCTACGTCAAGGACCCCGCCGGGGCGATCAAGTTCTACTCCGAGTGTCTGGGCTTTGGACACCAGGAAATGGACATGGGCGAAATGGGCAGCTACCCGATGCTGACCATGAACGGCCACGGCGTCGCCGGAATCATGGACACGACCAAGCTCGAAAACAGCGAGCACATCCCGCCGCACTGGGCCGTCTACCTGGCTGTGGACGATGTGGATGCCCGCGTTGCCCGATGCATCGGCCAAGGCGCAAGCGTCGTGGTGCCCGCCATGGATGTGCCCGGCGTGGGCCGCATGTGCCTGATCGCCGACCCCTTCGGCGCCCACATCTGGCTGTACACGCCCGCCGCCATGTGATTCAGGGCGCGAGCCGCTCCACGATCCAGCCTTCGCCCTCGCGGCGGTAGCGAATGCGATCGTGGAGTCGGCCCGGCCGCCCCTGCCAGAACTCGACCGTTTCTGGAATCAAGCGGTATCCCCCCCAGTGCGCGGGCCGCACGGGACCTTCGGGGTCGGCTGCCATCGCCTCGGCCAGCCGAGTGTCCAGAACCTCGCGGTCCGCGATGGGCTCGCTCTGAGGGCTGATCGCTGACGCATGGCGGCTCATCGGGGGTCGGCTGTCGAAGTAGGCGTCGCTTTCGGCCTCGGTCGTCCGTGCCACGCGGCCCTCGACGCGGATCTGGCGTTCCAGAGGAGCCCACCAAAACGTTGCGGCCGCCCAAGGGTTGGCTTCAAGCTCGCGGCCTTTGCGGCTGCGGTAGTTGGTGTAGAAGAGCAGGCCCTCGTCGAGGCCGCGCAACAACACGAACCGGTTGCTCGGACGACCGTCCAACGCCGTAGCCAGAGCCATGGCGGTCGGCTCGACGATGCCCTCGTGCCTCGTCGCTTCATCCAACCAAACCCGAAGGAGCGCCATCGGATCAGGGCCAAGAGACGCTTCGTCCAGCGTGGCGCGGGAGTATTCGTAGCGACCGTTCATTCCCTTCCATTGTGGCGTTGGTATAACGTGCGAATGCGTTGGCTCTTGCTCGTACTTTGCAGCGTCGTCGTTCTCGGGTGTGCCGGAAGCGGGAGTTCCGGGGTGGCGAAGTTCGCCGGATACTACGCGGGCGACTGGGTGAGCCTGACCGACGCCACCGATGCCGGACCGTGCACGTGGACGATCGGTTCGGATGGAACCATCGAGGGCACCGACAACGACCCGGTCCGTGGACTGGTCTTCACGGTACGGGGCCGCATCGACAAGGATGGCAACGTGACCACGATGTCCACTCCCGACAACGGCGACCCGGCGGCTTCGCTCAACGGGCGGTTGCAGTTCCGAGCAGACGGCACGCTCTCGGGAGTCCTGGAATGGGGCGTCGCGCCGCCGCTCTCCTACACCTACACGTTCGCGCGCACCGATCCGCCTCGCCCATGAGCGGGACCTGAAGCGAGGAGGGGCGGCGGTGTACAATGGCCCCATGCCCAAGCTCGTCTGGCTCAATGGCGAAGTGACGTCCCTTGAGGACGCGAAGGTCAGCGTCGCCGACCACGCGCACCTCTACGGAGACGGCCTTTTCGAAGGCATCCGCATCTACGGTCGCCGCGTGTTCAAGCTCGATCCGCATCTGGACCGGCTCTACCACGGCTGCCGCTTCCTCGGATACCGCATGAGCATGGGCCAAGAGCAGTTGCGCCAAACGATTCTGGACGTGTGCGCCCAAGCCGACATCTCGGACGGCTACATCCGCTTGAACGTGACGCGCGGCACCGGACTCGGGCTCGACCCCAAGAACATCAACCAGGAGCCCAACGTGATGATCATGGTTTCCACGCTGGCGCTCTATCCGCCGGAAGCCTACGAGACCGGCCTGAACGTGATCACCACGTCGTTCCGCGTGATGAGCGGCGACAGCCTCGATCCGCGCCTGAAGTGCATCGGCCGCTATGCCGCCAACATCATGGCCAAGCAGGAGGCCAACTACGCCGGGGCGGGCGAGGGCCTCATGCTGAACGCGCAGGGCTACATCGCCGAGTGTACGGGCGACAACCTCTTCTTGGTCACGGGCAGAACGATCCGCACCCCCGACCCCTCGTGCGGCATCCTGAAGGGCATCACGCGCGACACCGTCATCGAACTCGCACGCAACGCCGGATTCGAGGTCCAAGAGGGCTTCCTGACGCCGTTCGACATCTTCACCGCGGACGAGGCTTTCCTGACCGGAACGGCCGCCGAAGTCATTCCGATGGTGCGCCTCGACGGTCGCCCGATCGGCGACGGTTCCGTGGGTGCGGTCACCCAGGAAATCGTTGGCTTGTTCCGTGCGGAGACCAAGAAGGGCGTGCCCTTCGATGCGCCGGTCACGGCCTAACGCCTCGCCTCGGCCACCATGCTCAATCTGCGCGGGCTGAAACGGGCGATCCTCGGGATTCCCATCGCGACGAAGCACGCGCACCACGAGCGCTTGCCCAAGCGGTTCGGGTTGCCCGTGTTCGCCTCCGACGCGCTTTCTTCCGTGGCGTATGCCAGCGAAGAGATCATGCTGGTGCTGGTCATCGCCGGCCCGATCGCGCTGAGCTACCTGTTGCCCGTCTCCATGTGGCTGGCCGTGCTGATGGCCATCGTCGCGTTCAGCTACTACCAGACCATCCACGCCTACCCGAACGGCGGCGGCACCTACCTCGTCTCGACCGAGAACCTCGGCTCCGGCGCGGGCAAGGTGGCGGGCGCCTCTCTCCTCATCGACTACGTCTTGACCGTCGCCGTGTCCATCTCGTCCGGCGTGAGCGCGATCGTGTCCATGTATGGGCCGGCGCAGCACTATGCCGTGGCCATCGGTGTCGCAGCCGTGACCGCGATCGCCGTGGTCAACCTGCGCGGCGCCAAGGAAAGCGGCGTCGCGTTCGCCATCCCCACGTACACGTTCGTGTTCATGGTGCTGGCTCTTGTCGCCACGTGCTTGGTCAAAGGCGTCGGCGAACCGCACCACGCGCCCGACCCTGCCAAGTTCGACGAGCCGTTGCATGCCCTGACGGCGTTCGTGTTCCTGCGGGCGTTTGCGGCATCGTGTACGGCCCTCACCGGGACGGAAGCCATCGCCGACGGGGTGCAGGCGTTCCGCCCGCCCGAGGCCAAGAACGCCTCGCAGACGCTCATCATGATGGTGGTGCTGCTGCTCATGATGTTCATCGGCCTGAGTTGGTCGGCGCAGCACTACGGCCTGGTGCCGCTTCACCCCACCGAGCCCGGGTTCAAGACCGTGGTGGCCCAACTCGCCGAAAAGGTTTGGGGAATCGGACCCGGCTTCTACATGCTCCAGATCGCCACGGCGCTCATCCTGTTCCTGGCCGCCAACACGGCGTTTGCCGACTTCCCGCGCCTCTCCAGCTTCATCGCCAAGGACGGCTATCTGCCGCGCCAACTGACCAGTCTGGGCGACCGGCTGGTGTTCAACAACGGCATCGTGACGCTGGCGGTGCTGGCCGTCGCGCTGATCATCGGCTACCACGCCGACACCCACTCGCTCATTCCGCTGTACGCCATGGGCGTGTTCATCTCGTTCACGCTCAGCCAAGCGGGCATGACCGTGAAGTGGTACCGCTCGGGCGTGCGGAACTGGAAGATGATCGTCAGCGGAGTCGGGACGATCACCACGTTCACGGTGATGGTCATCCTCCTGGTGACCAAGTGGAGCGAGGGCGCGTGGATCATCGTCGTCGCGCTGGCCGTGATCCTGTTCATCTTCGCCCGCATCCGCAAGCACTACGACTATCTCGCCGAAGCGATGGCGCTCGCACCCGTGGATCAGGTCGGCAACCCGAAGATGACGGTGCTGTTGCTGGTGCCGCGCGTCCACCGAGGCATCCTGCAGGGCATCGCCTACGCGCGACAGCTCTCGCACGACTGCCGAGCCCTTCACGTGACCCTCGACCCCGCATCGGTGAGCGAGGTCAAACACTCGTGGAGCACCTACGCGGGCGACCTGCCGCTGGTCATCCTCGAATCCCCGTACCGCTCGCTCACCGAGCCGATCCTCCAGTACGTGGACCAAACGCTCGAAGAGAGCCCCGAGACGATGATCACGGTGATCGTGCCGCAAGCCGTGCCCAAGTACCCGTGGCATTCGTTCCTGCACAGCAATGTGGCCGAGCGGCTCAAGAAGGAACTCGGCAGCCGCAAGAACGTCGTCATCACCAACGTGCGCTACTTCTTGCCCTAGCGGATTGGGAATACTGGGGGCATGGCCCGCAAGCCCAACTCCGAAGCCTCCGCCGCACCCGTACGACGCCTGCAGGAAAGCGACCTCAAGCGCATCCCGTGGCGTTCGATCGGCCCCGCCATCATGGGCGGACGCATCTCGGACATGTGCTTCGAGCCCGGCAACCCCAAGACGTTCTACATCGGCTACGCCAGCGGGGGCCTGTGGCGAACCACGAACATGGGCACCACGTTCGAACCTCTGTTCGACAAGGAGATCACGTCGAGCATCGGCGCCGTCGCGTGCTGCGACGCACCCGCCGATTGGAACGGCTGGACCGACGATACGCCCAAGGCCGACCGGAAGAAGGAAGGCAAGGGCAAGATCGTGTGGGTGGGTACGGGCGAAGGCAACGGCCGCAACAGCAGCAGTTGGGGCAACGGGGTGTACCGCTCGACCGACAAGGGCAAGACCTGGCAATGCCTCGGACTGGAAGCCACCCACGACATCCCGCGCATCGCGGTGGACCCGCGCAACCCCGACGTGTGCTACGTCGCCGCGCTCGGACACCTGTGGGGGCACAACGCCGAGCGAGGCGTCTACAAGACGACCGACGGCGGCAAAACGTGGGACAAGGTGCTCTACCTGGACGAGAAGACCGGCGCGTGCGACGTGACGCTCGACCCCAGAGACCCCGACACGGTCTACGCCGCGATGTACATGAGGCTCCGCACGGCCTGGAGCTTCACCAGCGGCGGACCCGAGGGCGGCATCTACCGCAGCAAAGACGGCGGCAAGACGTGGACCAAGCTCGCCGGAGGACTGCCCGCCCAGACGGGGCGCATCGGGCTGGACGTCTTCGCGGGCGACACCAAGAAGCTCATCGCCGTGGTCGAGAGCACCCAGGACGGAGCGAACAGCATCCGCGACGACCGCATGCGCGGCGGCGGGATCTTCCGCAGCGACGACGGTGGCGACACGTGGCGACGGCTGAGCGTGCGTTCGCCCCGGGCCTTCTACTTCAGCAAAGTCAAGTTCGACGCCAAGAACGACCAACGCGTGTACCTGCTCGGCTGGACCACCGAGGTCAGCGACGACGGGGGCGCATCGTTCCGGGGCGGGTTCGCCGACATCCTGCACGCCGACCACCACGCCATTCTGGTGGACCCCAACGACTCCGACCACCTGATCATCGGCACCGATGGCGGCGCGAGCCAAAGCTTCGACGGCGGCAAGACGTGGGACTTCATGAACACGATGGCCGTCGGTCAGTTCTACAACATCGCCCTCGACGATTCGGACCCCTACCGCATCATCGGCGGGCTGCAAGACAACGGCACGTGGATCGGGCCCAGCGCCACCAATCGGCAAGCGCCCAAGGACGACGCCCAAGGCACGCCCGAAACCAGCATCACCAACGCCGAGTGGCAGGTCGCATTCTGGGGCGACGGCTTCCATGCCGCATTCGACCCCGAAGACGGGAACTGGGTCTACGCAGAATGGCAAGGCGGGCACATCACGCGCATCAACCTGCGCACGGGCGAGCGCCGCTACCTGAGCCCCGAGGCCCGCGAAGGCGAAGCCCGACACCGATATAACTGGAATTCCCCGTTCTTCGTCAGCCCCCACGACCCCAGCGTGATCTACCACGCGGGCAACTACGTGTTCAAGCTCAGCCAGCGCGGGGCACGGTGGCAACGCATCAGCCCGGACCTGACCACGCGCGACCCGCAGAAGATGGAGACAGTCGGCTCGAACGCCGAGACGCATTGCACCGTGGTCAGCCTGGCCGAATCGCCGGTCGAGAAAGGCGTCCTGTGGGCGGGCTCGGACGATGGGCTCATCCACGTGTCGCGCAACGACGGCGGCGAGTGGGCCAACGTGACGCCGCCGGAAGTCGGGGGCCGCTACATCTGCCGCTTGGTCGCCAGCGCACACGTCAAGGGCCGCGCCTACGCCGGGGTGGACGGCCACCGAAGCGACGACATGGACCCGTGCATTCTGGCCACCGACGACTATGGCAAAACGTGGCGCGACATCACGGCAGACCTGCCCAAGGGGCGCAGCGTGAAGGTGGTGAGCGAGGATCGTTTCGGCGAGAACGTGCTTTACGCGGGCACCGAGCATGGCTTCTACGTCAGCCTCGACCGGGGCGGCTCGTGGACCAAGATGCACGGCAAAGCCCTGCCCACAACGCCCGTGGACGACATCCAACAGCACGCGCGTGAAACCGACTTGGTGCTCGGTACGCACGGACGCAGCATCTGGGTACTCGACCGCGCGCTATGGGTTTCCGAGCTGACGCCCGAGGTGTTGGCCAAGCCGCTGCACCTGTTCTCGGTGCGCGATTGCCGCCCCCGCTGGGTGTTGGCCTATTCGGGAGCCTGGACGCACAAGACGTTCCGCGCCCCCAACCCGCCGATGGGTGCGGTGTTCGACTATTGGATCGCCGAGTACACGGGCGACGATGTGTCGGTGGTGGTGGAGGACGCGCACGGGGCGGTCATGAAGAAGCTCTCGGGCTCGAACGCGGCGGGCTACAACCGCGTGGTGTGGAACCTGGAGCCGGAGGAGTGGCGCAAAGTGGCCGACCGAGGCGAAGACCCCCTCTTCCCCTTCCACGCTCCGGCGGGTGAGTACACGGTGAAGCTGAGCATGGGCGAGCACAAGGCGTCGGCGAAGTTCCGGGTGCTGGAGCGGGGGACTTGACTTCGCGAACCCCCTGGGAACCAGAACATTCAACGATTCAGCGGGTCAGGCACATCTCGAGTCGGCACTTCCCAACCAATGATTCTGACAACTTGATGAACCGGGTGTCGTAAGCCAGTACGTCGGGACTCGACGCGAGCGGATAGTTGAAATGGCAATACTTGTTTGGCAACCGCCTCAAACGAGCTGATGAGAGGGTCTAGCGAGATCAGCGGGGTTACATGTTCGTAGCCGACGACAACCGCTACTCGCCGCTCGACTCCGAGCCAGTCATGCAACTTGAGACAATCTCCAATAACGCTTACATTGCCTGCATAGGGGTGCAGTAGATTGACCGACCAATTCTCGGCTTCCGCGCCGTTGTCGCCAAATGGCCTAGCAATCTTGAACTCAATTGCCCAGTGTCCCTTGACCAACAGGTCCGGCGTACGTTTAGTCTTTGCAAGTCCAGAATAAGCTGGCAATGAATCAAGATAATCTTGAATACATTTGACCAGCTGCGGCTCGCCATATGGACCCACGCCCGGTTGAAAGTTCTTGTGAGGAATGCCTCTAGCATCAATGCATGCACATCCATTCGCGATGTCCTCAATGAGGTTATGAAAGGCTGAATCCTTACTCATGACGCACTCCTTGGCTGCGAAGTTTACTACTTGGAAAAGCCGCGGGCAGAGGGCCCCGTCTTGACTCCGAACCGCGTGTGTCGCCAGCCCTTGGCTTTGCCGATCGGAGTCAAATGGCCCGTCGTCGCTACTTGAATGATATCTGCCACAGCCGTAGATCGCTCGAAGTCGAACTGGTTCATGAGTTTGTCCTTTGGTCCACTTTACCCGTGGACGTTCTGGCGCGGCATGCCGACTTCCGGCCCCAACCCCGCGTAGAACGTCAAAGCCCATGACCAAGCCGCTCGCCGCTCTGCCCCTCCTGCTCGCAATCGGCCACGCCAGCGCCCAAGACAACCCGAAACGCTGGACCCTGGAGCTGGAAACCGGCTTCACCGCGCCGCGCTACAACAACGCCCAAGTTCCCAAGGAGACGGGCACGAACCTGGACCTCGCAGGCCTGGTCGGCAAGAACTGGCGCACGTTCGGGCGGGTTTCCCTGCTCTACCAAGACCCCAAAGGCGGCACGTGGAAGCTCCTCGTCGCCCCGTTTCGGCAAAGCGGCTCGGGCGAACTCGATGCCCCAGCCAGCTTCGCCGGCAAGACGTTCGCGGCGGGAGCGGCCAAGGCGACCTACCAGTTCGACAGCTACCGCCTCACCTATCGCAAGCCGTGGAAGGGCGGCTGGGCCGTCGGCGGCACGCTCAAGGTCCGCGACGCCGAAATCCGGCTCGAGCAGGGCGTGACCGAGGCCTCGGAACGCAACGTCGGCCTGGTGCCCCTGCTGAACCTGCACAAAGAGGGCGTGCTGAGCGGAGACGTGCGGTACGAGTTCGAGATGGACGGGCTGGCCGGCGGCCCCGGCCGCGCGTTCGACGTGAGCCTGCGGGCCAAGCGGCGGTTCGCTTCCGGGACCACGGCCTTTGTGGGCGTGCGCGTGCTTGAAGGCGGTGCCGACGTCCCGCGCGTGAAGAACTTCGCCTGGGTGACGTATGCCACGGCGGGCGTCTCGCTGCCGTTCTAAAGGGGCTCTGCTCCGGCCAAGAAACGCCAGAGCAGAGCCGGTCTTGTCCGCGGAGGCCTAGAGCCTAGCTGCGGCCTCGATCGCCCTCGGGAACAGGATGTTGTTCTCAAGGTGGACATGCTGATGGGTTTCGAGTTCGAGCTCCGCCAGAGCATCGAGCATCGCCCGATGAGTGTTGCACGCGTTGGCATCTGGTACGAAGCCCTCGGTCAAGGATTTCATCTGCTCGAGCGCCTCTCCCGCGCTGTCGTGATCTTCGAGCATCACCCGGATCGGATGCTGGATATTGCGGGCCAGATCATCGGGTCCACTCTCGGCTTCCAGCGACCGGATGGCCGGAAAGAGGATGCGATCCTCTTTCGTCGTATGCTCTTCCATCTCGGCCCGAAAGGCCATAAAGACGCCCCTGAGTTCGACCAAACGCGGGTCCCGATCGCCGTGCCGCGAGGCAACCTTCTCGGTCAGCATCGAAAGGCGCGGAAGGGCCAAGCGAAGATAGCCGTGGTGGACCTCCTGAATATGGTCGCAAAGGGCCATGAGCGACTCCGCGTTCCAGTCGATGGTCTCGGGCTGAGGACCTGCGTCCGAAGCCACGAGTTCCTGAACGACCGCCTGGGCATCGAGGTTCTTGGTGGTGCAAACCTGACCGAGGGTCTTCTTGCCCCCACAGCAGTAGTCGATGCCCCAACGTTCGAAGACGCGGGCACGGGAGGGCTTTTCGGCCACGAGTTGGCCAACGGGACGATCGAGTGTGGGTGTGTTCATGGTTCTTCGGTTTTGGCTGTTCCCGGTGCTTCGGAGCCGGACAGCCGACGGCTCTCGATGGCGTTCTTCTCGATGTATTCGCTCCAGCGAGTCGGCACATCGAAATCGACGAAAATCGCGGTGACGGGGCACTCGGGTTCGCACAAGCCACAGTCGATGCACTCGTCTGGGTGGATGACCAGCATTTCATCGGTCTCGTAGATGCAGTCCACGGGACAGACGGCGGCACACGACTTGTCCTTGACGACGATGCACGGTTCGGTGATGACGTAGGGCATCTAGCCGACGCCCCCTGTGAGCGCTTCGATCAGCGAAGTCGGCCTTACCGCGCACCCCCGCGTCGCGTAGGGTCGGTCCAGATGAAAGACCTGCTCCAGAGGGGTGCGATTCGCCTCGACCAAATCGGCCAGAGTGTGCCTGCCAAGTTCGCCAAGAAAGGCTACGACCGCCGATTCAAGGACTCCCTTGAGCCGGCACGCCGGTTCGATGGAACAGTCGCGGGCTTCCTTGGTATGCAGGCATGGAACGATCGCAAAGTCCGGCTCCATTGCCCGGACCACTTGGGCTACGGTGACCGAAGCGGGATCATCTGCAAGCGCAAGGCCGCCGTGCCTCCCCCGGGTCGATGCCAGCAGCCCCTTGCCCACCAACTTGGCCACGATTCGCATGGTGTGGGCGCGCGACAAGCCCAGCCTGCCCGCCAACTCCGGGATCGTCGTCGGCACATCGCGCCGGACGGCGAGAAACATCATGATCCTCAGCGAGAAATCGGTTTGCGCGTTCAACCTCATGCGTGAAGCCATTATACATGACTATTCGACTCATCTTTTCTGCCGGGGATTCGGTCCCACTCGAACGCCTCTCCAACTCACGCTGGTAGACTCTCCGATGTCCATGAGCAGCGCGCCTCAAGCCTTCATGCCCTCGACCGAAACCGTGTTCCAGCGCACCGGCGAGAACACGATGATCGTGAACATGGGGCCCCAGCACCCCAGCACGCACGGCGTTCTCCGCCTGATCTGCGAGCTCGAAGGCGAAGTCATCATCCAGTGCAAGTGCGTCATCGGCTACCTGCACACGGGGATGGAGAAAGAGGCCGAATACCAGCAGTACCACAAGTGCGTCGTGATGACCGACCGCATGGATTACCTGAACGCGAACGGCAACAACCTGGCGCATGCGCTGGCCGTCGAAAAGCTGCTCGGCTGCGAAATCCCCAAGCGGGGCCAGTACCTGCGCGTCATCCTGGCCGAACTCAGCCGCATCGCCTCCCACTGCGTGTGGCTGGGCACGCACGGGCTCGATTTGGGCGCGATGACCCCGTTCTTCTACATCATGCAGCAGCGGGAGATGATCCTCGACATGTTCGAGATGTTCTCCGGGGTGCGCATGATGCCCAGTTGGATCGTCCCCGGCGGACTGCGCGGCGACATGCCCGACGGCTTCGACGTCAAGCTCAACGCGTTCCTCAAGGAGTTCCCCGGCGAACTCGAGGTGGTGGAGAACCTGTTGGTCGAGAACCCGATTTGGAAGGAGCGGACGATCGACGTCGGCGTGCTCACGGGCAAGCAGGCGCTCGAACTCGGATGCTCCGGCCCCATCGCGCGGGCCAGCGGCGTGGCCTGGGACCTGCGCAAGAGCAACCCCTATTCCAGCTACGAGGACTTCGATTTCCAGATTCCCGTGGGTTCGCACGGCGACGTGTACGACCGCTTCCTGGTGCGCATCGCCGAGATGAAGGAGTCGTGCAAGATCATCCGCCAGGCGATGGACGGGTTGCCCTCTGGCCCCTGGAACACCTCGGACCGCAAGATCGCGCCGCCCCCGCGCGCCGAATTGGATTCCTCGATGGAATCGCTGATCCACCACTTCAAGCTGGTCACCGAGGGCTTCCGCCCGCCGGTCGGCGAAGCCTACGCCGGGATCGAAGGCTCGAAGGGCGAACTGGGCTTTTACATCGTGAGCGACGGCTCGAACCGCCCCTACCGGTGGCACGAGCGGCCTTCGTCGTTCATGAACCTGAAGACGCTGGAAGTGCTGGCCGTCGGCCGCCTGATCGCCGACCTGATCGCGATCATCGGCTCCGTAGACATCGTGCTCGGCGAGATCGATCGGTGATGTGAGTGGTCATTCGTGTTGATCCGGGTTTGGAGGTAGCCTTCGAAAGGGTGTGCTGCAATGGCAATTCGCGTAAAGCCGTTCGACCTATCTGATCTGCAAGAGTTCCTCGTGGACCACAGGTCCGAAGTTCAGAAGCGTCTGTATTTGATCGAGTTGCAGAAAGAGTGGATTGAGGGCCTCACCGAGGACGAATTGCTGCTGCTAATCTCTTCGGTGCCACGTGCTCGCAAGGACCGAGAGATGAGCACGCTCCGGGAGACCGTTGCACGCTCTCGGTACACACCAAGCCACATACTTTCAGAACTTGCCAAAGATGACGACCGCGAAGTGCGAGAGTGGGTCGCTCTGAACTCCAATACGCTACCCTTAACGCTCAAAATGCTTGCACGCGACGGGGACAAAGAGGTCCGTCGCTGGGCGGCCGGGAACCTGAACACCCCTTCGGCCGCACTCGAAGCGCTGGCAAGGGACCCGAAGAGCGACATCCGGAGCGCCGTTGC